>BNJT01001534.1_pt1 | contig 464338 bp, 513 predicted proteins | sample 8540491 | NCBI WGS metagenome assembly BNJT01 (sample SAMD00202455, study PRJDB9452) | human saliva metagenome | host: Homo sapiens
GAGAGAAACAGCCGAAAATCTTTGTTTAGGTTTCGGCTGTCGGGGAAGGGCTTTTTGCAAAGGTCTCTGCCTGAATGGGTTTTTAGGCTGCCGTTACCGCCACCGGCTTCTCCGCTTGAGCGCTCGCCGGAACTTTTTGCCCCTGCCCGATGGCAGTCTCGGCTACGGCCATCAGGATGCCGCGGGTGCGGTTGAAGACGGTTTTTATATGGCGGTGTTTGTTGCATGGCGGGGGTATCCGTAGTGTGTGTGGGGGGTGGGGAAAAGGCAGCCTGAAAAACGAGAAAAAGGGGCAGGCTGCCTGCGATGTAAACACACAGCAACTTAATCCTAAACTCTATTCGTCATTCGCAAGCGGCGGCAAACCCAAAAGTATCTGTTTGGCCGGTGTAGTAATCCACCCAGTTTTGCAGGTATTCGTAGGGAAGTCCAAATCGTAGGCACGCATAAAGTCGAAGGGATCTTGGTATTCACCTTCAGGCAGCGGCGCAGTGGGCGTTTTTGCAGATCGGTTTGATGCCGAGTGCGCGGGCGCTGGTGGCTTGGCCGCCGATGGTAATTTTGCCTTCGCCGAGTACCGAGCGGGTATAGCCTTGGCTGTCGCCGCTTTTCATGCTGCGGCAGGGTGGGGCTGTAGTTGAGGCCTTTGTTCATGTTCTGGCCGGCGGTTTGGGACGCACGGCCGAAGGCGCTTTTGATTGAAGCCGTCGCTTCCTTTCAGGCTGCCGCCACAACCGGCACCGATGCCCATGCTGCTGGCGCTGTAGCTGCTTTCGTTGCGGATGTCTTCAAAGCTGAAACTGCGGGCGGTGAGTTCGTTGTGGTCTTTATCTGCGGCAGAAGCGATGGCGCCGCCTTTAAGCCGGACGCTGTCGGCTTTTGATGTGGTAGCCGCCTTCGCCGGCAAAGAGACCGCTCTGGCTGCCGACGCTGCGGCCGTGGCCGCTGGCTTTGCTTTGGTTGTAGTTGCCGGATACGCTCCATGCGGTACCGAGCGCGACTTGGGCGCGGATGCCGCCGCCGCTTTGTTTGCTCTCCTGTTCGACAGTGTCCTGCGGGCTTTCGATGTGCAGTGTGCCGCCGACTTCAGCGTCGATGCGTTTTTGCATGGGCTTGGGCACCGTTCAGCACGGTATTGCCCTTTGCTGCTGAGCTGCAGTTTGTCGGACTGCAATAGGGTGTTTTGATGGGTTTGGCTGTCGGTGCGGTTTTTGCCTTTGCCGTAGGCGGCTTCGGCGTAGATATAGACACCGGTTTGCGCACCGACGGAAACCCCGACGCCGACCCTGTACGCCGGCATTGCGGTTTTTGCCGTCCTGATGTTGGCTGTCTTGGGCCGACTGCAGCCGGATGTCGCGTGCGGAATCGAGGCGGATGGTGTCGCCCGCGGTAATGTTGCTGCCTTGGACGGTAATGTCGCCCTCGCGGCTGCGGATATTGATGTCGCCACCGGCTTTCAGGCTGCTTTGCCGGCTTTTGGCGGTAGTGTTGGTTTTGTTCTTTGCCGGCGGATTTAAAGCCGAAGCCGGCTTCAACGGACAAGAGGACAGCGCCTTGCTGTCCGGTTTGGTTTTTGACGGCGTCGGCCACTAAAAGTATGTTGTGGGAACAAGCCTATGCACTACGTATATACCTACTACAATAACTTAGAGCTTGTTTTTGCTCCTTGTCCAATTTCCACATAGTTACTGTCGGCAGGGCATGATTATGTCTTTTTCATCAATACCTTTCCCACGCATCTGATCTGATATGTTTGTTGGGGGAAATTATGATTTCTTTGCTATTCATGGTAATGCCGCACATCATCATCCTTCTAAAAAGAGCTGATTTGGTTTTATACCCCAGTGTTTCTCGTATATGATCAACCCATTGGTTATAGCGTTGAACTCTTTGTACCGGATCGAAAAAAATTTTTACATTCTTCACTTCCATATTTAAAAAGTTCGACTATTTTTTTAATGCCTGAGAAATAGCTTGCCCAAGCAGATTGTCATCGACATTTGGAGGCAAAATATGAGGTGGGAATAAGGTGTCCAACATTAACAACCTAAATCCGGATTTTGTTTGCACAATGAACGCTTTTTCATTTGCATATAAACTTGCAAAATATTGATTTTCTAACTTGTCTTCCATTATTTAATCTCCGTTACTTTAACATTAACATTATGGGTCTTTCCGTATTCTATCGCTTTGTTGATTTGCTGCCATTGCTCTTTAGTGGTTTGGGCTGGAATAGCTAAATGTATCTCTCTCCGCCTAATTGTATTAGCATTTAACTCAACACCAGAAAGAGAATAGATTTTTAAAATTGGCAGCTTTGTCAATATAATTTTTAAAGTACTATAAATTTGTCTTGGTTTGAGCATCCTTGATGCTGTTTGTGTATCCAATGTCTTAGCACTAATGGCTAAGCTCATCACGGGAGTCATAATAATCAAAAAGTTTTAAAATTCTTTGGTAGTCGAGCATCCGAGGGAAGGTTTTTACCAACATAATTCTCCCATGGCATACCTTGCTTTCCAATACCATTATTCCATTGGATACCTACTTTTTGAATTAGAAACGGTTTTACTTGGTTTGGCAAATAAGATATTTAAATCCGTAACTTTCTGATGTGCAGTTGAAAATTGATTAGCCATGCGCCCAGCATTAACATCCAAGCTGGTCGGCGGTCGGTTATATCCGGCCGGAATCGGTTCGTGGATTGCCAACGGAGATTTCTTAACCGAAGCCCCACCAAGACTGACACTACCCAACATTGTTCCGGCACCTAAAAAGAAATTGGCTTTTCCCGTGCTCAAGGTTTCCCTGTGTGATTTGATAAGTTCCGTAACTGGCTTTGTGCTCCACCAATAGCCATCATCAGATAACGTCCTCGAGTGGTAAATTCCAAACCTAAAGCAATGCCTTGTGCGGTGGAGGCTGCTGCTCTGCCTTCAAAACTATCGGCATAAGCTTTATCCCTTTCAAGGATATTCCAAGCTTTCTCATTTCCCTATCGGACGACCTTCCGATAAAAAGAAATGCTTAACAGCAGCCAAAACCGGTTTTTATACTTTCCTCGGGCATCCTGGATTTCTTTTCCAAGAGTTATTCCAATGTTCTCTGACTTTTTCTATCTCTTTTGGCTAGCCAAAAACGGATAATAAGGTTCTCCATTTCTCAAGATTTCTTTACCTTGATAGAGATCATTCTTAATTTTTCTATCAAGAATTTTTCTGATCATCATAGATGATGTCTAGATAGGATCGCAAACTAGCTGCTTCTTGGGTTGTCAGGTCTTTTTCCATCTTTTCGATGAAGGTCTGAATAATATTTTTCATATAACTCATTGCTTACTTGGTCTTTAGCAGCCAGCCGCTCAAATTCGGCCTTTTTCCTTATTACTTGCTGTATGGTTGAGAATTTTCTCTGTTAAAAGATCGTATTTTTTTCTGTCTTCGTTGTTAAGCAGATTATTCTCCACCGCATTCTGTCCAAGCACACCCCTACCTGTGCATTGAACAGGGCATTGCTGTTGCCGTTGGTGCTGCCGCTGCCGTTCAGACTGCCGCCCGCCGCACCCACCACCGAAGCAATCGCCCCGGTCTGCGCTTTGATCTCTTCCTTAATGTGCTCGGGCAGAAGGTTGGGATTGAATTTCCCCGTTGTCGGGTCGATGGCGGTCTTGCCGTCGTCGTATTGTTTGGCCAGATACTCGGCTGCGCGTTCGGCGGCAACGGCAGCGCTGCTCGCCGGCAGCGGGTCGGCGCTGTTGGCGTAGGCTAAAGGCGGCACCGAGCATAAAGTGGCCGATTGCTTGCGCGGCTTCGTTTTTGTGTTCACCGTGGCCGAAGCGCTTGCCGATGGCGGCTGCAGCATACGGCGCCAACGTATTGGCCGCCAGCTGTAAATCACCCTGTCCGCCCAGGGCGCCGGTAATCAGGGTTTCGGCGGCGCTAAGCGCACGGCTTTTGCTGCCGCCTACGCCCCAGCTTCGGGCTTCTTGGTAAGCTTGGGCATACTTCGCGTTCCCCAGCCTCATGGACAGCCGTTCGCTGTCGCTTTTACCGGCATATTGCTCATAACCGCCGTCGTTTTTGTTTCTTTCAGACGGCCTTCGTAAGCGGCCTGTTGTTTTTCCAGCTCTTCGGCTGCCGCTTTGGCACGGTTGCCACTATAGGTGGCAACGGCGCTGTGGATGACGGCAGTCGATTGGGCGACGGTTTGCTGCTTGTCGAGTAGGTTTTGCAGATCGGGTACGGCTTCGGCGCTGCGGTGGGCGTTTTGCAGATCGGTTTGGATGCCGAGTGCGCGGGCGCTGGTGGCTTGGTCGCCGATGGTGATGTTGCCTTCGCTGAGTACGGAGCGGGTATAGCCTTGGCTGCCGCCGCTTTCATGTTGCGGCAGGGTGGGGCTGTAGTTGAGGCCTTGCTTGATGTTTTGGCCGGCGGTTTGGGACGCACGGCCGAAGGCGCTTTGATTGAAGCCGCCGCTGCCTTTCAGGCTGCCGCCGCAGCCGGCGCCGATGCCCATAGCTGCTGGCGCTGTAGCTGCTTTTCGTTGCGGATGTCTTCAAAGCTGAAACTGCGGGCGGTGAGTTCGTTGTGGTCTTTATCTGCGGCAGAAGCGATGGCGCCGCCTTTAAGCCGGACGCTGTCGGCTTTGATGTGGTAGCCGCCTTCGCCGGCAAAGAGACCGCTCTGGCTGCCGACGCTGCGGCTGTGGCCGCTGGCTTTGCTTTGGTTGTAGTTGCCGGATACGCTCCATGCGGTACCGAGCGCGACTTGGGCGCGGATGCCGCCGCCGCTTTGTTTGCTCTCCTGTTCGACAGTGTCCTGCGGGCTTTCGATATAAAGGGGTGCCGCCGACATCGGCATCAATGCGTCGGGCATGGGCTTGGGCACCGTTCAGCACGGTATTGCCCTTTGCTGCTGAGCTGCAGTTTGTCGGACCGCAGCAGGGTGTTTTGATGGGTTTGGCTGTCCGAACGGTTTTGCCTTTGCCGTAGGCCGCTTCGGCGTAGATATAGACGCCGGTTTGGGCACCAACGGAAACCCCGACGCCGACTTGTACGCCGGCATTGCGGTTTTTGCCGTCCTGATGTTGGCTGTCTTGGGCGGAGAGCAGCCGGATGTCGCGCGCGGAATCGAGGCGGATGGTGTCGCCCGCAGTAATGTTGCTGCCTGGACGGTAATGTCGCCCTCGCGGCTGCGGATATTGATGTCGCCGCCGGCTTTCAGGCTGTCGATTTAGCTTTTTGGCCCTATGATGTTTCTTCGTTTTTGCAATTAAGCTCTAATTTTTATTTTTATATATATTTTTCTCATACAAGGGAGAAGCACAAATATTTTTCCCAACCAAACTCTTTAAGCACCTGCTTGGCTAATGTACGTATATTTCCCCATTCCTGACTATATAATCCTGATTCATCAAGCCAAATGAAATCGAATCCATCTCCACTAATGCTAGATATATATGCATTTAAATTTAATAGCATTTCTTTTTTGTCTAGTTGTCAAGATACTTTCCCTTTATCTAAACACTCTTCAAATGCATCAGTGAATTCCAAAACAATTTCCTCCCCAGCAGTATGCCTAGATCCTGTAATTTTTCTGAGTATCAGGATCTTGAGTCATGGCAACAACAGACCAACGCAAATTTGATAACTCATCCATAAATAATCCTTTCATTTATATAAGATAGTTGCTTTTTCATTTGTTTTATTATACGTTTTAGGGTTAACTATTTTAATTTTTCCCTTTATCTGTTGTAGATATTTTATAGTATTCACCACCATGTCTTCCTCCTCCTGGATGAACTTGAATTTGAGTGATTGTTTTATGACCTTCTATTTTTACAATAAGTGCCTTTCCACTTCCTTGTGTGCTTTGTCTAACAGTTGCTTTATATCCAGCATTGTTAAAATGCTCTGCAATCCTTACGGCTGATAATCCCCAAATGGATTGAGGGTTATTTTTGCCAAATAGAAATTAATTGTTGAGAGTTTATTAGCTGCTTGGATTCATAAACCGATGCTGTACTTCCTCTAAAAATTTTTAGAGTTAAATATTTTTTTAATTCCGTCGGGCCGTACCACTTTTTACCGCATTGTCCGACCACGTTACCACAGAGCCTTTCGGTATCAGCTCTCCGTTGGCCAGGCGTTGCTCCCTGCGACAGGGTAACGGTTGTTCCTTTACCGCTTTTTGGATTTGAAGGAATGCGGACTTCGCCCAGAGGCACGGCCTTTCCGGACGGAGCCTCGGCCTTGCGGACAATGGGAACAGGCGCCTTTGATGTCGTAGGGTGGCAGATTGCTTTTTCCGATATTGTCGGCTTTGTAGTTTTGGGGAGGGGTTGGTGTTCCATAATTCTCAGATGGTTTTCCACTTTTTTTGGGGCGTGACCCTTCTCAAGTTTCCAAAGTTACTACCTCTTATTCCTTTGGGAGAGCTACCCATTCCTGATTTAAGTAGTATGTAACTAACTTGCTCTGTTGGAGACAAACTAATACGATCTCGCTTCATCCTTTCTTCAAGAATAAAGTCCAAGATATTCGCTTGGGCATGTACTTCCGCAGTAAGCGGGTAATTCGAAAAAGCCCTAGCGATCGGAGCGACTTCACTCTATTTTCAGCATCTTCTTGTATCAGGCTTAACTCCGAATCATTCAAAAGTACCAGATTGTATGGCATGGCTAACGATTTGGTCGTTACGCTTGCGTATTGCTCCATATTTATGATCAGCATCCGCACATCCATTACATTGTTCATAGTATATGGCAACCGGTTCAACATCGATCACACCTAGTTTTTGGAGTTTTTTTATCAATAATAAGCAATTTTTTTCGCTTTATCTTCATCTTGTCTGGCTCTATTTAATAAATCGTTTCGATACTTCTGACTTCCTGACCAGTTATTCTCCACCGCATTCTGCCCCAGCACGCCCCCTACCTGTGCGTTGAACAGGGCATTGGTGTTTGCGCCGTTGGTGCCGTTCAGGCTGCCTCCGGCGGCACCAACTACCGAAGCAACCGTACCGGTCTGCGCTTTGATCTCTTCTTTAATGTGCTCGGGCAGAAGGTTGGGATTGAATTTCCCCGTTATCGGGTCGATGGCGGTCTTGCCGTCGTCGTATTGTTTGGCCAGATACTCGGCTGCGCGTTCGGCGGCAACGGCAGCGCTGCCGCCGGCAGCGGGTCGGCGCCGTTGGCGTAGGCCAAGGCGGCACCGAGCATAAAGTGGCCGATTGCTTGCGCGGCTTCGTTTTTTGTGTTCACCGTGGCCGAAGCGCTTGCCGATGGCGGCTGCGGCATACGGTGCCAAAAGTATTGGCCGCCAGCTGTAAATCACCCTGTCCGCCCAGGGCGCCGGTAATCAGGGTTTCGGCGGCGCTAAGCGCACGGCTTTTTGCTGCCGCCCTATGCCCCAGCTTCGGGCTTCTTGGTAGGCTTGGGCGTAGGCGGGGAATGGGCCAGCATCTCTTGTTGTCGTTGTGCGTCGCTTAGGCTGAGATAGTGTTCGTAGCTGCCGTCGTTACGCTCTTTCAGGCTGCCTTCGTGGGCGGCCTGTTGTTTTTCCAGCTCTTGGGTCGCGGCTTTTGGCACGGTTGCCCCTATAGGTGGCGACGGCACTGTGGATGGCGGCAGTCGATTGGGCGACGGTTTGCTGTTTGTCGAGTAGATTTTTGCAGATCGGGAACGCTGTCGGCACCGTGATGGGCAGTGGCCGAATCGGTATGGATGCCGAGGGCGCGGGCACTGGTTTTTTGCCGCCGATGGTGATGTTGCCTTCGCTGAGTACCGAGCGGGTATAGCCTTGGCTGTCGCCGCTTTCATGCTGCGGCAGGGTGGGGCTGTAGTTGAAGCCTTTGTTCATGTTCTGGCCGGCGGTTTGGGACGCACGGCCGAAGGCGCTTTGATTGAAGCCGTCGCCTCCTTTCAGGCTGCCGCCATAACCGGCACCGATGCCCATGCTGCTGCCGGTTTGCCGGCGGCTGTCGGCCGCAGCCAGCAGTCGGATGTCGTCGCGGGCATACAGCAGGGCATCGCCTTCGGCGGGAGATTTGTGCGCCTTTGGCTTCGATGTTGCCTTCGGTGGCACGGATGCTGAGATGGCGGCCGGCTGTCAGCGAGCTGCCGACGGCTTCGGCGCTGCTGCCATCCTGCACCTGCGTGCTGCGGCTGCGGCGGCGGGCACAATCAGAGCCGAACTGAAACCGAGCAGCAGGCTGAAAGCCAGCGTGCCCAAATGCAAACGACAGCCTGAATGGGGTTTCGGGCCGCCTTTAATCTGCATTATGGAATCATGATTAGCCATACGGGTTTTCTGTTTTTGCTTTTCTTCTTTAAACCATTGTTCAAAAATATTACCCGGTGTTAAATCATCTCTATGCGAGAAAAATTTTTCATATGAATAATTAGCGGATGCTTTCTGATTTACATTGTCATATATGAGTTTCAACTGAGTTGGAATTTCCTGATGATTCTCGGCAAAGACAGAGCATAGTTCCGAATAATCTTCCATTCCAAGATTAAGAAACTGCCATTGAATCTCTTTTTGTATTAAAAGACTCCTTTCTCATAATTTTATTATCCACTTTAAAAAAAGCATCAAAAAGACAATACGTTTCTTTCCCTTGCACCATATATATAGACAGCGGTAACCCCTCTCCTGAAAATTCAAGTGCCAAGCTAAGCATACGTTTTTTTGTATTTCTGATATCTTATCTTCAAATTTCATTTTTACTTTCCTGTGTTGTAAATCTTTTTCAACTTTTTTAATGCCATCAATTTCATATTGAATAACAAAATGATCTGGCCTTAAACTATTTCCCTTGTATTGTATATCAACATTTACCGTTACGCGTTTCTTTTTCCATTAATGCATTTGCCCATTCATTTTCTAGAATTTTATAATTGCTTAAATTAACTCCGCTAAGCTGGGATACCAGATTATCCAACTTTGGAGACCTGCCAAATCTATCTCCCGCCAAATGACCAGCATGATCACCACTGAGTTTTCCCGGAGTATTAGGGTTATGATGAAGCCTGTCGGAACGTTTGGTTAACTGAAGCTCTTGTGCTTCCCATGTTTTTTTAACCGCCCAAGATGATCAGTTTGGTATATATATTCAAACTCTCCGGCTGAGACCTTTGCAAAATTCCTTTTCCTCCGACAGCCGAAACCTAAACACAGGTTTTTCGGCTGTTTTTTTGTTTTCGAATATCCACTGATTCTACTCAAATACCCCCTTAATCCTCCCCGGGTACCTGATTATCAGGCATCCGGGCCGCCTTTTAGGCGGAAACAGGCGCACTTAGCCTGTTGGCGGCTTTCAAAAGGTTCAAACACATCGCCTTCAGATGGCTTTGTGCACTCACTTTGAGCAGACCAAAATAGGCTGCCCGCGCATAGCGCGAATTTACAGTGCAGCGTACCGAAACTTTGTTCGACCACACAACGGGTCTTCGACAAATATCGGTTGCGTTTGGTTTGTGCTTCCGACAGCGGATGTTTGCGGTGTGCTTTGCGCATAATGCCGTCCCTGCAGTCGACGCTCTTTTCAGATGTTGCCGGTTTTCCTTACTGTCATAGCCTTTATCGGCATCAGACGGTCGTACCTTTGGGCAGTCCTTCCAACAAAGGCGACAGGTGTTTGCACTCATGAGCATTGGCGGGGTAATGTGCAGTTTCTCGATATAGCCTTCCGCATCTGTACGGGTATGTTGTTTGTAACCGAGTCTGTATAACCCGTTTTTCTTTTATCCAACGGGCATCGCTGTCTTTACTCGGTGTGGTTTGCCGCTGACTTGTCCTTCGTCATCGACTTCTATGGCCTGACGCTGTTTGCTACCGGCGGTCTGAATAATGGTGGCGTCAACGACGGCGGCGGATGCTTTCTTTACTTTTAGGCCTTTTTCAGTCAGTTGTCGGTTAATCAGGTCCAGCAGTTCGGACAGGGTGTTGTCTTGCGCCAGCCAGTTGCGGTAGCGGCATAAGGTGCTGTAATCGGGGATGCTCAGTTCGTCGAAACGGCAAAACAGGTTGAAGTCGATGCGGGTGATGAGGCTGTGTTCGAGTTCGGGATCGGAGAGGCTGTGCCATTGTCCGAGCAGGACGGCTTTGAACACGGACAACAGGGGATAGGCGGGACGGCCGCGGTGGTCTCTAAGGTAACGGGTTCTTTGACGGTTCAGGTACTGTTCGATCGGCTGCCAATCAATCACTTGATCCAACTTCAACAGTGGGAAGCGGTCGATGTGTTTGGCGATCATGAGCTTGTGCGGTTTGCCGGAAGAAGGTGCTCATGAGAAATCCCCTAAATGTCTTGGTGGGAATTTAGGGATTTTGGAGTGGATTTTCAAAAGGTCTCAAAAAGGAGAAGAAATATTACAAACAGCTGTTCCGTTAATTGAGCAAATTGATGAGTTATTTTTTTCGGAAAGTTGGATAACGACGAAGAACAATTTAAAGCATTTTCTTGTTAGATTAAACAAAGAATAAGAATATTATTTATGTAGTTGTCAATTTTGATAGCTCCATACTATATTTGAAACTCAAAAAAATAGAGCATAGCTATAGAACAGAAATTTATTCAAGAGAATTACCAAAAGTATTAGAAGTCCTCTGTTTTTATTTTCAAAAAGTAAAACAGAGAACATAAATAGTTGGCTCTTGAAAGCAATGTGTAAAATTTTACGTTAATATTGTAAAAATATAATGATATAATTACTCTGTTATCGGGGTTATTTTTTTACGTATTTTTAAGAAAGTCATCAATATTTGATTGCAACAAGTTGAAATAATTAGAGTTTTTATTTTTCATTCTTTCCTTATATAGAAACAACCATTCTAATTGTTGAACAAAGCAAGTGAAACTACAAAAGGCCGTCTGAAAAATATACTTTCAGACGGCCTTTAAAATGATTTAAAAGAAAACCCTACATTTGCACCGAACCGCTGACGGTCAGGCTGATTTCTTCTGAACCCGGAGAGGCTGGTATGCCGTCTTCTATTCCTGCAGCCATCTCTGCGACGGGGGCTGCCCGTAACATTTTGGCGCGTGCGAAATCGCCGCCGACTTGGCGGTTGCCGATATGACCCAAGTTGAGTTTAACGATTTTGTAGCTGGAAAAGCCGAGCGTTTGGGCGAGGTTTTGGGCGCGGTCTTTGAAGCGCAGGATGACGGCTTTGCTCAGTTGGTCGACGGTTTCTTCGCGTTTTTCTTTGGATACGGAAAATGAGGAGCTTTCCAAAACGGCGATATTGATACTGTCGGCAATCAGGCGGTTGAGTGCTTCAAAGTCTTTGCTTTCTACTTTGAAGTAGGCGTGTTCTTCCCAGCCGGTTTGAGTGCGTTTGCCGTTGGTGTATTGATAGCGCGGGGAAGCGTTGCGCTCCATCAGCTCTGCTTTAAATTTGCTGTTTTGGGAGATTTTGTTGAACTGGTTGAATTTCTTCATGAAGGCTTGGTTGACGGCTTGACGGTCTTTGCCTTCTGCGTTGACGTTGAAATGTGCAGTCATGGTATCTCGCGGCACTTCCATATTCGCGGATTCGGAAAATTCAACGATGTTGTAGTTGAGGCTTTCTGCTGCAACGGGCAGGGAGGCGGCTAGCAGTAGGGCGGTAAGGGCTGGGCGGAGCATTTTGTTTTCCTTGTAATGCGGATTTCAAAAAAGTAATTTAGCATGAAAGATGGAAACGTTGGCTTTGGCAAGCGTAATGATTTGTACGGAGTGAGGCCGTCTGAAAAGAAGTTACTTTGTATCCATCAAGCCGACTTCATGGGGATTGAGGCGGGCTTTTCTTCTTGGCCTAAGCCGACCAATTTCCGCAAGCGGGTCATGTAGGCGTTGACATCAAGGCCCCGTCCGTAGCGTTGTGCTTCCCAGATGGTTTCTGCCAAGGCTTCCATCATATCGTGTTCGGCTTTGACCCAGTCGCCGTTGTAACGGGCGCAAAGTTGTTGGTGGATGGCACGGATGCCTGGGGGCTGGTCGATGGCGCTTTGCTCTTGCAGGGAAAGGTGTAGCGACATGTGCAGGAATGGGTTGCTTTCGCCGTCTTCGGGCAACCATTCTTTATCTAAATATTGTTCGATGTCTTCGAGATAGTGTCCGTATTCGGGATGGGCTTCGATAATGCGCAAAGCTTTTTGTTGCAGGCCGTCTAATTGGAGCGGTGCGAGCCTGTGTTGCCAAACGTGGGCGAAGAAACGGCGGACATCGTGGGTGTTTACGTCATACATGATGGGTGTGATTTGATTTTGGGATATGTGATTATATAGCGATTGCGATAAAAAAGGCCGTCTGAAACATATGTTTTCAGACGGCCTTTGTTTTGCAGGGTTTAGCGGCGGTCGATGATTCGGTAATACACTTCGCCGTCTTGGACATAGCCCAATTCGACGCGGGCAATTTCGGCGATGGCCTCTTGTCCGTGTGCCAAGTCTTCAACTTCCGCATTGAGGAAATTGTTGCGTAAAGTGAGCGTTTGGTTTTTTTTTCCTCCTGACGGACGAGCTGATCCTGCAATTCTTCCGTATGCCCGACGCTGCCTTTACCGAACCAAAGGCTGTACTGACAGCACAACAGTGCGAAGGTTAAAACAAAAGTTACCCACTTCATACAATCAATATCCTATATTCTGCTTATTTGCCCAATTGGTAGAATGCGGCTTTGCCAGGGTAGTAAGCGGCTTCGGCCAATTCTTCTTCAATGCGCAACAATTGGTTGTATTTCGCCATGCGGTCAGAACGAGACAGAGAGCCGGTTTTGATTTGCATACAGTTGGTGGCAACTGCCAAGTCGGCAATGGTGCTGTCTTCGGTTTCACCGGAACGGTGGCTCATTACGCTGGCGTAGCGGTTGCGTTTTGCCAAGTCGACGGCTTGCAGGGTTTCGCTCAATGTACCGATTTGGTTGACTTTGACCAGCAATGCGTTTGCCACGCCTTTTTCGATGCCTTCAGCCAAGATTTTTGGATTGGTTACGAACAAGTCGTCGCCGACCAATTGAACTTTGCCGCCCAATTTTTCGGTCAGCAGTTTCCAGCCTTCCCAGTCGTTTTCGTCCATACCGTCTTCGATGGAAATGATTGGGAATTCGTTAACCAGGCCTTCCAAGTATTCGGCAAATTCTGCGCTGGTGTAAGAGCGGCCTTCGGCTTCCAGATGGTATTGGCCGTCTTTGTAGAACTCGCTGGATGCGCAGTCCAGGGCGAACAATACGTCTTCTCCTGCTTTGTAGCCTGCGGCTTCAGTTGCTTCGACGATCAGTTGCAGGGCTTCTTTGTGGCTGTTCAGGTTAGTGCGAAACCGCCTTCGTCGCCAACGGTAGTTGGGAAGCCTTTGCTGTCACACAGTTTTTTCAGTGCGTGGAAGATTTCGGCACCGCAACGCAGAGCTTCGCGGAAAGATTTTGCGCCGACAGGCATGATCATGAATTCTTGGATGTTCAGGCTGTTGTTGGCATGTTCACCGCCGTTGATAACGTTCATCATTGGAACAGGCAGAGCCATTGGGCCTGCGCCGCCCAAGTAACGGTACAGAGGCAAGCCTGCATCTTCAGCGGCTGCGCGTGCTACGGCCATAGAAACGGCCAAAGTGGCGTTGGCACCCAAGTTGCCTTTGTTTTCAGTACCGTCCAATTCGATCATGATTTGGTCGATATAAGATTGCTCGTTGGCATCGATACCGATGAGGGCTTGCGCGATTTGGTTGTTGACGTGTTCAACGGCTTTCAGTACGCCTTTGCCTAAGTAACGGGATTTGTCACCGTCACGCAGTTCCAAAGCTTCTTTTTGGCCGGTTGATGCGCCGCTTGGTACGGCTGCGCGTCCCATAACGCCGGATTCCAACAATACGTCACACTCTACGGTAGGGTTGCCGCGGGAGTCCAAAATTTCGCGTGCAAAAATATCAACGATTGCGCTCATGAATATCTCCAAATAGGATGGTAAAAGAAAAGTAGCTTTGTTACGTTTCAGACGGCCTTAAGGATGATTGCCAAAGTCTGATAAATGCAGACATTATACCGTCTTTGCCAGGTATGGCATCGGAGTCGGTATGAAACCGACTGTAAGTTTGTTTCACGTCAATATCGCTCAAACAAACATAAGCCGTATAGTGTAACATTTTTTACCCTTTTTAGGGTGAAAAGCTGATTAAATAAGGCATAAGGCCGTCTGAAAACCAGATTAGCCTTCGCCCAAAATCATTGAGCCTACGCCGTCATCGGTCAGTACTTCCAAGAGCAGGGCGTTGGGAACGCGGCCGTCTATGATATGCGTGGCTTTGACGCCGCTTTTGGCGGCTTCGACGGCAGAGGCAATTTTAGGCAGCATACCGCCGTACAGCGTGCCGTCTTCAATCAGTTCGTCAATGCGGCTTGGCGTCAGGGTGGTCAATAATTTGCCTTCTTTATCCAGTACGCCGGGGATATTGGTCATCATCAGCAGTTTTTCGGCTTGAAGTTTTTCCGCCAGTTTGCCGGCAACCAAGTCGGCATTGATATTGAACGCTTCGCCGTTTTGACCTACGCCGATGGGTGCGATGACCGGAATGCAGCCGCGTTCAACCAAGCCTTCCACCAAACGGGTATCGATGTCGGCCACGGTGCCGACTTGGCCGATGTCCACGCCTTTTTGTTCGGGCGTATCGATCAGGAGTTTTTCCGCTTTGATGAAGTGGTTGTCCCGGCCGGTAATGCCGACGGCGCGACCGCCGAAGGTGGTAATCATGGAAACGATTTCTTTATTGACGTGTCCACCCAAAACCATTTCTACGATGTCCATGGTTTCGCTGTCGGTTACGCGCATGCCTTGAACAAATTCTCCTTTTTTGCCGACTTTTTCCAGCATTTCATTGATTTGCGGGCCACCGCCGTGAACGATGACGGGATGAAGACCGATCAGTTTGAGCAGGACGACATCGCGTGCGAAGCCCTCTTTTAAGGCCGACTCGGTCATGGCGTTGCCGCCGTATTTGATGACGATGATGGAGCCGGAAAAACGGCGGATATAAGGTAAAGATTCGGCAAGGACGCGCGCTTTGATCGCAGAGGAGACAGATTGTTGCTGAGTCATGGTTTCAACCTTGTTTCATGATTTCGGCCTTTATCTTAATCCCAAAGGCCGTCTGAAACAATATTTCCAAGCGCTTGAAATCCTGTTAAATCAGTTAAATGGTTGAAACCAGCCTCATGCAAACGGTAAAATGACGGTTTGCTTCGGCCTCTTCGCCGATTACTAAGGATACCCATGATGAAAATCAGCACCCAATTCGATGCCGGCTCGGTCGTTGTCAAAGACTTGAGCAACCCTGCCGATATCCGTCTCGCCCTGCGTCCTGACAATGCTTCGGAGTTTGCCCAATGGTTTTACTTCCGTTTGCAGGGTGCGGCCTATCAAAACTGCGTGATGCATTTTGAAAATGCGGCGGACGCTGCGTATCCTTTGGGCTGGGAGGACTATCAGGCTTGCGCCTCTTACGACCGCCAAAATTGGTTCCGCGTGCCGACCAGCTACGAAAACGGCGTGTTGACCATCAACCATACGCCTTTGTCCAACAGCGTTTACTACGCTTATTTCGAGCCTTATTCCCACGAGCAGCATTTGAACCTTTTGGGCGATGCGCAGGGCAGCGGTTTGTGCCGTATCGACGATTTGGGCAGCACTGTTCAAGGCCGCGACATCAATCTTTTGACCATCGGCAACCAAGTCGAAAGCGACATGAAAGTTTGGATTATCGCCCGTCAGCATCCGGGTGAAACCATGGCGGAATGGTTTGTCGAAGGTTTGCTGGGCCGCCTGCTTGATCCGCAAGATCCGACCGCGCGCATGCTGCTTGACCGCGCGACTTTCTACATTGTGCCGAATATGAATCCGGACGGCTCGGTTTTGGGTAATCTGCGCACCAATGCCGCCGGCGCCAACCTCAACCGCGAATGGGAAAACCCGACTTTGGAGCGAAGCCCCGAAGTCTTTACTGTCCGCGAAAAAATGATGGAAACCGGCGTGGATTTGTTCTTGGATATTCACGGCGATGAAGGTCTGCCGTTTGTCTTTGTGGCCGGTACCGAAGGCGTGCCGAACTACAACGAGCGCATCGAAGCTTTGGAAGACCAATTCAAACTTGCGTTGCTCAATGCCAGCCCCGATTTCCAAGACGATTACGGCTATGACAAAGATGCGCCGGGTCAGGCAAACATGACTTTGGCGACCAACTGGGTCGGCAATCATTTCAACTGCCTTGCCTATACTTTGGAAATGCCGTTTAAAGACAATGCCAACCTGCCGGACGACGATTTCGGCTGGAACGGCCAACGCTCGCTGCGCTTGGGCGAGGCAATGTTGTCTGCTATTTTGAATGTGGTTGACGATTTGCGTTAAACCATCCGACACCGCATACAGGCCGTCTGAAAGTTCAGGCTTTCAGACGGCCTTTGAGATAAGGAACACACATTATGATGATACATCCCCAATTTGATCCGGTGCTGATCAGCATCGGCCCGCTTGCCATCCGCTGGTATGCCTTGAGCTATATTGTCGGCTTTATCCTGTTTACGATTTTGGGCCGCCGTCGTATCGCGCAGGGCAATTCTGTGTTTACTAAAGAAACACTCGACGATTTCCTGACTTGGGGTATCTTGGGCGTCATCTTGGGCGGTCGTATCGGCTACGTTTTGTTTTATAAATTTTCCGACTATCTTGCCAACCCGTTGGATATTTTCAAAGTTTGGGAAGGCGGTATGTCGTTTCACGGCGGCTTCTTGGGCGTGGTCGTTGCCATGTGGCTGTTTGGCCGCAAGCACAACATCAGTATCTTGAAATTGATGGATACCGTTGCGCCGCTCGTACCGCTGGGCTTGGCTTCCGGCCGTATCGGCAACTTTATCAACGGCGAACTTTGGGGACGCGTGACTGAACTCAATGCTTTCTGGGCGATGGGTTTCCCTCAAGCGCGTTACGAAGATGCGGAAGCTGCGGCGCACAATCCTTTATGGGCCGAATGGCTGCAACAATACGGCATGCTGCCGCGCCATCCGTCTCAGCTTTACCAGTTTGCCCTTGAAGGCATTTGCCTGTTTGTTATCGTTTGGATTTCTCGAAAAAACCGCGTCCGGCCGGTCAAACGGCGGCATTGTTCTTGGGCGGTTATGGTTTGTTCCGCTTTATTGCCGAATTTGCCCGCCAGCCTGACGACTATCTCGGCCTGTTGACCTTGGGTTTGTCCATGGGTCAATGGTTGAGCGTACCGATGATTGTATTGGGTGTGATTGGTTTTGTTTGGTTTGGCCGTAAAAACAGTGTTGCCAAAGCATAAATAAAACAATAAATAAAGGCCGTCTGAAAACCTTTTCAGACGGCCTTTTTATGGCTTCAAGCAAACAGATTTCGGGTTTAACCGAAAAAGCCCATTTTAACTTGAATGAGTTTTTCCAACTCCGGCAGGACGCGGCGGCGTGAGACGAAGAAGATAATGTGGTCGCCGTCTTGGAGGATGGTTTCGGTGTGGTGTCCCATGATGACTTCGCCGGTTTCGCCGCGGACGATGGCGGCAATGTGGCAGTCGCTCGGCCATTTAATGCCGCTGATACGGCGGCCGACAATGGCGGAAGTATTTTTATCGCCGTGTACCACCACTTCAATGGCTTCGGCCGTACCGCGGCGCAAAGGATGGACGGCAACGATGTCGCCACGGCGGATGTGGGCGAGAATGGAGCCGATGGTAATCAGATGGGGGGGGAAACAACGATATCGATTTTGTTACCCTCGAGCAAATCGACGTAGCTTGAACGGTTGACAATGGTGATTACGCGTTTGGCACCAAGATTTTTCGCCAACAGGCTGGACATGATGTTGTTTTCGTCATCGTTGGTCAGCGCGCAGAAGACGTCGATTTCGTCGATGTATTCTTCGTCCAGCAGGGTTTCATCGGTGGCGGAACCTTGCAGGACGAGGGTGTTGTCCAGATTCTCGGCCAGCCATTCGGCGCGCTGGGGTTTGTATTCGATGATTTTGATGTCGTATTTGGATTCGAGCTGCTTGGCAAGGCGGTAGCCGATGTTGCCGCCGCCAGCAATCATAATGCGGCGGGTACGCGCTTCTTTCGGACGCAATTCGCGCATGATGGCTTCAACGCTGTTGATGTCGGCGGCAAACAGGACTTCATCGCCTTCGATGATGACGGTTTGCGGCGTTGGGACGATCAGGCGGTTGTTGCGGTAGATGGCGCAGATTTGGCAGTCCACGCCTTCGGGCAGGTGCTGGTTGATGTCGGTAATTTCACGGCCGATCAGCAAACCGCCTTTGCGGGCTTGAACAATCACCATGCGGACTTGGTCGTTGGCAAAGCTGAGTACCTGCAATGCGCTGGTGTAGCTGAGCAGTCCGACGAGTTGTTCGGTAACCAGTTGTTCGGGACTGATGGTTTCGGTAATGTCGAAGATGTTGAGGCTGCCTTCTTCGGGATTGTCGCTACCGGCAACCGGATATTCGAGGTATTCGCTTGAGCGTACGCGTGCAATGCGGCTGGGGATGTTGAACAGGTCGGCGGCGATTTTGGAGGCAACGATGTTGGTTTCGTCGCTGCGGGTCAAGGCAAGCAGGAGGTCGGAGTCCGCCGCACCTGCCTGTTCGAGGGTAAAGGGCGATGCGCCGTTGCCGACGATGGTTTGGACATCGAGACGGCTGCTGATACGGTTGAGCGCTTTTTCGTCGATGTCGATAATAGTGACGTCGTTGCTGGGAACGGAGGCAAGGTTTTGGGCGACGGTCGAACCGACTTGGCCGCTGCCGAGGATGAGTATTTTCACGGTAATTGAGTGTGTTCGGTAAAAATGAAATTGTAACAAAAGGCCGTCTGAAATTGGAGTTTTCAGACGGCCTGTGTTTTAAATAAGCTAGAGGGTTACCAGTAGCCCAAAACTTTCCACCACAAGATACCGACAGTGCAGAATATCAGGATTTCGAGCACGCTCATGATGAAGCCGGCTTTCCACCATTCGGTCATGCTCACATAGTTGGAGCCGTAAATGACAGGAGCGGAACCAGTGGCGTAGTGGGTCAGCGACATCATGATGCCGGTAGCGGATGCCATAACCAGGGCAAACAACATCGGTGGTGCACCCAAGGCCAGGCCTGCGCCGTAGAATGCGCCGAACATGGCGGTAACGTGTGCCGTGCCGCTGGCGAAAACGTAGTGGGCGTAGAGGTAGGCAAGCATCAACAGGGCACAACCAGCTTCCCAACCCAAGCCCATGTGGGCGATACCGCTTTGCATGGAGTCGGACAACCAGCTGATAAGGCCCAGTTTGTTGAGGAAGTTTGCCATCATCACCAAGGCCGCAAACCAAATGATGGTATCCCACGCGCTTTTTTCTTTCAACGCATCTTCCCAAGTCAGTACGCCGGTCAAAAGACACAGGCTCAAGCCGAGGAAGGTTGTGGCGGTAGCGTCAACTTTCACGCCGAACAGCATCTCGGGAATACCCGCCCACAACAGCAGCAGAACCAAGAAAATGCCCAGCATGATTTTTTCTTCACGCTTCATCGGCCCCATGGCAGCCAAATGCTCTTTTGCCAATGCAGTGGCGTTAGGGGTTTGCTTGATTTCGGGCGGATACAGGAAATACAGCACCAGCGGCATCAGCAGCATAGCAAGCAGGCCGGGTACGACCATCGCCAAGAACCAAGTGCCCCAAGAGAGTTGGATTTGCGAATTGGTGGCTTTGGCAACCAATTCGACTACCAGCGGATTGGGTGCGGTGGCAGTGATAAAAATCAGACAGGTAATCACGTTGGAGTGGAAGTTGACCAGAGAAAGGTATTTACCGATTTTGCCTTCCGTACCTTTTTCTGGGTCGGAGTCGAAGCTCAGGGCGATGGATTTCATAATCGGATGCACGATTGCACCGCCGCGTGCGGTATTACTCGGCGTTACCGGACCGATGACCAAGTCGGCCAATGCCAAGCTGTAACCTACGCCCAGCGTGCGTTTGCCAAAGAGGGAGATCAAGAGGTAGCCGATACGCATACCCAAGCCGGTTTTCAACAGGCCGCGCGAGATGATGATGGCGATACCGATCATCCAGATGAGTGAGTTGTTGAGGCTGCTCAAAGCGTCTTTGGTCGCATCTGCGGTTTTTTCGTTGGTTACGCCGGTCAGTGCAACCAAGGTAATGCCCAAAATCGCCATTGCGCCGATAGGCATGGCTTTGCCGATGATGCCGGCAATGATGCCGATGAACAATGCCAAAAGATGCCATGCGTCAGGCGATACGCCTTGAGGAACGGGGATAACGAACCAGATAAGCAGCGTCAGCGCAAGTGCGACCGCAGCAGGAATTGGCTTGAAGCCCATGTTGAATCTCCTAATTTGAGGATGGAAATATTGGGAAATCGGTTTTCAGACGGCCTTGGATTCGGATTTCAAGTGCAACACTAGTGTATCAGTGGTTGGAACAGATTCAAGAATAAAACACTTGGCGTTTCGTAGCCAAGTGTTTTTCTTGGTCGGTGGTTCAACTCATCTTGAACCCTGCGTATCTCCCGATCACTGATGTTGCGGAAATCGGTTTGTTTGGGGAAGTATTGCCGGATGAGTCCGTTGGTGTTCTCATTCAGCCCTTTCTCCCAAGAATGGTAAGGGCGGCAAAAATAAGTCTCCGCTTTCAATGCTTTAGTTATTTTAGTGTGTTGGTAAAACTCTTTGCCGTTATCCATGGTGATGGTGTGCACCCTGTCTTTATGTGCCTTTAATGCCCTAACAGCTGCCCGGGCAGTGTCTTCGGCTTTGAGGCTATCCAATTTGCAAATGATGGTGTAGCGGGTAACGCGTTCGACCAAGGTCAATAATGCGCTTTTCTGGCCTTTGCCGACGATGGTGTCGGCTTCCCAATCGCCGATACGGGATTTTTGGTCGACGACGGCGGGTCGGTTTTCTATGCCGACACGGTTGGGTACTTTGCCTCTGGTCCATGTGCTGCCGTAGCGTTTGCGGTAGGGTTTGCTGCATATTCTGAGATGTTGCCACAAAGTGCCGCCGTTGCTTTTATCTTGGTGAAGGTAGCGGTAAATGGTGCTATGGTGGAGCGTGATTTGGTGGTGTTTGTGCAGGTAGGCGCATACTTGTTCGGGACTAAGTTTGCGGCGGATAAGGGTGTCGATGTGTTGAATCAGCTGCGAATCGAGCTTATAGGGTTGTCGCTTACGCTGTTTGATAGTCCGGCTTTGCCGCTGGGCTTTTTCGGCACTGTATTGTTGCCCTTGTAAGCAGTGCCGCTTGATTTCTCGGCTGATGGTGCTTTTGTGGCGGTTAAGCTGTTTGGCGATTTCGGTGAGGGTGCAGTGGCGGGATAGGTATTGGATGTGGTATCGTTCGTCTTGGGTCAGTTGTGTGTAGCTCATGGCAATCTTTCTTGCAGGAAAGGCCGTATGCTACCGCATACTGGCCTTTTTCTGTTAGGGAAAGTTGCACTTGAAATGCGAATCCGCCGGCCTTTACAGTAACAGGCCGTCTGAAAACAACGCCGTTTTACTCCTGTTCTTGCGGCAGGCCGTACTCTTCGGGGAAGGTGCGCAGCGAGCTTTGCAACACGGTAACCGCGCCGTCAATCAAACCGCAACGGCCGCTTCGTGGCAGCAGTTGGCACAGGCTTTGCAAGGCGCGGAGGTCGTCGGAAGTACCGATACCGGTGTCCACGCGGTTGAGCAGGCGGGAAAGCTGGAATGTGCCGCCTTTGCAAGGCGGACATTGACCGCATGAGTTGGACGCAAAAAATTCCACATATTCGGCCACTTTGCGCACCACGCTGGTGCCTTCGGAAATCACAATCATCGCGCCGGTACCGAGGCTGGATTTGCGTTCGCGTACGGAAACGAAGTCCAAAGGCACATCCAAATCTTTTACGGTCAAAAGCGTATTGGACGGGCCGCCGGTGAAGACGGCTTTAAACGTACGGCCTTCGAGCATACCGCCGCCGTGATCGTAAATCAGCGATTGCAGGGTCGTGCCCATCGGCAGTTCGTACAGTCCCGGATTCAATACGTCGCCGGAGAGCGAGTAGAGTTTCGTACCGGCCGCATCGCCTAACCCAAAGATTTGTACCATTCCGCACCTTTGGCAAGGATTTGCGGGATGTTGGCGAAGGTTTCGGTGTTGTTGATAAGGGTCGGTTCACCGTTGACACCACTTTCGGCAGGGAACGGCGGCTTGCGGCGGGGGAAGGGGAAACCGCCTTCCAGCCATGAAATTACGGCAGTTTCTTCGCCGCCGATATAACGGCCTGAAGTTTCAACCAGTTGCAAATCCAAAGGTTTGCCTAGATAGTTTTCGATACGGATAAACAAATCGCTGTTTTTCCATTGCTCAATGGCCGGTGTGATGGAAGCGATGGATTCGGTTTGATGCGGGTTGACGTACAAAATCGCTTTATTGGCACGGCAGGCAACGGCGGCAATCAGGACGCCTTCGATGACTTGGTGCGGCGTATTTGCCAGCAGTACGCGGTCTTTAAATGTACCCGGTTCGTCTTCGTTGGCATTGCAGACAACGTATTTGTCGCCATTTTTGCTTTGGGCGGCAACGGCGGCTTCCCATTTGCGCCAAGTCGGGAAACCTGCGCCGCCCATGCCGCAAAGATTGGCATCTTGCAGTTTGGAAACGATGCTTTGAGGATCCGCAAGCGCCGCCAGCAGGCCTTCGCCGCCGCCGACTTTGCGCCACGCGGCCAAATCCGCGCCGACTTGGCGGGACGGGTGCAGTAAGTTTGATTGGCTTGATTCATGATTGTTGCTCCTGCAAACCGGCGTGTTCGCGCAAATCGAATTTGCCGTAGTCGGGATATAAAACGGGGGCTTTGATGTCGCTGGTCAGTCCGGCGCGAGTCATTTCGCGTTGCAGGTCGTGGACGTGTCCGACACCGCCGCGTACTTTTTTCAACGGCAGGCCGCAATTTGCCGCGGCTTTACCCGCGCGGCGACCGAAGCTGATGATGTCCAAAAGCGCATTGCCCATCAGACGGTTGCGGCCGTGAATGCCGCCGGTTACTTCGCCGGCGCAATAGAGGCCTTCGACGCAGGTTGCACCGTCGCAGTTGATTTCGATACCGCCGTTTTGATAGTGCAGGGTCGGATGAATCATGACCGGCTCAACGGCAGGGTCTATGCCGCATTTATGGGCAACGTGGCCGAGTGTTACCAAACGGTTTAATACGTCAGGGTCATTAGCAATCAGGCGCGGGGTGTCGAGGAATACGCCGACTTGTCCGTCGCGTACCACGCCGCGGCCTTCGCGGCATTCGTGCAGAATCGCAGCGGCAACAACGTCGCGCGGTTGTAATTCGTCGACGAAACGCTCGCCCAAACCGTTGACCAGCTTGGTGCCTGCGGAGCGCACGGCTTCGGAAATCAGCGCGCCTGCCAAGTGTGGAGGGTGGGCAACGCCGGTAGGGTGGTATTGGAAAGAATCGACATCGCGCAGTTTGGCGCCGATACGGTAAGCCATCACCAGGCCGTCTGCAGTCGCGCCATAGTGGTTGGAAGTGGCGAAACCTTGCAAATGCAGGCGTCCGCTGCCGCCGGTTGCCAATACCACTGCTTTGGCGTGAACCAATACCAAAGAGCGTTTCCAAATCGTACAAAATCGCGCCGACACAGCGGCCGTGTTCGTCCGACAATAATTCGATGGCAGGGTGGCGGTTGAGCTGGGTGATGTTTTCGTCGAGTTCGACTGCCTCGCGCAGTACGCGCATCATTTCGAGGCCGGTAAAGTCGCGGTAGCTCAAAATACGCGGTACGGTCGTACCACCTGCGCGTTTGCGGCTCAACATGCCGTTGCTGTCCGCGCCTTTTGCAAGGTCGAAAGTCATGCCCAAACCGATCAGCCAGCGGATGGCGGACGGCGCATCGGTAACCATTTGCGCCACCAACTCTTTCTTGCCTGCGTTGTGGCCGCCTTTGATGGTGTCGTCAAAGTGCTGCTGCAAGCTGTCTTCCGCACCGACCGCTGCCTGAATGCCGCCTTCGGCCATCACGGTATTGCTGTCTCCGATACGCAGTTTGTTCGCCATGATGACGTGTGCGCCGGCTTCAGTGGCAGACAATGCCGCAGCTGCGCCTGCACCGCCGCCGCCAATGACCAATACGTCAGTGTTCAAATGTTCAGCGCCTGACAAATCATAGTCGTCAATCAGAGGCTGACTGATTAAGAGTTTGGCCAAATCAGGATGGCAGTAATCGCCTTGGTTTGGGCCGATAGGCAGTTTTACACGCGCATCGGCCTGATAGTCAGGGTGAAATTGGCTCAGTAATTCATTTTTTTCAGGTAAATCGCCGCGCAGCTCCAATGAGGACGCTCTCAGATTGGCAAGGGCGGTGTCGTAGTCTATGCCTTGGATTTTGTTAACCATTACACTGACTCCTCTTCAAATTCGACTTTCATTTTGCCGCTGTCGATTTCGCGCAGGCGGCGCATCAAATCCACAGGGCGTAATGTACGCGCTGCTTTCATACGGCGTGCGAACAGGCCCAAGTGGTTCGGACGGATGTGTTCGGGGCAGGAGAGGGTGCAGAGGTTGCACATCACGCATTGGTCGAAGGTCAGCGCAGCCGCGCCGAAATCGCCGGAAACTACCTGCGCTACGCCGTTTTCCACTTGCAAACCTTTAGGACAGGCTCGGTTACAGCCACCGCAATGACGGCAGTTTTGCGCTTCAGGAAAGGCTTTGGCGGTATCGTCCAACCAGTTCCAGCCATCACCAATTTCGCTGACGTCGTAATATTGGATGTGCTCCGGAATAAAGTAGTCCAAGAAGCTGACCTGCATGCCTTCTTCGACTTTGGTCTCGCATGCCAGTGCAGTTGTTACCTCGCGCTCGCCTTCTTTACGAATCATGCAGCGGCAGGAACCGCATACGCCTTGACCCATACAGCCGACATTGGCAGTAATCGCATTGCCTGAACGGGCATAGGCTTGGATGATTGACGAGTCGGCGGAAGCTTTGACTTCATGGCCGTCTATGGTCAGGGTTAACAAATTTTCACTCATGGTTTGTTCCTGTGAAATTGGAAGTTGGAATAGTGGATAATTTGATTAATTGTATTTTTATTACATCTATCGTGCGTGAGGAAATATCCAAGTCATTTACTCAGAAATTCTTTTAAAATCAATATTTATCTGTATGGGTCGAAGTGTATCAGAATTTAGTGATTTTGATGATAAGGACAATCTAAGGTTTTATATAGGAAGGATTGTAAACAAAATGTGACTATTATTTAGACAAATTTATTACTACTTTTTTTGATTTTTAAAAAGTAAAAATAAAATTACTTTTTGTGACATAAATTTCAAAAATATTCATTTATTTACTAGTAAAAAAATCATTATTGTATATTAGATGATTTTTGCATAGATTATTGTATATATTGAATAATATTTAGATATGTGAGTAAGTGAAAAGACTGTTATAAAATTTCAGAAAATCAAACAAGTTTGATATCAGTCAAGAAGATTGAGAGAGAAAATGACACGGATTTTACAATTGTGTATTGTATTGGAAAATAAGAAAGGCTGTCTGAAATTTGGATGTTTCCTTTTTAAATACAAGTTACTAAATTTCTTTCTCGGATACTTAAGGCAAATATTTTCAAACGTCCTTGAAATAAGATTATCATTTAAAAACAATGTAATTTTATTTCCATGTAAGTGAATAGTAAGTGGATATAGATTATCAATAACCAAGTGATTTAATGCGATATTAAATTTCATTTAAATCAATAGGGTATGAAAATGATATTGTCTGGATCATTCATTTGAAAGCACTATTACACTATTGAAGGCCGTCTGAAAAAATCGGTCTCTTAAGAAATAAACAAATCCTCCCTACCATGACTCCGAAAAGGAACACAATCATGACCATCATCAAGCAAGAAGACTTTATCCAAAGTATTTTCGATGCTTTCCAATTCATCAGCTACTACCATCCTAAAGACTACATCCAGGCTTTGTATAAGGCTTATCAAAAAGAAGAAAACCCTGCGGCCAAAGATGCGATGGCGCAGATTTTGGTCAATAGCCGTATGTGTGCAGAAGGCCATCGTCCGATTTGTCAGGATACCGGTATTGCGACCGTATTCTTGAAAGTGGGCATGGATGTACAGTGGGATGCCGAGATGAGCGTACAGGAAATGGTTAACGAAGGCGTACGCCGTGCATATACCTATCCTGACAACAAACTGCGCGCCTCTGTATTGGCCGACCCGGCTGGCAAACGTCAAAATACCAAAGACAACACGCCTGCCGTTGTACACATGGAAATCGTAAAAGGCGACAAAGTCGAAGTCACTTGCGCAGCCAAAGGCGGCGGTTCTGAAAACAAAACCAAAGTTGCCATGCTCAACCCTTCAGACAATATCGTTGATTGGGTATTGAAAACCGTTCCTCAAATGGGTGCAGGCTGGTGTCCTCCGGGTATCTTGGGTATCGGCATCGGCGGTACGCCTGAAAAAGCAGTGTTGATGGCCAAAGAAAGCCTGATGAGCCATATCGATATTCAGGAGCTCAAAGAAAAAGCCGATTCCGGTGCAGAATTGTCTACTACCGAAGCCTTACGCTTGGAACTCTACAAAAAAGTAAATGCCTTGGGCATCGGCGCACAAGGTTTGGGCGGTTTGAGCACCGTGCTGGATGTCAAAATCCTTGACTACCCAACCCACGCGGCTTCCAAACCGATTGCCATGATTCCAAACTGCGCGGCTACCCGCCACATCGAATTTGAATTGGACGGCTCAGGCCCAGCCAAACTGGAAGCCCCATCTTTGGAAGATTGGCCGGATCTGACTTATAGCCCTGACAACGGCAAACGTGTCGATGTCAACAATTTGACCAAAGAAGAAGTGGCTACATGGAAAACCGGCGACGTGTTGTTGCTGAACGGTAAAATCCTGACCGGCCGTGATGCCGCGCACAAACGTTTGGTTGACATGCTCAACAAAGGCGAAGAATTGCCGGTAGATTTCACCAACAAACTGATTTACTACGTCGGCCCGGTTGATCCAGTCCGTGACGAAGTTGTTGGCCCAGCCGGTCCGACTACTTCCACCCGTATGGATAAATTCACCCGCCAAATGCTGGAACAAACCGGCCTCTTGGGTATGATCGGTAAATCCGAACGCGGTGCAGCAACTTGCCAAGCCATTGCCGATAACAAAGCTGTTTACCTGATGGCCGTCGGCGGCGCGGCATATTTGGTTGCCAAAGCCATTAAAGCATCTAAAGTCTTGGCGTTCCCAGAATTGGGTATGGAAGCGATTTACGAATTTGAAGTCAAAGACATGCCTGTGACCGTTGCAGTGGATAGCAACGGCGAATCGGTTCACGCCATTGCCCCAAAACAATGGCAGGCCAAAATCGGTATTATTCCGGTTGAAGCTTGATATTTGACTGAATAATCAAAGGCCGTCTGAACGATTTCAGACGGCCTTTTTTTGCTTACAAATAATTCAAATGTTTTCAAACGAGTAAATTTCCCTTTCTAAAAAGCACTTGTCAAAATCAGCGTTTGAAACTAGAATTCACAGCTTATCGAGTCGGAGTGTGGCGCAGTCTGGTAGCGCACTTGCATGGGGTGCAAGGGGTCGAAGGTTCGAATCCTTTCACTCCGACCAAAGAATTAGAAAGAGCCGTTTTAAAAACGGCTTTTTTTTCGTTTGGATGTTTATCTGAATAATATGTCCGAATGGATTTTAAAACTTAATACCAATGCCGTCTGAAACAAAACCTGCTTAAAAAGCAGGTTTTGTTGTTTTCAAAGCAGAACTATTCGGCACTATCTTTCAGTGTGTCTTTATAAGTATAAAGATAAGACGCGCCGACAAAGGATGCGCCACCGACGACATTGCCCAGGAATACGGGAATCATATTGAAGAAAAATTGTCCCCAAGTGATGTTTGCGCCTGCCAGAATACCTGCGGGGATAACGAACATATTGGCGACAAGGTGTTGGAAGCCGTTTAATACGAAAATCATGACGGGGAACCAAATGGCCAGCATTCGTCCGGTTGTGTTTTTAGCGGCAAAGTGCAACCACGCGCCCATACAGACCATCCAGTTACATGCGACCGCCGATACGAAAGCGCGGCCGAAATCCATATGGACTTTTGCTTCCGCCACGGCAATGGTTTTTTCTGCCATACTGCCTTCAATCATGCCGACATAGTATCCGAGGAAAAACGCCATCGCCAGCGTGCCCACCAAATTGCCCATGCAAACGATAACCCAGTTGCGCAGTAGCATTTTGGAGGAAATTCGTCCGGCCAATCTGCCTAAAGACATGATCATCATGTTGCTGGTTACCAGCTCGCCACCGCCAAGCAGGATGCAAATCAAGGCGATTGGGAACACGGCTGCGCCGAGTAAAGTGGCAAAACCGCCCCATTCGTGCGGAATGCCGCTGACTACTTTTAAATAGGCAAGATAACCGAAGCCGATGTATCCGCCGGCCAAAATGCTCAAGATTGCCAGTGTGGGAATGCTGGATTGTGCTTTGGCGCAGCTTTTGTCGAGAACAACCTGTAAAATTTCCTGTGGGTATAAATCGCGCGAAGCCATGATGTTCCTTAAAGTGGGTTGAGGAGGAAACGCCGTTTCAAAAGTGGCGCAAACTGTCGCGGTAGGGCAGTGTTATAGGAAGCCGGTGTACGGTCTTTGTCTTATCAATCAGCCTGAATTAAACCTAAAAAACAGATACTTCTCCTTGCTTTAGCTCAAAAGAAATATTATTACATTTTGCTTCTGTATTAAAAGAGGCCGTCTGAACGTTGAGGTTTCAGACGGCCTTGTTTTGAATTTTTAAACTTACAAATGTGCCAGCTTTGCATTGCCTTCGCGAGGAATAGGGCGCGGATTGCCTTGTGAATCGATGGCAACGTAAGTGAACACAGCTTCGGTCACCAGTTGGCGGTCTTCCGTTACCATATCGTTCATCAAAGTCTTCACCCATACTTCGATTTTCAGTTGCAAAGAAGTATTGCCTACACGGACGCAATGACCGTAGCAGCACACGACGTTGCCAACCTTTACCGGTCTGATGAAATTCATTTCTTGAACGGCCACGGTTACAATTCGTCCCTGTGCGATTTCTGCCGCCAAAATACCGCCGCCCAGATCCATTTGCGACATAATCCAGCCGCCGAAGATATCCTGATTAGGATTGGTATCGCGCGGCATGGCTACCGTACGCAATAAAAGTTGTCCTTCGGGTGCAGCATGTGTTTGTTTGTTGTCAGCCATAAATAATCCTGTCAAAAAAAGTGCTATTTTACGCCATTTGTGGCGATAAACCTATGTAGACCGTCTGAAAAATCAGAAGGCAAAGTGTTACAATCAACATATTCATCAGACAAAGGAGAAAGCTCATGCATCCGATTCAAGAACCACGCAATAGCGGCCTTTTGCGCGTATCCGACATTCACGAAATCTACTGGGAAGAATCAGGCAACCCTGATGGACACCCTGTGATTTTCCTGCATGGCGGCCCCGGAGCAGGCGCATCACCTGCCTGTCGCGGCTTTTTCAATCCAGAGCATTTCCGCATCGTCATTATCGACCAACGCGGTTGCGGGCGTTCCAAACCCTATGCCTGTATCGAAGACAACACCACTTGGGATTTGGTTGCCGATATTGAAAAAGTGCGCGAAATGCTCGGTATCCAAAAATGGCTGGTTTTTGGCGGTTCATGGGGCAGCACCTTGTCGCTGACTTATGCCGAAACCCATCCCGATCGCGTCAGCGGCTTAGTTTTACGCGGTATTTTCCTATGCAGGCCGTCTGAAATGGCATGGTTGAATGAAGCAGGCGGCGTCAGCCAAATTTATCCGGCTCAATGGCAAAAATTCATTGCCCCCGTGGCCGAAAACAAACGCCAAGCCCTAATTAAAGCCTACCATGAAATGCTGTTTAGCGAAGATGAAGCGACACGCCTCAAAGCGGCCAAATCATGGGCAGACTGGGAAAGCTACCTTATTCAGTTTGAACCTAAAGACGTAGATGAAGACCCACAAGCCTCCCTTGCCATCGCGAGAATGGAAAACCATTACTTCGTGAACGAAGGCTGGCTGCAGGGCGATAAAGCCATCTTGGCAAACATCGACAAAATCCGCCATATCCCAACCATCATCGTCCAAGGCCGCTACGACCTATGCACCCCGATGCAAAGCGCGTGGGAACTCTCGCAAGCCTTCCCTGAAGCAGAATTAAGAATCGTCCAAGCAGGCCACTCTTCTTTTGATCCTTCGCTTTCTGAGGCTTTAGTGAAAGCAGTGGAGGATATTAGAAGTAAGTTATAAAGGTTAATCAATAATAAATGCCGTCTGAAAAAGTTTCAGACGGCATTTTTTCTATTTACATATTAAATTTAATATCATATTATCATTGCATGATATCAGTCTGAATTTTTTTAGAATTTCAATATGAAACCCCTAATCTACTACGCCCATTCTGCGCAAGACAAACTCGGCAATCTCTTGCCTTACGAACATTGGCAAACCTTGCAAAGCCATTCGGTAAATGTTGGCGAAATGGCGGCGGAGTTTGCCCGCATATTTGGTGCGCAGGAAATTGCCTGTCAGACGGGAAAGTTGCATGATTTGGGAAAATATTCGGAACCCTTTAATCACCGATTGCATGGTGGTCCATCAGTTGATCATGCTACCGCCGGAGCCAAAATTGCCGTTGAGCGTTGGGGAAATGTTATCGGTAAGTTAATGGCGTTTTGCATTGCGGGGCACCATGCAGGGTTAGCTAATGGATGTGGTGAGGGCGATAACCGCCGCACGTTAAAGCAGCGTTTAGCTTTGCAATTTGGCGCAGATATTCCCATTCTTGATAACTTGTGGCAACAAGAAATCAAGCTCCCTCAAACCCTGTCCGCCCCACCACTCAAAGCTGACGCGCATCATCCTTTTTTCTCCTACGCCTTCTTCACCCGAATGCTTTATTCCTGCTTGGTGGATGCTGATTATCTCGACACCGAAGCCTTTTATTCAAACCTAGAAAACGAAGCCGTCGAGCGTGGCGGTTATCCTGATTTAAATGCCTTACAACACAATTTCAATCAATTCATCAACGATTTCAGACGACGTACCGCCCAAGCTCCAGAGCAAACCGAAGCCAAAAAACGTAATGCCACCTTAAACCGCCTGCGCAGCGAAATTCTTGAGCATGCCGTAGAACAAGCAGCACAACCGCAAGGGCTATTCACGCTCACCGTGCCGACCGGCGGCGGCAAAACCTTCACTTCCATGGCATTCGCACTGGAACACGCCAAGCGACACGGAATGCGGCGCGTAATTTACGTCATCCCCTTCACCAGCATCATCGAGCAAAACGCCGCTGAGTTTCGCAAAGCCTTTGGCGAATTGGGCGAACAAGCCGTGTTGGAACACCACAGCACCTTCGACGACGACAAACTGCAAAATGAGGCTACCAAAGACAAATTGCGCCTTGCCTCGGAAAACTGGGACGCGCCGATTATCGTGACCACCGCCGTGCAATTCTTTGAATCCCTCTTTGCCGACCGCTCCTCGCGCTGCCGCAAGCTGCACAACATCGCAGGCTCCGTCATCATTCTTGACGAAGCGCAAATGCTGCCGCTCAATCTTTTGCTGCCCATCATGCAAGCCATCAAAGAATTGGCGCAAAACTACCGCTGCAGCGTCGTCATGTGCACCGCCACCCAACCAGCCGTGCAAACCGAAAACGGCTTCTATCGCGGCTTTGAAAACGTGCGCGAAATCGCCCCAAAACCGACCGCACTTTCGACAAACTGCGCCGCACCACCGTGCAACACATCGGCACACAAACCGATGCTGACTTGCTCGCCAAACTTGCCGAACACCCGCAAATGCTCGTCATCGTCAATAACCGCCGCCATGCCCGCAGCCTGTACGACCAAGCCAAACACCTTGACGGCACCTTCCACCTGACCACCTTAATGTGCGCCAAACACCGCAGCCAAAAACTCGATGAAATTCGAGGTCGTCTGAAAAAGGGCGAACCCTGCCGCGTTATCGCCACCTCTTTAATCGAAGCCGGCGTTGATGTGGATTTCCCGCTGGTAATGCGCGCCGAAGCAGGTTTAGACAGCGTTGCCCAAGCCGCCGGACGCTGCAACCGCGAAGGCAAAAGGCCGTCTGAAAACAGCTTTGTCTGGATATTTACGCCCGAAGAACAATGGAAAGCCCCGCCCGAACTTGCCGCCCAAGCCGCCGTTATGCGCCTGACTGCCGACAGTTTCAGACGACCTCTTATCCACCCAAGCCGTCGCCGCCTACTTCGCCGAGCTTTATCAATTAAAAGGCAGCGAACTGGACAATAAAAAAATCCTGAAAATGCACAACGATACAGGGCAAAGCCTCGATTTCCCATTCCAAACCATCGCCGACAAGTTCCGCATGATTGAAAGCCATATGCAGCCGCTGATTATTCCGTTCGATGTTGATGCCGAAAACCTCATTAGCAGCCTGCGCTACGCCGACCACATTGGCGGACTCTTACGCAAACTGCAACCCTACACCGTCCAAATCCCAGAAAAAGCCCTCGCCGCTTTGTATAAAGCAGGGCGCATCGAACCGATTAACGAGAAAAACTTCGGCAAACAGTTTTATACGCTGATTGGGCTGGATTTGTATGATGAAGTGGCGGGGCTTTCTTGGGAGGATATGGAGTTTTTGAAGGGTGAGAGTTTGGTGTTTTAAGGAAAATTATTTTGATTAATTGAGAAGATAATTACATAGGAATTCAGAATGGTTAAAGACATTACACAACTTGATGACTATACAAAATTAAAAAAACTTGCTTCTGCTCTTTGGCAACAAAATAACTCTTATCATGGTGCAGCTATTATGATAGGTGCAGGTTTTAGTAGAAGTGCTGCGACAACAGGAGATAGCAATAAAAAGCTTCCGCTTTGGTTTAATTTTTCTGAACTATTAATTAAAGAATTGAGTTCAAATAGCTCAGATCCATTACGACTAGCTGAAGAATACAATGCATATTTTGGTAAACAAGCGTTACATGATTTAATCAAGAAGGAAATTAATGATTCAGCCTGGATACCGGGGGAACTACATAAATCCTTATTAGAATTACCATGGTCAGAGGTTTTGACTACCAACTGGGATACTTTGCTTGAACGTGCTTCAGAAGAAATTCATCAGCCTGTATATAGTATTGTTTCAAAACAGGAAGATCTTTCAAGTGCAAGATCACCTCGTATTGTGAAATTGCATGGCACTATTGATGTAACTAAGGATTTGATTTTTACTCAGGAAGATTACCGTAAATATCCGCAAAAATATGCAGCATTTGTGAACTTTGCTCGGCAAGTATTTATTGAAAATGAGCTATGTCTAATAGGTTTCTCTGGAGATGACCCAAATTTCTTACAGTGGGCTGGTTGGGTTAGAGATCATTTAACTAGTCATTCTAGACGGATTTACCTCGTTGGAGCTTTAGGATTAAATTCTTCAAAACGGAAATATTTAGAGTCGCTCAATATCGCACCAATAGATTTATATAGTTTGGTTAAAGATTATGATGATGCAGATATGCGTCATTTTAAGGCCACAGAAATATTTTTTCAGACCTTGCAGGAACTAAAACCTAAGAATACATGGGAATGGGAGCCAAGTCAGCTACATCGAACAGAAATGACAGAAGAAGAGCTAAATAGGCGTTATCAAGATCATGAGCATGCAGCTCATCTCCTTGAAAGGCAATTAGTTCCTTTGGAAAAGGATAGATTGTCTTACCCTGAGTGGTTGGTATGTCCAAATCGATTGAGATTCACCTTGCATATGCAGTTAACAGATCCTTGGCCTAATCCTGATAATTTGTCAAGAATGAATAAAGATTCAAGAGCTAAGCTGCTGTATGAAATAGCTTGGCACCATAAAGTAACTTTTGAAATTCTTCCAAATTGGTTGGTAAATGAACTGCTAACAGTATGTGATCTTGATAAACCTTGTTGTTTAACAAAGAAACAGCAATTAGATATTGCGCTTCTTTATTGAAAAATACACGTTGGATGGAACAGTCAGAAAGTAAAGATATTATTCTAATAACAAGACGTATATTGGAAAAAGGAAAAAAATATTGGGCGGAGATTGGTAATGAATTGTCCTATTATTCCGCTATTTTAGCTCGTGATTCATTTGATTATCTTGCTCTAGAAAAATATGCAGAAGAAATTACCACTAATGATCCTATTTGGAAGTTAAAAAAGGCTTCTTTATTTGCAGAGCTTGGAAATTTTGAAGAAGGTAAACACTTAATAAGTGAAGCATATAGCGATTTACTTAAGCAGTATAGAAACAATCATGGTTCTATTTATTTGCTCTCTCGTCTAGCTTGGGCATACTGGTTAGCTAGAGGTGTTAACTTGAGTGAACTGGAAGAGAAAATTAGAATTTTCTCTTTTGATTATAAAGAATCTAAATGTGATCCTTGGGATTACATAGAACACATGCAGGAAAAAATTACCAAAAAATTAGCAAAGCAACAAGAACAAGAGATTGAGCCTTTATTTGAACCAGGGCATTACAAAGATAACTCCAATACTGTAACTTGGAGTAATGAATTACACCCACTACTTCTACTAGAAGGTATATCTAATACTGTTGGACTACCATTACGTTGGCAGCATACAAATTTTCTTGTCGATTCAGCTGCAAAAATTGCCGAATTAACTGAAATTGATAATACTCAACGTTTCTCTCTTGCTATTAGAGCCGCCAGTAGTGAGACATCTAATGTCTTAAAAAGAGTATTTTTCTAGAATTAAAATTGCGTGTTTATCTCAGGACGAGGCTAATTTTTTTAATAGAAAAAAACTATATCTTCAATTGAATATTGGTCTGAAAAGCGAGAGGTTCAATCGAGCATAAGCGGTATTACACGCCATGCAATTGACCGCTTACGTGTTTTTATTGAAGTATTAGCTAGAATTTCTGTAAGAGCAACATCTGAACAAGCTAAGCAAATTTTTCGCTTAGCAGTTTCTTTAGGGCAGAATAATAAACTACAACACTTATGGCTATTTGATTCAATTAAGGACTTAATTAAATTTTCTCTTAAAAGTATTCCTGACGCTGAGCAACATGAGGTGTTGCTTGATGCATTATCTTATCCACTTGAAACAGAAATTCAAAAAAATGAATATGGTAAGTGGGCTAATCCTGTCATAGATAACCCGGGTGAGCGTAAGCAAAATATTGATATTGATAAACGCATTGGTGAAATTATAGACAGTATAGAAAAAAATTCTTCTAAAAATGCTCCAGCATTGTTAAGACTATTACCTTTAATAAAGAGTAAGTTCCTTACCGAAAAAGAATGCAGACGAATTGCATTAAAGATATGGGGAGATAATCCTGATTATAAAAATATACCTAAAACAGGATTGCTTAATTACGTTCTACTTAAATTGCCAAACATGGATTCTTTGTCTGTAAAAGCATTAGTTAGGGAATACTTATTTGAACAGAAAGAAGAAAACTTGTTTAAATTGGATTTTTTAATGGATGTTGCTAATGCGGCACTTGGAAAAAATGTTAAGGAATTGCCAAGTCAAGAACAGGCTGTGAATTATTTCGAAAAACTAACCTCTTGGAGATTACCCGAAAAAGATGATAGTGAAATAGGGTTTTCTAAAAATATAAATTCTGAAACGGCTAAATTAATTAGTGAAGTATTAGCGCGTTCCATTGTGCCTGCATTGTCAAAAGAAGCATTAACTGAAGAAAATTTTCAGAAGTTGTGTGATATGCATATAGTACTTGATAAACCGGAAATTCTGATGGCGTATCCATATTTTGCTGTATCAGATGAAAATTTTATTTGTCGCACGGAGGGATTGATTAAGAAGGGGTTTCAATCTATAGAAGGTCATAAATTAGCGTATGCCTCTTATGCTCTGTTAACTTGGAGAGAACTTCAAGATTTACCAGTTATAAACAAATTAATTAAGCGACTGATTTATATGATTAGTTCAAATCAAAAACAAGGGTTAGCTCCACTCCTTTGGACGGCTAATCAAATGTATAAAAAAGAATATCTTTCAGGTGAAGATATTGAATCACTTAGTGAAATTATTCCAGTTATTTTTGATAGTACTAGTTACGAGAGAGTTTCCCCATATAATCAGGAGTCTGTAAGTATTTCACTTGTGCGTGCAGCTTGTGTTAGATTGGCTAGAGATATTTTAAATAAAGAACAAAATGATGATGTGGATTTAAAAAGAATATTGGAAATGGCGAAAACCGATCCCCTTCCGGAAGTGAGATTCGCAGAAATTACAGATATATAAAAATATCATTCAAAAGTGCGGGCAATTTCCCTAACGTTTTCAAAACGTCGTCTGAAACCGCACTTTCCAACCAAAAGGAGAACCAAATGAACCAAATCCGCCTACACATTTGGGGCGATTATGCCTGTTTTACCCGTCCGGAGATGAAGGTGGAGCGGGTGTCTTATGATGTCATCACGCCGTCGGCGGCGCGCGGGATTTTGGCGGCGGTGCATTGGAAGCCGGCGATTCGGTGGGTGATTGACCGGATTTATGTGTTGAAGCCGATTCGGTTTGAGTCGGTGCGACGCAATGAGTTGGGCGGCAAGATTTCGGCGGGTAAGGTCAGCGGCGCGATGAAGCGCAAGAGCGTTGCTGATTTATATACGCTGATTGAAGACGACCGCCAGCAGCGCGCGACGACGGTGCTTAAAGACGTGGCGTATGTGATTGAAGCCCATGCGGTGCTGACGGCAAAAGCGGGGGCGGATGAGACCGTTACCAAGCATATCGAGATGTTCAAACGCCGTGCCAAAAAGGGGCAATGCTTTCAGCAGCCTTGTTTGGGCGTGCGTGAATTTCCCACCGATTTTGCGTTGATTGACGAAGGCGAGCCGCTGCCGCCGTCGGCGTTATCGGAAAGTGAGGCAAACCGCGATTTAGGCTGGATGCTGCATGATATTGATTTTGATCACGGCAACACGCCGCATTTTTTCCGTGCGGAAATGAAAGACGGCGTGATTGATGTGCCGCCGTTTTATGCCGAGGAGGTAAAAGCATGATTCTTGCGTCCCTTGCCCGCTATTACCGCCGTTTGGCAGCAAAAATCGATGAAATGGGCAACCCCAAAGTGCCGCCTTATGGCTTTAGCGAGGAGAAAATTGGCTGGATTTTGGTGTTGGATAAAGAAGGTTGTCTGAAAACCGTTGTGCCGAATCTGACTGCCGATAAAAAGCCGCAGCCGAAGTTGATGAGCGTGCCGCGCCCTGAAAAACGCACATCGGGTATCAAACCGAATTTTTTGTGGGATAAAACCGCCTACGCGCTTGGCGTGGAAGCCAATAAAAACAAAGTCGAAGCAAAAGAAAAACCGTTTATGTCGTCTGAAAAAACTTTTGAAGCCTTTAAGCAAAACCATCTTGATTTACTGCAAAACAGCGAAGATGAAGGCTTGCAAGCCTTGTGCCGTTTTCTGCAAAACTGGCAGCCTGCACATTTCGCTGTCGAAAATCTGCCTGCCGAAATGCTCGATGCCAATATTGCATTTTCTCTTGAAAAACCGACCGCACTTATCCATAAACGCGAAGCCGCGCAAAGCTTGTGGGCAGGCTGCCTGAAAAGCGACGAAGCGCTCGAAGGCTTATGCCTGATTAGCGGTGACACCGCCCCGATTGCGCGGCTGCATCCTGCGATTAAAGGCGTGTTTGGCGGGCAAAGTTCCGGCGGTTCGATTATTTCGTTCAACAAAGAAGCCTTTGCTTCGTTTGGCAAGGAGCAAGGTGCAAATGCGCCCGTTTCCGAACAATCCGCCTTTGCCTACACCACCGCACTGAACTATCTGTTGCGCCGCGAAAACAATCACTGCCTGACCATCGGCGACGCCAGCACGGTCTTTTGGGCGGAAGCGGATGATAATGCAACAGCGCAGGCTGCCGAAGGCTTCTTCGCGCAAGTATTCACGCCGCCGGATGACGAACAAGAAAGTGCCAAAATTTTTAACGTGTTGGAACAAATCGGCAAAGGTCGCCCGCTGCAAGAAATTGCGCCCGAACTTTCTGCCAATACCCGTTTTTATATCTTAGGGCTTGCCCCCAATGCCGCGCGGATTTCTGTTCGGTTTTGGCTAGATACTACATTTGGGCAGTTGGCGGAAAACTTGGCGCAGCATTGGCAAGATTTAGCCCTTGAGCCTTGTGCATGGAAAACGCCGCCGTCTATTTGGCGACTTTTATTGCAAACTGCCGTGCTGGGCAAAAGCGAAAACATCTCGCCCGTGTTGGCAGGCGAAATGACCCGCGCCGTGATTTGCGGTACGCCGTACCCCTTGAGTTTGCTGTCGCAACTGATTACTCGAATCCGCGCCGACGGCGACGTGAACGGTCTGCGCGTGGCAATGATGAAAGCCGTATTAGAGCGGCGTTTTAGAAAAGGTTTTATCGAAGAAGGAGTTCCTATGAGTTTGAACAATGAAAGCCCGAATCGCGCTTATCTTTTAGGGCGGCTGTTTGCCGTGTTGGAGCGCATTCAATATCAGGCGTTGGGCGAATTAAACGCCGGCATTGCCGACCGCTATTACGGCTCTGCATCCGCCGTGCCATTTTCGGTTTTTCCGCGCCTTTTGTCGGGTGCAAAACACCATTTATCGCGTTTGCGTAAAGACAAAGCCGGTATGGCAGTGAATTTGGATAAAGATTTGGGCAAAATCATTGCCAAACTGCCCGAAACCTTTCCGCGCCATTTGAGCATTGACGAGCAAGGCCGCTTTGCCATCGGCTATTACCACCAAACAAAGCTATTTTGCTAAAAAAGAAACCGCTGAAACTACTGAAAACTAAGGAGCCAGAAAATGTCTGCCATTCAAAACCGCTATGAATTTGTTTACTTTTTTGATGTAACCAACGGCAACCCCAACGGCGATCCCGATGCGGGCAATATGCCGCGTCTTGACCCCGAATCCAGCAAAGGCTTGGTAACCGACGTCTGCCTGAAACGCAAAATCCGTAATTTTGTCGAAATCAGCAGCGAAAATGAAGCCGGTTATGAAATCTACGTTAAAGAAAAAAGCGTGTTAAACCTGCAAAACAAACGTGCTTATGAGGCTTTAGGGATTGAACCAAATACTAAAGAAAAAAAACTGCCAAAAGACGAAGCCAAAGCCCGCGACATTACCGCGTGGATGTGTAAAAACTTCTTCGATATTCGCACCTTCGGCGCCGTGATGACCACCGAAGTCAACAGCGGACAAGTGCGCGGCCCGGTGCAACTGGCGTTCGCCCAATCCATCGACCCGATTGTGCCGCTGGAAGTTTCCATCACCCGCATGGCAGTAACCAACGAAAAAGACTTGGAAAAAGAACGCACTATGGGGCGCAAATACATCGTCCCTTACGCGCTCTACCGCGTGCACGGCTTTATCTCCGCCAACCTTGCCGCCAAAACCGGTTTTTCAGACGACGACTTAGCTAAACTCTGGCAAGCCCTGACGCTGATGTTTGAGCACGACCGCTCCGCCGCCCGTGGCGAAATGGCGGCACGCAAACTGATTGTTTTCAAACACGACAGTGCGCTCGGCAGCCAGCCTGCACATAAATTGTTTGACGCCGTGAAAGTCGAACGCGTAAACGGCGAATCAGGTACGCCCGCAAGCGGTTTTGGCGATTACAAAATCAGCGTGGTTTCAGACGGCTTAAATGGCGTGAGTGTGGAAGAGCTGCTTTAAAAAAACACTTAAAGATGACCGCACTTTTAACCGAAACCCAAGGGGAAAATCAGGACGCGCGCCTGATTCCTCTTTCCGCCCTGCAACACTACGCCTTCTGTCCGCGCCAATGCGCGTTGATTCATAACGAGCAGGCGTGGGCGGAGAATTATTTGACCGCTCAGGGCAGAGCGCTGCATGAGCGGGTGGATTCGGGGGGAGCCGGAAACGCGCAAAGGCGTGCGCTTTGAGCGGACGGTGCATGTGTCGGCGGAGAAACTGGGCATCAGCGGCGTGTTGGATTTGGTGGAAGTGGATACGAAAACAGGTCGTCTGAAACCCGTGGAATACAAACGCGGTAAGCCCAAACCCGATCCGATGGACGAAATCCAGCTTTGCGCCCAAGGCTTGTGCCTAGAAGAAATGACAGGGCAAGCGTCTCTGAGGGCGCGCTGTGGTATATGCAAACCCGCCACCGCGTCCCCGTCGTGTTTTCAGACGACCTGCGCGCCCAAACTCTCGCCACCATCGCTGCCGTCCGCGAACTTCTAAACAGCGGCAAAACCCCACCGCCCGACTACGGCAAACGCTGCAAAGCCTGCTCGCTGGTAGAGATTTGCCAGCCGGAGTTATTGGGGAAACGGGATAGGAGTGTGGGGTATATGGAGGGGTTGTTTGAATACCTTTTTAATATTTAAGGGAAATTTTTATGTCAATCGAAAATATATTACGAGAAAGACAGATTCAATATTTATGTCATTTCACAAGATTGGAGAATCTTGAGTCAATTTTAACTCATGGATTAATTCCTAGATCTGATTTATATAATCCAGTATTTAATCATAATCGTGATTTACGCGTTATTGGATTGTTTAATGATACGGTTCGTGCTGATGAAAAAATAAATGCTATTTGTCTATCTATCGCATTTCCAAATAGTAAAATGTTCTATAAGTTGCGTAGAGAGCAAGAAAATTCTCAGTGGGTGGTAATTGTTTTACATTCTTCTCTCTTATTAAGTAAAAATTGTGCTTTTTATCCCACTAATGCGGCAAATAATAATGTTAGGCATTCTGATATTAGTAACTTCCAAGGTGAAAGAGCGTTTAATATACTCTTTGATGATATAGGAGATGAACGTCAATTTCTTTTACCCAAAGATCCAACAGATGTGCAAGCAGAAGTGCTTGTATTTGATAATATTGAAACTAATTACATAGCTTGCTGTGTATTTAATTCAAATGATTTGAGAGATAATTTTTTAGCAAGATATACAAATTATCAGTTTTATTCCTTACAGAATCAATGGGGATTGTTTGATGATAGATTACGAGCTAGGCAGCATAATTTTATAGGGTGTTAGGTATGGCTAATCGTCCAATTTTTATTCCAAAATTTGAAGGTGATTTTTTGGTAAAAACCCAAAATATAAACTTTGAATGGTTTCCAGGTCTTTCAGTTTCACAAAAACAAAAGTCCATAGATTCACTACATTTGGAAGCTAAAAAACTTGAAGGTGTAGAAAAAGTTTTAGAAATTTCAAGCAAATCTAAAAATGAATTAGGTGTTGCCTTAAGTGCTTTTAATCTGATGATTAAAAGTGCAAGAGGTAAGCAAGTAAGTGTTGAGTGTGTCTTCCAAAGCAGCAAAGTCTTTGAGGGAGATATTCAATACTTAGATTTGCTTGAAGTGTCATCAAAAGAAGCAAAAAAAGACTCTAGACTCAAATTATCTGGAAGAGTAATAGCTTTTCGTACCTATGGAAAAAAAGATAAAGAATGGGGAACTGAACCTATTACAGCCTATTATGATTGGCTATATGTTAATGCTTTAAATCAGCATACAGAATTTCATGAAGATCTTCTGGAATATTCAGCATTTAGTGATATTGAATTTAATCCTGAAAAATCGCTCAACTGTCAGGCATATTCAGTAGCATTATTCTGTGCTTTGTATAGAAGAGGAATTTTACAGGACGTTCTCAAATCTCAGAAAGATTTCCTATCTATATATAAAGATTACAAAATTGATAACTCTTATACTTCAAGAAAGCAGTTGGGGATGTTTCTGTAACCCTAACAATAATTTTTAGGTAGCCCAACCCCGTTAAACCTTCAAAAGTGCGGTCAAAACCCAAGGAGTTTCCCCATGCGTAAACTGCAAAACACGCTCTACATCACCACCCAAGGCAGCTATCTGCATAAGGAGCGGGAGACGCTGGTGGTAGAGCAGGAGCGTAAGAAGGTGGCTCAGTTGCCAGTGCATTCCATCGGGCATATTTTCTGCTTTGGCAATGTGCTGGTGTCGCCGTTTTTGTTGGGGTTTTGCGGTGAAAATAATGTGAATTTGGCGTTTTTTACGGAAAACGGACGTTTCTTGGGGCGGCTTCAGGGACGACAGAGCGGTAATGTGCTGCTGCGTCGGACGCAGTATCGGGTGTCGGAACAAAATCCTGTGCCGATTGCGCGCAATATTATTGCGGCGAAGATTCAGGCGAGTAAGCGAGTGCTTCAGCGGCAGATTCGCAATTATGGCGAGAATGCGGCGATTCAAAGTGCGGTCGATGCTTTGAACATTTCGCTGCGGCAGTTGAAGGGCGCGGCGGAGCTGGACGTGGTGCGCGGTATTGAGGGCGATGCGGCGGCGCGTTATTTCGGCGTATTCGGGCAACTTTTGAGCGAAAAAGAGGCTTTTCTTTTGACGGGCGCAACCGCCGTCCGCCCAGAGACGGGGTGAATGCGCTGTTGTCGTTTGTGTACAGTCTGTTGGGCAAGGACATCAGCGGCGCGCTGCAAGGCGTGGGGCTAGACCCGCAGGTGGGCTTTCTACACGCCGACCGGCCGGGGCGCGATAGTCTAGCGCAGGATATTTTGGAAGAATTCCGCGCGTGGTGGGCAGACAGGCTAGTGTTGTCGCTGATTAACCGCGGGCAAATCAAACCGCAGGATTTTGTTACTGAAGCAAGCGGCGCGGTAAGTTTGAAAGCAGAGGCGCGTAAGCTGTTGTTCCAAGCCTTGCAGGCGAAAAAGCAGGAGAAAATCGTTCATCCGTTTTTGGGCGAAGAAGTGGAAATCGGGCTGTTGCCGTATATTCAGGCCATGCTGTTGGCGCGGCACTTGCGCGGGGATTTGGCGGAATATCCGCCGTTTTTGATGAGATAGGTTTGCAGGTCGTCTGAAAACGGGTTGGATGTTTTCAGACGACCTCTAAAGTAGCCTGCACATGGGAATACAAAATGCTGATGCTGATTACTTACGATATTTCGCTGGAAGACGCGGACGGACAGGCAAGGCTGCGGCGCGTGGCAAAATTGTGTCTGGACTACGGCGTGCGCGTGCAGTATTCAGTGTTCGAATGCGACATCGCGCCCGATCAGTGGGTTGTTCTAAAGGACAAACTCTTGAAAACCTACAACCCCGAAACCGACAGCCTGCGCTTTTACCATCTGGGCAGCAAATGGCGGCGCAAAGTGGAACACCACGGCGCAAAACCGGCGGTAGATGTGTTTAAAGATACGTTGATTGTGTGAATCGCCAACCCACGGTTCTCATGAAAATGCGGAGGGTTGGCGAACTTGGATTGTTCTTTAACAATCAGGATATTGCGAATGCGGGTGTAACAGAAAAGGCTGTGTTATACTTGCGTTCGCGCTTTTCTTGGGAGCTTAGCGAAATCGGGGCTGCGAAACCTGATGGAGCAAGGCTTTTGAGAGAGGCACCAGCCGCCTTCGGGCGGCTGTGTGTTGAAACGTATGACTGCCGCATCAGTCCCAGCCGCCTTCAGGGCGGCTGTGTGAAACTGCAGTCGCTACGCTACCGTGTGACGTGCCCAGCCGCCTTCGGGCGGCTGTGTGTTGAAAACGTATGCAAAATAAGCTGCTGTACCCTCAATCCCGGATCCAGCCGCCTTCGGGCGGCTGTGTGTTGAAACTCATCAAGCAAATCATCAAGTAATGTTTGCATATCCAGCCGCCTTCGGGCGGCTGTGTGTTGAAACACCCGTTGATTAACATTTGTGTTCATCGTGCCAGCCAGCCGCCTTCGGGCGGCTGTGTGTTGAAACCGCAGTGGGCGTATTCGGTGTTTTCAGATTTGAGCCAGCCGCCTTCGGGCGGCTGTGTGTTGAAACAGCTTGCATGAACGTATTGCCGCCATTGTCGGTCCAGCCGCCTTCGGGCGGCTGTGTGTTGAAACTTTAACCTCTGCTGTTTCGGTCTTTTTGGCTTTGCCAGCCGCCTTCGGGCGGCTGTGTGTTGAAACATAAACGACGACGGCGAAATAGATATAAAGGAAACCAGCCGCCTTCGGGCGGCTGTGTGTTGAAACGACAAAAAAGCCTTTGGCCTTTACAAATCGGCTGAACCAGCCGCCTTCGGGCGGCTGTGTGTTGAAACAGCCTGTGAATTTCAAAAAAGAAAGCAATCCGCACCAGCCGCCTTCGGGCGGCTGTGTGTTGAAACCTGGCGGCTTGAAACGCAAAGAACAGGAAGCCGCGCACCAGCCGCCTTCGGGCGGCTGTGTGTTGAAACTCGCTGTCGTTTGAAGTGTTGAGGACAAAAGCCTCCCAGCCGCCTTCGGGCGGCTGTGTGTTGAAACATGCAAGGTGTTCGTAGTAATATTAAAGAATGGCGACCAGCCGCCTTCGGGCGGCTGTGTGTTGAAACATTTACTTCTAACCAAACATGCCTCTTACTTGATCCAGCCGCCTTCGGGCGGCTGTGTGTTGAAACTCATGTAATTGATTTAAGAGGTCATCAATACGATCCAGCCAGCCGCCTTCGGGCGGCTGTGTGTTGAAACAGGCGTTACTTGTTAACAAGCATATTTGTATTGTCCAGCCGCCTTCGGGCGGCTGTGTGTTGAAACGTGTGAATTTCCGCCGACTTGTAAAGGCCAAAGGCCAGCCGCCTTCGGGCGGCTGTGTGTTGAAACATGCGCTACGCCATAACGGACATTTGTGTTGACCCCAGCCGCCTTCGGGCGGCTGTGTGTTGAAACTAGGCTTAGTATGCACCTCGGCGGATTTGTACATCCAGCCGCCTTCGGGCGGCTGTGTGTTGAAACATCGAATTAACGGTTCGGAAGACCATCACTGCAGCCAGCCGCCTTCGGGCGGCTGTGTGTTGAAACCCCAGCGTTGCCCATAAAATCGACCCTTACCAACCCCAGCCGCCTTCGGGCGGCTGTGTGTTGAAACAATCCTTATAAAGCCAAAAAGACCGAAACAGCAGAGCCAGCCGCCTTCGGGCGGCTGTGTGTTGAAACATACGGTAGGCAACAATGGCAGGCATAAACAAGGCCAGCCGCCTTCGGGCGGCTGTGTGTTGAAACGATCGGGGCACTGATGTCTTTCCAACTTTGCCATCCAGCCGCCTTCGGGCGGCTGTGTGTTGAAACGTCAACTTTGGGTCTTGCTCCGTGAAAACATGGGCCAGCCGCCTTCGGGCGGCTGTGTGTTGAAACCTTTCTGTTTAAATCAGATTTACGATGGTTTCTCGCCAGCCGCCTTCGGGCGGCTGTGTGTTGAAACCCAAGTGACCAAGCCTTGCAACGTCGTGGCTACGATCCCAGCCGCCTTCGGGCGGCTGTGTGTTGAAACAAGCTGTTCAATCTTGCTCATTCAATACCCCCAACCAGCCGCCTTCGGGCGGCTGTGTGTTGAAACCGCCTGTCGTTCCAGTCGTACCACTTCCGCCAGCCAGCCGCCTTCGGGCGGCTGTGTGTTGAAACAGAATAAGATTCTAGAATTAGAATCTAAGGGATCCAGCCGCCTTCGGGCGGCTGTGTGTTGAAACATTTGGAATTTGGGCTTCTTATCGCTCATTGAAACCAGCCGCCTTCGGGCGGCTGTGTGTTGAAACGTTCGGTAATCCGATTCTGCTTTGCTTGCCAATCCCAGCCGCCTTCGGGCGGCTGTGTGTTGAAACGCTTGATGACGTGGCGACACTCATCAAGGCAGCACCCAGCCGCCTTCGGGCGGCTGTGTGTTGAAACCATTGATGGTATAAACGGCAAAACCAATTAATAACCAGCCGCCTTCGGGCGGCTGTGTGTTGAAACAGTTTTTATATTGGAATGAATACATTAAGTAAACCAGCCGCCTTCGGGCGGCTGTGTGTTGAAACAGCACAAGGCGATTCTTGCCGTTGCCGTTGTATCCAGCCGCCTTCGGGCGGCTGTGTGTTGAAACAGACGGCCTAATTAGGCTTAACCCACGTTGGTACCAGCCGCCTTCGGGCGGCTGTGTGTTGAAACCCCTGCCATGTAACAGGCTTGTCAAAATTCGTATCCAGCCGCCTTCGGGCGGCTGTGTGTTGAAACTCATGCAATCTCTGCATAATCACGACAATAGGCCCAGCCGCCTTCGGGCGGCTGTGTGTTGAAACATTTTGGCAACTCCCTATGTTTGTAATATCTCACCAGCCGCCTTCGGGCGGCTGTGTGTTGAAACAAAACGACCTTTTCAGAACCGACAAACCAGTCTTCCAGCCGCCTTCGGGCGGCTGTGTGTTGAAACACCGGAATAAATAAAACAGGGTAAAGTAAAATAACCAGCCGCCTTCGGGCGGCTGTGTGTTGAAACATCTTTTTAGACACGTGGTATTGACCCTCAAGAAACCAGCCGCCTTCGGGCGGCTGTGTGTTGAAACGCCGGAATAAATAAAACAGGGTAAAGTAAAATAACCAGCCGCCTTCGGGCGGCTGTGTGTTGAAACAACAACTTGGACAAACCCTATCGTGCGCGTTGAGCCAGCCGCCTTCGGGCGGCTGTGTGTTGAAACGGTAGGCAAAACAGGCAATTTTCACGCCTAAGCACCAGCCGCCTTCGGGCGGCTGTGTGTTGAAACAATTCCTATGCTACAGATTTACAGGTTAGAAACGCCAGCCGCCTTCGGGCGGCTGTGTGTTGAAACTTGCCTTCGATTTGTCCGTTGAATTTTTTAACGCCCCAGCCGCCTTCGGGCGGCTGTGTGTTGAAACGCCTTCTGGAATAGGCAAGTTAGGGATAATTTTGCCAGCCGCCTTCGGGCGGCTGTGTGTTGAAACAGGTAGCTTTCTACCTGCTCAACCCACTTTTTTACCAGCCGCCTTCGGGCGGCTGTGTGTTGAAACAGCCGTGAGATGACGAAAGCGGAAGAGTGGGAGCCCAGCCGCCTTCGGGCGGCTGTGTGTTGAAACTTCGGGGTCTTTTCCTGTGTATTGGGACGGCGGCCCAGCCGCCTTCGGGCGGCTGTGTGTTGAAACTTGGGCTTTATCCAGGTCATGCAATTCTGCCTCCCCAGCCGCCTTCGGGCGGCTGTGTGTTGAAACTTTCTAATTTGAACCGACTACACCGCCATTAGGGCCCAGCCGCCTTCGGGCGGCTGTGTGTTGAAACAGGTGTTTGCTGTTGAGGGTACGGCTCGCACCGGCCAGCCGCCTTCGGGCGGCTGTGTGTTGAAACAGACAAATCGCTGGGACTCGAAGGCGCAGCCCTCCAGCCGCCTTCGGGCGGCTGTGTGTTGAAACTCCGCCCTCGTCGTCGTCATCGTCAACCGCCTGATCCCAGCCGCCTTCGGGCGGCTGTGTGTTGAAACTACGGCCAGCGACGATACGAAAATTTAGAGGGGCCCAGCCGCCTTCGGGCGGCTGTGTGTTGAAACGAGCAGGCCGAGGCAATCTGCGAAGAGACTGGCGCCAGCCGCCTTCGGGCGGCTGTGTGTTGAAACGCCAAATGGAAGCAATGATGCCACTAAACTAATCCAGCCGCCTTCGGGCGGCTGTGTGTTGAAACCTTGCTGTTTTTTATCTATTATAGAAACCATCGTCCAGCCGCCTTCGGGCGGCTGTGTGTTGAAACATCAAACGCTATTTACCGAAGAATTTTTTCGGATCCAGCCGCCTTCGGGCGGCTGTGTGTTGAAACCATACCGAATCCCAGTTTGATGAGGAAGAAATCTCCAGCCGCCTTCGGGCGGCTGTGTGTTGAAACTTATTAGTGGAACTGGAAGAACCAGTAGAACCAACCAGCCGCCTTCGGGCGGCTGTGTGTTGAAACTAAAATTGATGAAATTATTACAGCGCATAAAGCTCCAGCCGCCTTCGGGCGGCTGTGTGTTGAAACAATTTAGATTATTCAACATTTGTCAATCTTGCGTCCAGCCGCCTTCGGGCGGCTGTGTGTTGAAACTAAAATTGATGAAATTATTACAGCGCATAAAGCTCCAGCCGCCTTCGGGCGGCTGTGTGTTGAAACTAAAATTGATGAAATTATTACAGCGCATAAAGCTCCAGCCGCCTTCGGGCGGCTGTGTGTTGAAACAATTTAGATTATTCAACATTTGTCAATCTTGCGTCCAGCCGCCTTCGGGCGGCTGTGTGTTGAAACTAGCCATTTTGTATGTGGCATGTTGATATAGTTTCCAGCCGCCTTCGGGCGGCTGTGTGTTGAAACATAAGTTCGATTGTGGATAACTTTAAAATTATAGCCAGCCGCCTTCGGGCGGCTGTGTGTTGAAACGCTGTCGTCGAAAACGGTGTCTTTGTCTTGGCGCCAGCCGCCTTCGGGCGGCTGTGTGTTGAAACCATCATATTATTCCAGCTTGAATAGATATACCAACCGGCCCAGCCGCCTTCGGGCGGCTGTGTGTTGAAACCATCAGGCTTATCATCAGGCTTGTCATCGGGTCCCAGCCGCCTTCGGGCGGCTGTGTGTTGAAACCACAAGCCGCGTTACATACCCAACATTTTCAGCCCCCAGCCGCCTTCGGGCGGCTGTGTGTTGAAACCCCAAACGTCGAATTTATCGAACTGGACAAACCCGCCAGCCGCCTTCGGGCGGCTGTGTGTTGAAACTGCCATTGGGGCTTCCTTTTTGTGGATTGGACGACCAGCCGCCTTCGGGCGGCTGTGTGTTGAAACAGGGATAAGGGTGTCGGCATCGCCCCACAGGGCGCCAGCCGCCTTCGGGCGGCTGTGTGTTGAAACCAGGGAACCGTTCAAGAGATAATGAATGGTTTCTTCCAGCCGCCTTCGGGCGGCTGTGTGTTGAAACAAAGAGGGCAGGAACGTTACAAGAAGCCTGCCTACCAGCCGCCTTCGGGCGGCTGTGTGTTGAAACCACCACCGCCTGAACTATTGCCACCGCCTGAGCTCCAGCCGCCTTCGGGCGGCTGTGTGTTGAAACATAATCTACCCCTTAAATAAAAAAATCAGAGAAAGCCAGCCGCCTTCGGGCGGCTGTGTGTTGAAACTTTAAATCCTTCTGTATTAACAGGGAAATACTTAGCCAGCCGCCTTCGGGCGGCTGTGTGTTGAAACTTAATTTACTTTTAATAGGTGGTTTTGGCCAAGGTCCAGCCGCCTTCGGGCGGCTGTGTGTTGAAACAAAGCCGTGGACGACGGTCATTTCTGTCATTGCGCCCAGCCGCCTTCGGGCGGCTGTGTGTTGAAACCAGTTTCATGATCTGCAGACAGTTATGAGCCTGTCCAGCCGCCTTCGGGCGGCTGTGTGTTGAAACAAACAAAGATGATTTGATTAAACTTAAACAATGGCCAGCCGCCTTCAGGCGGCTGTGTGCTGAAATTCTAGTAACTACGAACTCTATGACGACCTATTCCGTCAGCCGCCTTTGGGTGGCTGTATGTTCAAATATCGTCCAAGCAGGCTACTCTTCTTCGGTGCGCAGGAAATTGCCTGCCAAACGGGACAGCTTCATGACTTAGGGAAACATTCGGAAGCCTTTAACCGCCGATTGTATGGTGGCCCATCAGTCGATCATGCTACCGCCGGAGCGAAAATTGCAAAAATGCTTGCTTTATAGTTAATTCCAAAGTATAAGCTGTTGTTCTCTTTTTTAGGCTAGATAACTTTAATTAATGAATTAAAAGGAAAAAATAATGGAAAATAAACAAACCAATTCAACCATCAAATCTCGTGCGGCGGTGGCATTTGCACCAAATCAACCCTTACAAATTGTGGAAATCGATGTAGAAATGCCACGCAAAGGCGAGGTGTTAATTCGTAACACGCACACGGGCGTGTGCCATACTGATGCATTTACATTATCAGGAAGTGATCCTGAGGGCGTATTCCCTGTGGTGCTTGGACACGAAGGTGCGGGTGTGGTCGTTGCTGTGGGCGAAGGTGTGTCAAGCGTAAACCGGGTGATCACGTCATTCCTCTTTACACCGCAGAATGTGGTGAATGTGAGTTTTGTCGTTCCGGTAAAACCAACTTATGCGTTGCGGTACGTAAGACGCAAGGTAAAGGTTTAATGCCGGACGGCACGACGCGTTTTTCTTATCAAGGTCAGCCGATCTATCACTATATGGGCTGTTCGACTTTCAGTGAATACTCAGTTGTTGCCGAAGTTTCATTGGCGAAAATCAACCCCGAAGCCAACCACGAACAAGTATGTTTGCTCGGCTGCGGCGTTACCACAGGTATTGGTGCGGTACATAACACAGCAAAAGTGCAAGAAGGCGACTCTGTTGCCGTGTTTGGCTTGGGAGCGATTGGTTTAGCTGTGGTGCAAGGTGCACGTCAAGCCAAAGCGGGTCGCATTATTGCCATTGACACCAATCCTTCAAAATTCGAGCTAGCGAAACATTTTGGTGCAACGGATTGTTTAAATCCGAACGATTACGATAAACCAATTAAAGATGTGTTGTTAGACATCAATAAATGGGGCATTGACCATACCTTTGAATGTATCGGTAATGTAAACGTAATGCGCCAGGCATTAGAAAGTGCGCACCGTGGTTGGGGTCAATCCATTATCATCGGCGTAGCGGGTGCAGGACAAGAAATTTCAACTCGTCCGTTCCAGTTGGTGACCGGTCGTGTTTGGAAAGGCACGGCATTTGGTGGCGTGAAGGGTCGCTCTGAACTTCCGAAAATGGTGGAAGATTCAATGAAAGGCGACATCGAGTTAGAACCATTTGTGACTCACACAATGACACTTGATCAAATCAATGAAGCCTTTGAGTTAATGCATGAAGGTAAATCGATCCGCGCTGTTATTCATTACTAAGGTACGCGATGAAACTGATTGAACAACATCAAATTTTTGGTGGTTCGCAACAAGTTTGGGCACATTATGCCCAAACGCTTCAATGCGAAATGAAATTTGCCGTCTATTTGCCGGATAATCAGGAGAATCGACCACTTGGTGTGATTTATTGGCTTTCCGGCTTAACGTGTACGGAACAAAATTTCATTACCAAATCAGGCTTTCAGCGTTATGCGGCAGAACATCAAGTGATTGTGGTTGCCCCTGATACCAGCCCTCGCGGAGAGCAAGTGCCGAACGATGCTGCTTACGATTTAGGGCAAGGTGCAGGCTTTTATCTGAATGCGACCGAGCAGCCTTGGGTGACGAATTATCAAATGTATGATTATATTTTGAATGAGTTGCCTAGTCTGATTGAGGAAAAATTTCCTACCAACGGCAAACGTTCCATTATGGGACACTCAATGGGCGGACACGGCGCATTGGTATTGGCACTGCGAAACCGGGAACGTTATCAAAGTGTTTCTGCCTTTTCGCCTATTTTGTCGCCAAGCCTTGTGCCTTGGGGAGAAAAAGCCTTTTCTGCCTATTTAGGAAAAGATCGCGAAAAATGGCAGCAATATGATGCCAACGCGCTCATTCAACAAGGCTATAAAGTGCAAGGTATGCGCATTGATCAGGGCTTGGAAGATGAGTTTTTGCCAACACAATTGCGTACCGAAGATTTTATCGAAACCTGTCGTGCGGCAAATCAACCGGCCGATGTGCGCTTCCACAAAGGCTACGATCATAGCTATTACTTCATCGCCAGTTTTATTGGTGAGCATATTGCCTATCATGTGGCATTTTTGAAGTAAACCAAGGAAGTGATTCGTCGTGAATCGATCAAATGTTGGTATGAATGTTAATTTTCATGTTAACGAAAATAAAAGGCATCAGATTGATGCCTTTTATTTTTATAAATAATAATAAAAATATTATTAAAAATATTATTAAAAATATTATTAAAAATATTATTAAAATGATCTACTTCCTGGAATCAGTATGAGGAGGCCTTTGCAAAACCTCCTTGCCCACTCTATTTAAATATCTCCCCATTCCAATCCGAATCGCTGTAAATATTTCCTCAATCGGTCGCTGTCATTGACTTTTGCCCTTTCTGTTCGGGAGACGTTGAACAATGCACGGCCGGCGGCGGCCATATTGGAATGTTTGCGGCATTCGTCGATGACGTGTTGCAGTTGTAGCTTGTCGAATAAATCCAATGTGTCCCAATCGATTTTATCGGGATAGTCTTGTGCTTTTTCAGACGGCCTTTTATGTAGGAGGCCGTCTGAAAAGGGTTCTTCCGACCATAGCCATTTTAGGCGTTCGATTTCAGCTTGGACTTGTTCTACCTGTATCCTGCCTTGTGGCGCGAGTGTGGCCAGGCGCATGATGCTGGCGGCAAGGTCGCGGAAATTGCCGCGCCATGGTGCTTGGTTGGAGTGGGCGAAGTCAAGGTAGGCGGCCAGGGCTTCTTTGTTGAAGCGGGTGGTTCGGCCGAGTTCTTGCGAGGCTAGGGCAAGCTGGTGTTCGACGTTGGGCTCGATGTCTTCGCGGCGGTTGGCGAGTGCGGGCAGTGGGTAATTCCAGATGTTGATTCGGGCGAACAGGTCTTCGCGGAAGTGTCCGGCACGGATTTCGTGGCGTAAGTCGCGGTTGGTGCCGGCGATGAGTTGGAAGTCGCTTTTGACTTCGCTGTCGCTGCCGACGGGATAAAAGTGTTTTTCTTCAATGGCTTTGAGCAACATGGCTTGCTCGTCTAAGCCTAATTCTCCGATTTCATCTAAAAATAATACGCCTCCGTCGGCAGTTTTTAGATAGCCTTCACGTTTTTCTGCGGCGCCGGTAAAGGCGCCTTTTTTGTGGCCGAACAGGGCTGATGCTGCGCCGTCACCGCGAAGGGTAGCGCAGTTTACATCGACAAATGTGCCTTTAATCAGATGGCGTGCTTTTTTCAATTCAAAAATCCTGCGTGCCAGCATGGATTTGCCTGCGCCTGTGGGGCCGGAAAGTAGAATGGGGGAAGGGGAATTGAGTGCGACCTGTTCGATTTCGGCAATCATGCGGTTGAAGGCGGCGTTTTGGGTGGAAATACCGCTTTTGAGGTAGCGCACTGCGTCATCGCGTACGGCGGCAAGGCGTTCTGCCAGTACGTCGTAACGAGCCAAGTCTAAATCGATGATTTCATAACTGCCAACATCGCCTGAAATCATGCTGCGTCTTTGATTTTTCGGTGGTGCAGTCTGGAGCAACACCCCCGGAATTTGACGCGATTCTACCAATAAGAACAGGCAGATTTGGGCAACGTGCGTACCTGTGGTGATGTGGGTGAGATAGGTTTCTTCTTCAATATTAAATGGATAGCTCGCGGCCCAGTCGTGCAGTTTGGTATAAACCTCGGAAAAATCCCACGGGTTTGCCAGCTCCATAGGTACGAGATTGACGACTGTGTGCGGCGATACCTGCTGAATATCGGCTTTTACATGATCTGCCAGTTCGCGGTATTTCTCCGCATAAAACAGCTCCATGCGGTCAAGATGAAAATCTTGACGTTGATTCATGGCGACATTCGGCCGCCATTTCAACCAACGCTCTTGATTGAAACCTTTATCCAGCACTGTACCGAGAAAGCTGATGGCGACTTGTTTTTTAGGGTTGGTATTCATGTTCAGACGGCCTTCAAATTATTTTTTCCAATACAAATTTGCCGTTTACTTAACTGCCAGTGTTTGTCCAAATCATCGAATCTCATCATATATTCTTTTATATTCTATTTTCTATATAACTATCTATGAATATATTTTTTAGTATTCTACGCTTTTTGTCGATAAAAGCTACTTTAAAATATATTTTCTTTATATTCAATTAATTAAAAATTATTTTTATAAATTTTTTATTCTTGGCACGCTGTTGGCTATGTTGTGAATGTAACGATACAGCAGATGCTTCGGGAAATACAGTTACCGGAGAAAAATTTTCCGTAAATTTAGTTGTTGTGTGGTTACAGGGCGAATGCCAACAAGACTACATTTGGATTAACAGGTTCGAATCCTGTCTCGTCTGATAGACGTTGAACGTCTTGTTTATTTAGTCGCCCACCCTTTTCCAATATGGCAGGCAAATGCCTAGGGAAACTACAACATGGATACCCTTATGTCGCAGGTTCGAGTCCTGTCTCTGTTGTTCAAAATAGCAGAGTAGCTCAGTTGGTAGAGCCAAGGCATGTTTCCCTTAAAAACTTGTTGCGTGCCATATTACTTTTACGGCAGCAGGCGGATGCTTGAAGAGAGTAAATTAACCTTTCACGTTAAAACCGTTTCTCTTCACTTTTATCCGCTACGCTGCCCTCATTCGAGGCCGTCTGAAATATTCGGATGGGCTGATATAAAAACCGTTTTTGGTGCATTCGGCAAATGCCGGAGGAATTACAGCCTGCTAAGCGCGAGGTCGCGGGTTCGAATCCCGTCTCTGCCGCCAACTATGGCAGAGTAGCTCAGAGGATAGAGTGCGTAAAAATTTCTCCACTCTTTGTTGCCCAATGTGCCACCCCTTATGGGCGAATGCCATTAGGATTACATTCCTTTTCTGCTAAAACCTGAATGATCCTAGTAAATCTAGTCGCCCTACGGCAGTAGGCGGATGCCCGGAAGAGAATACATTAGCTTTCAGTTAAAAACGCTTCTCTTCATCTTTAGCCGCCACGCTGCCACCCATTCAAGGCCGTCTGAAAAACAAAGCTAAAACAAGTTCAGACGGCCTCAAACCAACAATATGAAAGAAAATGAAAATGGCTAATACTAACTTGTTTCAATCTATTAAAAACTGTTTTACTAAAACCGATACCTATAATGAAGCCGGCGGCATCGCCTACACGCTGACGCCCAAGCAACAGCTGGCACAGCTTGCCGCTACCGGTTGTCTGAACAATACCTACTATGCTGATGCACAAAGTCAGCTTTACCAAGTGTTGAAATTGGCAGAAAGCTTGGATGCCGAGTTCATCGCCAAAACCGCCGTATATGCCCGTCAAAAAGGTTTTATGAAAGATATGCCTGCGCTGTTGCTTGCCGTGTTGGCGCAAAAAGATGTGAACATGCTCGCCCGCGTATTCGACCAAGTAGTGGACAACGGTAAAATGTTGCGTAACTTCGCACAAATTATCCGCAGCGGCGCAGTCGGTAGAAAATCCTTCGGCAACCGTCCGAAAAAACTGATGCAGACTTGGCTTTTGACCGCCACTGAAAAACAACTGTTGAACGCCGCTATCGGTAATTCTCCGTCGCTGGCGGACGTGGTCAAAATGGTGCACCCCAAACCGCGTGAAGCATGGCGTGCCGCATGGTTTGCATGGCTGATCGGCAAACCGTACGACCGCGAAGCATTGCCGCCCATTACCCGCGCTTTTGAAGACTACAAACAAAGCCGAGAAGGCGAATTGCCCAATGTTCCTTTCCAAATGCTTACAGCTTTAGACTTGAACAGCGGCGACTGGGCGCAAATCGCCCGCAACGGCTCATGGCAGCAGGTTCGTCAAAACCTGAACACTTTCCTGCGCCACGAAGTATTTGAGAAAAGTAAAAACATCAAAATGGTGGCAGAAAAATTGCGTGACGAAACCGCCATTGCCCGCGCCCGCGTGCTGCCTTACCAGTTGCTGACCGCGTATCAGGCGACATCTGACCAAATGCCGTTTGAAATCCGCGAAGCCCTGCAAGATGCGATGGAAACCGCCGTACAAAACGTACCGGCAATCCAAGGCAAAGTCGTGGTTTGTCCGGATGTATCCGGCTCTATGCACAGCCCGGCTACCGGCTATCGCGGCAGTGCGTCCACCAAAACCCGCTGCATCGACATTGCCGCGCTCGTGTCCGCCGCCATGTTGCGTACCAATCCGCAAGCCCGCGTGATACCGTTTGAACAAATCACGGTAAACGTGAAGCTCAACCCGCGCGACAGCATCATGACCAACGCCGAAAAACTCGCCAATGTCGGCGGCGGCGGAACGGCTTGCAGCGCACCGCTTGCTATGTTGAACCGTGAAAAAGCTGACGTGGATTTGGTTGTCATCGTGTCAGACAACGAAAGTTGGGCAGATGACAGCCAACGATGGGGCGCAACAACCAGCCTGATGAAAGAGTGGAATATTCTGAAACAACGTTGTCCAGAAGCCAAACTCGTTTGCCTGGATATCCAGCCTTACACTACGGCTCAAGCACGAAACCGTCACGATATCTTGAACATCGGCGGCTTCTCCGATCAAGTATTCTCCCTGATTGGTTCCTTTGCCGAACGAGGTATGGGTACAGATTTCTGGGTAGAAGAGATTGAGAAAACGCCGTTGGCAGCTGTGAACTGAAGCTAAGGCCGTCTGAAAAAAGGGTAGAAATATTTTTCAGACGGCCTATTTATTCAGGACAAGCTGAGAAAAAGAATAAGGAAACAAAATGCAAAAATTTATCCTAATCCGCGGTCATCAAGGTTCGGGAAAATCGACGTTTGCCGAACAAAAAGCCGCCGAATTTAAAGCGCAGTATCCGGATGCGGAAGTTGTCCGTATTGAAAACGATTTGTTCATTACCGATGAATACGGTGAATATCGCTGGTCGGGCGAAGCGGTGGATAAGGCACAAAAACGCGGTAATGCCTTGATGACTGAAACCTTGAGACTTGGACGCCAAAATCCGAATCGAAATATTTTGATCATTAATTCCAATACCAACCAAAAAGCTTCGCGTTGCCGTCATTTATTGGATCAGGCGGAGAAAAGCGGTTTTGAAACAGAAGTTTATCGACTGCACAATTTTTATCCCAACCTGCACGGCGTAAAAGAGCATGACGTGTTGGCGGCGTATATCAAGTTAAACCAAAACCGAGTGGCAAACGAAATCCACATCGAGGCCGTGCAGCCGGCAAATGCGGAACAGTTAGAAAAAATCGAACAGATGCAGGTTATCGAGCATAAGCCGCTGGTGTTTGATGAGGCGCAGCAAACCTTTGTGACCGATCATTATCTGCAACACGGCAGCCGTAACTTTACCGCCAAAGCATCCAAGCGTTATCCCGAATTGCGCGTGTTGAAATACGCCCGCAGCGTGTTCTATAACAACCGCTTTGATGATGCTTTGCTGGAAATGCGCGGCTTGATTATCGACGCGCATAATCGAATCATCGTGCGCCCGTTTAAAAAAGTGTTCAATTATTCGGAACGTATTGCCAAAGGCAGCCGTTATCCGATCCGAATCGGCGATGAGAGATTGGTGGACGCGGTGGTGAAAGTAAACGGCTTCCTCGGCTGCTGTACTTTCGTCTCGCTTTCAGACGACCATCCGTCTAAAGGCGCGGCGTTTGACGGCAAAGTGCTGTATTCGACCACCGGCTCGCTTGATAGCGCGTTTGCAGATATGACCGCAGCACACTGCATGCAATACGAAACCCTGTTCCGTGCATATCCGAACCATACTTTTTTTGTTTGAAATCACTGATGCGAAAGACGTACACATCATCCGTGAAGAATTGGGTGAGACCTTAATCGGCTGCATTGATGTGGCGACCGGTCGTCAGTTTACTGAAGCGGAATTGGATGAAATCGGCAAACAATACGGAGTACACTCGTCCTGAAACGCTGAAAAAAACATCACATTCGGCGAGCTGAAAGGCCGTCTGAAAAACGTGGAACACGAAGGCTTTTATGGTATTTGATGCGCAAAACGGCGAAATGCTGTTCAAACTCAAATCGCCGTATTACTTGATTTCCAAGTTTTTTTAGGACGAAGCAACGAGGGCAATATCGGCCGCAAACTCGACAAACGCCATGTTGATGAAGAATTTTATCCTTTAATCGACTACATCCACGAGCATCAGGAAGCGTTCAACGCTATGCAGGAATTGGATAAGATTGCGTTCATTCAGGCGTTTTTTTGAGACAGTTGTAAGGCCGTCTGAAAAATATATGGAGCAACACGTATTTATTTTTCCGCGCTCGTACGCTTCGATTTCGCCGACTTTAGGCGCATAACCGCTGCTTGTGTCGTGGCGCAAATCCAACCAAATATCCACCAATGCCCAAGCGGCCGGAGCGGCAATGACGTTTTGCCCCATACATAAAACCTGCGCATCATAGTTTTCCACCGAGCCGCGGAGCGTGAGCAAATCGTGCGCCGTCGCCGCCCGTATGCCGCGCACTTTATTGGCGGCGATTGCCGTACCCACGCCGGTGCCGCAAATCAACAGCGCACGGTCGGCGCGTCCTGCCGCGACTTCTTCGGCTGCGGCAAACGAGAGTTGTGGATAGCTTCCTTCTGGCGAGGATAAATCGACCAAGCTGCTGATGCGAGGGTCGTTTTGCAGATGCGCTTTGAGCGCGTCTTTCAATATTGCACCGTTGGCCGGCGCGGCAATAATCAAACGCATAAAAACTCCTTGAAGCACACAATAAACATTATTCAGCATACGCCTGCGCGTGATACGATTCAAGCTTGCAACGCAGAGAGCACGGCATGAGCAAAACCTACTTCACATCAGACCTACATTTTTCACATAAAAACATAGCCAAATTCTGCCCGCAATTTCGACCGTTCGATAACGTGGAGCAGATGGATGAATTTTTAATCAGGACATGGAATGAAACCGTCACGCCTGAAGATACGGTGTATAACTTGGGCGATTTTTCCTTTGCCCAAGACCATAAGCAAATAGAGCGCGTTTTGTCGCGTTTGAACGGGCAACATCACTTGATTTACGGCAATCATGATCATGTGATTCGGCAGCATGCCGATTTTTTCCGCAGCCAGACCAAGCATGGCGGCCATCCGCTGCTGTCGTCCATACGGCCGTATTTGAAACTCAAATTGCCGGAAATTAAGAATACGCTGGTTCTCTTTCACTATCCGATTCAGGAGTGGGACGGCTGCTATCAGGGCTGGTATCACTTGTACGGCCATTTGCATGACAGGGTGGCGACAATCAAAGGGCGTGCTTTAAATGTCGGATTCGATTTGCACGGCCGTTTTTTGACGGCGCAAGACGTCGATAAGTTTTTGTGTGATTTGCCTAAAATTTCGTATTTTGGCGAAGTTGGCTTGAAAGCAAAATCGCCGGAAGAAGCGGCAGAGCTGGTGTCTCGGAAACTGGCGCAGTTAAATCAGGTATAATTTCAGACGGCCTTTGCGGATTTCCGGCAAAGGCCGTCTGAATATCAATTTCCCATTTTTGAGTGATACATGGAAAACTTTTTGGCTTACTTACTACAAAAATCAGCCTCCCTAATCAAACCGGCAAGGACAAGTCATGAGCGGTAAGCCTTTGAAGTATCCCGTTTCCGCTTTGGTCGTTTTGCATGATAAAGACGGCAATATCCTGCTGATTGAACGCACGGCGCCGCAAGGTTTTTGGCAGTCGGTTACCGGCAGCTTGGAAGAGGGTGAGCATATCGAAGAAACTGCATGGCGCGAAGTATGGGAAGAAACCGGTATCCGCCTTGCAGACGGGCAGCTGGAAAACTGGCACGACAGCACCGTTTATGAAATCTATCATCACTGGCGCCATCGCTATCCCAAAGGTGTGTTTGAAAACCGCGAACACATCTTCTCCGCCCAAATTCCGCGTGATACGCCCATTGTCCTGCAACCGGACGAACACGTTGCCTACGGTTGGTTTGGAGCGGAAGAAGCGGCGGAAAAAGTGTTTTCCCCTTCCAATAAACGCGCAATTTTAGAATTGGTCAAAAGGCTGAATGCCAAAAAGGCCGTCTGAATACGACAGTTTCACATTTTCAGACGGCCTTGGGTTTGTTATACTTTCGCCGTTTGACTCTCTTTAAAATCAAAGGAAACCATCATGGCAGACTTCAACAAAATCCTGACCCCGGGCGACGTGGACGGCGGCATCATCAACGTTGTCAACGAAATCCCTGCGGGCAGCAACCACAAAATCGAGTGGAACCGCAAACTGGCCGCTTTCCAACTCGACCGCGTTGAACCGGCAATTTTCGCCAAACCGACCAACTACGGCTTCATTCCGCAAACTTTGGACGAAGACGGCGACGAATTGGACGTATTGCTGGTTACCGAGCAGCCTTTGGCAACCGGTATTTTCCTGGAAGCACGCGTTATCGGCGTGATGAAATTCGTTGACGACGGCGAAGTGGACGACAAAATCGTTTGCGTTCCAGCCGACGACCGCAACAACGGCAATGCCTACAAAACTTTGGCCGATTTGCCGCAACAACTGATCAAACAAATCGAGTTCCACTTCAACCACTACAAAGACCTGAAAAAAGCAGGTACCACCAAAGTTGAATCTTGGGGCGATGTAGAAGAAGCGAAACAAGTCATCAAAGAATCTATCGAACGTTGGAACAAACAAGCCTAATCGGTTTGTCCCGTTCAATATCAAGGCCGTCTGAAAGCAAAGTTCAGACGGCCTTTTTATGATTCAAACCAATATAACAAAATCGTCTTTAAAACAAACAAACCATTCTTTCTCATTTTCAGACGGCCTCATTAAAGTAACGCCTATACCAAAAAAAAGGAGTGCTTCAATGACTGCTACCACAACCGACCCACGAGCCAAGCTGCCTGAGACGCCTTTGTCCGGCAACGAGGCCTTGAAAGAGCGCAGCGATTATCTGCACGGCACGATTAAGGAAGAGTTGAAAGATGATTTTACCGGCGGCTTTACCGCCGACAACTTTCAGCTTATCCGCTTCCACGGCATGTACGAACAGGACAACCGCGATATCCGTGCCGAGCGTACCGAACAAAAGCTCGAACCCTTAAAAAACATGATGTTGCGTTGCCGTTTGCCCGGCGGCATCATTACGCCGAAGCAGTGGCTGGGTATCGACAAATTTGCCGGTGAAAATACGATTTACGGCTCCATCCGCCTGACCAACCGTCAAACCTTCCAATACCACGGCATTCTGAAAACCGATTTAAAACAGGCGCATCAGGCATTGCACAAACTTGGTTTGGATTCCATTGCTACAGCCAGCGATGTCAACCGTAATGTGTTGTGCACCAGCAATCCGGTGCAAAGCACGTTGCACCAAGAAGCCTATGAATGGGCGGCGCGCATCAGTATGCACCTTCTACCGCGCACGATGGCATATGCCGATGTGTGGCTGGACGGCGAAAAAGTGTTCACGACCGAGCCGACCGAGCCGCGCAATAAAGAAATTGCCGATGAGGTCGAGCCGATTTTGGGTAAAACCTATTTGCCGCGCAAATTCAAAACTGCCGTCGTGATTCCGCCCGATAACGATGTGGACATTCATTCCAACGACTTGGGTTTTGTGGCGATTGAAGAAAATGGCAAGTTGGTGGGCTTCAATGTATTGGTCGGCGGCGGTTTATCCAGCGAACACGGTAATACCAAAACCTATCCGAACACTTCTTACGAATTTGGTTTCGTACCGCTCGAATACACCCTCAATGCCGCCGAAGCCGTCGTCAGCACCCAGCGCGACTGGGGCAACCGCAGCGACCGCAAAGCCGCCCGTACACGCTATACGCTGCAACGCGTCGGTGTGGATGTGTTCAAAGAAGAAGTCGAAAGACGCATGGGCATTAAGTTTGAACCCATCCGCCCTTACGAATTCACCCATCGCGGCGACCATATCGGCTGGGTACAAGGGCATGAAGGCAACTGGCATTTGACTTTGTTTATTGAAAACGGCCGTCTGCTCGATTATCCCGGCAGGCCGTTGAAAACAGGTATCCGCGAAATTGCCAAAATCCATCCCGGCGACTTCCGCCTGACAGCCAACCAAAATCTGGTGGTTGCCAATGTACCGCCGGAATTGAAAGACACGATTGATAAAATCGCCAAAGAACATGGATTAATCAGCAAATCGATTACCATCCAGCGTGAGAACTCGATGGCCTGCGTTGCCTTGCCGACCTGCCCGCTGGCGATGGCGGAGGCCGAACGCTTCTTGCCGACATTCTCCGATAAAATCGACGAAATGTTCGCCAAATATGGCTTGGAAGACGAATACATCGTTTTGCGCGTAACCGGTTGCCCGAATGGTTGCGGCCGCGCCATGCTGGCGGAAATCGGCTTGGTCGGCAAAGCCGTCGGCCGCTACAATCTTTACGCAGGGGGCAACCGCGAAGGCACCCGCATTCCGCGCCTGTTTAAAGAAAACATTACCGAACCTGAAATCCTTGAAATTGTCGAAGGCTGGGTGGCGGATTGGTCTCGAAACCGTTTGGATGATGAAGGTTTTGGCGATTTTGCCATCCGTACCGGCATCGTCAAGCCCGTATTGGACGCACCTCGCGATTTCTGGGCATAACGCATACAGACAGACCAACAAGTCTGCAATAAGAAAATAGAGAAAAACCAAAGGCCGTCTGAAAATCAGATTTTCAGACGGCCTTTTATATTGGGAGCGTTTATATCAAAGATGGAATATAAACCGAATCAGCGACGGCGGCCAAAGCCCCGACCCATGCTTGGGCGGCGGTAGTTGGAAGGCTGACGCGCGGTTTCGCGGTAACGCTGTTGCTGTTGAGCGTTTTGTTGTTGTGCACGCAGGGTGCGTGTATTCAGCTGTTGGCTGGTGCGTCCGTTTGGACGTGCGGTTTGATAATAGTTGGCGCGGGCTTGACGGGCAATCGGGCTGTTTTGATTGCTTGCCTGTGTGAATTTGTTGGCCAATGCGTTGCCGATAAATGCACCGGCTGCAGTACCCACCAAACTTTGCAACAGCCAGCTGCCGGTGGATTGGTCGTAGATGTATTGTTGGCCGTCTGTACCGGTTACCGGTTGGCCGTTGTTGCCGTTGGCTTGTGCTTCGGCAGGAATGGTGTCTTTCACGGCTTCAGGCGTGAGCTGGTAACCGTATTGTCTTCTTGTTGGCCGTTTTGTTGTGCCAACTGTTGTTGCAATGCTTCGATTTGTTTTTGTTGCTGCTCAAGCTGCGCCTGGGTATTATCTTTGCAGGCAGCGAGGGCAAAAGTGGAAAGGGCGGCTAAGGCAATCAGTTTTTTCATTGTTTTTCCTGAGAGAGGTTTGTCTTTGCCGAGATTTCGGCGGAGTGTGTTTGCCTAATATTAAACCATTTCCCTGTTTTTCAAGTGGTTTTACAAAATAATATTGGAAAGTTGCGCTGCAAATGCACGGCTGTTGGCAGCCAGGTTGCCCAGTGCAGGCATTTCGTGTTCGGTTTCGATAATCAGCAGATTGGCAGGGCGGCGGGTGTGCAGGGACATTTGCATTTCAGCGGGAGAGAAGGGCATGTGGTGGCGTTTGGCGAAAGCTTCGGCGCGTTTGTTGGCGGTTTTGAGCATAGGCAGCAGGGTAATATCCAAATGGAAACGGCGTACGCCCAAAACCAAAATACGCGCTGCGAAGAAATCCGCTTCATCAGTAAAAACGTTGGGGCTGCTTTGATTGAAGTCGTGGCGCTCTGCGGCAATCAAAGTCGCGATGGTGCGCACTTGCGGAATCAGGGCTTCGCTGATGAGGCTGTCAGGCGAATCGGGCAAAGTGTGCATGTTGAGCATGCTGTGGTGGCTGTTGCTGTCAACGACCATGCGGCAGGTGTGTAACATTTGGGTTTGGCTGTGGATTTTAGTTGAGGCAGTCATGGCTGTATTCCTTATTTCTTAAAAATGGGTGGATTTAAGCGGCCATGGTGGGTATAAAAAAAGCCGCTCAAATGAGGCGGCTCTAATTTGCGTATTTTCAACTTAATCTGTTTCAGACAAGCGCAAAAAAGTACCGCACGTTTGTGTGGTACCAATAGAAGAAAGTAGCAGAGCGTTGCGCGGTTTGCATGATGAAAATACGTCTTTAATGTATAAAAGAATGAAACGTAGTTTAAAACAAGAATGCCAGTAATTTCAATATCCAATCGACAAAACCCACCAATAAATCTACAAGTTGTTGTAATCCTTCCAATTTATTTTCTTTCGAGTGAGTCAAATTTGCACAATTATAATGTAAAACCGGGTACATTGATAACAATCCGAGCAAGTTCCTTAAAAAAGCCGTCTGAAATTTAGCTTTCAGACGGCCTTGGGCCATCGCATTTGCTCAATGAAACAGCAAATTAAAAAAAGGATATAACTGCATCATTAAAATAGAGAGTGTAAATTTAATGTAAATTAAATAATTACTATATCGAATAATAAGGTAGAATTGCCAAAGTTTATTAATGAATTATAAAAATACGCAAAGCTAAAAAGAGCGACAGTACCTGTCGTGACTGCAACATAAAATTCCGCCATTACATACGAAAACGAAAATTTATCTACTATGAGCCAGCGTACTAAAGCACAGGAAGCACTAGGCATCCGTTTGGCAGATATTCTGACACGTCTAAATCAAGGGGAAACTATAGATATTCAAAGTTTGCCCGAGCGCTATGGCATTTCATTGCGTACAGCCCAACGTGATCTCAATCGTCTTGCCCCTTTATTGCAAACTACAGGTACACGTTATTACCGTCTAGATCAAAACCAGTATGGCCGTCTGAATAAAGACGAAATCCGCCGTATTTGTCATTTTGCAGGCTTACAAGACCTTTTCCCTGAAGCGGATCGCCGCTTTTTTCAAGAAAGTCTGTGTCAAAGCATTATCATCAAAGGCCATCAATACGAAAATATTCGTCATCGCCAATCAGATTTTGATTTGGTAACACATTCTATAGAAGCAAAGCAAACCATTAGCTTTAATTACACCAAAGCCGATGGCAGTAAAAGCCATCGTACTTTAGATCCTTACCGGCTCATTAATAAAAGCGGTATTTGGTATCTTATCGGACTCGAAAATGGTCGAGAAAAGACCTATTGCTTTACTCAAACATCCCAGTTGCAAACGACATCAAAGACATATGTTCCAGATGTAGGATTTGTAGAAAAAATTCAAAATACCGACAGCATCTCATACGGTAATCAAGTCAGTGAAATCATTATTCAAATCAGCCCACAGGCTGCGCATTACTTTTTGCGGCGCAAGCTGTTACCCAATCAGGAGATTATTCGCCGCCTCGATAACGGCGGCCTGTTGATTGCCTGCAAAAATGTTAACGAAATTGAAGTTATCCCCATCGTCCAATATTGGATACCGCATTCAAGAATTGTCAGCCCGCAAGAGTTGCAGGAAAAGATAATTGGCAAATTAAAAAACTATATCAATAACCATACGGAGGGCTAATAACATGTGGCAAATCATACTTGGATTCATCATGTTGCCTGTTGCGTTTATGCAAAGAGGCGGAATTAGGGCAATTATAGGGCTAATCTATATGTCTAGTACATCTTGGCTTGATTGGAACGTAACGTACAGGGGGAACTTGGAACTTATTTCTTGTTTTATTTTTGGTCTAATGGGTTTTTGTCTGCTAATGAGTTCGTTCAGTAAGGACTAATCGGCACAAATAGCAGAAAGTAGTTATTTCCATTTAATTTTTATTCAGGAGAAATTTATTTTATGAACAGCAAAAAGCAATTTTTAGATTATATCGGTGAAGTTAAGAACATCATTTCCACTTTGGAAATTTCAGATAACAAATTATCGGAAATTCAAAGGAATATTACGGATGCAGAGCTGATTGTGCCGGTGGTTGGCGGATTTAGCGCGGGAAAAAGTACATTGCTCAATTCTTTTTTAGGCAATGAAATTTTGCCGACTGCCGTGACTCCGGAAACTGCATTAGCAACAGAATTGCGTTATAGCGATAGTAACTATATTGAAGCAGTAACGGCTTCGGGTACGGTTGAGCGTCATCAATTGGCTGATTTTGCACGTTTAAAAGACAATGCACAAAACTTCAAAAATCTGCGTGTTTATTTAAATAATGAAAATTTAAAAGCCATTCAACCTTTGGTATTGGTTGATATGCCAGGATTTGATGCGCCGATTGAAAACCATAACCAAGCTATTTTGAATTACCTGGAGCGTGGCGTTTTCTTTGTATTCCTAACCAGTATTGAAGACGGAAACATTACATTGAGCATGAAGCGTGAAATTGACAATCTCCAACAAATTGGAAAAGGATTTGCATTCTGTATCAGCAAAACCAATTTGCGCGCACCTGATGATGTTAAAGCAGTACAACAAAAAATTGCCGAGCAACTGGAAGATGATTTTGACTATACGGGACAAATTGCCCTTTTAGATATGGATGGCGGCAATAACCTTAAAAATATTTTGACTGCAGTCAATCCTGATGAATTGTTCAAACTTTTGTTTATTGATGAATTGCGTGAAAACTATACAGGATTAATACAAAGCATCAACGTCAAAATTTCTACATTTAAATCAGATAGAAAAGAAATCGAAGAAACTTTATCTGCCCTGCAAAATAGCCTGCAAGGTATTGAGGCCAAAAAACAATCTGCAATCAATGATGTCGAGCAGCGTTATTCACGAGATAGCGTATCTGTCATCAATCAGGCTGTCACATCTGCAATTTTGCAGCAAAAAATGCGACTGGTTGATTTGGCAATCAATAACCAAGGTGCATTTGAGCGCGAGCTGAACGACATTACAAAAAATGCACTGCTTTCCGCCGTTCAGACCCGCTTCCGAGCCATTAGCCAAGATTTGATAGAAGAAATGGGCAATGGTATCAATGCACAATTAGCTACTTTGCCGGATGGCGGTTTGGCTGGCATTGCAATGGATGTATTGGCCAATAGCGGGGCAGACGCTTTCGGAAAAGTAGCTAATACAGCATTAAAATCAATATCTAAAGCAATTATGGGTAAAGTGACTTCGGCAACATTAAAAGCATTGCTTGGCAGTGTATTTGGTATTGTGAGTGCCGTATTGCTCTTCCTGCCTGAAATTATTTCTTTATTTACAAAAGGAGAGAGGGAGCGCAGACAGCGTGAACAAGTAGAACAGGCAATTATCAATAATGTCATTCCACAAATTCAACAGCAGCTTAATAGCGTACTGCCTGATTTAATGAATCAGAATATTACAGCCCTGATTAATCAAATCAGCGAACAGTTTGAGGAGCAGCTGCAACAAAAACGTAATGAGATTGAAGCAGCAGAGGCAGAAAAAGCAGCAAAAGCTGCCGAGTTGGAAAGCACGATTAATGAGTTGGAAAGCGGCAAGCAACAGCTGACTACAGCGGCAAACCGTTATTTGTTTGCCTAATCATTTTCAGACGGCCCCAATGATATCGAAGGCCGTCTGAAAAAATAGATATTTCCAAAAATATTAAGGATCTATTCATGGATATCATCCAGTTAAACAACCAAATTGAAGAATTCGTAAATAAAAATAATTTCAGTCATGATGCCTTGGCATTGAAGCAGGAGCATGCAATTCAGAAAAGCGAAGAGTGGCAGAGAGTTTTAGATAGCTTTGCAGAACAAGGCCGTGTGTTGCGTATCGGCATTATCGGGCGTGTGAAGGCAGGGAAAAGCTCCATGCTCAATGCCTTGCTGTTCAATGGTAACGACATTTTGCCCAAAGCAGCCACACCGATGACTGCCGCGCTGACCATTATGGAATACAGTGAAAATGTCAGCGCAGAAGTAGACTTTTTTACCCAACAAGACATTGATGAAATTAAAGTCAAATATGATTTATTCCAAAAAGCGTTAGATAGCAAAGTTAAAGAAAAAGAGCTGGAAAATGCTGAGAGAATTAAGAGAAAAAAGGGTGTTAATTCTTTATCGGCGGAAGAGCAGCAAGAATGCCGCAATAAAGCCAAATCTCAAGCCGAACGGGAGATGAAGGATGATCCGTCTTTTGCTTCATATGATCAATATTGCCGTATTAAAGAATCAGGCAAATCATTAAGTGATTTGGAGCAATACCGTACGATTTCAGCGGGTAGTGTGGAAGAGCTGATGAATGGCGTATTGAACCAATTTGTTGGGTCAAGCGGTGCATTCATGCCGTTTACCAAGTCCGTTACATTGCATATTCCGGAAAAAGGTTTGCAGGGCCTGCAAATCATTGATACCCCGGGAATTAATGACCCTGTGACATCTCGTGGCGAACGTACCGAGCAATTGCTGCAAGATTGCGACGTCGTATTGATTGTTTCTCCTTCGGGCCAATTTCTCAGCAGCGAGGATACCGATTTGATGCATAGGGTAACAACCAAGGAGGGGACGCAGCAGGCTTATCTTATCGCCAGCCAGGTGGATAACCAATTGTTTGGTAGTGAAAGTCAAGGCTTGAGCGATCCTATTCATGTTTTGGAACGTATTTCTGACAATTTGACCAAGCATGCGCGTAATGTTTTGGCCAAACAAGTCCAAGAATATCCGTCCATGAAAGTGGCTGCGGACAAGTTGAGCAAAAACAACGTTATTTGCTCTTCAAGCGTAGCGTTTTCAATGCAGCAGCGTTTTGATGAGCAACATACTTGGGATGCCAATTTGCAACACGTATGGCGCAATTTGAATCAAAAATTCCCGGATGTTTTCAGTCATGAAGAATTGGCTAAAAATGCATTAAACCAATTGGCCAATATTCATCAGATACATCAAATAGTAAGTGAAGTAACTGCCAATAAAGAACAAATTTTAGCGCAACGGCGCATTGATTTTGAAAATGGCAAACGTACCGCATTACAAGGCTATTTAAAAGCATGGGCCGACCGTATCAATGAGCAGATTCATCAGATTCAGCATGCCGATGTGGGCGAATTGCGCAAGCAAGAAGCCGAACTCAAAAATCAGCAAGCCACAATCGATGCCAATGTGGGCGGCGTGTATGATGATTTGATTTCGGATATCAAACTGAATTTGAGCAAGCAATTAAAAGACAAATTGAAAAGTGAAATGCGCCGTTTTGACAGTGTTTCTGATGATGCTCAGGGGTCGGAAACCGAATACGAAGAGTATCAAGTTAAAGAAAAGCGTAGTGGATTTCTCGGTGGTATTGCAAATTTTTTTGATGGTGGAAAAACTGTCACTAAAACGCGTTCTCATTCCTACACGACGGTAAAAACCAAACCGATTCGTCGCGCAATTGAAGAAATCCGTTCTAATTTGGAAGATGAATTGGGCCATTTGTCTGAAAGCTATTCACAGGCTTGGAAAAAGAAAATCTACAGCCAAGTCGTCAGCGCGTTGAGGGAGGCAATGGGTGACGGAGAGTTGGATGTCAATATTATCGCCCGTGCGGTAAAAAATGTTTTGGCGCGTATTCCTGAGGCTTCATTTAAATTAGAAGACGATATACCTAAAAGCCTGAAAAAGACAGGTAAGTTAACAGGTTATGAGGCAGAATCATTTATTGATGATGCAGAAGATTATATTTCCAATCTTAAAGACGTGGTTAATAAAGATATTTCTGCCTATATGACAACTTTGGTAAGCAACCTTAAAAAAATTGACTTGCCAAAAGAGTTAACCGCAGATCTGGAAAATAACCTGAAACAACTGCTGAGTGAAATTGAAAATAAAGAAGCGAGCTTATTTAATTATCAAGGTATTCAGAAAGAGTTGGCAGGCTTGATGCAGTCTGCCGCTTAATCAAAATCAATCAGGCCGTCTGAAAAATTCAGACGGCCTGCAAGGAATAAATATGCCTCATCATTCAGTAGATCAATTGAAAGAATGGATTAGTCCGAGCATTCCTTTGGGCTTGATGTTTGGTAAGAAACAACAAGCCTTGGAAATTCTTGAACAAATCAAACAGCAACTTAAGAGCATAGATATCATGCAAGAACAATTGAATCAGGCAGAGCAAGAGCTGCCTGAATTGAAAAAACAGCTTGAGCAAGCGCAAAAAAAATTAGCTCAATTACAAAGAAACTTGTCAGAAAGCGAATTGCGTCAGACTTTGATTGCAGACCTTTTATCGGCCAATAATCTGAATCCCGGTGTACGACAGTATTTTCAGCTTTTGGGAGGAGATTTTTTAGAGTTTGCCAATCAGGAAGACTCCTTGAAAGATGAAGCGGCGGCATTTCTAGAATTGCAGGCAATTGGTGATGAATTAAAAGTCATTGGTTCCTACCCGGAATTTTACAAAAAACGCTCGATTGCCATTGCCGGAGGTTTCAGCGCCGGTAAATCTGAATTTATCAGCAGTTTGTTTGAGGATCCTAATATCCGCCTGCCTATCGGCATCGAACCGACTACTGCCATTCCGACTTATGCTTTAAACGGTCAGGAAAACGGCGTGATCGGTTGCAGTCAGAATGGTGGTGTGATTGATTTGCTGAAGATTGATCCTGATTTTCAACAAAAATTGTCTCATAATTTTATCCGGTCATTTGGTTTCAACCTTAAAACCATCATGCCTTTTGTGTTTATGACTACACCGATGAAGTTTGAGCATTTGTGCTTTATCGATACGCCGGGATACAACCCGTCTGATGTGGCAGACGGACATACGGCGGAAGATGTAAAAACGGCGCAAGAGTTTGTCCAAAATTCCGAGGCTTTGTTGTGGCTGATTGGTTTGGATTCCAACGGTACGATTTCAAAAAGCGATTTGGACTTTTTAGATCATGCAGGACAAAACAGCCAAAAACCGCTCTATATCGTTCTAAATAAAGCAGATTTGCGCCCATATGACCAGCTTGAAGAAATTATGGCAGAAATTGCCGATACTTTGGACGATTACGATATCGAAATTGCCGGTATTTCTGCATACAGTTCTATTACGAAAGAAGAGTATTTGTATCACAAACAGTCGCTGCATACCTTTCTTGCCAGCCTGGATCAGCCGTCTGAAAGCAAACCTTGCTTATGCAAAGATTGTTTGCCGTAGATGAAAAATATCAACGTGCTATTTTGCGTACCATCAAAGAAAACAAGCAAATCAATGCAACTTTAAGCGGCTTCAAGTTGGATTTGTTAGAAAACGGCTTTGATGACCTGAGTTCGGATTTGTATGAAAAGCTCGGTAAAATGAATTCTATCTTTACCATCAAGCAAAAAGAAGAACATCTGAAACAATTGGAAACAGTCACAATGAAGATTGTGGCGGCAATTGAGCAGGTGTTTGGTCAGCCAAGCAAGGTTAAACGTAAAAATTGGACGCAGGATGAAATCGAGCTGGATGAAAAATTTGTTCGGTTAACCCAAAAGGAGCAAATGCCCGATGAATTGATGGATGACCAGCCTTCAAATGAGAAGGAAACATATTCAACAGAATTAAGTGCTAGATTTTGGGGGTATTGGGGAAATAGGCTAGTAGGTAGTAATTCTAAAATAGAATTAACTGTAGGTATGCTTTTGATTGATAATAAAGAAACCTTTACATTTGATGAATGGGAGGATGTTTATAATAATCACTTTAAACATGTTCATCAAAATTGCACCTGTGATGATGCTTTGAATGCACTTTGTGAAGCTGGAATAATCCGTTGTATTGATGATGGAAGTAAGAAAAATGAATTTGGTTTTGGAAATATGTTGGCTATGGTATTGGGAGGAAGTAATCCAATTAAAACATACCAATTTGTTTTACCGGATAAAGAAATTTTTAATCAGTTTTTGCAACGGCACAATAATATTAATCTGTCGGATGAACAACTTGAGGCAATAAAAGCTTTGATAGAATCACAGCACTATTTTGATTTTGAGGATTGGACAGAGCACTATAAGGGGGAACATGCTGCTTTAGCATTAGGTAGATTGGTTAAGGCGGGAGCTGTTAAAAAAGAAAAGAATGATTATTATTCATTTGTTTAATTGATGGCCTGGGCCGTCTGAATATTCAGACGGCCTCAGTAAGTGCAATATATTATTTTTAAAAAATATTATGAAGGGTGTATTATAATTTGCTTCATTCCATTGCAGGATATTCCGTGCATATGAAGTGAATTTATCGATACGCTAAAAGGGAATGGCAATGAATTTATCTGGAATCAAGACATATTATCAAGACCATAAAAATACTTACTCGGAACACTTCCGCTTGCGTATCCACCGCTCTTTGAGCTGGCTGGAAAAGGCGGAGGAAAGATGGTCGGTACAGGATTGGGATTTTGCCTTCCAGTCTATGTGGATTGCGTTTAATGCGGCTTATGCTTATGAGCTGGACGGACGAACCATGCCTGCGGATCGAAACAAATTTCAGACTTTTTTAAATAAGGTCTGTGCGCTGGATACGGATAAGCAGATTTATGCTTTGGTGTGGAAGGAATTTTCGGGTGCGATTCGATCTTTATTGGGCAATCGCTATGTGTTTCAGGAATTTTGGGATTTCCATAACGGCTATATTTCTGAAGCCGCTTATTTGGAATGCTTTGAAAAAGAGCGGCGTAAAGTAAATGCGGCTTTGGCCGCGCAGGATACGGCAACGGTCTTGTTTGTGTTGTTTGACAGGCTTTACACTTTGCGTAATCAGATGGTGCATGGCGGTGCGACTTATAATAGTAGCGCCAATCGCGAACAATTAAAGGATGCCTGTAAGATTTGGGCAGTATCCTGCCGGTAATGCTGTCGGTTATTCAGAAAAATGCCGATAAGGATTGGGGCAAGCCGTTTTATCCGTTTGTAAAGGAGGATTGATATGGCAGTTAAACCCCGCCAAGATGTTTATTGGACTTGTCTGTCTTGCGGTTGGCAGCGTGAGGCATCTAAGGGATCGGATATGTTGTTGCCCAAGCCTGGACAATGTGGCAAATGCGGAAGTCAAAATTTGGAGCTAAAACGAGGTAATATGTTGTCAGGTTTATTTAAGATGTTTTCGGGAAAACGATAAAGATTAAAAGGCCGTCTGAAATTCAGCTTTCAGACGGCCTTTATTTTTGTTTATCCAATCAATAAACGTCGCGTTGGTAGCGTTTGTCTTCGCGCAGGTGGTTGAGGTAGTCCTCGGCTTCGTCGCGGCTGAGTTTGCCTTGGGTTTCGATGACTTCGATCAGGGCGTTTTCGACATCGCGTGCCATGCGTGCGGCGTCGCCGCAGACGTAGATGTGTGCGCCTTGTTGCAGCCAGCTCCAAACTTCGGCGGCGCGTTCGGCGATTTTGTGTTGGACGTAGACTTTGTGTTCGCCTTGGCGGCTCCATGCGAGGTCGGCGCGGGTGAGGAGGCCGTCTTTACGCCATTCGCTCCATTCGAGTTGGTAGAGGAAGTCGTCGGCCAGGCGTTGGTTGCCGAAAAAGAGCCAGTTTTTGCCGCTGTCGCCATTGGCGGCACGTTGTTGCATAAAGGAGCGGAAGGGGGCGACACCTGTGCCTGCGCCGATCATGATGATGGGGGTGTCGCCGTTTTGAGGCAGGCGGAAGTTGGAGTTAGGTTCGACAAAGACGCGGACTTCGCTGCCTTCTTCGAGGCGTTCGCCCAAGTAGCCGGATGCTGCGCCGGTGTAGGTGTGGTCGTGGTGGTTGAAACGGACGACGCCTACGGTAAGGTGGACTTCTTCGCCGACTTCGCCTTGTGCGGAGGCGATGGAGTAAAGGCGCGGGGTTTGTGGGCGGAAAGGCTGTATAGGGTTTGTGCATCCAGTGGGTGTGGATGGGCGGCAAATACGCCGACGGGCGGTGTGGCGGCGAGGTAGGCGTCCAGTTGGGCTTTATCTGCGGCTATGGTTTTGAGTTCTTCGTTGTTTGTTAATTCGGCGTATTGTTGGACGAAGGCGGGTGTATTTTGGGTAATGTCTGCGGATTCGATCAGGGCGGTGCGGATGTCGGTTTCGCGGCCGTCTGAAAGTTGGACGGTTTCGTTGCCGTTCAGTTGGTTGAGGTTGAGGATTTCTTGAACGAGGTCGGCGGCATTAAGCGGCCATACGCCGAGCGCGTCGCCTGCCTGATAATGCAGACCTGAGCCGCTGAGGTCGATTTCGATGTGTTCGACGTCTTTCTCTGCGTCGCGCGAGGTGATTTTTTGGCGCACGGATAGGGTGGCTGTGTAGGGGTTTTCTTTGGTGTACACGGTGCCGCTGCTTGGTGTTGCTGAGCCGTTTGGTGCGGCGGTTGGGCTTGGGCTTGCTGCTTGGGCGGTTAATTCGGCTACTCTGGGTACGACGGCGGCAATCCATGCGTCGGCAGCGGCTTGAAACTCTAAGTCGCAAATGCCCAAGTCGTTCAGACGGCCTGCGCCAAGTTCGGCAAATTTGGCATCAAAGTCTTTGCCTGCTTGGCAGAAGTTGGGATAGGAGGAGTCGCCAAGGCCCAAGACGGCAAAGGTCAGTTTGCTGAGATCGGGTTTCTTTTTGCCGTAGATGAATTTGTACAGGGGCAGGGCTTCTTCGGGCGGTTCGCCTTCGCCTTGGGTGGAGGTAACCAAAGCACGATGTCTTCGTCGGGCAGGGTTTTGCTTTTGAAATCGCCTGCGCTGCTGAGGTGGACTTCTACGCCGGCGGCTTGAAGTTTGGCGTGTAAGGATTCGGCAACGCTGCGAGCATTGCCGGTTTGTGAGGCGGAGAGGACTAATACGCGGCGGCTGACTATCGAGGTGGCTGCTTGCAGGGCAGGTGGTTCGGCTGTTACACCGGATACGCTTTGGCTTTGCGCCCAGCAATAGCCGGAGAGCCAGGCAAGCTGGGTGGGGGATAGGGCGGAGAGTTGGGCGGAGAGTTCGGGTGGTAGCGGATTGGCTTGGCTCATTTGGATTCCTTTGTTGGATGGCTATAACCGATTGTTTGAATAATGGACAGTCGCCACTTTAAACAGGCCGTCTGAAAAAAGGAAAGAATGCTTGGTTTTAATTTAAGATGATTTCGTTATATTCGGGAAGGTATTAGGCCGTCTGAACATGCTCGTTCAGACGGCCTTGGATTGGATAGAAACGAGATTTTCAGTTTCCGCTGGAAAGTTTCATCACTACGACGCCGGAGATGATGAGAAATGCGCCGAGCCAGCGGCCGAAGTTGGCGGCATCGTTGAAAAATACAACGCCCACCAAAAACGCCCCTGCCGCGCCTATGCCTGTCCAGACGGCGTAGGCTGTACCCATTGGAATACTTTTTTGGGCAAGGTAAAGGAAGTATCCGCTACCGGCAATGCAGGCAAGCGCGGCGGCAAAGCCATGCCAGCGGTAGCCTTCCTGTTGTGCCAGCTTTAAGCCCAATGGCCAGCCGATTTCCAGCATACCGGCTAAGATTAAATAAAACCAACTCATAATATGTCCTGATAGTGTGTTAAGGTTTCAGACGGCCTTGGAAAGATTGTTTTCTTCCGAGAGTTCAACGCGTTGTCCGATATCTTTTAGATTGGAGTATTGTTCGACCAAGCGCGGTACATCGTCCAAGCTCATTGCAAACATCCATAAATAAGTGCTGACGGAATAGATATGGCCGGCGCTGCCATAGCCTTTAAGCGTCATGTGTATAAAGGCGAAGCCGAACAATACGCTCATCGCCATGCCGATACTGAGATAGCCTAAGGCTTCGCGGTTGGAAATCAGCACGCGTAGTTTTGCAACCCAGTCATAGTGGCGGTAGAGCTGATGCTCGTTGCCGTCGCGGATAAGGTGGTTGTCGCGTTCAAGTCGGTTGTTTAAACGGAAATATAGGTTTTCGCTGATGGCGGCAAAACGCGGCAGCAACCATAAAAACAGGGCAAGTATCGCGACAGCCAATACGCCCACCCAAAATTCCAATATCAGCAACATCATACATGCACCGAAGATGGAGACCAGCGAAGTAGCAGCGATGGGCAGGTGTTCTTCAAAAAAACTGACAAACTCACGCGATAGGGCGACGCGTGTGGTAATGGCGGAATGCGGTACTTCTCGTTTGCGCTGTTCCAAAACGACCGGGACGGCGATTTCGGTATAGATTTGGGTAAACGTACGCGTATCGGCTGCTCGGCGGGCGGCTCCGATTATCCACATTAATAAAACCACCACACCATACAACATTGCCTGCCAGACGTTGCCTTCCATAACGGCATTAATCGCCCAGCCGCCAAACACGGGATATACCAGCAAGAGCAGATTATCCAAGCCGACGAGAGAGAAGGTTGTGATGAGTTTGCGGCGGTGTGTTTGACCGATGTGTTTCAACATTTTCCACATGATTGCCCTCCTTATTTAGTATTGAGGGTTTGCGCCATTAATTCGGCCAACGCGTCCAAATCGGCAAACAGTCGGGCTGCACGTTTCACCGAAGGCGGTAAAAATTCGTTTGCTGAATTCCTGCATGTTTTGCACCAATGGTGCGGCGGATTCCTTGCCTTGTTCGGTCAGCGCCAATAAGCGTTCGCGTTTGTCTTGTTCGCTTTCGTGAAATGTCAGCAAGCCTTGTTCCGCCAGTGTTTTGCATGTGCCGGAAACGGTTTGCTTGGGCAGACTCCATTCTTCGCCTATGAATTTTTGAGTGCGGCTGCCTTCGGTGACTAAAGTGTATAGCACGGCTAAAGTGTTGTAGTTGGTGTTTTGCTGTTTAATCCATTGGTCGAATGCGCTGTCTATGCGGCTGATGCGCATACCGAGTTGGTCAAGTTGATTCATAAATTGGTCTCGATATTGACTAATCGGATGCGGATCATAGTCATGTGTAGGACTAATTGCAAATAGAAGGCCGTCTGAAACAATCATTTTCAGACGGCCTTGAAACCGTTAAAATAATTAATGTAGAAACGATATATTCAAACTACGATAAGCCTAATAACATCTTCAACACATACGCCATGATTCATTTCTTATCTCAAATATTTCATCCAAACAAGCCACTGCCATCGGGCTGCTTGCCGTTGCCTTGTGGAGCTTCGTCATTTCTCTGATACGCTCTTTGAGTCTGCATATGGGGGCAGTGGGCGGCGCGGCAATGATGTACACCCTGTCCACTGTATTGATTTGGCTGATTTTCGGACGGCCGCATTTGCGTAATTACAACCGCAGCTATTTGTTTTGGGCAAGCGTGTTTTTTGTCGGCTGCGAATTGTGTTTGTCGTTGTCGATTGGCTTTGCACAAAACGCAAGACAGGCGGTGGAAATCGGCATGGTGAATTATTTGTGGCCGACGTTTACCATTGTCGGAGCGGTATATTTCAATAAACAGCCGTCAAAATGGTGGATAGTCATCGGCTTCGTGCTGTCGTTTTTTGGGATTGCCACTGTACTGGGCGGCGATGTCGGCTTGTCGGTTTCTGGTATTTACCACAATGTCCGCACCAATCCCGGCGGCTATATCATGGCATTTGTAGATGCCGTGCTTTGGGCGGCATATTGTACGCTGACGGCGCGTGTGAAAGCGGAAGGCAGCAGCGTCGGCTTTTTCTTTGCGCTGGTGTCGATACTGTTGTGGATCGAATACTTCCTCAGCGGCGCGAATACGTTGAATTTTGACGCCGTATCGCTCGGCTATGCCGTTGCCGCTGCAGCTTGTATGGGGCTGGGCTATGCGGTGTGGAATATCGGTATTTCGCGCGGCAACCTGACTGTATTGGCAGGCGCATCTTATTTCATTCCAGTGTTGTCTGCGGTGGTGTCATCGTTTGTGATTAGCGCGCCTTTGTCCATGACGTTTTGGCAGGGAGCGGGAATGGTGTGCTTAGGGTCGATTGTGTGTTGGTTGGCGACACGGAGAAAACGGATGGCGTGAGGCAATATCCCATAGCTTTGCGATATAACGAAAACAGCTTTTTTAACAACCAAACATTCTTTCCCATTTTCAGACGGCCTGTTTAAAGTAGCAGTCAGTTTGAGAAATCACGAGAAATGGGAAAGAATCATGACCGCAGCTTCCGCTCCGCTTTTACGCTTCATCACCGCCGGCAGTGTCGATGACGGCAAATCCACGCTCATCGGCCGCCTGCTCTACGACAGCAAAACCTTGCTGACTGACCAGATTGACAAGCTCAACCGCGCTGCCGAAAACGGCGAAACGCCCGACTTCGCCAGTCTGACAGACGGCCTTGCCGCCGAGCGTGAACAAGGCATTACCATTGACGTCGCCTACCGTTATTTCGCCACGCCCAAACGCAAATTCATCATTGCCGATACGCCGGGACATGAGCAATACACGCGTAATATGGTTACCGGCGCATCGACTGCCGATGCCGCCATTATTTTGGTTGATGCCACTCGTGTCGATTTTTCAGGCAGCGAGCCAGTCCTCCTGCCCCAAACCAAACGCCACAGCGCGATTCTGAAACTCTTGGGCTGCCCCAACATCATCGTCGCCGTCAACAAACTCGACCTGCTCGACTTTGACGAAGCCAAATATCAAGCCATTACCGAGGCCTACCGCAAACTGGCGGAACAAATCGGCCTCAAAGCACAAATCCACTTCCTACCCATCAGCGCCTTAAAAGGCGACAATATCGTCAATGCCAGCAACCAAACCCCGTGGTATCAAGGTTTGCCGCTTCTGCCTTTGCTTGAAAGGCTGCCTGTCAACCGTCAAAATGCCGCTGACCAAGCTGCGCACTTTCCCGTACAACGTGTGGCGCGCCAAGACGGCAGCAGCAGCGACGATTTCCGCGGTTATCAAGGCAGATTGGAAGCAGGCCGTCTGAAAGTGGGCGATGAAGTTAAAGTTTTGCCCAGCGGCCATGTTGCCAAAGTTGCCGAAATCTATAATGCAAACGGCAAAACCGAATCTGCCGAGGCAGGGGAAGTATTGACTGTCGTTTTGGATACAGACATCGATATTTCACGCGGCAACAGCATTGTTTCAGCCGACAGCGCCATTGTTCCAGAACAACAATTTCAAGCCGCGCTTTGCTGGTTTGACGATATTCCGCTCAATCTGCGCCGCAAATATTTGCTGAAGCACACTACCCAAACCACGCCGGTAAAAATCAGCGAAATTGCCTACGTTTGGGACGTGAACACCCTCAGCCGGGTTGAATCTGCCGAAACGCTCAAGCTCAACGACATCGGCAGCGTCAGCTTCAAAACCCAACAGCCGCTTGCTGCTGCCGCATACGAAGACAACCATGCCCAAGGCGCGTTTATTTGATTGATGAAGCCACCAACCATACTGTCGCGGCAGGCATGATACGCAAAGTCAGCGAAACAAACAGTTTTGACATTTAAAAGAAAAGTTGAAATAAAAAAAGGCCGTCTGAAGTTTCAGACGGCCTAATATTTTATCCAAGTCGGAAATGCTTATGCGCCGTAAACCGGATATTTATTGCACAAAGCAGTCACTTGTTCGCGGACTTTGGCGAGGTTGGCTTCGTCTTCAGGATTAGCCAATACGTCGGCAACCAAGTTTGCCAATACGCGCGCGTCGGCTTCGTTAAAGCCGCGTGTGGTCATGGCGGCGGAGCCGATGCGGATGCCGGAGGTAACGAATGGTTTTTCCGGATCATTCGGGATGGCGTTTTTGTTGACGGTGATGTGAGCTTTGCCCAAAGCGGCTTCGGCGGCTTTGCCGGTGATTTTCATCGGTTGCAGGTCAACGAGGAAAACGTGGCTTTCGGTACGGCCGGAAACGATGCGCAAACCGCGTTTAACCAGCTCTTCTGCCATGGCGGCAGCATTGATTTTTACTTGTTTTGCGTATTGTTTGAACTCAGGTTGCAGCGCTTCTTTAAACGCTACGGCTTTGGCAGCGATAACGTGCATCAACGGACCGCCTTGCAGGCTTGGGAAGATGGAAGAGTTCAGCGCTTTTTCGTGGGTATTGTCACGGCACAAAATCACACCGCCGCGAGGGCCGCGCAGGGTTTTGTGGGTGGTGGTGGTCACGAAGTCGCAGAATGGCACAGGGTTAGGATATTCGCCGCCTGCAATCAGACCCGCATAGTGCGCCATGTCGACAAAGAGGTATGCGCCGACTTTATCGGCGATTTCGCGGAATTTTGCCCAGTCGATTTGCAACGCGTAGGCAGATGCGCCGGCCACAATCATTTTAGGTTTGTGTTCGAGAGCCAAGCGTTCTACTTCGGCATAATCGAGAACTTCATTTTCATCCAAACCATAAGTAATGGCGTTGTAGAGTTTGCCGGAGATGTTAACGCTTGCGCCGTGGGTCAAGTGGCCGCCGTGTGCCAGAGACATACCCAAAATGGTGTCGCCCGGTTTCAAAACAGAAGCGTACACGGCTTGGTTGGCTTGGGAGCCGGAGTGCGGTTGAACGTTGGCATAAGCGGCGCCAAACAGTTCTTTTACGCGGTCAATCGCTAATTGTTCAACAATATCAACGTATTCGCAGCCACCGTAGTAGCGTTTGCCAGGATAGCCTTCAGCGTATTTGTTGGTCAATTGCGAACCTTGGGCTTCCATAACGGCACAGCTGACGTAGTTTTCAGAGGCGATCAGCTCGACGTGGTCTTGCTGGCGCTTGTCTTCTTGGGCGATGGCTGCTGCCAAATCGGGGTCATATTGTGCGAGGGTAACGCTTTTTGAAAACATGTTCTCGATTCCTTTGTGATGGGCTGAAAATATAGGATGGAGTGCTGCGAATTGGTTCAAGATGAACTATTTTTCTTGCATTGTCAACAATTGTGTCGGGTGTTTGGTTTCAGGCGGCCTGAGATTAAAGGGTTTATTTGAAAATATCATCTTGTTTTAAATGAAAATCCATTTTTTCCAGAAGCGCGGCTAAATCGGCTTCGGCTTGGGCGGCTTTAAGATTTTTTGCCAGTTCTACCAAGGCTACCGCATTTAATCGTTCTTTCTCCAGCCGTAGGGCTTCTGCACTGAAGATTTTGATATTGTCTGCCGATTCGGCGGCATCTATTTTTTCAAATGGATAAAACGATTCTTCGTGTACGGCCAAACCGTCGGGCAGGGGCGCGGCATGGTTGAAATCGGCATCATTGACCGGCATCCATGAAGGATGGTTCTCAAGCAGGATAAATTGTCCGTCCATGCCGTTGATATGACGGAATAGGGTGGTTCGGCCATTGTGTAAACGCATAAGCCCGATTGTATGCCCAAGTCGGCAAGCCGTCTATAAAGCCGTTTCTTTCTATTTTGGCACTAACTTATGTTGATATTATTAATTTTGATATAAAACAGTTTCGGCTTAAAAAAGACTGGATAAAACGCCCGTGTTTGTTATAATGAAGCTAAAGATTGATTCGTCCTAGTTTTTGACCGCAGTACTTTTTTATTTAATTAACAAGAGAGGAAAACAAAATGTTTCCAGAATATCGCGATTTGATTTCTAAACTGAAACAAGAAGATGCACACTTTGCCCGTTTGTTTGACGAGCACAATGAGCTGGACGATAAAATCACCGGTTTGGTTAACAACCCTGTTACCAGCGGAGCCGAAGAGATTGAAGAGCTGAAAAAAGCCAAACTCAAACTCAAAGACGAATTGTATGCCCTTCTGCAAAAAGCAGCAGGCAAATAATTAAAAATTGAATAAGGCCGTCTGAACGGTATGATGGAAATCTCGGATTTCGTTTCATGCCGGTTCAGACGGCCTTTTTGCTTGTTTGATATTTTGTTATTTTTTATTAGCGTAATTTAACTATTAATTGTAAATCACTCTTAATTGCATTGAAAATTCTGTTAAGTTTATTTAAAATCCAAAACAATTTTCATTTTAATTTTAAACAAACAAAACCAAGAGAAACGATGCAATGAAAACATTCACACTCGCCATTTTGCCTTTGGCGTTAATTAGTGCATTCTCACACGCAGCTGAAGAGAAAGCCGTTGAGCAGGCTGAAGTCGATACCGTTTACGTTACTGCCGAGAAGCAGTTGCAACAATCGCTCGGCGTATCGCGTATTTCTAAAGACGACATCGACAAACGCCCTGTAGCCAATGATATTTCCGAATTTGTCCGTACCATGCCGGGTGTCAACCTGACCGGCAATACGGCAACAGGTCAGCGTGGCAACAAACGCCAAATTGACTTGCGCGGTATGGGCCCTGAAAACACTTTGATTTTGATTGACGGCAAGCCGGTTAATTCGCGCCAGTCCGAGCGTATCAGTATGCGCGGTGAACGCAATACGCGTGGCGACAGCAACTGGGTGCCAGTTGAAGAAATTGAATCGATTACCGTCTTGCGCGGTCCGGCGGCAACACGTTATGGCTCTGGTGCGATGGGCGGCGTGGTCAATATTGTTACCAAAAAAGTGTCTAAAGAATTTAAAGGTCAAGTCAATCTTTACGCTAATCAGCCGCAAGACAGCAAAGAGGGTGCAACCCGCCGTATCGGCTTTAATTTGAGCGGCCCGATTATCCAAGATACTTTGGGCTTCCGCATTTACGGCAACCTGAATAAAACGGATGCAGATGCTGCCGATATTAATGCCGGACACGGCAATGACAGCGCGGCCGGTGTCGAAGGCGTACGCAATAAGGACATCGCAGGCCGTCTGCAATGGAAGATCAGCCCAGCGCAAACGCTGATTTGGACAGCAGTTACAGCCGTCAGGGCAATATCTACAACGGCGATACGCAAAACAGCAATCCGCGTTCTGCTTTGGTTAATTCTTTGGCCGACAGCAAAGCCGAAACTGCCCGTTTATACCGTTCTGCTTATTCCTTAACGCATGATGGCGCATGGGAATGGGGCGATACCAAAAACGTGATCAGTTATGAGCGCACGGTCAACAGCCACTTGCCTGAAGGTTTGGCCGGTGGTCCGGAAGGCAGCTATACAGGCTTGGATTTTGTTCAAAGCCGTCTGAAAAACCTGCGTTTCAGCAGCGAAGCGAATATTCCTTTTAAACTTGGTGTTGATAACGTGTTGACGGTCGGTGCGGAATTTACCGACAGCAAATTGGATGATCCTGCTTCCAATACTCAGGGATTTAAAGACCAAGGTAAAACCGATGCATTTAACGGTATCTCCGCAACGCGCGGCGGTAAGGCTTCGCAACGCAACTGGGCTGCCTACGTTGAAGACAATATTTCGTTGACCGACAAAACCCATCTGATTCCGGCTATCCGCTTCGACCACAACAGCGACAGCGGCAGCAACTGGAGTCCGGCTTTGAACTTCTCGCATCAAATCGGCGAAAACTGGTTGGTTAAAGGCGGTATTGCCCGTGCGTACAAAGCACCAAACCTGTATCAAACCAATCCTGACTTTATCCTGTACACACGCGGTCAAGGCTGTCCGCTCAATGCGCCGAACAGCGTGCGTTGCTATTACATGGGCAATAACAATTTGAAACCTGAAACCAGTATCAATAAAGAGATTGGTCTTGAGTTCAACAAAAACGGCTGGCAGGCTTCCGCGACTTATTTCCATAATGCGTACCGCAATAAAATCGTAATTGGCGACCAGCTTATTGCCACCAGCAATATCGGCAACTGGCTCCTGCAATGGGAAATACGCCGAAAGCGACTATTTCGGGTATCGAAGGCAACTTGGTGATTCCGTTGCATGACACACTCAAGTGGAGCAACAATTTCACTTACATGCACAAATCCGAAGATTATCAAGGCAATCCATTGTCTTTGGTGCCAAAACACACCATCAACAGCACATTGTCTTGGACGCCGAACGAACGCTTCGATGCCAACCTGACCTTTACCCACTACGGCCGTACTAAACCGCGCGGCGTAGCGATTAATAGACTGGAACGAGACGGCAATCCTCGTGCAGGCGTGGCAGCGTTGTCTTCCGAACACAGCCAAACCCAAGTCGGCTCTTACGGCATTTGGGGTATCAACGCAGGCTACAACTGGAACAAACGCGTGGCCGTCCGTGGCGGTATCAGCAATCTGTTTGACAAAAAACTGTACCGCACAACTGCCGGTGCACAAACTTATAACGAACACGGTCGTACCTTCTACGGCAGTTTGAAAGTATCGTTTTAAGTAAAAACGTATTAAATAAGGCCGTCTGAAACAGTGTGAAATGAAATCTAAGATTTCTGACACATGGTTTCAGACGGCCTTTTCGATTTTAAATTTAGAAGTATTTGTTGTTACGGAATTTGCTTCACTTTTTAGAAAAGTAAAAGGACGGCATTCGCCGCCCTATGAATCTAAAAGATTTATTCGACCCAAGTCACCATTTCTTCAATCGGTTTGCGTGATTTTTTGGTGATTTCTTTGGCACGATAGCCGAATGTTGCCGCTACGGATACGCCCCATTCGTTGGCATCAAACAGGCCTTCTGCCGCCAATACTTCGTTCATTTTGTCGTAGTTGAAGCCTTCGATTGGGCAGGAATCGATGCCGATGGCGGCTGCGCCTGTGAGCATATTGGCCAAAGCAATATAGGTCTGTTTGCCGCTCCAGTCGAAGAGTGCGCGTTGGTCGTCGGCAATTTTAATGTCGGTTTCTTGGAAGCGTTTGTATTTTGCCAACGCTTTTTCCAGTTGTTCTCCTTGCAGGCCCTTGCGTTCGGCAACACTGCGGAAGAACGGGGTATCGTAACGGGCATTTTTCTTGGCAAGGATAATCACCAGATGGCTGCAGTCGTCCAGTTGGAGTTGCATCCCCCAGCTGAAAGGCTTGATTTTTTCACGCAGGGCTTTGTTTTGAATCACCAAGAATTTCCATGGCTCGGAGCCGACAGAGCTGGGGGAGAGGCGGGCAAATTCTAAAATCGCTGCAAAATCTTCTTGGCTGATTTTTTTGTTGGGATCGTAATAACGGGTAGAGCAGCGATTTTCGAATACTTGCAACATTTGTTCGCGTGTAATTTGATTCATCTGGTTTTCCTAATAAATGAAGATGTTATTCCAATATCCGGTTCCTTTTGAGGCATCATTACCGGCATAACCTTAAGGAGGAAACAGGCTGGAGCAACACCATGTTAAATCAAACCTGACGGTCAGGCTATCTTTTAATTCTGAATTTCGCAAAAAAATTCGATAAATATCAATATCAATACGAAAAGGCCGTCTGAAACTTTAAACGTTAAAGTTTCAGACGGCCTTTGATTTCAAATCCTGATTACAGATGAGGATTCATCAGGTTTTCCGGGGAGAGGATGCGGTTGAGTTCTTCTTCGCTCAACAGACCGCGCTCCAATACGACTTCGCGCACGCCTTTGCCGGTTTGGGCGCAGATTTTGCCGACCAAGTCTCCATTGCGGTGGCCGATATATGGGTTCAGATAAGTGACCAAACCGATGGAGTTGAAGACGTAGTGTTCGCAGATTTCGCGGTTGACCGTAATGCCTTTGACGCATTTGTCGGACAGGTTGACCGCGGCATTGCCTAAGAGGGAAATGGTTTCAAACATACATTGGGCGATGACCGGCTCCATAACGTTCAGCTGCAACTGACCTGCTTCAGCTGCGAAAGTGATGGTCGTGTCGTTGCCGATGACTTTGAAGCAGACTTGGTTGACAACTTCAGGAATCACGGGATTGACTTTGGCAGGCATGATGGAAGAACCGGCCTGCAATTCAGGCAGGTTGATTTCTTTCAAACCGGCGCGCGGACCGGAAGAGAGCAGGCGCAAGTCGTTACAGATTTTGGACAGTTTGACGGCTGTGCGTTTCAATGCGCCGTGTACCATCACATATGCGCCGCAGTCGGAGGTCGCTTCGATTAGGTTTTCAGTCAGTTTGCAAGGCAGGCCGCTGACTTCGGAAAGTTTCTCAACAACCAAAGCTGCATAGCCTTTAGGCGTATTCACGCCCGTACCGATGGCAGTGGCGCCGAGGTTGACTTCAAGCAGCAGGGAGCGGGTGCGGTCGAGGTTGAGGATTTCTTCTTCCAACAACACTTGGAAAGATTGAAACTCTTGTCCGGCAGTCATCGGCACGGCATCTTGAAGCTGGGTGCGGCCCATTTCAAAACGTCTTTAAATTCTTCGGCTTTGGCGGCAAAAGCGTTTTTCAGGATGGCCAGTTTGTCGAGCAATTCGCCGATGCTGTAATACACGGCAAGGCGGAAGCCGGTAGGGTAGGCGTCGTTGGTGGATTGGCTGGCATTGACATGGTCCATCGGATTGACGATGTCGTAGTGGCCTTTTTCGTGACCCAAGACTTCCAATGCGAGGTTGGCAATGACTTCGTTGGTATTCATGTTGACCGAAGTACCGGCGCCACCTTGATAAACGTCGGACGGGAATTGGTCGAGGCAGCGGCCTTTGACCAATACTTCATCGCAGGCTTTTTCGATGGCGGCCGCGATTTCCGGCTTGATGGCACCCAATGCGCCGTTGGCTTGCGCAGTGGCTTTTTTAACCATGACCATGCTGCGGACAAATTGCGGTACGTCGGAAATTTTTTGGTGTGGAAATTTTAAAGTTTTCAATGGCGCGCAAAGTATGGATGCCCCAATATACTTCAGCAGGGATCTCGCGGTCGCCCAATAAATCGTGTTCGATTCGTACAGTCATTTCTCTTACCTTCTCGTATAGTTGTGTTGGTGTGCATTATGCGTTTGGAACATTAGCCCAGTTCGGCAAGATTGTCCAGTTAATAAGGCTTAATCGTCAGGATGAAAGCGTGCCGCTTCGCGTTCCTTGGCAACCGTATCTTTGTCTTTCAGCTTTGCGCCCAGGCCCAACACTTTTTCGTATTCGGATTGCGGCGTGCCGTCTTCCTGCATACCGAACGCGCTGGCATTGACCCAGAGGGCGAGTAGGGAAACGATAATGGCGAAAAAGCCGACGATATACCAAAACATTTTTTTCTTCCTTGTGTGTCTGCGTGTGCAGATTGTTGTGGTTTGTAAAGATGTGAATGTAGCACAAACGCGGTTGGGTTTAAATTCTTCTCCTGCATCCTTTCATTGATTTACCTGTAAGTGTTTAGAAAGGAAAAGGCCGTCTGAAAAGTAAGACTTTTCAGACGGCCTCGGAGGCTTTGTCGGGAAGATTAGCCGCCGCATGCGCCGCAGCAACCGCCTTCGCTGTGACCGCCACGTTTCTTCGTTATTGATAACGGGCAGCTCGGTTTCTTCGGTTTGCTCTTTTTTATCTTCAGGCAAATCGTTTACTTTGATTTTGTTTTCTTCGGCCATGATACATCCTTTCAATGGTTTGAGGAGTGGAAAGATTCATAAAGATAGCATCTTTAAGCAGATAAACCAAGCGGTACAAAACTGCCTTGTGATAATGCCATGACTTGGAACAATAAATTTGCTTGTAAAAGCGTTCAGGCCGTCTGAAAAAATCCAAAGAGGAGTGTTGGTTTTTATGGCTTGAAATGGCAGCAGAAAGATTTAAGAATACTTGATCTGAAGGGATAAACTGACATTGATCTCAAAAAACAATACAATGTTATCATCATCTGGAAACAGCCAATTTATCGGAGCATATATGTATTCACATCACAGCGAACGCCATTTCAGCGACCGCAACAACTGGCTTCGGGCAAGCGTATTGGGGGCCAATGACGGCCTGATTTCCACTGCCTCGCTGTTGACGGGCGTAGCCGCAGCCGCGCCAGATTTCCAAACTCTGCTGTTGACGGGCGTTTCGGCACTTATCGGGGGCGCGGTGTCAATGGCGGCGGGGGAGTATGTTTCTGTGTCCAGTCAATCGGATACGGAAAAAGCCGATTTGCACAAAGAACGCTATGAATTAGCAAATAATCCTGATGCGGAGTTGGAAGAGCTGACGGAAATTTACCGCCGCCGCGGTTTGTCCGACTCGCTCGCCGCAGAGGTAGCCAAAGCTTTGATGGAACACGATGCGCTCGCCGCCCACGCGCGCGACGAAATCGGCATTACCGAAACCTCTGCCGCCCAACCCATGCAGGCCGCGCTGGCTTCTGCCGCTTCATTTTGTGCCGGCGCGATTTTACCTTTACTGGTCGCATTGACAGCTTCTAGTGCCATTGTTCCGGCCTTGGCAGTGTCCACTTTGTGCGGACTGGCCGGACTGGGCTATGTCTCCGCCAAACTCGGTGGCGCGCCTGTCGTTCCTGCCGTTTTGCGCGTGTGCCTGTGGGGCGTGGCGGCATTGGTGATAACCGGATTTATTGGAAAACTGGCAGGCGTGGCCGTCTGAATGTAAGGCCTTATATTCTTTTAAACCTGTATCCAGTAAAATTGAAAATTGATTTGATCGCTAAAGGCCGTCTGAAAATTTTTCAGACGGCCTGTGGTGCTTGTATTTACTTATTACAAACTGTTTTGTCATGACCTATCCGATTCCCAAACCCCGTGAAAAATCCCGTTGGCTCAATCTGTCTCAAGGCTCGCTGCCCTTGGCTTTGGCGCGTTATCTGCCGCATAAGCAGCTCAAGGTTGTCTTGACCCAAGATGCGGAACAGGCGCTGCGCCTTCAGACGGCCTGGCTGTTTTTCCGTCCGCATGATACGGCGGTGTTTTTGCCGGACTGGGAAACGCTGCCTTACGAGCGTTTTTCTCCGCATCAGGATTTGGTGTCGGAGCGGTTGTCGGCGTTGTGGCAGATTAAGAGCGGTGCGGCAGACGTGTTGTTTGTGCCGGTTGCCACGGCGATGCAGAAGCTGCCGCCCGTGCCATTTCTGGCAGGGCGCACGTTTTGGCTGAAAACAGGGCAGACTTTGGATATAGGCCGTCTGAAAAGTGATTTGGTGGATGCAGGTTATAACCATGTTTCCCATGTTGTTGCGGCAGGCGAGTTCGCTGTGCGCGGCGGCATTGTCGATTTGTTCCCGATGGGTAGCGAAATGCCGTACCGTATCGATTTGTTCGACGATGAAATTGACAGCATTAAAACCTTCGATACCGAAACGCAGCGCACCATCTCCCCCCGTTTCCGAAATCCGCCTGCTGCCGGCGCACGAGTTCCCCACCGACAGCGAGGCGCAAAAGATTTTCCGCAGCCACTTCCGTGAAGAAGTCGATGGTAATCCGAACGATGCGGCTGTGTACAAAGCCGTCAGCAACGGCCATTTCGGCGCAGGCGTGGAATATTACCTGCCGCTGTTTTTTGAAAACGAGCTGGAAACGCTGTTTGACTATATCGGCGAAGATGCGCTGTTTGTCTCTTTGGGCGATGTTCACGCCGAGGCAAACCGTTTTTGGAGCGACGTCAAATCGCGTTACGCCATGGCGCAGGGCGACGAAACCTATCCGCCTTTACTTCCACAGTATTTGTATCTCTCTGCTGATGTTTTTGCAGGCCGTCTGAAAAATTATGGTCAAGTATTGCCGGATATTTTTGGTGATGAACATACGTTGCCAAACTTGGCCGTCAACCGCCAAGCAGATGAACCGTTACAGGCATTGAAGGATTTTCAGACGGCCTTTGACGGACGGATTTTGCTGTGCGCCGAAAGTTTGGGACGGCGTGAAACCATGCTCGGTTTCTTGCAGCAAAACGGTTTGAAAGCCAAAAGCGTGTCTGACTGGCAGGGCTTCTTGTCGGCGCATGAGCCGCTAATGATTACAGTGGCGCCGTTGGCTTACGGGTTTAAATTAGAAGATCAAAACATCGCGGTTATTACCGAATCCGATCTTTATCAATATGTTGCCCGCTCGCGCAAACATCATCGTAAGAAACACGCCGCCGTTTCAGACGGCCTGTTGCGAGACCTTGCCGAAATCAATATCGGCGACCCCGTCGTGCACGAAGAACACGGCATCGGGCGGTATATGGGCTTGGTCACAATGGACTTGGGCGATGAAACCAACGAAATGATGTTGCTCGAATACGCAGGTGAAGCGCAGCTTTATGTACCTGTTTCGCAACTGCATTTAATCAGCCGCTATTCTGGTCAGGCGCATGAAAACGTTACCTTACACAAGCTCGGCAGCGGTGCGTGGAACAAGGCGAAGCGCAAAGCCGCCGAAAAAGCGCGCGACACCGCCGCCGAGTTGCTCAACCTCTACGCCCAACGCGCCGCCCAATCGGGACACAAGTTTGAAATCAACGAGTTGGACTATCAGGCGTTTGCTGATGGCTTCGGCTATGAAGAAACCGAAGACCAGGCCGCCGCCATTGCCGCCGTAATTAAAGATTTGACGCAGGCGAAGCCGATGGACCGCCTTGTGTGCGGCGATGTCGGTTTCGGCAAAACCGAAGTCGCCCTGCGCGCCGCATTTGTGGCGGTGATGGGCGGCAAACAGGTCGCCGTACTCGCCCCGACCACGCTTCTGGTCGAGCAGCACGCGCAAAACTTCGCCGACCGTTTCGCCGATTTCCCTGTGAAAGTCGCCAGCCTCTCGCGTTTCAACAACAGCAAAGCCACCAAAGCCGCGCTGGAAGGCATGGCAGACGGCACGGTCGATATCGTTATCGGCACGCACAAATTGGTTCAGGACGACATCAAATTCAAACTTAGGACTGGTCATCATTGATGAAGAGCACCGCTTCGGCGTGCGCCAAAAAGAGCAGCTCAAACGCCTGCGCGCCAATGTCGACATCCTTACCATGACCGCCACGCCGATTCCGCGTACCCTCAGCATGGCGCTCGAAGGCCTGCGCGACTTCTCGCTGATTACCACCGCGCCGAGCCGCCGCCTCGCCGTGAAAACCTTTGTCAAACCCTTCAGCGAAGGCAGCGTGCGCGAAGCCGTATTGCGCGAACTCAAACGCGGCGGACAAGTGTTTTTCCTGCACAATGAAGTGGATACGATTGAGAATATGCGCGAGCGGCTGGAAACCCTGCTGCCCGAAGCCCGCATCGGCGTGGCGCACGGACAACTGCGCGAGCGCGAGCTGGAACAAGTCATGCGCGACTTTTTGCAGCAACGATTCAATGTGTTGCTCTGTTCCACCATCATCGAAACCGGCATCGACATCCCCAACGCCAACACCATCATAATCAACCGCGCCGACAAATTCGGGCTGGCGCAACTGCACCAACTTCGCGGGCGCGTCGGCCGTAGCCACCACCAAGCCTACGCCTACCTGCTCACGCCCGAATACATCACCAAAGATGCAGAAAAACGTCTCGATGCCATCGCGGCGGCAGACGAACTCGGCGCAGGTTTCACCCTCGCCATGCAGGATTTGGAAATCCGCGGCGCAGGCGAAATCCTTGGCGAAGGACAATCCGGCGAAATGATACAGGTCGGCTTCACGCTCTACACCGAAATGCTCAAACAGGCCGTGCGCGACCTTAAAAAAGGCCGCCAGCCCGACCTCGACGCACCGTTGGGCATCACCACCGAAATCAAACTCCACAGCCCCGCCCTGCTGCCCGAAAGCTACTGCCCCGACATCCACGAACGGCTCGTCCTCTACAAACGCCTCGCCGTCTGCGAAACCGTGCAGCAAATCAACGCCATACACGAAGAACTCGTCGACCGCTTCGGCCTACCCGAACAACCCGTCAAAACCCTCATCGAAAGCCACCACCTGCGGCTCGCCGCAAAAGAATTGGGTATAGACGCCATCGACGCCACCGGCGAAGCCGTTACCGTTACCTTCGGCAAACACCACCAAATCGACCCGACAGAAATCATCCTGCTGATTCAGAGCGATAGAAACTATCGGCTGGCAGGGGCGGATAAGTTGAAGTTTACGGCTCAGATGGAGGATGTGGAGATGAGAATTAAGACGGTGAAGAATCTGCTTCGTAGGTTGGGAGCAGGGAAGGTTACCTAAAAGTATTTAGATAGACAGCTAAAATTCTTTTGTATCTGTTTTTTAATATTCTAATTATTAACAACTATGTTAGGAGCTAACAAAATGGATTTCGTGTCTTTATTCAAGCAAGATAAAGCTGATAGAAAACGAGGGAAATATTTATCACGCCTATTTGGAATTTTTTCTGAAGATATTGTCAGAATTTGGGCGGCGGATGAAAAGTGTCATTACGAAGACTTAGGTAGACCATCCATTAGATTTGAAGATAAAACCTATACCCTAGATTTACTTTCCAGCATAAGCAAAGCAGGAAAGTCTATATCGTAGAGCAAAAATGTGAAATAGAGTTTCAGAATTATAAATTCTTTATTTTAAATAAAAAAGAACAATTATCTCACCATATTAAAGCTAAAAAAGCTTTTATGGCATTTCTTGAAGCTGCTAAGAAAAATATTATTTCTGCATCTATTGGCAAACAAGAAATAAAAATAGATGGGACTATCCTAATTTGGGGAGCTGCAACGCCAAAAGGAATTAATGATATTAAATTAGAATACGAAATTGACGATATTCTTACTTTAGAAAAAATAATAGATGATTTAATCTTATGGAGGAATGAAAATTTTTACAAATTTGTAAGAGATAGAATAGTATGGTCAAATGAGATGTTGAGTGGGCTATTAGCTATAAAATATATTGAACGGGAAGATTCAGAAGTTGTTGAATTAATAGACTGCCAAACCCCTTCTACTACTGTAGATACTGGCTTGGATCAACTAATTGAGACAAACCAATCACAAGCTAAATCTGCTAAAACTCTACCCATAATACAAAATGGTATTCAAGCTCCCATGAAAGCAGGTAAATGTAAAGCCATATGGGATGCCTGCCAAGAGTACTACAATAATACTGGTTGTGTGCCCAGCATTAATGAGGTTATTGCATTACCAGCCTTAAAAGATGCAAATATAAACAATACAAAGATTGAGTTTTACCGCTGGCGTCAATTTAATGGGTTAAATATTGAATAACATAAATTTATACAAAACAGAAAACTTAGGCTGCGTGGTACACATTCAGGCTAATTATCAATCACAGATACCATATTAAACAAAGGTCGTCTGAAACGGTTTTCCGGCTTTCAGACGACCTTTTCCCAAATATTATCGGCAGGGGCTCAATGCCAACTTTAAACCTGCTCCGATTTCTTCAGGGCTGTTATCCAATGATAAAATTACATCGTCTGCATCAATGGCATCCCACGCTTCCAGCTTGACATGGCGGCTCGGGCTGATTTTCAGGCAGCCGTTGTGCAGCCAAATATCCCCGCTCATCATGTTTTTAAATAGTGCACTTCAAACCTACATACAGGGGAGTGTGCGGCACGCATACATGCTTTAAGTGTGAATACAGAAGCAGTATAAAAAGGCCGTCTGAAAATACTGAAACTGTCGGCGATTGAAAATTGAGTCTAAGGCTGCTAAATCGATCAGGGAGTTATTATGAAAATGAGGGTAATGATGCTGGGAGTAACAGGCTTGATATTATCCGGCTGCTTTTTTGCCAATGATGAAATCAAGTTGGACGATATTGGGAATTTCAAAATTACAGTCAATGAAGCTAAGGGTTATAGGCGGGTTCATTTGACAGGCTTATTAGGCAATAGTGCAATGGGTATTTCAGATATCAAAACAACTAGCCGAAACGATGAGCTGAATATTACTTTATTTCAAAAATTAGCAGGTTCGGAATACTCAGGAACATTAGATAAAGAAATTGCTCTTGAAAGCAATATCAAGAAGATTACTTATGGTTCTAAACACGAGATGATATGGCAAGACTAAAAATACAATAAAGGGCGTCTGAAAAAGATTCAGACGGCCTTTGAAATTATAAATAGATAGATTTTTGGGCTATCCTATTTCGGCAACATTTCAAAATTTTTCTGCGCAGAAAAAGGAATACAGCAACTGTATCATCTCAGTTACCCTCGGGTCGGCAATGTAATATTGCCGTTCACGATGGTTCACTTCAAACGATACCAAACCGGCTTCACGTAATAGCGATAATTGGCTGGACATTGCCGCTTGCGGCAGTCCGGATGATTCAGCCAACTCGGTTACATTGTGCGGCCTTTCATGTAGTTTGCACAATACGGCGAGACGGTTGGGATTGGCCAGAAGTTTGAGAAAAGCGGTGGCTTCTTCGTAGGGTGGTTGATTGTCGGCAATGGTCATTTTTCACGCTTGTCGGCAAATGAGGAGGTCGAATTATCAGTCATAATGGCCTCAGCAGCAACTTTCAGGCGGCCTTTGCTTAATGGTTCCATGGCATTTGGGCCAGTAGGCGTGCCATGCCGCAGAATCCGGTTAGTCCGGCAGTTAACAGGCCTGCGCCGACCATCACGTCTATCAGATAAAACCAAGGCGATACCAGCCAACCTGCCAGCACGCCCAACAGAATCAAACTGCCCGCAATGGTTTGCACCTGCCGCATGATATCCGGTGCGGCACGGTCGGCAACAATAGGAAGCCCTGCAGCTTTCCATGCAAGTAAGCCGCCTTCTAGAATATAACATTCGCGACCTTGGCCAAGCGTTGACAATATTGTTTCTGCCCGTGTTGTACGTTTACCGCTCAGGCAATAAAAAATCAGGCATGGGGCAGTATCATCGGGCAGTTTGTCTCGCTGCTGTTCAGGCGGAAGGGATAATGCGCCACCAATATGCCCGCCCCGATATTCGGCTTGGCTTCGGATGTCCACTGCCAACGCGCCCTCACGGATTTTTGCCATTGCTTCGGAAGGCTTGATTTGCGGGAGTTGTCCGACCGTACTCATGTTTTGCCTTCTTTATTTTTTGTTGATGCGGCAGGTGTTGATGCCCAATAAGCTGTACAGCGCGCAGTTGCCAATTAATGCTGTACCCAGAGGGACGATGCCCAGCCAACCCCACCAGCCAATGTGTCCGGTAGCGGCTGCAGCAATCAGCGCTACGCCAATCACAATACGGATTACGCGATCCAAAGTACCCAAGTTTCGTTTCATTTTATTGCTCCTTGTTTAAGAATGGATTGTCTATAAATAAACATATATAAAAAAAAATCATATATTAGAAATATTATATCCTTAAAAATGACTTTGTCAAATTATTTGTAGCCATGCAGTTTGGAATAGGTATTGGTTTGTTTGGCTGGTATAAATGATGGCTTAAGCATCTGATTTAAAATAAAAGAACGATATAATTTTTATATATAAAAAAGGCCGTCTGAAAACTGAATCTCAGACGGCCTTTGCGTTTTAACAAGCTCGGTTATACAGTTTGTGAGTATGTAAACGAGAGGGCTTTTTTATTTGGAAGGTGGTTGGGCATATCCGTTATCGGCTGGAAATGCGTCGGGTTCACTGGTTTTTTGTGTCGGGTCGTACAGTTCAAAAATTGCTGTACCAATTACACCGGTGTTGTTGATGGAGCCATTATCCGAGTTTGCAGCGTAAGAGTCTTCTGGATTGCTGAATACAAAAGATGCTACAGCATCGTCACTTTTACGGAAACCTTCGATTACCAGCGAATCATGTGGGTACAGAACATAGCCATCTGAGTATCTGCTGGCTGCTTGGCCTGAGACGACATCCAAACCATCTACGCTGGCTACGATTTCCAAAGTTTTATTGCTATTGTTCTTATAAACCAAACGGTATGACTGGCCGTCTTTCCCTTGTAAAAAGTAGTTGCTGCCGTCGCGGAAGATTGGAAACAGGTCGCCATTATCAGATTGCACGGATAATTCTACTTTACCTGCGGCTAATGAAATCGAGTTGATTTTTTTACCGCGATAATCTTTAGCAGAGTAATTCAATACACCTTCTGCCAAAGGGTTTAGTAACACGGCGCAAATCTACGGAATGAACGGAAGACTGTACTTCATCTCCCCAGCTGGTTCCTAGTTTTTCTGCTGTTTCTACGCTTTGGTTGGCCGTTTCTGATTCGGCTGTTGCAGGAGCTTCGGACGAGGGGGATTGTTGAGAACAAGCAGCCAAAATTGCAGCCAACAGCATTGGCAGCCACAATTTAAATTTTATTTTGGACATAATTGCTCTTGAGATAATTTAATGGGTTAACAATTTGAATACGTTAGATAATATGAAAATTATCCGTATTCTATCCTATTAATCTAATTGGGTAGAAAGCCGGGCTGTAAAAACAAGATAAGTTATTTATAGTAATTAAAACATAATGGGATATCTCGAGCCGATTTGAAAATAAACCGGACTTAGATTTTATAAGTTTGTATAGCCGATTAATCTGTTTCCATATAAAAAGGCCGTCTAAAAAGTATTTTTCAGACGGCCTAAATATTTATGTTTTACAACAAAGGACTCATCAGGCGGACGGCATTTTCCACGAGGCCGCGGAGTTTGGAGCGTTGTTGCCATGATTTGATGGCAATGTAGCTGCTGTTTTTAAGGTAGTTGCGCTGCAGGTGGCAGATTTGTTTGGTGGTGTCGCGATCGTAGATGGCGAGGCTGATTTCTAGGTTGAGGAAGAAGCTGCGCATGTCCATGTTGACCGTGCCGAAGAGGGAGTAGTCTTCGTCAATGGTCATGGTTTTGGCATGTAGAAGACCGCCTTCAAACATGGCGATATTGACACCGGCTTCCAGCAACATAGGGTAGTAGGCGCGTGAGGCATAGCGCACCATCAGTGAATCGACTTTGGCAGGCAGTATCAGGGTCACTTTGACACCGCGTTTGGCGGCAACGGTTAATGCCATGAGAAGCGGCTCGTCGGGGACAAAGTAGGGGGTAGTGATCGTGATTTGTTTGGTGGCGGCATAGATGGCGCTGATGATGGTTTCGTAGATAACGAAGCTGCCTTGCTCGGGAGCGGATGGAATAATTTGGGCAACAATATCGCCTTGCTGCATTTTTTCAGGAAGGATTTGGGGCAGCAGGCTTTGGGCTTGGTTGAGGTATGTTTGTACGTTTTGGAGGTTTTCATCGGTTTCGACGGCGAGGTCGGCGAAGAAGACGGCAGACAGTTCCAAAACCATAGGACCTGTACAGCGCATCATGGCATCGACCCATTCTCCGACGCCGGAGTTTTGTTTGAAATAGCGTGGGTCGACGAGGTTGAAGCTGCCGGTATAACCGATTTTACTGTCGATAACGAGGATTTTACGGTGGTTGCGCAGGTCGGTGCGCGTGAATAATGTACGCCAGATGCCGACAGGCAATGAGGTATGTACTCCAACGCCTGCTTGGCGCAGTATCTCTATCCAATTGCTTTCAAAAAAACTCCTGCTGCCGACGGCGTCGGCCAGAATAGCGCAGTCAACGCCTCGATCTGCTGCAGCAAGAATTTCATTTAGAATTTCTTCGATGCGGCCTTTGGGCTCGATAATGTAAAAGGCCAGCAGGCAGGAATGGGTTGCGGCGCGTATGTCTGCAAGCATGCTGTCGATGATGGCATCGGTGGTGGAGAGCAGGCTCATGGCGTTGCCTTTGGTTGCACCCAGCCCCGTTCCTTTTTCGGCAACTTTACTGATGCCGTGGTAACGTGATTTGACTTGGTCGGCAATATCGAGATAGATATCGGCTAGATGGGTGGCGGCAAAGTTGCGGTAGAAGCGGTTCATTTCGCCGGTACGTTTGGCGCGGGCAATGCCTAGACGAGGCTCGCCGATAAGGATGTAGGCGATGGTTCCGAATACGGGGAAAAGGAATAGGATAATCAGCCAGGCAAAGGTTGAGCCGATGTTTTTTTGTTTGTACAACACGCGCAGCATACAGACGAGTGCGGCGCAGGTGTGGGCGAAGATGAAAATTTCGGTCCAGGTGATGTCTTTTAAAAAATTCATATTCGGTAGCGGGAATGGATGTGTTTTTAAGTTTGAAGGTGTCAGCTGATAAGCTTCAGATATTAAGTATATAGAAAAACCGTCTGAAAGCAAATTTACTCGATAATCGTATTTTTGCTTTCAGACGGCCTTTGAGTTGCTTTAATTAACGGTGATACTGACGGGATAATTCGTGTACGGTATCGACCAAAATTTTAGCGTGTTCCGGATCGGCGTGTTGGTTGATGCCGTGGCCGAGGTTGAATACATGGCCGCTGCCGTTGCCGTAGTTGGCGAGGATGCGTGCGACCTCGGTGCGGATAGATTCCGGTGTGCCGAAGAGGGCAAACGGGTCGAAGTTGCCTTGCAGGGCAACTTGTTCGCCGACGCGACGGCGTGCTTCGCCGATGTTGCAGGTCCAGTCCAAGCCCAATGCGTCTGCGCCGATTTCTGCCATGCTTTCCAGCCATAAGCCGCCGCCTTTGGCAAATACGATAACAGGCACGCGGCGGCCTTCGCTTTCGCGTTTGAGTCCGGCAACGATTTGTCGGATGTACTTCAGGCTGAATTCTTTAAATGCGGCATCGCTCAACACGCCGCCCCAAGTGTCGAAATTTGTACGGCTTGTGCGCCGGCATCGATTTGGGCGTTGAGGTAGGCGGTAACGGCTTGAGCATTGGTGTCGAGGATTTTATGCAGTAAATCAGGGCGCGAATACATCATGGTTTTGATGGTGCGGAATTCTTTGCTGCTGCCTCCTTCAACCATGTAGCAGGCGAGTGTGAACGGGCTGCCGGAGAAGCCGATCAGCGGAACTCGGCCGTCCAGTGCTTTACGGATGGAAGTTACTGCATCAAAGACGTATTGCAGTTTTTCCATGTCGGGAACTTGCAGTTTTGCAATGTCGGCTTCATGTTGCAAGGCGCGTTCAAATTTCGGGCCTTCGCCTTCGGCAAAATACAGGCCCAAACCCATGGCATCGGGAACGGTCAGAATATCGGAAAACAGAATTGCTGCGTCCAGATCAAAACGTTCTAAAGGCTGGATGGTGACTTCGGTTGCCAGCTCGGCGTTTTTGCACAAATCGAGAAAGCTGCCTGCACGCGCGCGCGTAGCTTTGTATTCAGGCAGATAGCGTCCGGCTTGGCGCATCATCCAGATGGGAGTGTATTCGACAGGTTGTTTGAGCAGGGCGCGGAGGAAAGTGTCGTTTTTCAGAGCAGTCATGATAAATAGGCTTTCTGATTTGGTGTGTTGGACAAAGTTCAGACGGCCTTAGATATGTATTGAGGCCGTCTGAAATGATTAAGTGATTGGTTTTGTTGTAGATTCCATATTGTCGCTTAGTGCGAAATCAGCACATCAATTTGGCTGAGGAAGGGCTGCCGGATGTTCTTCTTCGGCCACGCTTTCCAAAACCAGATTGCGTTGTTCTTGCGCTTTTTGCGGTTGATCAGTTTCATCAAACACGCGCGCTAGGACTAAATGTGCGGATACGCTGGGTTGCAGGGCGATGCTGGCTTCGAGGTAGCCTTGGGCTTTGCCCCAAAGTTTGCGGCCGTAAGCCAGTTGGCCAAGATACATCAACAGCGGTGCATTGTCGGGTTGTTCCTGCAGCCAAGAATCTGCCAAGTCGATGGCTTTTTGTTGCTCTCGCTCGCTTAAGAAACGCACGGATTCGACAAAAGCTTCCAAAAGCTCGGGCTGGCGGGTTTGCGGATAATGGGTTTTAACCCATTTGACCGCATCGGCATACAAACCCAAACGCTCGTATTTTTCGGCAATCGCAACACACAATTCGCCTGATTTCAAGCTTTCTGGAATGTGTTTCAAACAAGCTTTCAGACTGCGTGCATCGGTTACTTCGCTTAAGAGGCGGCGATATGCCCAATTTTGATACTGTTCGGCTTCGTAATCGTTGATGGCGCCGGCTTTGACCAGTTTTTCTGCTTTTGCCAAGACATCTGCAGCATCGCCGTGATCAAAGGCATAACGCAATTGCAGGCGGACCAGGCGGCTCAGGTTGCTATTGATTTTTGCTGCTGCTTCAAGGTTTTGTGTGGCAGTCGGATAATCGCGGCGGCTCAGTGCAGATTCGGCCAGCAAAAGATGACGGGAAAGCTGTTGTTTTTGTGGCAGCTGTTCTATTTCGTGCAGGTAGCGGTCACGCAATTCGAAGTTTTCCATTTGGTCGGCCGCGTGCGCGCCCAACATCAAAGCCAGGGTGCGGTTGTCGCCTGCTTCTTTATTTTGCAAGACTTTGGCGGCTTCTTGTTCGGCTTTTTCAAAACGGCCTTCAAAATATGCCAGACCTGCGCTGTTCAAAGAGGCAGAAGCCTGACGACCTTTGCGGGCAATGCCAAAGCGTTGCATACGCGCCGGAATGTTCAAGAGGCCGAACACGAATTTAATCAGGAAATACAAGACGAATACGCTCAACAGCAGGCCTAAAACAAAGGCATGCAGATTGATACGCAGCATGGTTTGCTCAACCACGACGTACACGTTGCCGGTATAAATGCCGGAAGCCAAGGCTAAACCGACGGCGGCTGCAAACAGAATGACAATCCAAACGACGGTTTTCATGCTTGCTCTCCTTTAATTTTGGCAGCAGGCTTGGTTTGGTTTTGTGGTTTGGCAGCTTCAGCGGCTGGTTCTTTTTTGTTTTCAGACGGCAATGCAGGTGCTTCCAGAGATTGAGGGGCAGAAGCGGCAGCCGGTGCGGCAGTTGTGGCTTGTTCGGTAGTCGTAGCCGGAGCGGAAGCGGTTTTCTCGGCAGCTTGGGTTTGCGTAGCTTCTTCGGTCATCATTTGTGTACGCGAACCTTCTTGATAAGCACGAACGGCGCTCAAGCTGGCTTTCAGGCTGTCGTCTGAAATCATGCGGACATCAAGGGCTTTGAGTTCGGCCAACTCTTTCAGCCATGACTGGGTAGCAGGGGATTTGCTGTCGAAGTATTGTTTTACAGTTGCTTCAACGTTGTTCAAATCGCTTTGATACACTTCGCCGTTGTGTTGCAATAGGGCAATGCGCGCATCCAAAAGGCGCAGGCGCAGGTTTTCACGGATGAAGTAGGTTTGATCGGGTGAAATCAACATGGCGTCGTTGCTGTCCAGATGACGGACTTCAACCAAGCCTTTGAGGGCATTGAGGGATTTTTCCCATGTGTTTTCCCACCAAGTTCCTGAATTGGCGGCTTCGACAGGTGCGGCACCTGGTTTCAATACACCGTCCAAAACCAAAGGCAGGCCTGAAATACCGGTTTCCAAACGGTCGATACGCAAGGCAGTAGCGGAAATATCGACATAAGGACGGTTTTTCAGCGCGGCCAAATCATTGCTTATGGCTTGCTTGATGGGGATAAGCTCAGGCTGTTCAAAACGGCTTAAGCGGCTGTCAATGTGTTCCAATACGCTGACCGCGCCTTGAAGGTTGCCTGACAGCATCAATTGTTGCGAAGCAGTGTTCAACATGGATTCGGCTTCGTCGACCAGCCAGTTGATACGGCCTTTGAGCAGCTCTTGATAAGCTTTCTGCATTTGCTGGATTTGCTCGCTATTGCTTTTTGACCGTTGTTCAGGCGGTCTAACTCGGACTGAATAGCGGTTTGGCGGTTGAGGTTGTCTTTTAAAAGGCTGGCGTTTTCAGATTCGCCCAACGCAGCTTTGTCGATTTTTTGGTTGAATTCGAGCTCTTGGTTCTTTAAAACATTTTGACCTTGTACAAACAGGAATCCGCTCGCGCCCAAGCTAAGCAGTGCCAAGACGGTTGCACCTGCGGCCAAGGCTTTGCCGCCAGATTGTTTGATGATAACAGGGGCGTTGTTTTGTGGGAGATTGTTGGACTCGGGCATGCTCGCCTCCACTTGCTGAGGTTGGGTAGGTTTGATTTGTTCAGACGGCCTGGTGTTTTCAGAACGTTCAGGTGCCGGAGCTGCCGTATTGGCAACTTGTTGGGTATCTTTATTGTCTTCGACTGGGTTCACTGCTTGGCTCCTTTGTGGCATGGATGAAAGTGCAACGGATAAAGAAGTGACGATTTCTACGTGTTTGGCGCCGACAATGCGAAGCGCATCGGCAATGCGCGGATGATGGGTAAAGTATAGCAAGGATTCGAAGAATCGGGAAAATTGCGGCGGAATCTGATGGAAAAATTCGCGCGCGAGTTCGCCGGATGTAACGTAGGCAGCGGCGATGTCTTCGGTTTTAAAGTTCTGCCAATCGATGGCGTGTGGCCGTCTGAAATAGATTTCGGCGATGTCGATTTGGAAACCCAGTTCAGTCAGTTTGTCTGCCAGAAAATCACGGCCGCCATGGCCTCGAATGATTAGAACTCGGGCGTTGGGTGGCAGGTTTTTCCAAATAGGCATTCTCAAGACGGCTTCGCTGTCGTTGCCGTCTTCGGGAGAGAAGACGGGATAAGGGGAGAATTGTGCCAAAGTATGTTGGCTGGTTTGGCCGACGGTAATGTGTGCTTTGGGGCCGTCTGAAAAGTTCAGATGTGGCGCTGCGGTTTCAATAGCGGTGGGGCTGACCCAAAACACCACATCGGCTTGCTTGAATTGTTCGGGAAGTTTTTTTAGCGTCGAACGATCCGCCTTTATTTCAATCGGACTCAATACCTGAGCCTGCCAACCGGCTGCATGGCAGGTTTGGATATCTTGTTGCGGACGGTTGGAAGGTCGGATGATGAGTAGAGTAGGCATAATGTGGGATAAATTATTAGGGTTTTAGGCCGTCTGAAAGAAGGGTTTCAGACGGCCTGTTGCTAACGTACGTTATTGATCGACGAATGCGCGCTCAATCAGGTAGTCGCCGCGAACGCCCGTTTTCGGAGAAACGGTTAGGCCGAATTCGTCCAAGACGCTACAGGTGTCTTTCAACATGGCAGGGCTACCGCACAGCATGGCGCGGTCGTCTTGCGGATTGATTTTAGGCAGGCCGATGTCTTCGAAGAGTTTGCCGCTGCGCATTAAATCGGTCAGACGACCTTGGTGTACATATTCTTCGCGTGAAACGATCGGGTAGTAAATCAATTTCTTTAACCAAGTCGCCCAAATATTCGTGTTCGGGCAATTCTTTGGTGAAGCGGTCGTAGTATGCCAAGTCTTTTTTGTAGCGTACGCCGTGAACCAAGATGATTTTTTCGAATTGCTCGTAAACATCAGGGTCTTTAGTAATGCTCAAGAAAGGTGCGATGCCGGTACCAGTGCTCAAGAGGTAGAGGTGTTTGCCCGGATTCAGGTCGCCGGCAACCAGTGTACCGGTCGGTTTTTACTGATGAGGACATCGTCGCCAACTTTAAGGTGTTGCAGGCGGCTGGTCAATGGGCCGTCTTGTACTTTAATACTGAAAAATTCCAGATGCTCTTCCCAGTTGGCAGAAGCCACGCTGTATGCGCGCATCAGCGGTTTGCCGTCAACCATCAGGCCGACCATGACGAATTGGCCGTTTTCAAAGCGCAAAGATTCGTCACGGGTACAGGTGAAGGTGAAGTAAGCGTCGGTCCAGTGGTGTACGGACAAGACTTTCTGGGTGTTGAATGCTGCCATTGATATTTCCTGTCGGATAAGGCCGTCTGAAAAGGATAGGTCGGGGCGGCCGAGGTTAATAAAAAGAATGGAATATGGTATTCAGCTACTTACTTGCCGGTTTGGCTGATTTTTCGCTGAGGCTGTGCAGGTCAGAATAGCGTCCGCCTGCGCTAATCAATTCATGATGAGTGCCTTGTTCGACTACATTGCCTTCATGCATCACAACGATGTTGTCGGCTTTTTCGATGGTCGAAAGTCGGTGGGCAATCACCAATGTGGTACGGTTTTGCATCAGGTTTTCCAATGCGGTTTGTACCAAACGTTCGGATTCATTATCCAATGCGCTGGTGGCTTCGTCCAAAATCAAAATCGGCGCATTTTTCAAAAGCGCACGCGCAATGGCGAGGCGTTGACGTTGGCCGCCGGACAGTTTTAAACCGTTTTCGCCAACTTCAGTGTGCAAGCCTTGCGGCATTTTTTGGATAAATTCCCAAGCATTGGCTGCTTTTGCAGCATTGATAATTTCTTCTTCACTGAATTTGTCAGCTTGAGCATAGGCAATGTTTTCAGCAATCGTACCATTAAACAGGACAACGTTTTGACTGACGAATGCCATGCGGCTGCGCAGGCTTTCTAGTGTATATTCATTGATGTTGACGCCGCTAATCAAGACCTTGCCTTCATCCGGATTAAGGAAGCGCGGCAACATATTGGCCAGGGTGGTTTACCGCAGCCTGATGCGCCGACTAATGCAGTCACTTTGCCTTGTGGTACAAGCAGGTTGATGTGGTTCAAGCTGTTGCGTTCGGCTTCAGGATAGCGGTGTACAACATCACAAAATTCGATATTGCCAGGGTTTGGGCTGAGGATTTGTTTGCCTTCGTTGCTTTCTTCGGGTTGATCCAAAAAGGTGAAGACACTTTCTGCCGCCGCCAAACCACGTTGCAGGGATTGCATCACGCCGGTCATGCGTTTGATGGGGTCAAACATCATGATCATGCTGGACAAAAACGACATAAAATCGCCTGCGCTAAAGCCGGAAAGCCCTGCTTGACGAGCCGCTGCGTAAATAATCGCGGCCAGTGCAACCGAAGCCATTAATTGTGTAATGCCGGTACCGGCAGAGCTGGCGGAAACCTGTTTGAGCAGGTTGCGGCGCACATCGTCGGCAATACGGTTGAGGCGGCGGTTTTCATAATCCTGACCGCCGTAGATTTTTACAACGCGTTCGCCATTAATGCTTTCGCCCAAAACCTGCATCAGCTGGCCAAGATAAATTTGGTTGTTGGCAGACAATTTGCGCAAGCGTTTGCTGACTGTTTGGATACATACGGCGACGACCGGCAAAATAATAAAAGTAATCAGGGTCAAACGCCAGTTTAGGTAAGTCAACAAGCCCAACAGGCCGACCACGCTCACGCCGTCTTTGGCGATCACGGTAATGACGTTAAATCTGCATCGGTAATTTGGTTGACGTCGCTTAAAATGCGCGACATCAGACGGCCGCCGGTATTGCTACTGAAATACGAAGTCGGCAGGTGCATCATTTTGTTGAACATTTCACCGCGTAAACGCTGCACCAAGTGGCTGGACAGATAAGTCGTGCAATATTCGTTAATGAAGTTGAACAGGCCGCGAACAAAAAACAGCGCCACAATTGCCAGCGGCAACCATGACATGCTTTTCATGTTTTTATCGACAAAACCTTCATTGATCAAAGGTTTGAGCAAATAACCGAAAGCTGGCATCGTACCGGCGACAATCAGCATGGCCACTACGGAGACGATAAACATCTTCCAATAGCTTTTTAAATATCCAAGCAAACGCTTGTACAGCTCCCAGTTGGATGTGGCTTGTGTTGTCTGCATATCAATCCAGATTTAGAGCAAACATGCAATTCTAAACGAAAATATCTGTCATTACAATGTTTGCAATTGAAAGTCAAAAGGAGTTGGTATTATTTTAACGCCTTGATTTTATAATGAGAACGACTGTGATGCGGTAGGATTGGCAAATATGTTGTCCACTTCTCAAACACCAGTTGCGGCCGTCTGAAAAAGTTTCAGACGGCCCTCTTCAGTCGTCAAAGACAACCGGTTAAGCCAAAGCTTCCTTAATGATGTCTTTTACTGTCGTTGCATTATTGGGGACAACACGGACACGTTGCGGCAGGTTTTCCAAGCCTTCCAATGCTGCCGGACGGGGAATGGCAACTTCGCCGACCGCTTCATGGATGGTGGCTTCAAATTTGGCAGCCAACGCGGTTTCAAGGCAGACGATGGTTTCGCCGGCTCGCGTACTTCACGCGCTACTTTGATGCCATCGGCTGTATGCGGATCAATCAATTCATGGTCTTGTTCGTAAACCTGTTTGATGGTGGCAAGGCGGTTGGCATGGGTCGATTTTCCGGAAACAAAGCCATATTGTTGATGTACTTTGTTTAAGACAAATTCCAAATTGAAACCTTTGCCGGAGCCTACTTCAGCCCATAAGGTTTTGATTTCGTCTGCATCGCGGTCCATCAGATCAAACACAAAACGCTCGAAGTTGGAGGCTTTGGAAATATCCATAGACGGGCTGGAAGTAACGTGGGTGTGTTCGCTGTTGCGCGGGCGGTATGCACCGGTTTTGAAAAATTCGTCCAATACGTCGTTTTCATTGGTGGCAACAATCAAGCGGTGGATAGGCAGACCCATTTGGCGGGCGATATGGCCGGCGCAGACATTGCCGAAGTTGCCGCTTGGCACGCAGAAGCTGACTTTTTCGTCATTGCTCGAAGTGGCATTGAAATAACCGGCAAAGTAGTACACGACTTGGGCGACGATGCGTCCCCAGTTGATGGAGTTGACTGTGCCGATATGGTATTTAGCTTTGAATTCGGCATCGTTTTGTACGGCTTTGACGATGTCTTGGCAGTCGTCAAACATGCCTTCAACAGCGATGTTGTGGATGTTGGCATCTTGCAGGCTGAACATTTGTGCGCGTTGGAATGCGCTCATTTTGCCTTCCGGAGACAGCATGAAGACGTTGACGCCTTTTTTACCGCGCAGGGCATATTCGGCAGCAGAGCCGGTATCGCCGCTGGTGGCGCCTAAGATATTGAGTTCTTTGCCTTCTTTATTTAATACATATTCAAACGCATTACCCAAGAATTGCATGGCCATGTCTTTGAATGCCAAAGTCGGGCCGTTGGAGAGGGCTTGGATTTTGATGCCGTCTGAAAGTGTACGCACCGGCGTGATGGCTTTGGTACCGAATACTTCTTCGGTGTAGGTGCGGTTGATGATGTCGCGTAAATCATCAGCAGGGATGTCGGTGGCAAACAGGCTCATGACTTCAAACGCCAGCTCGGGGTAGCTGAGTGTGCGCCATTGGTCTAAAGTAGCACGGTCGATTTGAGGGTATTGCTCAGGCAGCATCAAACCGCCGTCAGGAGCCAAACCCATCAATAAAACTTCGCTAAATTGCTTGCGTGCGGTCGCACCGCGGGTGCTGATGTATTTCATGGTTTCTTCTCTATGTATTTAAAATTCAAATAGAAAGTCAAAACGAATTCAGACGGCCTTGATGTGAAAAAAGGCCGTCTGAATGATTATTTGTAGAGTCGTTTGAAGCAGGCGGTAACCGTTTTTGCGGTAACGGAAGCAATGGCCTGTTCGCGGGTTGCCGGACTCAATACCTGCATCATTTCAGTTGCAGTCAATTGGTTTGGCGCTTCTTCGCTGGCGCAGCCGCAGATTTTATTTTCCCATTCGGCTTGTTTTTCCGCGCTCATAGCCAAAGCAATGACGCGCCATTCGTTACGTTTGTTCAATTCGGTACGGCATTGGCTGTCTACCGCCATTTTCACTACGCTGCTGCCAATACCTGTACCGCTGCCCAAGCCGCCGAAAGATTCGCCGCCGGTAGCGCATGCACCCAATAAGAAAACTGATGTAACAGCTGCCAAAAGAGTTTTTGAAGTCATGATGTTTCCTGTAAGCAAGGCCGTCTGAAACGCCCGAAGAGTTCTCAAAATAGCATGTATTATACCGTAATGCGTCCCGATATGTGAGTTTGCGAAACTGCCGTATAATGCTAGCGAGTTTTCTTTTCAATCAGCCAGCACGAAAGCCGCTATGTCCGACCTTTTTGCCCGTCAACCCGAAGCCCCTTTAGCCGAACGCCTGCGCCCGCATTCTTTAGACGATGTCATTGGACAACAGCACTTGATTGGCGAAGGCAAACCTTTGCGCGTGGCGGTCGAGGGCGGAAAGCCGCATTCTATGTTGCTGTGGGGGCCGCCGGGCGTAGGCAAAACCACGCTGGCACGGATTTTGGCGCAGAGTTTCAATGCCCAGTTTTTGCCGGTTTCCGCCGTATTTTCCGGCGTAAAAGACATACGCGAGGCCATCGAGAAAGCTGAAATTGCCTTGCAGCAAGGGCGCGCGACAATTTTGTTTGTCGATGAAGTTCACCGTTTCAACAAGGCGCAGCAAGATGCATTTTTGCCTTATGTCGAAAGCGGTTTATTAACCTTTATCGGCGCTACCACGGAAAACCCGTCATTTGAAGTCAATCCGGCATTGCTCAGCCGCGCGCAGGTGTATGTTTTGCAATCTTTGTCTTCAGACGAACTGAAAAAGCTGATTGCCAAAGTATTGGCTTTGCCTGAATACCAAGATTTTACGATTGAAGCGGATGCGCAAGAATTGCTCGTGAATACCGCCGATGGTGATGCACGCAGATTGTTGAACTTGATCGAGCAGCTTTTACGCGCTGCTAATACACGCCGTCTGAAATCCTTAAACGCCGAATTTCTTGCTGATAGTTTGGGGGCGCAAATCCGTCGTTTCGACAAAGGCGGCGAGAGTTTCTACAACCAAATCTCCGCTCTGCACAAATCCGTGCGCGGTTCGCATCCTAACGCGGCATTGTATTGGTTCTGCCGTATGCTTGATGGTGGCACCGACCCGCGCTATCTCGCCCGCCGCATTGTCCGCATGGCATGGGAAGACATCGGCTTGGCCGATCCGCGTGCCTTAACGATTGCCAATGATGCCGCCGCTACTTATGAGCGCTTAGGCTCGCCGGAAGGCGAACTCGCTTTAGCGCAAGCCGTGCTGTATCTTGCCGCCGCCGCCAAATCCAATGCAGGCTATAAGGCATACAACCAAATGCGCCGTTTCGTCAAAGAAAATGCCAGCGACGAAGTGCCCGTCCATCTGCGAAATGCGCCGACCAAGTTAATGAAAGAATTGGGTTACGGACGCGAATACCGCTACGCCCATGACGAACCCAATGCTACGCCGCCGGCGAAAGCTATATGCCCGACGGCTTGGACGAACCCGATTTCTACCAACCCGTCCCTCGCGGATTGGAAATCAAAATTGGCGAAAAGCTGAAATGGCTGAAATCCTTGGATGAAGATGTGCTGGATGATTAAAACAATAAATGTACATAATACAAATCTAAGATCAAATTGAATTTTTCAGACGGCCTTTGCTGTTTGAATATTTTTAACCTATACCATACACACACTTTTTCATGAATATATTTGAAGCCTTACTATTATTGTGCCTGCTGATTGTTATTAGCGCGTTTGTGTCCTGTTCCGAACTCGCGCTTGCTTCGGCACGCAAAATCAAATTGCAGGTCATGGCGAAAGACGGCGGCGATACGCGTGCGCTTGACGTAATCAATATGCAGCAGCAGCCGGGCAGTTTTATTACCGTTGTCCAAATCGGTTTGAACGCCGTCGCCATTCTTGCCGGTATCGTCGGCGAGGCGGCAATACGTCCGTATTTTGGCAAACTTTTGGAGAACGCAGGCAGTTGGGGCAGCTCAGTTGCCTCTTTGCTGACCTTCTCGCTGGTTACAGGCAGCTTTATTTTAATTGCCGACCTGATGCCTAAGCGCATGGCAATGACCCATCCCGAAGCGGTGGCGGTACGCATTGTCCGTCCAATGATGTTTTTGATTTTTATCTTAAAACCCCTTGTCTGGGTTTTTGATGGGTTGGCAAATGCAATATTCAAACTCTTCAAAATCTCAACCGTCCGTCAGGAGCAGCTGACTTCGGAAGATATTTATGCCGTCGTTGATGCCGGCGCGCAGGCTGGTGTATTGAAAGAACAAGAACACTATCTGATTGAAAACATTTTCGATATGCAGGAGCGCACGGTTACTTCCACCATGAGTACGCGCGAATATATCGCCTATTTTGACAAACACGACGACAGCGATACCGTGTTGGAAATGATGTCGGAAAAACCGCACAATAAATTCCTCGTGTGTGACGGCGATTTGGAACGCGTCATCGGCTATATCGAATCGCATACGCTACTGACCTTGTTTTTAAAAGAAAAAGACGTCCGTCTGACCGACAAGCGTGTGTTGCGCAAAGCCTTGTTTATCCCCGACACGCTGTCGCTTTATGATGTATTGGAGACCTTCAAAACTTCCGGTGAAGACTTTGCAGTAGTGGTGAATGAATACGCGCTCGTGGTCGGCGTGGTAACGCTGAAAGATGTGATGAGCATTGTGATGGGCGAGCTGGTGAATACCGAAGAAGAGCCGCAAATCATCCGCCGTACCGAAGATACATGGCTGGTAGATGGTGCCACGCCGCTTACCGATGTTATGCGCGCGCTGGATATTGAAGAGTTTCCCAATTCGGAAAACTACGAAACCATCGCTGGTTTTATGATGTATTCCCTGCGCAAAATCCCGAAGCGTACAGACTTTTTGGTTTATGCCGGTTATAAATTTGAAATCATTGATACTGAAAATTTGAAAATCGACCAACTTTTGGTTTCCAAACAAGGAAATATGGTGGGGAAAATGTAACCAGTCGCTGGAACACTTGAAAAGAAAATTAAAAAATAAATAAAAAGGAAAAAATATTATGACGACAACCGAACCTCAAAAATACGCCCGCAGCCTGCACGCGCCCATCAGCCTCGGTACCACCTCTGACGACCGCTTTATGCCGCGCGGCTTTCTTTCATATTTTGCCTCACTGCCGAAATTGGTTTTAACCGAAAAATTAGATGGGCAAAACAACTGCTTTGCCGCGCACGGCCTCTATGCCCGTAGTCATGCTGCGCCTACCCAACATCCGTGGGATAAACCTTTGCTGCAACGATGGCAGCAAATCAAAGATGATTTAGGCGACCTCGAACTTTTTGGCGAGAAGACGAAGTCATCCACCGCGACAATATGGCGTCGCATGGGTAGGGAAGGGGAAAAGTAAATATATAAGGTCGTCTGAAACTCAAAAATGCGGTTTCAGACGACCTTTGATTTAGGCCTATGCAGGCTGTAGTGTGGGCAACGGCAGTTTGGGCAAGCCCGCTTTCCATAGGCAAATTATGAACCAATATCCGAACATTGCCTCATGAGGGACACGATATTCAACGGGCAGTAAAATAATCTACGCCGACGACTGAGGAGAGTTCGAGCCGCCAAAATACTGCCTGTACTTCATAGACAGAAGGGTCGGGCAGAAGGGATAAATCGAAAATCCTCAACCAGCTTTTCTCTTTTTCCTGTTGCAGGACATCAGGCGGCAGCTCGGTTTCCAATTTTTCGTGATATTCGTATTCACGGTCGTCCAAAGAGAAAAAAATGGTTATTCAAAACAGCATGCCAACCGTCAAAACTGCTGAGTAAAACTTGTTCGGCAGGTATCATGAATTCGATACGAACCCCTTTTTTTCGCCTTTTTTTCCAGATGTCCGCTTCTCCTTAAATCAGGTTTGGGGTGTTTGTCTCTTTGAGCGCGATACCACATCCAATACCTATCCCGCCACTGCACCCTTACCGAAATCGCCAAACAGCTTAACCGCTACAAAAGCACCATCAGCCGAGAAATCAAGCGGCACTGCTTACAAGGGCAACAATACAGTGCCGAAAAAGCCCAGCGGCAAAGCCAGACTATCAAACAGCGTAAGCGACAACTCTATAAGCTCGATTCGCAGCTGATTCAACACATAGACACCCTTATCCGCCGCAAACTTAGTCCCGAACAAGTATGCGCCTACCTGCACAAACACCACCAAATCACGCTCCACCATAGCACCATTTACCGCTACCTTCACCAAAACAAAAGCAACGGCGGCACTTTGTGGCAACATCTCAGAATATGCAGTAAACCCTACCGAAAACGCTACGGCAGCACATGGACCAGAGGCAAAGTACCCAACCGTGTCGGCATAGAAAACCGACCCGCCGTCGTCGACCAAAAATCCCGTATCGGCGATTGGGAGGCCGACACCATCGTCGGCAAAGGCCAGAAAAGCGCATTATTGACCTTGGTTGAACGCGTTACCCGCTACACCATCATTTGCAAATTGGATAGCCTCAAAGCCGAAGACACTGCCCGGGCAGCTGTTAGGGCATTAAAGGCACATAAAGACAGGGTGCACACCATCACCATGGATAACGGCAAAGTTGGATGTGAAATTATAAGCTTTGCTTAACATAAGTATCGTTGAAAAGACAAAAAGTGCGGTCAGTTTTTGAGAGTTTTTAAAACGCTTTAAAAATTGACCGCACTTTATATAGATGTTTTAAATTATATATCCATTAACTCATAAGAAACATTTTCGGTTTCTAGTAACTCAATAAATACTCTTTTAATAAAATCAAAGTCTTCTATCACTGAACAAGCTGGATAGGGTTCTCCCTCAAAGTAAACCAATCCAGGAGTACCATTAAAGTCAGATTTTGTTCTAATTAGGAACTCCCCATCTTTTCCATACTCAATTAAAGTAAATAAATATCTTTCACCGTCACATTGAACTGATAATCCTGAGATTCCAACTTCTGGCTCTGGGATAAACTCTAACCCCGCAGCCCCCTCATTTAGTTCAATATTATTAAGTATAGATATCATTTTATCTTTATCAATAGAAGATACTCTCTCCCTATTAGATGCTATAATCCAGTCCTTTCCTCTTTGAAATCCACAGGTAAAAAATAAATTATTTGTCATTTTTTTGGTTCCTTTATTGATCGTTGACCTTTAGACCAAACGTACACTTTGGGTAACTTAGTTCTATTATCTATTGCATGAACAGTAACAGATTTTAACCCAGCTTTTTCAGCAGCTGTAGCTATATCATTTTTACAATAATCACAAACATCCTTACCTTGAACATTAATGACCATACTTTTACCTTTAGTTACACCTCGGTCATAAGCCTGTTGAATAGCTCCTATTTCTGCATGAGCATTTTCCATATTACTATTTGGATAAGGCGAGCCGTTTTTTAAAGGCGGTTTCGCTGCCACATTTTCTGCAATTAGTGTCAGTTTATTTGGATCTGAAAATTTATCCGCCCTAGCCATCTGATTGGTATCAACATAAACCCTGCCATTAACATCCACTCTCGCAATGACATCAATCTTCTCAAGTTTTGTGCCTTGTGCTTTAAGCATTTCGTTTGATAGCTGCTCTTTTAATGGGATAGATTTAGCATTATTCTCCGCACCAGAAGAAATTTTAATCTTATGGTTTTCATATCCTTTTGTTTTCCCAACAATCGGCAATTTTTCGTTTGCATTGGCTCCTTTTGGCAACTTAGTTAAGGCTAGTCCCCCTAAGCCCGCAGCTTCAGCAGCACCTTTTCCTACATTAGCTGCGAGTTCTACCAACACACCAAAATAACCAAAGCATTGAAAGCGGAGACTTATTTTTGCCGCCCTTACCATTCTTGGGAGAAAGGGCTGAATGAGAACACCAACGGACTCATCCGGCAATACTTCCCCAAACAAACCGATTTCCGCAACATCAGTGATCGGGAGATACGCAGGGTTCAAGATGAGTTGAACCACCGACCAAGAAAAACACTTGGCTACGAAACGCCAAGTGTTTTATTCTTGAATCTGTTCCAACCACTGATACACTAGTGTTGCACTTGAAATCCGAATCCAAGGCCGTCTGAAACAATCTAATGTTTCAGACGGCCTTTTTATGAAATCAAAAATTGCTAGAGCTAAGACAGAGGTCTTTATTCGCAGCTCAAGTTTTTTGTTTTTTCGGCGAATGTATCCATGGCAATTTGGCACATGCGTTCACGTTGGCCTACGTCGGCGGCGGGCAGGATTTGGCGCAGGTATTTTGTGTTGTCGCGTTGGAACGATGCTTTATCGCCTGCTTTTTGGTAACACGCATCTGCTCGGGTAAAGTATTGCTGGCAGATTTTCGGCAATTCTTCAAAGGATAAAGGTTTGCTTTTGTGCATGCCGTGTGCGGAGACGGATAGGGAGGAAAGGGTACATAACGCGATGATTAAGGTTTTTGAAATGGTTTTCATGGTAAGCCTGTTTATTGAAGTTGTTTAAATCAATTGTTCGCCCCAGTGCAGCTTTTGACGCAGGGTTTTAAAGTATTGGTAATCGGTAGGATGGAGGACGCGCAAGGGATTGTGATAGCGGCGGATGATGATGCGGTCGAAGTTTTGTACGTCGATATGGGATTGCCCGTCAAAGTGTGCGCGTGCGTCGCCGCTTTTAGTGATGAGGATTTCGATCACGCTGGTGTCGGAGATGGCAATCGGACGGTTGGTCATGGATTGCGGACAGATAGGCACAAGTGTGAAGGCGTGCAAACCGGCCTGCATGATGGGGCCGCCGGCGGCAAGCGCGTAGGCGGTCGAACCTGTCGGCGTGGAAATAATCAGGCCGTCCGAACGTTGGGTATAGACAAATTCTTGATTGATAAATACTTCAAATTCAATCATTTGGCCTGCGCCGCCACGAGACAGTACGGTGTCGTTGAGGGCGAGGGCGCGTTCGATGGTTTCGCCGTCACGAATGATGCTGGCTTCGATGAGGATGCGCTCTTCGGGCAGATATTTGCCTTCCAGTACGGGGCGGATGCCCTCAACCATGGTATCGCGTGAGATTTGGGTGAGGAAGCCCAAGTGGCCTTGATTGATGCCGATGATGGGGACGGCGCGCGGGGCGACTTCGCGGGCGGCGGAGAGGAAGGTGCCGTCGCCGCCGAGCACAATGACGAGGTCGCAATATTTGCCCAGCTGGGCTTTGTTTACGGTTTCGCAGTAGGCGGAGTCTTGGATATAGACACAGTGTTCTTCTACGCTCAATTCATCCAGATAGATGGTGAAGCCGTTTTCGCGCAGAAAAGAAACCAATGTGTGGACGGTATCTTGAATTTCGGGCGTATTGGGACGTGTAACGATACCGATGTTTTTAAATGGGCTTTTCATGGTAGTAGGCCGTCTGAAATTAAGTGTCTAATCTATCCAGATATCGCGCTCGAGCCGGTCGAGGCGTTCGTTTAGGCGGGCAACGTCGTCACGCAGTTTGTCCACTTCTTCCAACCATTCGGCAAGCGTGGCTTGGTCGATAACAGGGGATTCGGGTTCGCGTGAAAAGTCGCTGATTTGTTCGGCAATGCTTTTGCCGATTTTTTTCATGGTGCGGCCGATATCGCCGGCGCGCGAGCTGATGCTTTCTGCGGCTACATGACCGAATACACGCGCTAAATCTTCGCTCGGATAATAGCGCAGACCACCCAAAATAGGAAGGACGGACATACCTAATACCAAGTCGCCTTCGAGGCTGATGTCGCCCACGCCGGGCTGGCCGCCTTGGAGGATTTTTTGGATGGCGCTGTTGTGGAATGTGATGTTGGTGTCGGCGGTTTCGTTTGCGGTTTCAAGAAAACCTTGTTCGCTGATGCGTCCGGTCAGTCGGAAACCGGTCAGGCTGATGCAGATGATGCTGCCTGCAAATTCAGACAGCTCACGCTGTTGCTCTGGATTTTGCTGTATCAGGTGGTTGATAAGGGGAAATAGGGCGGACATGGTTTACTCTAAATGCCGTCTGAAACGGATTAATGGATTGAGTCGCAATTTTACAGGCTTAGACCGTCTGCGCAAACGGTATTTACAATTTTGCCGTTGCTTTTGTCATCAACGATGAAATCAGGAGCCGGCAGTCCGAGTTTGGCCGCTTCGGCAGTATAAAATTCGGCCCGGCTTGGGTGGCGGGGTTCGACAATATTGCGGATGCGCTTGCCGTCAGCTTGGCAGGCCGTCTGAAAAAGGATTTGGACGGCCAAGTCTTTATGAAGAATATTGACGGGTTGATTGCCGCCTTGAATGCGCATTTTTGAACCAGCTTGGTAACGGGATGACGGTCGGCAGAATAAAGTCCGCCCAGTCGCAGTATGTCGATATGGGGTACGGCACTTTCAAGCAAGGCTTGCTCGATTGCGAGGATTTGACGGGCAGATTCGGTTTGCGGGTTGGGCGGCGTGGTTTCATCGCATATGCGTGCTTGGTCGCCATACACGCTGGTGCTGCTGGTAAAGATGATGTGTTGTACCTTGCATTGCTCGGCAAGTTGAATCCATTTTTTCAGGGTATCGGCGTAATGGTTTAATGACGAAGGCGGAAGCAGACAAAACCATGTCGGCTTGTTGATGTGGTTTTGCCATAAGGCCGAACTGTGAAAAATATCGTCTTGATTCAAATCGATGATGTCGAGTTCAATCGGCAGATTGATGTCATCAGAGGTCAGATTGCGTTTGATGGCGGCTACCTGACTGCCTTGCTCATAAAATTTTTGCGCCAGCGGAAGGCCGAGATAGCCTAAGCCGAGAATGGAAATATCGGGAAGGTGCATAAATAAAGCATCCGAAAATTAACAGGCCGTCTGAAAATCGCTTTAACTTGGTTAAAGCCACGTTTTCAGACGGCCTTTGTATAGAAAAATCAATGGTTGCTGCCGATTTTTTGGTCAAATTCGGCACGGTGTTCCGGCAGGAGATAAGGGCGCAACAGGCTGAGTGTGCGGCTGATGCCCCGTACTTTGGAGTCTTCGGTCAACTTGGCGCGGTCGCGCAGGGAGCTGTCGAAGTCGAACCAGTATTTCGTCACCATCCACATATTGACGGCAAGGTCGTTCATGGCGGTTTGGTCTGCGCTGATGATGTTCAGGCCGTTGAGCTGGGTCAGCAGGTTGACCAACAGCGGGGAAACTTTGGCTTGGGTAAAGGTATTGTGCTCGCCCAATAATTCGGCACTGCGGGCAAGCAGGGTGTTCACATCGCTGAAAAGGAAACGGTATTCCCACATCACATCATAAATACCGGCCATGTAGTTGATGGAGTCTTCCACATTGGACGGCAATACGGCTTCGTTAAGATAGGCAAGCAGGGCTTCGCTGTAACGCTTAAACAATTGGACGATGATTTCGTCTTTGTTGCGGAAATGGTAGTAGAGGTTGCCCGGGCTGATGCCCAAGTGGGCGGCAATGTGGTTGGTGCTGATATTGCGCTCACCTTCTTCGTTGAACAAGGCGAGGCTGGCATTGATGATTCGTGTGTAAGTGTTGACTTTGGCAATGCGCGGCATGGGATACACTCCTTTGTTTATAGGCTGTATGAAGTAGGCAGCCAGTTGGGTTCTGCGTGTAATTCTACCTGAAATTGAGTAAATACTGTATTACAAACATATTGTGCCAGCTGGTGGACATCTTGCGCGGATGCATTGTTTTTATTCACCAAAACCAAAGCCTGTCTGTCATGCACTGCCGCACCGCCGATCTGATGGCCTTTCAGACGGCATTGGTCAATCAGCCAGCCGGCCGCGAGTTTGACCGAACCGTCAGGCTGCGGATAGCGTGGCATATTGGGGTATTGCTGCAACAAATCGGCAGCTTTTTCAGCGCTGACAACTGGGTTTTTAAAGAAACTTCCGACATTACCAAGTACGTTAGGATTGGGTAGTTTACTGTTGCGGATTGCACACACTGCATCGGAAACATCTTTGGCCGTTGCCTCTCGGCCTTGGCTCAGTTCGGCAACCGCTGCCGCCAAATCGCCATAGCCCAAGTTCGGCACAGAATGCTCTTTTAACGCAAAGACAACCGAAACAATCACATAACGGCCTTTGCCTTCCTGTTTGAACAGGCTTTCACGATAGGCAAAGTCACAGTCGGCATTGGAAAGCTCGACAAAGGTTTCCGTATCCAAATCAAAGCAGCGTACGCTATGGATAACATCTTTCACTTCAACACCATATGCGCCGATATTTTGTACCGGAGACGCGCCAACCGTGCCCGGAATCAAGCTGAGGTTTTCCAGCCCGCTTAAACCCAGTCCAACCGTATGCAAAACAAAATCATGCCAAATTTCCCCGGCTTGCGCTTCGATATAGACCAAGCCGTCTGAACGCTCAATTTCACGAATTCCCTTGTTTTCCATATGCACAACCAGACCGACGTAGTCTTCCATCAAAAGAATATTGCTGCCGCCGCCGAGCCATAAAACAGTATCTCGGTTGAACTCGGGCAATCGAACGATGTCGCGCAACTCGTCGGCGTGTTTGAGTGCAACAAATGCTTGGGCTTTGGCGCGAAGACCGAAAGTGTTGTAAGGGGTAAGGTCGGTTTGGTATTGGATGGGTTGCATGATGATTTGTGATTTTATGGATTCAGGTCGTCTGAAAACTTACTATTTAACAATTACGATAGGTAATGGGGTTTTGGGGGGCTTTATAGTTTTCTTGGGAAGAATAGGTCAGCTTGTCCACGATTTCTTGATAAATGTCGGACTCTTTTGGCAACGGCTTGCCTTCAAACATCCAGCGACCTTGAATAATATCATCGGCAGAAATCCATCTTTCGATTTCATATACTGCTAATGTCCAGCCGCGATAGACTGCAACTGCATATTTTGCTTTTTCACGCCTGTTTCCGATTTTCCAATATTTCCGTGTGCGCTCATAAATTTCCTTATGCCTATCGGCTTCAGGAATATTTCCTGATCTGATGTCTTTTTTCAGTTTCTCGTATTCGTTATTAATCGTAATTAAAACAATAGGTTTATCAGTTTTTAATTCTTGCGCATCATATTTTCGTTTTAATTCGGGCAAGCTCATCAATCCTACTTCAGAAGAATGCGTGCCCCCTTGAATATTAGTCAGCGGCTGCTGGCTCGGTTTGACTAGGGAGAGTAGGTCTATTGCCATCGCTTCATATTCAAAAGCCTGTTTGTCTGTTTGGATGTTGTGTCGCAGAATGTAATACACGGGCTGGTGTCCGCTTTTATGTATTTCCCTAATCAAAGCAATTTTATCACTTGGCGTTTCTGTTTCTTGTAATGAACCTAGGGCATGATGGAAAACGCGATTGCCCACGCCTTTACCTACATAGAAAATATTGCCGTCTCTAGGGTCAATCAAGCAATAAACATAGTAAGCAAGTTTTTCTATAATGGAAGTTGAAAACATTTTTTTCCTTAAAAGTGAATAAGCCGTAAATAAAACATCAATAGAGGCCGTCTGAAAGAAATTTCAGACGACCTTATGCGATTTGACCATCTCTTTACTGCAAAGCTCCAAGCACCATACCAATGCGATGGCAGCAATCGTCAGTGAAACGGTCAGCGCGGTCCAGAAGCCGTAAATACTCATATCGACATGATAGGCAAGCAGGTAGCCGGGCAACAGGCCGCAACCCCAGAAAGCCACGGCATGGATGAACATCGGCATTTTGGTCACTTTATAGCCGCGCAGCGCATATGAAGCGATACATTGGGTGGCATCTGCCAGTTGGAATAGGGAGGCGAAAAATAAAACGGTCGCGGCAATGCCTAATACTGCCACATCGTTGGTGTACATACCGGCCAACTGAAAGCGAAAGATGACCAAGAGCAACGCGGTACAGGTGGCAAGTACCCAGCCCAACACCAGTGAAACGCCTGAAATATAACGCGCCCGCAAAAACTCGCGTCGTCCGAGCGAAAAGCCTACGCGCACCGTGCTTGCCGATCCGACGCTTTGCGGAACCATATACAAGATGCCCGACAGGCTGATGACGACTTGTTGCGCGGCGACATAATCCTCGCCGAATGGCGCCACCAAAAAGACGATAAACGAAAACGCGCTGGCTTCTAGAAAATAAGATAAGCCGATGGGTGCGCCGATTTTCCAAATCTGTTTGAAAGCCGCCAAATCGGGTTTGCCGATTTTTGCCGTCAAACCAAACGGACGGAAGAATTTTTCTTTGGCGATATAAAGCCACAAAGCCAATGCGCCGAACCAAAATACCGCCGCCGTTGCCACGCCGCAACCTGCGCCGCCCAAAGCAGGCATACCGAATTTGCCGTAAACAAACACATAGTTCAGCGGCACATTCAACACAAATGCCGCAAAGCTGACCAACATAATTACGCGCGGACGGTTCAAGCTGGAGGCATAAGCGTGCAGGGCGCGGTGTATCATGGCGGCCGGCATTGCCAAGCTGGTAAGGAACATATATTGCGCCATCGTGTCTTCGACATAATCGTTCAATGTCAGCCAATGACGGAAAGGCATAATCATCGCCCACATCAACAGCATGCCGAATACGCCCAAACACAAGCCAAACCAAATGCCCTGCATTCCTGTTTTGCCGACTTCTTCGGTTTTACCTGCGCCGTATAGCTGTGCAATCATCGGGTTCAATGCCGCCATCACGCCCATAAAGGTAATGTAAATCGTAGAAAACGCGCTGCTGCCCAAAGCCACCGCGGCCAAATCTTCCTTACCTGCGCCACCGGCCATCACCGTATCGACAAAACCAATACCCACTTGCGCCACTTGCGCCAACAGCATAGGCAGGGCGAGGGCAGTAAGCAGGCGGGTTTCTTTTAAGAAAACAGGAAAGGCAAAGCGGTTGAGGTTCAGTAGCATAATTGTGTGTGGATTGAGGATAAAGGCCGTCTGAAACGGAAACTTAAAATTATAAAGGGTAATGCTGATAAGCAGGCAATTAATCTCATATGGATTGGGCGTTATTTTTTTGCAAATACGGGAAAAAATGAATGAACACCATGATTCTTGTTATTATATTTGTAATTTCGAATAAGATAGGAGCAGCAATGAGTAATTTGAGTAATTCAGTTGATTTTATAAAAGAAATAGAGAAATTAAAGTCAGTAACAAGATTTAATAGAACTCTTGATGGAAGATTTGAAAATAGTGCCGAGCATTCTTGGCAGGGTGCCATAGCTGCAATTGTTCTTCAAGATTATTATCCTGAAAAATTGGATATGGAAAAAGTCATTTCTATGTTACTGATTCATGATTTAGGCGAGATTTATGCCGGAGATACTTGGGTTTGACGATAAAAAAAAGGTCCACTCTCATGATAGAGAGCTACAATCTATAGAAAAAACAATGAGCATCCTTCCAGAAGAAAAATATTTACAAATGAAAAATTCTTGGTTGGAATTTGAAAAAGGCCATAGTCCTGAGGCAAGATTTGCAAGAGTTATTGACGCATTGGTACCGCTGATAAATCACTTAGAAGTGTCAGAATTAAATTATAACCCTGATAATATCAGTGCAGACATGGTATTAGAAAAGAAAAAGTTCATAAAAAGTGAATCAGAAGAATTATGGAAACTGACGGAAGATTTGATTCAGGAAAGTGTGGAGAGGGGCTTATATTTTTAATAACGACTGGCTCTATAGATACAATAGAATATAGAGAAAGCCTTGGAATAAGCTGTTTCCAAGGTTTTTTAGCTATCTATAGATACAAGGAAAAGTTGTCAGACTGGATGATTTTTAGGTTCTTTGTCAACTGTAGTGGGTTGAAGAAAAGCTAACATCTGGAGAGGACAATCGATGTCCTCTCCATTTTTATATTTAGAGCGATGAAAATCTTTTTTTTAAAGTTGTCAAAGTTCCGAAAACCAAAGGCATTGCGCTTGATAAGTTTGATGAGATTATTAGTTGCTTCCAATTTGGCGTTAGAATAGGGTAATTGAAGGGCATTGGCGATATGTTGTTCAATCGCGAAATTTTTCAGACGGCCTTAAATGTCGGATGTTTTTTTACTGCTTCCAACCAGCTGTCTGGTGTTTGAAACTGCATCAGGCCGTCTGAAAGCGAAACCGCGGCTTGGGTAGTCGAAGCGCGGGTCAGTTTTTCGTTGGTTTCGGCATCATAAATGGTGTAATCGATACGCAGGCAGCTTTCGATTTCGACAATGTCCATATCAACGCGGATTTTTTGGCCGAAACGGGCAGGGCGGATGTATTTGAGGTTCATCTGCACAATCGGCCAGCTGTACCCTTGCCGTCCCATTTCGTTGTAGTCGTAACCGATGGAAGACAGAAAAGCACAACGTGCGGTTTCAAGGTATTTGACATAGTTGCCGTGCCACACGATGCGCATGGCATCTACGTCAAAAAAAGGAACTTCGGTTTCAAAGCTGTGTTGGCAGTAGATGTGTTTTTTCATGGTTTAAAAGAGTGAGTGTGATGGTTTCAGACGGCGTCTTCGCCCCAAAAATCATAAAAATTGAACCATTGTAGCGGATTTTGCGCACATTCTTGCGCCAGAATGTCGGCAAAACCCTGCATTGCGTCTTTGACGGCAGACTCGCGGTTGCCGCGTTTCCAGCTGGAAGTATCGGTAAAGCGGCGTAGTTTTAAATGATAGCGGCCGTTTTGTTTGACGCAAAACAGTGTGTTTACCTGCGTTTTTAAAAGCGCAGCCAACAGCCATGCGCCTTGCGGCATAGGGGCGGTATGGCCTAAGAAATTAATGTCGGCGGTTTTCTCGCCGCGTACAGGCACACGGTCGGTCGCGATGGCAATCCATTCGCCGTTTTCGATACGGCTGTTCAATTCCATCATCAGGGTGGTATCCAAATCTGTCACCTGAATCAGACGGATATGATCTGCACCGGCTTTTTGCAATGCTTCGTTAAATGCCTGTGCGTGTTTGCTGTGCACCAATACATTGAGTCTGAAATTTTTATGGTGCGACACCAGCGCACGGCAAACTTCGGTATTGCCCAAGTGCGAACAGGCAAAAATCTGGCCGCGTTCGTTGCGCTTGACTTGCGAATAGATATCGTCCGGATCTTCAATCATCAAATCTTCATAACGGATTTTGCGTTGCCACACGGCAAAACGGTCGCAAACTGCTTCGCCAAATGCGACGAATTGTTTGAATACGCTGTGTTTCGGCAGGACGGTATGGGGAAAGGCCGTCTGAAGACGGGTTTGATAGCGTAAAACATGACGGCGCGGTTTGGGCGCGGTTGCATAAAAATACAGCACCACAAACCAAATGCACGGCCTCATGAAAAAAGCCGGCAGATAGCGCACCATCAGTGTGGTCAGAGCGAGAAACAAGCGGCTGCCGCGTTCGGGCTGCGCCGCCCAATGGGTTTGTTTATTATCGGTCATGGTTTCAGACGGCCTTTCCGAAAACTTTACCCAATCGGTGTTTCAACATACCGAAAAACAGCCGTGTGTGCATTTTGCTGATGCGGACATTGTCGGCAAAGGCATCGAAGTGAGACACGCCGTCGGCGGCGTATTGGACGGGCGTTTTAATCCAAACCGGCTTTACGTTGCGCCAGTAGAGGCGGATAAGGATTTCCGTATCGAAGTCCATGCGGTCGCCTACGGTTTCTTCGCGGACGACGGATAGCGCGGGTGCAAGCGGATAGAGGCGGAAGCCGCACATGCCGTCTTTGATGTCGCATGACCAAGTGTGCAGCATATTCCAGAAATCGGTGATTTTGCGTCCGTAAAGCCGTGCTTGGGCGCGTCATCGCCGTATTGCGGCCAGCCGCAAACAACGGCTTCGGGGTTTTGCTCTGCTGCGGAAAGGAGTTTGGGTGTGTCGCTCAAGCAGTGTTGGCCGTCTGCATCAACCTGCAAGACGTGGGTATAACCATGTTCTTGAGCGTATTCCAAGCCGGTTTTAACCGCTGCGCCTTTGCCGCCGTTGATGGGACGGTAAAGGACATCAATGCCGTCTGAAACTAAAGCCTGCAATACAGGTTTGCATTCTTCGCGTGAACCGTCGTCCACAATTAAAACGTTTAAACCAAAGCCGCGCATGGTTTGGGCAACGTGGCTGATGGTGGTCGGATGGTTGTAATGTGGAATAAGGGCCAGGGTTTTCATAAATATTTTTTAGACGACGTTAACACAATGCAGAGTATAGCAAATAAACATGCCATAGCGTTTGAAAAGGCCGTCTGAAACGGCGAGAACAAAATCGTTAGATTTCGTTTCTCACTGTTTCAGACGGCCTTTGGTATGCCATTAATTCAGCATTCTACATGACCGACATCGAGGCATAAATCATGGAATTCGTTGAGCGTGCTGCGGTGGCCGATGCTGATGATGATGCTGTCGGGTAATTTTTGCTTTAAGGCGCGGTAGAGCATGGCTTCGGTCGGTTCGTCCAAAGCGGCGGTGGCTTCATCGAGCAGGATGACTTTGGGCTGCGAGAGCAGGGCGCGGACGAAGGCGACGCGTTGCAGTTCTCCGGGGGAGAGTTTGTGTTGCCAGTCATCAGTTTTATCTAATTTATCAACCAGATAACCTAATCGGCAGGTATTCATGGCTTCGATCAGCCCCGGATGCTGCTTGTCGATGTCAGGGTAACAAATCGCATCGCGCAGGCTGCCTTGCGCCGTGTACGGGCGTTGCGGCAGGAATAGGATGTCTTGAAGCGGCGGATGGCTGACTTTACCGCTGCTGCCGAAAGGCCAAAGCCCTGCCAGCGCGCGCAGCAACGAAGTTTTGCCGCAACCGCTCGGGCCGCGTATCAGTAGGGAATTGCCACTTTTGAGGTTGATATTGATACCGTCTAATAAAACTTCGCCGTTGTGGCGGTATAGGGCAACGTTTTCCAAGATCAGGCCGTCTGAAACTTCGGTAAGGTCGGGTTGTCGTGCGGTGTGTTTTTCTTCCGTACTCAGCAAAAAGCCGTACAGACGCTCCAGTCGGGCGCGGTAGGCGGTGAATTTGTTGTAGAACATTCGGAAGAAAGACAGCGCGTTTTGCAGTCGTGCGAAGGCTTGGACGGTCTGCTGGATGTCGCCGATTTTGATTTGTCCGGCAAACAGGCGCGGAGCTTGCAAAATAATGGGAAAAAGTTTGATGCCGTTGGTGAACATATCGTTAAAGCCGCTCAGGCAGACGCTTTGTCGTGCAATGCGCCAACGGTTGCGGATAATGGCTTTAAAACGGTCGGAAAGTTGGTCGTGTTCGTGTTTTTCTCCGCTGTAAAACGCCACGCTTTCGGCGTGGTCGCGTACGCGGATGAGGGAATAACGATAGTCGCCGTTAAGCTTTTCGTTTTCATAGTTGTAACGAATCAACGGGTTGCCTATCCACATGGCGATAAAGGTCGCCAAAATCACAAAGATAAAGACGAACCAAACAATGCCGCGCGGAATGTCAAAGCCGAATACGGTCAGGATGCCTGCCAAGCCCCACAAAACAACGGCAAATTCCAGCGAGGTAACGACCGAATTGACCATGCCGCGCACAAATTCTATGGTCGAAGCGATGAAATCCTGCGCGTCTTGTTGGATACGCTGGTCGATGTTGTCCGGTGCATGGCGGCGCATTTGCAGGCGGTAGTAGTTTTTGTCGGCAAGCCAGCGCGAAGTCAAAACTTCATTGAGCCGCTCCGACCATTTAATCGCCAAACCTTGATCGAGAAAGTCGTTGACGACATTGTTAAACGCCCGTATCAGCACCACGCCCGCGTTCATCGCTGCAAACATCCAAAACGCAGAGGCGTTCAAATCCTGCATCGAATCGTAAAGCCCTTTGGACATAAAGGTACTCAACACATTCAGCCGCACTTCGGTTAACAGTAGTGTAATCATCGCTGTAATCAGCAGCAAAACTTTGACGGTACTTTTCGGCGTCAGGCAAAGACGCAGGATATAGCTAAACTCGCGCCCAAAGCGTGTGTTGCGTGCAAAAAACAGAATTACCGCCGAGGCTGCGGCGATCATCAATAAGGTCTGCAACAGCCAAGACGGCGTGGAATAAAGCTCGGTTTGCCATTTTTGCATGGGGTGTTCTCTGAAAGGAAGTAAAGGCCGTCTGAAAGGACGGCAAATTTATTTGACTGTGGTAACTGTAATAATAGTTTTCTGAACTGTTGTATTTTTTGTGTTTACAAACGGTTCTTATTTGTTTTTGTGGAAAGCGGAAATCTTATCAAATATAATCACAAAACTAAATTACTTTGTAATTTTTTACCCGATATAAGAATTATTAATATTTTAAATCAGAAGGTATTTTATGAACAGCAAATTAGCCCTGATGCCGCTTGTGGTTGCAAGCGCATTCGCCTACGCCGCCGATGAAGCCACTTCTGCTCCCGAAGCATATGCAGAAGTGCAGGAAGTCAAAGTCCACGCCGACGCTAAACGCGTGAAGGCCGCACGCTCGTATTCTATTGCCAGTGACGGCGATATGCGCGACCGTGTGAATTTGGGTGTATTGGGTAAAGCCAATGCCTTTACTGCCCCGATTACCGTGGTCAATTACGACGAAAAAGCCCTCAACAATACCGAAGCGCGTACTTTGGTGGATGCCGTAGCGAAAAAAGACGCTTCGACTTGGCAGTTTGGCGGCGAAAGTAACACGCTGACCGGCCTGTATTTCCGCGGCTATCAGCTTGATGCGCGCCAATTCAGCGTCAACGGTTTGGCAGGTATGTACGGCACACAAGGCACGGCCAGCGTGCAAGTCGGTTCCGCGCAACTGATTAAAGGCGCCTCCACTGCCGTAAACGGCATGGACCCAGAAGGCGCGGTCTCCGGTTCCGTCAACATCGAAACCAAAAAAGCCGCCGATGAAGGCAACCGTAAAATCGGTTTGGGCTGGTTCAGCAACAACCGCGCCCAAGGTACATTCGATTTAGGCCAACGTTTCGGCGAAAACAAAGAATTCGGCGTGCGCGCCAACGGCAAACTGCGCCACGGCGACACCCCGCGCCACGGTTACAGCGAGGACAACAAAGAATTTGCTTTGAATGCAGATTATCGCGGAGAAAAACTGCGCGTAGCGCTCGACTCTATCTACGCAAAACGTAAAACCAACGGCGGCCGCGCGCGTATGCAGGATATTCAAAACGCTGATGGTCGTTTGTTTGATGCACCTGACGGTAAAACCAATTTACTGCCTTCTTGGAACTGGCAAAATACCGTCGGCCAAACCAATATGCTGACCTTTGAATGGGATGCGTTTGAAAATGCACAAATTACCGGCGGTATCGGCTACAACAAAGCGCGTTATTACGGTACGCTGATTTCCCCGACTATATGCGGTAAAAATGGGGCAAGCAGCCAGACTGCAACCTGCTCAAGTGCCGACCAATACCACACCGGCACGGCGCGTCTGACCGACCAATATTTCCGTACTTTGAGTATGAATTTATCCGCGCGCGGCGAATTTGAAACCGGCCCGGTAACGCATAACTGGAGTACTGCTTTTGACCGTATCATTCGTCAGCGTGCGACTGTCCGTGGTTCGGCTGCAGGTAAAAGCCGCGTTGAGGTTGATGCAAACGGCAATATTGAAAATCAACTGGCTTCTTTGTTCCTAATTACGCGACAGACTGGGAAAGCTCAGCAAACCTGGATGCCAATATCAAAGTCAACAGCTTGGCTTTGTCCGACACACTGGGTTTTGTTGACAACAAATACCGTCTGACTTTGGGCGGTCGTTTCCAAGCGGTTGAATACACCAATAAAAAAGAAGGTAAAAGCGGGGATTCCAAACGCTTCAGCCCGATGCTGATGGCTGCATGGGTACCGCAACCTGACTTGGTCGTTTACGGTAACTATATGGAAGACTTGGAGCCTGCGGATATCAAAACCGACGATGACGGCAATACCACCATGTCCAAACCGCGTGTCAGCCGTCAGTTTGAAGTGGGCGTGCGTAAAAACTGGGGCAATTTCGTGACCACGTTAAATGCGTTCCAAATCAAACGTCCGGGCTACTGGCGCGGTTCTACCACCAGCAAAACAGACTTCGCGGCGTATAAAGCCTTGGGCGGTGCAGCAGGCGACAAACAAGGCATGGAGCGCAGCCGCGGTATTGAGTTTAATACATATGCAAATTTGCTCAACAATACTTTGCGTCCGTCTTTGGGCCTGATGTATCTGCAATCGACCGTGCAAGACTACCCAAATTCACGCGATATGCTGGTTAGCGGCGTACAAGTCGCCAATCCGCGCGTGATTGCCAAAGCAGGCGTTGAGTGGGACACACCGTTTGCCAAAGGTTTGACCTTGAACGGCAACGTTTCGTACTTCGGCAAGTCTTACCAAGACACGCAAAAACAATATGCCTTCCCATCTTACACTTTGGTTGACGTAGGCGCTCGCTACAAAACCAAGCTCGGCAAAAATACTTTGACCGTCAGCAGCTCGGTAGAAAACCTGTTCAACAAAAACTACTGGCAGGTACAGCGCGGCCAATACGACCGCAGCTTCGCCGTCGTCGGTATGCCGCGCACTTATTGGCTGAAAGCGGAATTGGATTTCTAATCTGATTTCGGTTTGACCGTAATAGCAGGCCGTCTGAAAGGGAATGATAAAGAGCAAGAATTTGGTTTTTATCCCTTTTCAGACGGCCTGATTTGATTGCCTTATGTTTTTTGCTTGAAAAATCTTACATGTTTTTTATGGATTTCACGCGAAACAAGGTTAATATTCCATTTTCACAATACATCATTCGAGAAGACATATGAAAAAATCCATCAAACTGACCCTGTGCGCCCTCGCACTCTCACTTTCCGTGCAAGCGCAAGCGGTTACCCATGCCGTGATTGAAACCAATATGGGCAACATCCAACTGGAGCTGGATGAAGTCAAAGCGCCGAAAACCGTGGCAAACTTTGTCAATTACGCCAAAAAAGGGTTTTACGACAACACGATTTTCCACCGCGTTATCGACAATTTTATGATTCAAGGCGGCGGATTTACCGAGAATATGGTACAAAAATCCACCGATAAAGCCATCACCAATGAAGCATACAACGGATTGAAAAACAACGTCGGCACCATCGCCATGGCGCGCACCGGCGATCCGAATTCAGCAACCAGCCAGTTTTTTATCAATACAGCCGATAATGACTTTTTGAATTTCAAAAGCAAAACCCCTCAAGGCTACGGCTATGCCGTTTTCGGTAAAGTTACTTCCGGCATGGACGTCGTCCGTAAAATCAGCAAAGTAAAAACAGCGACACGCGGTTTCCATCAAGACGTTCCAATCGAAGCCGTGATTATCCGCAAAGTCAGCATCAAATAATTTTGATTGTTTGAACCCAAACAACAGGCCGTCTGAAACATTCAGACGGCCTGAATTTATTTATTTGATAATAAGCAGCAATTTGGGCGATAATTCAGCATCTACAATTTAAGGAGTCGATTATGCAAACCCGCCTGCCTTTTTTCGGCGTTGTCCGCGTCAGCGGTGAAGACAGAGCTTCATTTCTTCATGGTCAATTATCCAACGATATTAATAATTTAGCTATCGGTCAGGCATGTTACGCCACATACAATACACCTAAAGGCCGTGTGTTGGCGAATATGTTGGTCGTCAATCGCGGAGAAAATTTACTGTTGGTCATGGCGCAAGATTTGACCGAAGCCATCGTCAAACGCCTGAGAATGTTTGTCTTGCGTGCAAAAGTCGTCTTCGAGCTGATGCCTGATTTAGCAGTCAGCGGCGAGTTGGCAGACAATGCAGAACCTCATCCTGCTACCGAACCGCAACTGTCTTTCCCTGCCCAAATTCAAGAAAACGCCGTAGAAATTGCCTTGCCGCACACAGGCCGTCTGAAAATTTCAGCAGCCGAAAACGCAGCCGAATATCAAGCAGGAGCCGAAAACGCGTGGAACCTGCACGAAATCCGCAGCGGCTATCCGTGGATTTGCGTCGCAACCAAAGAAGCGGCTGTTGCCCAAATGCTCAACCAACATATTATCGGCGCAGTCCATTTCCGTAAAGGCTGCTACCCCGGCCAAGAAATCATCGCCCGCGCCCAATACCGAGGCCAAGTGAAACGCGGCCTGGCCGTATTAAGTGGCGATTCTTTGGAAGCCGCCGGTATTGCCGTTAAAGTCGGCGAAGAAGAAGCAGGCGTTATTCTTAATACTGCACTCACAGAGCAAGGCAGCCTCAGCCTCGCCGTTATCAAGTTTTCCGCAGCAGAAGCAGCATTGACCGATGCAGACGGTAATGCTTTGAAACAGGAAGAACTGTTTTTTACGGTTGAGAAAGATTGATCGTTAGATGATTGAATAAAAAGCTTAAATATCAGCTTGAAATGAAAACAGAAAGGCCGTCTGAAATTCAGACGGCCTTTGATATTGAGTTTTGTTGGTACATGACCCAAGCTGCGTTTGCTGCTGACTGGATTACGGCATGGTTTGGAATCATTCGGTAGCAACAAAAACCGCGTGCGTGCGTACCGCACACACCCTACACCTTAATCTTAAGGTTTGCGTCGCCCGCAGGTAGGGTGTGTGGCGTAGCCACGCACGCGGTGGGTGGGGTGCGGGCTACGGCTTGCTACAAATCCGATGCCCCGCTAAACATTTCTTCTGCCAAGGCTTTGGCTTTTTCCAAACCTTCGGGGGTGAGATAGGCGGATTTGGCTTTGCCCCAAGGCTGGCTGATTAAGCCTTGTTCGTGCAGGCTATTGAGCAGGTCAAAATCGTAGCCTTTCCAAAAACGACCGTTTTCAAATTCCAATGCGCCGATTAGGGCGAACAGCGCGTTTTCCATTTTTTGGTGGTTGTAGGGCATAGGGTTGGGGCTTTCTTGTTGGGTTGATAACGATACAGGCTACGGCTGCCTGAAAAAAGTAGGATTACCAAGCGGCCTCTCTCCCTTGTGTCTGAATTTAGAAGCCTACATGCATGTTTTTGAAAATCCATAGCATAGGCAGGCTAACGGGCAGGGTAACGATATCGACAGCAGCGGTGAACGGGGTAGCGAGTGCGCGGCCGACTGTCCCCCCTGATACGCTTGTACCGGTTTTGGTTACCGAGGTGTGGAGGGTTACAGGCAGCGGAGTTTCAAAACGGTAGTCGTAGTTCATGTCGCTCGGGCGGGCATAGAGCTGGCCGCACACCCGGATGGTACGGGCATAGCGGGACGCGCCCTTGCTGTCGGTAACCTGCCTAAATTGCAGCCGGCGCAGTTCGGTGCGTTCTTGGCGGCGCTCGGCGAGGGAAAGGCGCGGGTTTTCTTGGTAAACCAAATCGAAATCCGTGCTGCAGAAACGTTGCTTTGATTCGTTGGTGGCCAGTCTGAAGCCTTTCCGAGGCGGGGTGCTGCAGCATTTTTCGGCATCATTGGAGGGTGCGTACATTTGGAAGGGTTGGGACAACTTGACGTTTAAAATCGCGCCCAAATCCACTTCCCTGGCTGTTTCGCCGCTTTCAGCCCTAGGGTTGCTGCCTTTGGTCAGCACATAGATATAGCTCTCGCCCAACATTACGATACTGTTGGGCGGCAGTTTTTGGCTGTCGGGCTTGACGCGGGCAAAGCCGACAACGGAGTCGTTTTCGACGAGATTTAAGCTGTAAGAGTTGGAACCGCGTGAGTCGTGATTTTCCCACAGTGCATAAGTGGCGCAGCCGTTGAGCAACATCAGTGTGGCGGCGAGGAAGAGGGGTTTCAACAGGGATTTTGCAAACATGGCAGGCTCCTTTGATTGAGTTGATGAGTTTTGGTTTACGTATTCTTTGCAAATATTAACATTTGTTTGGAGAAAAGGCTACCTGAAACAGGCAGTGATCGAAATGCTTGGTTTCAAGTAGTTTGTGGGAATCAATAGCATGATTTACGATTCAGTGTTTGATTGAAGGCCTGCTTGAGCAGTTATTCGATATTGCCAAGAATGATGATAGGCACGGAAAATCCGCTTGATTCTTGATAATGGCGGATAGATGCTTAAAAAATCATTTAAGCCAACACAAAGGTCATCCATCGTAGAAAAAAATGTAAACAACAAGGCAATTTACTGCACAAAAAGGCTGCCTGAAAACCCACTTTCAGGCAGCCTGCACTTTCCTACATTACAGCTTCTCTTTAACCCAACCTTCCACGCTTACCAGCATTTCAGGCAATTTGTCGGCATCCGTGCCGCCGGCTTGCGCCAAGTCAGGACTGGCCGCCGCCTTTGCCGCCGACTTGTTCGGCTGCAAATTTAACCAGATCGCCTGCTTTGACTTTGCTAGTCAACGGTTTGGATACGCCTGCGCACAGGGAGACTTTGCCGTCGTTCACTGCGGCGAGCAATACGATGGCTTTGTTCTGATTTGCCGGTCAAGTCGGTAACGATTTCGCGCAGGGCAGCGGCATCGGCTTCGATTTGTGCGGCAACGAGTTTGGCTGAACCCAAGTCTTTTGCATCGTCCAAGAGTTTGGCGCCTGCATGGACGGCGAGTTCGGCTTTGGCGCGTGCCAATTCTTTTTCCAATGCTTTGGCGTGTGTTGCGCCTGCTTGGATTTTCGCCAGTACGTCTTTTTCGGTTTGGGCTTTGGTTTCGGCAATAATGTCTTTCACCAAACGCTCTTGTTCTTGCGCCCATTTGAGTGCGTTCAGGCCGGTGATGGCTTCGATACGGCGTACGCCTGCGGCAATACCGCCTTCGCTGATAATTTTGAAGAGGCCGATGTCGCCGGTGCGTGAAACGTGTGTACCGCCGCACAATTCGGTAGAGAAACCGCCCATTTGCAGTACGCGTACTTCGTCGCCGTATTTTTCGCCGAAGAGCATCATCGCGCCGGTTTTTTGGGCATCTTCCATGCTCATAATGGCTGCGTTGACGGCAACGTTGGCCAAAATGGCTTCGTTGACTCGGCGTTCTACTTCGGCGATTTCTTCGGCAGTGACCGCTTGAGGATGGGAAATGTCGAAACGGGTGGATTCGGCGGTAACCAAAGAGCCTTTTTGTTCAACGTGTTCGCCCAATACGTCGCGCAGGGCTTTGTGCATCAAGTGGGTCGCGCTGTGGTTGCGCATATTGGCATTGCGGATTTCGTCATCCACTTTGGCGGTAACGCTGTCGCCGACTTTCAGACGGCCTGAAGTCTGTACGCCGAATTGGCCGAATACGGCCGCTTTGATTTTTTGGGTATCGCGTACTTCAAAGCGGTTTTCGCCTGCGAAGATATAGCCGACGTCGCCGACTTGGCCGCCGGATTCTGCATAGAACGGGGTAAAGTCGATAACGACGGCACCTTCGTCGCCTTCGTTCAATTCGTTGACTTGCTCGCCGTTTTTGTAGAGGGCGAGGACTTTGGATTCGGTTTGGCGTTCGCTATAACCTTTAAACTCGGTGTCCTGACCTTCGTAAGGCAGTTGAGCGTTGGCTTTGAAGCTTTGTGCGGCGCGTGCGCGTGTGCGTTGGGCTTCCATCTCACGCTCGAAGCCTGCTTCGTCCAGTTCGATGCCCAGTTCGCGCGCCATGTCGGCGGTTAGGTCGTAGGGGAAACCGTAGGTGTCGTAGAGTTTGAAGATGTGTTCGCCGCCGATAACGAGTTTGCTGTTGGCGATGTTGTCCATCAAGTAGGTATTCAAGGCTTCGGCAAACGGTTTTTCGCGTCGGGAATATGGGCGGTTTCCAAAGCAGCCTGCAAATCGATATACATGCCTTCGTTCAGGCTGCCTGAAACTCGAGGACGGATAACGATTTGCTTTTTGCTCGGAGCAACACGGGAAGCGGCGGTAAATTCCACACCATCTGCGGTTTTCAATGTCAGAGGTTTGCCTACACCGTCTTGCGGCAACAAGCTTTCCAGTTTCAGGAATTTCATGCCGTTGAGCACTTGGTTGAACAAGCCCATGCCTTTTTCCAGCGTTTCGCCGAAGCGGCTTTCTTCCGCGCGCAAGGCTTCCATAATCTGTGTCTGTTTCTCTTTCAACTCAGGATACGCGGCGCCCATTTCTTTCACCAAATCGGGCACGAGTTTGTAGAAAAACGCCTGTTTCTGGCCTAGTTTGTAACCGTGGCGCACGGCGCGGCGGATGATGCGGCGCAATACGTAGCCGCGGCCTTCGTTGGAAGGCAAGACACCGTCTGCAATCAGGAAGGAGCAGGATCGGATGTGGTCGGCGATGACTTTCAGGCTGGGTTCTTCCATGCTGAAAGCTGCGCCGGTTTCGCGGGCAACGGCTTTGAGCAGGTCTTGGAACAAGTCGATTTCGTAGTTGCTGTGAACATGCTGCATGACGGCGGCCATGCGCTCCAAGCCCATGCCGGTATCGACGGAAGGCTTAGGCAGTGGATTCATATTGCCTTGTTCGTCGCGGTTGAACTGCATAAATACGCAGTTCCAAATTTCAATCCAGCGGTCGCCGTCTTCTTCAGGGCTGCCCGGAATGCCGCCCCAGATTTCTTCGCCGTGGTCGTAGAAAATTTCGGAGCAAGGGCCGCAAGGGCCGGTGTCGCCCATTTGCCAGAAGTTGTCGGATGCGTATTTCGCGCCTTTGTTGTCGCCGATGCGGACGATGCGCTCGGCAGGCATGCCGATTTCGTTCAACCAGATGTTGTAGGCTTCGTCGTCTTCTGCATAAACGGTTGCCAAGAGTTTGTCTTTAGGGATGTTCAACCATTCCGGGGAAGTCAGGAATTCCCAAGCGAAGTGGATCGCGTCGCGCTTGAAGTAGTCGCCGAAGGAGAAGTTGCCCATCATTTCAAAGAAGGTGTGGTGACGGGCAGTGTAGCCGACGTTTTCCAAGTCGTTGTGTTTGCCGCCTGCGCGTACGCATTTTTGCGCAGTAGTGGCGCGGTTGTAGGGGCGTTTGTCAAAGCCGAGGAATACGTCTTTAAATTGGTTCATACCTGCGTTGGTAAACAGCAGGGTTGGGTCGTCGTGTGGCACGAGCGAGGAGGAGCGGACGATGGTGTGGCCTTTAGATTCGAAAAATTTCAGGAATTTTTGGCGTAGTTCGGTGGTTTTCATAATGTCTCGATAAATTTTTTACAAGGATTTCAGACGGCCCGGACGGCGCGTTGCGATTAAAAACGAATGGGCGTTATCTTACCGCAAAACCATATTTCAAGCTATCGGCAGAAAGGTTTTAAGTTGGCTGCAACCCATCTTTCAGACGGCCTCAAGCGGGACGATATCTTTTAACAATGAAGCCTATCCGCTCGGGCTTGCCTGCTTTATAATGCCTCTCTATTTTCAACCGGATACGCAAGGAATGATAATGACCAAACATCTGCCCCTCATCGTACTGACTGCGCTGGCACTGGCCGGCTGCGGCGGCTCGGACAAAACTGCTGCCGACAAGGTGGCTCAAACCGATAATCAAAAGGTATTGAGCATTTACAACTGGTCCGAATATGTTGATCCCGAGACGGTTGCTGCGTTTGAGAAAAAACACGGTATATCAGTAACTTATGATGTATATGACAGCGATGAAACGCTGGAGAGCAAGGTATTGACCGGCAAGTCGGGTTACGACATCGTGGGTCCTTCCAATGCGTTTGTCGGTAGGCAGATTAAGGCAGGTGCGTATCAGAAAATCGACAAATCCCTGATTCCCAACTATAAAAATCTCAACCCACAATTAATGAAGCTGATGGAAGGCGTTGATCCGAATCACGAATATGCCGTTCCATTTTATTGGGGGACTAACACTTTCGCCATCAATACCGAGCGTGTGAAAAAGGCTTTGGGTACGGACAAACTACCGGACAATCAATGGGATTTGGTGTTTAACCCCGAATACACGTCCAAACTTAAACAATGCGGCATCAGCTATTTGGACAGCGCGGCAGAGATTTATCCTATGGTATTGAATTATATGGGTAAAAATCCAAACAGCAGCGAAACGGCAGATATTAAGGCGGCTACGGAAGTTTTGAAGAAAAACCGTCCGTACATCAAGCGTTTTACCTCGTCCGGTTTTATCGATGATTTGGCACGCGGCGATACGTGCGTAACGATTGGTTTTGGCGGCGATTTGAACATTGCCAAACGTCGTGCCGAAGAAGCGGGCGGCAAGGAAAAAATCCGTGTGATGATGCCGAAAGAAGGCGTGGGGATTTGGGTGGATTCGTTTGTGATTCCGAAAGATGCCAAACATGTGGCCAATGCCCATGCGTATATCAATGATTTCTTAGATCCTGAAGTTGCGGCGAAAAACGGCAATTTTGTCACTTATGCGCCGTCCAGCAAACCGGCTCAGGAGCTGATGGATGAAGAGTTTAGAACCGACAATACGATTTTCCCGACTGACGAGGATTTGAAAAACAGCTTTATCATGGTGCCTATTCAACCGGCGGCGTTGAAATTTATGGTCCGTCAATGGCAAAGCGTGAAAGCAGGAAAATAAGCTGATTTGAACATATTAAGGCCGTCTGAATGGTGTAACCGAAATCATTGATTTCGTTTTATGGCTGTTCAGGCGGCCTTTGGTTTGTGTCAGATTGGCTTGGGTAAGGTTTAAACATAAAGGGCGTGTCTATCAATCACGCCCTTTGTGTTTGTTTCAGACGGCCTTAGAATTTCACGCCTTTATGTAGGGCGACGATGCCTGCGCTCATGTTGTGGTAATCCACGCTGTCGAAGCCTGCATCCAGCATCATTTGTTTCAAGGTTTCTTGATCGGGGTGCATACGGATGGATTCGGCGAGGTATTGGTAGCTGTCGGCATCTTTGGCAATCAGTTTGCCCATAATCGGCAACAGTTTGAAAGAGTAGAGGTCGTACACGCCTTCCAAAGGTTTGTACACTTTGGAGAATTCCAACACCAGCAGAGTTCCGCCCGGTTTCAATACGCGGTACATTTCTTTCAGCGCGGCATCTTTGTGCGTCATGTTGCGCAGGCCGAATGCGACGGAAACCAGATTGAAATAGTTGTCGGGGAACGGCAATTTTTCAGCGTCTGCCAACGATACGGGCAGAATCATGCCTTCGTTGAGCAGGCGGTCGCGGCCGACCGTCAGCATGGAGGAGTTGATGTCTGTCAGCCAAACTTCGCCTTCTTTGCCCACACGTTTCGCCCAGCCTCGGGACAAATCGCCTGTACCGCCGGCGATATCCAATACTTTGTCGCCTTTTTTCAGACGGGCGGTATTGATGGTGAAATGTTTCCAAACACGGTGCAGACCGCCGGACATTACGTCATTCATAATGTCGTAGTTTTTTGCCACGGAGTGGAAGACTTCGGCAACTTTGCCTGCTTTTTCGTCTTCGTCAACGGTAGAGAAGCCGAAATGGGTTTTGTGGTCGCTCATAGTGTCTGCCTTCTTAAAATAATACGGATTCAGATATCGAATACGTCGAAATCGCCAACCACTTTCGACGCGGGAAATATAGTTTGTGCCTGCCGCTCCAGCATCAGGCGTTGCCCTTCTTCGGTATAACGTGCGCTGATGTGGGGCAGGTAAAGTTGTTTCACATTGGCTTGCAAAGCCAGCTTGGCTGCATCGGCTACGGTCGAATGGAACACTCGTTCCGCTGTCTCTTCATCGCCTGCCGAAAAGGTTGCTTCATGCACCAAAACATCTGCATTTTGCGCGGCGCACACTGCCTGCGGACAGGCTTTGGTATCGCCGAAGATGGCCGCTACCCGTCCTTTTTTGGGTGGGGAGAGGAACGCTTTGCCGTCAATGATCCTGCCGTCGTCCAATGCTACGGTCTCGCCTTTTTTCAGACGGCCTTTCCGCCGCAACCGCCGCTACCGCAGGAATGTGTGTGTTTGGGTTTCAAATCTTCGGCACTTGGTGTTCTGGACGCGCCGACTTTTTTGAGGCGGTCGAGATAGTCTTGCCAAAGCGTGTCTTGATTGTGCGCCAGTCGGTAGAGATAGTCCCAATCGTAAAGGCCGCTGTCGTGGCCGTCTGAAAAAGTAATTTTCAATGCGTATTGGCCGACGGGGTCTAAATCGGTAATGCTGACTTCGGCTTTGCCTGTTTGCAAAACATCCTGACCTGGACCGTGTCCGCGCACTTCCGCGCTGGGCGAGTACACGCGCAGGTATTCGGCAGGAAGGCTCTTGGCACCGTCAACATAGACCAAAGTCAGTACGCGCCGCTCTTGCTGGAGGCGGATTTCTTGTGGGATTTTATCGGCTTGGGTCATGTCATGCTCCGTTTTTTTTACGCAAATAGGCAACGCGTACAGAAAAAATACCGCCAAGTACGGCAAACAGCACGATTGCGTAGAGTGAAAACCGTATCAGGCTCACTTGTGTGTTTGCCGTCAGCCCCAAAGGCAGCAACATCACGGCAACGAACAGTAAAAACGCGGCCAACATGGCGGCAATGCTGGCAAAGGCATAGCGGGTATTGGCTGCTGTTTGCGGATGTTTGGTCATATTGGATAGCTTGCCGTAGGGTGGTGAGGCGGTATTTATCAGCTTTTTGGTGCTTCATGCCGTCTGAAAACGGCTTTATTTCCATAAATAAAGTGTAATGGCACGCCTGTCTTCGCCTTCGGGCATTAAGCGGATGCTGCTGCCTTTGCTTCCGTTGACACGGATAATGATACCGCCGGCCTGCCGCTCGATAATGTCGATTTGTGTGTCGCGGTTCGTTCGGTAGTTGTAGCGTTCACATTGCTTCAAGCACCAAAAATCCTGCCAATGGATAAAATATTTTTGTCCGGATTCAATGGCCAGTGTTTCGCCGCCTTTGACGATGAAGTAAGGATAATCGGGTTTTTGTGTGCTGAATGTCCATTCGGCCGTTCTGTCTTTTCCGCTTTGACGGTATTCGAACACGGCACGGTAATCGGTGTCGTATTCCAATGGCTGTAAGGGAAACAGCGCAAATTGGCGTTCGGTCAGGAGGCGGTTTGGGTCATTATCTTTATCTAAGATTTTGACATCTCTGATTTCTTTTGTGTCCCGATACAGTTTGAACGAACGCATTTTGACCGGAGGCGATTGTTCTGAGAACGCGATGCTGACCGGATTGCCGGTCATTTCATAATGTGGCATAGGGTCGGGACGTTCGCCGTGGAAAACCGGCGAGGCGAAATTGCCTTGCGGATAGCTGATGTAAGGCCTGAGATTGCGGTTGGAAATTTCATCCGCATAAACAATGGCATGGCCATGACAGGCATCTTGATAAAACGAGCGGCTGAGGTCGGATAGGGGGCGGTTTTTTTGGCAGAGGTTGTTGAATCTGCTGTCGCCCTGATTGATGCTCAGCGCGATTTGTTTGCCTTGCGATTCGAACGCGGCTCCAGCCTCGTCGATATTTTGATCGAGTAAGGAGAGGCGGTGGTAAATCGCCGTCATCAGGTTGTCCAGCTGATGTTGGGCAGGTAGATGGTCGTTGATTTTTTCGTTTGGCGGATGCTGGCCGGTACTGACGTTTTCGTGCACACCTTTATAAGTATAACCGGCTTTGCGCGTGCGGTCTGATGGGCGTGGGCCTGTATAAAAGGGATTGCGCGTATTGTGTTCGTCATGGCCGTCGTCAGGGTTTTGTAGCAGATAGCGGGCATGATTGCGTGCGGCGCGTTCGAGTGTGTCTGAGTGCGCCAGTGCGGGCAGATTGGCTGAGGAGCGGAGGAAGTTTAAATACGCCAAAGCGTCAAAATCGGCAACGGCAGTACGATTTTGCGGCGGTTGGGCGTAGATGAGCTGGTCTTCGGAATAGCGATGGGTTTCGTAGTATTGGAATATACCGAGCGCGACGGCAAAACCACCCAACCAGTAAAGAATGTGTTTCATTATATGTACTGCGTTCAGACGGCCTTGAGCTACGGCTCTTTCCCCTTGAAACTCATGCCGTTAAATGATTATTTTGATAGCGGCTTGACTTGGAATGCTTCAGGATGGGATTTGAAATATTCGACAGCGATAAATCCGCCGCCAATAATAATCAGCAGGGCAATGGCCATGCCGATCATCGCTAAAATGAATTTGTCCATATTTGTCCGTTTGAATGAAGGCCGTCTGAAACGCTTGAAAGCGTTCAGACGGCCTTAAAGCAAGGTTAATTAACGTTCGATTTGCGATACGTCGCGTACTGCGCCTTTGTCGGCGGAAGTCGCCATCGCGCCGTAGGCACGCAGGGCTGCGGAGACGTAGCGGTCGCGGTTTTCCGGTTTCCACGCTTTGCTGCCGCGTGCTTCCATTTCGGCACGGCGTGCGGCAAGCTCTTCATCTGAAATGACAAGGTGGATGCTGCGGTTTGGAATATCGATTTCGATGGTGTCGCCTTCGTGTACCAAACCGATGGCGCCGCCTTCTGCCGCTTCAGGCGAAGCATGGCCGATGGACAGGCCGGAAGTACCGCCGGAGAAGCGTCCGTCAGTCAGCAGGGCGCAAGCTTTGCCCAAACCTTTGGGATTTCAGGTAGGAAGTCGGGTACAGCATTTCTTGCATGCCCGGGCCGCCTTTAGGGCCTTCGTAGCGGATGATGACGATATCGCCTGCCACGATTTGGTTGCCCAAAATGCCTTTTACTGCGTCTTCTTGGCTTTCAAATACACGGGCGCGGCCGGTAAATTTGAGGATACTCTCGTCCACGCCTGCGGTTTTCACTACACAACCGCGTTCTGCGATGTTACCGAACAATACTGCCAAGCCGCCGTCTTGCGAGTAGGCATGTTCGACATCACGGATACAGCCTTTTTCGCGGTCGAGGTCGAGGGTTTTCCACATACGGTTTTGCGAGAACGCCTGAGTAGTGCGCACGCCGCCGGGAGCTGCTTTGAAACGCTCGATGGCATGAGTGTTTTCAGGGTTGGTCACGTCCCATTTTTCAATCGCGTCTTTCAGTGTCGGCGCGTGGATGGTGTACACATCAGTGTGCAGTTTGCCCGCTTTGTCCAATTCTTTCAGGATGGCGAAGATGCCACCGGCGCGGTGCACGTCTTCCATGTAGTAGTCGTGGTTATTTGGCGCGGTTTTGCAGATGCAAGGTACAACGCGGCTCAAGCGGTCGATGTCGGCCATTTTGAAATCGACACCGGCTTCGTTGGCAACGGCGAGCAAGTGCAAAATGGTATTGGTAGAGCCGCCCATGGCGATATCCATGGTCATGGCGTTTTCAAACGCTTTTTTGGTGGCGATGCTGCGCGGTAATACGGTTTCGTCGTCTTGCTCGTAGTAGCGTTTGGTGATTTCGACAATCATACGGCCGGCTTCGAGGAACAATTCTTTGCGGCCTGCGTGGGTAGCCAAGTATGAACCGTTGCCCGGCAGGGAAAGGCCGAGCGCTTCGGTCAGGCAGTTCATGGAGTTGGCAGTAAACATGCCGGAACAGGAGCCGCAAGTCGGGCAGGCGTTTTGTTCGACTTCTTCGACTTGTTTGTCGGTGATATTGTCGTCAGCCGATTCGATCATGGCATCAATCAAGTCCAAACGGCGTTCGGGCTGAATATTGGCCACGCCGATAACTTTACCGGCTTCCATCGGGCCGCCGGAAACGAAGATGGTCGGAATGTTCAGGCGCATGGCGGCAATCAGCATGCCCGGGGTGATTTGTCGCAGTTGGAAATGCACACCAGCGCGTCGGCACAGTGGGCGTTGACCATGTATTCGATGGAGTCGGCAATCAGGTCGCGGCTGGGCAGGGAGTAGAGCATACCGCTGTGGCCCATGGCGATACCGTCGTCAATGGCGATGGTGTTGAATTCTTTGGCAATGCCGCCGGCTTTTTCGATTTCACGGGCAACCAGTTGACCCATATTGTGCAGGTGTACGTGGCCTGGGACGAATTGGGTGAAAGAGTTGGCAATGGCGATAATCGGTTTGCCGAAGTCGGTTTCCATTACACCGGTCGCACGCCACAATGCGCGCGCGCCTGCCATATTGCGGCCGTGGGTAGAGGTTTTGGAGCGGTATTCAGGCATTTTTGTTCCTTTATTTTATGCTGAGGCCGTCTGAAATAGGCTGGTTGGTTGGCGGCCTGTTGTAGAAATAACTCGGTATTTTATACCAATTACGAGCGATGAAGCACGCTATTTTGTAATAAAACTAAACTGTATTTGCTTCACCTGAATTTGCTGCTCAATCCTTCAGACGGCCTGAAGCTTTCTTAAAATGAAACGCTGTCTTTCCCAGTTGCAAAAGATGTTGGCATCAAAAAGTGATATGATAGGGAACTTCTCACATTTCTAAGGATAAGACGATGAAAAAAATCATGTTTGCATTGTGTTCGGCCATGTTGGCTTCTGCTGCGTCTGCCGCTGTTTATAAAGTGGACGAATTTCATGCCAATGCCCGCTTTGCCATCGACCATTTCAACACCAGCACCAACGTCGGCGGTATTTATGGTTTGACCGGCAATTTGGAATTTGACCGTGCCAAACGCCAAGGCTCCATCGATATCGTATTGCCTTTGTCCAAACTGCAAACCGGTTCTGACCACTTTACCCAACACTTGAAATCTGCCGATATTTTCAATGCAGACAAATATCCTGAAATCCGTTTTGTATCCACCAAATTCAATTTCAACGGCAAAAAATTGCTGTCCGTTGACGGCAACCTGACCATGAACGGCAAAACTGCGCCGGTGAAACTCAAAGCCGATAAATTCAACTGCTACCAAAGCCCGATGGCTAAAGCTGAAGTTTGCGGCGGCGACTTCAGTACCACCATCGACCGCACCAAATGGGGCTTGGATTATTTGGTAAGTGCCGGTATGAGCAAAAAAGTTAACATCAATATTCAAATCGAAGCAGTGAAACAATAATCCTGCTTGATTTCAAAATAAAGGCCGTCTGAACAGGTAAGGCAGAAATCGTTGATTTCGTTTATCCCTGTTCAGACGGCCTTATGATTAAAGACGTTTAGGATTCTTTATTTTCATCGGCTTTGGCTGCCCAATAAGTTGCCAGAAGCGAGCCGGAGATATTGTGCCACACGCTGAACAATGCGCTGGGAACGGCAACAACCGGCGCGGCGGCAAAGTGTGCGGCGGCAAGCGCGGCGCCTAAGCCTGAGTTTTGCATACCGACTTCGATGGCCAGCGTTTTTGTGCATCATAAGGCAGGCCGGTCCATTTGGCGGCAAAGAAGCCGAGCAGATAGCCGATACCGTTGTGGAGTACGACAACCGCGAAAATAAGCAGGCCGCTTTCAATAATCTTGCCTTTGCTGGCACCGACAACCGCACCGATAATCAGCACGATGGCGGCAACGGAAACCAGCGGCAGCGCATCGGTCAGTTTTTCAGTTTTGTTGCCCAAGACTTTATGGACAATCAAACCCAAAATGATGGGGAGCAAAACCATTTTGACAATGGACATCAACATGCCGCCCGCTTGGATTTCCAGCATTTCACCGGCAAGCATCAGGAAGATGGCAGGGGTCAGCAATGGGGAAATCAGGGTGGAAACCGATGTAACGGCAACCGACAAAGCCACATTGCCGCGTGCCAAATAGGTTATCACATTGGAGGCCGTACCGCCCGGGCAGCAGCCGACCAAATCACACCGACCGCGATTTCGGCAGGCAGGTTCAACAGTTTCGCCAGCAGATAGGCAGTCGCAGGCATGATGGCGAATTGGGCAATCACGCCGATAATGACGGCTTTGGGGTGTTTGAACAAAATGTCAAAGTCGGAGGGTTTGAGGGTCAAGCCCATGCCGAACATAATGATGCCCAGTAGCCAAGGAATGTAAGGGCCGACCCATTTGAAGGTGTCGGGTGCGAAAAAAGCGATGCCGGCAAAGAGCGCGGCCCAGAGGGAAAAGGTCTTTCCGATAAAATTACTGATTTTGTTGAGGGTATTCATGATGATATGTTGTGAAGTTGTTTTTAAGGGAAACCAAGGATACACGCCTTAACCTTAATTTGCAAAATGGATTAAAATAAATAAGGCCGTCTGAAGATAAGAATTGATTTTCAGACGGCCTGTGATTTGTATTTGCTATATAGACGGCATTATTCTTTTGATAAAATATTGCGCAGCCATCGGGCGGCAGGTGCGATTTCTCCGGCAAGCATGCCGGTTTCGATTTGGCTGCTGTATTTGATGACATCGGCCGCCGCGCCATGCAGCCATACGCCGGCACAAGCGGCCTGGAATGCCGGCATGCCTTGTGCCAGCAGGCTGCCGATCATACCGCTTAAGACATCGCCGCTGCCGGCGGTGGCCAAACCGGCATTGCCGCTGGTGTTGGTATAGGTCATGCCGTCAGTTGCGGCAACTAATGTATGATGGCCTTTCAATACGACAGTTGCGCCATATTTACGGCTGATTTCGGTTACGGCTTTCTGTCTGTCGGCTTGAACTGATTGGGTATCGGTACCGAGTAGGCGGGCGGCTTCGGCCGGATGGGGTGTCAGGACGATATGTTTGTGCGATTTGAGGCGTTCGGCCAATTCGGGAGAACGGGCCAGCAGTGTCAAGGCATCTGCATCGAGCAATAAAGGCCGGTCATGGTGTGTCGACAGGATTTTGGGCAGCAGCTGCTCCGATAATCCGTCCAGACCGAATCCGCAGCCGATTACCCGTGCGCTGACATCGTTGCACTCCATCAGTTGGGTCGCAGTGGCAAGCATGATTTCAGGGCGTTCGGGAATGATGGCAAAAGGCAGTGCGGCTTGGTTGAAACCCGCCCAAACCTTGCCGCACCCCTGATACATGGCGGCTGTTGCTGCCAAAACCACCGCACCGCTCATTCCCGTTGCGCCGCCGATAATGGCAAGCGTGCCGTATGTGCCTTTGTGCGACTCTTGGGCGCGGGGGCGGAATACGTCGGGAAATGCTAAGGCCGTCTGAAAAGCTTGAAGCGATTCGGGAAGCGTGTAGATGGGCTGCATGGCGTAACCTTCCAAGATAAGAAATTTAATTTAAATCAGAAAGTAAAAGGTAATGAAGCAAAAAATAAAAGTTTGGGATGCACCTACGCGCCTGTTCCATTGGCTCTTGGTGTTATTGATGGGCTTTATGTGGTACAGCGCCACCCTAGGCGGCGATATGCTGGTATGGCATTTGCGCGGTGGCTTGTTGATGCTAGCTTTAGTAGTTTTCCGCTTGTGCTGGGGGATGTGGGGCAGCGATACGGCAAAATTCAGCCGATTTGTGCGTCCGTTTTCCGAAATCCGCCGCTACACGCAAGGCCAAATGTCTGAAGACGAATTGGTCGGACACAATCCTTTGGGCGCGCTGATGGTCATCGCTTTATTGGCTGCCTTAGTTTTTCAGACGGCCACAGGCTTATTTTCCGCCGATGAAAATACGTTTACCAATTCCGGCTTTTTGAATCATTTGGTCAGCGAACACGCCGGTACGCTGGCGCGAAAAATCCATGTCAATTTCTTTAATATTTTGGCCGTGTTGGCGGCCGTACATATCGCGGCTGTTTTGCTGTATCGCTTTGTGAAAAAACAGGATTTGATTACGCCGATGATTAACGGCTTTAAAACCATTGATGCCAAGCAGCCTAAATTAGCCGGAATGGGACAACTGCTTGCCGCTTTGTCGGTAGCGATTGCGTTAGTGTGTGCAGTATGGATGTTGCGCGGCTGATGCATTAAGGCTGTTACCTAAAAACAAACCGACCCCGATAGCCGAAATGGTTGTTGGGGTCGGTTTATTTTTAGGGTTTAAAAGATGATGTTCAGACGGCCTTAACGCAGCGCAAGATGCTGTGGCCGCGGCCGATGCCGTCTGAAATTTCCGCGACTTTCAATCCGGCTTTTTCAACGCAACGGATCAGGTCTTCGGAGTGGAAGATTTTGCTGTTGCCGTTGGCCATGGCAGTGAAATACAGGCTGGTCATGGTCAGGCAGTAGGCGGCGGTTTCGTAGCGTTGTCTGTCCCAGAAAGGCTCCATGATGTAGAGGCTGGTGTTTTCGCTCATAGACGCTGCGGCGCGTTGAAGAATACTGGTGGCTTGTTCCTCGGTGAAACAGTCTAGGAATTGGCTCATCCAGATGGCGTCAAAACCGGTTGGGAACGGAATTTCAGGATCAAGCAGGTTGGCCGGATGGGCGTGGATACGGTCCGCGCCATTTTTGCCTTTGGTCGCTTCGCGCATCAAGCCGATTTGTTGCGGCAGATCCATGATGGTCACTTCGACTTCGGCATTGTGGTTGACGCATTGTTCCGCCCAGCGGCCGGTATTGCCGCCGACATCGAGCAGTTTTTTAACCGGTTTGGCGAACACGGTATTCAGTGCTTCGGAGAAGGAATTGTCGGAATAATAATGGTCGAATGCAAACCATTTTTCCTGCGCGATGCTTGGCAATGAAGACAAGCCTTCGTAAATGGTCGGCCAGTCGCCGAATACTTTTAGGCCTTCGGGCTTGCCGGTTTGCAGGGTTTTTTCCAAATCAAACATGCCTTGGTAGCAGATTTCCTGCGTGAAATCCATGTTGACGCGAGCCATTTTGTCTTTGAGGACAAACCAACCGGCCTTGCTGATGAAATAGCGGTTGTCGCGAGTCAAGACAGTGCCGATAGACAGCGAAGCTTCCAGCAGGACTTGTGCCGCGTAGTTGCTGATTTGCGCTTTTTCAGCGATTTCGGCTTGAGTGAGGCCGTCTGGATGGTCGTTCAGCAGGTCCAGAATGCCAAATTTCACCATCAGGCGGGAAACTTGGAACACAATCGGTGCAAAAGCGATTTCTTGAGCCAGACGTTGAGCCTCGCCTGCAGACTGGTGTTCGTGGGAATAGCGTTGTTCTAGGGCAGGGAAGAGTTGCATATTGTTGGTTTTCCACTAAAAAGTTAATAAGTATATTCAGACGGCCTCAAACACAATCCGTCCTGATGCACACGGATGCTCTCCGTTGTTGATTTTAAAGCTCAGTTTGTTTTTACCTTCATCGTATTTCAGCTCTACCGACACTTCATCGTGAGGGCGGATAAACTGCTGATATTTTAGATTTTCGATGCGGATGACGCGCTGTTTACTCCATGGCTTGGGCGCGATCAGGTTGCGCACCCATTGTAGCTCGACCACGCCGGGAACCAGCGGGAAGGTGGCAAAATGGCCGCCGAAATAAACCAAATCCAAAGGCACGCGCCCGATAAAAGTTTCGGTATTGGTTTCATCGTCAGATGATGTTTTCGACCAAACGGGCGAAGTTTGGGCAACGGTAAAGGCCGTCTGAAAATCCGCCGCGGCGATTTTGGCTTGGGCATTGCGCGGCAGGCTGTCGGTAAAACGCCAGTAGCGCGGCAGGGCAATGGTGTCCTGGGTGGCGGCCAGATGGCGTTTGAGTGTATCGGCAACCGCAGCACGGCCTTTCTCGCGCAAGGCAGCGATACCGTCTGCGTTCAACGCTGCCCATATGGCAATGCGTTGATGCTGCGGATGGCGGCCGCAGTGTGCATCCGCAATCCAAGGGTGTTGTAAAAGTTCGTGCTCGATTTGGGTCAGCGACACGCGTTTGTCCTCAAATTTAATAATGCGGTCTTGGCGACCGAGTAACAGAAAACCGTCATCTTGCGGCTCGATCAAATCGGCTGTTTGACGGCGTTCTGGCGACCAAGGCGAAGAAGCCCACAGTGCGCCTTCTTTGTTTTGCCCGATTTCCACGCCCTTGAAAGGCTGCCATTCTTGGCGTTCGCAGCGTGAGGCAATCACGCCGGTTTCGGTACTGCCATAGACTTCAAACGGGCGGACGGCAGCCTGTTGCAGCAAATCCGCCGTGGCTGCGGGCAACGCACCGCCGGCCGAGACAATGCCTGCAATTTTATGGCCGATACTTTGCCAGTTGCGGTTTTCACCCAAGCGGTTGAGTACGGCCGGACTGGCAATCCAAACCACTTTATCGTGTGCGGCCGTGCTGGAAAGCAGGTTTTCCGGATAAACCGCCTGCTGTCGTTCCATAGTCCAACCCATTGTCAGCGCGAGTGCGAAGCGGAACGTGAAGCCGTAAAGGTGTTGCGGAATCACGCTGCCGACCACGGTTTCACCGTGTTGTCCAAATGGCAATGTATTTGCCAAAGTCAGGGCTTCGGCCTGCATTTGCGCGGCGGTTTTTACAATAATCTGCGCTTCGCCGCTGGAGCCCGACGTTTTCAGCCATGCTTCGGCATGGTCGGGAATCAGATGGTTTTCAGGATAAGTGTGTAGCCCTTCCGATTCTGTTTGAGTCAATACATCAGGCAAGTGCCAGATATTCAGGCCGTCTGAAGACAGTTTTTTATCTGTTGAATCCGTTAAAAACGCTTCTGCCGTTTTCCCCCATTCCAAATTGTCTTGCGCCAAATTGGGCAGCAATAAAACCTTTCCACCAGAATGCCACACTGCCAGCACAGCACAGGCAAACAGTGCGGCATCGTCAAACCACAACGCGGCCGTTTGCACGCCTGCCTGTTTCAGACGGCCTGACAGATGAAAAACCGCACGGTTGAAATCAGCACGCGTCCAATTCGGATGTGTGGCGATAAGGTCGTGTTGGGGTAGGTCAGGGGATAGGATTCGGGTTAGATGCATAATTTTGATTCGATAGCTTGTTACTGTTCTTTAGCGGCTTGTATTACATATTTTCCGAGGATTTGAATAAGCTTATAGAATTTATATAAACTAATAAAAATAAGTGAAGTAATACAAGATTGAAAAATATTTTTGATTTCTATCTGCCATGATATATTATGTTTGATATATGTTAAGTTACCTTCAAAAATATTTTCTATGAAAAGATAGCAAATAATTAAGCATATTAATATCAAGAAATAATAATTTGCTGTTTGAAATATCTGTATTAGTTCATGTAATAATGTTTTATCGTTTCTATTTCTACTCTGTATATTATATAACGCTTGGGAAAACTTTGTTGTTGCTATTAATGATAATGAAGTAATGCAAAAACCTATTGCAATGGAAAGAAAGGATAGTAAATCAGAAATTTTGCCTGAAAACCCTAAGTTATATTTGCTAATAACAAGATAAAAAAGGAAGGTAAAGAAAAGATATATTGCACATTTTATAATATTTTTAATCATGGTGAGATTTCCAATATTTTTAAAATGGCTTGTTTAAAAAGCTCATCTTCTCTTGGTAGTCCATTTTCATCAGTGGAGCAGGTTACTCCAATTTTGCTAGATACTATATTGGTATTAAAAACCATCTCTAAATTATCAGTATTTTTACCGGCAATAACTAATTTTTTAAACTCAAGTTTGTTTGTGATGAAATACTTTACTACGCTTTTGACTTTTTCTATTGTAAGTTTTTCTTTGTATTTCATTGTAAATTCAGCACTAGATGCTCCATATTGATAAATATCTTCTTGGAGATGTTCGGTCAATGAGTTAGAGCAAGAAAGCGTATTGGGCAATATACTTAATTTAATTTCTTTTATTTCATTTATGGATTTTTGAAATTGTTCTTCATCTAGTATTTGTTTTATTTCTATATATTCATTTGGATGAAAATAATTTAATGCCTCTCTAAAAATACTATTTTTATTGTATTGAAGCCAGACTTCCCCTGTTTTTGTATCCATAATTCCATAGGAAAATTTAGGTTCAATTTCTGTTTTCTTCCGACGATTTTTAGTTGTTTTTCCATTTTCTATACTAATTACATTAGGAGGTAGCGGATATACGCTTCCTGTGCTAAATACAAGTCGGATAAAGCGGTCATTCTCTTTATCTATAGTTGCCGATATTTTTTGCATTTCAGTTTCAGAAGGACTTCTTTGGAACCCTTTTTCAATCATTAGTTCTAAAAGTGATTTAGATAAATTCCTCTTTCCAATAAGAACTTGATAATTGAATAAAGTAATATTTGCGGGAGTGCTCATTTTTGAATAATCCTTTGAAATTAAAATTTTTTATATAATGCACTACTTGAAATATTAAAATCATGGATGGTAGTGCGACAAGATTTTTCAGACGACATCTACACTTTCAATATGGTTTTCCGATAAATCCACTCTCCGGCAAATAAGATTCCCATTAACACATACGATACGATGCCTGTATAAGCCGCCCACCAATCGTAATATTGCAAGCCTGCCAAAATGGCGGCGGTTGCGCCGTTGAAGATAAAGAACGCGCACCAGATTTGCGTAACACGACGGGTATGCAGCACACCTTCGGGCGGCAGGTCGGGGTGTTGCAGTCGGGCGAGGCGTTCGATAACGGTTTGTTTGGCAAACAGGCTACCGCCGAAAACAGCAAGCATCAGCGCGTTGACGGCGACGGGATACCAATACATCGAGTCAGGCCGTCTGAAAACCAGTACCGCCGCAAAAAAGCGGCAAGGATAATTGCCGTAATGCGTTGGGCTGCAGTTTGCGGCATGGCGGCGCGTATCAGCCATAACACACACATGGCCGCTGCAAGCCAGAAAAATGCGCCGTTTTCCCTGCCGTAATACCATAGGAGCGGATAGGCAAGGCTGGCAAGGGTCAGTAGGAGTTTTCCTAGTATTTTCATGGTTGCGATTGATTTTCAGACGGCCTTGCCGATTGACAAGGCCGTCTGAAAATATGCTGATTCAAAGTGGAATCAGGAATCTTGTTGTACTTTCAAAACCGCTTGAACCACGTCTTCTACGGTACGCACGTTGCGGAAGTCTTCGGCTTGCAGTTTGCGGCCGGTTTCGCGTTTGATGTGGTCGATAAGGTCGATGGCGTCGATGCTGTCGATTTCCAAATCTTCGTAGAGGTTGGTTTCGGGTTTGATGCGTTCCGGTTCGATTTCAAACAGGTTAACCAGTGCATCGGTCAGCAGGGTGCGTACTTCTTGTTCGGTCATCTTGTCTCTCCCTTATGCTTGGCGGCTCTTGACGAACTCGGCCAGAGTTTTGACGTTGGCGAAGTTTTCGCGCAGGTTGTCGTTTTCACCGTCGAGCTGGAAGCCGAAGGTTTTTTGTACGGCCAAACCAAGTTCCAATGCATCAACCGAATCCAGACCCAGGCCGTCGTCGCCGAAAAGCGGATCTTCGCTGCCGATGTCGGCAACGGTAATGTCTTCCAAGCCCAAGCTGTCGATGATTAATTGTTTGATTTGGTTTTCTAAATTGCTCATGTGGTTTTCCTTGTAAAATAGTCTTGCAGGTATTCGTTTAAACGTCGTGCGGCGATGGGCAGGGGTTTTTCTGCCAGCCATTCTTCCGGCAGTATGTCATCGCCGACGGTAATTTCATAATGAATTTTTTGTGGCGGGATTTTGTACCACGGTTGCCCCTTTTTAAAATTGGGCGGCGTCATCTTGATGCACACGGGCGTGATGACTGATGCGCTGCGCAAACCGAGTGATACGGCGCCGCGGTGCATTTTAACCTGTCCGTCCCAACCTGTGCGCGTGCCCTCGGGGAAAATCAGCAAACTTTGTCCGCTTTTGAACACGGCATCGATTTCTTCCAGCATTTCCATGCTTTCATCGTTGGGGATGTAGCCGGAAGCAATAATTTGGCTTTTCATGCTGGGGTTGTGCAACAGGTCTTTTTTAACCAGTACGTTTGGCTCTGAATAATGGCTGATCAGCAAGACGACATCCAAAAGTGAGGGATGATTGGCAAGAATGAGCTGGCCGGGCCTGCCGAGTTTTTCCAAGCCGTTGAAACGGACGCTCAATACGCCCGACCATTGCAGATAGCCGACAAAGAAACGCCAAACTCTGCCTATCATGCGTCTTGCTTCAAGTTGACGTTTGATGTCGCCTTTGGTCGATTTGAGCGTATAGGGCAAAAGTGCGATTTTGAACAATACGCCTGCAACGCCGAAAAGGATAAAGCCGAAGAGTGTGGCAAAAAAGCGACGGAAATAGTCTAAAGTCTTCATGCGTTTTTCTGCCAGTGCCAGTTTCTACCAGCATAGTGTTGCGTGTGTTGTCGGCCGTCTGAAAGCAGGAAGCGTACCCACTCCAAGCTGCTCCAATAGGGCTCGACTGTTGTATCGTTAGGGTTTTCAGACGGCCTTTCGGATGTGGTTTCCAAGCTTAAGGTATAGTCTTTGCCCTTTGTAATCACCAGTGCCAATGCATAGGCAAACGGCGCACGTGTAGCTAGGACGGGATAGTCTTCGGACAAAGGATCATCGGCAACAATCACTAAAACGGATGGCGCGCCGTCTTGTAAAAGCGCAAATGCCTCGGTCAGCGCGGTTTCAAAGGAATCGGCAGCAACGGCCAACGCGGTATGCTCACTCATGTCTTTGCGCAACATCGACCATTGCCCAATCGTCGCGTTGTGAACGGACAGGCCGAATGAGGTCGGCGACACGGTATGCGTGTTCAAAAGCTCTTGCCACAATTCAAAGCTGCGGTTGCTTTCGCCGTCGTGCGAAACGTACACCGGGACGCTTTCAGGATATTGGTCGGCCAGATTCCATGCGGCATCGCAAACCAAGCGTGCCGCTTTTCCCAGGCGGCGGCGTTGCATTGGCGGTAAAAAGGAGAGCGCGGGTTTGCACTCAGGCAGTGAGGCGGTATCGAGTTTTCCCTGCGCCCAGTCCTGCCATTGCTCCGGCGTACTGATTTTGCTGGAGGAGGCCTGCCATGCGGCGATATTGAAGCTGAAACGGCAAACGTTTTGAGGCATGATGTCTTTCAATGTTTTACATTTTCATACATTGTAATGAAATGGGTTAGTAAAAGCTAGGCTCTGTTATAATGCATATTGTAACGTAATTTATTCCCGGATGACATTTTATGCCTTCAATACCGAGTGCCCCGATTTATGATGTGGCTTTGCTGCTTCCGCACAGCGGACATATGGTGCTAATCGATTGTGTGAAAGAATTTGGCGATGACTACACGGTTTGCCGTGCTCCGGTTGGCGACAAGCATATTTGCTGCAGGACGGCGTGTTGCCGTCTATGGCTTATATGGAATTGATGGCGCAGGGCATAGGCGCGTTTGCAGGAATTGAGGCTTTAAAGGCCGGAGAGCCTGTACGCTTGGGTTTTTTATTGGGAACGCGCAAGCTGGATTTGTTTGCCGATTCCGTGCCTGTCGGTACTGAGCTGGAAGTCAGGGCGCATGTGTCCATTCAGGATTTGGGCGGCATGGGCGTATTTGATTGCGAGTTGCGCTGGATGGATGCGCCGGAAAATGTGAAGCATCTGTTGCCGCCGGACGGTTTGCTGGCAAAAGCTTCTTTAAATGTGTACAGTCCGAAAGACGGTCAAATCATTTAAACCGTTTACAAGGCCGTCTGAAAAGACAAAGATTCAGACGGCCTGTCGATATAGTGAGAAAACGTATGAGTGAAACTATTTTAATTACAGGATCTAATCGCGGTATCGGCAAAGCCGTCGCGCTTGGTTTGGCACAGGACGGCTTTGATATTGTCGTCCACTGCCGCAGCCGCCGCGATGAAGCGGAAGCTGTCGCAGAAGAAATCCGTACATTGGGTAGAAATGCGCGCGTGTTGCAGTTTGACGTGTCCAACCGCGAAGCCTGCCGTGAAATTTTGACTGCCGACATTGAGGCAAACGGTACATATTACGGCGTGGTGTTGAATGCCGGCTTGACGCGCGACAATGCGTTTCCTGCTTTTACAGATGATGATTGGGATTTGGTGCTTCGTACCAATTTGGACGGTTTTTATAATGTGTTGCATCCTTTGACCATGCCGATGATCCGCCGCCGCAAAGCAGGACGGATTGTGTGTATGGCGTCGGTGTCCGGTTTGACGGGCAACCGCGGTCAGGTCAATTACAGCGCGTCCAAAGCGGGCCTTATCGGTGCGGCAAAGCCTTGGCGGTTGAGTTGGCAAAACGCAAAATTACCGTCAACTGCGTGGCGCCGGGCCTTATCGATACTGATATTATCGATGAGAACGTGCCTGTCGAAGAAATCTTAAAGGCCGTCCCTGCCGCGCGTATGGGATTGCCCGAGGAAGTGGCGCATGCGGTGCGCTTTTTGATGGATGAAAAAGCGGCGTACATTACGCGCCAAGTGATTGCTGTGAACGGAGGTTTGTGTTGAATACCAGAAGAGTCGTTGTAACAGGTATCGGCGGTATTACCGCCTTCGGCCGTGATTGGCAAAGTATTCAGACGGCCTTTAAAGCCGAAAAAAATGCCGTCAAATACATGGACTGGAGAGAACGCTTTCCTGAATTGGAAGCGCAACTGGGTGCGCCGATCGAAGGCTATTCTCCTCCCGAACACTGGACGCGCAAGCAGCTCAGAAGCATGGGGCGCGTGTCGCATTTGTGTGTCGATGCGGCGGAACAAGCTTTGACGGATGCGGGTTTGCTGGGCGATGAAAGCATTACAGACGGCCGTATGGGCGTAGCGTGCGGTTCGTCTGTCGGCAGTACCAAAGATATTGGCGATATGGGCGAACTTTGATTACCGGCACATCGCGCAATTTCAACGCCAATACTTATGTGCGCATGATGCCGCATACGACTGCCGCCAATATCGGCATTTTCTTCGGCTTGAAAGGCCGCATTATCCCGACTTCGAGCGCATGTTCTTCCGGCAGCCAAGGCATTGGTTATGCCTACGAAGCGATTAAATACGGCCTGATTGATATGATGTTGGCTGGCGGCGGCGAAGAGTTTTGTCCGTCTGAAGTGTATGTTTTCGATTCACTCTATGCCGCCAGCCGCTGCAACGGCGAACCTGAGCTGACGCCGCGCCCTTACGACAACGCTCGAGACGGCCTGGTCATCGGCGAAGGCGCAGGCATATTCGTATTGGAAGAATTGGAACACGCCCGTGCGCGCGGTGCGAAAATCTATGCTGAGCTTGTCGGCTATGGTGCCAACAGTGACGGCAGCCACGTTACCCAACCGCAAAAAGAGACCATGCAAAAATGTATGGAGCTTGCGCTGAAAGACGCCGGTATTACGCCTGATAAAGTCGGCTATGTCAGCGGTCACGGTACGGCGACCGAAAAAGGCGATATTGCTGAAACATTGGCGACTGAGGCAGTGTTTGGATTCATTCCCATGAGTTCGCAAAAAAGCTATCTCGGCCATACACTCGGCGCGTGCGGCGCATTGGAAGCCTGGTTTACCATCGAAATGATGAACAACGGCTGGTTTGCGCCGACCGTCAATTTGGAAAACATCGATCCGCGTTGCGGCAAGGTGGATTACATTCAAACAGGCGGACGCGAGATTCAAACCGATTATGTGGTCAGCAATAACTTTGCTTTTGGCGGTGTCAATACTTCGCTGGTGTTCAAACGTTGGCAAGAATAATTATTGCTTGATGTTATGATTAAAGGCCGTCTGAAACTTATCTTGAGTTTCAGACGGCCTTTATTTTATTTAGAGTTTGAGCTGCTTTTGGATTTTATTCGTTTGTTTTCTTCTGATTCAAATCCACCAGCCTTGTTCCAGCCAAGAAGTCGTAGAGGAACTGGCGGTCGGGATGGAATAGGGCGAATCCCCATGGCAGGATGAGCCAAATGAGCGCGGCGCCGAATGCGCCTTTGGGCGGGATATTGAGCAGATGACGCAATCCGGCGTAGGCAAACAGGGGAATGAAGACAATAAAGATGCTTGCCCAAATAAAGCGCAGGCGCAGCTGCGGCAGGGGCGGCTGGGTATCGTTTTTATCGGCTAAACCGATTTCCATGTCTGCATGGCGAGAGTTTGGCCTTTTTTGTGCCAGTTGGCGCGGAAGTAGAGCCACCATGCGTAGAACAGAATCAGACAGGTTGTCAGCATGGACAGGCGCGTGGAAACGGGATTGAGAAAGATGGCGACAATACCGGCTGCAAGAGCGGCAATGCTGGTAACGGCACCGGTCAGCAGAAGTTCGTAAACCAGTGCGGCGAGGCGGCGTTTGAGTGGGGCGGTAGGAAGACGGGTCATAATGCGATGGAAACGGAAATGGGTTTGATGGAAATAAAAACAGGCCGTCTGAAACGGGATAGGATGTTCAGACGGCCTGTTACTGTCGGGATTAGCGATGTGGACGTTTTTGACCGCGTGCCTGTTGGGCAGTCATTTGGTTCATTTCCTGACGGGTCGGACGTTTTTTGAAGATGGCGTGCGCTTCGTCAACGGAACATTTTTGCGACAGGCAAACCAAGGTAATCGCGTCTTTTTGATGTTGGCCGCCGCTGTGGTACATACGGCGCAGGTTGGCTTCGTTGATACGGCCTTTTTCCGGATCGATGTCGAATTTTTTCAGGCGCTCGAGGAATTGGCGTTGCTGACGGCGTGAAGTCCAAACGAAACCGCCTGCGGCAGCGGCCACGATGATGACGGCCAACAGGATGGCCAGTGGCCATGAATCGACGATCAGAACGATGATGAGGCTTAATACGGCAGTGGTCAGCAGGGCCAGACCGCCGATGCGAAGTTTGGTTTTATTATCCATATGGTTGGTGTTTCCTTGTTTTTTGCTGGAAGAGGCCGTCTGAAATGCGAGGTTCAGACGGCCTGAATTTGAGTTTACGCTATTTTACAGTATTTTCTGTTTTTGGGGCGTATTGCGTGCAAGTTTGTTGACGCGTGGCAACGGTTTCAAGCGGCCAGCGAAGTGACGAGCTGTTTGAACTCGGTCCATGCATCGCCTTCTTCCGCGCCTTTGATGATGCGGTCGATTTTGGCGCAGGTTTTGAGCGCGTCGAGTAGGCGGTTGATGGAAATGCGTTTGGCCGCCATCGGTGCAAGGGTCTGCTTGTCGCCCCATAAACGCAGGCTGTTGCGCAGGCTTTGGATATTTTGGCCTTGTTTGAGTGCGGCAGTCAGGCGGATTAGGGTGCGGATGTCTTCGGCAACCGCCCACAAAAGCAAAACCGGCTCTTCGCCTTCTTCTTCCAAACCGTCCAGTAAACGGGAAACGCGCAGGGCGTCGCCTTTCATCCATGCGCCTGCCAGTTGGAATACGTCGAAGCGGGCGACGGTGGCAACCGCGGCTTCTGCATCGTCAATATTGATCAAGTGGCCTTGGGGGTGGAGCAGGGCAAGTTTTTCAATTTCCTGACGGGCGGCCAAAAGATTGCCTTCGACGCGATCGGCAAAAAGGGCGAGTGCTTCAGGTTCGATATTCAAACCCTGCTGTTTTAGACGGCCCTGTATCCATTGCGGCAAAGCATGTGGCGCAACGGCTTTGGCTTCTAAGACGATGCCTTTGCCTGCCAATGCGGAAAACCATTTAGACTGGATTTGCGCTTTTTCAAGCTTGGGCAGGAGGATGAGCGTAACCGTATCTTCGGGCAGGTGTTCGGCGAAGGCTTGCAGGGCATCGCCTCCGTTTTTGCCGGGTTTACCGTTGGGAATGTGGATTTCCAGCAGTTTCAAATCGGCAAATAAACCTGCGCTGCCAGCACTTTGCAACAGCTCATTCCAGTCAAAATTGTTTTCGGCGGTATAGACTTCGCGGTTGAGATAACCTTGTTTTTTTGCGGCTGCGCGCAGCGTATCCAATGCCTCGATGCGCAATAAATCCTCTTCGCCGTGAATAATGTACAACGGTTTGAGCGGCGTATCGGGGCGCAGGCTCTCAATGGGCGCGGCAGCCATTATTGCGCTTTCAGGAAAGTCAGGCGGCGGACGATTTGATCTGCGGCGTCGATGCGCATTTCAGACCAAATGGTTTCTTCCTCTTCCTGTTTGCCTAAACTTCGCTGTCGGCATAGTCCATGGTGCGGTGAACCTTAACTTCCATCGGTTCGCCAACCGGCTCGCCGTTGCGGAAGGCTTGGGCTTTGACGGTCATGGCCAGCAGGTATTCGTTAATCGCGGCGGCGCGGGTGATGGTGTAGATATCGCGGCGTTTTTGAAAGTCGACAACGCGCAGGGTGATTTGTGATTCGGCTTCGCTAACTGGATGGCCGTCAGCACGGCGTAAGGCATTTTCCAGCGCTTTTTGCATGACGGCTCCGCCTTCTACATGCCAGTTTTGATAAGGCAGCGGCTGCGAAGTCACGCCTGTGCCTTTCAGGTGGAAACCGCAAGAAGCAAGCAACAGGGCGAGTGCAGGCAATAGGATTTTTTTCATTGGATATTCCTTCGTTGAAACCGGTTACGGTATCGTCGGATTATAACGAATAATGTTTAGGCCGTCTGAAACCGCAAACGGAAAGTATTTCAGACGGCCTTGTCTTTGATGGCGAAAATCTTATTTTTCTAACCAAATCAGGCTGACCATGCGGCCGGTTTGTCCATCGCGGCGGTAGGAGAAGAAAGTATCACGTTCCAAGACGGTGCAATGGGTGCCGCCATAAATCATGTTCACACCTTCGCGATGCAGAACCATGCGCGCCAAAGCGTAAATGTCGGCAAGGTATTTGCCGCCGCCGATGTCTTCAAACGCATCGACAGCTTCCGGCATAGGTGTGCAAAACGCATCAAATACATCTTGCCCCACCTCAAACGCATCAGGGCCGATGGCAGGCGCGAGATAGGCCATTATTTCCAACGGCTCGACATTCATTGCCGCAATGGTATTTTGCAAAACGCCACCTGCCAAACCGCGCCAACCTGCATGAGCTGCCGCAACAACGGTCCCTGCTTTGTCGCAAAATAAGACAGGCAGGCAATCGGCAGTCATTGAAGCGCAGGCGACCGTACCCGTCGTATCAACCGAAGCATCGGCATCGGGCGTATTGCCTAACGCTTCGGCGGCATTTACAACAATGGAGCTGTGGATTTGATTGAGGTAGGCAACGGGCAGGCCGACTTGTTCCTGCACGATTTCGCGGTTGCGGAGCACGGCTTCCAGATTGTCGCTGACGTGTGAGCCGACATTCAGGCTGCGATATACGCCTTCGCTGACACCGCCGTTGCGCGTGGTAATAAGCGTTTTAACATTGGCAGGTGCTGGCCAGTCGGCAGTCAAAAATTCTTGCCTTGGGGAGCGAGGTTTAGGGTATCTGTGATGGTTTTCATAATCTTTGAATCGCTGAAATATTGGAACGGATTGATTTCAGACGGCCTCAGATAATATTTTAGGCCGTCTGAAAAATGGGTTTAATCCCTTACATAAACGACTTCGACATCGTAGTCGTCTTCATTCCAATCGTCGTCATCGTCCATGCCGAATTTCTCTTGCCATTCTTCCTCGTTACTCAAAGACGAATCTAAACCAGCTTCCAGACGCAGGACGGAAAGCAGGTGGTACATATCGTCAGGCATAGGCGCTTCAAAGGAAACGGTTTCACCGGTTTTCGGATGTACAAAGCTCAAGCGGTAGGCATGCAGGGCTTGGCGCGCGCCGAGGGCTTTGATGGCTTCTTTAACCGCGTCGCTGCATGGATGGCGTAGGTTGCCGTAAACAGGATCGGCGGCCAGCGGATGGTTGGCTTCGCGCATATGGACGCGGATTTGGTGTGTGCGGCCGGTTTCGAGCGAGCATTCGATGTAGCTGTGTGCCAGATAACGTTCCAACACTTTGACGTGGGTAATGGCAGGTTTGCCACCGAATTTAACGACTGCCATTTTCAGGCGGTTGTGCGGATCGCGGCCGATTTGGGTTTCGATTTTGCCGTCGAAAGGAACAATGCCGTTGGCGACTGCACGGTAAATGCGTTTGACTGTGCGCTCTTGAAGCTGTTGAACCAGTGAGTTTTGCGCCGGCAAGGTTTTGGCGACCACCATCAGACCGCTGGTTTCTTTGTCCAAACGGTGTACGATGCCCGCACGCGGCACTTGGCTTAATTCGGGACAGTGTGCCAACAGGCCGTTGAGCAGGGTACCGCTCCAGTTGCCTGCGGCAGGATGGACGACCAGTCCGGCCGGTTTGTTGATGACGATGACGGTATCGTCTTCATAAATAATGTCCAAATCCATAGGCTCGGGCGTGAACGCGAGGTTTTCTTCGCTCGGACGTACCGTAACGGCAATCAATTCACCGCCTATCATTTTATCTTTGGGTTGCGCGGGCTTATCGTTTACAATGACTGCACCCTCTTTAATCCACGAACTCAGGCGGCTGCGCGAGTAGTCAGGTATGAGTTTGGCCAATACGGCATCCAGCCTTCCGCCTGCCATTTCGAGCGGAACGGTCAAATTAACACAACTTTCTGTTTCAGGGGATGACGGAAAGTCTAAATCATCGCTATAATCGGCTTCGTTATCAAAGGAAGTATTCTGCATGAAAAAAATTCTTTAGTAGTTTCTTTAGGTTTGGCACTGAGTGCCTGCGCAAATAAAGGCACAATCGATAAAGACGCCCAAATTACTCAAGATTGGAGTGTGGAAAAGCTTTATGCCGAAGCGCAAGACGAATTGAACAGCAACAATTATACGCGAGCTGTCAAGTTATACGAAATTTTAGAATCCCGTTTTCCAAACGGCCGCTATGCACAGCAGTCCCAGTTGGATACGGCGTATGCCTATTATAAAGACGATGAGCCGGAAAAAGCCTTGGCTGCCATTGCGCGCTTCCAACGCCATCATCCGCAACATCCGAATATGGACTACGCGTTGTACTTGAAAGGTTTGGTTCTGTTTAATGAAGACCAGTCTTTCTTGAACAAGCTGGCTTCCCAAGACTGGTCCGACCGCGACCCGAAAGCCAACCGCGATGCTTATCAGGCGTTTGCCGAGTTGGTTCAACGTTATCCAAACAGCAAATACGCTGCCGATGCAACCGAGCGTATGGCCAAGCTGGTGGACGCTTTGGGCGGTAACGAGATGTCTGTGGCGCGTTATTACATGAAACGCGGTGCTTATGTCGCAGCAGTCAACCGTGCGCAAAAAATCGTCAGCCGTTACCAAAATACCCGTTACGTTGAAGAAGCTTTGGCGATGATGGAATTGGCGTACAAAAAACTGGACAAGCCGCAACTGGCTGCCGATACACGCCGTGTTTTGGAAACCAACTTCCCGCAAAGCCCGTTCTTGCAACACGAATGGCGATCTGACGATATGCCTTGGTGGCGTTACTGGCGTTAAGCGTCGGGTTGTTCAGGCATGAATAAGGCCGTCTGAAAATGATGCAGCTATGCATTTGGTTTTCAGACGGCCTTTGTTTTTAATGTTTTTTACGTTCTCTGTAAACAGGGTGCAAAATTCGTTTTAATATGGTAAAGTCTGATTTTAATAACTCGACGGTTTGAAGCCGTTACTCAGGGGCTGTTTAAATTTAAAATCAGTTTTGTTGAAGCCGCATCGGATTTGTCGTTGATGCATTCAGGAAAATTTCAGTCGTCAGGCTGATTTGGTTTTAAATTTAATCAGCCCTTTATGTTTACAAAAAAACAGAGGTAGATTCTCATGAAGTCTTGGCAGCTTCCTGAACACGTTGCCGACGTGTTACCGACCAATGCCCGACAACTGGAAAGCGCCCGTGAACAGCTGTTGGCTTTGTTTCGCGTGCATGGTTATGAATTGGTGCAACCGCCATTGATGGAATACAGCCATTCCTTATTGACGCATATCGATGCCGGTTTGTCGTTGAAAACCATTTTGGTCGTCGATCAGCTCAGCGGCCGTCAGCTCGGTATCCGCGCGGATATTACGCCGCAGGTGGCGCGTATTGATGCCCACTTGCTTTCTGCCAACCAAGGCATCAACCGTTTATGCTATGCCGGCTCGGTGCTTCATGCGCGGCCTGACGGATTGCTCAATATGCGTGAGCCTTTGCAGGCGGGTGCGGAAATGTATGGCTTGGAAGGCATTGAAGCAGATATTGAATTGATTGATTTGATGCTGAAAAGTATGAAAATCGCCGATATGGGCGAGGTCTTGCTTTCATTGGGCCATATCGGCGTATTCCGTGCTTTTAGCAAATGCCGCGCATTTGGATGTGCAGCAATCGGCAATCCTGCTGTCATCAATGCAGGACAAAGATGCCGAGGCCGTCAGCCAGTTGGTCAAAGAGTGGAAACTAGATGGCATGTGGGCAAAAAGCGTTTTCACTGTTGCCCCTGACTGTACGGCGGTCGTGAAGTGCTGACTTTGGCTAGAGAGAAATTACCGGAATTGTCCGCAGTCAGTGCGGCTTTTGGATGAATTGCAGGCAGTATGCGATGCGTTCCCAAATCAAAAAAAGTGCATATCGATTTGTCGGAACTGCGCGTTGACAATTACCATACCGGTTTGCTTTACGCGGCTTATGGTTCAAACCGTCATGATGCCGTGGCACGCGGCGGCCGTTATGATGGATTGGGCGGATACTTCGGACGTGCGCGTCCTGCGGCCGGATTCAGTTTTGATTTGCGCAGCTTTATCGGCCGCCTTCCTGCTATCGGACGGGAATCCGTAGTGGCTGTCGATGTAAAAGACATGCCTGCGGCTCAAGAAGCGGTAGATGCTTTGCGCGAACAAGGACAATGTGTCGTTATCGATTACGGTATCGGCTATAACGGTTCGGAAGAGGTTACAGGCCGTCTGAAACAGGTAGACGGCGTTTGGAAAGTAATCGCTTTGAACGATTGAGTTTTATTTTGAAATTTTGTATCTGAAATAAGGTTAGATGGCTATGGCTAAAAATGTTGTCGTAATCGGTGCCCAATGGGGTGATGAAGGCAAAGGTAAGATTGTTGACTGGCTGGCGGAAGAAACCAGCGGTGTTGTACGTTTCCAAGGCGGCCACAATGCCGGCCATACTTTGGTCGTCGGTGGCAAAAAAACCATTTTGCGCCTGATTCCAAGCGGCATTTTGCATGAGACTTTGGACTGCTTCATCGGCTCAGGTGTCGTCGTTTCTCCTGAAGCATTGTTGGGCGAAATCGACGAATTGAACGCTGCCGGTGTGAAAAACGTCGAAGGCCGTCTGAAAATTGCGCCAACCTGTCCATTGATTCTGCCTTACCACATTGCGCTGGACCAAGCACGCGAAGCTTCCCGCGGTAAAAGCAAAATTGGTACAACCGGTCGCGGCATTGGCCCAGCCTATGAAGATAAAGTTGCCCGCCGCGCGATTCGCGTGGTGGACTTGTTGCACCTTGAAAAACTGGTTGAAAAACTGGAAGCCGTTTTGGCTTATTACAATGTTCAGTTGCAACACCTGCACAATGCCGAGCCGGTAAAAGTTGAAGACGTGATGGCGGTCATTGAAAAAGTTGCGCCGCGCATTACGCCGATGATTACCGATGTTTCCCGTGTGTTGAACGAGAAAAACCGCAAAGGCGAAAGCCTGTTGTTTGAAGGTGCGCAAGGTACGTTGCTGGACATCGACTACGGCACTTATCCGTTTGTAACTTCCTCCAACTGCTTGGCTGGTGCCGCTTCTGCCGGTGCAGGCGTAGGTCCGCAAATGCTGGATTACGTTTTGGGTATCGTTAAAGCCTATACTACCCGCGTGGGTTCCGGTCCATTCCCGACTGAATTGTTTGACGAAGTGGGCGCAGGCTTGGCTGAGCGCGGCCATGAATTCGGTTCTGTAACCGGCCGTGCGCGTCGTTGTGGCTGGTTTGACGCGGCTGCTCTGAAACGCTCTATTCAAGTTAACGGCATTTCCGGTATGTGTATTACCAAGCTGGACGTGATGGACGGTATTGAGAACATCAATATCTGCGTAGGTTATGAATTGCCTGATGGCAGCAAAACCGACATTCTGCCTTGCGGCTCTGATGCGGTAGAAACCTGCAAACCGATTTACGAAACCATGCCGGGTTGGAGCGAGTCGACTTTCGGCGTGAAAGAATATGACAAGCTGCCTGAAAACGCTAAAGCTTATCTGAAACGTATTGAAGAAGTGTGCGGTGCACCTGTGGCCATTGTTTCAACCGGTCCTGACCGTGAAGAAACCATCGTTCTGCATCATCCGTTTGCTTAATTGATTAAGTGAATAAAAGGCCGTCTGAATGTTTCAGACGGCCTTTTATATGAAATACAATAAAAATTCAGTCCTGAAGGACGTCTGTCTTCAGGGCTGAATTTTGTATTCTACGCCGTTTTTAAACGTCAGTGTTTGGAAACCGAGATGTAGTACCAAGTAACAATTATTCTCATTGATGTAAGTCAAGAAAAGGCTAGTCTGTAATTTTATTTCAACAAAACCCCTGTAAATGGAAGGGTATTAGTGCTATCCTTTCACAAAATTTACGGTCTATATTTTCAATAAAATTAGGAGCTTGATATGTCAAATGATGTTCAGCAACGTCCAGCCGCTTGGGAAGGTTTTACCGGAGGTAACTGGGAAACCAACGTAGATGTTCGCGATTTTATTCAGAAAAACTACACGCCTTATGAAGGCGATGCCTCTTTCTTAGCACCTGCGACCGAAGCCACAACCAAACTGTGGGCAGACGTATTGGAAGGCATTAAAGTAGAAAACCGTACGCACGAGCCGTACAAAATCGACGCGCAAATCGTGTCCGGTATTACCAGCCACGCTCCAGGCTACATCAACAAAGATTTGGAAACCATCGTCGGCCTGCAAACAGACGAGCCTTTGAAACGCTCCATCATGCCGTTTGGCGGTTTGAAAATGGTGCAAGACGCGTGCAAAGTGTACAACGTTGAGCTGAACCCTGAAGTCAGCGAAATTTTCACCAAATACCGCAAAACCCATAACCAAGGCGTGTTTGACGTTTACACTCCCGACATCCGCCGTTGCCGTAAATCAGGCGTGATTACCGGTCTGCCGGATGCTTATGGCCGTGGCCGTATTATCGGTGACTACCGTCGTGTTGCATTGTACGGTATCGACTTCTTGATGAAAGACAAACTCAACCAGTTCAACTCACTGCAAGCCGATTTGGAAAACGGTGTGGACTTGGAAGAAGTGATCCGCCGCCGCGAAGAAATCAATGAGCAATACAAAGCATTGGGCCAAATGAAAGAAATGGCGGCTTCTTACGGCTACGATATTTCCGGCCCTGCAAAAAATGCACAAGAAGCCATCCAATGGACTTACTTTGCCTACCTCGCTGCCGTTAAATCTCAAAACGGTGCGGCAATGTCTTTCGGCCGTGTATCTTCATTCTTGGACATCTACATCGAACGCGACCTGAAAAACGGTGTGATTACCGAAACCCAAGCGCAAGAATTCATTGACCACTTGGTGATGAAACTGCGTATGGTTCGTTTCCTGCGTACTCCGGAATACGATCAACTCTTCTCCGGCGACCCGATTTGGGCAACCGAATCCATCGGCGGTATGGGCTTGGACGGTCGTACCTTGGTAACACGCACCAACTTCCGCGTGTTGCACACCTTGTACAACATGGGTCCGTCTCCTGAGCCAAACATCACCGTATTGTGGTCTGAACAACTGCCACAAGGTTTTAAAGAGTACTGCGCAAAAGTATCCATCGACACTTCGTCTATCCAATACGAAAACGACGACTTGATGCGTCCTGACTTCAATAGCGATGACTACGCTATTGCCTGCTGCGTGAGCCCGATGATTGTCGGCAAACAAATGCAGTTCTTCGGCGCCCGTGCCAACTTGGCAAAAACCCTGCTGTACGCAATCAACGGCGGTGTGGATGAAAAATCTAAAGAACAAGTTGGTCCGAAAACCGAACCGATTATGGACGAAGTCTTGGACTACGACACTGTCTTTGCGCGCATGGACAAATTCATGGATTGGCTGGCAACCCAATACGTTACTGCCTGAACATCATTCACTACATGCATGACAAATACAGCTACGAAGCTGCATTGATGGCATTGCATGACCGTGATGTGATCCGTACGATGGCTTGCGGTATTGCCGGTCTGTCTGTGGCTGCCGACTCTCTGTCTGCCATTAAATACGCCAAAGTGAAACCGATTCGCGACGAAAACGGCATTGCCGTTGACTTTGAAATCGAAGGCGAATACCCACAATTTGGTAACAACGATGACCGAGTTGACGATATCGCCTGCGATTTGGTTGAACGCTTCATGAAAAAAGTGGCAACCCACAAAACTTACCGCAACGCCACTCCGACTCAGTCCGTACTGACCATTACTTCCAACGTTGTTTACGGTAAGAAAACCGGTAATACTCCAGACGGCCGCCGTGCAGGCGCTCCGTTTGGTCCGGGTGCAAACCCAATGCACGGCCGTGACGTCAACGGTGCAGTCGCTTCATTGACTTCCGTAGCCAAACTGCCATTTGAGTTTGCCAAAGACGGTATTTCTTATACCTTCTCCATTATTCCCGGTGCGTTGGGTAAAGACGAGCATTCTCGTGAGCGCAACCTTGCCGGTTTGATGGACGGTTATTTCCACCATGAAGACGGTATTTTGGAAGGCGGTCAACACTTGAACGTCAACGTATTGAATCGCGAGACTTTGGAAGATGCAATGCACCATCCGGAGAAATATCCGCAGTTGACCATTCGCGTGTCCGGTTATGCGGTTCGCTTCAACTCGTTGACCCGCGAACAACAGCTTGACGTGATTACCCGTACATTCACAGAAACCATGTAATTCGGGTGGAAAAACAAACCGGAAGCTAAATTTGCATTTGGTTTGTTTTGAAACAAAGCTCCAAGGCCGTCTGAAATGTTCAGACGGCCTTTATTATCGTACAATCCATATAAGCAAAAACATTTTTGAGCCGAACACTATGTCCACGACTTTTGCCATTACCCCCGAGCCGGAACTGAAAGACTTTGGCCACCGCCACTATAACGGCAAAGGCATTATTCATTCGATTGAATCTTGCGGGGCTGTCGATGGTCCGGGTTTGCGCTACGTGCTCTTTTTGCAAGGTTGCCTGATGCGCTGCCTGTATTGCCATAATCGCGATACTTGGGATTTTCATACCGAGCAGGCGCAGGAATTGGATGTGGCAACTGTGATGAAGCAGGTCATGACCTATCGTCATTATCTGCGTGCGACAGGCGGAGGCGTAACGGCAACCGGAGGCGAGCCGTTATTGCAATATGAATTTGTGCGCGACTGGTTTACGGCCTGTCGGGAACACGATATCCATACCTGTCTCGACAGCAATGGCTATGCTTTGCACTATGACTCGATTTTGGATGATTTGCTCGATCATACCAATTTGGTTATGCTCGACTTAAAACAAATCGATCCTGAAATTCATAAAGTGCTTGTCGGTATCCCAAATACCAAAACGCTGAAATTCGCGCGCTATCTTGCCGAACGCAATCAGCCGACACGGATTCGTTATGTGGTTGTTCCAGGCTACACCGATGATGAGCGTTCAGCGCATTTATTGGGCGAGTTTATTGGTGATATGGAGAATGTCGAAATGGTCGAGCTTTTGCCGTATCACGAATTGGGCGCCCATAAATGGGCTTTGTGTGGCGATGAATACAAATTAAAAGGCGTACATCCGCCGCCTAAAGAAACCATTTTGAAAATCAAAGAAATATTAGAGAGTTACGGAAAAAACATTATTTATTAAAATAGAAAAAGGTCGTCTGAAACGAAATAATCAGTTTCAGACGGCCTTTTCATGATTGAAAGACTTAAGCGTTCAATGCGGCCAAAACCTTGGCAACAACTTCTGATACCGCAACGGTTTGAGCTTGATTGTCACGGCGTTCGGCATATTCAACATTGCCTTCTTTTAAGGCGCGATCGCCGATTACGATGCGGTGAGGAATACCCAACAGCTCGGAGTCATTCAGCAATACGCCCGCACGTTCGTCGCGGTCATCCAACAATACATCCGCACCGGCAGCCAAAAGCTCGGCATAGATTTTGTCGGCAGCTTCGCGTACGGATTCAGATTTTTTGTAGTTCATCGGCACGATAACGACTTCAAACGGCGCCATTGCTTTGGTCCAAACAATGCCTTTTTCGTCGTTGTTTTGCTCGATGGCAGCAGCAACAACGCGGGTAATACCGATGCCGTAGCAGCCCATTTCCATGATTTGGGATTTGCCGTTATTGTCCAAGAAGCTGACATTCATGGCTTGGGTATATTTGTCGCGCAATTGGAAAACGTGGCCGACTTCAATACCGCGCGCCAGTTTCAGACGGCCTTGTTCGTCGGGGCTGATGTCGCCTTCGATGACATTGCGCAAATCGACAAATTCAGGCTCGGCAGCATCGCGGCCGAAGTTGAAGCCGGTATAGTGGTAGTCGTCTTCGTTCGCGCCAATCACCCAGTCTGCGCCTTTTTCGGTGGCGAAATCGGCATAGACTTTACCTTTGAAGTTGACAGGGCCGAGCGAGCCACCGTTTGCGCCGAATTGTTCAACAATCGCGGCAGGGCTTGCCATGGTCAGTGGCGATTTCACGCCGGCCAGTTTTTCTGCCTTGATGTCGTTAAATTCATGGTCGCCGCGTAACAGAAGCAGGACGAGTTCGCCTTCGTTTTCGCCTTCAACCACGATAGATTTGAGGGTTTGTTCAACCGGAATATTCAGGAATTCAACCAAAGACTCAATGGTTTTAACGTTTGGCGTATGTACTTTGGTTAACTCGGACTGAGCAGCAGCGCGTTCGCCTTTAAGCGGCAAAGTCGGTGCCAATTCGATATTGGCGGCGTAATCGGAAGTGTCGCTATATGCAATAACATCTTCTCCGCTTTCAGCCAATACTTGGAATTCGTGAGAGCCGGTACCTCCGATGCTGCCGGTATCCGCAGCAACAGGACGGAATTCTAAACCCAAACGGGTGAAGATACGGCAGTAAGCGTCGTACATATCTTGATAGGTCGTCTGAAGTGAGGCATAGTCGGCATGGAAGGAATAAGCGTCTTTCATGACGAACTCGCGCGCACGCATCACACCAAAGCGCGGACGCACTTCATCACGGAATTTGGTTTGGATGTGGTAAAAGTTTTTCGGCAGTTGTTTGTAGCTGTTGATTTCTTTGCGCACGATGTCGGCAATGACTTCTTCACAAGTCGGACCCATACAGAAATCGCGGTCATGACGGTCTTTCAAGCGCAGCAGTTCTTTACCGTAAAACTCCCAGCGGCCGGATTCCTGCCACAGTTCGGCAGGTTGTACCACCGGCATCAGCAGCTCTACGCTACCCGCGCGGGCCATTTCTTCGCGCACGATATTTTCAACTTTGCGCAATACGCGCAGACCCATCGGCATCCAAGTATAAAGACCGGATGCATTGGCTTTGATCAAGCCGGCACGAATCATCAGCTTGTGGCTGGCAAGTGCGGCTTCGGTAGGGGCTTCTTTAAGGGTAGAAATGAAGAACTGGGAGGCTTTCATGGCGTATTTTTCTTTCTTAAAAATAAGTGCGTATTGTAACGCAAAATGTGTGGCCGCGCGTCTTTTGAATGGCATCTGATGAAATCTGCCGTTGTTTCACGGAGCTTTTGATTCGGGGCGATTTTTAGGGATGTCAACCCTAATTTATGCACAAAGCCGCATAACCTTGTTTTACCTATAAATTTTTACTGTATGATTATAGTAAAATCCTATAAATATAACTACTTGATTTTATTATATTTTATTTGATTAAATTTTAGTCAATTTAAGACTTGGTTTGTTCCTAAAGAAAATTTTACGATTACCCAAAGCTTATCAACAGATTTATCCACAGAGATTGTGTATAGATTTTAAATGCTGTCGGCGTAATGATTTCGCATGATTGGTAAGTCTTGTTTAAAGTAGATTTGGTTGCCTTAAAAAGATGGGGTAACAACACGATGGGCAGGTTTTGCGCTAACATTCTGCTTATTGCTGTTTCCTTACAAGGAATAAAATGAAAAATTCAGAATTGCATTTGCAGGAACGCAGAAAGATGTTTAACGGGCATCAGGAACGCTACTACCACTTTTCTCAAACCTGCCGGACGGACATGGTATTTGATGTCTATCTGCCGCCACAAGTCTTAAAAGGCTATCCTGCGCCTGTTTTATATTTTCTTTCTGGATTAAAAAGTGATGGTTCTGAATTGGTTCGACAAAGCGGAATCCAGCGCTTTGCGGCGCAATGGAATATTATTGTGGTTTTTCCGGATACCTCGCCACGCGGTCAGCACGTTGCCGACAGTGAGGAACATTATCTTGGACAGGGTGCCGGATTTTATGTTAATGCAACTGAAGCACCTTGGGCGCAGCATTATCAACTGGAAAGCTATATCAGCCAAGAATTGCCTGATTTGATCGAGCATAATTTCCCGGTAACGAAAGAGCGCAGCATTGCAGGTTTCAGCATGGGCGGGCATGGTGCGCTGCATTTGGCTTTGAACTATCCCGGCCGATATGCTGCGGTTTCCGCTTTTGCGCCTTTATGTCATCCTATCGATACGGAAGGTGGCAGGCAGGCGTTTTCAGCTTATTTGGGTCAAAACATGGAAACATGGAAACGCTGTGACAGTACAGAGCTGCTTCAGACGGCCTTGCATAAATTGCCTATTTTGATTGATGTCGGCAGTGAAGATGCTTTGTATCCTGACGTCCTGCAACTGGAAGCATTTGTCCGCTCAGCGCGTGAAAAAGGTTTCAATATCCAATATAAAGTCCGTCCGGGCTATGGGCATGATTATTTCTTTATTGCCAGCTTTATTGATTCGCATATTGAGTTTCACGCTCAGGCATTAGGGCTTTAAACTATATTAAATAAAAGGCCGTCTGAAATCCGATTAATGGTCAGATTTCAGACGGCCTTTATTTGGTCTTTTTTGACCTTTTATTTCAAACAGATTTATTCCTCGGGACGTTCGCCGTCGGTATCATCCAATTTGCCTTCGGTAATATCGACATTGATACCGACTGCCGCACGGATTTTGGCATCGATTTCGTTGGCGATATCAGGGTTTTCTTTCAGCCAAACGCGTACATTGTCTTTACCTTGTCCGATTTTTGCGCCGTTGTAGCTGTACCATGCGCCGGATTTCTCAACGATGTCATGTTTGACGCCCAAGTCGATCAATTCGCCTTCCCAGCTGATGCCTTCGCCGTAAAGAATATCGAATTCGGCTTGACGGAACGGAGGGGCAACTTTGTTTTTGATGACTTTGACTTTGGTTTCGTTACCAATCACGTCATCGCCTTTTTTAATCTGACCGGTACGGCGGATGTCGAGGCGGACGGAGGCATAGAATTTGAGCGCGTTACCGCCGGTTGTGGTTTCAGGGCTGCCGAACATCACGCCGATTTTCATACGGATTTGGTTAATGAAAACAACCAATGTATTGGTGCGTTTGATATGGCCGGTCAGTTTGCGCAGGGCTTGGCTCATCAGGCGGGCTTGCAGGCCGACGTGGCTGTCGCCCATTTCGCCTTCGATCTCGGCTTTAGGTACAAGTGCGGCTACGGAGTCGACAACGACCATATCGATACCGCCTGAGCGTACCAATGTATCGCAGATTTCCAATGCCTGCTCGCCGGTATCCGGTTGGGAGAGATAGAGTTCTTCGACTTTTACGCCGAGTTTTCGGGCGTAAATCGGGTCAAAAGCATGCTCGGCATCGATGAATGCGCAGATGCCGCCATTTTTTTGGCATTGGGCAATGGCTTCGAGACAGAGTGTGGTTTTACCGGAGGATTCCGGGCCGAAAATTTCAACCACGCGGCCGCGGGGCAGACCGCCAACGCCGAGTGCCAAGTCCACGCCGAGGGAGCCGGTGGAAATAACATCAAGGTTTTCTTCCTGTTGGCTGCCGTCCATTTTCATGATGGAGCCTTTGCCGAAGTTTTTTTCGATTTGGGCAAGGGCGGCGGCTAAGGCTTTGCTTTTTTCGTCTGACATGTTTTCTCTCCGAAAGGAAATATGAATCGCTAAGAATTTATTTAGCTATTATCGCATAAATTAAGAAAAAGTATAGTTTTATTTTTATTTTTCAGACGGCCTGTGTTTTTTGTATGCAACAGGCCATCTGAAACGTTGAATAATCAATCAGTTGGTCAATGATGCAAAAACTTGGAAATAATCGGGGAAAGTTTTATGTGTACATTTCGGGTCGTTGATGATGACGGGGATGCCCAAAAGCGAAGCCAGCGAGAAACACATGGCCATGCGGTGGTCGTCGTAAGTATCGATGACGGCATCAGGTGTAAGCGTTTCGGGCGGTGTAATGTGGATGGCTTCGGCTTCTTCGATGACTTCTGCACCCAGTTTGCGCAGTTCGTTTGCCATGGCGGCGATACGGTCGGTTTCTTTGACGCGCCATGAGCCGATATTACGCAGGGTGCAGGGCTGTTTGGTGGCCAGTGCGACGATGGCCAAGGTCATGGCCGCGTCTGGAATATGGTTGGCATCCAAATCAAAAGCCTGAATCTTGCGCTCGGCAGGGCGGGAAATTTCAACAAAATTTTCGCCCCAAATCACATCTGCACCGATTTTCTCCAATTCACGCGCAAAGGCAACGTCGCCTTGAATGCTGTGTGCGCTGATGCCAGTCACGCGGATGGGTGTACCTGCAATCAGGCCTGCACCCAAGAAATAAGACGCGCTGGAGGCATCGCCTTCTACATATAAATGTTCGGGCGCATGATATTTGGCACCGGCCGGGATTTTAAATACACGGTAGTCTTCATTGATGATGTCCACACCAAACTGCGCCATCAGTTTGAGCGTGATATCGATATAAGGTTTGGAAATCAACTCGCCTACCATGTGAATTTCAAATGCTTGTCCGGTCAAGGGCAAAGCCATCAGCAGGGCGGTCAGGAATTGGCTGGACACATTGCCTTTAATCGGAATAACGCGCTCGCCGTTGTCTTGGCGTTTGCCGATCTGAAGCGGAGGGTAGTTTTCATTGCCTAGATATTGTACGTCCGCGCCGGCAATGCGCAACGCGTCCACCAAATCGCCGATGGGGCGTTCGTGCATACGCGGTACGCCATGCAGATGATAGTCGCCACCCAAAACGGCAAGCGCGGCAGTCAAAGGGCGGAATGCCGTACCGGCGTTGCCTAAAAACAAATCGGCGGTTTGGTTGGGAAAGCGGCCGCCGGTGCCATGAACTTTCAGACGGCCTTCAGGTAAAGATTCAATTGGTACGCCGAGTTTGTCGAGTGCTTCAAGCATCCGATCGGTATCGTCGGATTTGAGCAAAGAATGGATTTCGCAAACGTTGTCGGAGAGTGCGGCCAAGAGCAGCGTGCGGTTGCTGATGCTTTTGGAACCGGGCAGGGCAACGGTGGAAGGTTTGAGTGTGGAAGCCGGCAGGCGGATAAATTCGGTCATGGCTGGACTAAGCTCGTTTGAATTGTAAATTAGACCGATATTATACGCAGGCAAAGGCCGTCTGAAAAATGAAGAGGGCGCAATTTATTTGTGAAAAAATGAATTTTTATATCGTTACACTATTTCCCAATCGTTTATTTTGAAATTTTCTGCTCCTGTTTTGTGTTTGCCGCTATAACTTATTTTGTTGTGGCAGGTATATAACCAAACACCATAAGAAAATCAGAAACCATTCTTTCCTATTTTTTCAGACGGCCTTTAATATCGGCGGACAATCATTGATAAAGCAAGAGCACGACCATGAGCCATTATCCTTTGTTTGCCGATTTGAGAAACCGTCCTGTTTTACTGGCAGGCGCGGGCAAGGTTGCCGAGCGCAAGGCGGAAAGTCTGTTGTCTGCCGGAGCGCGCGTGCGTGTTGTTGCGGAAACTTTGAATCCGCAGTTTCAGCAATGGGCAGCTGAAGGGAAAATAGTTTGGCTGGGCGGCTTGTTTGAAGAAACCATGCTGGACGAGGTGTATTTCGTTATTGCGGCGACGGATGATGATGGGTTTAACCGCCGTGTTTTTGAAGCGGCGGAGCGACGGGCGAAATTATGCAATACGGTGGATACGGCGGATTTGTGTTCGTTTATCGTGCCTGCCGTGGTGGATAGGGGGCCGTTGAAGATAGCCATATCCAGCGGTGGTACTGCGCCTGTATTGGCACGGAAATGGCGGCAGATTATTGAGACATTGATTCCGCTGCATACGGGTACAATGGCGCGTATTGCCGGAAAATGGCGAGAAAAGGTTAAACAGACTATTCATCATGTCGAACGACGCCGTTATTTCTGGGAAAAGTTGTTCGACAGCCGTTTCAGTATTTTTGCGGCTCAAAACAATATCGAAGCGGCAGAACGTGAATTGATAACACAGTTAAACCGGGAAACGCCGTTTGGTGGCGAAGTGGTTTTGGTAGGCGCAGGGCCGGGCGATCCGGGCTTGTTGACCATACATGCTTTGCAGGCGATACAGGCTGCGGATACTGTGTTTTACGATGCTTTGGTGTCGGATGAGATTTTGGCGATGGTGCGTAAAGATGCGGTGAAAATCAGCGTGGGCAAACGCGCCGGTGCGCACCATGTCCAGCAGGAAGAAACCAATCGTCTCTTGGTTGAACACGCTCAAAAAGGCGAGCGCGTAGTGAGGTTGAAAGGCGGCGATCCTTTGTATTCGGGCGCGGCGGGGAGGAAGTACAAACCCTGCATCAGGCCGAGATTGCCTACCGCATTGTGCCGGGCATTACTGCTGCGCTTGGAGCTACTGCTTATGCCGGTATTCCGTTAACCCATCGCGATTGCGCCCAAAGTGCTTTATTTGTAACCGGCCACAGCAAACACGAGGGCAGTCAGCCCGATTGGCAGACTTTGGCTTTAAGCCGTCAAACACTGGTGATTTATATGGGTACGCTTAAAGCGGCTGAGATTGCGGAAAAACTGATGGCTTATGGCAGACAGCCTTCTACACCTGTTGCCGTGATTTCCAATGGGACTTTACCCAATCAAACCGTGCGGACAGGCCGTCTGAAAGATTTGGGCGTGTTGGCTGCCGAAGCAGAGCGTCCGGCTTTAATGGTGATTGGTGAAGTGGTTGCCCTGCGCGATGAGATGAAATGGTTTGGGGAGTTTGTCGAATGCTATGAAGAAGCTGCATAAAGAGGATTGATTAAATAAGGCCGTCTGAAATTGGTTTTCAGACGGCCTTGCCTTATTTACAAGCTTGGCAATATTGCTGATAACGTTCAGCTAGTCCATATAGGATGATTGCTGTCAGACCCAAATGTCGTAGTGTCGGAAAGGCAGGGCGGGGAGGGCGAGGGTTTGATTGTTGTGATGAAGTTGACGGAATGTGTAGTTTTGCAGGTTTAAGGCAAAATCCAAAGGCAGATAAAAAATTTCAGCTACTTCATCGGGGTTGGCTTTGGGGTTGACGAGTTGGGTGCAAACTGCCGGAACAGGCGTAACACGGTAGCCGGAAGGCGTGTCATAAAAAGGTAGTGGCGCAAAAGTCTGCCATGCGGTAATCGGAATGGCGGTTTCTTCATAAGCTTCTCTTAACGCCGTTGCCGTTAGACTGTCGTCTTGGGCATCTTTGCGGCCGCCGGCAAAGGCGATTTGTCCGGTGTGCTGCCTTAAGGTCTCAGCCCTTTTGGTCAGTAAAATTTGCCACGCTCCTTCAAGCAAGACAATGCCGATCAAAACGGCTGCTTCTTTGATCGTTTTTGGGGTAACTAATTGATTGCGCTCTGCTTGCATACGGCTGCTGAAGTGTGAAGCTTGAGTTAGGAAATGGATAAGTTGGTCGGTATTCATCTTTGATGCTGATCGTTTTATGCAGATGAGGATTACACAAGGTTTACGGTTACCATGTCAACAAAATAGGGTGCGTGTGTTACAGTTATGCCTGAATGATAAATAAAGCTTTGCGTCTGTTTGCAAGTGCTTAGGCCGTCTGAAGATGTCGGCAGGTTCTCAAAAAGGATAGTTATGTTGTTTTCCCCATCCCGTATTCGAGTAGCAGCCGCGGCTGTAATGATGTTGTTTGCTACACAAACTTTTGCCGCGCCCGGCGATTCAAATACAGTTTTTGAATCGGCTAAGATTATTAAAAAGAAAAGCCGTGCCGACCGTTTTTCTCCCGAAGAGCGCGAGCAGGAACGGATACGTCTGTTGGGTATACAAAACCGCACATCGCAGGTTTTTACTTTGTTAAATTCAGAACTGGCCCTGCAAAAGGGTGATGCGGCTTCTGCTTTGTTTACTTATATTTTGACGTTGCATCGCACCAAATCTCCCGAAGTGGCCGAACGCGCTTTGGAGATGGCGGTTTCTTTAAACGCCTTTGAACAGGCTGAAGCCATTTACCAAAAATGGCGAGAAATCGAGCCGGAGCCTGGTGAAGCACAAAAGCGTATGACTTGGTTGCGCAATTTGCTACTGGGCAAAGCCGATAAGAATTTGAGCGGATTAGATAAGGTGATTGCCGGCGGTAGTGAAGACGAGCAAAAGCGCGTGTTCCTGCTTTTGGCGCAAACCGCAGCACAACAACCGAATCTGACCAGCGATGCGGTCAAACAGGTGCATAAAACGGCATTGAATTATAAAGACTTTCCAGAAGCGGCGATTGCGGATGCAATTTTTAGTGCAAAAGATGGTCAAAAGAAACACGCCATTGCGGCATTGCAGCGATTGGCAAAGTTGGATAACGAAATTCTGCCGCCGACTTTTGTCACCCTGCGGCTGATGGCGCAACGGCATCCTGATATTCTGGACGGCTTCTTCAAAGAGACAGACACCAAAACCTTATCTCCGATTTGGCAGGAATTGGACATCGCCAATTTGATCGCCCATGGCCAAAATGATAAGGCATTCAAGCGCTTGCAGACTTTGTTGGAAGAAAATCCCAACCCTGATTTGTATATTCAGGCTGCCTTATTGTCAGCCAGCAAGACGGAAATATTTCTGCAGTAAACAGCTATCTGGAAAAGGCTTATAAAGCCGGTACGGAGGAGCAGCGCAGCCGTGCGGCGTTGATTGGTGCGGTTTCTTATAATGATGCTGAAGAATTTGCCAAAGCAAAACAATGGCTGGATAAGGTAACTGCAACGGCTTATACGTTTGATAAAACCATTTTGGCCGCTTCTATCGAAGCCAAACAGGGCAACCATAAAGAGGCTTGGGCTTTGGTGCAACGCGCACAAAAAATGCCCGAGCAAAGAGGGCGTTATTTTGAAGCCAATGATTTGCTGAATACGGCTTTGTTTGTATTGTCTAAAAATACCAATCTTCAAGAATCGTTGAACGCTTTGAACAGCTTGGTAAATTCCACCGAAAAATCCTTGAAAACCCAAGCTTCTCCCGAGCTGCTTGCCAATGTGCTGTATCAGCGTTCGATGGTGTATGAGAAGCTGAATCAGCCAGGCAAGGCGATTGCCGATTTGCGCCGTGTGGTAGAGCTGTATCCGGATAATCCGCACGGTTGGAATGCTTTGGGCTATACCTTACTGTCCAACGGCAAGAATTTGGAGGAAGCGTTTAAAATGGTTCAGACGGCCTATCAAATGGAGCCGGAAAGCGCAGCAATTAATGACAGTGTAGGCTGGGCTTATTATCTTAAAGGCGATGCTCAAATGGCTTTGCCGTATATCCAATATGCCTATGAAAAAGAACCTGAAGCCGAAGTCGCTGCGCATTTGGGCGAAGTCCTATGGACGCTTGGCGACCAAGACAAGGCCAAAGAAATCTGGAATGACGGCTTGAAACGCGGAAGCAATCTCCGAGTATTAAAAGAGACAATGTCCAAATTCGGTGTAACGTCCAGTAAACCGCATACTCAAAAACATAAATAAAACCAAAAGGCCGTCTGAAAAGCGTTTGATTTCAGACGGCCTATGAAGGAATATCCATGAATTTGAAACAATTATCATCGGTTACAGCCTTATTGCTTTTGGCTGCCTGTGCGCAGCCAAATTTACCTCAGCAAAACAGTTGGCAAGCAGCAGAGCAGGTGCAGGATTTTAGTGCAGACGGTCGATTGGCTGTCAAAGTGGAAGGTAAAGGCTCTTATGCCAATTTCGACTGGACTTATCAGAACGCGGTTCAAACCATTGATGTGAATACACCATTGGGCAATACCGTAGGTCAGCTGTGTCAAGACAGCGAAGGCGTATTGGCAGTAGACAGTAAGGGTAAGGTTTATCAGGCGGAAACGGCTGAGGAATTGAGCAGACAGCTTTTGGGCTTTGCTTTGCCGGTTCAATATCTGCATATTTGGGCTGATGGTAAACGCGTTGCCAATGCGCCATACAAAATCCTGCCTGATGGCCGTCTGGAGCAGTTTGACTGGACAATATCGCGTACTTTAAATAGTTCAGGACAGCCCAAAACGCTTCAGCTTGAGAATGCTAAGTTTAATATCCGCTTGGTGTTTGACACGGTAAACCACTCTTTAGATAAGAATGGACAAACCCGATGCGCAGCACGCAAATAGAGGATGCCATGTCTGTTTCAGAGGAAATCCAAGCCTTTCCTGCGCCGGCCAAATTAAATTTGGATTTGAGGATTACCGGCCGCAGGAGCGATGGTTATCATAATTTGGAAAGTATTTTCTGTTTGATCGGCTTATACGATACCGTTCATCTGAAAATGCGTACTGATGGGCAGATTATTCTGCATACGCCGGTCGAAGGGCTTGAGCCCGAACAGGACTTGGCTTATCGGGCGGCTAAATTATTACTGCCATATGCAAGCGTACCGCACGGCGTCGAAATCTGGTTGGATAAAGTGATTCCGACCGGAGGCGGATTGGGCGGCGGCAGCTCTGATGCGGCCACAGTTTTAATGGTTTTAAACCAATGGTGGCAATGCGGTTTGAGCAGGCAGCAACTGATTGATTTAGGTGTAAGTCTTGGTGCGGATGTTCCTTTTTTTATTTTTGGAAGAAGTGCTTTTGCCAAAGGCGTAGGCGAGAAGCTGGCTGAAATAGATGTCCCTAAACAATGGTATGTTATCGTTAAGCCCCCCGTCCATGTGGCAACAGCTAAAATTTTTGCACATGAAGGCTTGACACGGGATTCCAAACCCAGCATAATGCCGACTTTCCAATCGTTACAGCCGTTTCAAAATGATATGCAGGCTGTTGTGTTTCAGGAATATCCTGAAGTTTGGAAGGCTTATATTGAGTTATCCCAATATGGTTATGCATTAATGACCGGTTCCGGAGCTTGTTTGTTTATAGCAAGTGCATCTCATCAAGAAGCAAATACAATTTACCAACAGGTTTCTCAATCATATGAAGCTTATTGTGTGGAAGGATTAGATATTCATCCGCTGTTTCATATGATTTAGTAAGTTGGGGAGTCGTCAAGCGGTTAAGACACTGGATTTTGATTCCAGCATGCGAAGGTTCGAATCCTTCCTCCCCAGCCAAACCCTTTGTTGGGGAGTCGTCAAGCGGTTAAGACACTGGATTTTGATTCCAGCATGCGAAGGTTCGAATCCTTCCTCCCCAGCCAACACCCTTTATTGGGGAGTCGTCAAGCGGTTAAGACACTGGATTTTGATTCCAGCATGCGAAGGTTCGAATCCTTCCTCCCCAGCCAAATAAAAGCGTGTAAGTTCTCTTACACGCTTTTTTACGCTAAGAGCAAAATAACGCTGAAAAACTTTTTTTTACCCGTCTTTACGCGTATAATCGCGTAATTAGTGTCTTAGATATAGGGCAAAGGAAAGCGTAATGTTTTCTGCGCGTAAATCAAATCTAGAATCAGGTGAAGATATGGCTGCTTATGACAGTTTAATGGTGTTTACCGGTAATGCAAATCCGGAATTGGCGCAACGTGTTGTCAAACATTTGGATATTTCACTCGGTGAAGCCACCGTTTCCAAATTCTCTGATGGCGAAGTAGCCATTGAATTGTTGGAAAATGTGCGTGGTCGCGATGTGTTTATTTTGCAACCTACCTGTGCGCCAACCAATGACAACCTGATGGAAATTTTGACTATGGCCGATGCACTCAAACGTGCTTCTGCCGGGCGTATTACTGCCGCGATTCCTTACTTTGGCTATGCGCGTCAAGATCGCCGTCCTCGCTCTGTCCGTGTGCCGATTTCTGCTAAATTGGTAGCGAATATGTTGTACTCAGCAGGTATCGACCGCGTATTGACTGTTGACTTGCATGCCGATCAAATTCAAGGTTTCTTTGATATTCCGGTAGATAATATTTACGCTACCCCGATTTTATTGAACGATATTAAACAACAACGTATCGACAATCTGACTGTTGTCAGCCCTGATATTGGTGGTGTTGTACGTGCACGTGCTGTTGCTAAATCTTTAAATGCTGATTTGGCCATTATCGATAAACGTCGTCCTAAAGCCAACGTGGCTGAAGTGATGAACATTATTGGCGATATTCAAGGCCGTACTTGCTTGATCGTAGATGATATGATTGATACGGCAAATACCTTGTGTAAAGCGGCCGTTGCCCTGAAAGAGCGCGGTGCAGATCGTGTACTGGCATACGCCAGCCATGCAGTATTCTCCGGCGAAGCAGTGAATCGAATTGCTTCTTCCGAAATTGACCAAGTAGTTGTGACAGATACGATTCCGTTGTCTGAAGCAGCTAAAAAATGTGAACGCATCCGTCAGGTTACCATTGCCGGTTTGCTGGCTGAAACGGTACGCCGTATCAGCAATGAAGAATCCGTCTCATATCTTTTCAATGAAGATGTGATGACCGGCGGCATGTTGCTGCCATAACCCGATGTCGTCTTAAGCTGGTCGCGGCCGATGACGACGATTTTATCTAAATTGGAGTATTAAACATGACTTACGAAATTCAAGCCTCTGTTCGCGAAGCCCAAGGCACTGGTGCGAGCCGCCGCCTGCGTCGCGAAGGCCAAATCCCTGGCATTCTGTACGGTGAAGGTCAAGAGCCTGTTGCTATTGCTGTAGACCACAAAACTGTATTCTACGCATTGGAAAAAGAATCTTTCCATACTGCTTTGATTAAACTGTCTTTGAACGGTGAAACTAAAGACGTTATCGTGCGTGACTTCCAAATGCACCCATTCCGTCGTGAAGTTCAACACATCGACTTCCAAGCTGTAAAAGCTGACCAAGTTGTACGTATCCGTGTTCCTCTGCACATTGTTAACGCTGAAAACTCTCAAGCTGTTAAATTGCAAGGTGGTCGTGTATCTCTGTTGAACACTTCTGTTGAAGTAGTTGCTTTGCCTGCAAACATTCCTGCTTTCTTGGAACTGGATTGTGCATCCGTAGTTGCCGGCGACATTCTGCACTTGTCAGATATCAAATTGCCAGAAGGTGTTGAAAGCGTTTCTCTGAAACGTAACGAAAACCTGGCTGTTGCTACTGTTACCGGTAAAAAACGCTAATAGGTAGTTAAGATAAGAAAACCGTATCAGATAAATCTGATACGGTTTTTGTTTTACATATAAAATTATTTGCTATAAAACTTAGGTAAATGTAACAGCAATGTACTTTATAAGATTGAAGCAATCTCATTGCGAAGTTTATTAAGAAAGCGCCCATGCCGCACCCATTGTGCGGCTGATTCATAATCCTGTTGTTCAAATGCTTGTTGCAAATCTTGATATAGGTTGCTTTGTACTTCTTGGATTTCTTGATCCAGTGCCCGGATGGCATCATGGTTTTGTTCCATTTGAGCATCCATCAATGTTTCCCGCCATTCCATCTGCTGCATGAGGAATTCTGGTGAAAACGAAGTGTGTTCAGGTGCATCAGCATCGATATTTTGGCTTTTCAAGAGATAAGCAGCCCGATCAATAGGACTTTTTAATGTACGGTAGGCATCATTAATTGTAGAAGACATCATGACGGCTTGTTTCTGCTCAAAAGCTGAAGCAGAAGCAAATTTATCGGGATGAAAACGGGCAGCTAAAGCTCGATAGGTCTGTTCGAGTGCTTCGGTATCAATATTGAAAGATGGCTCAAGCTGGAAGAGGTCGAAGTATTGAGACATGATATTAAAGGAAAAAATCTAAAGAAGAGGATTATTTTACGATATAATCCAAAAACTGTTTATACGAAAGGAAAACAATATGACCAGTAAGGTGCAACACAATAAAGGCAAAATACGAGACAATGCCTTAAAAGCCTTAGTCAAATCTAATTTATTCCGACACAAAGTAGAACGAAAAAGAAAAGGCAAGGGTAGCTATAATAGGCAAGAAGCCAAAAAATGGCGGGATGGTTTTGATACTTTCCCGCCATTTTTTATATTTTAAACGTGGAAGCTCTCACCACAACCGCAGGAGTCTTTAACGTTTGGGTTTTCAAATTTGAAACCTTCCTGTAAGCCTTCTTTGGTGTAATCGACTTGTGTGCCGTCTAGATAAACCAAGCTTTTCGGGTCGATATAAACGCGCGCGCCGTGTTCTTCAAAAATCAGGTCATCCTCGTTCACTTCATCGACAAATTCTAGGTTGTATGCCATGCCCGAGCAGCCGCTGGTTTTCACACCCAAGCGCACACCCAAGCCCTTGCCACGTTTGGTCAGGTAGCCGTTGATGTGTTTGGCTGCGTTTTCTGTGATGGTAATCATGCTTTTTTCCTCATTTCGCAATCATTTTCTGTTTTACCTGTTTTTTTATTTCAGACGGCCTCTTGACGCTCAGGCCGTCTGAAAGCGCTGTTTTGCCCACTCTATTGCGGCAGTAATGGCAGCTTTTGCCTGCGGACTGTTTTTCCAACAGGCCGAGCCGGTCAATTGCGCGCCCTGTTCCAAAATATCGTCCAAATCTGCCGCTGCCAGCTTGGCAACATCATCCAACCCCATTTGCTGCAAACGCTGCAATACGGTTTTACCTATGCCTTTGACAGCAAGTAGGGATTGGACTTCTTTATCAGTAAAAGGCATATCGTCTTCTTTGATTTTGCAGATACTGGCGCATTTATATGGCAGTTGGTGCCTATCAAGCCGATTTAGACATTAATGCCTGCAAACTAAGTATCTGGCAAACAAGGTTACTTGTTTTCCTGACGTTTGCGATAGTCGGCAACGGCTGCTTTTACCGCATCTTCAGCCAAGATGGAGCAGTGGATTTTAACTGGAGGCAATTCCAATTCTTCGGCAATTTCGCTGTTTTTGATTGCCAGTGCATCGTCAAGGCTTTTGCCTTTAACCCACTCGGTAATCAGGCTGGAAGAAGCGATGGCAGAACCGCAACCGTAAGTTTTGAATTTTGCATCTTCGATAATACCCTCATCGTTTACTTTGATTTGCAGACGCATTACGTCACCGCAGGCCGGTGCGCCGACCATGCCGGTACCGACAGACTCGTCGTTTTTGTCGAAAGTACCAACGTTGCGGGGGTTTTCATAGTGATCGATTACTTTATCGCTGTATGCCATGATGTGGTTTCCTTTATGTTTTTAGTGGTGTAAATGGTTTGTTTACGAATATTCAGACGGCCTGAAGTTTAGATTTTGCACGCACCACCTTCGCAGCCGTCGTCATTTCTGAATCGACGCCGCCTTCCACGGTAAGGCCGTCAAAATCTTCGAGCAGGTTGTCGAGATTGTCGAGGTCGAGATCTTGTTCGTCCATGGGCTTGTATCCTTAATTTGAAGATTGTAGTTTTTAGGTCGTCTGAAAAGGTTTTTTTAAGGTTTCAGACGTCCTTTTTAATGTCTAAGTTGATTGCCTATTACAGTTGTTTTATCAGCCATTTATAAAGGCACATTCTAAAATTGTTTGGGGTTTTACGTTAACATTAATCGGTTTTAGTTTTGCTTGCAGGGTTTCGTATTCTTCTAAAATCAAACTGTATTTTCGAACAGGACGATATTTTCCTTTTAACACCTTGCGTGCCTGTTCCAAAGGTACATCCAACAACAAACGGGTGTAGCTGTAACCTGCGGTTTCTAATTGGAATGTCTGGCTGATATGAACCACAGGCAAGCCATAGTAAGTACCGCTGAGTTTCAAACGGGTTTGATCAAGAATGAACTGTTCTCCATCTTCACTAAATTCCGCGCGGTGCAAAGTCATCGGTGGGTGCGCAAGATCACGGTAAGCCTTTGGAAGCTGGACTCTATTGGGGTGATTCAAACGCAGGTTTTGATATTTAGAGTCTTTATCGCTCCAGTTATCGCTTACATCACTAAATGGTTCCAACAGGTTTCCAAACGCTTATCGAATTGGCAGCCGTTTTCAAATGATTTGAATATAGTTGACCAATCGGCTTGTGTCTGTGCTGAAACCAGCGGGGCCGAGCATAGAATCAGACAAGAAAGTAAGTGGCGTATTTTATTTTTTATTATCGTCATTTTTAGTATTTTTCTTGATGAGGTCGTCTGAAAAGGTAAAGGTCTTTTGAATTTTTCAGACGACCTTTTCTCTTGATTAATGCGCCGCCCATTCAATCGAGTTCAAATCGATACCTTCTTTAAACATTTCCCACAGTGGAGACAGTTCGCGCAGTTTACCGATTTTGGATTTAATCAGTTCTGCTGCGAATTGGACTTCTTCTTCGGTGGTCATGCGGCCGAAGGTGATGCGTAGGGAAGAGTGCGCTAATTCGTCGTTGCGGCCAAGTGCGCGTAAAACGTAGCTTGGCTCAAGGCTTGCGGAAGTACAGGCGGAGCCGCTGGATACGGCGAGTTCTTTCACTGCCATAATCAGGCTTTCGCCTTCGACGAAGTTGAAGCTGATGTTCAGGTTGTTTGGAGCACGGTGTTCAAGGTCGCCGTTGATGTAGACTTCTTCGATGCCTTCGATACCTTTGAGGAAGATATCGCGCAGTTTCAAGTAGTGCGCAGTGTCTTGTGCCAATTCTTCTTTGGCAATGCGGAAGGCTTCGCCCATGCCGACGATTTGATGGGTCGGCAATGTGCCGGAACGGAAACCGCGCTCGTGGCCGCCGCCGTGCATTTGGGCTTCGAGGCGGACGCGTGGTTTACGGCGTACATACAGGGCGCCGATGCCTTTAGGGCCGTATACTTTGTGGCCGGACATAGACAGCAAATCAACTTTGGCGGCTTCTACGTCGACAGGTACTTTACCGCATGCTTGTGCTGCGTCAACGTGGAAAATGATTTTGCGTTCGCGGCAGATTTCGCCGATGGCAGGAATATCTTGAACCACGCCGATTTCGTTGTTTACCCACATGACGGAAACGAGGATGGTGTCTTCGCGGATGGCGGCTTTCAGTACGTCTAAGTCAACCAAACCGTTTTCTTGTACGTCCAGATAAGTTACTTCGTAACCTTGGCGTTCGAGTTCGCGCATGGTGTCGAGCACGGCTTTGTGCTCGGTTTTTACGGTGATGAGGTGGTTGCCTTTAGATTTGTAGAAGTGCGCCGCGCCTTTGATGGCGAGGTTGTTAGACTCGGTTGCGCCGCTGGTAAAAACAATCTCTTTAGAGTCGGCGTTAATCAGGGCGGCAATGTCTGCGCGTGCTTTTTCGACTGCTTCTTCTGCTTCCCAGCCGAAGCTGTGGCTGTTGGAGGCTGGGTTGCCGAAAATATCGGACAGGTAGGGAATCATTTTTTCGGCAACGCGGCGGTCAACGGGAGTGGTGGCGGCGTAGTCGAGGTATACGGGGGTTTTGACGGTCATGGTTTGCTCTTTCGTTTGGTCATCTGCCTGCGGTCTTTGCCGCAAGTCGGTTTAATGAATGTGTGTAAAGGTAACGACATGACTGCTGTCGCTGCAGTTTTTTTGTTCAATGATGCTTTGCAGCGTAACGCCGCTGAGGTAATCATTGATGGTTTTGTTTAAGTTTTCCCAAAGGTCGTGGGTCAGGCAGGGGGCGCCGTGGTTGCAGTTTGCTTTGCTGCCGCACTGCGTGGCATCCAGTCGGTCTTCGGCTGCGGAGATGATTTGTGCAATATTGATTTGCTCGGCGGGAGCGGCAAGGATGTAGCCTCCGCCGGGGCCGCGTAGGCTTTCAACCAATCCGGCACGGCGCAGCTTGCTGAATAATTGTTCGAGGTAGGAGAGCGATATGCTTTGTCGTTCGCTGATGGCACTGAGTTTGACAGCACCGGTTTGCGCGTTCATCGCCAAATCTATCATGGCGGTTACTGCAAATCGCCCTTTGGTAGTCAGTCTCATGGTGTGGTTGCCTGTGTGGGGCGTTTTTATTAGTGGGGAGAATTGTCTAATATCTGAGTGTTTCAGTCAAGTATGTGGCGGCTCGGTTTGATTGTTTGTTTAAATGGTGACGTTGGCTGATTTTTAAATCGGAAAATATTTTCTTTATTTTTCTGTAATTTGGATTTAAGGCCGTCTGAAAAAAGGCTATCAACCCTACAAATATCAAGGTTAAAATGTTTTGATTTAATATTGATAGTAATATAGATTATCAAAATTATTCTTAAAATTTAGTTGTTTTGATGGAGTAAAATAAATGAGGTGTTTGAAATGTTCAGACGGCCTTGACCATCCATCTTACCTTAACAGAGGCAATCGACCATGAAATCTGATTTAAGCAAAATAACCTGTATCGAAGACTTGCGCCTTGTTGCCAAACGTAAATGCCGCGTATGTTTTATGACTATATTGACTCAGGCTCTTGGACGGAAACCACTTATCGTGAAAATACTTCGGATTTTAAAGACATCCGTTTCCGTCAAAAAGTATTGGTTAATATGGAAGGACGCAGCCTTGAGACTAAAATGATCGGACAGGATGTGAAAATGCCGGTGGCGATTGCACCGACCGGTTTCACAGGCATGGCGCACGCCGACGGTGAAATCTTGGCGGCGCGGGCGGCGGAAAAATTCGGTATCCCGTTTACGCTGTCGACCATGTCCATTTGTTCGATTGAAGATGTGGCTGAAAACACCAGCTCGCCGTTTTGGTTTCAGCTTTATGTGATGCGCGACCGCGAGTTTATGGAAAACCTGATTAAGCGTGCGAAGGATGCCAATTGTTCGGCTTTGGTATTGACTGCCGATTTGCAGGTTTTGGGTCAACGCCACAAAGACATTAAAAACGGCCTGTCTGCGCCGCCGAAACCGACCATTGCCAATTTAATCAATTTGGCGACCAAACCGGAATGGTGTATGAAAATGCTGAATACGGAGCGCCGCACCTTCCGCAATATCGTCGGTCATGCGAAAAACGTCGGCGATTTGTCTTCGTTGTCTTCATGGACTTCCGAACAATTCGACCCGCGCTTGAGCTGGGACGATGTGGCGCGTATTAAAGATTTATGGGGTGGCAAGCTGATTATTAAAGGCATTATGGAACCTGAAGATGCGGAAAAAGCAGCGAAAAGTGGCGCGGACGCATTGGTCGTTTCCAATCATGGCGGCCGTCAGCTTGACGATACTGTGTCTGCCATTAAGGCTTTGCCTGATGTGGTCAGCGCGGTGGGCAGCGATATCGAGGTTTGGATGGACAGCGGTATCCGCAGCGGTCAGGATATTCTGAAGGCTTGGGCTTTGGGTGCGAAAGGTACGATGATTGGCCGGGCGTTCCTGTATGGTTTGGGTGCGTATGGCGAAGAAGGCGTAACCCGTGCGCTGGAAATCCTGTATAAAGAAATGGATATTTCCATGGCGTTTACCGGTCACCGCAATATTCAAGATGTGGATTCCAGCATTTTGCGTTCTACGCATTGGCATCAAGATGAATTTTAATTTTTGAACATAAGAAAAGGCCGTCTGAAAATTTGTTTTCAGACGGCCTTTTTATAGACGGCTATTTCTCGTTTTTGCGATACCATTCAATGAAGGCATCGGGCTTGACAAAGCCTAATAAGGCTTCGCTATGACTGCCGTCGGCGCGGACAACAAACACACCCGGAGGGCCGAAGAGGCCGTATTCTTTCAGTAAGGCCTGATGGTCGGGAGTATTGGCGGTCACGTCGATTTGGAAGAAGCGCTGCATATCGACTGCTTCGTGTACCTGCGGTTGGTTGAGCGTGTAGGCGGCCATTTCTTTGCAGGATACGCACCAGTCGGCGTAGAAATCAATCAGCACGGGCTTGCTTGGATCGGCTTTCAAAGCGGCATCCATAGCGGCTTTGAGTTCGCTGACATCGGTAAACATCTTGCCGTGGTCGGTTTCTTGTCCGGCTTCGGATGGCGGAACCAGAGTTAAGAAGTGGTGCAGGGTGGTGGTTTGTTTATTGAAGCTTTGCCAGCCAAACCATGAGCCGCCAATCAGCAGTAAAAAGCCCAATACGGCGGCAACTGTTTTCAGACGGCCTTTTTGTTTGCCGGATTTCGCCAAAAGCATAAGGGCGGGAACAATCATCAGCAAGGCGTAGAGGCTGACTACTGCGAAATAAGGCAGATGTGGTGTGGCAAGATATACGGCAACGGCCAGTAAGATGAAGCCGAATGCGTATTTGATACCGTTCATCCAATCGCCTGCTTTAGGCAGGATATGGCCGCCGAATGTGCCGATGATGATGAGCGGCACGCCGGTGCCGAGCGCCAAGACATAAAGCGCAAGGCCGCCCAGTACAGCATCACCGGTCTGGCCGATATAGCCCAAAGCAAATGCCAGCGGGGGTGCAACGCAAGGGCCGACAATCAGGGCGGACAAAATACCCATGATAAAGACGGAAATGATTTTGCCGCCGGAGAGTTTGTTGCTTTGGTTTTGGAAATAGGATTGGACGGAGTTGGGCAGCTGAATATTGAAGAGACCGAACATAGACAGCGCCAGTACTACCATCAGCGCGGCGGCGGCAAGTACGACCCACGGTTGTTGCAGCCATACGGTCAACAGCGCGCCGGTCAAACCGGCAATCACGCCGACCAAGGTATAGGTCAATGCCAAGCCTTGTACATACACCATAGACAAGGTGAACGCGCGGCCTTTGCCGGCTTTTTTATCGCCCACGACAATGCTGGAAACAATCGGCAGAAGAGGATACATACAGGCGGTAAAACTTAAGCCCAAACCTGCGACAAAAACGCCAACAGGTTGGCGTTTAAAGTATCCCAAGAGAGCTTGAAGCGGCTGCTGTCGGGATTGTTTGTACTGGGTTGCGTAGGCATTTGGCCGTCTGAAGAGGCGGACGGTTGCAAGAATCGGTCTTTGGCAGAAACCGGCTCGTCGCTTTGCGGCTGGTAAACCCCGTTGCCTTTTACGTCAAACTCGGTGTCCACCGGCGGATAACACACACCCACTTCGGCACAGCCTTGATAAGTCAGCGTCAGTTTGTATTGCGGCGCGGCTTGTTTGTAAGGCAGGTCAACCTGTGCGGTATGGTGGTAAACCGTTTGTTTGCCGAAGAATTCGTCTTCTTTTTCTTCGCCTTTGCTGAATTTGGGTTCGCCTAAGACTTTGTCAGGGTTGGTCGCTGCAACGATTTTGGACTGGTACATATAGTAGCCGTCAGCGATTTTGAACTGCACGCTGATGCCTTGATCGGTTACATTAACTTGAGGCACAAAGGCTTGCTCTGGAGGCAGCAAATCATTGGCATCTACTGCGAATGCGAAGCTGCTCAAGCCTAAAAATGCAATGAGGAAATAAAGGAATTTTTTCATAGTATCTACGGAGATGCCGTTGAGGAACCGTCATTATAAATGATGGAAAAAACAAGCGGCTTAATTTATGTTAAATATTGCGAGAGAAATCTAATGCTTTTGAATTATATCGAAATAGGGTTGCCCATATATGACCGATAGTCTCATGTTATCGTTCAATCTATGCAAAGGCCGTCTGAAACTTTCAGACGGCCTTTGTTTCTATTCGGCTCGGCTTTTAAGGATAAGCGATATAAGCGTAAGCGGAATGGTTGTGTATTGATTCGAAGTTTTCGCTTTCGACGACGAAAGATTCAATGCGTTTGTCGGCAATCAGCGCAGTGGCTACATCGCGAACCATATCTTCGACAAACTTCGGATTTTCGTATGCTTTTTCCGTTACATACTTCTCGTCAGGGCGTTTGAGCAAACCGTAGAGCTGGCAGCTTGCTTGCGCTTCGACGTAATCGATGATTTCTTCAATGCCTACATCCGCGTTTGCAATCAGGCTGACGGTCACATGCGAACGTTGGTTGTGCGCGCCGTATTGGGAAATTTCTTTGGAACACGGACACAATGAAGTAACCGGAACCATCACTTTCAGACTGTGGCTGTATGTACCGTTTTTGATTTCGCCGGTCAGGGTAACATCATAGTCAAGCAACGATTGGATGCCGGAGACAGGCGCACTTTTCTTGCGGAAAAATGGGAAGGAAACGCTGATTTTGCCGGAATGCGAATCCAACAGGGCAACCATATCGGCGGTCAGCTTGTGCAGCGTATCGAAATCCAAAGCATCGGTTTGTTTTTCCATCAGGGCGACAAAGCGCGACATATGCGTGCCTTTTTGGTCGGCAGGCAGGAAAACCGTCATGGTCAGGCGGGCGACGGTGGATTGTTCGCCTTCTTTGCTTTTAAGGGAGATTGGAAAACGCAGGTCTTTGATGCCGACCTGATTAATCGGCAGGTTGCGTAAATCGCGGCTGGATTGCACGTCTGCAATGGCGTTCATGCGTGGTATGTCCTTCATGATAGGATTGTTGAGATGCGTGTGGAGGGAATCGGCTCGTGTCGGCCGATTTGCAAATGCGAGATTATATCACTTGCTTTATCCGCCTGCATTGATTGTTTCTATTTTTCAGATAGTGATAAAATCTTCGATTATTCACATCTACATAGGCAGAGACCAAATGAAATTCGCCACGAAAGCCATTCATTCCAGCTACGATTGCGACGAACACAACCGTGCGCTGATGCCGCCCATTTATCAAAACAGTATGTTTGCATTGCACGAGATTGGCGAAAATGTGCCTTACCGCTACTCGCGCCTGAGCAACCCGACCCGTCAGGTATTGGAAGATACGGTTGCCGATTTGGAGCATGGTGCGGCCGGCTTTGCGTTTTCCAGCGGTATGGCGGGGATTGATGCCGTGTGGCGTACTTTCCTACGCCCGGGCGATACCATTGTCGCGGTCGCCGATATTTACGGCGGCGCTTATGATTTATTGGTCGATGTTTATCAAAAATGGGGTGTGAACGTTGTTTTTGCCGATTTGGGCAATCCGGATAATTTGGACGAGCTGCTCAAAGCGCACAATGTCAAACTGGTTTGGCTGGAAACGCCGTCTAATCCGCTTTTGCGCTTGGTAGATATTAAAGCGCTTGCAGCGAAAGCCAAAGCAGCCGGTGCGCTGGTCGGCATCGACAACACCTTTGCTACGCCGTATCTTCAACAGCCGTTGGATATGGGTTGCGATTTTGTGTTCCATTCCGCTACCAAATATTTGTGCGGCCATTCCGACGTACTGATGGGCGTAGTCGTTGCCAAAACCAAAGAGCTGGCTCAGCCTTTGCACGACATGATGGTGCATACCGGCGCGATTGCAGGGCCGATGGACTGCTGGCTGGTGTTGCGCGGTATCAAAACGCTGGCTCTGCGCATGAACGTCCATTGCCAAAACGCACTCGAAATCGCGCGCCGTTTGGAAGCTCATCCTGCCATTGAAAAAGTGTTCTATCCCGGCCTGCCGTCTCACGAACATTACGAACTCGCCCAAGCACAAATGCCCAAAGGTATCGGCGGCGTGGTGACGGTTTATCTCAAAAACGATACGCGTGAAGCGGCCAATAGCGTGATTAAAAACATGAAACTGGTCAAAATGGCTTCCAGCCTCGGCGGCGTGGAAAGTTTGGTCAACCATTGCTATTCCCAATCCCACAGCGGCGTGCCGCATGATGTGAAAATGGAGATGGGCATCAAAGTCGGCCTGCTTCGTTTCTCTGTCGGTATCGAAGATGTGGACGATATTTGGAACGATATTTCCAAAGCATTGGACACGACTTTGTAAATAAGGCGTAAAGGCCGTCTGAAAGTGAATGGTTTTTCAGACGGCCTTTAGTAATACATAAGGAATGGATATGAAAACATTATTCGGCGCATTGATGAGTATGGTGGTTTTGGCAGCTTGTACATCTCCTTCAGTATCTCAGCCTGAACAAGCCTCTAAATCTCAGGTACAAACTCAGCAAACGGTGCAACCGACTCTAGCCGCCAAATGGCGTGTGGTTTCTTTCAATAAATTCACCGAAAAAGATTTGGCCGGTACTGATGCCTATCTGGATTTGAGCGAGATGCCTAAGGCGTATGGCAAGATGGGGTGTAACGGAATGATGTTCCAAGCCAATACGATTGGTTCGGACAAAATTGATTTTGGCCATATTGCGGTAAGCATGATGCTGTGTGAAGACATGAAGCTGGAAGATGCGTTTTTGCGCAAACAAAGCGTATGGAACTATCGTTTTGACGGTAACGATTTGATTTTGGAACAAAAAGGTATAAGTATCCGTTTGCGTCGTGAATAATCTTAAAGGCCGTCTGAAAATAAATATTTCAGACGGCCTTTTGAATCTTTATAATAAGCCCTATTTGAAACTGATACCGAATATCAAGGAAACCTATTATGGCAGCTTCTCCAGAAGCCAAGTTTACCGAAGAAAAAGTCTTGTGGATCAAACACCATACGCCTAAGCTGATGACTTTTGCCATCAGCCGTCCTGAGTCCTACCGTTTTTCAGCAGGGCAGTTTTCGCGCCTTGGTTTCCGTGACGGCGAGGGCTTTATTTGGCGCGCGTATTCCGTCGTGTCTGCCGAATACGCCGATACGCTTGAGTATTTTGCGGTGTTAATCGAGGGTGGTCCGATGTCGGCGTGTTTTGCCGCGATGAAAGAGGGCGATACTATTTTGCTGGATAAAACGGCTACCGGTTTCCTCTTGCCCGAGCGTTTCCCCGACGGCAAAGATTTGGTCATGCTCTGCACGGGTTCCGGCATTGCGCCTTTCCTCTCCATTATCGAGCAGCCTGAAATCTGGCAACGTTTCGACCGTTTGGTTTTGGCGCATTCCGTCTCTTACGCCGACGAGTTGATTTTCAACCAACGCCTTGCCGATTTGAAAGAGCATCCGCTGATTGAAGAATATTTCCATAAATTCACTTTTGTTCCGGTTACCACGCGCGAGGAAACGGAAGGCGCATTGAGCGGCAAACGGATTCCCGAATTGCTGAAGAATGGCGGCTTGGAAGAAAAAGTCGGCTTCAAGTTCACCAAAGCCGATACGCGCTTTATGGTCTGCGGCAATCCGGCAATGGTCAAAGACACTTTCCAAGCCCTGATGGATTTGGGCTACGCTATGCACCGCAACCGCATCCCCGGCGAAATTATGATGGAAAATGGTTTTTAACAGGTAAATGGTCAAAGGCCGTCTGAAAGTTTCAGACGGCCTTCAATATTAAATATAAACCGAAAATTAGAGAAAATATGAATATCAAACAATTGATCCAAGCCCTGCCCAAAGCCGAGCTGCACGTCCATATCGAAGGGACGTTCGAGCCGGAATTGATGTTTGAAATCGCCAAGCGCAACCACATAGCGATTCCTTATGAAAATGTCGATGCGGTACGGCAGGCTTATGATTTTCACAATTTGCAGTCGTTTGGATATTTATTATGCCGGTGCCGGTGTATTGTTGCACGAGGCGGATTTTTACGATTTGACCCGCGCGTATCTTGAGCGTTGCCGTGAAGACAATGTCGTGCATACGGAAATATTTTTCGATCCGCAAACCCATACTGCGCGTGGCGTGGCGTTTGAAACCCTGATTAACGGCATTGTCCGCGCCTGTCGTGAAGCCGGGCAGCAATGGGGCATAAGTACGCGTTTGATTATGTGTTTCCTGCGGCATTTGTCGGAAGAAAGCGCATTTGAAACCTTAAATCAGGCTTTGCCTTATAAAGAACACATCATTCGCGTAGGCTTGGATTCGAGCGAATTGGGGTATCCGCCGTCTAAGTTTGAGCGTGTGTTTGCGCAAGCGCGGGCAGAGGGTTTGTTGACGGTGGCCCATGCCGGAGAAGAAGGCCCGCCGGAATATGTTTATGAGGCTTTGGACTTACTGCATATCCGCCGTATCGATCATGGTGTACGGGCGGAAGAGGATGAGGCCTTGATGGCGCGTTTGATTGCAGAGCAAATGCCGTTGACCGTTTGCCCGTTGAGCAATTTGAAATTAAAGTATTTCCGGAGATGGCAAAACACAATTTGCGCCGTATGTTGCAACGCGGCGTCTTGGTAACCGTCAATTCCGATGATCCGGCGTATTTCGGCGGCTATATGAACCGCAATTTTGAAGCGCTTGCCGAGGCTTTGGATTTGAGTGCGGAAGAAATCAAAATCTTGTGCGCCAATTCGTTCCGCGCTTCGTTTTTGAGCGAGGCGGAAAAGGAAGAATGGATACGGAAGATTGAAAGTTTTAATGTTGAATAACGATAAAAGGCCGTCTGAAAAAGTTTCAGACGGCCTTTTATGATGGTGGTTAATAGTCGACTTTGATTTTAGGCGTTTCCTGAGCGGCTTTGTATTCTTCTTCCAATTCAAAGCGCAGCGGATACAAATTCAATTTTTCCATCAGCAGGCGGTCGCCGTCTTCGTCCGGATTGCCCGTAGTCAGCAGCTTGTCGCCGTAGAAAATTGAGTTTGCGCCAGCCATGAAACACATGGCCTGCATGGATTCCGGCATATTGCTGCGGCCAGCGGACAGGCGGACGTAACTGTGCGGCATGGTAATGCGCGCGACGGCGATGGTGCGGACAAATTCCGTCCAGTCCAAATCTTCGGCATCGGCCAGCGGCGTGCCTTCCACTTTGACCAACTGGTTAATCGGCACGCTTTCGGGTTGCGGATCGAGGTTGGCAAGGCTGGCAATCAGGCCTGCGCGTTCGGCGCGGGTTTCGTTCATGCCGACAATGCCGCCGCAGCAGACTTTCAAACCGGCATTGCGGACTTTGCCCAAAGTATCCATGCGGTCTTCGTGTTTGCGGGTGTGGATGATGTCGTTGTAGCGTTCGGGGTCGGTGTCGAGGTTGTGGTTGTAGTAGTCCAAACCGGCTTTTTTGAAGTCTTCAGCCATGCCGTCTTCGAGCATGCCGAAGGTACCGCACACTTCCATGCCCAAGCCTTTCACCGCGCTGATGATTTCGGAAACGACAGCCACGTCTTTTGGGTTTGGGGCCGCGCCATGCCGCGCCCATGCAGAAACGGCTGGCGCCGCGCGATTGGGCAATTTTGGCTTTTTTTCGACGATTTCGTCCACATCCATCATCTGCTCTTTGCCCTAGATTGGTGTTGTGGTGTGCCGATTGCGGGCAGTAGGCGCAGTCTTCGGGGCAGCCGCCGGTTTTGATGGAGAGCAGGGTGGAGAGTTGGATTTCGCGCGGGTTGAAGTTTTGGCGGTGGATTTCGGCGGCTTGGAAAACGAGGTCGAGGAAAGGCAGTCCAAACAAAGCCTCGACATCGCATTTTTTCCAATAACGCGCAGTCGGATGCGGCTTGCGCTCGGTTTGACGGCGCAAGGCTACGGGAGATACGGTCATAGTGTGTTCTTTCGTGTTTACAGCGACGCAGTGTCGCTGACGGCTTGACTGCCGGCGCAATGACGGCAGCAGCAGGTTTGAAATCAATATAAAAGGCCGTCTGAAACGGCGCAGCAAGTGTAACGCTTTTGATAATGTAGAGCAAATGTTTCAGACGGCCTGAAATATGGTTTGCCCGGGTTTGCTATAATCGCATTTTTAATTTTTCCGTTTTCTTATGAACGCGCCCAAAGCCTTCGCCGTACTTGGCCCGACCGCCGGCGGTAAAACCGCACTGGCTTTAAATATTGCCCAATCGTTGCCGGTGGAAATTATCAGTTTGGATTCCGCGCTGGTGTATCGCGGCATGGACATCGGCACGGCCAAGCCGACTGCCGAAGAGCTTGCCGCCGTACCGCATCATTTGATTGATATTATCTCGCCGCTGGAAAGTTACAGCGCGGCGGATTTTGTCGGCGACTGCGTGCGCTTGGTGAACGAAATACATGCGCGCGGACGCTATCCGTTGATTGTCGGCGGTACGATGATGTATTTCCACGCGCTGACGGAAGGTTTGAACGATTTACCCGGTGCGGATGCGGCGGTGCGCGCACAGCTTCAGGCGGAAAAAAACGAACACGGTCTGGCAGGCCTGTATCGCCGTTTGCAGGAAGTTGACCCGATTACGGCAGGCCGTCTGAAAGCCAATGACAGCCAGCGTATTGAGCGCGCTTTGGAAGTCTATCTTTTGACCGGCAAGCCTTTGAGCGAACATTTCACAGAACAGAAGCAGGCTGCGCCTTTATTGGATTTATGCACGGTTGCCCTGATTCCTGAAGACCGTCATTTGTTACACCAGCAAATCGAAACGCTTTTTAAATATGCTGGAACACGGTTTTTTCGATGAAATGTACGCCTTACGCCGCGATTATCCGCAGCTGCATGCCGATATGCCGTCTATGCGCTGCGTGGGCTACCGTCAGGTTTGGGATTATCTCGAAGGCGAAACCGATTATGACACCTTTGTCGAAAAAGGCATTGTCGCCACGCGCCAGCTTGCCAAACGCCAGTTGACCTGGTTGCGAAAAATTCCTTTGGCGCACACGTTAGATCCTTACGCAGACAGCGATTATGTTCAGACGGCCTTGGCCTTGGCGCGTCAGCATTTTCAGGAATAATCCATGCTGACTACGCCACCACTTGCCCCTAAAACATTGGCCGCGCTAAAAGAATTGGGTATTTGTTCACTGGGAGATTTACAGGAAATCGGCGCAGTCCGCGCATTTCTATTGCTAAAAGCGTCGGGTTTGACCGTAACCAAAAGCACTTTGTGGCAACTGGCTGCGCTGGTTTCAGGTGTGGATGTCCGGCATATTTCCGAGGAGAGAAAGACGGAGCTGGGCGAGGCATTAAAAAACCATCCGCCTGTTGCCGTTTTCCCTTCGCAAAGCGATATGGAAGCCTTTATGCGGCTGGCGATAGAACAGGCCAGACAATCGGCGGCCTTGGGCGAAGTGCCCGTTGGCGCGGTCATCGTATATCAAGGCGAGGCAATCGCAGCGGCACACAATACCTGCATTGGCGACCACAATGTCAGCCACCACGCCGAAATTAATGCGCTTTCCACCGCTGGCAAAGCCTTGCAAAACTACCGTTTGGAAGATTGCGACGTATACATCACATTAGAGCCTTGCTCCATGTGCGCATCTGCCTTGATACAGGCACGGGTCGGGCGCGTGATATATGGTGCGGCCGAAGCCAAAACCGGCGCGGCAGGCAGCGTGGTCGATTTGTTTGCCGACAAACGTCTGAACAAGCATACCGCAATTTTGGGCGGTATATTGGCAGAAGAATGCCAAAGCGTATTGCAAGATTTCTTTGCGGCCAAACGTAAGGCCGTCTGAATTTCAGACGGCCTGTCAGCAAAAACATTTTATTTTAAATTTTCGGATTTCCCATGTCAGTCAATCATTACGAAAACTTCCCTGTCGGCTCCATTGTGCTGCCGCGCCGTTTGCGCAAGCCGGTTCACGCCGTTTACGCTTTTGCACGGACGGCGGACGATATTGCCGACGAAGGCAATGCCGAAGCAGCCGAACGCCTGCGCCAACTGGACAAGCTGAAGGCAGAGTTAGACTGCATTGCACAAGGCGGAAAACCGCAAACGGCTTTGATGCAGTGTTTGCATAACGAAGCGATTGAGCCGTTTCAATTGCCGTTGCAGCCGTTTTACGATTTGCTGGCGGCGTTCAGTCAGGATGTGGTTAAAACCCGTTATGAAAACTTTGGTGAATTGATTGCCTATTGCCGTTTGTCCGCCAATCCGGTGGGGCGCATTATGCTGTATTTGTACGGGCAAACCGATGAAGTGAGCATGGCGCAAAGCGACGGCATTTGTACTGCCTTGCAGCTGATTAATTTCTGGCAGGACGTGGCGGTAGATTGGCAAAAAGGGCGCGTGTACATCCCTCAGGAAGATTTGCAGAAGTTCAAAGTCAGTGAAGAGCAGATTGCGGCCGGCAAAGCCGACTTCGCTTTTCAACGACTGATGGCGCACGAGTGCCAACGTGCTTTTCAAATGCTGAAGGCAGGCTCGCCGTTGGGCAAAACCCTCAAAGGACGAATCGGTTTTGAGCTGCGCATGATTATTGTCGGCGGCCAGTTGATTTTGCAGAAGCTGGACGGTTGCAAATATGACGTATTTAACCAGCGCCCGCTGTTGGATAAAAAAGACTGGATGATTATCATCAAACGGGCTTTGATGAAGAAATAAAAAAAGGCCGTCTGAAATGGATGTTTCAGACGGCCTTGATGTTTTCGATTAGCGGTTCTTCAAACGGTTGATGCGGTTGTCCAAAGAAGGATGGGTACTGAACCAAGAGTCTTTGGCTTCGCTGGCAATACCCATTGCGGTCATGGTTTGCGGCAGATCGCTGGTGCTGCCTTTTAAGCGTTGCAGGGCGGCAATCATTTTCGGCGCGCCCACCAGTTTTGCAGCGCCCGCATCGGCGCGGTATTCGCGTTGGCGGCTGAACCACATCACAATGATGCTGGCAAGGAAGCCGAATACGATCTGCAATACCATGCTGACCATGAAATATGTACCTTGCGAAGTGCTGCCGTCATTGTTGCGCGCCACCATGCTGGAAACGATACGCGCCAAGAAGACGACAAAAGTATTCACAACACCTTGAATCAGCGTCAGCGTTACCATATCGCCGTTGCCGACGTGCGCCATTTCATGCGCCAAAACGGCTTCGACTTCATCTCGGGTCATGTGGTCGAGCAGGCCGGTGCTGACGGCGACGAGCGAGCTGTTTTTGGTCGCGCCGGTTGCAAAGGCGTTAGGCTCGGGAGAGTCGTAAATGGCTACTTCCGGCGTTTTCAGATTCCATTGGCGGGCTTGCGCTTCAACAGTTGCCAACAGCCAAGCTTCTTCTTCGCTTTGGGGCTGGTCGATGACGACGGCGCCGACCGAATGTTTGGCGATGGTTTTCGACATCAGCAGGGAGACAATCGAGCCACTGAAGCCGACGACTGCGGAATAAGCCAACAGGCTGCCGACTTGGTCGGTGCTGTTGATGCCGAAGATGGCCAAAATAACACGGATGACAACCAGAACTGCGATATTGGTTGCGATAAATAAGAAAATGCGTTTCACCGATTATTCCTTTTTAGTGTGGTTTGTGAGGTGATTTTTATATGGGCGCATTGTCTCAAAAACTCTATAGAGAGAAAACAGCGCAATAGGCAAAGGTATGCAAATTCAAAGCAATTGAAGCAAAGGCCGTCTGAAAAAGCAGTATTTATGGTTAAAAACAGCTTTTCAGACGGCCTGTATTGCAAACGGATATTATTTTCCGAATTCTTTCAGCCAGTCTCGCGCTACCAAAAATTGATTTAATGCGGCTTCTGGAGAACCTTCTTCCGGCGCATATTGATATTCGAAGCGTACCAAAGGCGGCATGGACATCAAAATGCTTTCCGTACGGCCGCCGCTTTGCAGGCCGAACAGCGTGCCTCTGTCCCAAACCAAGTTAAATTCGACATAGCGTCCGCGACGGTATAGTTGGAAATCGCGTTCACGTTCTCCATAAGGCGTGTTTTTGCGTTTGGCCACAATCGGCAGATACGCTGCGATATAGCCTTCTCCGACTGCCTTGATAAATTTAAGCAGGTATCGAAATCCCAGCAGTTTAAATCGTCAAAAAACAGGCCGCCTACGCCGCGTGTTTCGTTACGGTGTTTTAAATAGAAATATTCGTCACACCATTGTTTGAATTCAGGATAAACCGATTCGCCAAATGGCGTGCATACATCCCGCGCCACTGTGTGCCAATGCACGATATCTTCTTCAAAAGGATAAAACGGTGTCAAATCAAAGCCACCGCCAAACCACCAAACCGGCTCGGCATTTTCAGGATAGGCAATGAAAAAGCGCACATTGGCATGGCTGGTCGGGACATAAGGATTTTTCGGATGAATGACCAGCGACACGCCCATGGCTTCAAACGCCGCGCCTGCCAATTCCGGACGATGGGCCGTAGCAGAAGCCGGCATTTTTGTTTCCTTTACATGCGAGAAATTTACACCTGCCTGCTCGAATACTGCGCCGTTTTTCAATACGCGGGTTTCGCCGATGCCCAGTTTCCCCGTCCATGCTTCATGCACAAATTTGGCTTCGCCATCTTCCTGCTCCAGCGCGGCGCAGATTTGGTTTTGCAGTGTTTTGAGGAGGGTTAGAACGGATTCTGTGTGCATGATATATCCTTGATGGTTTCGTATTTGTAAAATGACAGGGCGGAAGATAATTTAAGTTGTTGAAAATAATTGTTATTTTTCTGTTGCTTTATTATGGGTAAATTTTTGCATGGGCGTATCTTGCAATCAAGCGTTACTCATCGGCAATAGATTGAAAGGTATTACGGGGTTAAAAATACAGTTGCTACTCTTGCTGCATGATATTGGCAAGATTTAATTTAAATGTTTGTTGAATCTTGTTTACATCCTTAGCAAAAATATGATAGTCACTCGAAGAATAGATAGATTTTATTCTATCCAAATTAGTTTGTTGATAACATTTTTTCATTTCCGCGATGAAAAAATTATCTTTTCCTCTTTCATTGAGACAGTTATTTTCTAACAGATAGATTGCCCATGCTGTAAAAATAAATGTACTATCTTCCGGATATTCAGATAAATAAATTTCGAATTCAATTATAGAATATTCAGCTGCTTCAATTAATGTTATATCTAAATCTCTGACAAATTTTTTTCCGTTATATTTTTTTAAATAATTTCTTGAATTCTATATAATTTTTTTATTTTTTTCCATAATTCTATTTTTCCTGTAAAAATATTTAATTGAATATTTGGATAGCGATTTCTAAACTCTAAAATAACATTGCTGCAAGATTGACAGGCCTTTAATGATGATATTGCGATACCTTTCAGACGGCCTTGATTTATTCAGTAAAAAAAGTATGTGCGCCCAAATAGTTTTTTGCGTAGAACGGAGTGGAAAGTTTTTCGGTTTTGATGGTTTTACCGCTGCTGGGGGCGTGGATAAATTCGCCATTGCCGATGTAGAGGCCGACATGGGAGTATTTGTGTGCGCCGCCGGTATTGAAGAAGACAAGATCGCCGGCTTTCAATTTGCCGTCGGGAATTTTTCGGCTGGCTGCGGCCATATCGCGTGCGGTGCGTGGCAGATTGACGTTGAGGGCGTTTTTATAGACGAATTGAATCATGCCGCTGCAGTCAAAGCCTGTGGCTGTGGTGCTGCCGCCCCATTTATAGGGCGTGCCGATCAGGCCTAGGCTGTGAAGCATCAATTCCTGCGAACCTTGGGTGTGGTCGATATGGGAAATACGGACAGGTTGGACTGTTCTGGCGGTTGTTTGCGGCTTGTGGGATTTGTGTTTGCCGGTGGTGCCGCAAGAGGCCAACAATAGGCAGGCGGTACAAACAAATAGGGTTTGCAGATGAGTCGAGACATGATGAATTCCTCCGGCCGCATGATTTATGTTTTCAGACGGCCTCTATAATAATCCTTCTATGGGCAGGATGGACAGGATTTTTGAAGTCATCCGTTTCCAGAACTTGGCTTCGGGCTCGTGTGCGTAAGTTCGTTTTTCGCTTGGGTCATACCAGTATAGTTTGTTGTAATTGCCAAGCGTTACCTGATAGGCGTAGCTTGGGGTAGTCGTTACGAGGGTGCGCTGCATTTGGCCTGCGATTTCGGGGCTTTCGATGACGACGCCCATTTCGGTATTGAGGCGTGCGGAGCGTGGGTCGAGGTTGAAGGAGCCAATGAAAATGCGTTTCTCGTCCACGATGAATGTTTTGGCATGCAAGCTGGTGGCGGAGCTACCGGTCAAGCCGCGGTCTTTGGAGGTCGGAACGGCGTGGTTGGGCTGGAGTTCGTATAGTTTGACCCCGGCTTTAAGCAAGGGCTTGCGGTATTTGACGTAGCCGGAATGGACGGCGGCAACGTCGGTCGCCTGGAGGGAGTTGGTCAGGACGGTAACGTCCACGCCGTTGTGAATCAGCTTTCTATGGCCTTAACGCCTGATTTTGTGGGTACAAAATAAGGGGAGACAAGGTAAACGCTTTTTTCAGGTTGCTTGAGAGCATCTTGCAGGCGTTCGGAAATAGGCGGTTTGTGCCGGTCGCGGTCTAAGCCTTTGGCCGGGTCATCGCTGATCAGGCGTGTGCTGACACTTTGCCACTCCATAAGGTTGCTCTGCATTTTTTGATAGAGGTTGGAGTGTTCGATGCTTTGACGGTAGCGGATGAGCGTTTGGTTTTTATCTTGATCGGTGTAATCGAGCTCTGCCAATCCTTTTTGCAGGTTTCCCCGTTTGATGATGCTGGTCGCGTTGTAGGCGGAATGGCTTGCCCAATAGCGGTCGAAGTCTTGGGAAACTTCGGTTACTACGCGGCCTGTGGCGAGGATATCGAGGTCGGCAAAGATGGTATCGTCGTTAACCTTAAAATATTCGTCGCCGATATTGCGTCCTCCCAAAATGGTGGCACGGTTGTCGGCGGTAAACGATTTATTGTGCATTCGGCGGTTGAGTCGTGGAAAGTCGGCAACGTAGCCGAGTGCACGCCATTTTCTGAAAATAAAGGGATTAAACAGACGGACTTCGATATTGGGATGATTGTCGAGTGCCAGTAGGAGATCATCCATGCCGTTGGTGTTGTTGTCGTCCAGAAGCAAACGCACACGGACGCCGCGTTCGGCCGCGCGATGAATCAGGTTGAACAGAAGCTTGCCAGAGATGTCGTTGTGCCAGATATAGTATTGCAAATCGAGGGTATGGTCGGCGGATTCAATCAGGGCGGTACGGGCGACAAAGGCTTCATGGGCATCGTTCAGCAGATAGATATGGGAAACATCGGTCTTGGAGGATGTAGAAGGAATGCCTAATGCGCTGTCCAGCCGCGGCGTTGCAGGTATGTCAAGATAACTGCTTTGAGTGCGTTCGTCCAATGATGGCAAACGCGGCGCAACCGCCCAATAGCAGGGTATAAAGAAGGGGAAGATGGAATTTCATGGGAAACCGGTACAAACAATCCCTACCTAAATGACATTTAGGCAGGGATTGAATTGAAATTAGGTTGCTTGAATCAGCTTAGAAGGCAACATAATTTGCCGGATTGACCGGTTTGCCGTTTTGACGGATTTCAAAGTGCAACTGGGTACGAGATGCATCGGTATTACCCATGTGCGCAATGGTTTGACCACGTTTAACGGTTTGGTTTTCATTAACCAGCAGGCGTTGGTTGTGGCCGTATGCGCTCAAGAATGAGGAGTTGTGTTGGATGATGACCAAGTTGCCGTAACCGCGCAAGCCCGAGCCTGCGTAAACGACTTTACCGTCTGCCGCTGCAACAACAGGCTGGCCTTGCGTACCGGCAATATCTACGCCTTTGTTGCTGCCGCCGAAGTTAGCGATAACGTTACCGGTAGTCGGACGCTGCCATGTGATGCCGCTGACGTTACGGCTGCTGCCGGTAGACACGGTTGGTGTATTGGCAGGAGTACTTGTAGCCGGAGCAGTGGTTGTCGTTGTTGGAGTAGAAGGTTTGCTTGCAGAAGCTGCAGGTGCAACGTAGCCCTCAGGTTTCACGCGCAGGGTTTGACCAATGCTGATGGTGTTGTCGGCCAAGTTATTCCATGCACGCAGATTGTCTTGGGTAATGTTGTAGCGTTTGGAGATGTTGTAAACGGTATCACCACGAACAACAGTATGTGTCGCTGCATTAATATCAACAGGCGCATAAGAAGGCGTGTAAGTGCCGGTGCTGCCGCTGTTGTACGTTGGAGCAGGTGTACTTGCCGGCGGAGTGTATGGAGCATCTGCCGCTGGGCTGGTGTTGGTATTGTAAGGCGCTGCACCGTAAGGATTGTCAGCGGTAGAGCCTGTTGTTGAACCACCGCTTGGTGTGCCGACGACTACAGGAGCCGGCTGTTGGCTGGCACAGGCTGCAAGTAATAAAACCAAAGCTGCCGATCCGGCATAAGATACACTTTTTTTCAACATGTTAATGACTTTCGTATTCGGGTAATTGTTCTCGTCGAGGCATATCATAATAAAAATATGCTTGTTTCTCAAGTGTTCGGCTGTTAGGGACTGTTAAGGCGCAGGGATTTCTGACCAAAAGGAAGCGGTTTGCTCCATTTGTCCGTAGGCAGTCAAATCGACTTGCAGGGGGGTAATCGTGATGAAGCCGGACGCGCATTCGCCAAAGTCGGTACCTTCTTCGCTGTCGGAAACATCGCCGACCGGCCCAATCCAATAAATTTGTTCGCCACGTGGATTATACATGGGAACAATGCTTTGTTCATGATGACGGCGACCGAGCCGTGTAATTTTTATGCCTTGGATATCCTCAGGTGCGACGGCTGGGATATTGATGTTCCATAAGATGGGTTCGGAAATAGGGCGTTTGAGAAAGTAGGAAAGCAGTATCCAAGCGGCTTTTTCTGCAGTTTCCCAATAACGGCCGCTGGAGTCTGCAAGCGAGAAAGCAATGGCAGGTATGCCCATCAGGTAGGCTTCCGTCGCGGCGGCAACCGTACCGGAATAAAGCGTATCGTCGCCCATATTTGCGCCGTTGTTAATACCGGACAAAACTAAGTCGGGTTTGAAATCGGCAAGGGCATGCTGGCCGACATGAATGCAGTCGGTGGGTGTGCCATTCACATAGTAAAAACCGTTTTCCGCCTGTTTCAGTTGTAAAGGACGGTCTAAAGTCAGGGAATTGCTGACGCCGCTGCGATCGCGTTCGGGCGCAACCACCCTGACATTGGCAAATTCTGCGCACACTCTTGCCAAAACTGCCAAACCGGGCGCAAGATAACCATCGTCGTTTGAGATTAATATGTTCATGTGACAATATTGTGTCTATCGGTAAGATGGGCGGTATTGTACTGGTTTGCTTGAGCGATTGTCCACGAATCGGCAACGTTTGGGCGGAAAGGATAATAATGAAACATTATGAGTTAGATCCCAAAGCTTTATTGGGCGGCGTGATTGCTTCAGACGGCAATCAGGAGATTGTTCAGCTTTCACTGCAGAAGGATAATGAAATTCCGGCATATGAGGCGGATGCGATTATTTTGCTTTTGGTTTTAAACGGCAAAGCCGAAATCAAAACGGTGGACGAAGTCTTGCAAACCGAAGGCTTGCAAGTTATCCGTCTTGAGCCGATGGAAGCGCACAGTATTCGCGCCTTGGCCGATAACACCAATATTTTGGTTATTAAACAATTGATTCATGAAACCGGTCTCAGCAAACGTTTGAGGTTTGGAAGTTGCTGTCTGTAATGGCAATAAAGGCCGTCTGAAAAGTTTCAGACGGCCTTTTTAAAATCAACCAGATTTATTTCAAACCTTTTTTCACCAAGTCTTCATAACCGCCATGGTTGGTTACGTTGGTGTAGCCGGCTTTTTTCAGCTCAGTCAACGCGGCTTCTGCACGGCGACCGCTGCGGCAGTAGAGGTTTACCGGTGCGTTTTTATCCGGGCTGGCGGATTTGATGCGGTCAACGATTTGGTCATGTGGAATATTGAGTGCACCTTGCAAATGGCCTTCTTGAAATTCTTCGGCAGAGCGGACATCAATCCAAACGCCTTTTGCTTTTGCAGGCTGTGCCGCGCTTTTTTCAACTTTAGGCATAGAGGCAGCGGAAGCAGCCAAAGGAGTGGCAACAGCGGCGGCAAAAAGTACGGCGGTCAGCAGTTTCTTCATGGTTCAATCTCCTATTAGACAGAAAACAATATGATAACTTTATCAGTTTAGCATTTCATCAGGCCGTCTGAAAGGGGAGTCGGCTTTCAGACGGCCTGATTTTACAAACCGATTAGCGTTGGGTTTCTACTGCTTCCAAAGCGCGTAAAGCGTAGGTATAAGCGGCACCTGCATTCAGGGCGATAGCAGTGGCCAATGCGCCGGCGATTTCACTTTCGGTTGCCCCAGCTTTGGCTGCGGCGGCTGCATGCACGCTGATGCAGCTTTCGCAACGCGTGGTAATGGCAACGGCAATGGCGATCAGTTCGCGTGTTTTGGCATCCAGTGCTTCGGCAGCGGCTGCTTGATCCAGTGCGCCGTAGGCTTGCAGCATTTTAGGATGGTTTTTACCCAGTTCGCCGAATGATTTTTTTACCAAGGCGGTATGTTCAGGCCAGTCTTTAAACATGATATGTCCTTTCTTAATGTGAGTGGATAAGATAAAAAATCCTATCCGTTTGTGTTTGGTGTGTGTATTATTGCAATAATTGGAAGATTTTAATCGTCAAAACATCTCATTTATTGGTAAAAAACACTATGGATATTTTGGATAGGCTAGTCGAATTGGCGCAGGTAAAAGGCAGCGTGGATGTTCAATGTCTTTTTCGGGGGGAGTGGTATGTGCGGCATGAACCAAAGCGTGCGCATGGTTTGGTGCATATCGTAACTGCCGGTTCGGGTTATATCCGAATTGATGGGGAGCAAGAGGCAAGGCTGCTGAGTGCGGGGGATGTCATTTTTTTCCCGCGCAGCGTAGGGCATACTTTGAGCAGTGACAGCAGTTGTGAAAATCTCGGCGTCAACGTGCTGACGAGTGAAAAAGGCGCATTTAAAGTCAAGCAGAGTCATGCAGGAGGCGATGCGGCTTTGCATCTTTTCTGCGCGCGGTTTGAATATGAAACGCAGGCGGATATTATGGCGGGGCTGCCTGATACGGTTTTGCTGAATATCAACCATCCTTCTTTGCAGTATTTAGTGGCGTTATTGCAGTATGAGAGCGGTCAGACTTTGTCCGGTTCGGTAGCGGTTGTGAACGCATTGGCTTCGGTGTTGTTGGTATTTCTACTTCGAGCCAGCTTGGAGGAAAATGGGGATGCACAATTAAGCGGTTTGCTGAATGGTTGGCAGGACAAGCGCCTGCGGAATTTACTTCAGGCAGTAGTGGATAAGCCGGAAGAGGAATGGAATATCGAGAAAATGACCGCGATTGCCAACTTATCTCGCGCCCAGTTGATGCGGGTATTCAAGCAGCAGACGGGAACAAGCCCGCATGCCTTTGTAAACAGTATCCGCTTGCAACAGGGGGCATTATTGTTGAAACAGACGGCGGATTCGGTTTTATCGATTGCGCTCTCGGTGGGTTTTCAATCAGAAACGCATTTTGGCAAGGCATTTAAAAAGCAATATGGGATATCGCCGGGACAATATCGTAAGAATGATCGCGCTGATGAAGCGGCAGAACAAGCGGAAGAAATGCCGATTTACTTTATTTGAACAGATGATAAAAGGCCGTCTGAAAGTGTAAAAATGAAATCTAAGATTTCCGAAACACTTTTCAGACGGCCTTAATTTTAAAACGTATCAATCAAACAGAATTAGTCCAGTTTTTTGAAATGACGGCGACGTTCCAATTCGCTCAGGTAGCGTTTACGCAGGCGGATGGATTGTGGCGTGATTTCAACCAGTTCATCATCGTCGATGAACTCAACCGCACCTTCCAAAGTCAATTTGATCGGCGTAGTCAGGCGTACGGCTTCATCTGTACCGCTGGCACGGACGTTGGTCAGTTTTTTACCTTTCAGAGGGTTTACCACCAAGTCGTTGTCACGGCTGTGGATACCGATAATCATGCCTTCGTAGACTTTGTCGTTTGGAGAAACGAACATACGGCCGCGGTCTTCCAAGTTCCACAGGGCGTAAGCAACGGCTTCACCTTGCTCTTGAGAAACCAGTACGCCGTTGTGACGGCCGGGCATATCAGGTTTAACCGGAGCATAGTCGTCAAAAACGTGGCTCATCAAGCCGGTACCGCGGGTCAAGGTCAGGAATTCACCTTGGAAACCGATCAGGCCGCGGGCAGGAATGTGGTATTCCAGGCGGGTACGGCCATTGCCGTCGCTTTCCATATTGGTCAACTCGCCACGGCGACGGCCAAGCTCTTCCATAACGGCACCTTGGTTTTCATCCGGTACGTCCACGGTCAGGTTTTCGTAAGGCTCGCATTTTTGACCATTAATTTCACGGAATACCACGCGCGGTTTGCCGACTGCCAATTCAAAGCCTTCGCGGCGCATGTTTTCCAACAAAATGGTCAGGTGCAATTCGCCACGGCCGGAAACGCGGAATACATCAGCGTCGGCAGTATCTTCAACACGCAGGGCAACATTGGTCAGCAATTCTTTTTGCAGGCGGTCGCGGATTTGGCGGGAAGTCACGAATTTGCCTTCCGTACCGGCCAAAGGAGAGGTATTGACCATAAAGTCCATGGTCAGGGTCGGCTCGTCTACACTCAACATAGGCAAGCCTTTAGGATTGTCTTTGTCGGTAATGGTTACGCCGATACCGATGTCTTCGATACCGGAAATAATCACGATGTCGCCGGCTTCAGCTTCTTCCAAAGGTACGCGTTCCAAGCCTTGGAAACCTAACAGTTGGTTGATACGGCCCTGGGCAACTTGTTCTTCATGATTCATAACGGCAACGACTTGGCCGGGTTTGATGCGGCCGTTCAGGATGCGGCCGATACCAAGGCGGCCGGTGTAGTTGTCGTAGTCCAGTTGGGAAATTTGAAGTTGCAGCGTTGCGTCTGCGTTGCCGCTTGGAGGAGGCGTGTGTTTCAAAATGGTCTCGAACAGAGGACGCATGTTGCTGCTCTCGTCGTTTTCATCCAATTTGGCAAAGCCGGACAGGCCGGAAGCATAGACGATAGGGAAGTCCAATTGTTCGTCAGTTGCGCCCAAGTTGTCGAACAATTCGAATGTTTGGTCGATAACCCAGCTTGGACGGGCAGACGGTTTGTCGATTTTGTTGATGACAACGATAGGTTTCAGACCCAAAGCCAAGGCTTTTTTGGTCACGAAACGGGTTTGCGGCATAGGGCCTTCTTGTGCGTCAACCAACAGTACGACGCAGTCAACCATGCCCAATACACGTTCCACCTCGCCACCAAAATCGGCGTGTCCCGGGGTATCTACGATGTTGATGTGGTAGCCTTCGTATTCGATGGCGGTATTTTTAGCGAGAATGGTAATGCCGCGCTCTTTTTCAAGATCGTTGCTGTCCATTACGCGCTCTTCTACTTGCTGGTTGGAACGGAATGTACCGGACTGACGCAGCAATTGGTCAACTAATGTGGTTTTGCCATGGTCGACGTGGGCGATGATGGCAATATTGCGGATTTGTTTCATGATGATTTATGTGTTTCAGCTAGGTGCTTAAAAAAAAGATAACTGGTAATTATAGCACGATTCCTAAATGTTGACGGAGTGGATGATTCAAAAAAATGAGGCAAAAGCAGTTGAGAATAATTCATAATTAAATTTGATTGATTTTGTTGGATTATTTGCTTTTATTTATGGTTAACGAATGTAAATGTTTTTGAATAATGCAATGGATTCTTAATACTAATGTCAAAAAATTGTTATTAAAAACAGGGGATTAATTTTTCAGACGGCCTTTTAGGCAGGTTAAATTTTTTGATAATTGTTTGTATTTTAAATAGAAAATTTGTCAAAAGTGCTACTTGTGCATACAATTACCTCATTCCCTAACAACACACGAATCTTCATTTCGTGATTATCAACTTTTAAAAGAAAGAGAAAGAATTATGCAAGGCAACCAAGCAGTTATTGATTACATGAACGAATTATTGTCTGGTGAGTTGGCTGCTCGCGACCAATATTTTATCCACTCTCGCATGTACTCTGAATGGGGTTACACCAAATTGTTCGAACGTTTGAGCCACGAGATGGAAGAAGAAACCACTCACGCCGAAGACTTCATCCGTCGTATCCTGATGTTGGGCGGTACTCCTAAAATGACTCGTGCCGAACTGAATATCGGTACTGACGTAATCTCTTGTCTGAAAGCAGACTTGAACACTGAATACGAAGTACGCGATGCGCTGAAAAAAGGTATCAAATTGTGCGAAGAAGCTCAAGACTATGTTACTCGCGATTTGATGGTTGCCCAACTGAAAGATACTGAAGAAGATCACGCTCACTGGTTGGAACAACAACTGCGTCTGATCGAATTGGTCGGCGAAGGCAACTACTACCAAAGCCAATTGTAATCTAGCGTATAACGTATAAGGAGCTGAATATGAAAGGCGATCGCTTAGTTATTCGCGAGCTGAACAAAAACTTAGGTTTGTTGCTGATTACCATTAACCAATACTTCCTGCATGCCCGCATTTTGAAAAACTGGGGCTTTGAAGAATTGGGCGAACACTTCTTCAAACAGTCCATCCGCGAAATGAAATCCGCAGACGATTTGATCGAGCGTATTTTGTTCTTGGAAGGCCTGCCTAATCTGCAAGAGTTGGGTAAACTGTTGATCGGTGAATCTACCGAAGAAATCATTGCCTGCGATCTGAAAAAAGAGTATGAAAAACATGATGCTCTGGTTGCAGCCATCGCTCTTGCAGAAGAACAACAAGACTACGTCAGCCGTGATTTGTTGGAAAAACAAAAAGACATCAACGAAGAACACATTGACTGGCTTGAAACTCAGCAGGAATTGATTGGTAAAGTTGGTTTGCCAAACTACCTGCAAACAGCGGCGCAAGAGGACTAAAACACAAACCACTGCCAAATATAGCAGTCCCTGCTCCCATCAACGGCATATCTTTACGGATATGCCGTTTCCTTTTATGGAAATGCTTAAAGGCCGTCTGAATGTTCAGACGGCCTTGATTTTATATCGCTTTCAAACGGTATAGATAAGTAGTTTCCTTGTTTCTGGCAAACGCCAAAGGATCGGATTCATCTATTGCTCTTTTGTGTTGCGGTTTGGTTTTCAAAATATCGACTACATTGAGCGAGGCCGTCTGAAAGGATTGGTTTAGAAAGTCTTTATCGCGCAAATGCAAGTGTTCTGCCAAGTCGGAAATAATCAGCCAGACTTCGCCGTTTGGATTTAAGTGCTTGCGTACGCCGTTGAGGAACGCAGTCAGCATGGCATGATTGGGGTCGTAAAGGGCAGTCTCAATAGCGGAGGTCGGTTTTGCCGGCAGCCAAGGCGGATTGCAGACGATAAGGTCGGCGCAACTTTCTGGAAATAAATCAATCGATTGAATGCTGACGGCTTTATCCAAACCTAGGCGTTCGAGGTTTGCTGTGGCGCAGACAATTGCTTTGTGGTTGGTGTCTGTGGCAATGATGGCAGGTATGCCTCGTTTGGCGAGAATAGCGGCAATAACACCAGAGCCAGTGCCGATGTCAAAGGCCGTCTGAATATTGGGAGCAAGTGGCGCTTGGGCGATTAAATCCAAATATTCGCCACGCAGTGGAGAGAATACGCCGAAAGGAACATGGATTTTTCCGTCTAGCTGCGGAATGTCTATGCCTTTTTTGTGCCATTCGTGTGCACCGATAAAGCCTAGCAGTTGATTCAGCGGCAAAAGAAACGGTTTGTCGTTTGGTGTGTCGTAAACATCGCACAGAGCGGCGTAGATGTCGGGTGCGCGTGCATTGTTCAGTTGAAAATTTGGTTGGATTTCAACGGCAAGCATATTGAGCAAACGGCTTTGCTGAGCCTGTTTCATACGGTGGGCGTGGAAGGCCGTTTGAATATCGGCAGGTGCGCCTTTCTTTTTTTCAGACGGCCTGCGGATACGTTTTTTCATTGCAGCCAAGACTTGCTTGGCATTGTGAAAATCGCCAGTCCAAACAGTTGCAGTTTGTGCGTGGGCATTTTTTAAAATTTCTGCTGCGCCTGCTTCTTGGATGTAAACCGCCTGCTTGGGCGGTTTTTGTGTGCTTTCGTTGCGCCATTCGATGTCGGAGCGGTTGGTTGGGATGGTGTGGGGCATAATGTGTTTCAAATCGTGGAAATAGGGGATTAGTTTACTATATTTAGGGTGTATTCGGTTTGAGAGGAGCTTTTAATAGTCTAAATTAGACAAAATGTATAAAAATTTTTCAAATTTTAAAATTTATACCAGTATTTTGATAAAAATAGATTGTCGTTTTGTCTAAAATGAGTATAATGCAAAACCAGAACACAATAATCTTAATCAGATTTGGACAAGGAACATCATGCAATTAGACATTGACCGTTTGGTTGCCTATTTTGGCGGCGTAAACGCGCTGGCCGAAGCCCTGAAACAGCACGACCCGGAAAATGCTGCGACCACAGCGGCTATCTACAAATGGCGTACACGCGGTTCCCTGCCTTTGGCTCAGTTGCAAAAACTGACCGCTTTGGCGGAAGCGCAAGGCAGACCGCTTGATTTGAATGCTTTTTTACAAAAAAACGAATCTCTGGAGAGAACAGAAATGACACAGACCAATCGTGTAATTATTTTTGACACTACCATGCGCGATGGCGAGCAGTCGCCCGGTGCATCCATGACCAAAGAGGAGAAAATCCGTATTGCCCGTCAGTTGGAAAAGATGGGTGTCGATGTGATTGAGGCAGGTTTTGCAGCAGCCAGTCCGGGCGATTTTGAATCGGTTAATGCGATTGCCAAAATCATTACCAAATCTACAGTTTGCTCATTGGCGCGTGCCGTTGAAAACGATGTGCGCAAAGCAGGCGAAGCTGTTTCCCCCGCTCCGAATAAACGTATTCACACTTTTATCGCCACCAGCCCGATCCACATGGAGCACAAACTGAAAATGAAGCCGCAGCAGGTCATCGATGCGGCGGTCAAAGCGGTAAAAATTGCCAAAGAATACACTGATGATGTGGAATTTTCCGCCGAAGACGCCGTGCGTTCGGATTTGGACTTCCTCGCCAAAATCTTTACGGCGGTTATCGAAGCGGGGGCGACTACTATCAACATTCCCGATACTGTCGGCTACTCCATCCCTTCCGTATGGTACGAGCGTATCAGCAACATCATCAAAAGCGTTCCCAATGGCGACAAAGTAGTTTGGTCGACCCACTGCCATAATGACTTGGGTATGGCGGTTGCTAACTCATTAGCTGCTGTTCAGGCAGTGTGCGTCAGGTGGAATGTACCATCAACGGTTTGGGAGAACGCGCAGGCAATGCCAGCCTTGAAGAAATCGTGATGGCGTTGAAAGTGCGTCATGATTTGTTTGGCTTGGAAACCGGCATCGATACCACGCAAATCGTGCCGGTTTCCAAACTGGTATCTACTATCACCGGCTATCCGATTCAGCCAAACAAAGCAGTAGTCGGCGCAAACGCCTTTGCGCACGAATCAGGCATCCACCAAGACGGCGTGTTGAAACACCCTGAAACCTATGAAATCATGACTGCCGAATCAGTCGGCTGGTCAACCAACCGCCTGACTTTGGGCAAATTGTCCGGCCGTAATGCTTTCAAAACCAAGCTGGCAGATTTGGGTATCGAATTGGAAAGCGAAGAGGCGTTGAATTCGGCATTTGCACGCTTTAAAGAGCTGGCGGATAAGAAACGCGAAATCTTTGATGAAGACTTGCATGCTTTGGTGTCTGATGAAATGGGCAGCCTGAATGCTGAAAGCTACAAATTCATCTCTCAAAAAATCAGCACTGAAACCGGCGAAGAGCCTCGCGCCAATATCGTGTTCAGTATTCGCGGCGAAGAAAAACACGCTACCGCTACCGGTTCCGGCCCTGTTGACGCGATCTTCAAAGCCATTGAAAGCGTGGCTCAAAGTGGCGCGACCTTGCAGATTTATTCTGTCAACGCGGTGACACAAGGTACCGAAAGTCAAGGCGAAACTTCTGTCCGCCTGCAACGTGGCGATCGTGTGGTCAACGGTCAAGGGGCTGATACCGACGTGTTGGTAGCGACTGCCAAAGCCTATCTGTCTGCACTGAGCAAATTGGAATTCGGTCAAGCCAAGCCTAAAGCGCAAGGCAGCGGCATGATTTGATTTATTGAAAAATAAAGGCCGTCTGAAATCGTAGTGATACGTTTCAGACGGCCTTTTTTATTTGGTCAAAAAATAGTTTGTTTATTGAAGTTTAAGCAACCGGTCTTGTTCGACAGACAATACGCCGTTTACTTTTTTGAAATAGGCAATGGCATCTTCAATATTGGTCTTGGAAGATGGGCGAATAGCAATGCCGTGCAGGTTTTTGTATTCGTAGACCAAAGTTGCACCGGAGGTTTTCACTGCTTTTAGCAATGGCGCAGAACCGGTTTGGGCATCATAGAAGATAATCAGATTGCCGGTAGTATCTTGGGTTTGTTGCTGAGATGGGGTGGCAGTTGATTGAGCTGGAGTGCTTGGGCTTTGGCAGGCACAAAGCAGGGTGGTGAGTAGGACGAATACTAGGGTTTTCATGGTATTAGTTTAATTTGATAAAAGAAAAAAAGGCCGTCTGAATAATCGTAAAACGAAATCAAAGTTTCCATTTACAACTTTCAGACGGCCTTAGTTCCTTATGCTTCGGGCAATTCCATGGCTAGAACGGTTTGTTCTTGTTTGGCACGGAAAGCCGCCAGTTTTTCAGCCAATTCAGGATTTTCGTTGGCCAAAAGTGAAATGGCAAACAGCGCTGCATTGGCCGCACCGGCTTCGCCAATGGCAAATGTGGCAACAGGAACACCTTTAGGCATTTGCACAATCGAAAGCAGGGAGTCTTCGCCACGCAGATATTTGCTCGGAACGGGAACGCCCAAGACGGGAACCGTGGTTTTGGCGGCGACCATGCCCGGCAAATGCGCTGCGCCGCCTGCGCCGGCAATAATGGCTTTGATGCCGCGTTCACGTGCGGTTTTGGCGTATTCAAACATCAAATCAGGCGTACGGTGTGCAGAGACGACACGCGCTTCGTATTCAACGCCGAATTCTTTGAGAAATTGTGCTGCCTGCTGCATCACCGGCCAATCGCTGTTGCTGCCCATAATAATGCCGACTTGGATCATGAGGGGTTCCTTTTGCTTGAATGGATTAAGGGTAAAAAATATTCAGACGGCCTTGGAAATGATAAGGCCGTCTGAACGTTTATCTTTGTTTAAGGCTGATAGAAGCGCGTTTTGCCGCTTCGCTGTTGGGGAAGCTTTGTATCAGTTTGCGCCATGTGCTGCGGGCGATGTCTTTTTGTTGCAGTTTGTATTGGCACTGGCCGATGCTGTACATCGCATCAGGAGCTTGCGGGCTGTTGCGGAATCGGTTGGCGTAGCGGTTGCCGATTTCGATAACGGATTCACAGTTACCCAGACGTTGTTGGCTTTGCAGAAGCAGGTACATATTGCGGCGGGCAATTTCGCTGCCGTTGCCGCCGTCTGCCTCTTTCAAAATGGCCACTGCGGCGGAATAGTTGTTGCGCTGATAGTATTTTTGCGCCTGATTATAAAGGCGCAGTTCGTTTTGCGAAGCCGAGTCTGTTTCAGACGGCACGCCGCCGCTATTGGCCAAATAATTCATTTTCAGCTTGCGGTCATCTAAGCGCTGGGCTTTGGGGTTGGAAGCTGAAGTAGTCGGACGTTTGATGTTTCGTTGTTGTTCCAATGTGTGCAAGCGTTGATTTAGTTCTTCAACCGTGCGTTCCAGTCGGGCAATTTGTATGCCCAAGTGGTCAATCTGGGTTTGTTCGTCCAAACGCGGATAGGGAATATTTTTCTCAGGCAAAGGCTCACGCGGAATATCCGGCAGGACAAAGTTGGGATTGTCGGCAGGTTGGGGAGGGTGGGAAACGGCGCATGATGTGGCCAATAGAGTAAGCGGCAAAAGAAACAGGGAATGTGATAATGTTTTCATCGGATTGTGTCGTTTTATTTTTTTAGTAGCAGTGTCAAACCGTCGCCGATAGGCAGGGTAATAGGAATAATGCGTGTATCGCGCGGCAGATTTTGGTTGAAATGGCGCAGAATATCCAAGCTGGGCGGATCATTTTCAGCAGCTTCATTCATAACACGTCCTCCCAACAAGATATTGTCGATGGCAATCACGCCGCCGCTCCGTACCAGTTGCAAACAGCGTTCAAAATATTGCGGCGTAGGCGGTTTGTCGGCATCGATAAGTGCCAAGTCGTAATTTTCCGATTCGCCTTGTGCAATCAAATCGTCCAAAGTCAGCAAAGCCGGTTGCAGATGAAGTGAGATTTTATGCGCTATGCCTGCTGCCTGCCATGTTTCGCGGGCAATATCGGTAAAGGTTACATTGATGTCGCAAGCCGTGATTTTGCCGTCTTCGGGGAGGGCAAGCGCCATGGCGGTGCTGCTGTAACCGGTAAAGACGCCAACTTCCAAATATTTTTTGGCATTCAATAATTTGGCCAACCACACCAACATGGCTGCCTGCTCTTGGGCGATAGCCATCTTTCCCAGACGATGTGATTGGGTACGCTCGCGCAATGCGGTCAAAACGGGATGTTCGGATTGACCGATGCTGTTGAGGTAATGTTGTAATGCCGGATCGGTATTGTGCGTGTTGGTCGTCATGCCGATACAGAATTAGTCTTGATAGTAGGTGTAGGGTTTTTTGTTGACTTTGGCCGCTTCAAATTCGGCCTGTTCTGTCGGATTGAGGGTAACATCCCACAGCAAATGGCGGTTTTCGAGGCGTTGCACTTCCATTTCGGGATTGTCTTCCATGAGTTTGTCGAGGAATTGGGTAGCTTCGGATTTGTAGTGGTACATGATGTTCTGCCTGAATCGTTGTCAGACCGTCATTATAGCCGATATTTTTGTCAATACGCTAATTAATCGAACTTCCATAAGGTATAATGGCACGTCTTTTTTAGGCCGTCTGAAGCCTTTGCTCAATGTTTTGTCCTTTCTGCGGCAGAATATTGTGCAAAGGCTTAAGCCAGACAAGTTTCAGACGGCCTTTTTTATTGTGAAAAGAGCTGCTTATGTTAAAAAAATGGCTGCATAAAGTGTTGCCTAAAAAACACGTCAAATCGTTGCCCGAAAAGGAAATTATCCCACTTGAGCAACACGGTATTCGCGCGGATATGTTGAGCTTTGCCGCTGAGAAAATTGCCAAACGCCTGCATGAAGCCGGTTTTCAGGCTTATGTTGTGGGTGGTGCCGTTCGGGATTTGTTGCTCGGGGTCGAACCCAAAGACTTTGATATTGCAACCGATGCTATGCCGGAGCAAATCCTCAAAGTATTCCGCCGCAGCCGCATTATCGGCCGCCGTTTCCAAATCGTTCATGTGATGATTGGACCTGAAACCATTGAAGTGACGACGTTCCGCGGTGGCGATAAGGTTCAGCAAATGCGCAAGGCCGCATTATGAAGGACAATACTTACGGCAGTATTGAAGAGGATGCCATGCGCCGCGACTTTACCTGTAATGCGCTGTATTACGACCCGATTAAAGAGGAAATTTGGGACTTCCATCAGGGCGTGGCTGATGTTGCCGATAAAAAATTGGTGATGATAGGCGATCCTGCCGAACGCTATCAGGAAGATCCTGTCCGTATTCTTCGCGCCGTACGTTTATCGGGCAAGTTGGGCTTTGAAGTGGAAGAGCAAACGGCGTTGCCGATTGCCGAATATGCAGGCCGTCTGAAAAATGAGCCGGTGGCCCGTCTTTTTGATGAAATTCTGAAAATCCTGTTTTCCGGTCATTCCCGCGCCTGTTTGAAACGGTTAAACGAGTTGGGTATTCCCGAAGGCATCCATCCGCTTTTAGATGCCTTGAAAACTGCCGAAGCGGCCGATAAACGTATGATTATGTTGGCCTTGAAAAATACTGACGAGCGTATCCGTGCGGATAAGTCCGTTTCCGTCGGTTTCGTATTGGCGGCGGTATTGTGGCCGACACTGAACGCTATGTGGCAACGCAATCTAAGCCATGGACAAAAACCTGTCCCTGCTTTGATGGATGCGATGAACACGATGCGTGATACAGTAGAGAAAGGTTGGGGCGTGCCGCAACGATTTTCTGCCACCATGCGTGAAATCTGGCAATTTCAGCCGCAATTCGACAATATGCGCGGCGCACGCCCGTATCGCCTGCTATCACAAGCACGTTTCCGAGCCGCTTATGATTTCCTGATTTTGCGTAGCGAGGTTGGCGAGGTTGATAAAGAGATGGCTTCTTGGTGGACAACTTTCCAACATGCCGATGAGGAAACGCGCCAGCAAATGACTGCTGCCAATGATCACAAACGTCAGAAACAAAGTGGATCAACTGATGGCAAACCCAAACGTCGTCGCCGCCGTCCGAAAAAGAAAACCACTGAGGCCGAATAAATTATCAAAATAAATTTAAGGCCGTCTGAAGCGATTAAATCTTTTGAGATTTGGTTTTCAGACGGCCTTTTTGTATTCCAATAAAAACCGCAGGCTTTTCAACCTGCGGTTTGCTTTTATGATTTGTTTTCTTCGCTGTCAAGGAAGCTGCGGAGGCGGTCGCTACGAGTTGGGTGGCGTAGCTTGCGCAGGGCTTTGGCTTCGATTTGACGGATACGTTCACGGGTTACGTCAAATTGTTTGCCGACTTCTTCCAAAGTGTGGTCGGTATTCATATCGATACCGAAACGCATACGCAAAACTTTGGCTTCGCGCGGCGTCAGGCTTTCGAGGATTTCTTTGGTTACTTCGTGCAGGCTGGTGTACATCGCAGCTTCTGCCGGCGCAACGTTGTTGGCATCCTCGATGAAATCGCCCAAGTGCGAATCATCGTCATCGCCAATCGGTGTTTCCATGGAAATCGGCTCTTTGGCGATTTCATGATTTTGCGGATTTTGTCTTCCGGCATTTCCATCAGCTCGGCCAGTTTGGCAGAATCAGGCTCTTCACCGGTTTCTTGCAGGTATTGGCGCGAGATACGGTTCATTTTGTTGATGGTTTCAATCATGTGAACCGGAATACGGATGGTACGCGCTTGGTCGGCGATGGAACGGGTAATTGCTTGACGAATCCACCATGTAGCGTAAGTTGAGAACTTGTAGCCGCGGCGGTATTCGAATTTGTCCACCGCTTTCATCAGGCCGATATTGCCTTCTTGAATCAAATCAAGGAACTGCAAGCCACGGTTGGTGTATTTTTTGGCAATGGAAATAACCAAACGCAAGTTGGCCTGAATCATTTCCTGTTTGGCTGCTGAGGTTTCTTTTTCGCTCAACACCATGTTTTTGTTGATTTCTTTCAACTCTTCGATGGAAATGCGGGTTTCGGCTTCCATATTTGCCAGCTCGGTTTGTTTTTCGAGGATGGCGTGGCGGAAACGATCCAACGCATTTGCCCATACACGGCCTTTGGCTACTTCTTCTTCTACCCATTTCAAATCAGTAATGGCGGGCAGGAAGTTTTTGATGAAGTAGTCGCGTTCCATGCGGACGCGGTCGATACAGATGTCGCGGATTTCACGTTCGAGTTTGCGGATGTTTTCAACGCGGCTGCGCAGGTTGCTGCTCAGGTTTTCGATTTGACGTGTGGCAAAACGGACTTCCAACAGTTTGTTGGCAATGGCATCGCGGTGTTTCAGGTAGTTGGCATGTTGGCTGCCGTGTTTTTCCAACTGCTTGATCATTTTGCCGTATTCGCTCTCGATAAAGGCGAAGTGTTCCAAAACTTTTTGTTTCAGTTCGGCCAAATGGGCGGCTGATATGGCATCGGAGTCGCTGCCGGAGTCGTCTTCATCTTCCTCGTCGCCATCTTCATCATCGCTAACGGTTTCGCCTTCTTCGTCATCTGGTTTGGCATTTTCCAAATGACCCAAGCCCAATTCGTTCAATAAGACTTCGTTAGGGTCGATGATGGCTTCAACGACTTCATCCACACGGATTTCATCGTTGCGGACTTGCTCGATCAAAGCCAGAATTTCAGCAATCGAGCCTGGGCAGGCTGAGATTGCCTGCACCATGTTTTTCAGTGCATTTTCGATTTTTTTGGCGATGATGATTTCGTCTTCGCGCGTCAACAGATCGACTTGCCCCATTTCACGCATATACATGCGCACAGGGTCGGTAGTGCGGCCGAATTCTGAATCTGCGCTGGAGAGTGCTGCTTCGGCTTCTTCAACGGCATCGTCGTCGGTCATGGCGGCGGCGTTGTCGCTCAAGAGGATGTCTTCAGCATCAGGGGCTTGCTCGGTTACTTGGATGCCCAAGCCGGAAATCATGCTGACGATATTGTCGATTTGCTCGGCATCGGACATATCGTCGGGCAGGGCGTCGTTAATTTCGGAATAAATGATGTAGCCGCGTTCTTTACCCATGATAATGAGTTGGCGCAGACGCGCGCGCTGCTCTTCGATACTCAAAGGACGGTTGTCATCTTGGTCTTGGTATTCTTCGTAGTTTTGATTTTTAGACATGGATTGCTCTCTAGGTTGATAGGATGCCGACGGTTTACGGTGATGTGGCCGTACCTGAAGGCGGAGCAGAGCTTTTTGTTGTGAAATCAGATTTCACTTTAATACTCTGAGGCCGTCTGAAAATATTACAGATGGAGTGTTCTGCGTGTCATGTTTCGCAGCGTGTGTTTAGATTGTTCAGACGGCCTGAGGGGTTAGTTTTGCTTTGCCGTCAAAAGCGACAGCAATAGTCTTTTTTCATTTTCGGTCAAACCAGTTTGAATACTTTTTTGCTTTAAAGTTTCGATTTGACTGTATTTTAATTCATTTAACAACTTTTTCATGCCGATTTGGAAACTTTCGCAATCTTCCTCGTTATCCCCTTCCATTTCTTCAGAATGAAGGGTCGATAAAAAGATTTGATTGACGGTTTCCTCATAGGGCGAACCGCGCATATATTCAAGCACTTGTGCGGTTGCAGGAGTCGTATCGTGATTCTTGATGGTTTCGGCCAAATTGGCAAGGCAGGCAAAGTCGCCACTTAAGGCCAGATAATCGGGCAGGTCTATATATGAAGCCCAAGCCGGATTTATCAAGAGGCTGCGTATCTGTCTTTGAACCAGTGTCAGCATGGTTGGTTGTTTGACAGAAATAGGCGGCAGTTTGTAACTTTTTTGTTTGATGTGCCGTTTCGGCGCTTCTTGTCCAAGTAACTGGGCGAGGTTGTCCGGGTCAATGCCTACCAGTTCGCTGAGTTTTTGTTTCAGAAGATAGCCCTAATGCCGGCGCGGTAATCTGAGCCAAAAGTGGAGAACTGGTTTTGACTAATTCTGCTTTGCCTTCTTGCGTATTGAGGTTGAGGCCGTCTGAAAGATGTTCCCAAAAGTATTCGGATAGGGGCTTGCTTTGGTTTAACAAGGCATCTTCAAATTGGGTCTTGCCATAGGCGCGGATGTAGCTGTCTGGGTCGTGTTCTTCGGGTAAGAATAAAAAAATGCAGCGATTTATCGTCTTTTAATTGCGGCAACGCATTTTTCCAGCGCGCGCCAAGCCGCTTTACGTCCAGCGCTGTCGCCATCGAAACAAAAAAATAAATACTGTCTGCCTGACGCATCAGAATTTTTGACGTGTTCCGCCGTGGTTGCCGTGCCCAAAGCCGCTACGCCGTAGCCGACGCCGAACTGCGCCAATGCGACCACATCCATGTAGCCTTCGACCACCAAAAATCCGTCCTGCCTCTTTTACAGCGGCACGTCCTTCATATAGCCCGTAAAGGTTTTTCCCTTTGTCAAACAAAGGAGTATCGGGAGAGTTCAGGTATTTGGGTTTGGAGTCGTCCAATACGCGGCCGCCAAAGCCGATGACCTGCCCACGCGGATTACGGATAGGGAACATAATCCGATGGCGAAAGCGGTCGTAATGTTTGCCTTCGTTGTCAATGACCATGCCCGTATCCACCAATGCAGTATTAGGATAGGGTTGGAACACTTGTGCCAAAGGCTGCCAACCGTCAGGCGCATAGCCCAAACCATAATGTGCGATGACTTCCGCACTCAAGCCGCGTTTGTCCAAATAAGCCTTCGCTGCCGGATTGAATTTCAACTGTTGCGCATAAAAATCCGCTGCTGCCGCTGTTGTTTCTTCCAAAGTCTGCTGTTTTTTCTTACGTTCGGCACGGATTTCGGGGTTGTCTTCCTGCCCGCGAACTTTAGGCACCGTCATACCGACGCGATCAGCCAAAAACTGCACCGCCTCCGGAAACGACAGCCCCTGATGTTCCATCACAAAACCAATCGCCGAACCATGAGCCCCGCAACTGAAGCAATGGTAAAACTGCTTGGTCGGGCTGACCGAAAACGACGGCGTCTTTTCCTTGTGAAACGGACAGCAGGCCATATAGTTCGCCCCGCCTTTCTTCAGCGGAACCTGCTCGTCGATAATATCGACAATATCGACTTTGGACAAAAGCTCGTCAATGAAATCAGATGGAATCATGGTTCGGTAGAAGAGGATGGACGGAAAACATTTCAGACGGCCTTATAAACAGACAAAGGCCGTCTGAAAATGGAATTTTGGATGAGGGTTGAAATGAGTTTCGTATTATAGCAAATTGTTGTAATACATGTGTCTTATCCTTTTGAGGTAGAGTATTTAGGAAGAGTATTCCATGTTCAAAATAATCACAAATATTACAAATTTTTGTTATACCAAGGCGTCTAGGTTAAGGGAGATGTTGTTCCAAAATTGTAGATTTCACTGGATATTTTGACTAAATTTCTTTATTACCTGTGAGCAAAGAAATAATTACTTGTAGGAGTAAAAATCCTCTTTCCTTTTTGGAAAGAGGATTTTTCAAGTTTACCTAATTGCTTATTTCTTTTCTTTAGGCATTTGAGATACCAATGACAAGTTGACATCCAGGCCTTCGATTTGGAAGTGTGGGCGGGCAAACAGGCGGACTTTGAAGAAACCCGGGTTGTCCTCGATATCTTCCACCAATACTTTTGCCTCTCTTAACGGATGTGTTGCCTGCAGCTCGTCGCTCGGGTCGGTCATTTCCGTTACCAGGGTATTGATCCAATTATTCAGTTCCAACTCAAGCATGCGGCGGTCTTTGGTGGTGCCGATGTTTTCACGCTGGATCAGTTTGAGGTAGTGCGCCAGGCGGGAGAGCAGGAAGACGTAAGGCAAACGGGCGTTGATGCGGCTGTTTGCGGTTGCTTCCTTGGTCTCATACAACGCAGGTTTCTGAGTCGAGTTGGCGGAGAAGAAGCAGGCGTAATCGCGGTTTTTATAGAAAGACAGCGGAACAAAGCCCAGATTGGCAAATTCGAATTCGCGAGTTTCCGGAATCAGGACTTCTGTCGGGATTTTCATTTGATTGCCGGTGCCCAGGTCGTACATGTGAATAGGCAAATCTTCAATCAAGCCGCCGGCCTGCGGGCCGCGAATTTGGACGCACCAACCGTTATTGATGAAGCTGCGCACCATATTGGCGGCAAAGGCAAATGATGCATTTGCCCACAGATAGCGGTTATGCTCCGTACCTTTTACCTGTTCTTCGTAATTGAAGCTGCGGACAGGCACGGTATCGCTGCCGTACGGCAAACGGGCAAGGAAGCGGGGAAGGGTCAAGCCGATATAGCGTGCATCGTCTGTTTCGCGGAAGCTTTTCCATTTGATGTATTCGGCACGGTCCATATAGTTGGCCAAATCTTGGATGGCTGCCACTTCTTCCATGCTTTCTTTGCCGAAGAAAGATGCGCCGACCGAGCCGATAAATGGCATATGTGCAGAAGCAGAAACACGCGAGATATTGCGCAGCAAAGTCATATCTTGAGGGCTGCGGTCAAATTCGTAGTTTGAAATCACGGCACCGATAGGTTCGCCGCCCGGGGTATCGTATTCGTTACTGTAAGTGTGGCGGTACAGTCCGCTTTGCACGATTTCAGGCGCATCTTCAAAGTCTTGAATCAAATCTTCTTTGGAAACATCAAGAATTTCAATTTTGACATTGTGACGGAAGTCGGTTCGGTCGACCAAGAATTTCAAACCGCGCCATGCGGATTCGATTTTTTGAAATTCTTCGTTATGGAGGATTTCATCCAGTTGGCGGCTGAGTTGTTCGTCGATACGGGCAATGTGGTAATCGAGCAGGCTTTTGTCCAGGCGTTCCACTTTTTGGGAAGAGTCTTGGATCATTTTCATGAAGACGCTGACGGCTGCGGCGATACGCTCGTCGGCAGAGGCTTCCGACATTTTCTCGGCACTTTGGAATTGCTCGATATCGATGACGGAGTCAACGGCATTCAGATTGATTTTTTTACACAGATCTTCATAAACACTGTTTGTGCTTTCTTGTTCGATAACTGTAGTTTGGGCTTGGGCCTTTTGGCTTTTTTGCATATTTGGATCCTTACGGGTATTTCAGACGGCCTTTGATGTTACTTATTATTGATAGGTGCGATTTTTTCAAGACGGTCGCGCAGTTCGGCAGACAGGTTTTCGTCACGCAGAATGGCTTCCAATTCGCGACGGAAAGCAGAGTCGTCCAACAAGTTGGATTTCAAATCGCGAAGCAGGTTGCGCATAGCCAGTAAGGCACGCAATTCCGGCACATTCTGGGCAATTTGCTCAGGATGGAAGTCGCGCATGGATTTGAAATCCAAATTCACATTCATTTCGCCGCCGGCAGGAGAGAGTGTGTTTTTGACGGTCAGATTGGCTTTAGGATTGAAATCGGATAATACTGAATCAAAGTTGTTTGTTAATATTGACTTTTTCTTTTTCGGCAAGATCGCGTTTATCTTGGCCGTTGCTGTAATCGCCGGTTACCAAAAGCTTAAGCGGTAACTCAACCTTTTTTTGTGCGCCGCCGGTATGTAAGTCCAATTTAATATTGATACGGGAAGGCGGAACTTCGTTTTGAAAACTTTTGCTCACGATGAAATTTATCCTTTTTTGATAGATTAAATGACACTTATGTCATTTTTTCAAATAAAATGCAAGGTATGGGGTCAGGAAATATCCTGATTGGTTAGTATAAATGTTAGACAGATAGCTTGTCTATCGTATTCAAATTTACCGGAAAAAGGTTTTTCAGTGAAATTTCACAAGCCGTTATGGGAAGAGGGGGTACTCCTATCGCCTCAACATTTTCAACAACAAGACAAATTCAATAATCATATGCATGCCCTGTTAATGAGAATGATGGGGGATTTTAGATGGGGCTGTTTTCAATGTGAATTTGACCGTCAGGCATTAGAAGTTGGAAAAATCAAATTAGATACACTTCAGGCATGCTTGCCGGATGGTACCTTAATTGACTTGCAGGCCGGCGGACGCCACGTCAATGTGCGCAATATTGAAGGTCTGCCTTTACAGCAACGAAATGTTGTATTGTTGGCACTACCCGTCTATCAGGCACATGTTTCAAACTTGGTAGATGAGGATGAAACCAAAGATGCGCCCAAGCGCTTTGTTAAGAGCTTTGAGAAGGTGGAGGATATTTTCTCTACCGAAGAAACAGAGTTTGCGGTGGAGGGATTGAATCTCACTATTCGTTTCGATTTTGAACAAAATGACGACTATATTACCTGTCCTATCGGTGCAATAGAGAAAGATGAGACGGGTGCTTTTGTTTGGGCTAAAAACTATATCCCGCCATTGTTATCCATAACAGGGTCGGAAACTTTATTCTCTTGTCTTAACCGCATCACTTTGATGGTATTATCCCGTATAGAGAATTTGTCCGCCCGCCGCCGCTCTCGGAGCGAAAGTGTCGTTGATTTTTCAGTTTCCGACTCGATGTTGTTTTGGTTTCTGCATGGCTTAAATACCATTTATCCGGAATTGAAACACCTGAATGATTATCCGCAGAAACATCCGGAAGAGTTTTATAAACTTTTGGTACGCCTGCTGGGTATGCTGTATACCTTTAGAGCCAACGAGTCCGTTAAAGAAATAGACTCATATGATCACTTTGATTTGTTTGGAACATTCAACCGTTTAGAACAAAAGATCCGTGATTTGCTGGATGAGGTTATTCCTTCCCCTGTTATCGAATTGTCACTGGAGCATCTGAAATCGACGCATTGGCGCGCCCAGATATTTGATGACCGAATCAATGCTGATGCAGAGTTTTATCTTTCCGCCCATTCCGACTCCGTCGACTTCTTGGAATTGCAAAAACAGCTGCCTTTGGTCAGCAAAATCGGTGCGCCCGATGATGTGGAGCGTGTAATTAATACGGCAGTGGTCGGCGTACCTTTACATTACCTCCATCAAACTCCGCCGGGCCTGCCTTTTAGAATGGACAATGTGTATTTTAGGTTGGATAAACGGCATGTCGCGTTTGATAGGATGATGCAGTCCCAAGTATGCAGCATTTATGTTCCGGCCTCTATTTCTGATTTACATTTAAGCTTATTTGCAGTAGTGAGTATTTAATATGAATAACCAACCCTTAATTAGAACCGTTTTGAGAGATACTGCTTTGGCGGTATCCGCATTATCTGCCGGCTTTACACCTGACCATTCCGAATCATGGTATGCTCATTGCAAAAATCTGATTCAGGATTTAAAGACCAAATTAGCCGAGCTTGGATGGAAAGAGGCGGATATTGAAGAAGTTTCCTATGCCCAATGCGCCCTTTTGGATGAGGTCGCACTGCGCACGCTGAAAGGTAACGACAGGGAAGTATGGGAAAGAAACCCTATGCAGGTTTGTTTTTTCCAATCATATAATGCAGGGGATATCCTGTGTGACCGAATCGAATCTTTGTGTAAAAACCACAAGGATGCCAGCCCCTTGGTGGCGGAAACCTATCTGAGTGTGATTAATTTGGGCTTCAGGGGCCGATATGTTCTGGATGAAGATGCATTGCACACCGTACAGGAACAGTTGAAAAAAATTACACCTGCCTTCCCAAGCAATGCCGTATCGGAAGACGGTAAGTTGTTTTATATAGATCAAAAGGGAACGCCGCTGAAAAAAGCATTCAGCCTCCGTCCTGCCTTGCTGCTTGTAGGAAGCATTGTTGTGGCAACGGTTGCATACTTTGCATTTAGATATTATCTGGATGGTTTGGTTGAGCAAATACAAGCATTGTAATTTCAAGTGTTTATATAATGACTTATCGGAAAATTTCAGTTCTGGCGACCCTGGCTGTTTTTGAGCTCGTTTTGCTGTATGTGTTCGCAGTATATTGGCAGACAGGTTGGATAATCAAAGGCTGTGCTTGGGCATTGTCCATTGTGGCGGCCTTCTATTATTGGCGTTTTTATCTAAAGAAAAAACGCGAACAAATTAATACGGATTTTTGGAAGAAAATCGCAGAAGAATTGGATTCCAACGGAGATTTGGGTTGCTATACCATTCGTCTGCATGACTCTTCTGTGCCGAGAAAGTTGGTGGAGAGGGTAAATGAAACCGTCTATATCAATATGTCTGGTTCGGAAAATCTGCATCCGGTCGTTTCCAATTTGCTTGAAAATACAGCCCATAAGTATGTTTCTGTGAGCCTGGAGCTGTGGCTTTCCCCGGCGGGAAATACCGATATTGCGACCACTTTGCGCACATGGTTGCGTAATATACTTTTTCTGCAGAAGAGCACGGGTTTGACTATCCCGGTGCACTGGTTGATTCAAACGCCGGTGTCTTTTTTGTTTGATAGAAAAAACAGTCATTCCGTTTTTTCTATCATTAATAAGAAAGAACACAACCGTCTGCAGATAAACGAATTCTTAAAGAACCTGAAAAACGCCCTGTCCCTTAAATTCCTGCATGACAGCAATGCCCAGTATAGCCATCAATATGTTTATCTGATGGAGGCGCTGAATTTTTTAGAAGAAAAATTCTTAAAAAATACAGATAGCGGATGGGAGTATGTGGACATATGCAGTTTAAGCCTTGCCGATTGCGGAAATTTTCAAAATACATCTGAATGGGCAGCTTATCTGGTAAAAAATACAGATGGTCTTATTCCGACGGCAAAAAGCGTTCAACATGGTTCGGTAAGATACATCCTATCCGAATATCTGGATAAATATGCCGTTTATCATAGAAATCATATTTCAGATATGATTTTTAAGGTATTATTCATTGGTGTTGCCGGTTTTTTTCTGGCCGCATCGTTTTCAACTGTCAACAATAGCCGTTTGTTGGAACAAATCGGCACGCATATAGCGGACTTCCGTATGGAAACGGATAAAGCCGAACAGAATAAAAAAATAGGGCTGTTGAAGCAGGACTTGAAATTGCTTGAAGGATACCGTGATCACGGTGTTCCTGCATATTTGGGCTTGGGACTGTATCGTGCACAGGCCTATATCCCCAAATTAAAAGCCTTAATCCCTGCCGAAGTTCCTAAAGCGCCCGAGCCTGTCAAAAAGCCGGAGCCGGTGGTTCTTACCCTGGACAGTTTGGCACTCTTTGAAACCGGACAGTTTGAATTAAAAAATAATGCCAATAAAGCATTGATTGGCGTATTGAAGGCAATCGAAGCACATCCTAATACCCGCATTTTAATTGAAGGCCATACCGATAATGTCGGAAATCCTGTTTCCAATCAACAGTTGTCAGAAAAACGGGCCCAATCCGTCAAAGACTGGTTGGTGATTTCTTCCAATGTTCCGGAGGGCAGGTTTGAAGTCAAAGGTTTGGGTGATACCAAACCGATTGCAGACAATCAGACAGAAGACGGTAAGGCCAAGAACCGCAGGGTTGAGATTATCCTTATTCCCTCGGCAACACAGTAATTCAATGCAGCACAAGTTGCTTTAAGCCTTAAAACTTAAAGCGTTTTTAATAAAACTAAGGAGTAAAAATATGGCAATTCCTGCTTATATGTGGCTGAAAGACGATGGCGGTTCCGCTATTAAAGGTTCCGTTGACGTTCACGGCCGTGAAGACAGTGTTGAGATCGTTGAGTTCCAACACAATGTTCGCATTCCTACAGATGCCAATACCGGCAAACTGACAGGTACCCGCGTTCATGAACCTATCGTATTGTACAAAGAATACGATGCGTCTTCTCCATACTTGTACAAAGCCGTAACCACCGGTCAAACTTTAAAAGAAGTCGAAATCAAGTGGTATCAAATTGATGCATCCGGTCAAGAGAAAGAGTACTTCAATACCAAACTGGACAACGTTAAAGTTGTCGCAGTAGGTCCTGTAATGCACAACATCAAAGACCCTGCACGCGAGCGTTACAACCACTTGGAACGCGTTGAATTGCGCTACGAAAAAATCACTTGGACTTATAAAGACGGCAACATCATTCATTCCGACAGCTGGAACGAAAGCCGCGCTTAATCATCCACATAAAGTGCTGCCTGATAAAGGTAGCACTTTTTTATAACACATTTTTACATCAGGGATATCAAATGTCTGCACATGATCAAGCCTTATTATTACGTCGTCTGAATACGCATTGCCAACAGGCAATGGAAGCCGCCGCCGGTTTATGTCAAACACGGGGTCATTCCGAAATTACGGTTGACCATTTGTTTATCAAGCTATTGGAATTAGGGGATGGCGATGTCGGCGCCTTATTGAGACGTTACGAAATTGATTCGGAAAACATCTGGAACCCTTTGCTGGACACGATGGACAAACTGCCGCGCAATGTCCGCGGTAATCCTTCACTGTCCAAATCACTGGTCAGCCTATTGTCAGACGCATGGCTGCTGGCAAGTGACGAAGGCGCATCGGAAATCCGTTCCGCTTATCTGTATCAGGCATTGTTGAAATCCCCTTACCGTCTGATGACGCAGGATGCATGGCCGCTGTTGAGTCTGACGGAAACCCAAATAGGCCGTCTGAAAACATGGTTGGATGAAGTCTCAATCGAAGGCACCAACAATACGTTTGCCCAAACTTCTGCCGAAGAAGGTCAGGACGGTACTCAGGCCGAATCCAAATCACAACCGGTTAAAGCAACCGGACAAAATGATGCATTGGCGCGCTTTACCGTCAACCTGACTGAAAAAGCAGCCCAAGGAGGCATCGACCCCGTATTTGGCCGCGAAACAGAAATCCGCCAAATGATGGATATTTTATCGCGCCGCCGTAAAAAAACAATCCGATTTTGGTCGGCGAGCCGGGTGTCGGCAAAACCGCACTGGTAGAAGGCCTGGCCTTGAAAATCGCCTCGGGCGAAGTGCCTAAAATATTAGAAAACACACAGGTATTGGTCTTGGATTTAGGCCTGCTGCAGGCAGGTGCGGGCGTCAAAGGCGAATTTGAACAACGCCTGCGTAACGTGATTGAAGCCGTTCAAAATTCCGAAGAACCCATCTTATTGTTTATTGACGAAGCACATACCTTAATCGGCGCCGGCAACAGCGCCGGTGGCGCAGATGCCGCCAACCTCTTAAAACCGGCCTTGGCACGAGGAGAATTGCGCACCATTGCCGCCACAACCTGGAGCGAATACAAACAATATTTTGAAAAAGATGCCGCATTGGAGCGCCGTTTCCAAATGGTCAAAGTAGAAGAGCCCGATGACGAATCCGCCTTCACCATGCTGCGCGGCTTGAAACAGCGTTATGCCGCTTATCATAAAGTCCATATCCAGGATTCTGCAGTTATTGCAGCCGTGCAACTCTCCAGAAAATACATCACCGGCCGCCAACTGCCCGACAAAGCAGTAGACTTGTTGGATACGGCCGCCGCCCGCGTCCGCATGAGCTTGGATACCGTTCCCCATATCTTCGGCTTGATGGAGGCACAGGCTTCCTCGCTGCAACGGGAATTGGAAGCATTGGATGCCGACAAACAACTGGGCCGTCTGAACGCGTCGCAAGAAGAAAACATCCGACAAGTCGAGCAGGAAATTGCCCAGCTGAACGAACAACGCGAAGAAATGAACCGCCGCTATCAGGAAGAAAAACAATTGGCGGACGAAATCCAATCCTTAATGGAAGCCGCCAAAAATACAGAATTGGCTTCCGAAGAGCGGGAAGCCGCACAAAAAAGCCTGACCGAGAAACAGCAACAGCTGGATGCCGTCGTCGCAGGCAAACCGCTGATTTTTACCAGCGTCGATGAAACCGTGATTGCCGACATTATCGCCGACTGGACAGGCGTGCCCGCAGGCAGCGTACTCAAAGACGAACTGGCCAACCTGCTGCAGCTCGAAAGCCTGCTTGAGCAACGCGTAGTCGGACAAAGCGAAGCCATCCATGCGATTGCGCAAAGTTTAAGGGCCGCCAAAGCCGGCCTGAAAACCAACGACTCCCCGTTGGGCGTATTCCTGTTGAGCGGCCCATCCGGTGTCGGCAAAACAGAAACCGCCCTAGCATTGGCAGACGCACTCTTCGGCGGCGAAAAATCATTGATTACCATCAACCTGTCCGAATACCGCGAAGCACACACCGTTTCCCAACTTAAAGGCTCGCCTCCGGGTTATGTCGGCTACGGCGAAGGCGGCGTATTGACCGAGGCCGTACGTCAAAAACCATACAGCGTCGTATTGCTGGACGAAGTCGAAAAAGCCCATAAAGACATCCTCAACCTCTTCTACCAAGTCTTCGACAAAGGCATGATGCGTGACGGCGAAGGCCGGGAAATCGACTTCAAACACCGTTATCCTGATGACTTCGAACTTGGGCGCAAACGAACTGACCCAGTTGCTGAAACCGCAAGAGCCGGAAGAGGCAGAAGAAGCCGCAGCAGAAGAAAACCAAGAAGCAAACGGACAAGAACAGATCGCCGATACCGAAGTAGAACTTTCTGCACAAATACCGGAAACCCCGTCTGAGCACACCGAGGTTTCAGACGGCCCTGCCGAAGCCGAAGAAGCATCCGAATACAGCTTGGAAGAACTGGCGGAAGCCATCCGACCGATACTGACGGACCACTTCCAGGCCGCATTGTTGGCGCGTATGCAGGTCGTTCCTTACCGTCCGTTGGAAAAAGAAGCATTGGCCCAAATCGTCAGATTGAAGTTGGATAAAATTGCCGACCGGCTGTATGAAGCCCATCAAACGTGCCTCAGCTACAGTGAGGATTTTGCGGCGCTGCTGGCTGATTCCTGTACGACCGGCGACAGCGGTGCGCGCAACATCGACCATCTACTGAACCGTCAGGTGATGCCGGCGATAGCCCAAAGCTTTTTACAATGGCAGCAGACGGCGGGTCATATGCCGGAGCGAGCGAGCTTGGAGGTTGGGGAAGAAGGTATAGACGTTTTGTTTGAGTAATGCGGATTAAAGGCCGTCTGAAGGGGAGCCGATGGGGCGGGTACCTTTCAGACGGCCTTGTTTTCATTTATTTTATCTGTTCTAGATAATTAGACGGAATTTGGGCTGTCTATAAAAAAGCTTTGTTATGGAAGAGATGATATCTGATAGATCAAAGGGAAAGGGTATTATATTTACGATATGAAATTTGATAAATTTGTTGGATATATAATTTTTTTATTACTATGTATATTGTCTTTTTTCCTTCTTAAGCAGAATTTCTATATTGCAGATTATATTGTATATGGAGATATGTATAAGCTGTCTGAACTTCAGGGTGAGATAGAGGGAAGTGAAATCGTCATTAAGTTATTTCTTATTTTAAATAATATTTCTATTTTGCTTTATTTGCTTAATAGAAAAATACTTGGCACAATCGTCTTTGCTTTATTGGTATATTTTATCTATCACTTAGTAGAATTGGATCTGTTTTTTATCATTGTCTTCAGTACAATAAAAGCAGGTAATTATGGATTAATCATTATATTTGTTCTATATGCGTTACTTCTGTTAATCAATATATATTCTTATCTTCGCTCACCTAAATTGCGATATGTGTGTAGATTAGATAAAACCGAATAAAAAGGCCGTCTGTAAGATATTCAGACGGCCTTTGCTGTTGGCTTATTTTGCAATTCAGTTGCGCTTTCATGGTATGAATATGATAATGAACGTATATCCTCGGTTTTAGAAAGGTCGTTTCTCATGAAAGATTTTGCCCGTTTGCTCAATCATCCCGATATTTCCTTTTCTCCGATTCCAGATGCCATTAGAGTTGATAATCCTGCGACAGGTGAGGCTTTAGCGTTTGTCCGTAAGAGTGATTCAGACGGCCTGAAGCTTTTGATTCAAAAGGCGGAAGCAGCACAAAAATTGTGGGCGGCAAAAACTGCGTTGGAGCGCGCCGATGTGTTGTGGCGTTGGTATTTTCTGATGAAGGAAAACAAAGAAGAACTGGCGCGTATCATGACGATGGAGCAGGGTAAAAGTCTGACTGAGGCGCGTGGCGAGATTGATTATGCGGCTTCGTTTGTGCGCTGGTTTGCGGAGGAGGCGCGGCGGATTGACGGCGATGTGTTGACGAGTGTGAAAGCGTCGCAAAAACTGGTTGTATTGAAACAGCCTGTCGGCGTTACCGCTGCGATTACGCCGTGGAACTTCCCGTCTGCGATGATTGCGCGCAAGGCTGCGCCTGCTTTGGCGGTGGGCTGTGCGATGATTGTCAAACCTGCATCGCTCACGCCTTTGAGTGCGTATGCGTTGGCCGTACTGGCTTATGAAGCGAGCGTACCGCAGGATTTGTTGCCTGTTGTCAGCGGTCGTGCTTCGGAAATCAGCCATGAATTTACCACAAATCCGACCGTACGCAAAATCAGCTTTACCGGCTCAACCGAAGTCGGTGCGAAAATTTTTGCCGACAGCGCGGCGGACATTAAAAACTCAGCTTGGAACTGGGCGGCAATGCGCCGTTTATCGTGTTTGACGATGCCGATTTGGACAAAGCTGTCGAAGGTGCACTTGCCAGCAAGTTCCGTAACAGCGGCCAGACCTGCGTCTGCACCAACCGCGTTTACGCTCAATCCGGCATTTACGACGAATTTTGCCGCAAATTAAGTGAAAAAGTGGCGGCGCTCAAATTGGGTAACGGCTTGGAAGATGGCGTCAACCAAGGGCCGCTGATTGAGGAAAAAGCGGTGGAGAAAGTTGAGCAGCACATCGCCGACGCATTGGCTAAAGGCGCAAGTTGTCTGACCGGCGGCAAACGCAGTGCGTTGGGCGGAACGTTTTTTGAGCCGACTGTTTTAAGCGGCGTTACGGCGCAAATGGCGGTAGCTCATGAGGAAACCTTCGGGCCTTTGTGTCCAGTGTTCCGTTTTGAAACCGAAGCCGAAGTCATCGAGGCTGCGAACAATACGGAATATGGTTTGGCAGCTTACCTTTATACGGCTGATACCGCCCGCCAATGGCGCGTCGGCGAAGCCTTGGAATATGGGATGGTCGGCATCAATACGGGCTTAATCAGTAATGAAGTGGCACCGTTTGGTGGCGTGAAACGCAGCGGTTTGGGACGTGAAGGCAGCAAATATGGCGCGGACGAGTATTTGGAATTGAAATATTTGTGTATTGATGTAGCGGAATAAGGCTGCACAGTAAAGGCCGTCTGAAATTTGGTTTTCAGACGGCCTTTTTTAAACGCAGAAAAGGTATTGGATAATTTTCATATTGTGAGAACGAGCTTTATAAAAAAGCAAAACCATAAGAAACAAAGTTGAAAAAATTTTGTCACATGTATATAAAATTAGCTTAATAACTATTTTATATGTTTTTAATTTTATTATATGTGTATTCCAAATTTCTGGAGTTAGTTTTTCTTTAAGCGAAGGCTGCGGAAATTTTGGTACATATATCGGCGGCAATACAACAGTGAGCAAGGCAGGATTGGTTCTTTTTGCTCACACAGTGTGGCTCATATCGATAGCGTGGGAACTTTATCCAGGCTGCAATGTTTGAAAAAAGGTGATGTGAATGTTGAAGAAATTTTTAATCCTGTTTTGTGTAGCTTTTATCGGCGCATGCAGTTCCTTTGATGGGAACGGTTTGACAAATGGCTCATATTCTCAAGGAAAACGGCTTGATCCGAATTGTGATCATTATGCTGTCGGCGGTAGTGGTGGCGGTTGTACACCGTCAGGTCAATGGCATCTTAAAGATAAACAAGGACAAAGAGTGCCATTCTAGTTTTTAAAAATGATTGTAGAACGGGCATTTAATTATTTAGGCCGTCTGAAATTTGGTTTTCAGACGGCCTTTGTTTTAGAGTAGATCCTGGATGGCTGAACGTTCTTCTTCCAATTCGGCCAGCGTGGCGGCAATACGTTTTTGGCTGAATTCGTCCGACAAGTCCAAGCCTTGGACGATGCGGTAGCTGCCTTCGTCACAAATGACGGGGAAGCCGAAAATCAAACCTTCGGGAATGCCGTAAGAGCCATCGGATGGAACGCCCATGGTTATCCATTTGCCACTGCTGCCAAGCAACCAGTCGCGCAGATGGTAGATGGCGGCATTGGCGGCGGAGGCTGCAGATGATGAACCGCGTGCAGCGATAATGGCGGCACCGCGTCCTGCGATTTTCGGCATGAAGACTTCGGTATTCCAGTCGGGTTCGGTAATCATGTCTTGGACGGACTCGCCGTTGCTGGTGGCGTAGCGGTAGTCAGCGTACATGGTCGGGCTGTGGTTGCCCCAGACGCACATTTGCTCGATGGAAGTAATCGGGCGGTTGATTTTTTCGGCAATTTGGCTGACGGCGCGATGGTGGTCGAGACGCATCAGGGCGGTGAAATTTTCCGGCGGGATGTCGGGTGCGGATTTCATGGCGATGTAGGCGTTGGTATTGGCCGGGTTGCCGACAACGAGGACTTTAACATTGCGATTGGCAACTTTGTTCAACGCCGCACCTTGTACTTTGAAAATTTCACCATTGGCGTGCAGCAAGTCGGCGCGTTCCATGCCTTGCGTGCGCGGACGTGCACCAATCAAGAGGGCGATGTCGGCATCTTTGAAGGCGACTTCGGGGTCGTCTGTGGCGAAAATGTCGGCAAGAAGTGGGAAGGCGCAATCTTGCATTTCCATGATCACGCCGCGCAATGCCTGTTGTGCCTGCGGCAGGTCGAGCAGCTGCAGGATAACGGGTTGGTCGCGTCCGAGCATGATGCCGCCGGCGATACGGAAGAGGGTGGCGTAGGCGATTTGGCCTGCCGCGCCGGTAACGGCGATTCGGACGGGTGGCTTGAGGGTCATATTTTTCCTTTTGAAGTCGTTGTTTTACTTAATTTTCGGATTATAGCAGTATTATGGGGAGAATGATGTAGTAAGGCCGTCTGAAATTTGATTTTCAGACGGCCTGAAGTGTTTGAAAAGATTATTCGCCGTTTTTCTTTTCAGCTTGTTCTTCTGCTGCTTCATAGGCTTCGACGATTTTCTGCACCAAAGGATGGCGGACAACGTCTTCGCTGGTGAAGGTGTGGAAATACAGGCCTTCTACATCGCGCAGTTTTTCGCGTGCATCTTTTAAGCCGGATTTGATGTTGCGCGGCAGGTCGATTTGGCTGATGTCGCCGGTAATGACTGCTTTGGCACCAAAGCCGATACGGGTCAGGAACATTTTCATTTGTTCGGGCGTGGTGTTTTGCGCTTCGTCCAAAATGACATACGCGCCATTTAAGGTGCGGCCGCGCATATAGGCCAGCGGCGCAATTTCAATCAAACCTTTTTCCATCAGTTTGGTCACGCGGTCGAAACCCATCAAATCATAAAGCGCATCGTAAAGCGGTCGTAGGTAGGGATCGACTTTTTGTGCCAAATCGCCCGGTAGGAAGCCTAATTTTTCGCCTGCTTCGACTGCGGGGCGCACCAAAACGATGCGTTCGATTTGGTGTTTTTCCATTGCATCGACTGCGGCGGCAACGGCAAGATAGGTTTTACCCGTACCGGCAGGGCCTAAGCCGAACACGACATCGTGGTTGAGCAAGGCGCGGATATAGCCGTTTTGGCGCGGGGTACGGCCGCCGATGCTGCCGCGTTTGGTGCGGAAATAGTATTGTTGGTCGTGGTGTTTTTCTTCGTGTTTTTCATCTGCTGTTTTTGCTTCAACGGCCGCGAGGCTGATGGCATTGTTGTCCAAGTCGCCTTTTTCTGCGGCTTCGGCAAGCGACAGCAAGGCACGACGACCGGCGTGTGCCAGTTCGCCCATGAAGGTGAAATGTTCGAAGCGGCGGCTGATTTGGATATCAAGGGCTTTGCCTAAGGCTTCGAGATTGCTGTCGAGCGCGCCGCACAGGCGTTGCAACACGGTATTGTCAATTTCTTCAAACTGCAGATGGACGGTGTGGGTCATATCGGTTTCCGTAAATAAATCTAATTTTTCCGTATTATACCCTTGTTCAGACGGGCTGCTTTATAATACGTCGCTTCTTTTTAATAAACCGTTTCAATCAAAATGAATCACACTGCTACTCCTCAATCGGAATTTCTGCGCGGTATCAAAGAATGCTCCCCCATGCTGATCGGCTTGTTGCCGTGGGCGTTGATTTTGGGTATGCAGGGTGGACAAAAGGGCATGAGTTGGCTGGAAATGCTGATGATGACGGGCATGAATTTTGCCGGCGGCTCGGAGTTTGCCGCGGTCAATCTATGGGCAGACCCGTTGCCGATACTGCTGATTGCAACGGTTACTTTTATGATTAATTCGCGCCATATCCTGATGGGTGCGGCGATTGCGCCGTATATGAGGGATATGCCGCTGAAAAAGGTGATGCCCGCGCTGTTTGTAATGTGCGATGAAAGCTGGGCGATGGCCTTGTCTGAAATTCAAAAACGCAAGACGCTTGGTTTACCTGCATTCAATATGCCGTTTTATGCGGGCGTGTGCTTTATTTTGTATGTAACATGGATTGGTTTTGCGGCGTTTGGCGCGGCAGTCGGTCCGATGTTTGGCGATGTGGCGGCATGGGGCTTCGGCATGGCGTTTCCTGCGGTGTTTTTGGTGTTGCTGCGCGGGATGTGGAAGAGCTTTGCGGCTTCATGCCCTTGGTTTGTCAGCCTGATTGTGGCGTGCGTAACCTTTTTGACTGTGGATGGCGCATGGTATGTTCCGGCTGGAACGTTGTCGGGCTTGTTGGCGGCGTATTTGTGGGGAGAGCAAAAATGAAGGATTTGTTGTCACTGCAATCGTTTCTGCTGTTTTTAAGCATGTTGGCCGTTACTTATTCGACCCGATTAATCGGCTTTTTTGCATTGCGCAACCGTACGTTGAGCCGTCGCGCGCAAGTGGTTATGGAGACCGCGCCGGGCTGTGTGTTGATTTCTGTAATTGCGCCTTATTTTGTATCGGACAAACCGCATGAGCTGATCGCCATTGCTTTGACAGTATTGGCCGCCAGCCGGTTTTCGATGTTGGTAACGGTATTAATCGGCGTTGGCACTTCGGGCATACTCGGTTATTTGATGAAATAAAAATTTTCAGACGGCCTTACTTGTTATAATGGCCGTCTGAATTTTTTGATAAAGCAAAAACATGGCAAACCAACGACTCATCTATGGCTTTCACGCCGTCAATACCCGTTTGTGGCAAAACCCGAAATCGATTACCGAACTCTATATCCAAGAGGGCAAATCCGATGCGCGCACCCGCGATGTATTGGATAAAGCGGCCTCTGAAAACGTACGCGTGCATTTTGCCGATGCCGACCGCCTGAATGCCATCAGCAAAGGGGCGCGCCATCAGGGCGTGGTCGGGTTTATCGACGCTTCCAAAAACCATGTTCACTTGGAAGATGTGTTGGAAAACCTGAGCGAACCGCCGTTTTTGCTGGTATTGGACGGCATTACCGACCCGCACAACCTCGGCGCGTGCCTGCGTACTGCCGATGCGATGGGTGTACATGCCGTGATTGCGCCCAAAGACAAAAGTGCCGGTCTGAATGCGACCGTCAGCAAAGTTGCCTGTGGCGCGGCGGAAACCGTGCCGTATATTACCGTAACCAATCTTGCCCGTACTTTGCGTGAATTGAAAGAATACGGTATTTGGATTGTCGGCACGGACATGGGCGGCGACTCCGACCTTTACCACTGCGACTTGCCCGACAGCGTGGCCTGGGTAATGGGCAACGAAGGCGAAGGCATGCGCCGCCTGACGCGAGAACATTGCGATATGCTGGTATCGATTCCGATGTTTGGCACAGTCGAAAGCATGAACGTTTCCGTCAGTGCGGGTATGGTGTTGAGCGAAACCCGCCGTCAACGCGTGTTGAAATCGGAAAAATAAAAAGTTTAATTAAAAGGCCGTCTGAATGTTTTTCAGACGGCCTTTTTCAGGTTTTATTCTTTAACCAAAGGACCTGATTGCTTTTCGCTACCGGCAGCAATGCGTACCAATTGGAGAAATTCCGATTTCAGCTCAAATGGATCATCGCCTTGGACTTTCTGTATCATTTTTTCAATGTCGTTCCAGCCAAGTTTGCCGTTGTATTCGCCGCCACGCAGGGCTTGGGCGTAAGAAGCTGCGGCAAGGGCGAGCAGGGTGTCTTTATCGGCTTGCTCCAGCGGTTTGCTGCCAACGGGGATTGCTTGTTCCATCAGCTTGCTGTCTTTTTCTCCAGGCAGCTTATAGCGTACTTTGACAAAGGCGTATTCGTTTTTACTGCCTTTGACGGCAGGGGCTTTTTGATAGCGTGATTCGTTCAGCCAGCCGTTTTTGCCTGTCGGAATGATTTCATAGATGGCGGTCACGCTGTGGCCTGAGCCGATATCGCCCGCATCTACTTTGTCATTGTTGAAGTCTTCATTGCGCAGGGTGCGGTTGGTGTAGCCGACCAGGCGGTATTCTTTGACAGTGGCAGGATTGAATTCGACTTGGATTTTGACATCTTGCGCAACGGTGGCAAGCGTGGAAGTCAGTTGTTGCTGCAGAACTTTTTTCGCTTCTTTTTCGTTGTCGATATAGCTGTAATTGCCGTCGCCTGCATCGGCAATTTGTTCCATCATGTCTTCGTTGTAATTGTCTGTACCGAAGCCTAGCGTGCTGAGTGAAACACCGGTTTTACGTTTTTCGGCAACCATGGATTTGAGGGTTTCGGTATCAGATACTCCAACGTTAAAGTCGCCATCGGTTGCCAGTAGGATACGGTTGATGCCGTTGGGTACAAAGGCTTTTTGCGCTTGTTCGTAGGCCATGCGTAAAGCGGATTCGCCCGAGGTCGAGCCTTCGGCCTCCAGTTTGTCGATGGCCTTCAGGATGGTTTCTTTATCAGCACCTGATGTGGGTGGAAGCACCAGCTCTTCGCCTGATGAATAGGTAATCAGGGTAACTTTGTCCTGCGGACGTAATTGTTGGGTCAAGATCCGCAGCGTTTTTTGAACTAACGGAAGTTTATTTTCTGCATCCATGCTGCCGGATACGTCCACGAGGAACACAAGATTGGCAGGCGGCAGGTCTTTCTTTGCCGTGTCTTGTGCTTGGATACCGATTTTGATCAGCTTGGCTTCCGGTTGCCATGGAGAATCAATGGTTTCGGTATGAACGGCAAATGGACGGCCGTCAGTAGGCAGTGGATAGTTATAAGGGAAGTAATTGATGATTTCCTCAATCCGTACAGCATCTTTAGGCGGCTGTTCTCCATTGTTCAGAAATCGGCGGACGTTGGCGTAGCTGCCGGTATCGACATCGATGCTGAATGTGGAAACAGGTTCTTGAGCAACGGATTTGACCGGTTGGTCGGGTTGTTCTTGGTAGCGTTCAGTGTTTTCTGCAAGAGACAGATTTTCTTCAGCAACGGCAGCAGCAGGCAATGCTGAGTCCGGTGCGCCATGAAGATTTTCGGTTGACGAGTCTGAGTGGTCGAGTGGACCGGAACACGCAGTCAAAGCTGCTAAAGTGAGTATGGAAACGGTTTTTAGGAAGAAACGGGGCATGATTTAAGCTCCTAAGGATATGCTGTTATGGGTACTTATGAGCAGTGTATTGGCAATTTGAAGGTATTTTTTATTTAGGGTTTGTCCTAGGTATAACTAGGGTAAATGGCCGTCTGAATATTTTCCAGACAACCTTTCAAGATTTTAATGTTTTTCCAAACGTTTGACTTCCGTTTCTTCTAAAACTTCCGCCTCCACCAAAGGAATCGTAACATCGGCATCTGTTGATGGTTTTAAAAGCTCATATACGATTTTTTTAACGGCTGTTTCAATACGAGAACGCATTGCCCATACGAATAAAAACAATAAGATAAAAAATGAGGTAAAGATAAATAGTCCGTATAGGTAGCTGCCTAAAAGCTGGCCTATATAGAGTGAAAGGCTAAGTAAAACCAAAATGACGGCTACTGCTCCTGTAATGGCGAAGAGTAGGTAGAAAACGCTTGGTGCTGCATATTCAGAAGCCGTTTCTGCCAATTGTTCCTGTTTTTCTCGAACACTGTCGGAAATCGGGTCAATGATGGCTTCACGAAATTTCCGCTTTATAAAATCAAACATAGTTTCCCCTTTTTTATAATGGTTAAAGAAATAGCATTATCTTATAAATAAGAAATTTATGCCAAAGCATTTAGAAATTTGGATGTATTGGAAGCAGTAAATATACTGATTAGTTAAGATGAAGGGATAGGCTATTATTGAGTACAGCCTTGTGAAGGTTGGAGCAACTCTGCTTATATTTGATAATGAAGTATAAAAAACATAAATTATTCAAATATTTAAAATAAATGGATTAAATTTGTAATGATATGTTTTGTGCTAAGAGATTTGAGTATTAAGTGTTTTAATTCTCTTGATTTTTATGACTAAAGCAAGATGTTATAAGGCTGAGACGATTTTGCAAAAGTCTTAGCCCCGATTTATCTTACATTAACTTTTCTTCCGGCGACGTTCGCCCGGCAGCAGCATATCCGCCCATTTGATGATGTTGGCAACTTCTGCCGGATTGAGTTCGTAGAACTGGCCGCGTTTGAGGCGGTTTGGCAGGCCGATGGGGCCGAAGCCTACGCGGACGAGGCGGCTGACGGTCAGGCCTTGGCTTTCAAAAATACGGCGTACTTCTCGGTTGCGGCCTTCTTTGATGACGACGTTGTACCATTTGTTTGCGCCTTCGCCGCCTTGTTCGTAGATGCGTTCGACTTTTGCCAAGCCGTCTTCGAGCATCACGCCTTCTTCGGTCAGGACGCGCATTTGTTCGGTGGTCAACTCGCCCAATACGCGCACGGCGTATTCGCGTTCGACTTCAAAGCTGGGGTGGGCAAAGCGTTGAACCAGTTCGCCTGAAGTGGTTAGAATCAAAAGGCCGCTGGTATTGATGTCCAAACGGCCGATGGCCACCCAGCGGCTGCTGGCTGCTTGCGGCAGGCGGTCGAAAATGCTGACACGGCCTTGCGGGTCGTCGCGGGAAACGATTTCGCCTTCTTGTTTGTAGTAGAGGATGATGCGTGGCAGGCGGTCGGCCCATTTGAGTTTGATGATGCTGCCTTTGACGGTAACGTGGTCGTCGGGCGTAACTTTTTCGCCCAGTTGCGCTACGCGGCCGTTGACCGTTACCCAGCCGTTGCTGATCCATTCTTCCATTTCGCGACGTGAGCCGACGCCGGAAGCGGCCAGGATTTTTTGCAGGCGCTCGGGTTCAAAGCGTGAAAGGTCGCTGCGGCGTTCTTTCAAATCGCGGGCGTGCTCCATGATTTTTTGGTTTGGGTTGCGGACAACCAGTTTTTTGGCTTTGGCAACACGTTGTTTAGGCGCGGTATTTTGAGCTTTGGGGTCGTCTGAAACTTTTTGGCCGTAAGGTTCGCCTGATGTTTTGCGTTCGTCGTCGGGACGTTTTTTATTGGCAAAGGATTTGGCCGGTTTGGAAGGTTTTTTGGCGGTAGAGGATACGCCGTCGCGCCATTGGCGTTTGCTGTAAGGCTGTTTGGACATGATTTTTCCTAACTCGCTTGAAAAAGCGGTTCTTCTGCGGCGGTTGCGGCAGGGGTTGGATTGGGGGAAAAGGCCGTCTGAAAATCAGATTCAGACGGCCTGCCGATGAAAGGCTGTATTGTAACTCAACCAGTAAATTTTTGTTTGAAAATCCGAAAATTATGGCGAAAGGCGTTCGCGTATCCAGTTGCCGTCAACCAGGCGGTATTGGATGCGGTCGTGCAGGCGGCTGGGGCGGCCTTGCCAGAATTCGATACGGTCGGGAATAACGAGGTATCCGCCCCAATGCGGGGGGCGGGGAACATGCAGGGGGTGTTTGACACCTATGGCCGCGGCTTTAGCTACCAATACGGCTTTGCTGGAAATCACTTCGCTTTGTGCGCTTGCCCATGCGCCGATACGGCTGGTATACGGGCGGCTTTCAAAATATTCGTCCGAAGCGGCGGCGTCGAGTTTTTCAATGCGTCCTTCAACGCGCACTTGGCGTTCGAGTTCCGGCCAGAAAAAAGTCATGGCGGCAAAAGGGTGTGCCGTATAGGAACGGCCTTTGCGGCTATGGTAATTGGTAAAGAAAACAAAGCCTTTGGGGTTGACTTCTTTCAGCAATACCATGCGGCTGTTGGGCCTGCCGTCTTCGCCCACGGCGGCAACGTTGACCGCTGTCGGCTCGTTGACTTCGGCGTGAATTGCTTCGTTCAGCCATTGCTCGAATTGGACAATCGGGTTGGCGTGGCATTCGGCTTCCGACAGCTCGCGTTTGCTGTAATCTTCGCGGATATTGTGCAGATCCATGATTTTCCTCCTTAGGTTTGACTGAATCATACTCCGTTTTTTCAGACGGCCTCAAGGGCATTTGTGTATAATCGTAGCCCTTTCCAATATAGAACAATACGGAGTCCTGTCATGCAAACCGAAGTCGAACTGAAAATCTTAAATCCGAAAATGGCCGATTCCCTGCCTGCTTATGCAACGCCCGGTTCTGCCGGTTTGGACTTGCGTGCCTGCTTGGATGAAGCCGTTGTATTGCAGCCGGGCGATGTGTATCTCGTTCCAACCGGTTTGGCGGTGCATTTGGCCAACCCTGCTTACGCAGCCGTTTTATTGCCGCGTTCCGGCTTGGGTCATAAACACGGTATTGTTTTGGGCAATTTGGTTGGTTTGATTGACTCGGATTATCAAGGCGAATTGAAGGTTTCTTTGTGGAACCGTGGTAAAGAAGCGTTTACCATCGAGTCGATGGAGCGTATCGCGCAAATGGTGATTGTGCCGGTTGTCCAAGCCGCGTTTAAAGTCGTGGACGAGTTTGCCGCCAGCGAGCGCGGTGAAGGCGGATTCGGCAGCACCGGCAAAGCCTGATGATTTAAAAGGCCGTCTGAAACAGGGAAAATTGAAATATTTGATTTCGGTTTGCCGCTGTTCAGACGGCCTTTTGGTTGTGCCAACCTTTGCATAATTACACACAAGATTGCATTTTTATATCTTGCCTGCATGGCCGAAGCACCCAATAATACAGGCCGTCTGAAACCTTTACGGAGCGTTGTTATGTCCCGCCCCTCACTTTTTCTGCCTTTATTTTTGATTATCTTTGGTGCGATTTGGTTTTTACGCGCTACGGATATTTTGCCTGCGACATCGACAATGATTGCCGGCGCATTAATTATTTTAGGCCTTGCCGTATTGATTATGGACGGCATCAACAAACAGTCCATCGTTTCCGGCCCGATGCTGGTTTATATCGGTACAGCCATTTATCTGCACATGAGCTACTGGATTTACCTCTCGCCGTTGCTGGCCATCGGCATGGTCGTGTTGGGTTGTCTGCTGTTGCTCTCGCGCAGCGATATGATTCCTGAGAAACACACAAAATAGAAAGATGAGAGATTTGGGTTTGCCCTATAAAGGCCGTCTGAACAATGGTATAATCCGCCGTTTCAGACGGCCTTTTTTATTGTGGTTTAAATTTGAAATTTTCCTTCCCGGCCGCACCGTTTTCTTACATTTTGCAAAGTTTCCGCCATGACCCAAGACAAAATCCTTATTCTCGACTTCGGCTCGCAAGTTACCCAGCTGATCGCCCGCCGCGTGCGCGAAGCCCATGTTTACTGCGAACTGCATTCTTTCGATATGCCTTTGGAAGAAATCAAAGCTTTCAACCCGAAAGGCATCATCCTCTCCGGCGGTCCTAATTCCGTTTATGAATCCGATTATCAAGCCGATACCGGTATTTTTGATTTGGGCATTCCGGTTTTGGGCATCTGCTACGGCATGCAATTTATGGCGCACCACTTGGGCGGCGAAGTTACCCCGGGCAACCAACGCGAATTCGGTTATGCGCAAGTTAAAACCATCGACAGCGAGCTGACACGCGGTATTCAAGACGATGCGCCTAATACGCTCGACGTTTGGATGAGCCATGGCGATAAAGTTTCCAAACTGCCTACCGGTTTCTCTGTTATCGGCGATACCCCGTCTTGCCCGATTGCTATGATGGAAAACGCTGAGAAACAATTCTACGGCATCCAATTCCACCCTGAAGTGACCCACACCAAACAAGGCCGCGCGTTGTTAAACCGCTTTGTCTTGGATATTTGCGGCGCACAACCAAGCTGGACCATGCCGAACTACATCGAAGAAGCTGTTGCTAAAATCCGCGAACAAGTCGGCAGCGACGAAGTGATTTTGGGTTTGTCCGGCGGCGTGGACTCTTCCGTAGCGGCCGCGCTGATTCACCGTGCTATCGGCGACCAACTGACCTGCGTGTTTGTTGACCACGGTCTGTTGCGTTTGAACGAAGGCAAAATGGTGATGGATATGTTTGCCCGCAACTTGGGCGTACGCGTGATTCACGTTGATGCCGAAGAGCAGTTTTTGGCTAAACTGGCCGGCGTGACCGATCCGGAGAAAAAACGCAAAATCATCGGTGCGGAATTTATCGAAGTATTTGATGCCGAAGAGAAAAAACTTACCAACGCTAAATGGTTGGCGCAAGGTACGATTTACCCTGACGTAATCGAATCCGCAGGTGCGAAAACCAAAAAAGCCCACGCCATCAAATCCCACCACAACGTCGGCGGCCTGCCTGAGAACATGAAACTCAAGCTGCTTGAGCCGTTGCGCGATTTGTTCAAAGACGAAGTGCGCGAATTGGGCGTCGCTTTGGGCCTGCCGCGCGAAATGGTGTACCGTCATCCGTTCCCGGGCCCGGGTTTGGGTGTGCGCATCTTGGGCGAAGTGAAAAAAGAATACGCCGACTTGCTGCGTCAAGCAGACGATATTTTCATTCAAGAATTGCGCAATACTACCGATGAAAACGGTACATCTTGGTACGATCTGACCAGCCAAGCCTTTGCCGTATTCCTGCCCGTCAAATCCGTCGGCGTAATGGGCGACGGCCGTACTTACGATTACGTCGTTGCCTTGCGTGCCGTAATCACCAGCGACTTTATGACTGCGCACTGGGCAGAGCTGCCATACTCGCTACTCGGCCGCGTGTCCAACCGCATCATCAACGAAGTCAAAGGCATCAACCGTGTGGTTTATGATGTCAGCGGCAAACCGCCTGCCACGATTGAGTGGGAATAATCCCTGAATAATAAAAGGCCGTCTGAACAGATATTGTTCAGACGGCCTTTTTTGCATTGATGAAGCTTGGTTTATGCATACAATGAAATTAATCAGCAAGCTTTCCGTTAGCGGTTTAAGCAAATATCTTAATCAATACGGCCGAATTTTCCACTTTTGAAATCGCTGATGGCTTGTCGGATTTCTTCGGCAGTATTCATCACAAATGGGCCGTAACCGACTACGGGTTCATCAATCGGAACACCGGAAAGCAGCAAGATTTGACTTCTTCGCTACCGGCTTTCGCGCACACTTTCCCGCCGGTTTGCTCAAAATTGACCAATTCTCTGGCTGTCGCCTGTTCTTTGCCATTAAACGTCACCTCACCACGCAGGACAACCATAGACAGGTTGTGATTGTCAGGTACTGCCAATTCGGCTTCTTTATCGGCATGAAGCACAATATCCCAAACATTCATTTCGGTGAATGTATCCGCCGCACCTTTTACGCCGTTATGTTCGCCCGCAATCAGGCGTAAGTAGCCGGCTTCGTCAGGGAACTCGACGACGGGGATATTCGCTTTAGCAAGATGTTGGTAGCGTGGCGGGGTGTTTTTGTCTTTGGCCGGCAGATTGACCCAGAGTTGCACCATTTCAAAGAGTCCGCCTTTTTTGCTGAAGTTTTCAGAGTGGAATTCTTCATGAATAATGCCTGAACCTGCGGTCATCCATTGCACGTCGCCTTCGTAAATAATGCCACCGCCGCCACTGGAGTCACGGTGTGCCACTTCGCCGTGGTAGGCGATGGTAACGGTTTCAAAGCCTTTGTGCGGATGTTGTCCGACACCGCGCGGACCGTGCGTTTCGTTGGGTGCAAATTCATACGGTGCGGCATAGTCCAGCATCAGGAATGGATTGGTGCCACGGTTGTCAGCCATGTGGGAGAATAAGGGTTGAACGAGGAATCCGTCGCCTACCCAGTGTTGGCTGTTGGCTCGGTAGATTTGTTTGATGTTGCGCATGATAAAGTCCCTTTTTTATGGCCGTCTGAAGTCTTTCAGACGGCCTTTTGTTACGGAATGCTTGTATTATATGGGGTACAAACTTTATAACAAGTACGCACATTTTTTATACTGTGGTTTGGAGATTTTGTATGTTGGAAACAGAACACGCACACGGCTCTTGCTGTCTGGTCGTCAATACTTTGGATATTATCGGCGGCAAATGGAAGGTATTGATTTTATATTATTTAAATGGAGAAACCCAACGTTTCAATGAGTTGCAGCGTTTGTTGGCAGGTATTACCCAGCGGATGCTGACGCTGCAGCTGCGCGAATTGGAAAACGACGGTATCGTTCATCGGGAAGTGTATCCGCAGGTACCGCCGAAAGTGGAGTATTCGCTGACTGAGTTTGGGCGGACGTTGATGCCTGTGATCGAAGCAATGCACCGTTGGGGCGAGCAATATGCTGCGGAATGTGTGAAACATAAAAAGCAGCCGTAGGCTTATGCTTTTATGGTTGGGAATATTGATGAAGGCTTTAAGGCCGTCTGAACAGGCGTGATTTATGGTTTCACGCTTATTCAGACGGCCTTATTCTTTAGGTGTTAAGCCCAATTAAAATTGATTTTTTAATTCACGCAAAGCGGCGAAGACTTCGAGTTCGCTGTTTAATTTTCGTCCGCTCAATTCTTCGGCGCGTGCCTGAACTTGCGGAAGGTGAATGCGGAGAAACGGATTGACTTTGCGTTCGTGCGCCAGGCTGACAGGCAGTGTCGGCGTGTGTTCGGCTGCGGCCAAGGCCGTCTGAATGTCGGTGTTGTCCGGCTCAATATGCTGGGCAAAGCGCAGATTGGAGGCGGTATATTCGTGCGCCGGATAAAACAGCGTTTCTTCGGGCAGCTGGTTGAATCGGTGGAAGCTGTCGTAAAGCTGCTCGATTGTGCCGGTAGATACGCGGCCGCAACCGGCGGAGAACAAGGTATCGCCGCAGAAAACGTGCAGGCCGTCTGAATTTTCCAGTAGATAGCTGATGTGGCGGTCGGTATGGCCGGGGGTTGCCCAAACGGTAACCAAGCCTTCGCCAAATGGGAACTGCGTCCCTGCGGTGACGGTATGCGTCGCTACGTCGATGTCGCTTTCGCCATAGATTGGGGATTCTAAAAAGCCGTGGAACAGGCTTTTTGCGCCGCCGGTATGATCGGGGTGCGGATGGGTAATCCATGTTTGCGCCAGCATCAGGCGGTTGTGGACGAGAAATTTCAAAACGGGCGTGGCATCGGACGGATCGACGCAGGCGGCATGGTTGCCTTCTTGAATCATCCAGATGTAGTTGTCGTTTAGGGCTTGGATTGGCGTGATTTTCATATGCTTTCTTCTGGTTGGGGGGGGCAGACGGCCTCTAAATAATCTTTGATATTCGGGCTTTGGCCGAACACGGCTTCATGGGCTTGATTGATGCACAGTCGGTTGAACAGCAATCTTTGGGTTGGTCGTCGTCGATAATCCGCACTTGGCCTTGCAGTTTGGGCGCGTCGTGATGAAAGGTATTTTTAAACGCGTGCCAATGGTCGGTTTGCAGGTGGACGACGGCAAACATATCGTGCGAAATATTAACGCCGACACTGAATAGCTTGGCCGAGGCTTGCAGGCAGAAACTGCTGTCGCCAAACAGGCACAGCCCCGTATTTTCAGGATAGCGGAACAATTCGATTTTCACGGCTTCGGGTTCGGCAAAGATATTACAAAACAGCCGTTCAAACAGCGACGGTTGCGCCACCCCTTCGCTTAACATACCGTAAAGTCCGCCCAGCCAATCGACATAGCCGAGAAAAGAAAAACGGTAGTCCTGCATAATGGCTTCGATGCGCTTGGGGTCGCGTTTGCTGATCAAGCGGACAAATTCAAAACCGACTTCCGGCAGCCGCGCTCGAAGCGTTTGGTGCAGGCGGTGGGCAAACAGGTTTTTATGGTTGTGCGGATTGCGCAGAATGCCGAGGAATTTCAGCCGCAATATCCGCCACAAGGCATCCGGTACTTTGACGGTGTCGGCATTTGCCGTAGGTGTTTTCAGACGGCCTGCAGGTAAGGTGCGCAGATGATTGCAGGCTTCTTCGTAGCCGCTTTCATGACGGTTGAACCAGCTTTCCAGATTGTATTGGTTGGCAGAGTCTTCGACAAAGGTCAGCGTATAGAGGTTTTTTGCCGCCAAGTTGCCGATGATGTTGACACTTATCGCTTCGCTGCGGTTTTGTTCTTTGCCGCGGGCTTTTTCGCCAGTATGGAACATAGACAGCGGCAGGCGGTAAACGTTTTGGTTTTGCGGGCTGACCTGCGGATTATGCGAATGTTGCCGCTGCTCGGTTTGGGCGATGAAATGGTGTTCCTTCGTCGGATTTGCGGTCAATAGGGCGTAAGGCTTTTCGCCGCATTCGGAAAATTCGCAATCGCTGAGGATAAAGGCTTGTCGAGTCATAATGTCGGGAAAGGCCGTCTGAATATCTCGATTATAGTTTAAAAGAGGGAATTATACAGAATGATGGCGGCGGGTTTGGTCTTTATACGCAAAAGGACGCAAAAAGGTCGTCTGAAAACAAATATAGTGGGGTTCGCTAAATCGTTTTCAGACGACCTTAAATCAACTGACTGTTCAACCCATCTATTCTTCTTTTTGGAAAACGTGGTTGCGGTGATACTCGAAATATTTTTCGCTTTCCGGTCGAATTTTTAATTTCATATCGGGAGCAATTCCTAACCGCTTTTGATTTTCCGAATCGATTGTCGGGCTGATTTTTATCGTACCGTCGGTATCAAACGTAATCAGACCGCTATCGAATAATGCGTCGATATTGGGTGCGAGCATCAGACCATTGGAGGGGTCTAAACGCTCTTCATTGTTGCACTTGCTCCAAGGTTTAATATGGCTGGCAATGAGTAAAGACTGAACATCTAGACCTGTTAGCGGGCAGTTCGGATACAGTTCGAGTAGTTTTTGCCGGAATCTGCCTTGCCCTTGACGAGCTTTTATTAAGGTTTCGATTTCGGTTCGCTTTTCTGGTTCAATTTCGGATGCTAATTGTTCTTTGAGTTTACTGAGATCTTGTTCCAAAGATTGGGTTGAGTTTATTTGAAAATTTGTTGGTTTGTATAATTCAAATATTCCTCCTTTTTTCCACCATAAAAAGTCTTGGTGCATTGATTCGTGATAATGCTTCCTTGAGTTTGAATTGACACTAAGTACATGCAAAGAAGCATGTGTATCATCATTATAGTCAGGAGTAATCTGCCATTGGTTTTTTAGTTCTTCAATCTGTTCATCTACATCTTTTACCTTAAATTGTGTTTTGCCCATATCATGCAGATGTAAGACGATTCTTTTTATAATTTCTATCGTCCCATAAATATGTTCCCCATTGATCCGTGCGGAATATTTTGTTTTCGCCATTAAGTCTTCCTATCAAAGTTAAGTTTTCTAATTTAATTATTTGGGGTAATGCATTGATTTTCCTATGACCGTCATTCCCGCGTAGGCGGGAATCCAGAAGCTTGAATTTACAGTAGTCTTTGAGTATTTCTGAAATGCAGGGGGCTGGATTTCCGCCTGCGCGGGAATGACGGCGGTTGGTTCGGTATTATACGCAAAAGAACATATAAAGGTCGTCTGAAAACAGATATAACGTGGTTCGCTAAATCGTTTTCAGACGACCTTTCTCTTTTAAAGCCGAATCAAATCAGCCTGCCGGTTAACCCAAAGCCTTCCTCGCTCCGGCGAAGAGACGGTACCAGCCGGACAATTCCGTCCAGTCTTCCGGTTTCCAGCTCATTTGTGCGGCGCGGTATACGCGTTCCGGATGCGGCATCATGATGGTAACGCGGCCGTCGGCGTTGGTCACGCCGGCGATGCCTTGCGGTGAGCCGTTAGGGTTGAGTGGGTAGGTTTGGGTCACTTGGTTTTGACCGTCCACATATTGCAGCGCAATGCCTAAATCGGCAGAAATGTTGCCGCCGTGAAGCGCGAAGTCGGCGCGGCCTTCGCCGTGGCTGACCACGACGGGCAGGCTGGAGCCTTGCATTTCGTTCAGAATCAGCGATGCGGATTTCGGAACATGAACCATGCTCAGGCGCGCTTCAAACTGTTCGCTCAGGTTGCGTTTGAATTTAGGCCATGCTTCTGCGCCCGGGATAATCTCGGCAAGGTTGCTGACCATTTGACAGCCGTTGCACACGCCTAATGTCAGTGTGTTCTGATCGGCAAAGAAGGCGGCAAATTGGTCGCGAAGAGCCGGGTGGAACAGAATCGATTTTGCCCAGCCTTCGCCCGCGCCGAGTACGTCGCCGTAGCTGAAGCCGCCACACGCCGCCAGCATTTTGAAGTCGGCAAGATTGACGCGGCCTGCCATCAGGTCGGACATATGCACGTCGTAGGCATCGAAACCGGCGCGGGTGAAGGCGGCAGCCATTTCGATTTGTCCGTTTACGCCCTGTTCGCGCAAGATAGCGATTTTGGGTTTTGCGCCGCTGTTGATAAACGGTGCAGCGATGTCTTCGTTCACGTCGAATTTCACGTCAGCAAACAATGCGCTGCGTTCGTTGTCGTCAATCAGTGCAAACTCGCTGTCTGCGCAGGCAGGGTTGTCGCGCAGGCGTTGGATGGCGTGGCTGGTTTCCTGCCATGCGCGTTGCAGGTCGGCGCGTGGTTGGTCGAACAGAGTTTCATCGTCAACTGTGATTACAAGACGGTCGGATGTCGGATTGATTGTGCCAATATAATGGCTGGCAAATTTGCCTATCTTGCGCGGAGAGAAGCCTCCCTTGTTTACAAAAAATTCTTTCTTGTCAAATTGCTTGAGTACATAATCAGCATCTTCTGCACGAACTTGCAAAACTGCACCAAGCTCTTCGTTAAACAGCGAACGGATTATGTTTTCTTCGGTAGAGATGATAGAACCGGCATTAACAAAGCCTAGGTCGTGGTCAACCTGGGCAGGTGTATAGGTTGCTATCATGGTTGCAAAAAGTATGCTTCCCAATGTGATATCTAACCCGCACCGCCCTGCAAAAGCCATTTCCGCCAGCGTCGCAAACAAACCGCCGTCGCTGCGGTCGTGATACGCCAAAAGTTTGTCTTCGGCGACAAGCTGCTGAATCACGCCGTAAAAGTCTTTCAGACGACCTGTATCGTCCAAATCAGGCGCATCGCCGGTCATGTTGTTGTAAACCTGACCGAATGCAGAGCCTCCCATACGCGCTTTGCCGTTGCCCAAGTCAACCAGTAGCAATACGCTGTCTTCGACATTTTTCAATTCAGGCGTAACAGTCTTGCGTACGTCTTCCACTGGTGCGAACGCGGAGATAATCAGGCTCAACGGAGAAACCACGGATTTTTTCTCTTCGCCGTCCTGCCATACGGTTTTCATCGACAGGCTGTCTTTGCCCACGGGGATGCTCAAATCCAAGGCCTGACAGGTTTTAGAAACCGCTTCGACAGTGCGGTAGAGTTTTTCGTCTTCGCCTTCGTTGCCGCACGCCGCCATCCAGTTGGCGGAGAGTTTGATGTTGCCGATGTCGCCGATGTTGACTGCCGCGATGTTGGTGATGGCTTCGCCGACGCACATTCTGCCCGAGGCGGGTGCGTCAAACAGGGCGACGGTTGGTTTTTCGCCCATAGACATCGCTTCGCCGCGATAGGTGTTGAAGCCCATCATGGTCACGGCGCAGTCGGCTACCGGGGTTTGATATTTGCCGACCATTTGGTCGCGGTGGGTCATGCCGCCGACGCTGCGGTCGCCGATGGTAATCAGGAAGTTTTTGGCGGCTACGGTAGGCAGGCGCAGAACGCGGTAGGCGGCTTCGGTAATGTCGATATCGCCGGCGTTAAACGGTTTTTTAGACGGCGTAACCGTTTTGTCGGTGCGCGTGGTTTTGGGCGGTTTGCCGAGCAAAACGTTCAACGGCAAATCGACGGGGTTGTTGGAGAACAAGTCGTCGCGCACTTTCAAATGGCCGTCGTCGGTCGCCGTGCCGACTACGGCAAACGGGCAGCGTTCGCGTTCGCAGATGGCGCGGAAGGTGTCCAAATCTTTTTCCAAAATGGACAATACATAACGCTCTTGCGATTCGTTACACCAAATTTGCAACGGGTTGAGACCGTGTTCTTCCAGCGGCACTTCGCGCAGCTTGAATACCGCGCCGCGTCCGGCATCGTTGACCAGTTCGGGGAAGGCGTTGGACAGGCCGCCTGCGCCGACGTCGTGGATGGATATAATCGGGTTCTTATCGCCGAGCTGCCAGCAGCGGTCGATGACTTCTTGCGCGCGGCGTTCGATTTCTGGGTTGCCACGCTGTACGGAGTTGAAGTCCAAAGAAGCATCATTCGTGCCTGTATCCATGGAAGAAGCCGCGCCGCCGCCCAAGCCGATAAGCATGCCCGGGCCGCCCAGTTGGATCAGTAATGCGCCTTCGGGGATTTCGTCTTTGTGTGTTTGTTGTGCCTGAATGCTGCCCAATCCGCCGGCAATCATAATCGGTTTGTGATAGCCGCGAACCTGACCGTCAAACTTCTCTTCAAAGGTGCGGAAGTAGCCCAAGAGGTTCGGACGGCCGAATTCGTTGTTGAACGCTGCGCCACCAATCGGGCCTTCAATCATGATGTCTAAAGGAGAAGCAATATGGCCGGGTTTGCCGTAGGCTTGTTCCCAAGGCTGCTCTAGGCCCGGAATATTCAGGTTGGAGACGGTAAAGCCGGTCAAGCCTGCTTTCGGGCGTGAGCCTTTGCCTGTTGCGCCTTCATCGCGGATTTCACCGCCTGCACCCGTTGCCGCACCGGCAAACGGCGCGATGGCGGTCGGATGGTTGTGTGTTTCCACTTTCATGATGATATGGGTGTCTTCTTCGTGGAAACGGTAGCCTTGGTTTTCCGCCGCATTCGGATAAAAACGCTCGATTTTCGCGCCTTCAATTACGGACGAATTGTCTTTATAGGCAACGACTGTGCCTTCGGGATGCGCATTGTGCGTATCGCGGATCATGCCGAAGAGGGATTTCGGCTGTTTTTCGCCGTTGAGGATGAAGTCGGCGTTGAAGATTTTGTGGCGGCAGTGTTCGCTGTTTGCCTGAGCGAACATCATCAATTCAACATCGGACGGATTGCGGTTTAAAGCCTGATAGTTTTCAACCAGATAATCGATTTCGTCGGCTGAAAGCGCCAAGCCCATTTCGATATTGGCTTTGACCAAGGCCTCTTTACCGCCGCCCAATACATCTACGCTGGAGAAGGTTTCCGATTGGATATGGTGGAACAGTTGCGCAGCTGCATCGATGTCGGTCAACACGCTTTCGGTCATGCGGTCGTGCAATAGGGCTGCCCATTGTTGTTTTTGCCCGTCGGTAAGTGCGCCTTCGAGCCACACGGCCATGCCGCGTTCGATACGCTCAATGCCTTCCAAACCGCAGTTTCGGCAATATTGGTTGCTTTGGAAGCCCAAGGAGAAATGGTGCCCAAACGGGGCGTTACCAAAAATAAATGCAAGCCCTCGCGCGCTTTGGGCGTTTGTTCAACGCTTTGCGCTGCCAGTAAGGCTTGCAGTTTTTCGACTGTCGCGGCATCAAGTGCTTTTTCGCTACCGACAAAATACCAAAATTCGCTGCTTAATTTGACTTCGGGCAGGCCGAGGGCGGCTGCTTTTTGGAAGAGTTTTTCAACACGGAAATCGGAAAGGGCGGTTACACCGCGCAAGGGCAGAACAACAGACATGGATTCAGCTCACAAAATGCAGTTGGGGAATCCATTATTATACCTGAAAAATGCAATTTTGCTTGTGAATTTATACTTCAAGTGTTGACAATTTTTGCTTGTAAATTGAAGGGGAATAAGGCAATCGTGTCGCCTAGTTTTTTATTTTGTACCTGATTACTCGATTATTTTTGTTTATTTTTGAAGAATTGAGAGAAGTGGGGACGAATAGGCGTAACGATATAAAGTGAAAATTATTTGATTGTTGTCTTTGACATTTTGCTGACAATAAGGCCGTCTGAAATCCTGTTTTCAGACGGCCTTGCTTTATCCTTTTCTTTTGTTTCCCAACATATCCAGCAATCCTGCTAAATTACTTTTTCCTTCTTCCTTGCTCACAATCGGCTCTCCGCCTTTGCGGCCTAGGATTTTGATGTCTTCCTGCGGCATTTCGTCTATGAAACGGCTCGGCTCGGGGAATTGCCATGTGCCTTGCTTTTTACGTTTGAGGCAGTGGGTCAGCGTAAGTTGGCGTTTGGCACGGGTAATGCCGACGTACATCAGACGACGTTCTTCTTCGACATTGTCTTCTTCGATGCTGTCGTTGTGTGGCAAGATGCCTTCTTCGCAACCGACAAGGAAAACGTAGGGGTATTCCAAACCTTTGGAAGCGTGCAGGGTGGAGAGTTTGACGGCATCGACTTCTTCTTCGCTTTTGCCCTCCAAAGCGTCATCAGGGCGATGGTTTGGGCAAGCTCGATGATGTTTTTGCCGTCTTGCTCGCCTTTGCGTTCCAGCCAGCCGGTCAGGTCGGTAACGTTGCGCCATTTGATTTCGCCTGCTTTGCCTTCTTCGTTGGCCAACAGGTGGTTTTCGTAGTCGATTTCTTTCAGTAGTTTATGGATAAGCTCGCCTGCTTCGCTGGTTTCGGCTTTGGTGCGGTAGTTTTCAATCATATCCATGAAGGCTTGCAGGTGTTGGCGGTTGGTATTGTTCAACAGGGCAAGCGCTTTTTCGGTTTGCGCGGCTTTATATAGGCTGCATTCGTGTTCGTGCGCGTAGGTGTTGAGCTTTCCCAGTGTGACATCGCCGATGCCGCGTTTGGGCGTGGTTACGGCGCGCAGGAAGGCGGGATCGTCGTTGGGGTTGGCAAGTAGGCGCAAGTAGGACAAAACGTCTTTGATTTCGGCTTTGTCGAAAAAGCTTTGTCCGCCGGAGAGTTGGTAGGGAACGCGTGCGCTGCGCAAGGCTTCCTCAAAAATCCGCGCCTGATGGTTGCCGCGGTATAACACGGCGAAATCGGCGTATTGGGTTTTGTCGCCGCCGACCAGCTTCTGCTTGACGATTTGGCTGACAACCCAGTCGGCTTCGTGCTGCTCGCTTTGACAGGCAACGACTTTGACGATTTCGCCTTCGCCGAACTGAGACCAAAGTTTTTTGGTAAAGAGTTTTGGGTTGTTTTCGATGACTTTGTTGGCAATTTTGAGAATCCGCGCGGTGGAGCGGTAGTTTTGCTCCAGCTTGATGACCTTCATCTGCGGATAGTCTTCCTGCATTTTGCGCAGGTTTTCCATGTTTGCGCCGCGCCATGCGTAGATGGACTGGTCGTCATCACCGACGGCGGTAAACATGCCTTCCGCGCCGGTCAAGAGCTTCATCAGGGTGAATTGGCAGGTGTTGGTGTCTTGGCATTCGTCAACCAGCAGATAACGCAGCCGCCGCTGCCATTTGTTGCGCACTTCGCTGTTTTGCTGCAACAGCACGGCAGGCAGACGGATTAAGTCGTCGAAGTCCACCGCCTGATAGCTTTGCAGGGTTTCTTGATAACTCGCATAGACGCGCGCTGTTTGTTGTTCCCACACATTAGCGGCCGTCTGAACGACTTCTTCAGGCGTTTTTAGATCGTTTTTCCAAAGGGAAATTTGATGCTGCGCTTTGAATACGGCTTCTTTGCCCGTACCGCCCAAGAGTTCGCCGATGATTTTGGCGCTGTCGGTAGAGTCGAGGATGGAAAAGTTTTTTTTGTAACCGATTTGATTGGCCTCTTCGCGCAAAATCTTCATGCCCAAAGAGTGGAAGGTGCAAATCGTCAGTCCGCGCGTTTGCGACTTGGGCAGCATTTTAGAGACGCGCTCCTGCATTTCCGTGGCGGCTTTATTGGTAAAGGTAATCGCGGCGACGGTATGCGGCAAATAGCCGACATTGACAATCAAATGTTTGATTTTTTGCGTAATTACGCCGGTTTTGCCGCTGCCTGCGCCGGCAAGGACGAGTAGGGGGCCGCCTAGATATTTGACCGCGGCTTGCTGTTGGGAGTTGAGTTTCATTGAAGGGGAAGACAGGTAATGTGGGGAGCAATTATACAACAAGGCCCTTGGATTCGGATTTCAAGTGCAACACTAGTGTATCAGTGGTTGGAACAGATTCAAGAATAAAACACTTGGCGTTTCGTAGCCAAGTGTTTTTCTTGGTCGGTGGTTCAACTCATCTTGAACCCTGCGTATCTCCCGATCACTGATGTTGCGGAAATCGGTTTGTTTGGGGAAGTATTGCCGGATGAGTCCGTTGGTGTTCTCATTCAGCCCTTTCTCCCAAGAATGGTAAGGGCGGCAAAAATAAGTCTCCGCTTTCAATGCTTTGGTTATTTTGGTGTGTTGGTAGAACTCTTTGCCGTTATCCATGGTGATGGTGTGCACCCTGTCTTTATGTGCCTTTAATGCCCTGACAGCTGCCCGGGCAGTGTCTTCGGCTTTGAGGCTATCCAATTTGCAGATGATGGTGTAGCGGGTAACGCGTTCGACCAAGGTCAATAATGCGCTTTTCTGGCCTTTGCCGACGATGGTGTCGGCCTCCCAATCGCCGATACGGGATTTTTGGTCGACGACGGCGGGTCGGTTTTCTATGCCGACACGGTTGGGTACTTTGCCTCTGGTCCATGTGCTGCCGTAGCGTTTGCGGTAGGGTTTGCTGCATATTCTGAGATGTTGCCACAAAGTGCCGCCGTTGCTTTTGTCTTGGCGAAGGTAGCGGTAAATGGTGCTGTGGTGGAGCGTGATTTGGTGGTGTTTGTACAGGTAGGCGCATACTTGTTCGGGACTGAGTTTGCGGCGGATAAGGGTGTCGATGTGCTGAATCAGCTGCGAATTGAGCTTATAGGGTTGTCGCTTACGCTGTTTGATAGTCCGGCTTTGCCGCTGGGCTTTTTCGGCACTGTATTGTTGCCCTTGTAAGCAGTGCCGCTTGATTTCTCGGCTGATGGTGCTTTTGTGGCGGTTAAGCTGTTTGGCGATTTCGGTGAGGGTGCAGTGGCGGGATAGGTATTGGATGTGGTATCGTTCGTCTTGGGTCAGTTGTGTGTAGCTCATGGCAATCTTTCTTGCAGGAAAGGCCGTATGCTACCGCATACTGGCCTTTTTCTGTTAGGGAAAGTTGCACTTCAAATGCGAATCCGCCGCCGTCTGAAATTTTCAGACGGCCTTGGGCGTTTTTTAGAGTAAACCCTATGCAAAATATTTCAATTTGCCTTTGAAGTCTTCCAGCTTCTCATAACCTTTTTGTGCCATGATGGCTTTTAATTCAAGGGAAACCCATTCAAAAATGTCTACGCCTTGCTGGTGTAGCGCCGTGCCGATCTGCACCATGCTTGCGCCGCACAAGATGTGTTCAAACGCATCACGGCCGCTGTAAACGCCGCCTGTCCCAATGACTTGGATAGACGGATCTAATCTTTGATAGAACGCGTGGACATTGGCGAGCGCAGTCGGTTTGATGTATTGGCCGCCTATGCCGCCGAAGCCGTTTTTCGGGCGGATCACGACGGATTCGTCTTCGATATACATACCGTTGCCGATGGAGTTGACGCAGTTGACGAATTTTAATGGATAGCGGTTGAACACTTTCGTCGCTTGATCGAAATGGGCAATATCGAAATACGGCGGCAATTTGATGCCTAAGGGCTTGTCGAAGTAGGTAAAGGCTTCGCCCAAAATTTGCTCGGTGGTTTCAAATTCGTAGGCGATTTGCGGTTTGCCGGCGATGTTTGGACAGGAAAGGTTGAGTTCGGTAATGCCGTTGAACCCGTTGTTTTGCACTTTTTTTAACAAAGTGTGCGTTTCATCGGGCGACAGTCCGACCAGTGAGAGGAAAAATGTCCGTTCCGGCTGAGTCTCTTGAAGGGTAAGCAGGTAATCCAGATAGTAATCAATGCCTTGATTCGGCAACCCCATCGAATTGATGCTGCCGAGAGGCACGTCCCGATAACGCGGCTCAGGATTGCCTTGACGAGGGGTAAGCGTTGCTGTCTTAGTAATGAAAGTGCCTGCCGAAGACTGTCTGACTGCTTCCAATTCCTCAACAGTCATGCATGATACACCAGCGGCATTCATCAGGCAGTTGTCAAAAGAAAAACCGGCGATTTGGGTTTTCAACGATACCATCTCCTGTTCCTTTTCTTCGCAAAATCAAATTGTTTACCAAGCGTAACACGAAGAGGAGGTACGATTTTTAACAAACATCAAATGACAAAGCATGTAGGCGGATGTTGTTTTCAATATTGAAAAAAGGCCGTCTAAAAAACTCAAAATAGTCTTTCAGACGGCCTTTACTATATGGCATTAATTAGGAACAAATCTGTCGGCTGATTTGAATATTGGGTTTTAAAAATCAGGCCAACCATTCGGCCAAGGCCGCTTCAAAACGTTTCAAGCCTTCGGCCATGTCTTCATCGTTCAGCAGCAGGCTGGGGGCAAAGCGCACCACATTTGCTCCGGCAACCAGTACCATCAGGCCGTGTTTCAAAGCGGCGGCGGTAATTTCAGATGCCTTGCCTTCGTATTTGTCTGCCAACACACAGCCGAGCAGCAAGCCCATGCCGCGGACTTCTTTAAATACGCCGGTTTTTTCGCCTATTTCACGCAAGGCCGTCTGAAGTTTTTGGCCTTGTTGTTCAACGTGTGCCAATGTTTCGGGCGCATTGATGATGTCAAATGCACGGCTGCCGACCGCACACGCCATCGGATTGCCGCCGAATGTCGAGCCATGTGTTCCGGGGCCGAAGGTTGGGGCGATTTTATCGGTGGTCAGAATCGCACCAATCGGGAAGCCGCCGCCCAAGGCTTTGGCGGAGCTAAGAATATTGGGTGTCACGCCGTAATGCTCGTAGGCAAACAGTTTGCCCGTATGGCCCATGCCGGTTTGCACTTCGTCCAAAATCAGCAATGCGCCGTGTTTGTCGCATAAACGGCGGGCGGCTTGCAGATATTCTTGGGTGGCAGGCAGGATGCCGCTTTCGCCTTGAATCGGCTCGATAATCACGGCGCAGGTTTTATCGCCGACGGCCGCTTCCAATGCGGCAACATCATTGAAGGGAACGTGGGTAATGCCGGCCGGCAGCGGCGCGTAGTCTTTGCTGTATTTGGGCTGGCCGCCGACGGATACGGTAAACAGGGTACGACCGTGGAAGCTGTTGAGGCAGGAGATGATTTCGGTTTTGTGCTCGCCAAAATGATCGCGGCCGTATTTTCGCGCCAGTTTCAGCGCGGCTTCATTGGCTTCTGCGCCGGAATTGCAGAAAAACACTTTGTCGGCAAAGGTGTTTTCGACCAATTTTTTGGCCAATTCTTGCGCTGGTTGGGTGGTATAGATATTAGAAATATGCCAGAGTTTTTGCGACTGCTCGGCTAAGGCTGCGACCAAATCGGGATGGCAATGGCCCAGCGCGTTTACTGCAATACCGCCTGACAGGTCAATGTATTCTCGTCCTTCGGTATCCCAAACCCGGCTGCCGAGCGCGCGTTCCGGAATCATGGAGGCGAATGAGAAATTGGGTGTCAGGTAGTTTTGCATGTTCTTTTCCTTTTGATATTGTCAACAATTTCTTGAATTATGCGCCTATTGATTGAGAGATTCAATATGGCAATCAGGCCGTCTGAAAACTGGCTTTCAGACGGCCTGATGCTTATTTATGCTTGATTTCCCAGCATTGATGGATTTTTTTGTTGCGGAAATCGTCGGGAACGGACTGCTTGGAAATGTCTTTGACGGCGTATTGTTCCGCGACCGCATCGTCCAACACAAAACTGCGCAGATTGTTGGAGAAATACAGAATGCCGTCTGAAGCGAGCAGGCTCATTGCGCCGTCAATCAGCTTTGTGGTCGCGCTGGATGTCGAGGATGTCGAGCATCTTTTTGCTGTTGGAAAAGCTGGGCGGATCCATGACGATCAGGTCAAACTTTTTGCCTTCGTCTGCGGCATTTTGCAGGTATTGGAACACATCGGCGCGGACGATTTTGTGTTGTTCGGGGTCGATGCCGTTGAGTTCGAAATTGCGTTTTGCCCACTCGAGATAAGTGTTCGATAAATCGACGGTTTCGCTGGATACCGCGCCGCCGGTTGCGGCGTAGACGGTGAAGCTGCCTGTGTAGGAAAACAGGTTGAGGAAGCGTTTGCCACCTGCGGTTTCGCCGACTTTTTTGCGCGTGTTGCGGTGGTCGAGAAAGAGGCCGGTGTCGAGGTATTTGTCGAGGTTGACCCAAAACTTGCGGCCGTTTTCAGTGATGACGAAATCTTCGCCGGTTTTGCCAGTTTTCTCGTATTGCTGCAAGCCTTTTTGACGTTCGCGGCGTTTGAGGTGGATTTGTTCGGGCGCAAAACCGGTCACAAAACCGATGGCTTCCAATACATCCTCAAGCCATGCTTCGTATTCTTCGAGCTGCATCAGCCAGCCGGTATCGTATTCCTGAAGATGGATTTGGTCGCCGTAAACATCGACGGCAAAGGGAAATTGGGGAATATCGCGGTCATAAATGCGCCAGGCTTCGATATTGTTGCGCTTTGCCCATTTCATAAGATGTTTGATGTTTTTGCCCAAGCGGTTGGCAAAGGGGGTAATGTCGGTCATGGTTTCAGACGGCCTGAATAAGTATTGGGAAGGGTTTGGATTTTAACGCACTTGATGTCTTTTTGCTTGACTGTTATCCATAAAATCTATATTATCCGCCGTTCGTCTTTTGATACGAAGCCATCGTCATCCAACCTAAACCGCCGTTTCGGGCGCGTTTCTTTTATTGCTTGCATATTTGCAAAGCCTTTTCTGTGCAGGTTGTCGTCGATGTTAACCACAAGCAAGATGCTTGCGACAACCCTGTAACTTCACATTTCCCGTATCGTTACTTTCCTTTGCTTCAGGTCGTCTGAAATTGTTCAGGCGTGCGCGTTGTTGTCTCTTAGGATAGATATGTCTATTAAATTTGCCGATTTGAACCTTGATAAAAACATTTTGTCTGCCGTAAGCAGCGAGGGTTATGAAAGCCCGACCCCGATTCAGGCGCAAGCGATTCCGTTTGCTTTGGACGGTCGTGACATTATGGCTTCGGCACAAACCGGTTCAGGCAAAACCGCAGCCTTCCTGCTGCCGACTTTGCAAAAACTGACCAAACGCAGCGAAAAACCGGGCAAAGGCCCGCGCGCTTTGGTGTTGACCCCGACCCGCGAATTGGCGGCTCAAGTGGAAAAAAACGCGCTGGCGTATGCTAAAAATATGCGTTGGTTCCGTACTGTCAGCATTGTCGGAGGCGCATCTTTCGGCTACCAAACCCGTGCTTTGAGCAAACCGGTTGACCTGATTGTCGCCACTCCGGGCCGTCTGATGGACTTGATGCAGAGCGGTAAGGTTGATTTTGATCGTTTGGAAGTGCTGATTCTGGACGAAGCCGACCGTATGCTGGATATGGGCTTTATCGACGACATCGAAACCATCGTGGAAGCGACGCCGAGCGACCGTCAGACTTTGTTGTTCTCCGCCACTTGGGACGGCGCAGTGGGCAAACTGGCACGCAAACTGACCAAAGACCCTGAAACCATCGAAGTTGAGCGTGTAGACGATCAAGGCAAAATCGAAGAGCAGCTGTTGTATTGCGATGATATGCGCCACAAAAACCGCCTGCTCGACCACATCTTGCGCGATGCCAATATCGATCAATGCGTGATCTTCACATCCACTAAAGCCATGACCGAAGTCATCGCGGATGAGTTGTACGAAAAAGGTTTTGCCGCCAACTGCCTGCACGGCGATATGCCGCAAGGCTGGCGTAACCGCACGCTGATGGACTTGCGTAAAGGCCGCTGCAAAATTTTGGTTGCTACCGATGTTGCCGCACGCGGTATCGACGTGCCTACTATTACCCACGTTATTAACTACGACTTGCCAAAACAGGCTGAAGATTACGTTCACCGCATCGGCCGTACCGGCCGCGCAGGCCGTACCGGTATTGCGATTACTTTTGCCGAAGTGAATGAATACGTCAAAGTACATAAAATTGAAAAATATATCGGCCGTAAATTGCCTGAGTTGACCATCGAAGGCATGGAGCCGACCCGCAAACGCAAATCTGTGGGCGGCAAACCGAAAGGCAAAGGCGGCTGGGGCGATCGTAAATCCGGCGGTTGGCGCGGTGATAAGAAACCGGCTAAAGAAGGTTTCGGCGGTAAAGCTCGCGGCGAAGGCCATAAAAAAGATGGGTTCAAGAAAGATGGCTTTAAGAAAGATGGTTTCAAAAAAGCTGACGGTTTCAAAAAAGGCGGCGAAGGCTTTAAAGGCAAGCGTAAGTCTAACGACAGCTTTGGCGGCAAACACAAAAGAGGTTGATTTTTTCAATCTTAAGGCCATCTGAAAAAGACATAAGGGCGTGTGAAGACACGCCCTTTTTTATGGTCTCGAGTTTTCGTATAGAAAAAAAGCGCGGGATTGGTCCCACGCTTTTTTCAGATGGCCTCTTACAAAGCGGCCAATACGGCATCGCCCATTTCGGAGCAGGAAACCAGTTTGGTCCCTTCTTCGTAAATGTCGCCGGTACGCAAGCCTTGTTGCAGCACTTTTTGGACGGCGTTTTCAACTTGTTGCGCGCGTGCCTCGTCATTTAGGCTGTAACGCAGCAACATGGCGAGGGACAAAACGGTTGCCAGTGGATTGGCTTTGTTTTGACCGGCAATGTCGGGAGCGGAGCCGTGGGATGGTTCGTACAAGCCTTGCCGTTTTCGTCCAAAGAAGCGGAAGGCAGCATACCGATGGAGCCGGTCAGCATGGAGGCTTCATCAGACAGAATGTCACCGAAGATGTTGCCGGTGGCAATCACGTCAAATTGTTTAGGCGCGCGTACCAACTGCATGGCTGCGTTATCAACGTACATATGGGAAAGCTCGACATCAGGGTATTCTTTGCCGATTTCTTCAAAGATTTCACGCCACAGTTCGGTGGTTTCCAATACGTTGGCCTTGCCTACGGAGCAGACTTTTTTGCTGCGTTTTTGGGCGGATTGGAAGGCAACGTGGGCAATACGGCGGATTTCGCTTTCGCTGTATTTCATGGTGTTGTAGCCTTCGCGTTCGCCGTTTTCCAAAACACGGATGCCGCGCGGTTCGCCAAAGTAAATATCGCCGGTCAGTTCGCGTACGATAAGGATGTCGAGGCCGGCTACGATTTCCGGTTTCAGAGTGGAAGCATTGGCCAGCTCTTTATACAAAATGGCAGGGCGCAAATTGGCAAACAGATTCAAGTCTTTACGAATAGCCAACAAGCCGCGTTCAGGGCGCAGCGGACGGTCGAGGTTGTCGTATTGAGGAGAACCAACTGCACCAAGCAAGACTGCATCGGCTTTACGGCAAAGGTTTTGCGTGAATTCTGGATAAGGATGGCCGTATTCGTCATAGGCTTCGCCGCCCAAAGGCGCGTATTCGTAGCTGACATCCAAACCTTGTTCGATAAGTTTGTCGAGTACGCGGACGGTTTCTGCAACGATTTCAGGGCCGATGCCGTCGCCGCGCAAGATAGCGATATGTTTGGTCATTTCGGGTTTCCTTATGGGAAGGTTTTAGGTAAAGGGTAGGTCGTCTGTTTCAGACGGCCTTAAATCAATTTGCTCTGAAAACGCTGATTGTACCATTATGGTACTGGTAAAGCTGGGTAGAAATCGCGTAGGCAGATTCTTCAAATGCCTGCAGGGCGATATTCGCCATCGCCTGCAAAGCCTCTTCATCGGACGGGCTGCAAACGAGCAGGGCGTTGCGTGCCGGGACTGCAAAAACAGGGTTGGCCGGCAGCATAGGATCGTCTTTAAGTACTTCGTCCAAAAGCAAAATCAGGGAAGCATCATAGTCGTTATCCAAATGGATTTGAGCCAATGACCAACCTTCGGCATGATGAATTTGAACACGTCCATTCATCCGTTGGCGCAAATTATCCATGGCGGTACGATACAAGGTGTCTTCATCTTCAATACCGGCCTCTTTCATATGCTCATGATTAAGCGTATGCATGGATTCGTCCGTATCTACCATATAAAGCAACATGATATCGCCTGCAATCGGTTTGTATACCAGGTAATCGGCAGGTTCGGCTTCATCCGTATTTGTAATCAGTCTGGCGTTTTCCAGATAAATCGTATTTTTAATCGTCGGAAGAATTTGTTGTGCTGAAACACTGGCATCAGTGTTTTGAATCTTATCGATAACCGCTAAATTGGCTGCAACAATAGCCTCCAAGGCCTCGGGATTTTGCAGATAACTTGTGTAATGGTTGCTCAAATATGTGCTGAATGATGTTTCATCGTCTTCGGAAAAATGGACGATGATCGGTGAAGACGCAATAGTTTCGCCCCAGTCGATTTTTGCCTTAAGATCCAATTCTTCTTGAATGCGACGGGCAAAGTATTCGACAAATTCCTGCCAAGTCATTAATTTAGGTTTGGAGCGGAACAACCTGCTGAAAAAAGACATATTGTGTCCTGAATAAGGGGATAAGGCCGTCTGAAATATTATAGGCGTTCGGTTTCAACACGGATTTTAAAAACAACTTTGCGTATGTTTGCTCTGTCGCCGACCAACGGGGCATGCGCATCATTCGGGAAAAATAGCGCAAATTCGCCAGGCTCTAAGGTCAGCCAAGTCTCCGGCTCGCAGTTGAAAAACTCAATATCGCGCTTTTCGTTGTAGCCTAAACCGTTTTTCAGACGGCCTCTATCTATCCAGCCATATATTTCGTTACCATCAATCGGCGTTTGAATATCAATATGTTTTAAGTGCGCTTCAGGCTGGGCTTCTCTCTGCGTCCTCATCGGCTCGCTGCCGATAAAAATACGGATATTGGGATTCTCGCATGGCACTTGGCCGTCCGGCAGCTTGTCAAAATCCAAGGTCTGCAACAGGTGGAAGGCTTCGGCAAAGTCGGGATGCAAGGCAGCGTAGCGGGTGGCATTGTTTATGGTGTCGGTAATCATAATATATTTGTGTAGATTAAAGGCCGTCTGAAACACTTAAATTTCAGACGGCCTTTTGTATATCAACCGTTAAACAGCCAAGGCTGGCTTTGGCGGCGTTTTTCTTCAAAGGCGTGAATTTCGTCAGCGTGTTGCAGGGTCAGGCCGATTTCGTCCAAGCCGTTTAAGAGGCAGTGTTTGCGGTGTTCGGTAATGTCGAATGTGAATGTTTCGCCGCTAGGGGTGGTCAGGGTTTGCTCGGCAAGGTCGATGGAGAGTTGATAGCCTTCGGTTGCTTCGACTTCTTTGAAAAGCTGGTCCACCTGTTCTTCTGTCAAAACGATAGGCAAAAGGCCGTTTTTGTAGCAGTTGTTGAAGAAGATATCGGCAAAGCTGGGGGCGATGACGGCGCGGAAGCCGTAGTCGTCCAATGCCCAAGGGGCGTGTTCGCGTGAAGAGCCGCAACCGAAGTTTTTACGCGTCAACAGGATTTGCGCGCCTTGATAGCGTGGCTGGTTCAGAGAGAAATCGGGGTTCAGCGGGCGTTTGCTGTTGTCCATGCCCGGTTCGCCGTGGTCGAGGTAACGCCATTCATCAAAGGCATTGGGGCCGAAGCCGCTGCGTTTGATGGATTTCAGAAATTGTTTGGGGATGATGGCATCGGTATCGACGTTACTGCGGTCGAGCGGGGCGACAATGGCGGTAATTTTGGTAAAGGCTTTCATGTCAGATTCTGATAGTAATAATGGGAAATTTTATGGCTATTCGGGTTAGCGTGTGCTGTGCAAACCGATTCGGTTGCCTTCTGTGTCTTCGATAAATGCAGCAAAGCCGTTGGCAATGCGGAATTTCTCTTGTAACAGTTTGCCGCCTGCTGCAACGGCTTTTTCTGCTGTTTCGGCGCAATCCGGGCAATTAAAGAAAATGGTTGTACCGCCGTGGCCGGGCTGGGCGTTGCTGTCGTGCCAAATCATGCCGGCCGTACCGTGTTGGGTGTAATCGGCTGGAAAAATGATGAAACGGAATCCGTTGCCGCCAACGTCTTGCAGGGGCTTGCCGAATACGGATTCGTAAAAGGCTTTGGCGCGATCCAAATCATGAGCGTGAATACCAAACCAGCTTGACGGATTACTCATTGTTTCTTCCTTTGCTTGGAATCGTGAAAATGTCTGAAAAATTAATAATGTATCAGGCCGTCTGAAACGGAGTCAGGAGCTTCAGACGGCCTGATTTACCGAATTATTCGGTAGCGGCTTCGATTTTTTCTCCAACATGGCTCATGCCGCGGCCTACTGCATTGCCGCCTTTTTTAACGGCTTCACCGGTTTTTTCGGCAACGTGTTCTGCGGTTTCTTTGGTTTTATCGGCTACGCGCTCGGCAGTCTCTTTGGTTTTGTCCCAATTGCGGTTGGCATCGTTTTTTGCGCCGGACCAAGTGCTGGAACAAGCTGACAGGATAAGGGCTGCGGCAGCCAATGCAAACAGTTTTTTCATACTAGATTCCTTTCAAGTTATCAATGATTGAGAAGGTTTTCGGACGTTTTGCGCAATAGAAAAACTTACTTGAGCAAGGTATTGTTTCAGACGGCCTGATCAATAAAGGCCGTCTGAAAATGCTTTAAGCCATAGTGCGGATGTCGGTAAAGTGGCCGGTCACCGCGGCTGCGGCTGCCATGGCAGGGCTGACGAGGTGGGTACGTCCGCCGTTGCCTTGACGGCCTTCAAAGTTACGGTTGGAAGTAGAGGCGCAACGTTGTCCCGGGGTCAGGCGGTCGGCATTCATGGCGAGGCACATAGAGCAGCCCGGTTCGCGCCATTCAAAACCAGCTTCGATAAATACTTCGTGCAAGCCTTCTTTTTCGGCCTGTTCTTTCACTAAACCGGAGCCTGGAACAATCAATACGCGTTGTACATTGTCCGCTTTTTTACGGCCTTTGGCGATGGCGGCGGCCTCGCGCAAGTCTTCGATACGGCTGTTGGTGCAAGAACCGATAAAGACGATATCGACAGGGATTTCGTTTAATGGCGTACCGGCTTCCAAGCCCATGTATTCAAGGGCGCGTTCCATGCCGCTGCGTTTGACCGGATCGGCTTCTTCGGCAGGATTAGGCACTTTGCCGCTGATGTCCAAAACCATTTCAGGCGATGTGCCCCAAGTTACTTGAGGCTCGATGTCTTCAGCTTTGAAGTGGTATTCTTTATCGAATACGGCGCCTTCGTCAGACACCAGCGTGCGCCAGTATTCGACGGCTTTGTCCCACGCTTCGCCTTTAGGTGCGAAAGGTTTGCCTTTTACATAGTCGATGGTGGTTTGGTCGACGGCAACCATGCCTGAGCGCGCACCGGCTTCAATCGCCATATTGCACAGGGTCATGCGGCCTTCCATAGAAAGGCTGCGGATGGCTTCGCCGCCAAATTCGATGGCGTAGCCTGTACCGCCTGCCGTACCGATTTGGCCGATGATATAAAGTGCTACGTCTTTGGCGGTAACACCGGGTTTCAGACGGCCTTCAACGGCAATCAGCATGGATTTGGATTTTTTAGCGGTAATACATTGGGTCGCCATGGTGTGTTCGACTTCGGAAGTGCCGATCCCGTGAGCCAATGCGCCGAATGCGCCGTGGGTGGAAGTATGCGAGTCGCCGCAGACAACGGTCATGCCGGGCAGGGTTGCGCCTTGTTCCGGACCCATAACGTGCACAATGCCTTGGCCTTTATCCATAAACGGGAAGTAGGCGAGTGCGCCAAACTCTTTAATGTTTTTGTCCAAAGTATCGACTTGCAGTTTGGAAATCGGATCTTGGATACCTTTGTCCCAGTCGCCGGTCGGGGTGTTGTGGTCGGCTGTGGAGACCACGCTGTCGATACGCCAGAGTTTGCGGCCGGCCATTTTCAAGCCTTCAAATGCTTGCGGGCTGGTTACTTCGTGAACCAGGTGGCGGTCGATGTAAAGCAGGACAGTGCCGTCTTCTTCTTCGCGGACGACGTGGCTGTTCCAAAGTTTATCGTAAAGGGTTTGTGCGCTCATGATGAGTATTCTTTGCTATTGTTAGGTATGAATGATGGTTTGCGTTTATGGGCGGATTTTAGGCTTTTTATAGGGGCTGTGCAATAGAAATTTGTCCAATTTTTAAAATTTGTCGCAAAGTTTCAAAAACGCTTATTAAAAATTAGACAAATTGTAGAATTGTTGACAAAAAGATGCATCTTATCTGAAAGAATACTTGTCGAAATGCACTAAAAAGTTCTATCATTCTCACTTAATATCCACACTTACCAAGAGGTATAGAGAATGAAATTACCGGTAATGGCTGCCGAACATCTGTCGCAACTTCAGGCGTTTGAAGCGAAAATCTTGTGCAACCACGCCAAAATCGAAGCATGGTTCCGTTCGCAATGGAACGAACACCGTCCGCCGTTTTATGGTTCGGTTGACATCCGTAATGCCGGTTACAAAATTTCATCTATCGATATGAACCTGTTTCCGGGCGGCTTTAATAATTTGAATCCCAACTTTATCCCGCTGGCGGCGGTTGCCGCGCAAGATGCGGTACAGCGTGCCTGTGAAACGGCCAAATCCGTATTGATTATTCCTGAAAACCACACACGCAACACATTCTATCTGCAAAACGTTTACGCCCTCAGCGAGATTTTGCGTTCGGCAGGATATGAAGTGCGCTTGGGCAGCCTGAATCCTGAAGTGACTGAGCCAACCGAGTTTGAAACCGCGTTGGGCGACAAAATTTTGCTTGAGCCTTTATTGCGTACCCGTGAGCGTGTACATCTTGCCGACGGTTTCTCGCCTTGCGTTGTCTTGTTGAACAATGACTTGTCAGCGGGTGTTCCTGAAATCCTTAAAGACATCAGTCAAACCGTTTTGCCTCCATTACACGGCGGCTGGACGACTCGCCGTAAAACCGAACACTTCGGTGCGTACAACCAAGTCGCCGCCGACTTTGCCAAGTTGATTGACATCGACGAATGGCAAATCAATCCTTATTTTGAAAAAATCAGCGGTTTGGATTTCCAAGAGCGTGAAGGCGAGGATGCATTAGCAGGCGCGGTAGAGCGTGTATTGGCGAAAATTCAAGCCAAATACGACGAATTGGGTATTACCGACCAACCTTTCGTTATTGTGAAAGCCGACGCAGGTACTTACGGCATGGGCGTAATGAGCGTTAAATCTGCGGATGAAGTGCGCGGCTTGAACCGTAAAAACCGCAATAAAATGGCGAAAGTTAAAGAAGGCTTGGAAGTCAACGAAGTCATTGTCCAAGAAGGTATTTATACCTACGAAACCATGAACGGCGCCGTGTGTGAACCTGTCGTTTATATGATGGACCGTTTCGTTATCGGCGGTTTCTTCCGCGTACACGAAGGGCGCGGCGCAGACGAAAACCTCAACGCCGGCGGCATGGTATTCGTCCCGCTGTCCAACAGCATTCCTACCGGCAACGGCGATAATTCCCAAGAAGCGCCTGAAGCCTGCAAACGCGTATTTGAACAATGGGACTCGCTCGGTATGCCGCGCTCTGAAAAAGACTGCGATGTGGACAACGAACACAACCGCCTCTACGTTTACGGCGTAATGGCGCGCCTGTCCTTGCTTGCCGCTGCATTGGAGTTGGAGAAAACCGCGCCTAAAGCCTAATAAAGCGTTGATCGATATTGTCAGGCCGTCTGAAAATTAGTTTTCAGACGGCCTTTTCTGTCTGTACAATTCATTCTAACTAAAAAAAAACATGATTTATTTTTATGAGCAAACCAGCCAATCCAGTTGAAATAACCGACAATCTGCCAGACCAAACCATACAGCGCAGCAATACCGACAATGCGCCGCGTTCTGCCATCCATCAAACCTTGTATTCCGCCGATACCTTTGCTCAGCATGATTATCTTGCCGGAAAAAACTTGCCCGATATTGCCCGCCCGCAAGAAGGTCAAATCGACTGGCTGCATTTTGTCGGCATCAATGATGTTGCCTTGCTCAAACACGCGCTTGAGCCTTATGGTATCCATGAGCTGGTGATTGAAGATATTCTCAGCCGCAAACAGCGTCCGAAAATTGAAGACTACGGCAGCTATGTTTTTACTGCCGCACAGGTTTACCATTACACTTCCACGGGCAAGCTCCATTCCGATCAAGTGTATGTGATTATCGGCAAAGATTTTGTGTTGTCTTTCCAACAAAAACCGCTGGGCTTGTTCAGCCATCTCCGTCGGCAGATGCACGAAAATCCGCACAATATTTTGAACAAAAACACGGCGTTTCTGGCGTATTGTCTGCTTGACCGTATTGTGGACGACTATTTCATCGTTTTGGAGTCGTACAACAACCGTGTCGAAGCGATAGACAAGTCCCTGTTTAAAAATGAAAACAGCGATATTCTCAGTAAGATTCACCGCCTCAAGCGCGATGCCGTCCGCCTGCGCCGAACGCTTTTGCCCTTGCGCGATGTGTTTTACCAGCTGGCCGTGCGCGGCGATTTCGCCATTTTCAAAGGCGAATCCACCGTCTATCTGCGCGACGTGTACGACCACAATATGCAGCTTATCGAATCGCTTGATGCCTCTCGAGATATGGTGTTGAGCATGATGGATATTTATCTTTCTTTTCAATCCAACCGCATGAACCAGCAAATGCGCGTGTTGACGGTTATTACCATCATCTTCATGCCGCTGACCGTCATCACCGGCATCTACGGTATGAACTTCGACAATATGCCCGAGCTGCATTGGCATTACGGCTATTTCATGGTTTTGGGTGTGATGCTGTGCATCATTATCGGACTGCTGATTTTCTTTTCGCGTAGAAAATGGCTGTAAACAGGTAGGCAAGGGGTTGAAATTCAAAGATTAAAAACGGTAGAATAATTTTGCACACGTGCAGTCTGAAGTTTTCAGACAATTTAAAAATAATATTAAAAGGAGAATAAACGATGAAACCGGAACGCCAACTTCCTTCCCATGAACTGATCATGTCCGAGCTGATGATGCCTTATACGGCAAACTTCAGCGGCAATGTTCACGGTGGCGATCTTTTGCGCCTGCTCGACCAAGTGGCATATTCCTGCGCCTGCCGTTACAGCGGTACCTATTGCGTTACTCTGTCTGTTGATAAAGTATTGTTTAAAGAGCCTATTCATGTCGGCGAACTGGTAACCTTTTACGCCAGTATCAACTACACCGGCCGCACTTCTATGGAAGTCGGTATTCGGGTTGAGGCGCAAAACATCCACACCGGCAAAGTGCGTCATACCAACAGCTGCTACTTCACCATGGTTGCCGTTGAAGACGGTAAGCCGGTTCCTGTACCGCCTTTGGAAATCAATACACCGCGCCAACGCTGCCGTTATGAAAGGGCTAAAAAGCGCAAAGAGTTGAGTTTGCAGGCTGCGAACGAAGATTCTGGCTGCAACTAAATTCAATTTATTAAATAACGAAGGCCGTCTGAAATCCTGTTTCAGACGGCCTTCACGCAAAAGCCATAAACCGCTTGTTTTGTGGTAGAATCAACAAGATTTTTGCCATACGAAATTACAGATAATCATGACCGACGCAACCATCCGCAACGACCATAAATTTGCACTTGAAACCCTGCCTGTCAGCCTTGAAGACGAAATGCGCAAGAGCTACCTCGATTACGCCATGAGCGTAATTGTGGGGCGAGCCCTGCCGGATGTCCGCGACGGTCTCAAGCCGGTACACCGCCGCGTGTTGTACGCGATGCACGAGTTGAAAAACAACTGGAATTCCGCCTATAAAAAATCGGCCCGTATCGTCGGCGACGTTATCGGTAAATACCACCCCCACGGCGATATAGCCGTTTACGATACCATCGTCCGCATGGCGCAAGACTTCTCCATGCGTTATGTACTGATCGACGGTCAGGGCAACTTCGGTTCTGTTGACGGCTTGGCTGCAGCAGCCATGCGTTATACCGAAATCCGCATGGAAAAAATTTCCCATGAAATGCTGGCGGATATTGAAGAAGAAACCGTCAACTTCGGCCCCAACTATGACGGCAGCGAACATGAGCCGCTGGTATTGCCGACCCGCTTCCCTGCGCTGTTGGTAAACGGTTCGTCCGGTATTGCCGTCGGTATGGCAACCAATATCCCGCCGCACAATTTGGGCGATACCATCAATGCCTGCCTGCGTTTGTTGGATGAGCCTGAAACTGAAATCGACGAGCTGATCAACATTATCCAAGCGCCCGATTTCCAACCGGCGCAACTATTTACGGCTTAAGCGGCGTGCGCGAAGGCTATAAAACCGGCCGCGGCCGCGTGGTGATGCGCGGTAAAACCCATATTGAGCCTATCGGTAAAAACGGTGAACGCGAAGCCATCGTTATCGATGAAATCCCATATCAAGTAAACAAAGCCAAGCTGGTTGAGAAAATCGGCGAGTTGGTACGCGAAAAAACGTTGGAAGGCGTATCCGACCTGCGCGACGAGTCCGACAAATCCGGTATGCGTGTCGTGATCGAATTGAAACGCAATGAAAATGCCGAAGTCGTTTTGAACCAACTCTACAAACTGACCCAGCTGCAAGACAGCTTCGGTATCAACATGGTGGCCTTGGTTGACGGCCAGCCGCGGTTGCTGAATCTGAAACAAATCCTGTCCGAATTCCTGCGCCATCGTCGCGAAGTCGTTACCCGTCGTACTTTGTTCCGCCTGAAAAAAGCGCGTCATGAAGGCCATATTGCCGAAGGTAAAGCAGTTGCCTTGTCCAATATCGACGAAATCATCCGTCTGATTAAAGAATCTGCCAATGCGCCGGAAGCCAAAGAAAAATTGCTATCCCGCCCATGGCGCAGCAGCTTGGTTGAAGACATGCTCAGCCGTACCGATTTAGACCTGCACATGATGCGCCCTGAAGGCTTGCCAGAGAATTTGGGCCTGCACAGCCAAGGCTATTACCTGAGCGAATTGCAAGCCGATGCCATTTTGCGCATGAGCTTGCGTAACCTGACCGGTCTCGATCAGGAAGAAATTGTCGGCGAATATAAGAATCTAATGAGTAAAATCATTGATTTTGTGGATATTCTTTCCAAACCTGAGCGCGTTACCCAAATCATCCGCGAAGAATTGGCAGACATCAAAGCCAACTTCGGCGATGAACGCCGCAGCGAAATTAATCCGTTTGGCGGCGATATCGCCGATGAAGACCTGATTCCGCAACGCGAAATGGTCGTTACCCTGACTCATGGCGGCTACATCAAACCCAACCGACTACCGATTATCAGGCGCAGCGTCGCGGCGGCCGCGGCAAACAGGCAACGGCAACCAAAGACGAAGACTTTATCGAAACCCTGTTTGTTGCCAATACGCATGATTATTTGATGTGCTTTACCAATTTGGGCAAGTGCCATTGGATTAAAGTGTACAAACTGCCGGAAGGCGGCCGTAACAGCCGTGGTCGTCCGATTAACAACGTCATCCAATTGGAAGAAGGCGAAAAAGTCAGCGCGATTTTGGCTGTCCGTGAGTTCCCGGAAGATCAATACGTTTTCTTCGCCACCGCACAAGGCATGGTGAAAAAAGTCCAACTGTCTGCGTTTAAAAACGTCCGCAGCCAAGGCATTAAAGCCATCGCGCTTAAAGAAGGCGATTACTTGGTCGGCGCAGCGCAAACCGGCGGTGCGGACGACATTATGTTGTTCTCCAACTTGGGCAAAGCCATCCGCTTTAACGAATATTGGGAAAAATCCGGTAATGATGAAGCAGAAGATACCGATATCGAAACCGAAAACGAAGATTCAGACGGTCTGGATGATGAAAATGCCGAAAACGCATTGCCAAGCGGCAAACACGGTGTCCGTCCGTCCGGTCGCGGCAGCGGCGGTTTGCGCGGTATGCGCCTGCCGGCCGATGGCAAGATTGTCAGCCTGATTACCTTCGCCCCTGAAGCCGAGCAAAGCGATTTGCAAGTATTGACTGCTACCGCCAACGGCTATGGCAAACGCACCCCGATTGCCGATTACAGCCGTAAAAACAAAGGCGGCCAAGGCAATATCGCTATCAATACCGGCGAGCGCAACGGCGATTTGGTTGCCGCAACTTTGGTCAGTGAAACCGACGACCTGATGCTGATTACCAGTGGCGGCGTCCTGATTCGTACCAAAGTTGAGCAGATTCGCGAGACCGGCCGTGCTGCCGCAGGTGTCCGCCTGATTAATCTGGACGAAGGTGAAACTCTAGTCAGCTTGGAGCGTGTGGCCGAAGAGGCTGAAGATGAAGCCGCTTTAGAAAGCGATGCAGTTGAAAACCAAGTGGTAGAAGCTGAAGATACTCCGTCTCAAGAATCTTAAACGTCAATGAAAAAGGCCGTCTGAAAAGTTTTCAGACGGCCTGCTTATTCCAAAAGAAAATCCCCGTGAGCGCAACCGAACCGTTCGATTTACCTCTTTTTCTGAAAAATCTGCCCAATCTACCGGGCGTGTACCGTTTTTTTGACGAAGACAACAATGTTTTGTATGTCGGCAAAGCGGTCAATCTCAAGCGGCGCGTTTCCAGCTATTTCCAAAAAAACGACCATTCGCCGCGCATCGCATTGATGGTAAAACAGGTTCACCATATCGAAACCACCATCACGCGTTCCGAAGCCGAAGCGCTGATTCTCGAAAACAACTTTATCAAAGCCTTGTCGCCGAAATACAATATCCTTTTCCGCGATGACAAAAGCTATCCTTATTTGATGCTCAGCGGCCATCAATATCCGCAAATGGCGTATTACCGCGGCACGCTGAAAAAGCCCAATCAATATTTCGGCCCGTATCCCAACAGCAATGCCGTGCGCGACAGCATTCAAGTGTTGCAAAAAGTCTTTATGCTGCGTACCTGTGAAGACAGCGTATTCGAGCATCGCGACCGTCCTTGTCTGCTGTACCAAATCAAACGCTGCACCGCGCCCTGTGTCGGCCACATCAGCGAAGAAGATTATCGTGACAGCGTGCGCGAGGCCGCGACTTTTCTCAATGGTAAAACCGACGAACTGACGCGCACCTTGCAACACAAAATGCAAACCGCTGCCGCTAATCTGCAATTTGAAGAAGCCGCCCGTTACCGCGATCAAATTCAAGCACTCGGCATCATGCAGAGTAATCAGTTTATCGACAGCAAAAATCCGAACAATCCCAACGATATCGATTTGCTCGCGCTGGCGGTTTCAGACGGCCTGGTTTGCGTACACTGGGTCAGCATCCGCGGCGGACGGCATGTAGGCGACAAAAGCTTTTTCCCCGACACCAAAAACGATCCCGAGCCAAACGGACAAGATTACGCCGAAGCCTTTGTCGCCCAACATTATTTGGGTAAAAGCAAACCCGACATCATTATCAGCAACTTTCCCGTTCCCGATGCGCTGAAAGAGGCTTTGGAGGGCGAACACGGCAAGCAGATGCAGTTTGTCACCAAAACCATAGGCGAACGCAAAGTCTGGTTGAAAATGGCGGAACAAAATGCACAAATGGCGATTGCACAACGCCGCCTGCAACAAAGCAGCCAGCAACACCGCATTGATGAACTGACCAAAATCCTCGGCATGGATTCAGACGGCCTCAACCGCCTTGAATGTTTCGATATCAGCCACACGCAAGGCGAGGCCACTATTGCGTCCTGTGTTGTGTACGATGAGCAAAACATCCAGCCTTCGCAATACCGCCGCTACAACATCACGACCGCCAAGCCTGGCGACGACTACGCCGCCATGCGCGAAGTCCTGACGCGCCGTTACGGCAAAATGCAGGAAGCCGAAGCCAACGGCGAAAGCGTCAAATGGCCGGATGTCGTGTTGATTGACGGCGGCAAAGGGCAAATCGGCGTAGCCGTATCGGTATGGGAAGAACTCGGGCTGCACATTCCTTTGGTCGGTATCGCCAAAGGCCCCGAGCGCAAAGCCGGTATGGAAGAACTCATACTGCCTTTACCGGCGAAGTCTTCCGCCTGCCTCCTAATAGCCCGGCCTTGCATTTATTGCAAACCGTACGCGATGAGTCGCACCGCTTTGCAATAACAGGCCACCGCAAAAAACGCGACAAAGCACGCGTTACTTCCTCACTCAGCGAAATCCCCGGTATCGGCAGCAAACGCCGCCAAGCATTGCTTACCCGATTCGGCGGTCTGCGTGGCGTGATTGCGGCCAGTCGCGAGGACTTGGAAAAAGTGGAAGGCATCAGCAAAGCATTGGCGGAAACCATTTACGAGCATCTGCACTGATTGGCTTGAACAGCAAAAGGAACAATATGAAACCTGTCATCATCAAAAATATCGAGATCGGCAAAGGCCTGCCTAAAATTGCCGTGCCGCTGGTGGCCGCCAATACGCAGGAATTGGAGCAGGCTTTGCGCGTATTGAAAGAGACGGCTTTTGACATTATTGAATTTCGTGCAGATTTTTTCCAAGCTGCACTTGATGCCGATTTTATTGCCGAGCAATTAGGCATTGTCCGACAGGCTTTTCCTGACAAGCCTTTGCTGTTTACGTTTAGAAGGGCGCAAGAGGGCGGCAATACGCCTTGTTCGGACGACTATTATTTTGAATTATTGGAAAGAATCATCTGTTCCAAACAAGCCGATATTATCGACATCGAGCTTTTTGCCGAGGAAAGCGGCGTAAAACAAACCATTGCTTTGGCGCATGAGTATCAAACTGCCGCCTTACTTTGTAATCACGATTTCCAAGCCACACCGCCTCTGACAGACATTACAGGTCGTCTGAAAACAATGGCCGAGTGGGGCGCGGATATCTGCAAAATTGCCGTGATGCCGCAATCGCCGCAAGATGTATTGACCTTATTGCAGGCAACGTATGATATTTCACAAATTATCGACCGCCCGATTATTACTATGTCTATGGGTAAAATCGGAGCCGTCAGTCGCTTGGCCGGCTTGACTTTCGGCTCGGCCGTTACCTTTGGTGCGGCACAAAAAACGTCTGCCCCCGGCCAAATTGATGCCAACGAATTAAGGAAAATCCTGGCGATTTTGGGGTAGTTTAATTATTAATATTCAAGGCCATCTGAAAAATATTTTTCAGATGGCCTGATTTTTTTAAATTTATTTCTTTTAATTTTAAATAAAACCTGTAACAATAGGCTTCCTATTTTAATAACTAGAGGAGAAATAAAATGACTACTACTAAAGAAAACCTGGCGAACCCAGGTCCAGTAGGCCTGTGTGGCTTTGCATTGACAACTTGGTTGCTCAGTCTGATTAACGGCGGCTTTTTTACTGCTCAAGAGGGTGTCGGCTTAGTTTTGGGCATGGCTCTCGCCTTTGGTGGTATCGCCCAAGTTATTGCCGGTATGTTTGAGTTCAAGAAAGGCAATACGTTTGGCTTTACCGCTTTTATCAGCTATGGCGCATTCTGGTGGACATGGGCTTTGTTTACCATCTTTTTCAAAGGTGAAACAGCTCCGGCATTTATCGGTTGGTATCTCTGCGCATGGGGTATGTTTTCGCTGATGATGTTTGTGGCCACCTTGACCAAGCCTAAAGTATTGAGCGGTATTTTCTTTTGCTTGACACTGACTTTCTTTGCTTTAGGTATTGGCGATGGCATGGAAAATCACAGCATCGTCCATATCGGCGGTTGCTTAGGTTTGGTAACTGCACTTGGTGCGTTCTACTTGGCAGCGGCAGAAGTCATCAACGAATCTTTCGGCCGTACTGTTTTGCCGGTTGGCGAGCGTAAATAAGCATCACCATACAAAATGCCGTCTGAACAGTGGAAATGAAATCAAAGATTTCGACCACAATGTTCAGACGGCATTTTTATTTATCTTCAAATAAATCGACATCAAATAAATCCGGCTCTTTGATGCGCTCCCGACAATCGAGCTTGATGTCTTCAGTAACCCGGCAGCAGCACGGCAAATTTCTCCGGGCGCGACAAAAGCGAGTGGAAAATTATCATAAGAGACTTTCCCATCCAAGATTTTAACCCGGCATGAACCGCAATAGCCGCTGCGACATTGGTATTCAACCTCGTGTCCAGTGCGCTCCAAGCCCTCCAATAAGGTTTCGCCTTGTTGGAGTTGGAAGGTTTTGTCGTGTGTGCTAATGAGTGCCATGTGTGTTTTAGGGCATAGAGGCCGTCTGAACAATGTTTCAGACGGCCTTAAATATATAAATTCAAATAATCAAGCCTTTTTCCCACAAGGCCAAAACGACATGAAGCTGGCTGTTATATTCTTTTTCATTACCCACAATTTCGCGCCAGAAAACGGATTTTTTCTGATTTGCCCATTCGGGATCATTTTTTAAAAGGCTGACCGCTGCAACGGCATATTCTCCGTTTTTGGAATGTTTGGTTTTGACTTTTTCCGGGTTGATTCCTTTAACCAACCCCGCACGACACAATCCCAAAAATGCATTCTTTGGGCATCCTTTTTTTCTAATTGACTCCTTGATGGGAAATGATGCCGCAATCTCTGTCCAAGCTTGTTCCATATCTTCATATTTAGAATATGATTCAGCTGCTTTTACCGCAATGTCGCCATAAATCTTCATTTTTGGTTATACCTTGAGGATTGAAAAGAGATTTTCAGACGGCCGGTTACGCCCAAAGGCCGTCTGAAACGCGGTTTACAGCTCGAAATCGCCCAAATCGTCCGCGCTGACTTCCGAATCAATCTGACCGATTAAGTAAGAAGAAATTTCCACTTCCTGCGGCGCAACCTGTACATTGTCAGAAGACAGCCATGCGTTGATCCAAGGAATCGGATTTGGGTCGCACCTTCAAATCCGGCAGGAAGGCCAACCGCCTGCATACGCAGATTGGTAATGTATTCAACGTATTGAGCCAGAATTTCCTTGTTCAGGCCAATCATTGAGCCGTCTTTAAACAGATAGGCAGCCCATTCTTTTTCCTGCTCGGCTGCTTTTTTGAAGAGGTTGAAACACTCGTCCTGCAATTCATTCGCAATTTCAGCCATTTCAGGATCATCGGCACCTGCACGCATCAGGTTGAGCATATGCTGGGTGCTGGTCAGGTGCAGGGCTTCGTCACGGGCAATCAGTTTGATGATTTTGGCGTTGCCTTCCATCAATTCACGCTCGGCAAAGGCGAACGAGCAGGCGAATGAAACGTAGAAGCGGATGGCTTCCAACACGTTGACGCACATCAGGCAGAGATAGAGTTTTTTCTTCAATTCGCGCAAAGATACGGTAACAAGCTTGCCGCCGACATTGTGCGTGCCTTCACCCAAGAGATTGTAATACTGAGTGTATTCAATCAAATCATCGTAATAGCAGGCGATGTCTTCAGCTCGGGCGATAATGTATTTGTTTTGCACAATATCATCGAACACGACTGATGGATCATTCACGATATTACGGATGATATGAGTGTAGCTGCGCGAGTGGATGGTCTCGCTGAAGCTCCACGTCTCAATCCAAGTTTCCAGCTCGGGAATCGACACCAAAGGCAAGAACGCAACATTCGGGCTGCGGCCTTGGATCGAATCGAGCAGGGTTTGGTATTTCAGATTGCTGATGAAAATATGTTTTTCGTGTTCGGGCAGATTGGCGTAGTCGATACGGTCACGCGACACGTCGATTTCTTCCGGACGCCAGAAGAAAGACAATTGTTTCGATCAGTTTTTCAAATACTTCGTATTTCTGCTGGTCATAACGGGCAACATTTACCGGCTGACCAAAAAACATCGGCTCTTTCAGCGCGTCGTTTTTGGTTTTGGAAAAGGTGCTGTATGACATGGTTAGGTGTTCGCAGGACATAATGTCTCTCTTTTTAAAAATTAGTCGACTTTTCTATCAATTGTTAATTCACCATATGAAACATGTTGAATTTTATCAATAAAGTGCCATCCTAAAATAGCGAAGACTAAAAGAACACTAATAAATACATAAAATTTATATTCAGCTAAGAATGACCAAATGGCATCCATATTTTTCCTTTTCTGGAAAATAACAACTTAGCTTCATATAGTAGTAGGTTTTAATTTAAGAAAATCCTTAAAGCCTTCTACTATCTAGAAGCCTTGGATATATTTCAAAAATTAGCCTGCTTTAAATCTTACAAGCCCCACCTGCGCAGCCGTCATCCTGAATATCAGTCTGGGTATCGTCCGCACCGTCTCGGGTGTTGTGGTAGTACAGGGTTTTGACGCCGTATTTATAGGCGGTTAGCAGGTCTTTCAGCATTTGTTTCATGGAAACTTTGCTGCCTTCAAATTTGTTCGGGTCGTAGGCGGTATTGGCAGAAATCGATTGATCGACGAATTTTTGCATTACGCCGACGAGTTTCAGGTAGCCTTCGTTACCGGGAAGCTGCCACAGGGTTTCGTAGGCATCTTTCAGGGTTTCAAATTCCGGTACGACTTGTTTCAAAATACCGTCTTTTGATGCTTTAACGCTGACCAGGCCCCGTGGAGGCTCGATACCGTTGGTAGCATTGGCAATTTGCGAGCTGGTTTCAGATGGCATAAGTGCGGTCAGGGTGGAATTGCGCAGACCGTATTTGACGATGTCGGCGCGCAGGCTTTCCCAGTCGTAGTGCAAAGGCTCGCTGCACACGGCGTCCAAGTCTTTTTTGTAGGTGTCGATAGGCAGTTTGCCTTGCGAGTAAACGGTTTGGTTGAAGAGCGGGCATACGCCGTATTCTTTGGCAAGGTTCACCGATGCTTTGAGCAGATAATACTGCATGGCTTCAAAGGTGCGGTGGGTCAGGCCGAGGGCGGAGTCGTCGCTGTAACGTACGCCGTTTTTCGCCAGATAGTAGGCGTAGTTGATGACGCCGATGCCAAGCGTGCGGCGGTTCATGGTTGCGGTGCGTGCGGCTGCAACCGGATAGTCTTGATAATCCAACAGGGCATCAAGTGCGCGTACGGTCAAATCGGCAAGCTCTTCCAGTTCGTCCAAGTTGTTCAATGCGCCCAAGTTGAAGGCGGACAAGGTACACAAGGCAATTTCGCCTTCTGCGTCGTTGATGTTGTCCAGCGGTTGGTCGGCAGGGCGATTTCCATGCACAAGTTGGACTGATGAACAGGCGCAACGCGTGGATCAAACGGGCTGTGCGTGTTGCAGTGGTCAACGTTTTGGATGTAGATACGACCGGTACCGGCGCGCTCCTGCATCAGGGTGGAGAACAATTCTGTTGCCGGCAAAGTGCGTTTGCGGATGTTTGGGTCTTGCTCGTATTGAGTGTAGAGGCGCTCGAATTCGTCTTGGTCGGCGAAGAAGGCATCATACAAACCCGGAACTTCATTCGGCGAGAACAGGGTAATGTTGCCGCCTTTGATCAAGCGGGTGTACAGCAGGCGGTTGATTTGTACGCCGTAGTCCAGTTGACGGATACGGTTGTCTTCTACGCCGCGGTTGTTTTTCAATACCAACAGGCTTTCGGCTTCGATGTGCCATAATGGGTAGAACAAGGTTGCCGCGCCGCCGCGTACGCCGCCTTGCGAGCAGGACTTAACAGCCGCTTGGAACATTTTGAAGAATGGGATACAGCCGGTGTGTTGTGCTTCGCCACCACGGATTTCACTGCCCAAGCCGCGGATACGGCCGGCGTTGATGCCGATGCCTGCTCGTTGGGAAACGTATTTCACAATCGCGCTGGTGGTGGCGTTGATGGAGTCGAGGCTGTCGTCACACTCAATCAATACGCAGCTTGAGAATTGACGGGTAGGCGTACGCACGCCGCTCATGATAGGCGTAGGCAGCGATACTTTGAATGTGGAAACGGCGTCGTAAAAGCGTTTGACGTAATCCAAACGGGTCTCTTTCGGATATTTGCTGAAGAGACACATGGCTACCAAGATGTATAAAAACTGCGGCGTTTCATAAATTTGGCGGGTAACGCGGTTTTGAACCAGATATTTGCCTTCCAGCTGTTTTACGGCAGCATAAGAGAAGGTCATATCGCGGCTGTGGTCGATATAGGCATTCAGCTCGTCGAATTCTTCGCGGCTATAATCTGCGATGATGTGGCGGTCGTATTTGCCTGCTTCGGTCAGTTTCTTAACGTGATCGTAGAGGTGAGGCGGTTCGAATTCGCCATAAGCGATTTTGCGCAGATGGAAAATAGCGAGGCGGGCGGCCAAATATTGATAATCGGGCGTATCTTGTGAGATCAGGTCGGCCGCGGCCTTGATGATGGTCTCATGGATGTCGTCGGTACGGATACCGTTGTAAAACTGAATATGTGATTTGAGCTCGACTTGCGATACGGAGACGTTTTGTAAGCCTTCTGCCGCCCAAGTAACAACACGGTGGATTTTGTCTAAATCGATATTTTCCAAGCGTCCGTCGCGTTTGGTTACTTTAATATTCGTTGCTGCATTCATTATTCAGTCTTCCCATTAAAAAAACACAAGATACGGTATGTGATTGCTTTGAACGGCACAATATAATGTATTTTTCTTTGTTTAACTAGACTTGACAATGCGCTTTTTTCGGGATGTGGATTAGGGGATAGGAGGCTTAAACTAGATTTTATGTGGCTTTGTGGCGATTTAGAATTATTTTGCGTTTGCATCACATTTGGCCAGACATTGGCTAGAGGCTTATGAAATAAAGAAATTTATATTCAGGTTTCGTCTAAATGGAAGGTGTGTTAAATTTTGCAAAGCAAGTAGTATGATGTAGTAATTAACCACATTTTTGTCATGTAAAAAATGGGCGTTTTGCCGGTGCCCTGGCGAAACATATAATGGAAAAACTATTTAGTGTGGGGGACTGTTAGTTTTTGCACAAGGAACAAATAGAGTAAAAAAACGCTGAAATCTCGGAAAGACGTGGATTTCGGCGTTTTTTTGTATCCGGAAAAGTTACGCCAGCTTTTTCACAAAACCGCGCCGGAATGCGCGGTTTTTTGTTGAAAGCTGACGGGATTGGGAATTTTTTAAAACTGTTTTAAGAGGTTTTTAAAATGGATTTAATCGATACTCCGGCCATACCACTCAACACGGCCGATGATGGCGATGTCGTCTTGGGCATTGCTCAAATCTATTTCAAACGGTGCGTAACGTGGATTTTCGGACGTTACAAGCAGTTTGCCCGGTATACGTTGCACACGTTTGACAAAGAGGTCATTGCCTATACGCAAGACATATAGGGTCACATAGTTGTCAATCCAATATTTCCGGAAAGCCAAGCAGAACAAAGGTTCTTCGCCGAAGACCGGTGCGCCATACCCTGCTGCTGCGGCTACGTTGTAGCTCGGCACGAATACAAACTCTGACAGGTCGACGGGAGCCTATGGTGTCGTACTAGTCTATTGAAATTATTCTAGAAATTTAATAATGCACTGAATGCTTGAACCAGGAGCATAACCTTTGTTACAACCTTGCGCAACATAATCTATAGCGGCCTTACCTATTAGGTCAGCTTCTCTGTATTTTTCTATTAACTGTATTTCTTCTTTATCAAGAAATTCTGCTTTAAAAACATAATTCATATCTGCACCTAATTCAGCAAATAAAAATAACGTCTTAGCTTCTGGAGCTTCTTCACCTTTTTCAAAACGAGTCCATTTTGCAGCAGTTACTTCGCAGGCTTTTGCGACCTCACGTACTGACAATTTTAAACGTTTTCTCTCAGCTTGAAGACGATTTGAGAACCAAGAAACAATTTCCATTCTTCTTCCTTCTAGATATTTAAGCAACTAATTAAGCAACAAAATTTTTTCGGTTGCTTAGTTAAAATTATTTAATATCATATAGATATATAAATATGATTTTTGAATAAAATTGTAACTAAGCAACCAATTTTTTAAAAATAGTTGCTTAGCCCTACCCTTCAGGCTACTTCACCAGCCGTAATACCGACTTCTTTTTTCTCCTGTGTTTTGGCGATAGTCAAAATAATCTCACGACTTTTATTTGTTGATTGTCGATAGTTTTGAAGCAGTTCTAATTCATCTTTGCTGAGTTCGTTTGAATTTTCAGACGGCCTATTTCCTGTGAAAAGAAAATTTACATCTGCACCTAATGCACAAAAAGAGAAAATAATTTCACAGTTTGGTAGAAATTGACCACGCTCATATTTTCCCCACATCTCACGTGTAATGCCGCATTTCTCAGCAAGTTGAGACTGAGTCAAACCTAACTTTTTTCTTTCTACTTTCAATCGATTAGCAAAAAGAGAAATATTTTCCACAAAATAATCCTTGCAAAAGAGAAATATTTTTCTCATAATTCAAAAAAGAGAACAGCACTAGTGCTTATTTAGTTATGTATTCTAACACAGTCAGAAAGGACTATCTATGTTGATAACTGTCGAGAAATTAAAAGAAAATTTTGAAAAAGAAGGCAAGACTCTGGCTTCTTGGGCGCGTGAAAACGGCTATCAGCCACGCGAAGTTTACTTAGTTGTCGGCGGGCAGAATAAGGCTAAATACGGCAAGGGTTTTGAAATTGCGAGAAAACTTGGGCTGAAGTGAGGTTGATATGAATGAAATATCTAGCCGAGAGTTATCTGAAATATTAAATAAATCAAGGCAAGCATTAGACAAAAAGCTTTAAAAGAAAACTGGCTTTATAAATTTTCAGACGGCCAAGGCAAAGGCGGGAAAGTAAAGCAATACTTAATCGCTTCCCTCCCTGCAGAAATCCGAGCAGCCATCATGAAACGGCAGTCGGACGAGCTGGCGGAGAAGATGCCGAAAACCCTGCCCCAAGTCAGACCGGGGACGGCGATGTCGGCTCAGGCACTGGCTGAAGCGGCCAAGCTGTTGAACGAGAAACAACGGTCGGTGGCGGATGCGCGATGTGCGGTGGTGGCGGCGGTGTTGGGTATCAAATATCAATACGGTTGCTCTGCGAAGGCTGCGGTAGCTCAGTTTTTGGGCTTGCTGGCAGAAGGTAAATTGGACGCGGTCACGCTTGGGAACTTGGAAAAGGCCAATGACCGCAGCCGGTCGGCGAAGGTTGGCGAACGTACTTTAGACGGCTGGATTTCTGCTTATTTGAAAGCGGAAAACGCGACGGAGCGGTTGGTTGCTTTGGCTCCGAAGGTAACTAAGGCGGTCAAGCCGATTGAGAGCTACGGTTGGTTGCCGATGTTTATGCAGTTTCACAATATTCCGTCCGCGCCGAAGCTGGCGCACAGCTACCGCCGGTTTGTGCAGTGGGCTGAAGCGGAAAATATGCCGGTCAATGATGTGCCTAATTTGAGTATGGTGCGGCGCGTTTGGGACAAGCTGCCGATGATTATGCAGGAGCGCGGCAGGAAAACGGGGGCGGCTTATAAATCGCTGCTGCCTTATGTGAAACGTGATTGGGGGGCGTTGAAGCCGAACGATGTTTGGATCGGCGACGGGCATAGCTTTAAGGCGAAGGTGGCGCATCCGGTACACGGCAGGCCGTTTAAGCCGGAAGTGACGGTGATTATTGATGGTTGTACGCGGTTTGTGGTGGGTTTTTCGGTCTCTCTCGCGGAAAGTTGTGTGGCGGTATCGGACGCTCTGCGTATCGGGGTCAAGCACTTTGGTTTGCCGATTATCTACTACTCTGATAACGGCGGCGGCCAAACCGGCAAGACGATAGATCATGAAATCACGGGTATCACGTCCCGATTGGGTATCCGCCATGAAACGGGTATCGCGGGTAATCCGCAAGGTCGCGGCATCATCGAGCGATGGTGGAAAGACAATCTGATTGAGATGGCGCGCCAGTATGAGACGTTTGCGGGCGCGGGGATGGACAGCAGTACCAAGAACCTGATGTACCGCAAGATGGAAAGTGCTTTTAATGCTTTGGAAAGGCAAGGAGTTGACGGAGGAACAACAGAAATATTTGAAAAAACTGCCGAGCTGGTCGCGTTTTATCGCGGATGTGGTCAAGTGTATCGATGATTACAACAACCGTCCGCACGGCGAGCTGCCCCGACATCCGGACGGCGGGCATTATTCGCCGAAGGCTTATCGGGAAATGAGGCTGGAACAGGACGGTATCGCGCCGGATATGTTGTCGGCGGAAGAGCTGGCGACGATGTTTATGCCGCAAGAGGTGCGAAAGGTACAGCGCGGTTGGTTGGATTTGTTCAACAACTCTTATTTTTCGGTGGAGCTGGCGGAGTATCACAAAGACGAGGTACGGGTCAGCTACGATTTGAGCGATGCGTCGGCGGTCAATGTGTTTGATATGGACGGTAAGTTTATCACTAAGGCGCAGGCCAACGGCAATACCCGCGAGGCTTTCCCGACGGCTCGTATCGACCAACTGGCGGAAACTCCGAAAAGGCAAAATCAAGCGGGCGGAAAATGCAATCAAGCTCGCAAATGCAGAAGTCAATCCGGCACTGGAACAGGCGGCAGCTTGGGACGAGCTGGGACATTTGGGCGGAAACGTCATCGAGGCGAAGTATGCGGTGTTGCCGAAAACGGGTACAGACGATTTTGTGTTGTTTGAGGCGGATAGAAGTTAAAACGGTTTTAAACCTCTTTTAATAAGGACTAAAAAAATGAAACAAATCAATCATACATTGCAACAAAAACTGGCTGAATTTAAAGCCAAATCAGGCATGAACCAAACCCAACTGGCACGCGGTATCGGTACTTCGCCGGCCTCCATCAGTATGTATCTGAACGGCACTTATGCGGAAAAAGGCGGCAATTATGAAACCATCGAGCCGAAAATCGAGGCGTTTTTGGAGATGCAGGACAGCAAAGCGCGACGTGAAGAGCTGGTGTTGGGTTTTGTATCGACTAAGACGACCCGCCGAATCGCGGAAGTGATGCGCGATGCGCACGAAGGCGGCGAAACGGTGGTGATCTACGGTCAGGCCGGCTTGGGCAAGACGCAGGCAGTCAAAAACTACTGCGAGAAAAACCCTGCGGCCATCTTGATTGAGGCTAATCCGAGCTTTACGGCTTTGGTCCTGATGCGCAAGTTGGCGACGGCGGCGAAGGTATCGGCGATGGGCAGCCTGAATGATTTGTTTGAGTCTGTATCTGACCGCCTGCGCGATTCGGGCCGTCTGATTGTGGTCGATGAAGCGGAAAACCTGCCGTTACGCGCCCTTGAAATTGTACGCCGTCTGCACGATGAGACGGGCTGCGGTTTGGTGTTGAGCGGTATGCCCCGACTGGTGGCCAACCTGCGCGGTAAGCATGGCGAGCTGGTACAGCTTTACAGCCGCGTGTCTGTTGCGCTGAATTTGGGCGAATCTTTGCCGGACGAGGAACTCTTTGAGATTGCGAAAGCGGCTTTGCCTGATGCGGACGAGGAAACGCTCTTGGAACTGGTTAAACATAGCAACGGCAATACGCGCCGGATGAGCAAATTGATGCGCGGCGCGGTACGCACGGCGAACAAGAACGGTATCAAGATGCAGGCCGGTATCGTTAAAAATACAGCTCCCTGATTATCCGATAAGAAAGGCCGTCTGAAATGAGACACGAATATGCGGTACACGCCGGAGTCTATGAGGACACTTGGCACGATTATGAAACCCATAAACGGCGGAAGATTTGGCGGGCTGATGTACGCGGCAAGCGGAAAGAAGGCTTTGCATGGTTGCAAATCCGCCGACTGCGGAAGCGATTTGAAAGCAAAGAGGAAGCCAGGGAATGGGCGGCTCAAGTGAAGGCGGATTGGGTGCGCAATAATTTTTTTGCCTTGATAAAATATTAAGTAATTGATTTATAAGGAAATAGGAAAATGTCTACTGTGTTTTACAAGCGGATGTTGTTTGGAGCGGCTGTGTTGGTTTGGGCTGTGTTTTTCGTATCGATGTTGCGCGGTTGTGCTCCGGAACTATCGGAAGCGAAGGCGGAAATGTCGCGCCGCGAGCGTCTGGCGGATTTGGAGGCTCAAGCCTTGGGCGAGCAATACGAGGCGATGAGTACGGAGGAAAAAATGAAAGGGATTGTTTATGAGCGATAAGCCATTGAGCCCTGCGGCGAAGAAAGAGGCTTTGGAACGTGCGCTTAAGGAAATCCGCGCGAAATATGGCGATAAGGCGATTGTGAAAGGATGTGTGAAATGAGTTTCGGACGACGTAATACGGATTGGCAGGCTTGGGGACAGCACTGCAGGCGTGCGACGGCGCGAATGGCACAAAAAAGCCGGGAGCGTGAAATCGAAGAATATCAGGCGCGTTTTAAACGGCCTGCCGAGAAGAAGGAGGAGAAAAAATGATTTGGTTTGTTGGTGGATTGGCTGTGTTGGTGGTGCTGGGGATTTGGCTTGAACTGCTGGCCAGAATCGTCGTATTGCACATGATAGGCAAATGCCATGACGGGTATGACGACAATTAAAACGGTAAGCCGTTGATGTTGCTCTATATTTTTTTGCCTTATTGAAATATAAGGTATTGATTTAAAAGGAATTTAAAAATGAATGCAAAAGAAATCACCGAATGGCTCGAGGACCGCGGCGAGCTGATGGTCATGAAGAAGGACGGCGAAGGCTTTGTAATCGCTGCGCGGTCGCCGGACGGGATGTGGAAAACGGCGGAGGCGGAAACTTTGGCTCGGGCAATAACTTTATGGGAGGAGGCGTGATGGACATTGAGCAATACAACCCTAAAAAGAATCCGAAATATAGCAATTTTATTTATAGATTTTTGAAAAAGAACAAAAAAATTATACCGCATAGAGGAATGCCGGTTATCGAAAAGTTTGACACGCTGGGTATCTGGCGTATCGGATGGCATGACAACGACGGGTGGTTTACCGGTGCTCCCATCAGTTTTTTACCCAATGGCAAGGTAGAGATTTATGCATTTAAGCCAGGCGGACAAGTTGTCGAAAAAGTCAATTGGTGTGATTACAAACGTATTGGAGCCTGTGCTATTGACGGGTATGCGCATAAATGGCGTGAAGTTAATAAAAACAGTCGGTGCTGCGAATACTGCGGCCAATGGATACGACGGAAAGTTAAAACCGAGAAAGTTATTCGCCGCCGCGATATTTGGGAGATTGAATCATGATTTGCCGTTGTCCTAACTGCGGAGCGGCCAACAGCTTGGATAGTTTAGTCAGTGATGCTGAAGCAGCCGAAGTGCTGAAGATGTTGCTGGAACTTGATGCTGATATCGGGAAAGCGGCAATACGGTATATCGGTTTGTTCCGCCCTGCCAAGTCCCAGCTCTCTTGGGCGCGTACCGCGAAACTGCTGAATGAGTTGCTGCCGATGATTAAGGCGCAGGAGGCGGCGCGTGACGGGGTTTGTTTCCCTGTCCCTGCCGAGGCTTGGATTCACGGTTTTAACGAGACGGTCAACGCACGCGACCAAGGCCGTCTGAAAACGCCGCTGAAGTCGCACGGATACCTGTATGAAATCCTTGCTGGCTGGGTCGGCCAGCCAAGCGCAGGGAATCAAACAGTAAACCAACCAAACCGCCGCGCCGCTCTGCCGGCCAACCCCAGCCAAACCCTTACCGCAGCCGCGTCGCTGCAAGGATTGAAGAAATGAAAGAACTGCCTACCCAACTGCATAACGCCATGATCGACGGCCTGACCATGCTTTTGACTCTGCGTCTGAGCGGTTCGCCGGCTGCCGACACTGTGGCCGCCACTGCGCAAACATGGAGCCGTGTATTGGCGCACGGCCGGGCGTGGGACGAAGCGCGAGATGTACCGCGCTTTCAGACGGCCTTTATGGTATTGGCCAATGAAATGAGCCGCTGGCCGAGTCCGAAAGATTTTTTAGACAAGCTGCCGCCACCGCCGGAGCCGTTGAAGCTGGAACACCACTACCACCCCACGAAGGAGGAAAAAGCGAAGGGGAAATCGGCTTTAAACCGCATACAGGGCGTGATTAAAGAGGTGTTAAGAGGAAAGTCACTGATACCGCCTCCGGCTGAAACCGCCACCGAGCAGATTTTGAGACACCGCGCGAAAGTTGAGGCACTTGCCAAGCACGAACGCGAACAAGGCTTGAGCAAGCCGAAATGTTAAACCCAACCTGAAAGGAAAAGAAAATGGCTAAAGTCGTTCTTATTATTAAAGATAGTACCAAAAGCTTATTTGAGTTTGAAATAAAAGGTTTAGAAGACGAATGTGAAAAAACTCCTGCAATCTTGGCCGGACATGCTGCAGCAGGCTATCTGAGGAGAAGACAAACAGGCCTCCACGAGAATTTTTTAAATCAAATTTTACGAGACTTATCAGATCAAGATTTTTAAAGTAAACCCGAAAGGAAAGAGAAAATGGCTAAAACCCGAATCAAACAACCCGCTATCGAAGCGGCACAAGACAAAGCGGAAGTCACTGCGTTTATCCGCAAAATCGGCGATTTGCAGCGCGAAGTCAAACGCCTGGAAACCGAAGCCGGAGACAAAAAAGCGGTCATCGAAGAAGAATATGCCGCCAAAGCCGCGCCGATGTGTGCCGAAATCATGAGCCTGACCGAACGTGTGGCCGCATACTGCGAGGCACATAAGGACGAGCTGACGGAAAACGGTAAAACCAAAACCGTGGACTTTACCACCGGTCTGATTAAATGGCGCATCTGCCCGCCATCCGTCAAGGTAACAGGCGTGGCCGCCGTCTTGGCGTGGCTCTCGGAGAAATCCGCCTTTGCCGAGTTTGTCCGCACTAAAAAGGAAATCGACAAAGACGCCATCCTGAATCAAAAAGAGCGTTTTTCAGACGGCCAAGTTCCGGGGATTAAGATTGTATCGGGACTTGAGGATTTTGTGATTGAGCCAAGCGAACAAGTTCTATAAAATCAACAGCCTGATTTCAATTCAGTGTGTTGAAACGTGATTGAGCCTACGGAGTAGGAGCTTGCCTAGCCGATTCAAATAGGCTTTAACCCATAATTAAAGGTCGTCTGAAAACAGTTTTGAGGCTGTTTCAGACGACCTTTTTTCATGCCCTAGATTCAGGCTGCTTTCTCTTCCTGCTCGTACACGGCGTTGTAGAAAGCGGCGGACAGCTTGTCGGCTTTCTCGGAGGCGGTTTCAATCACGGCAGACAAACCATCTTCGATTCCTTCCATGTCCATATCCAAAACTTTCAGATGGTTGAGCGTGAACACCAGCAGATTCAGGGCTTTGAGGCTGTCTTGGTCGAAAGTCAGAGTATAAGTGGTATTCATGGCTCACACCTCCTCTTCTTTCTGTTTTCGGTCAAGTATGTTGGCGTATTCGGACAACACCAGCAGCAGGCAGCCGCATTGTTCCATCTCCTCTTTCTCCATTGCTTTGCGGTCCAACAGGTTGGTGCCGATAAAATTCAAAGCGTTTGAAAGCTGGTTCAAGGCAAATTCGGTATTCATGGCTTAACCCTCCAATCCCAAAGACTGTTGTTGCACCACCATTTTGGGCTTAGGGACATATTCCAAGAAACCCAAATCGTTGAGTTTTTTGAGACGGTAGGAAACTGCGCCGGGGTTCATGTCCAAGAGTTTGCCTATTTCGGTCAGGTTCAAGCCCATACTGCGGTAGCGCAGCAGCGCGAGCATTTCGGGCGCGGCTTGGAAATAGGCGTCTTCCAATGCATCGATGCGGTATAGTACGGCATCGGGCAGGGCTTTTGCCTGTTTCTCCATTTCTCCATTTCGATAAAGTAGCGGCGGGCTTGGCGTCCTTTGTCGTTGCGTTCAACCATGCACAGCTCTTTTGCCATATCGACGGATAACAGATAATCTTTGCCTTCGGCTGGCCAAAATCCACGATTGCTCAAATTTGAGATTTCGCAAAAATCAACAGCTTGCGTAAAACCATAATCAGCAATACGGCGTTTAATCCAATCTCTAAATTTTGTTTCCACACCTAAAAATTCATGCAAATCTTTGGCGTTCACAAGGGTTTGGGTCTGATTGTCCAATTGACCTGAAACAGTTGGGATGAGTTGGGTATTCATGGTATTATTACCTTTCATTTTTCGTGAATGACGAGGAAAGAGAGTTGCTGCTCTGCTTTCCACCTGTTCCCCCGAAGCTCCAACTTCGGGGGAATTTCATTACTGCCTAAGCAGTGTTTGCATATTAATATGTGTCCACATAATTAGTCAAGCTGATTTTTGAAATCTTCGCGTATTTTTTCTTTAACCCATTGAGAAAAATCAAGATTATTGGCTATTTCCAAAATATCCCTTTCTGTTTCGCGGTTAAAAGAAACTTTTTTAACAACACGCTTGGCTTCCGCCCTTTTACGGTATTCAGCCAATTTTTCATCAACCATAGGTAAACTCCTTGATTTTTTTAGCCGTCTTTTATAAGATGGGAACTAAGGGCGGCGGCCACCGCCCTTAGCTTTCGGTTTCCTAGTAAGCCTTACCGCTTACCAATATCAGAAACAGAAAGAACAGAATTTGAAGGTAGGACTTCATTTTCTTTCTCCCGTAACAGCCCCGCTTCGGTGGGGCTTTTCCCGTATCGGGCTTCACTGCCCCGATGCATTAAATTATATATGTGTCCACATAATTAGTCAAGCATTCCCCAAACATCATCGGAGAAAAAGGTCGTCTGAAACGTTTTCAGACGGCTTTTTTATGCCTGTCAGTTTCGCAAAAAAACAGCAGCTTACTACAACATATAGTATTTTATCTGTATAATATGCAAAAATTAATCAATATATTGTGTTTTAGGGGTTTGAAATGCGCCGTGCGTTGATTGCGAAAATTAAAATCGCTCAAAAAGAGCTTGGTTTGGATGATGCGACGTATCGTGCGGTGTTGGAGCGTGTGACGGGCAAGCGGTCGTGTACCGAGTGCAGTATCCCTGAGTTGGAGCGCGTGGTCGAGGATTTGCGACAACATGGGTTTGCGCCGAAGAAAACGGCAGGACAACGACCGAACCGCCGCGATTCTGCCGATCCGATGATGCGCAAAATCGAAGCCCTGCTGCTGGATAACGGCTGGTCTTGGAATTATGCGCACGGTACGGCGAAAAAGATGTTTAAGGTTGACCGCGTGGAATGGTTGTCCGACGGCAATATGCACAAGCTGGTGGCGGCGTTGCAGATTGCGGCGAACCGAAAGAAGAAGGAGGCATAGGAATGAGTGTAAGTTGGGAAATGACGGAGCAGGATTTCGAGGATGTGAAACATCTTCTGCCGCAGAGCGTGGTGGCGATGATTACGGTCATCGGGCTTGAAGCGGCGTTTCACATGGTCAAGGTTTGGGGCGGGACGAATTACCCGATCTCCAATCGCCGCCGCAATACGCGCCAGAGCCGTATCTTACACGCACAACTGGTCGAGGACATTGGCGAGGAGGCTGCGGGACGATTGGAGCGAGCTTATGCCGGTCAACCTTTCTTGGCCATTCCGCGCTGCTGGGACGCGATGCGCGAGCTGCGCAACCGATTTATCCGCCGGCAGTATGATGCGATGAGCGCGGAGGGTTTGAGCGATTTGGTTATTGTGCGCGAGCTGGTGCTGGCTCATCGGCTGTCTACGCGCAATATCCGATACATTTTGAAAGAGGCCGACCGCGAGGCGGCAGCAAGAGCGCAGACGGATTTATTTGCAGCTTGATTGTGTTGTGTGTTTCTTGTGAGTGGACCTTTGCCCTGCTTTTTGCAGGGCTTTTTTTGTCTGCGGAACAGTAAGTGCATTTGTGCCGACCGTCTTATGCCGTCTGAAAGGGTTAAATAAGGTTTTGAAAATAAATTGTGATTTGATTTTCGGAGATGTTTATGGGCAAAACTGTAACTTTAACCGCCGGCCACAGCAACACCGACCCGGGCGCGTGCAACGGCTCCGACCGCGAGGCGGACTTGGCGCAGGATATGCGCAATATCGTGACATCTATTTTTGCGCGATGACTACGGCTTGACCGTTAAAACCGACGGCACGGGCAAAGGCAATATGCCGCTGCGCGAAGCTGTAAAAAGCTGATTCGCGGCTCAGATGTGGCGATTGAGTTCCACACCAATGCGGCGGCCGCGAAAAACGGCCACTGGCATTGAGGCTTTGAGTACCGTCGAAAACAAACGCTGGTGTCAGGTGTTGAGCAAGGCCGTTGCCAAGAAAACCGGCTGGAAACTGCGCGGCGAAGACGGCTTTAAGCCCGACAATGCGGGCCAGCATTCGCGCCTGGCTTATGCACAAGCCGGCGGCATTGTGTTTGAGCCGTTTTTTATCAGTAATGACACTGATTTGGCCTTGTTTAAGGCTACTAAATGGGGCATCTGCCGCGCGATTGCGGACGCGATTGCGGTGGAATTGGGAGCGACGAAGGTATGAAAAAGTCTTTAATTGCTTTGGCTCTGTCTGTCTTGAAACCGCAGGTGCCTGAATTTGAGATTAAGCCTGCCAGTATTGGCTATTTGAAACAACATCCGTCTATGCGCATGGGTAAGTCGGGCGTGGCGGCTGCCAAACGCGCGGCGCGTAAACGCAAGAATCGTCGTTAATCATGGGACAGGTTGAGTTTTACGAAAAGATGATTGAGCAATGGTCGCGCAAAAGCCGCGAGGCAAGCGAACAGGCGGACTTGCCTGCGTTTGAATTTGCGGAGGGCGAACTGGCCAATTATCGGGAAATGCTGAAACGGCACCTGCAAACCAAAAGTGTGGAATAGCAATGCGTATTTTGGATATTTTTAAAAACCCGGCGACAGGCAATGTGTCGCACTCGAAACTGTGGGCAAACGTTGCCTGCGCGGCTGGTACGTTTAAGTTTGTGATGTTGCCCGATCCGTCGGCGGAGATTTGGGCGGTGTATTTGGGCATTGTCGGCGGCTATGCGGTGGCGCGCTCGTTTGTCAGCGTCAAACGTCAGGAGGTCGAGAATGAATCTCGTGAAACTGCTGGCGAATAACTGGCAACCGATTGCCATCATCGCGCTTATCGGCACGGGCTTGGCTGTGTCGCACCATCAAGGCTACAAGTCGGCTTTTACGAAGCAGCAAGCGGTCATCGACAAGATGGAAAAAGACAAAGCGCAAGCCCTGCTGTTGTCGGCTCAAAACTATGCGCGCGAATTGGAACAGGCGCGTGCGAAAGCTAAAAAATCTGAAGCCAAGGCGCACGCTGTCGGCATGGCTTTGGCGCAAAAACAGGCGGAAGTAAGCCGCCTGAAAACGCAAAACAAAAAGGAAATCGAAAATGCGCTTACTCAAGACCGCCAAAAAGCAGGCGGCAGTTGTATTGACGGCTTTGGCCATCACGGCCTGCAGCTCTACAACCGCGCCCTCGGCTACGGAAATTAAGGTTGTCGAAAAGGCGGTCATGCCGACCCCGCCTGCCGCGCTGATGGTCGCGCCGGTACGCCCGAATCCGCCGAAAGACGGCAAGACGGCCACGTTGTTGGAACACGCCGCTGAGTTTGGCGGCTATGTTTCGGAGCTGGAAAACCAAAATCAGGCTTGGCGCGATTGGGTCACCAGTCAAGCGGAAGTTGACGGTTCGGAGGGTGCGCGATGACGACTTATCGTGAGTTGGTGCAACGCACGGTCGCCTGCCGCCATGCGGACTTGGAATTGGGCTTAAGCCGCGCACGCGAACAAGAGCCGTTTGTCATCCATGTTTCCGACCTATTGGATAAGGCAGGCATTGAGTACGCCGTGCGTATGGATAAGGATTTTCAGACGACCTTTTGTGTGGAGTTTTCCGCGACCGCTCCTGCTGATGTGATTGGTATTTTGCGAAAGTATTATTCAGTCTTTTTTGACGGCCAAAAGGTCGAGGCGGCGAGTCGTCATCCTGAAGGCTATGCGGTACGTATCGTATTCGGCGACGTGCCGGTTTAAAGGGGTTTTAAATGGACTTTGAATTTGGGTTTAAAACCCTGTGGCCGATTGCAACGGCGGCATTTTGGTTTTGGGTTAACGGCATTTCAGGCCGTCTGAAAGAGGCGGACAAGCGTATCGACGATCTTAAAGAGGAGTTGCACGCGGTCAAGCTCTCTTATCACACCAAGCAGGATGCCAAGGCAGACAGCACTAATATTGCGGCGGCCTTGGAACGAATTGAAAACAAGTTGGAAAAAGTAAACGAAAAACTGGACAGGAAAGCAGACAAATCATGAGCGACCCGATTTTAGAAGCCTTGGCGCGTATCGAAGCCAAGCAGGATGACCTGCTTGCCAATCAGGCGCGCATGGACGAGGAATTGCAGCAAATTAAGAAAGACTGCAAGAAATCTGCTGCGGTTTATGGTGGTCTTGGCGGCGTGATTGTAACGACGGGTTGGGAACTGCTGCGAGCCAAGTTCGGAGGCTGATATGGCACACCCGAAAGAAACCCGCGAAAAGCTGCGCCGACTGTACGTCAGCGACGGGCAAACACTCGAAATCGCGGCGATGATGTGCGAAATCCCGACTGCGACCGCCCGTAGCTGGAAACGCGCCGCCAAAGAGACCGGCGACGATTGGGACAAAGTACGCGCCGCCTACACGCTGGCGGGCGGAGGTATCGAAGACTTGAGCCGCTCGCTGTTGGCGGGGTTTTTGGTGCAGTACCAATCGACGATGACGATGTTGCAAGACACGTCGGTCGAGGAGCTGATGCCGTCCGAGCGCGCCAAATTGTTGGCGAGCCTGTCGGATGCGTTTACAAAGACCGTAGCCGCAAACGCCAAAGTGATGCCAGAAACGTCAAAACTGGCGACGGCGATTGAGGTGTTGGAATTGTTCGGAGAAGTGGTCAAGGAGCGATACCCACAACACTTGCAGGCTTATGTCGAGTTGGTCGAGCCGCTGGGCGTGGAAATTGAAAGAAATACCGATGAAGGTCGTCTGAAAAATGAAGTCCAAAGAGTTTTTAAAGTCGCTTGCCGAATACGCCGCCCAACTCCGCCAAATCATTGAGGCAGAGGTGGACGGCTTCGACGCGTCGACTGCCGCCATTGCCGAGCGTCGGGCGAAAGTATTAGACCCGGTCAACGGTTACGAATATTTTGTAAACACATATTTTCCGCACTATGTACGCTCACCTGAAAAGTCTCTGCTGCACAAGTTTTTATTTTCCCGACTGCCCGAAATATTGAGGTCGTCTGAAGGCATCAACGAGGCAACCGCCGCCCCGCGCGGCGAGGCGAAATCGACGCTGGTTACGCAACTGTTTACGCTTTGGTGTGTGGTAACGGGGCGCAAGCATTACGCGGTCATCGTGATGGACAGTATCGACCAAGCCTATCCCATGCTGGAGGCAATCAAGGCAGAACTTGAGTTTAACCCACGATTGAAAACCGACTTTCCGGCGGCTTGCGGACAGGGGCGCGTTTGGCAGGCGGGGACTGCGGTAACGGCAAACGAAGTCAAAATCCAAGTGGCGGGCAGTGGCAAAAAGTTGCGCGGTCTGCGCCACGGTCCATACCGCCCCGACCTTGCCATCCTTGACGATATCGAAAACGACGAGATGGTGCGTAACCCCGACCAGCGCGACAAGCTGGAAATGTGGCTTAAACAAACCGTCTTGCCGTTGGGCGCGGTCGGTACCAAGTTTGACGTGATTTATATCGGCACGATTTTGCATTACGACAGCGTGTTGAGCCGCACGTTAAATAACCCGTTTTGGAGTACGCGCAAATTCAAGGCGATGAAACGCTGGCCTGACCGCATGGATTTGTGGGACAGATGGGAGGAGCTTTATCGCAACGACGGCGCGGCGGTAGCCGAAGCGTTTTATCAGGCGCACAAAGACGAGATGGAACGCGGCGCGCAAACAAGCTGGGCGGCTCGCGGCGTACTCGCGCTGATGAAAATCCGCGCCCGTGACGGCCATGCGACGTTTGATTCGGAATATCAAAACGATCCGGTCAGCGGCGAAGATGCGCCGTTTGCGGAAAACATCAAATACTGGTCGGAACTGCCCGACGATTTGGTGTACTACGGCGCGCTCGACCCGTCATTGGGTAAAGCGGGCGCGGGGCGCGACCCGTCGGCGATTTTGGTCGGCGGTTATCAAAAATCGACGGGGCGGCTGTTTGTAACCGTTGCCCAAGTCAAAAAACGCCTGCCCGATTTGATTATCGAGGACGTTATCCGCATCCAAAAAGAGGCGCGGGTCAAGCCGGTGTTGTGGGTGGTGGAGACGGTGCAGTTTCAAGAGTTTCTCAAGGATGAGCTGATTAAGCGCGGGGCGCGTTCGGGTGTGCATATTCCGGTGCGCGGTATCAAGCCGTCTTCGGACAAGATGTTGAGGATTGAGACCTTGCAGCCACACATGGCAAACGGGCTGATTTTGCTCAACCCCGACCAAAAGACGCTGATTAGCCAGTTGCGCCACTTCCCGAAAGCCGACCACGACGACGGCCCCGATGCGCTTCATATGCTGTGGATGGCGGCAACGACGGGCAATGTGTCAAACAGAGCGCGAGCGATTGATTTGCCTGCGCCGATGTTGGAGATTTAAAAATGTGTGACGGAAGAGAACGTATAACTGCTCGTGAAAAAAAGAGCTGACAGAGGATGTTGAGTACCTCGAGCGTGGTTTGGATAAAGCGATTGCACATCTGCAAGAGGTTGTCTCCTGCTATAAGGCTGGGCGGCTATTAAATCTACATTTTATTGTCGCTGAAATTGAAGGTTTTTTTGGCGGCTCGCGGCGAAGAGTATTGATTTTAAGGTCGTCTGAAAACGGTTTCAGACGACCTTTGGAGTAAGAAAATATGTTCGGATTGATTAAAAGCGCAACACGGAAAACCGCCATCAAGACATTGACGAGCGCGACGGAAGATGCGTTGGAAAGCCTGTTTTTCAAATATGGAAGGCACGGACTCTCTACTATCTCGCCTCGGCGTGGACAGGGCAGCAGGCATTGGACGCGGTGGTAAGCGATGACGAGGTGGCTGCCTGTTTGGAGGATTTGCATTCCGCCATGCAGAACAAGGCGTGGCGCATTTATGGCGAGGACTTGAGCGACGAAGACAAAGACCGTCTATGGAAAACGCTGAAACGCCATCTGCCCGCACTTGCCGAAATCGTGTTGACGGCGCGTTTGGGCGGCTATGGTGTCGGTCGGTACGTTTATCAGCCCGAACCCGACGGCTTTTTGACGATTAAGCATATCAGCAACAAAAGCGGCGAATTGGCGAAATACGTTCCCTACCGCGACGGCTCGCTGGTGTATCGCGGCAGCGGTGGCGAGGAAGCCTGCAATACGGACGTGCTGTATCTCTTTATTACCCACCGCGCCACTTCAACCAATCCTGCGGGCGAAATGGCGGCGGCGCGGCTGTATGCGCCGGTTGCGTTGCGTAAAAAAGGCTTTGTCTATGCGGCGCAATTTATTACGCGCTACGCCCAGCCGTATTTGATTGCCAAAATCCAAGCCAACAGCAACGACGACCACGACAGCTTCATGAGCCGTTTTTACCGCTTTGTTTCCGGCGGCGCGTTGAGTATCGAACGCGAGGACGATGTGATGATGCTGCAAAATAGCGCGGACGGTCAGGCATTCCGCCGACTGGAAAACCTCGCTAATGCGCGTATCCAAAAAACGCTGCTGGGCAAAGTCAAAACCAGCGACTTGGAAACCGCCAGCCGAGCCAGTCAGGAAACCGAAGAAAACAACCGCGACGAACGTATCGGCGCGTATCTCGCCCTTTTGTCCCGAGCGGCGCAGCACTTTATCGACGCGCTCGTGATGGTCAACAACGCCTACGGCAAGCCGATTAATGCGCCCAAAGGCGTATGGTTCGAGTTTGAAGACGAAATCAAGGTTGATAAAACCCGAGCCGAACGCGACAAGATGTATATGGATACGGGGCAGCTCGTGTTGACCGAAACCTACTACCGCGACATCTTGGGCTTTGAGCCGGAGCATTTCGAGCTGCGCGACCCTAAAACGTCGTCTGAAAACCCTGCGCCTGCCAAATTCAGCCTGCGACTGTCCGACGGCCTTGCCCGCAATGCGCCTGATACGGCGGAGCAGGCAATCGCCCGCCCGAAGATGGAAGCAGTGTTGGGTTTGTTGGAAGGTTGCAAAGACTACGCCGAATTTGAGGCAAAGCTGTCCGAACTTGATTTGAGCAAGGGCGACAATCTCTTGATCCAGCGTTTGGTTTCAGACGGCCTTTCGGCTTGGGCTGACGGAGCAGGCGATGGACGGGATTGAATACAACTTCGCCGGCCTAGTCGATAAAGCTGCTTTCGAGCATTTCAAGGCTAAGAAATCCTGCCCGGATTTAGTCATTACGATGTTTGGCTGTATCAACACAGTCTTGCGTTTACCGTCGCCAAGATGATGGACGCGGATATGCTTGCCGAAGTCAAAGCCGCCATTGAATCCGCGCAGCAGAACGGCACGGCGTTTGCCGATTTTAAAAAGCGTTTAAAACCGTATTTGATGGCGAAAGGCTGGTGGGGCGAGCAAGTGATGACCGACCCGCTGGACGGCGAACCGAAATTGGTACAGCTCGGCAGTACGCGTCGTCTGAAAACCATTTTCAACACCAATATGCAAACCGCCTTTGCGGCGGGGCAGTGGCAGCGGATTCAGGCAAACAAAAAAGCCTTGCCGTATTTGCGCTACAACCATTCTGCCGCCGGGCATCCGCGCGACAGCCATAAACGCTACTACGGCCTAGTCCTGCCGGTTGACCACGACATTTGGAAAGTCATCTTCCCGCCCAACGGCTACGGCTGCAAATGCTCGGTGTCCGCCCTGACCCGTCGGCAGGCGGAGCGCGAGGGCATCAGCGGCGAGCCTGATGTGGATATGGTCGAGTTTACCAATCCACGCACCGGTCAAACGGTATTGATACCCGAGGACATCACGCCGAGCTTCGCGCACAACCACGGCGACCGATTGGGCGCGATGGACGCGTTGTTTGGCGAACGCAACGGCGAAGAGGCACTGGCCGCTATGATTGCCGAGCGCGAGGCGTGGCTGGACAAGCGGTATAGCGTGCCGTCTGATAAAGTGGCGGTGTTGGCTTTGCCGGATAAGGTGTTGGAAAAAGAAGTGCGCAGGCTGACAAAAGAGCAGTCTGCCAACAATACCAAAGACCACGAAGCGAGAGCAGCGGCAGCGTGGCAGGCTGAAACGGGCGACAGGCTGGAAGTGTTTGATTTGCCCGTAGAGAAAGGTAAGGGTCAAGCCGATTATCTGATTGTTTCAGACGACCTGCCCCGTGAGCAATGGGTAAAACTGGATTTTATGTTTACCGAAAATCCAGAACGTGCGGAATTGATGAACCGTTATTTTGCGCCCACCGCCGGGGCGTGGAATACTAAGGTCGATAAGATTCAGGAGCATTTTGATAAAGCCGATATTGTCCCGCTTGATTTACGCCATCTGAATGCGGCAAACCGGCATAAATTGTTGCAGTATGTGTTATCATTGCCAAAAGAACAGCGGGATAAAGTCCGCTTATTGGTAAATATCGGAGTAAGTCATGCCGTCTGAACTGTATGTCAGCCGCGAAGTAAAAGTATTTTTAGGCGGGAAAACCGCCCCATCCGAATTGTTGGACTATCTGTATCCGCGTCTCGCAGAAATCGACAAGGAGGCAGCCGAGCAAATGCAGGGCGAGTTTTCGGGCTGCGTTTTTTCGATTGCGGATTTGTCTGCGGCGGCATTTGCCCGTGTGCGCGGATGGATACTTGAGGCGGCTGAAAAGTCCGAGTGGATTAAGCCGTACAAGTCCGAATTGGAAACTGCCCTAGAAGCCGATCCAAGATTCAAGTCTATATAATCCAAAGGCCGTCTGAAACCGATTCAGACGGCTTTTTTCATAACCGCTCAAATTTCGCGTTTTAGCGCGTTTAAATGCTTTGGGTAAGCAAAGATATATCCAGCATTTTAAAATCAATCTTAGAGGCTTCTAAAAAGCCCCTGAATCGAATTTTAAATAGATGAACTGCGCAAGGCCGTCTGAAACCTGATATTCGGGTTTTAGGCGGCTTTTGCATTTGGATTGGGAAGTGAAATCCTGCCGTCCGTCTTTTTGAACTTGGCAAGGCAAAATGGAGCAATGGATACGAACAACACCCCCCTCAAAATCAAATTGTCCGCCGCGCTGCCGGTTACCTTGGCGACCCGTGCGGATGATGTGCGCACCTTTAAAGGTGTCGCCAATTCGGGCAAGCCGTTCGGCTACGGCGGTTATCAGACCGTCGTCGATTTGGCCCAGCTGTCGCACAAAGCGTCCGTCCCCGTCCTGCTGGAGCATTCGCCGCTGAAAATGGCGGGCGTGTGCAGCCTGTCGGTAACGGCGGACGGCCTGATTGCGGAAGGCAGCCTGTTGTCCAACGAGTTTGGCACGCAGATTGCCGAAGCAGCCGACCAAGGCTTTCCGTGGGAGATGTCGGTTTATGCGCAGGCGGAATCCTACGAGGAGCTGGCGGCGGGCGCGGTATTGTCCGTCAACGGCAACGAGGTAACAGGTCCTGCGGTGATTTTGCGCCGCTGCACCATCCGTGAAGTATCGTTTACCGCCGTCGGCGTGGACAGCGAAACGGAGGCGGTGGTGTTGTCGGACGGCAGTCCCTTGCCGGATATTTTTAAACAACCTTTGGAGTTATCTATGACACCCGAAGAAAAACAAGCGTTTGACGACCTGAAGGCGGAAGTCGATACGCTCAAGGCTGAAAAAGCCGAAGCCGAGAAAAAACTGAAAGAAGCCGAAGCGGCTGTCAAGAAAAACCAAGTCAAGGCGAAATTGTCCGCCGCAGGCTTTAAGGAAGGCGCAGACGGCAAGTTTGAAGGCTTGTCCGACGCAACCATGACCGTGCTTTGTCTGCCGACATCGAAGCGGCGGAAGCCATGATTGCCGATTTGACGCCGAAAGCAGCCCCGTCTGCCGTGCCGCCCGCGCTGTTGAGCGAAGGCGCAGGCAAAGGCGAATCTGAACACACCGGCGAGGCGGAGGGTAAATTCTCCGTAGCCAGCCACAAAGGCTTATTGGGAGGCTCTTATGTCTAAAGCCAAAACCGAAATCCTCGGCCCTGTTATTTCCGACTTTTTGAAATACGAAGCGACTCCGTTGACGCGTGTGGCTGTTGCTGCCGATGCTGGTACTAAAGCAGGTAGTTTTGTGACGTATCCGCTACGCAATAAAAAACTTGTTGCTTTAACAGATGAAGCTGACGGGAAAGTTATTGTTCAGCCACTCAATTGCATCATTGAGTGTAAGGATATTTTTACCCAGGCTAAAGCTGCATTCCTGTCCGACGCGGTTATGAAAAAAGAAGGTGACGCGTATGGGATTGTTTACGTCAACCTGCCGAAATTCGGTGCATCTGATGCTTAATTATTTGAAATAAGGAAAAAATATGCCTTTATCTGACAACAGCAAATTTGGCGTGCAGGCTTTGACCACCGCCGTCAACAAAATCGACCCGGGCGCAAGCCAAATCCGCGAACTGGGTATTTTCGAACCCGAATATCTGACCACCACCTACGCCGACATTGAGTTCCAAGACGGCAAAGTCCACTTGGTAGCCAGCAAAGAGCGCGGTACGGCCGGCCAGGCGGTCGAAAGTCCGAAACGCACCGTGCGTACCGTCAAAATCCCACACCTGCCGATTCATGACGTCATCCGCGCGGACGACGTGCAGAACCTGCGTGCTTTCGGCACAACCCAAGCCGCGACCGTCATGGACAAGGTCAACGAAAGCTGGCCGGTGGTAAATCCGACCTCGAATACACCCGTGAGCACCTGATGCTCGGCGCGTTGCAAGGCAAGATTTTGGATGCGGACGGCAGCGTGATTTTGGACATCAATACCGATTTCAAAGTGCAGCGCAAAACACAAGACATCGAATTGTCGAAAGACACGACCAAAGTCGGCGCGGTATTGGACAAGCTCTTGTCCGAACAACGCCAAAAATTCAACGGTGCGCAAGTGCGCGGCTGGGTTGTCTATTGCGGCATGGAGTTTTTGAGTGCGCTCAAAGAGCATAAGTCCATCTTCGAAGTGTACAAACGCTTTGACGAAGCACGCGCCTACCGCGAAGGCGATACGCTCAATCCGACCGAGTTTGTCCACAAAGGCATCCGCTTTATCGAATACGCAAACCATTTCGGCAGCGACGCCGACATCGGTGCGGACAAAGCCATTCTGCTGCCGGTCGGCCGCAATCTCTACAAAGAGTATTTCGCACCTGCCGACATGAACGCGACCGTCAACACCCGCGCCCTGCCGTATTACGCCAGCCGCGAGAAATTGCAGCACGACAAAGGCTGGAGCCTGCATATGCAGTCCAATCCATTGCCGATTGCTCTGCGCCCCGAGTTGTTGGCAACGCTGACCATGTCTTAAACGGATTTCAGACGGCCTTTAAGGCAGTTTAAAGGTCGTCTGAAAACGGAGGACGGCATGATTACCATCCAAGACATGATTACCCGCTTTGGCGAGCAAGAAATGGCGGAACGGTCGAATCATGAAAACTACGAAACCATAGACGAAGCAGTAATGGCGGCGGCAATCGCCGATGCAGAAGAAGAAGCGGCAAGCTACCTTCGGGCGGCGAAACTGTTTTTTACCAACGACACCGCGCCGCAGGTTTTGAAAATCAAAGTCTGCGACATCGCCCGCTACTACCTCTACGACGACGCGGTAACGGGTATTGTCGAAGAGCGTTATCAGTCGGCAATCGCTTGGCTGAAGATGGTCGTCAAAAATCCGAATATGCTGGACGAAAGCCGCGTATCAGATGACCACAGACCGTCAACTTGTGCTGTTTATGTCAATGCCGAGCCCGATTTGCGGGAATGGCTGAAGGAGTAGGCAATGCGGATTACGGTATCACACGACTTGTCGCGTATCGCCCAAAGCCTGAACCGCCTGTCGGGCAGGTTGAACGGCAGCCTTGAAGAGCCTTTGCGCGCCATCGGTGGGATTCTCGAATCTTCGACCCGCCGCCGTATCGCCGAAACCAAAACCGCGCCTGACGGCAAACGCTGGCAGGATGTCAGCCCCGCTACGGCAGAAGCCAAAAACGGACGCGGCGGGATTTTGGTGGACCACGGCAACCTCTTGGCAAGCATTACGCACGAGGCATCGGCAAAAAGCGTGATTACCGGCTCGGTAATGGGCTACTCGGTTTATGTACAGGAAGGCACGAAAACCATGCCGGCGCGTCCGTTTTTGGGCTTGTCTTCGCAAGATTATCAGGATATTGACGATTTAATGTCCGATTGGCTGGAAGGATTGATTGTCTGATATGGCTTTGAAACAGCATGAAAACTTATTGGCGGTCTATCCCGAAATCCTAGGTCGTCTGAAAACCGTCAAAGGCATTAAGGCGGTCAAGGAAATCGGCGAACTTGCCGAGCTGCTCGCCCAAGGCGCGGCGAAGCGCAAAGCCGCCCCGCTGGACGGCGCGGTCTATGTCGTTTACGGCGGCTCAACCTTTGCCGACGAAGCGAAAAACGGCAAATACCTGAAATCGACGCTGCACTTTACCTTTGTTTTGGCGCGAAGCTATACCGCCAACGGCAAATCCACGCTGTACGAGGTCGGCGAGACCCTGACGGCAATCCAACGGGCGTTTTCTGGCTGGGACGCGGGCGACGAATATGCCGTTACCCCCTTCCGCCGCATCGCCTCGCCATCCATCGAATACAACGACGGCTTTGCTTTTTACCCCATTTCATTCGCCTGCGACACCGTGCAGGCGGCAAACTAAAGGAGCTGCCACATGGCAAAACAAAACGACCACGGCTTAATCTTTGAGGGCGACGTCAAGGTACGCAACCTCAATCAAAAAGGCTCGGGCTTTATCGACATCGGCAACACCACCGCCCTGACCACGCAGACCAGCGTGGAAACCAAAGAGCGCGTGTCCAAGCAAAAAGGCACTTACGGCAGCGCACTGGACAGCCTGAAAACCGTCAAGCCTACCGAAATCGGTCTGAAGCTTGATACTTTCGATAAAGACAATTTGGCATTGGCTTTGATGGGCGAAGCCGCCGTCATCGCGGCTACGGCGCAGACCGTTACGGGCGAGACCGTGACCATCGGCAAAAAAGGCATGGCGTACAAACTGGCAAACGGCAACATCGACCCGGCTACCGTCAAAGTCAAAAACAAGTCAAACGCCAATGTTGATGCCAAGCATTTGGACATCAATGCCACCTTGGGCATGATTACCATCCTGCCGGTCGCAGATACCGTCAACGACGGCGAAAACATCACCGTCGAATACAAAACCCGCGATTCCGGCGGCTACAAAGTCTCTGCCGCGACCTTGTCCCGCTTGGATTTGGAAATCTATGTTGACGGCCGCAACCGCGTTACCGGTGAGACCGGCATTCTGCACATCCCACACGCCGTACTGGCGGCGGACGGCAGTATCGACTGGTTCGGCGACGACTTTAATACGGCGGAATTCAAAGGCACGGCGGTGTTGGCTTCGGGCGAAACCTCGACCTATTCCTTCACGTCGTACAACAACTAAAGATTCGGTAATAAACAAAGGCCGTCTGAAACTGGCTTCTGCGTGTAGGCGCAGCGGCGGCAGGTTTCAGACGGCCTTTTTTAAAGTGGTTTTAAAAACAGATTAGAACCGATGCAGGACTGATTTAATCAGGTATCCGCTGACGGCCATAAAGGCGAAACTCCAGCAGTTTCATATTGCGGATGTTCGCCAACAGATCGAAACCGAGATACAGCGCGGCGAAACCGAAGAATGCGCCGATGGCGAAAAGTATGGTTAGAGCGAGGGTTTTCATGATTTTCGAACCATTTTTTTAGAAAGTGTGGATAAGTCGCACGGGAAAAATGGAGGCAGCTTTGGGAGTTTGTAATGTTCGGAAAATAGAACAAGCATTTTTTCATCAATCAAGTCTACCTGCGAAACATATGTTTCCCAGCTAAGGTTTCGTGTCAATTTTACTTTGGCTTCTGCTGCAATTCTAAGGTTTGATGCCCGCAAAGAAGCAGCTTGTAAAAGGATTTGGTACTTGTTTCTAGGATTTGGTGTTTCAAATTTTCTCCACCCTTCCTTGCGGGCGATTTCTTGGCATTTTTCCAATTTCTTCCATGTGAAATTTTCGTTATTGCGAAGCGTGCAGATATGGTCTGCTGCAGTTTGGGGAGTGGGAAAGGTGCATAGTGCGTCATAAATTTGGTCGACATCAAACAGTGCGGACAATCTGTTTTCTGAAAGAATCTGACGGATTGCCTGTTTGTAGTAGGGTTGCAAATGTTTCATATGCTGACTGTAAGTAAGATTATTTATTTTAAATAGCAAAGGTATCAAAATAATGGCGAATATTCAAGCAGGTTTAGAGATTAAAGCGGGCGTGTCCGGTGCCGAAAATATCGACGCGCTGGCGCAGTCCATCGAGGCGGCTGGCATCGATACGGGCAAACTGACGGAAGAAGCGAAAGAGCTGGGCGCGACGTTGTCGAAAGCGCAAGCGCAACAGGCGGCGATTGCGGAATATAAGGCTTTGTCGGCGGAATTGGACAATACCGCCAGAGAAATGCGCGCCTTGGACGAGCTGACCGCAACGCTTGAGAAATCCATGCGCGGCGGCGGTACGCAGCAACAGCAAGCCGATTTGGCGAAACTGCGCGCCGAATCCGAGCGGCTGGCAAAAAGCGAAACCGAACTGACGGGCAAACTGTATGCCGCCCGCGACGCGATGGCAGTGTCGGGCGTGTCCGTCAAAAACCTTGCCGCCGAAGAAAGCCGACTGGCTGCTGAGACGGCAACTGCGACGGCAAAGTTGGATAAGCTGTCAGCCGAGGCATCGGAACTTAAAGCCATTGCCGATGCAAAAATCAAACTTGGTATCGATACCGATGAGAAAGCCTTGCGTGAGCTGCAGGAGCTTAAGAAAAGCTATGACCTTTTAAAAAGTAGCGGCACGTTAACCAAGGAAGAGCTCTCCCGTGCAACTGCCCACTATAACGATAAAGTGTTCCAGTTGAATAAGAGCTTATCGGATTTGCGTCCTACACTTGCTGACTTTGCCAATGAGTTCCGAGGGGTGGCGAGTGGTGCTGCCGGGCTGACGTACGCCGCTCGTGAGGCAGTAAAATTTGAAAGCGCAATGGCAGGTGTTCGGAAAGTCGTGGACGGCACTCCTGAGCAGATCGAACAGTTGGGCGGGCAAGTTAAAAAACTGGCGGTAGAGTTCGGCATGATGCCGGAGCAGATGGCTGAAATTGTTGCCGCTGGCGGTCAGTTAGGTATTGCTGCCGATAAGTTGGATGAATTTGCACGCGTTACCGCGACTATGGCAACCGCCTTCGGCATGACCGCTGAAGAGGCAGGCAATGCCGCCGCGACGATTGCCAACGTGTTCCAACTCCCGATTGGAGAGGTGGAAAAACTCGGCGATGCCATCAACGTTTTGGGCAACAATACCGCCGCACGAGAAAAAGACATTGTCGCTGCAATGGCGCGTATCGGCGGTACGGCGAAACAGTTCGGCTTGGCCGCAGACGAAGCCGCCGCGCTTGCCGACGCATTTATCGCATTGGGCAAACCGCCCGAAGTGGCTGCGACCGCCATCAACGCAATGCTGCAAAAACTGCAAACTGCGCAAAGCCAGGGCAAAGACTTTCAGGCGGCCTTGGAAGGTATCGGTACGTCCGCAGACGAGATGGCGGCCAATATCGCCGCGAATCCGCAGCAGGCATTGACCGAGTTCCTGCATAAACTTGAAGGCTTGGACAAACAAAGCCGCGCCCTGACGCTCTCGCAACTCTTCGGCACCGAGTACAGCGACGACATCGCCCTCTTGGTCGGCTCGCTCGGCGAGTACGAAAGGCTTTGGGCTTGGTAAACGACCAATCACAAATACAAGGCGCGATGCAGAAGGAGGCGGCAGCTGCATTAAATACTACCGAAGGGCAAATCAATAAGGCCAAGGCGGCAGTTTCCAATATGGCGGGAGAACTGGGTAATGCCTTATTGCCTATTTTAAAAATAACGGCATCCACAGTTGAAACGGTTGCAACGGCAATTAGCGATTTCACAAAAGATTTCCCGGTATTGTCCAAGCTGGCGATTTACTTTGCGGCCGCCCGTGTTGCAATGGAGGCGTATTCTGCAGTTGTGCGTCTTGGTGGTGCGACTGCGCTGAAAAGTTTGGTGTCTCAAAAAGCTGCTGTCGATGCGTTGACTGTTTCATATGGCAAAGCCGGTTTGGCAGCTAAAGAATATGGGATGAGTGCGGCGGCGGCAGGTGCGGCGCAATCACGCGGCTTGAGTGGTTTGGCATCGGGACTCTCTGCGGTCGCCTCCCGATGGGGGCTGATTGGGACGTTGGCGGTAACCGCCGGTGAAGCCCTCGGATCATTTATTCAGGACTTATACGAACACATCCCGGGCTTACGCGGTATTTTTGACGAGATAGCACGCCCGATCGCCATGATAGAGAGTCTGGTAACAACGGGAAGTTTGGACAAATATCACCAATTTCAAAACTGATGCCGAAATCAAGCGCGAGCTTGCAGAATCAAACAAAAAGGCTACTGAAGCCGCCGAAAAAGCTGCCGCCGCCAAGAAAAAAGCTGCCGAAGAAGAGGCAGCCGCCATCAAAGCCCTGCAAGCCGAATATCGTACTTCTGCTGCCGAACAAGCTGCGTTGGAGCGCAGTATGGCTGCCTTGCGTGCCGACGGGCGCGAAAACAGCGACTTTTATCACGAACTTGCCGTAAAGCTGGAATATGCACGCCTTAAAACCGCCGAACTGAAAGCCGAACTTGATAAGAAAAACATCAAAATCAGCGCAGATACGGGCGAACTTTCCGAAGCGGAAAAAGCCCTTAAGGCATTGGGCTTGACGGCGGAAGAAGTAACCACCGGCATAAGTAAAAAATCAGCGGAAGGCATTGCCAACTTTTCTACTGCCGCAGCAAGGTATGGGAACGATGCTGAGCAGATGGGCCGGGTGTTTCAGGCCGCGCTCAAGCAGATGGACAGTAAAGAATCAACCGATGCTCTTTTGGCTGAATTGGAAAAGGTAGGCAAACAATCCGGACTGACGGCCGAGGAAATTAAGAAAATCGGAGATACGGCAAGGGAGTCGACGGACAAGGTTGCCGATGCCTTCGCCAAACTCGGTGTGGACAGCAAAGCCGTGATGACGGGCATTAGCAGTGATGCGCGGCAGGCATTCGCCGATTTTCAGACGGCCTCGACAGAAGCGGCGGCGGCCGGTCAAAAAGATGCCAAGCTGATACAGGCAGCCTTTGAGGCCATGATGGGCAAACTTAAAAGCAAGGAGGAATTTGCCGAGTTTCAACACCAGCTCAAAGCCAGCGGCGACGCGGCACTGTTGACGCAGGAGCAGCTTGCCCGGTTGGGCAATGCGGCGTCGGGCGGTGCGGAAAAAGCCAAAACCGCCTATCAAGGGTTAAATGATACTGCCGCTAAAACAGGCGAAGCCGCGAAAGCCGCGCATGAAAAAGGCTCGCAAGCAGCGGAAAACCATGCCCAATCGGTCAGAAAAGTGGCGACAGCCAACAAAGAGGCGGCAGCGGAGGCAGACAATGCAGCCAAAGCGGCGGCAAATGCGTCTAAATCGTTTAGCGATTATGGCTACCGTCTGACGCAAACGGCTGGGTTTTATAAGCTCAATAATGAGCAATTAAATCTCATGAATCAGCAGTTCTCTGGTATTAAGTTGGGCATGGAGGCCACATTCCGCGCTGCTCAGATGAAAGAGTATACGCAACAGATTTACAACGCGAATACCGCGATGCAAAGGCTGACCAATGCTTCTGCTCAAGGCGCAGTGACACAGGATATCTTGAACGATGCGGCCAGTGCGGCATCTCGTGCTGCCGATAAATTGGGGAATACTGAGCTGACCAAATTCCGCAATGCGATATCCGATGCCCAACGCCGGCTGAATGCCCTGCGTCAAGAAGCACATGATGCAACCCGCGCGCTTGAGGCCGAGCTTGCCGAGCTTAATGGTAATACGGAAGCGGTTTATTCTTTGCAGCAAGAAAGAAAAATCCGTGAGCTGCAACAAAAACTCGACAATGCCAACCGCCTCAAACAAACCGACGTTGAACGCGAATATCAGCGTCAAATCGAGTTGACGCAGCAAATCTACGACCGCCAACGCAACAAACGTGCTGAATCTGCCGCGCAAGAGCGAGTCCGCAACCAAGGTTCGCAGGGCAGCAGCAATGCCGCCCAGCGGTTGCAACAAATCGGCAATACGCAGGTTAATATCGACCCGGAAAAGCTTAACCAAATTTTGGCGCAGCGCGACCAGGCAGTTGCCGAGAAAGCTGTTAACGGTTTTATGAATAGTTTACAAGCTTCATTAAAGCGCACGACATAATTCAGACGGCCTGCAAACATCTGACTGCAACCATGCCAAGCCCCGATTTTCGGGGCTTTTGTTTTAATAGGGTTTTGAGAAAAATACGCAAAGGCCGTCTGAAATGGCAAATCAAGAGTGGACACTGAAGCGAAAAGACACCGGCGTGGCCGTACATCTGCCGCAGGATATGCGCTGGGACGATGAATTTGAATGGAGCAAGGTAGCTCAGGCCGCTCCGCAGCGTACCTTGTCGGGCGGATTGGTCATTCAACAAGGCATTAAGGCTAACGGTCGTCCGATTACGCTGTCGGGCGATTGGGTGTGGCTTGATTTGAGTATCTTGCGTACGTTGCGCGATTGGACGGACGTCCCCGAGTTGGAAATGACGCTGACTCATTACGACGGCCGCGAATTTAATGTTATTTGGCGCACCCATAACGCGGCTTTGAATAATGTCGAGCCGGTGCATTACTCAACGCCGGAAACGGATAGCGAACGATACACCGCCCAGCTCTGCCTGATGACGTTTTAAGGTCATCTGAAAGTAGGTTTAAACAGGATTTAAAAAGGTTTCAAACATGGAAAAAACAACGCGCCTGACGCAGCAGGATTTGCAGATTTACCCCAGCCAGCGCATGACCGATACGCCTGATGGCGGCGGTTTGATGGTCGGTCAGCCGCTGACCGGCGAGGATAACGAGATTTTCCCGCCTGTTTCCGACGTTGACCGCACGATGGGCAGCCTGGACGCGCGCTTGCTTTACCCTGCCGTCCTGCGCAACGACTCCGAGCCGCTTTACGGCGGGCATTTCGTCATTACCGAGCCGCCGACCTCTGAAAACGTGTCTTTCTTGGCGTTTAAAGCGCGCAACTACGGCGAGAGCCGCGCGGATATTATGCCGCGCATTGAGGCGTATTCCGTGCCGACGGTGGAGAGCCGCATGACGTTATTGGGTCGCCATTTGGCAGGCGTTCGCCTCGTGCAGGCATATCAGCGCGTAGAGGCTCCTTTACCGAAGGTCGGCGAGCGTTATTGCCTGCAATATGAGGAAAAAACCAAAGATGTGACACGCCGTATCACGGAGTATTTCCGCATTATCAACATCGAGGACGAAGTGCGCATTTTTGAGATTCCAAAATCAAACGGTGAGGTCGAGGAAGTGCCGCGTCGTGTAGTCAAAATGGAAATCAGCAATCCGTTAACCCGAGATTTTGACGGTGTCGATTATCCGGTCAAAGGTTATGCAGCGGCAAAAGTTAAGATTTTGGAAACACAAGTCGCAGATTCTGCGGCTTATTATGGCGTCAAACCTGTGTCAGACGGCCTTTCGGCAGGCGATGCCACGCTGACGGTGTCAAGCATTTACGAAAAGCTTGTACCGACTTCGACAGTCGAGACACCTTATGCGGATGAATACCCGGTTCCCGGCGAAGCATGGGTCGCTGCTGCGCCGGAAAAACAGCTTTTCTCCGGCCATGTCAGCAGTGGAACGTTGACTTTGCCTTGTTCTATTTTGCCAGGCAGTCTTAAAGTTGGGAACTACACAGACAATGGCTTAGGTCAACTTAAAAGCGGCGACAATGTTGTCAATGCTGATTACGCCAATGGGCGTCTGAGTGGTTTGCCGACAGGTTATTACACGGTAACTGCGGTTCCGGGTGCTAAATCATCATCCGCTCGATACGCTTTTGCGGTAGAAATTAAAGAAACTAACCACGGTACATCATTTGCCCCTCTGCTTAGACCTAATCCTGCTTTGGGTAGTTTAAAAGTGTCTTTTATGGCTTTGGGCGTTTGGTATGTTTTGACCGATACAGGCGATGGCGTGTTACGGGATGAGGCCGGTAAAAGTGTAGGTACGGTGTCGTCTGCGACAGGCAGTGTATTGCTTAATCTACCGTCTCTTCCGGATGTTGGCAGCCGCTTAGTGTTCCAATGGGGAGACTCCTCTGGTTTTACGTCTTTTGATGGCGGAAAGACAGGGGGAAATAATCTGCCCAAGGCGGCAAACGGGGAGTGTACTTATTCCCTGGGGCATTCGATTAAGCCGGGAACGCTGGTGCTTACTTGGCAAAATAACGGTAAAAAAAGCGCACGAGATGATGGAGCAGGAAAATTAACGGGTGATGCAACTGGCAACGTGGATTATTTGAACGGCACGATTAAATTGCCGGCTTATATTGACTCTACTTCAGTTGATTATGTTTGTGATGAGCCTGATCGCATTCAAGTTGGCCTTGCTGATGGTCTTGGGTTGACCGCAGAGGAAAAAGGAGAGGTGTGGAATATCACACTAGGTACGGCAGTACCGGATTGGCGCACTGTTTCTTTAACGGCTTTGGGAAGCTTTGAAGAATATACAAGTACAACTGTTTCAAACAGTTATTCTGGTTATGCGACAGCATTGAGATAGGATAAGTAATGGGGATCAAAACTGGTTCAGGCGGTTTTAAAATTGTATTGTCCGCCAACCCTGCGAAAAATGGCGAGTTCACAATCGGCGGTCGAAAAGTCGAGGGCGTAAGTGCTGTAGGCTCGACAATGATCGTACCTAAAACGGTGTTACAGGTTGCCGGTCAGGAAAGACGGATAGTCGAAGGAAATATTTTGGGTACAAAATATAAGTACCTAGAATTGCTTGAGACCAAAACAATAAACCGTTATGGAAAAATAGTCAGTTGGTATGCGGATTACCTGACTAGTGATCCAGCTTCAATAAAAAAACGTCGAGGCAGCTTGAACGGCGGCTTGTTATTTAATGTTTTGAGCGACTTTGATCAAGGAAGCGTCTGTGTTTTTGATACCTGGTCATTTCATGACGGCGAGACAGAGATCGTTGAACGAGGCGGTACGCTTTATAAGAATTGGAATGCAGTACAAGGTTCGGGCGATGCAGTCGGTACGTTGACTACTGACGGTAAAGTCATTATCAATGACCGTAATATTGCCTTCCTGAATCTTAAAATTACAGGCGGTATCGTACGTCAGCCACAGATCAAGGGTTATGGTTATGCAGGCCGCACACCTGCCGCGCCGGTCAAGCCTGAAAGCTTTACCGTTTACGCAGGCAATGGCGAAATTGTCGGCAGAAGCAACGCCGCTGGGGAAATTACCGGCGGCATTACAGGCAAAATCGACTACGAGACAGGCTTTTATGAAATCAAGCGCGATGAGGGTTTTTACCCCGAAGATTTACGCTACAACGCCGTAACACAAGACAACCTGCCTTTGGATTCGTCGATTATCGGCATTGATGCCGTACGCCTACCTGCCGACGGACGCGTCCCCGTCTTCCGCAAGGGCGATATGATCGTGATTTCCAACCGCCTAAAGCAGGATTTGGGCAGCGCGTTTACCGCCGCTCAAAAAATCACACTCAACCGTCAAAATATCGACCGCCTCTGCTTGGTCGACAGCAAGGGCAAGCACGTCCTCGCCGAGAAATACACGGCAGACCTCAAGGCGGGCAGCATTACTTTTGCCGCGCCGTTGGACTTGTCGCAATATACCCTGCCGCTGACTGCCGTTTGCGCGTGGGAAGAAGAAAACCGTGTGACCGGCGTCGATATTTCAGGCCGTCTGAAACTCCAGTTTGCGATTGGGCGCAACTATCCGAAGGAGCATACATTTGTGTCCTCCGCCCTGATCGGCGGCGATTTGCTGGTGCGCGCTACCGAGCCGTTTTCGCAACAGGCATGGGACAATGTGTGGAGTGACGCGCAACGCGGGGAGCCTATTTTGGCGCGTACCAATGTCAAAGACTACCCGATTAAATTGGCCAGTAATGGCGCGATTACCGAGCGCTGGCTGATTAAATTCGTTACTGCAACCCAATTTGAGCTTTACGGCGAGCGGCTGGGCTTGGTCGCAAAAAGCGATACCTTGAGCGATCTTGCGCCGACCAATCCTGCGACCGGCAAGCCGTATTTCACGCTCAAGGCGGCCTCATTCGGCGGCGGCTGGTCGGTACAGAACTGTATCCGCTTCAACACCTACGGCACGCCGTTGCCCGTTTGGATTTTGCGCAGTGTCCAGCCTTCGCCGGACAAGCAAAACGGTCGCGATGGTTTTACCGCGTGTTTGCGCGGTAATACAGTGGCCGAATAAAAGATAAGGCCGTCTGAATAGTGCTTTCAGACGGCCTTTAAGTAAAATGGTTAATTAATTTGCATTTATACCTTTTATCTGTAAAATCGACCTTTTAATCTTTATTCAAATAGTGAAAGGAAGCGAGAAAATGGGGAAAGGCATGAAAATCCTGATGGTGGTTGTGGCAATATTAATGGCAGCCGCTGTTAGTCGGGCTTATATGAATAATCAGAAAAAGAGATGATTAAGAAAGAGTATGAAGCAAAGATTGCAGCAGAAAATGAAGCGAAGCGGCAAGAGGAGGTGAAAAAAGAGATGCTGCGATTGAAATCAGAAAAGGAAGAGGCCGAATTATTGGAGCGTGCAAAAGAGGCTGTTAGAAATATGATGAAAGACCCTGATTCTGTGAAATTTAAAGATTTGATTGCAGGTCAAGTCAGCAAGGATAAGAAAAAGCATGTGTGCGGCATGGTCAATAGTAAAAATTCAATGGGTGGTTATGTCGGTTACAAAGGATTTGTTTATATTGATGGCGAGAAATATGCGGTTCTTCAGGAGGACAGTATTGGCAATGAGGTTTTTGAGATGGCCTGTAATAAAAAATAAGCGAATCATCGCTCTGAGTGCAACTATGCCAAGCCCCGATTTTCGGGGCTTTTGTTTTAATGGGGTTTTAAATCATTGAAGTAAAAAGAAAGGCCGTCTGAAATGTTTGATACGCAACGTGTGCCGGTAAAGGTTTACCGCTGGGATGACGAGGGTGCGCTGCAGGTTGAGTCGGCGGCAGGCAGCATTAAAACGATTTTAAAAGCCTGCCTGGTTACCGGTTACGGCGAGGGTAATAAACGCAAGGACGGGCTGGGCTGGGAAATGGCGTTTGAAAAGACGCAAGAAGCCTGCTTCCGCAGCACGCACCCGAAGGCAACAAAGTGGTGGCTTGGGGTGGATGACTCAAAATATGGAGACCGTGCAAGATACGTTGATTTATGCGGTCTTTTGGAGCCGACATCGGCAAAGGCGGGGAAAGTCAAACAAAAGGTTAACAACAGCAGTGGATTTCACAATTTCATTTACAAAAAAAAAAAACGACAACAGTCTGGATAAGATTCAATGGGTTGTGGTTGGAAATGAGCGCGCATTTACTTTAATTATTTTATGGCGGGATTATTGCTCGTTTTTTATTTTTGGCAACTTCTCCAGTCTCGCCGTGGCTGACGCCGCGAATACTCTGCTTGGATATGTGTCAGATGTGGATGAGAATTTTATTTATGGCACTGGCAGTGAAGTTGTTATTTTTGTGGTGCCGATGCGTGATTATAAGGGAGATATTGTTTCTACTCTAAAATTTAGCAGCAAAGCAGGTGCTAATTATGGTAGTTATCCTAATCCTATTACAGGTGGTTTCATAGCGGATGATATTTATCTAATAGAAGAAATCGGTAATGGCAGATATGCGCTTCGCGGATTGTTCCCCGGATTTATGCAAATTGGCGAAACCATGCCCGCAGCAGGCGTTATTCCGATGGGAACGGTTTACGACAATTTAGACGATAGCGAAGACAGATTTATGTATATCAATACAATTGGCCATGGCTCTTTTTTAGTAAACCTCACGGCCTGGGAGCTGTAAGCCATGCCGAATTATGTTTTCCGCAGCCGTCTTGCCGTTAAACGCGGCAAGCTGCGCGGCAAAGTCGTCAACCGGATTGCGCGAAGCCGTGCTGTCAAGTCACCGCATTGGAAATACGGCGGCCACGGCTATATTGCCGGCGAAGGTACGGGCATTGTTACGGTGGGCGGTCAGCCTGCTTCGCGCCGTATTTACCTGTTTTCCCGGCCTAATATGTACTGTATCGCCGATACTTGGAGCACGGAAGACGGCAGCTACCGCTTTGACCGGCTCAAGGAAGACGAGGAGTATTTGATGGTGGCGACGGATTATAAAAAGCAATACGAGCCTGTTTCTTATGATTTTATTAAGCCTTATGTCGAGCGTGACGGCGGCGGTTGAGGCTGTCTGAAATGTCCGAAGACAAAATTTATGCTGATTCGGCGCGTATCCCTTTGCCTTTCGGCTTGGCGATTGGCTCCCGTCCGTCGTCCAGGCTCTTGCCGTTGGCGTTCAGACGGCCTTTGCGCCATATTGAGGATGGCGGCGAGATTGTTCCTGATACGCCGCCCAAGCCTAATCCGTACCGCCCTCCGGATGGTTATGCGACTGTTTCGGGGGCGTGGGGCTTTGTGCAGCAGGCGGTGTCAACGCAGGCGGTGTGCGCGGCCGGTCGTTATGATTTGGGCGGCATGGCTGCGCAAGTGTCGGGGATAACGGCGGAGGCTGTCGGGGAGGCGGTTTGTTTTCAGACGGCCTTTTCGGATATGCCTGAATTGGAAAGCTGCCTGCGTGAAACGGTCGGCTTGTCTGACGGGGTTGCCGGGTGTATGCAGGCGGTGCAGGTCGGAATGGATGGTCTGGATGGCTGTCTGCATGATGCTTTCCCCGATGATTTGTTCTTAAGCGGCTGTAATGCGGACCGATCATCGGCAAGTCTTGGCGAGGCTTTGGCGGCGTGTTCGGAGAGTGTGTTTTCCGATGACGCGCCGGTTGGCGATTGTTTGGTATCGGAGGTGCGTGAGGCGGCGGTATTGGCACGCTGTGCACATCCGCAAAGCCTTCCTGCTTTGGTTGTTCCTTGCGAGTATTATGAGATTCCGGTTGAGCCGGAGCCTGTGCCTGAGACTTATGTTTGCGGTATCCGCCCGCCTTCAAACCGGCTGAACCTGCGCTTTTACCGCAAAAAGATTGCGCACGATGCCCGCCATATTCCGCTGCCGTTTGCTTGTTTTGATACGGTAAGCACTCCTGTTTTAGACGGATATATCATGCAAAATATTATTAAGGCTACGGTTGACGGCCAACCGATCGGACTGTTTTCTGCGTCCTTTACGACGGACACTGCCGGTTATTGCTGGCAAGGCAGTTTGACGGTTTCACCCGATGATTTTGCCAAGATTAATCCTGATGTCCGCCCGAAAGGCCGGGAAGCCGAAATCGAGGTGCAAATCAATGCGGATACTTTGTCATCATCGCCGAAGATTACAGCGACAACCGCCGCTTCGGGCAAAAGAGCTATACGGTAACCGGCCGCAGTGTTACCGCCCGTTTGGGCGCGGACTATGCACCTAAAGGCCGCGGTACATACCGCAATCCGATTTATGCGCAACAAATCGCAACGGAGGTTTTACGCCCGATAGGTGTGGATTTGGACGGCTGGACGATGGTTGATTGGTTGATTCCAGGAGATGTGTATTCGTTGACCGATAAAACGCCGATTGCTGTTTTACAAGAGCTGGCTTAAGCCGCCGGGGGATTTGTGGAGAGCGCCCGCGCCCGACCTGTTGTCCGGTTTAAGCCTAAATGGAAAAAGGCTTCTTGGGAGGTTTCCAATGCGCCTGCCGATGTCAGTGTCCCTGTCAGCGTGATTTTCAGCATCAGCGGCCAGCGCAATGTATCGGAGCGTGCCAACGGGGTTTATGTTTGGCCGAGCCATAACAAGGGCAAGGGTGCGGATGTGTACCGCAACGGCAGTAACCGCGAGCCGCGTGCCTCCGCGCTGACAAATGCGCTTTATACCGACCAGCCCGTATTGCTCGCCGCCGGTATTGCCGCTTTAAGCGAGACGGGTGTTCATAAGCGCGAAACGGTGTCTTTACCGGTATCGGATAAGTACGCCATTCCTATGGCGAATTTAGGCGAGATTTGGCAAATCAATGAGCCTTCGGGGAGCTGGCAAGGCGTGGTGGTTGGTGTGTCGGTCGAGGTTAAAATCGAAAACGACACGCCTGTCGTTACTCAAAATGTAACGATAGACCGCTATTTTGACGAGTGATTAAAGCTGGTTTAAAGATGCTTTAAAGGCCGTCTGAAAGCCATGTTCAGACGGCCTTTTATCTTTTTGTTGAGGATAACAAAATGACTAATCTGTATCAAAACCTGACGGCACTGCTCAACCGCGAACAGCGCGGCATCGCCAAAATAACGGGCGATTTGGGCGGCGGCTCATGGGCGGCGCAAACGCAAAGCGGCGGCAATCTTGTTTTAAGCGGACAAGCCGCTTTAAATCAGCGCGTGTTTTATGATGTCTTGAGCAACCGTATCCTTGGGCAGGCTCCCGATACTACTGTTTTAGAGCTTGGCGTATAAGGCTAAGTGCAGTACAGCCAGGCGTTGCGTTTGTATAACGTCTTAAAATAATTATTATTATTTTGAGGAGGTTTTATGCGAACTGAAGTATTGGGTGTCGGTATTGGTGATATTTTAAAATTTGAAGCCACTACCTTGACGCGTGTGAAGGTAAAAGTGTCTGAGGGTACGCGTGCCGGTGATTGGGTCAATTTCTCTTTGCGTGACAATAAATTAGTCGCGTTAACCGATGAGCAGGACGGCTACGCTTTGGTACAGCCGCACAACTGTATTATTGACCTGCGTTATTGCGCCAAACCTGAAAATATTTCTGATACCTTGCAGCAAGGCGACCGATTCGGCATTCAATATATTGGCGCACCGGTCGAGCATGAGCGTCATACCGTTATGCCGTCCGGCCCTGTTGTTCCTCCGAAAGAGGCGGAACGCCCAGTAGCTCCTCCTTCCCCCCCTTCCGCATTGAAACGTAGCCTCAATTTCTTCGGCGACTCCACCAATGCTCGTATCGGCGGTCAGGCTGTGAGTGTTGCCGCTGCTGAAAATCTGCCGGTTGTAAACAACGCACAGGGCGGAAGCCTGGCTGCGTATGCCTTGATGTCGATGAACGGCAGTCCGGTGGAAGTTACTTTTAAAGTTGATACTATTCCGGCAAAAGCGAATGGCGTGATGGTTGATGGTGAGTTGATTTACGGCGAAGGCGTTACGCCTTTCAGTATGCACTCTACCGTCGTTATTATTGGCGATGACATCGAAGCGGTCATGACCGGTCAAACCGCCAATATTAAAGTTATTCCGCGCGATAGCCAGGCTCATAGCGTTGTTCCGGGTAAAAAATATCCTGTACGACTGAAAAACAGCGGCGGTGTCGATGGTATTTGTGTGTTGGCAACGGCCAAGAATGATATTAACGGCGCAAATATCGGTAACTGGCAGACGGTTTTGGAGCGTGTGAAAATGTATGTAGAAAAGTGCATTAACCAAGTCCAGCCGAAAGAATCACCGCGTTATATTGTCCTGACTGTATGGGCTGATAATAAGCCGGGTTGGGCCAAAGAAAACCACCCATACCGACATCAGCTCAAGGATCAATTTAATAATTGGCTCAAGTCTAAATATGGCAATAATGTCTTTGATATTGAGCAATATATTTTATCTGATCAGATTTGGACAGATAGCGGCCTCACGCCGAACGAGGCGGATAAAAAAGCACAAACAGATGGCGTAATGCCGTTGTCCCTCTCGCAGGACGGCGGTGCTCATCTGCTTCCGGCGGTTGAGGCTAAAGTCGCCGAACGTATCATCGCAAAAGCCAAAGAGTTGCGATATTTGTAGGCAAATATAAATAAAAGGCCGTCTGAATAAGGCGGCCTTGGGGAGGATTTTAAATATAAGTGGGACGGCGACGTAACAGTGCGGCAACACTGTTACGCCAGCCAAGCAGAGCATACCTGCATTGACTTCTAAGGCCGCCTTAGTCTCTAGAGGTGGATGCAAATGCAAATCTATCGTGAATTACGCTGTAAGTTTTGTGGGAAATTGCTGGCAAAAGGCAGCGGCTGTGTGCAAATAAAATGCGCTCGTTGTAAAAATATCAATTCTTTCAGCTAATTAATAAATCAAAAGAATGCCTTTGAGCATCATATTTAATCTGATTTAGAGCATCGCGAATGCCATAATTTAGGAGTATATATGATGCAAAAAATGCAACAGACATTACCTATTATCCCCTGGATGGGTGGCAAACGTCGTTTGGCAAAACATCTTTTGCCCATGTTCCCCGAGCATTCTTGTTATGTTGAATTGTTTTCCGGTGGCGCAGCGTTGTTCTTTATGCGCCCGATTCCTGCAAAAGTTGAGGTACTCAACGACATCAACGGGCAGCTCATCAATCTCTATCGTGTGGTACAACACCATTTCGACGAGTTCGTCCGTCAGTTCGAGTGGACGCTGACCAGCCGCGAGACATTCGCCTGCCTGCAAAACACGCCGCCCGAATGCATGACAGATATTCAACGCGCCGCTCGCTTCTTCTACCTTCAGCACAACGCCTTCGGCGGCAAAACCGTCCAGCAGCATTTCGGGACAGCTACCACGTCAAAAGCATGGGATGCATCTCAGATTGAGGTTAAATTAAAGGCTGCTAAAGACCGTTTAAAAGGTGTTTATATAGAGAATGAATCGTGGGATCGTTGCTTCAATCGATATGACCGTGAGCACACCTTCTTCTACGCAGACCCACCATATTGGCAGACCGCAGGCTATGACCAATCATTTGGCTGGGAGCAGTATGAATTACTGGCCAAGGTAATGGCAGAGAGTAAGGGTAAGGTCATGCTATCCATTAATGACCACCCTGATATCAGGGAATTGTTTAAAGATTTCCGTATCACTCAACTTGAATTGGCTTATACGGTCGGAAGAAATAAAACTGGTAAAGCCAGTGGAGAATTGGTCGTATGTAATTGGTAAAATAAAAAGCGACGGTAGCGTCGCTTTCTTATTTCTTATCATCCGATATAGTGCAAAAGCTGTCGAAACTTTCGCGAAGCCTAGAGTGCAAAAGTTACTGCAACAAAGTGCAAAAGTCGGCGGCGGCTTACATTAGGAGGCGAATCATGTTAATGTTGAAAAATTTAGGTTCCGCACTGGCGGCGGTTGTCGTATTGAGCTTGGGTACTTATTCTACCGAAGCGGCGGCCAAACCGCATGGCCATCATGTGAGCAAACACCAGCAGGCGAAGAAAAACAAATTGCATCCTGCTTGCAAGAGATACCTTGAGCGCCGTGCTGCTTGGTATCGCTATAAAGGCAACAAGGCCGAGTTAAGGGAAAACCGAAAAGCGGCAAAAGCGTTCCGCGGTTTGCCTTATGCCGAGCAAAAAATCCGATGCCAAGCCGCTTATCAGGCATTTGATGATTTTGATCACGGCAAATTCCGTCGCCGTTAATCGGCTGATTTAAACAGAGGCCGTCTGAATGTTTCAGACGGCCTTTGATATTTATTTCTCAACAATGATTTTGTTTCGGCTTGAGGCTCGTATTGGGTGGATTCATCACCGTAATACAATACGCCCAGCTTGATGGGGATGCGGCCTTGCGATTTGCGGTGGGCATTGGAGTCGCGCAGGGAGTAGGCGCAACCGCAGTATTCTTGTTGGTAGAAATGCTCGCGCTTGCTGATTTCAATCATGCGTGCGCTGCCACCGCCTTTGCGCCAGTTGAAATCCCAATAAACCAAGTCATCGTACGGCTCGGCAGCGCGATGGCCGCAGCCGTTGATCTGTTTCATGTCTTTCCAGCGTGAAATGCCCAGTGAGCTGGTGAAAACATGGAAGCCGTTTTCATGGGCGTATTGGGCCGCTTTTTCAAAACGCATATCGAAACACATGGTGCAGCGGATACCGCGTTCGGGTTCAAATTCCATGCCTTTGGCTTTGGCGAACCATTCTTTGCGGTCGTTTTCGTAGTCGTCGTCTTTATCGACAAAAGGGATGCCGAATTTGTCCGCAAAGCGCATGTTTTCTTCTTTGCGCAACATATATTCTTTGTGCGGATGGATATTGGGGTTGTAAAAATAAATGGTGTAGTCGATACCGCTGGCAAGCATGGCTTCCATCACTTCGCCAGAACATGGGGCGCAGCAGGAATGCAGCAGGACTTTCTTATGGCCGCCCGGCGGAACGAGGATGGGGCGGTCAATATTGGTAACGATGGGAGTGTTTAATTCGGTCATGGTTGGATTCTATTTATTGTTAAGTGTTTCGGACGGCCTTGGGTATCGAGGCCGTCTGAAATATAAGATGGAGCAGATATTTTAACAGAGCTGCACTTTATGGAACAGTTTGCTACTGCTTTTTCTTTTCGTTCAATGGCTTGAACTCTTGCGCATCCGGAGGCGGGGCTGAGAAGATGGTGTCTGGATTGGGGTGTGCCGCAAATTCTGCCAGCAGGTTGCGATAGTCCAGCGACTGTTTCATCAGTTCGGCGGCGGCAGTGCGCAGGTTGTCCACGTCTTCCGGCGGCAGATAGAAACTGGTCGGGATATTCAACACCTTGTCCCTCAGCTGGGATGGCGGAAGGTCTTTGAGATTCAGGCTGACGAAAGAGAAATAGATGTCTTCGTTCTGCTTGTCTTTGTTCCATTGGTCGACAAAAGCCCTGAAGCGGCGCAAAGACTCTTGCGAATGTTGGTCGATCGGGATATTCACGATGGCGGAAACGACATCGCGGAAACCGGGTACGGCCGCGCTTTTATCCAAATCGCTGCTGACTTCGTTTTGGGCATTGACGTTGATGACGACAATATGGCGGATTTTGTTTTGTTTGATTTTATGCGTCAGGAGTTTTTCCGGATACATTTCCGTCATGTCCAAAAGGCTGCGCATACCCAGATTGTCGGTCAAGCCGCCGTCGATAAGGTGGATGTAGGGACGGTTTTTGCTGTCGCTGTATTTTTGGAAACGCTCGAGAAATTCTTTTCGGGTTTGCAGTTGTTTTTTACCGGCTTCGCTGTCGGAGACAATTTGCAGCGGCGGCGTGTATTGGCAATGACCGCCGTTGTTATTGAGCGTAATCGGTGCAAACACCATAGGCACGGAGCTTGAAGCGGCAACGGCGCGGGCAAGTCGCAAGTCGGCCAAGTCGATACACATCGGGTCGAAATATTCCTGCGTGAAATTAAAACGCTCGCCTATGCCCATATCGGTGGCGGAAATGATGGCAAACGGGCCTTTGGCATTTTTTTCTAAATCACGGAAAGTGGTTTTGCCGAAAAGGTAGTTTTCAAATTGCTCCTGTAACAGATCGCCGCGTCCGTATTCAGGCGAGGCCAGTCGGGGCAGGTTGGACATGGAAAAGGCTTGTTTGACGACTTGGCGTTGGAAGTTTTGGTGGAGGAAACGTTTATAAAACAAGGGAATGGTTTCTTCGCCCTTGAGTGCAAAGTACGCCGCCAAAACCGAGCCGCCGGATACGCCGACCACCACATCGACATTCGACATCAAAGACTGTTTTTTACCGCCGATGGTAACCTGTTGCTTATGAAGCTGCTCCAACACGCCATAACCCAAAGCCGCTGCGCGCGTACCGCCACCGGAGAACATCAACACAATAAGCGTATCGTCTTCGTCGTGGTGTTGAAGCCGGCTGGTTTCAAAGCGGTAGCCGCGTTGCAGGTCGACCGTATCAATACCGGCAACAGGCTGATATTTCACCAGCGAGCAGGCGGATAATAGGGCTGCGGAGAGTAGGGAAAGAGCGGATTTAAAAGGGAATTTCGGCATAAACACAGGAAAGTCGGTTGTTCATTCAAAACGGATTATAAAGGTTTTTAGACGGCCTTTATAGAAGGCGGATTTTCAGACGGCCTTTTTGCGTCGATTTTCCGTTATAATCGACACAATCTTTATCTTTCCAAACCCTTATGGCGCAACCAAACCGCATCAACCACGAACCTATCTTTCTGCTTGCTTCCGCCCCGTGGCGCGAGAGCAGCTTGTGGGTGGAGGCTTTCAGCCGCCGTTATGGTCGGGTGGCTTTGTTGGCCAGAAGTGCGCGCAAACGGCAGAGCGAATTGCGCGGCGTGTTGGTGCCGTTTGTACCGGTGAGTGCGTCTTGGTATGGCTCGCAAGAGTTGAAGACCCTGCATCGCGCCGAATGGATAGGCGGTTGGCCGCAGCCGCAGGGCAGGGCTTTGTTCAGTGGATTGTATGTGAACGAGTTGATGCTGAAGTTGACCGTCCGCGAAGACCCGTTGCCCGAGCTTTACGATGTTTTGGCGGAAACCATGAAAATCATTTGTTGCGAGGCCAACCACATTGCCGCTTTACGCCGTTTTGAATGGACGCTGCTGACACGCTTGGGCTTTGCCCCCGATTTGTTCCATGACGGCAACGGCAATGAAATCAACGGCGAAGAAACTTATTGGCTCACACCGGAAGAGGCTGTGGTTTCCCTGGCCGAGGCTGACCGTTTTCACACGCTCAATAAGGGCGTGGCCGTATTGGGCGCGACGTTAATCGATTTAAGGGAAGGCGGTTTCGTTCATCCAGAAAGTCTGGGGCAGGCTTTGAAAGTGACACGGCTTTGATTGATAACCTTCTGCCCGAGGGCATCAAGTCTCGGCAGGTTTTGCAACAGTTGCAACAGTTTGGCTTGGGCAGTTGAATTTTTTCAGACGGCCTTTGATAGGTAATAACTCAGGCCGTCTGAAACCTTAAAGAAAGGACATTATTATGTTGTTAGGCGTAAACATCGACCATATTGCCACCGTCCGCAATGCGCGCGGTACGATTTATCCCAGCCCTGTCGAAGCGGCGCTGATTGCGGAAACCCACGGCGCTGATTTGATTACCATGCATTTACGTGAGGACCGCCGCCATATTAAAGATGCGGACGTGTTCGCCGTTAAAAACGCCATCCGCACGCGCCTGAATTTGGAAATGGCGCTGACGGAAGAAATGCTGGAAAACGCGCTCAACGTCATGCCGGAAGATGTGTGCCTCGTGCCTGAAAAACGTCAAGAAGTGACCACAGAAGGCGGTTTGGATGTATTGGCGCAACAGGATAAAGTGGCCGAGTTCACTAAAATTCTGACCGACGCAGGCATCCGCGTCTCCTTGTTTATCGATGCCGACAACGCACAAATCCAAGCCGCTTATGATGTCGGCGCGCCCGTTATCGAATTGCACACCGGCGCATATGCCGATGCACACAGCCACGCCGAGCAAATGAAACAATTCGAGCGTATTCAAAACGGCGCGCATTACGCCAGCGATTTGGGTTTGGTCGTCAACGCCGGACACGGCCTGACCATTCACAACGTTACGCCGATCGCTCAAATTCTCGCTATCCGCGAGCTGAACATCGGCCATTCGCTGATTTCCCAAGCACTCTTCCTCGGCCTGCCTGAAGCTGTCCGCCAGATGAAGGAAGTCATGTTCAGAGCCAGAATGTTGCCTTAACGGCATCAGCCATACAGGCTAAAGCGGTTTGCTTTGGCCGGTATTCACACTTTCAGACGGCCTGACTATTTAAACAAGGAGCAGACCCATGATTTACGGAATCGGTACAGACATTGTTTCCCTCAAACGCATTATCCGCCTGAACAAAAAATTCGGACTGGCATTTGCGCAACGCATTCTCAGCCCGGAAGAGCTGTTGGAATTTCCGCAGGCAGGCAAACCGGTCAACTATCTTGCCAAACGCTTTGCCGCCAAAGAGGCTTTTGCCAAAGCCGTCGGTACGGGCATACGCGGCGTAGTCTCTTTCCGTAATATCGGTGTCGGACATGATGCATTGGGCAAACCTGAATTGTTTTTTGCACCGGCTTTGACCAAATGGCTGGAGGAGCAGGGTATCCGCAGCTGTCATCTCAGTATGAGCGATGAAGAGGATACCGTTATGGCTTTTGTCATTGCGGAAAAATAAGGCCGGATTTAAGTAGTCTGAAATAGAAAATCCTTTTCAGACGGCCTGAAGGGTTAGGTATTTGTTGAAGGTCGGGCGTATAGGCCCGACATCGTTTTTCTACGCATAAATCGGCAGGTGTCACCGCCCGCCGCATATAAGAATAAGCTCATGATGACTGAAGACACACGTCCATTGGTGCAAGTGGTTGCCGGAATTTTGCTCGACCAAAACGGCCGCTACCTGCTCAGTTCCCGTCCAGAGGGCAAGCCGTATGCCGGCTATTGGGAATTTGCCGGCGGCAAGGTTGAGGCAGGTGAAAGCGATTTTCAAGCCTTACAGCGCGAGTTTGAAGAAGAACTCGGCATCCGTATCCTTGCCGCTACGCCGTGGCTGACCAAAGTCCATTCCTACGAACACGCACATGTACGCCTGCATTTTTTATGGGTGGAAGCCGACCAATGGACAGGCGAAATCCAATCGAGGGAAGGGCAGAAATGGGCATGGCAAAAGGCAGGGGATTTTACCGTTGCTCCGATGTTGCCTGCCAATAGCGCATTATTACGCTCCCTATCCATTCCTCGCCAGCTTCAAGGCCGTCTGAAAAGCGGCTTGAGCGGTCAAAACAGCATGGGCGAATATTATGTTGCGCCGTATCTGTCGGCTCAGCATCAAACCGCCTCTGCCGTATTGCTGGATTTTGCCGATTGGCAACAAGGCAAGCCGATAGAAGCGCTCAGCGTGTGGTCAGTCGTTGAAAACGCCGAACAATGGTTGCAAGTGCAAAATGCGGATGCTGTCGTATGGAAAGTAGCGAATGAAGCGGCAGCCAAGCAAGTTGTCGATATTTGGCGCAAGGCGTGGCTATGCCGCTGATTGCAGCAGCTCCGGAAAGCATGGTTTCCATTTATCGCGAACAGTGGCAGAGCATGGGTGCGCATGCCGTTTTGACCGATAATGACATTGAGGCCGTCTGAAATGAGTAAAAATCAAAAACTACTGATTGCCGCTGTTTTACTGATTGTGTTTGCGGCGGCCAAACTGCTGCTCCTGGATTGGTGGCAGCGGCAACAGTCAAAAGCGAATGTAGTCGAATGTAGTCTAACACAAGGCTGTGTCCTGCCTGACGGTTCAAAAGTGCGTGCGACCTCCATCAATACACACGAACCTTTCGATATTGTAGTAGAAAATGTGCCGAAGAATACGGGCGCGGTCAGTATCAGTTTCAGTATGAAAAACATGGACATGGGCTTCAACCGCTACAATCTGACGCAACAATCGCCGCAAAGTTGGCAGGCTGTGCAAGTCCGCTTGCCGTTTTGCGTCGAAGGCCGCCATGATTACACTGCCGACATTACTATTGGCAAACAGACTTTTCAGACGGCATTTAGTGCAGAGTAGTCATCATGCAAAGGCCGTCTGAAAATTTAAAGGCAAAAATTTTAATTTTTTCAGACGGCGTATTTAAAAGTTCTTTATAAATGAATCAATTATAAATTATTTTTAGATAGATTGTTTACAATCATTCTGACTATCAGTCAAAAGTACAAAACGGACAGAAGCTAGGCTACATAAGGATTTGATGTGGTATAGCCTGTCCGTTTTTTACATTTGTTGCAAAAAAATCGTTTATTAATAACTGAATTTTTTATAATTTTTTTGAAAAAAGTGTTTGACAAGACCGGTTTTATTTTTTAAATTTGTTTCCATAAATAAAAACTACATCGCACTACAAAGGAACATCATCATGAATCTGTATCAAACCACTCTCTCTTGTTATAGATTTTCTCCCGTCTCTGCCGCTCCCGTCGCCGCCAGCTTATTGGCAGTCCCGACGGTCTGAAGGCTCTCAACCCGAATCCAGTTTCCGCATTCCTACAAACTTTTCGGGTTTTAAAATATCTGTATCCCCAGCAGCCATTCATATATTGATTAATAAAAATTAAAAAACGTACGCCTACGCTTCAGCCTTATTGTATGTATTGGTTTTGATAACTATTTGTATTTATTGATTTTAAATTTTTAGATGGTTGATGATTGAAATTTTACAGGCCGTCTGAAAACAGTTTTTTAGAACGATTGTTTCTTTTTAAACGGTTCGTTTTAAGTTGTGAAAAAACCGAGCCGTCCGATTAATACTGATAAAAAGTCTATAAAGGAGAAATATGATGAGCCAACACTCTGCCGGAGCACGTTTCCGCCAAGCCGTGAAAGAATCGAATCCTCTTGCCGTCGTCGGTTGCGTCAATGCTTACTTTGCACGATTGGCCACCCAAAGCGGTTTCAAAGCAATTTATCTGTCTGGCGGCGGCGTAGCAGCCTGCTCTTGCGGTATCCCTGATTTGGGCATTACCACAATGGAAGACGTGCTGATCGATGCGCGACGCATCACGGACAACGTGGATACGCCTTTGCTGGTGGACATCGATGTGGGTTGGGGCGGTGCATTCAATATTGCCCGTACCATTCGCAACTTTGAACGCGCTGGTGTTGCAGCGGTTCACATCGAAGATCAGGTAGCGCAAAAACGCTGCGGCCACCGTCCGAACAAAGCCATCGTTTCTAAAGATGAAATGGTCGACCGTATCAAAGCTGCCGTAGATGCGCGCATTGATGAGAACTTCGTGATTATGGCGCGTACCGATGCGCTGGCGGTAGAAGGTTTGGATGCCGCTATCGAACGCGCCCAGGCTTGTGTCGAAGCCGGTGCAGACATGATTTTCCCTGAAGCCATGACTGATTTGAAAATGTACCGCCAATTTGCAGATGCAGTGAAAGTGCCTGTATTGGCCAACATTACTGAGTTCGGCTCTACACCACTTTATACCCAAAGCGAGCTGGCTGAAAACGGCGTGTCGTTGGTGCTGTATCCGCTGTCATCGTTCCGTGCAGCAAGTAAAGCCGCTCTGAATGTTTATGAAGCGATTATGCGCGATGGCACTCAGGCCGCAGTGGTTGACACTATGCAAACCCGTGCCGAGCTGTACGAGCATCTGAACTATCATGCCTTCGAGCAAAAACTAGATAAATTGTTTCAAAAATAAGTAACCGCTTTCAGACGGCCTTTCAACAAATCCGCATCGGTCGTCTGAAAAAATAAAACCCATAAAATACAAAGGAGAAATACCATGACTGAAACTACTCAAACCCCGACTTTCAAACCTAAAAAATCCGTTGCGCTTTCTGGTGTTGCGGCCGGCAATACTGAATTGTGTACCGTTGGCCGTACCGGCAACGATTTGAGCTATCGCGGTTACGACATTCTGGACTTGGCACAAAAATGCGAGTTTGAAGAAGTCGCCTACCTGCTGATTCACGGCCATCTGCCCAACAAATTTGAGCTGGCCGCTTATAAAACCAAGCTCAAATCCATGCGCGGCCTGCCTATCCGTGTAATCAAAGTTTTGGAAAGTCTGCCTGCACATACCCATCCGATGGACGTGATGCGTACCGGCGTATCCATGCTGGGCTGCGTTCATCCTGAACGTGAAAGCCATCCGGAAAGCGAAGCGCGCGACATCGCCGACAAACTGATCGCCAGCCTCGGCAGCATCCTGCTGTACTGGTATCAATATTCGCACAACGGGAAACGCATTGAAGTTGAAAGCGACGAAGAGACCATCGGCGGTCATTTCCTGCACCTGTTGCACGGCAAACGTCCAAGCGAATCACACATCAAAGCCATGCACGTTTCACTGATTCTGTATGCAGAACACGAGTTCAACGCTTCTACCTTTACCGCCCGCGTGATTGCCGGTACAGGCTCTGATATGTACTCCTGCATTACCGGTGCAATCGGCGCGTTGAAAGGTCCGAAACACGGCGGCGCGAACGAGGTGGCTTACGATATTCAAAAACGTTACCGCAATGCCGACGAAGCTGAAGCCGACATCCGCGAACGCATCGGCCGCAAAGAAATCGTGATCGGTTTCGGTCATCCGGTGTACACCATTTCCGACCCGCGCAACGTTGTCATTAAAGAAGTGGCACGCGGTTTGAGCAAAGAAACCGGCGATATGCGCCTCTTTGACATTGCCGAACGCTTGGAAAGCGTGATGTGGGAAGAGAAAAAAATGTTCCCGAATCTGGACTGGTTCTCTGCCGTTTCCTACCAAAAATTGGGCGTACCGACCGCTATGTTCACACCGCTGTTCGTAATTTCCCGTACAACCGGTTGGGCGGCACACGTTCTCGAGCAACGCAAAGACGGCAAAATCATCCGTCCGAGCGCAAACTACACAGGCCCAGAAGATTTGGCATTCGTGGAGATTGAAGACCGCTAATACGCGTAACAGCAGGGTGGGCCGCCAGCCCGCCCTATCTCGAAATGCCGTTTGAAAACAATGAATAAATGATGTTTTCGTTTTTCGACGGCCTAGTGCAGTATGCGAGAGAGAGAGCCGGCCGTTTGGAAAACATGCTGCTCTGCTGTCGTCATTCCCATACAGGCAGAAATTCAAAAGGTGAAATGTTCTGCTGTAAAGAGTACTGAAAGTTTTAAGTTTGGATTTCCGTCTATACGGGAATGATGGTAGCGGAGCAGCAATTTTTTTTCATACCGCGAATAGATTTTAGATAACAAGCAATAAAACAGAATTTATGGTTTCAGACGGCCTTGCCTTACTGGAAAGGTTGTCTGAAATAAGTTTAAAAATTTAACCTAATAGAAGAAGATGTTCCTGTATTGGCGCAAGTAACAGGATAAGAAACATGGAAGATTTATACATAATACTCGCTTTGGGTTTGGTTGCAATGATTGCCGGATTTATCGATGCGATTGCGGGTGGGGGTGGTTTGATTACGCTGCCTGCACTCTTGTTGGCAGGTATTCCTCCCGTGTCGGCAATTGCCACCAACAAGCTGCAAGCAGCCGCTGCTACGTTTTCGGCTACGGTTTCTTTTGCACGCAAAGGTTTGATTGATTGGAAGAAAGGTCTCCCGATTGCGGCAGCATCGTTTGTAGGCGGCGTGGTCGGTGCATTATCGGTCAGCTTGGTTTCCAAAGATATTTTGCTGGCGGTCGTACCGGTTTTGTTGATATTTGTCGCGCTGTATTTTGTGTTTTCGCCTAAGCTCGACGGTAGTAAGGAAGGCAAAGCTAGAATGTCTTTTTTTCTATTCGGGCTGACGGTCGCACCGCTTTTAGGTTTTTACGACGGTGTGTTCGGACCAGGTGTCGGCTCATTTTTTCTGATTGCCTTTATTGTTTTGCTCGGCTGCAAGCTGTTGAACGCGATGTCTTACACCAAATTGGCGAACGTTGCCTGCAATCTTGGTTCGCTATCGGTATTCCTGCTACACGGTTCGATTATTTTCCCGATTGCGGCAACGATGGCGGTCGGTGCGTTCGTCGGTGCGAATTTAGGTGCAAGATTTGCCGTCCGCTTCGGTTCGAAGCTGATTAAGCCGCTACTGATTGTCATCAGTATCTCGATGGCTGTGAAATTGTTGATAGACGAGCGCAATCCGCTATATCAGATGATTGTTTCGATGTTTTAACCTTTTCAGACGACACCTTCAAAAACGTCGTCTGAAACCCCAAAACCAAAAAAATAATAGATTTAGGAGAACCGACATGACTGCCAACCAACGTTACCGCAAAGCTTTACCCGGTACGGATTTGGAATATTATGACGCGCGTCAGGCGTGTGAAGACATTAAACCAGGCTCTTACGACAAGCTGCCTTACACAAGCCGTATCTTGGCTGAGAACTTGGTCAACCGCGCAGACAAAGTCGACCTGCCTACGCTGCAAAGCTGGCTGGGTCAGCTGATTGAGGGAAAACAGGAAATCGACTTTCCTTGGTATCCGGCACGCGTGGTGTGTCACGATATTCTGGGTCAGACAGCGTTGGTGGATTTGGCAGGCCTGCGCGATGCGATTGCAGAAAAAGGCGGCGATCCTTCCAAAGTCAATCCTGTGGTACAAACCCAGCTCATCGTCGACCACTCTCTGGCCGTTGAATGCGGCGGCTACGATCCTGATGCCTTCCGCAAACCGCGAAATCGAAGACCGGCGCAACGAAGACCGTTTCCACTTCATCAACTGGACAAAAACCGCTTTTGAAAATGTGGACGTGATTCCGGCGGGCAACGGCATTATGCACCAAATCAACTTGGAAAAAATGTCACCGGTTGTCCAAGTCAAAAACGGTGTAGCGTTCCCTGATACCTGTGTCGGTACTGACTCACATACGCCGCACGTCGATTCATTGGGCGTGATTTCCGTAGGCGTGGGCGGTTTGGAAGCTGAAACCGTAATGTTGGGTCGTGCATCCATGATGCGTCTGCCTGATATTGTCGGCGTTGAGCTGACCGGCAAACGCCAGCCGGGCATTACTGCCACCGACATCGTGTTGGCACTGACCGAATTTTTGCGTAAAGAGCGCGTGGTTGGCGCATTTGTCGAATTCTTCGGCGAAGGTGCAAGAAGCCTGTCTATCGGCGACCGTGCCACCATTTCCAATATGACCCCTGAGTTCGGCGCAACTGCCGCGATGTTCGCTATTGATGAGCAAACCATTGATTATTTGAAACTGACCGGTCGTGACGATGAGCAGGTGAAATTGGTGGAAACCTACGCCAAAACCGCAGGCTTGTGGGCAGATGCCTTGAAAACCGCCGTTTATCCGCGCGTATTGAAATTTGATTTGAGCAGCGTAATGCGCAACATGGCAGGTCCAAGTAACCCGCATGCCCGTTTTGCAACCGCCGATTTGGCCAGCAAAGGCTTGGCAAAACCTTATGAAGAGCCTTCAGACGGCCAAATGCCTGACGGTGCAGTGATTATTGCCGCGATTACTTCGTGTACCAATACTTCCAATCCGCGCAACGTTGTCGCCGCCGCGCTGTTGGCACGCAATGCCAACCGCCTCGGCTTGCAACGCAAACTTTGGGTGAAATCTTCGTTTGCCCCGGGTTCAAAAGTAGCCGAAATCTATTTGAAAGAAGCAGGCTTGCTGCCTGAAATGGAAAAACTCGGCTTCGGTATCGTTGCCTTCGCATGTACCACCTGTAACGGCATGAGCGGCGCGCTGGATCCGAAAATCCAGCAGGAAATCATCGACCGCGATTTGTACGCTACCGCCGTATTGTCAGGCAACCGAAACTTCGACGGCCGTATCCATCCATATGCGAAACAGGCTTTCCTCGCTTCGCCTCCGTTGGTCGTTGCCTACGCGCTGGCAGGCAGTATTCGTTTTGATATTGAAAACGACGTACTCGGCGTTGCAGACGGCAAAGAAATCCGCCTGAAAGATATTTGGCCTACCGACGAAGAAATCGATGCCATCGTTGCCGAATATGTGAAACCGCAACAATTCCGCGACGTTTATATCCCGATGTTCGACACCGGCACAGCGCAAAAAGCACCAAGCCCGCTGTACGACTGGCGTCCTATGTCCACCTATATCCGCCGCCCACCTTACTGGGAAGGCGCACTGGCAGGGGAACGCACATTGAGCGGTATGCGTCCGCTGGCGATTTTGCCCGACAACATCACCACCGACCACCTCTCACCGTCCAATGCGATTTTGGCCAGCAGTGCCGCAGGCGAATATTTGGCGAAAATGGGTTTGCCTGAAGAAGACTTCAACTCTTACGCAACCCACCGCGGCGACCACTTGACTGCCCAACGCGCAACCTTCGCCAATCCGAAACTGTTTAACGAAATGGTGAGAAACGAAGACGGCAGCGTACGCCAAGGTTCGCTGGCACGCGTTGAACCTGAAGGTCAAGTAATGCGTATGTGGGAAGCCATCGAAACCTATATGAACCGTAAACAGCCGCTCATCATCATTGCCGGTGCGGACTACGGTCAAGGCTCAAGCCGCGACTGGGCTGCAAAAGGTGTACGCCTCGCCGGTGTGGAAGCGATTGTTGCCGAAGGCTTCGAGCGTATCCACCGCACCAACTTGATCGGTATGGGTGTATTGCCGCTGCAGTTCAAACCGGGTACCAACCGCCACACCCTGCAACTGGACGGTACGGAAACCTACGACGTTGTCGGCGAACGCAGACCGCGCTGCGACCTAACCCTCGTGATTCACCGTAAAAACGGCGAAACCGTCGAAGTTCCGGTTACCTGCCGCCTCGATACCGCAGAAGAAGTGTTGGTATATGAAGCCGGTGGCGTATTGCAACGTTTCGCACAAGACTTCTTAGAAGGAAATGCAGCGTAAGGTAAATCGGGTATCGTCAAAATGTCCGGGCTACGCTCAAAAAGGTTTTCAGACGGCCTCGAATGTTTGAGGGGTCGTCTGAAAAAACCATACTAAAAATACAAAGGAGAATTCGAAATGCCGCAAATTAAAATTCCAGCCGTTTACTACCGCGGCGGTACATCTAAAGGCATTTTCTTCAAACGTACCGATCTGCCGGCAGCTGCGCAGGAAGCAGGCGAGGCACGCGACAAAATCCTCTTGCGCGTACTCGGCAGCCCCGACCCTTACGGTAAACAGATTGACGGTTTGGGTAACGCCAGTTCATCCACCAGCAAAGCCGTGATTTTGGACAAATCCGAACGCGCCGATCACGATGTCGATTATTTGTTCGGACAAGTTTCCATCGACAAACCTTTTGTCGATTGGAGCGGTAACTGCGGCAATCTGACCGCCGCCGTGGGCGCATTTGCCATCGAGCAAGGCTTGGTCGATAAATCCAAAATCCCTTCAGACGGCCTGTGTACCGTCAAAATCTGGCAGAAAAACATCGGCAAAACCATTATTGCCCATGTACCGATGCAAAACGGCGCAGTTTTGGAAACAGGCGATTTTGAGCTTGACGGCGTAACGTTCCCTGCAGCCGAAGTGCAAATCGAATTTTTAGATCCGGCTGATGGCGAAGGCAGTATGTTCCCAACCGGCAATTTGGTCGATGAAATTGATGTGCCAAATATAGGCCGTCTGAAAGCCACGCTTATCAATGCCGGCATTCCAACCATTTTCCTGAATGCCGCAGATTTGGGCTATACAGGCAAAGAGTTGCAAGACGACATCAACAACGATGCCGCGGCTCTGGAAAAATTTGAAACCATCCGCGCGTATGGCGCGCTGAAAATGGGCTTGATCAGCGACGTATCCGAAGCCGCCACCCGCGCCCATACTCCGAAAGTCGCTTTTGTCGCCCCTGCGACCGATTACACCGCTTCAAGCGGCAAAACCGTCAAAGCTGCCGACATCGACTTATTGGTACGCGCGCTGAGCATGGGCAAATTGCACCACGCCATGATGGGCACCGCTTCAGTTGCCATCGCTACCGCCGCCGCCGTGCCTGGAACGCTGGTCAACCTTGCAGCCGGAGGCGGAGCGCGTAAAGAAGTCCGTTTCGGTCATCCGTCAGGCACACTGCGTGTCGGTGCCGCCGCCGAATGTCAGGACGGACAATGGACGGCCACCAAAGCGGTCATGAGCCGTAGCGCACGCGTGATTATGGAAGGACAAGTCCGAGTGCCGGAAGATTGCTTTAAGTTTTCAGACGGCCACGCCATTAAACAAGGCCGTCTGAAAACCAAATAAGCAGATTTTAGTTGGGTAGCGATACCTGCAATGGAGATTAGGATTGGGCATGAAGCCTGACTAAACACCAAACCAAAGGCAATCTGGAAAGCTCTCAAATGTTTTTGCTCTTTTCAGACGGCCTGAAGCCAAAAAAACAATCAAAATTCAAAGGAGAAACACCATGTCCAACCAACTCATTCTTGTTCTGAACTGCGGCAGCTCTTCACTCAAAGGTGCCGTTATCGACCGTAAAAACGGTAAAGTTCTCTTAAGCTGTCTCGGCGAACGTTTGGGTACGCCCGAAGCAGTCATTACGTTCAGCAAAGACGGTAAAAAATGCCAAACAGCTTTGACCAGCCGTAACGATCATGCCGGTGCCGTAGGTATGCTGTTGAAAGAGCTTGAAAAACACGGCCTGCACGACCGCATTAAAGCCATTGGCCACCGCATCGCACACGGCGGCGAAAAATACAGCGAGTCTGTTTTGATCGACCAAGCAGTCATGGACGAACTCAATGCCTGCATTCCGCTCGCTCCGCTGCATAACCCTGCCAATATCAACGGCATTTTGGCCGCACAAGAGCATTTCCCGGGTCTGCCCAATGTCGGTGTGATGGATACTTCATTCCACCAAACCATGCCGGAGCGTGCCTACACTTATGCCGTTCCACGCGAATTGCGTAAAAAATACGCTTTCCGCCGCTACGGTTTCCACGGTACCAGTATGCGTTACGTTGCCCCTGAAGCCGCACGCATCTTGGGCAAACCGTTGGAAGACATCCGCATGATTATTGCCCACTTAGGCAACGGCGCATCCATTACCGCCATTAAAAACGGCAAATCTGTCGACACCAGTATGGGCTTCACGCCGATCGAAGGCTTGGTAATGGGTACGCGTTGCGGCGACATCGACCCGGGCGTATACAGCTATCTGACTTCACACGCCGGTTTGGATGTTGCCCAAGTTGATGAAATGCTGAACAAAAAATCAGGTTTGCTCGGTATTTCCGAACTCTCTAACGACTGCCGTTCTTTGGAAATCGCTGCGGATGAAGGCCATGAAGGTGCACGTTTGGCTCTGGAAGTGATGACTTACCGATTGGCCAAATACATTGCTTCGATGGCTGTGGCTTGTGGCGGCGTTGACGCGCTCGTGTTTACCGGCGGTATCGGCGAAAACTCGCGTAATATCCGCGCTAAAACCGTTTCCTACTTGGATTTCTTAGGTCTGCACATCGACACCAAAGCCAATATGGATAAACGCTACGGCAACTCCGGTATCATCAGCCCGACAGGTTCTATGCCGGCTGTTTTGGTCGTTCCAACCAATGAAGAGCTGATGATTGCCCACGATACTGCTCAGTTGGCCGGCTTTATGGAAGAAGCAGGCTAGGTGGAGACTTCCCTAAATCATAAACAATAAAAAGTGCGGATTCATCATCCGCACTTTTTTAATTGCATCTCAATCAAGCCACTTGGGTTTGATGTTCGTCGCCGTAGCGCTCACGAACTGCGCCCAATCGGTAAACGGTTTCGCCTTGTTCGCTCAAGAATGCCTGTACCGCGTCGGCATCTTCTTTGGCAATGATAACGACCATGCCGATACCGCAGTTGAATGTACGGTACATTTCTTGGGTTTCCACATTGCCTGCTTTTTGCAGCCATTGGAACAGTTTAGGCAATTCCCACGCTTTGGCATCGATTTGTGCGACGGTATTTTCAGGCAAAACGCGAGGTACGTTTTCGGTAATGCCGCCGCCGGTAATATGGGCCATGCCTTTAATGGTGAATTTTTCCAAAGCGGCAAGGATAGGTTTCACATACAGGCGGGTAGGGGCAATGATGGCTTCGCGCAATGTTTTACCGTTGTCAAATTCCGCGTCCAAATCGGGATTGTCGCGCTCGATGATTTTACGTACCAACGAATAGCCGTTGGAGTGTGCGCCGTTGGAAGCCAAGCCCAAAACAACGTCTCCTGCCTGAATGCTGCGGCCGTTGATGACGCGTTCTTTTTCAACTACACCGACGGCAAAACCGGCCAAGTCGTATTCGCCTTCGGGATACATGCCCGGCATTTCGGCAGTTTCACCGCCAATCAAAGCGCAACCGGATTCTTCGCAGCCTTGGGCAATGCCTTTAATCACATCAGTCGCGCGGGCAACATCCAGCTTGCCGCAAGCGAAATAGTCCAAGAAGAACAAAGGTTCCGCACCTTGAACCAAAATATCGTTGACGCTCATGGCAACCAAATCGATGCCGACCGTATCGTGTTTGTCCCAGTCGAAAGCCAGTTTCAGCTTGGTACCGACGCCATCCGTACCGGAAACCAATACCGGGTTTTTGTATTTTTTGCCGATTTCGACCAAAGCGCCGAAACCGCCCAAATCACCCAACACTTCAGGGCGCATAGTACGCTTGGCAAAAGGTTTGATGTTTTCGACCAGTTGATCGCCTGCGTCGATATCCACGCCTGCGTCACGATAGCTCAAAGAAGTGCTCATTGGATTTCCTTATTCGGGTATGGGTAGATTGTCGGAGCGTATTTTATCTTAAATTAAGAGATTCAGGCTGAATTTTTTGGCATTATTGTCAACAATTTTTATTTTATCTTAATAGCCGCCTTACTTTCAGACGGCCTTTGTGAATCTGTTATACTGCTTATTGATTTTGAAAACCTTAAGCATCAATTGGGGAACACCTTTTTATGTATCAAAAGAAAGCGCGCAGTGTAAAACCGTGGATTATTATGGCTTGCGTCATCGCAGCCTTTATTTGGCTTTTATATGCTTTGGGCGATGTTTTGACGCCGTTTATCGTGGCCGCCGTTTTGGCCTATGTTTTGAATCCCTTGGTCGAGTGGCTGCAATTGAAGCGTATCCGCCGCGCGCCGGCCTCTATGATTATTATGGCGCTGGCTTTGCTGATATTGCTGTCGTTGGTACTGATTATCGTGCCTATGTTGTTGAATCAGTTTAACAATCTGGCCGAGCGCCTGCCGCAAATCGTAGGCTTTGTTCAAAACAAACTGCTGCCGTGGCTCAACAGCGTCAGCGGGGATTATATTCAAATTGATCAAAAATCAATCATCGCATGGTTGCAGTCGCATACGGATGAGTTGAGTAATACGCTCAAAGCATGGATTCCTACCTTGATGCGTCAAAGCGGCAACGTCATCAGCGGTGTCAGCAATTTGGTGTTGTTGCCTTTGTTGCTGTATTACTTCTTGTTGGATTGGAAACGTTGGTCTTCCGGAATCAGCAAATTGGTTCCACGCCGTTTTATCGAGACCTACACGCGTATCAGCGGCAATATGGATGAAGTTTTGGGCGAGTTTCTGCGCGGCCAGCTGATGGTTATGATGATTATGGGCTTGATCTATGGCTTGGGCTTGATGCTGGTCGGCTTGGATTCCGGCTTTGCCATCGGTATGATTGCCGGTATTTGGTATTTATTCCGTATTTGGGTGCATTTACCGGCCTTTTGCTGGCAACAGTTGCCGCGCTTTTGCAATATGGCTCATGGCAGGGCTTGTTGATGGTCTGGGCTGTATTTGGTGTCGGACAATTCTTGGAAAGCTTTTTCATTACGCCCAAAATCGTCGGCGACCGCATCGGTTTGTCTCCGTTATGGGTGATTTTCTCGTTGATGGCTTTCGGACAACTGATGGGTTTTGTCGGTATGCTTGCCGGTCTGCCGCTTGCCGCTGTAACGCTGGTTCTATTGCGTGAAGGCGCATCTGCCTATTTCGGCAGCCATTTTTACAAACATAAATAAATCGATAATATTAAGGCCGTCTGAAATCCAAGTTTCAGACGGCCATTGATAACAAAGGAAGTTTTATATGTTAGCCATTATCGGCGGCAGCGGTTTGACCAAACTGCCGGAACTCGAAATTACTGAACGAAAAATCGTACGCACCCCTTACGGCTTAACCAGCAGCCCTATTTTGTTCGGCAGGTTGGGGCGCTTGGATATTGTTTTCCTTGCACGACACGGCTTCAGTCATACCATCGCGCCGCATGAAATCAACTACCGCGCCAATATTTGGGCATTAAATTCTTTAGGCGTCAAAAACATCATTGCCATTTCTTCAGTCGTCGGTATCAATCCCGATTTTGAAAACGGCAGTTTGGTGTTGCCGGACGATTTGATCGACTATACCTATGGCCGTAAAGATACTTTTTTTGAAGGCCAAGAATGTCCGGTTGTCCATACCGATTTTTTCAACCCTTATTGCGATGAATTGCGACAAGAATTGTTGAATATCACGAAAGCGCACAATGTGCCGATTTATGATTCTGCCGTTTATGGCTGCCTGCAAGGCCCACGCCGTCCGACCCGCGCAGAAATTGCCCGTTATCGACATGACGGCGTAGATGTACTCGGTATGACCGGTATGCCCGAAGCTGTTTTAGCCAGAGAGTTGAAATGGCCTATGCCCACTTTTGCAGCGTCAGCAGCATTGATTGCTTTGATAGCGGAGTAGGGACTGAGGGCTGTAATGAACAGACATCTATGACGATGACGAAAATCCGACAATTATTGAATGGTTTGTAACTGATAATGCCGTCTGAAATGATATTTTCAGACGGCATTGTTTTATTTAAGAAGCCGTTTCACGCGCCCAATGGGGCAGAGAGGCTTTTTGTTTGCGGAACGAAGCAAGTTGCATGCCCCGACATTTTTCAAAAATTAATTCAACCCCGCTTTGCAGCTGCAAAATTAAATTGGTATGCGTTTCCGTTTTAATAAAGTCAATATTGCGTTGTACCAAGCGCTGAATGACAGCGTATACATCAAGGCAGCCATTTGCAAAAAACCACGGATTCAACTTTACCCAACGGCCGCCGCTTAATGCAGCATCAGGCTGAAAATCAGCACGAATCTGTGTCAAACGATTGTCGGAGAAATGCAGTTCGATGTCACCATAAAGCCAAATATTCCAGCCTTTTTGCACCAACAAGCCTTTAGGGACGCAATCAGGCGCAGGAAACATCTGCAAAATAGACTCTGCCGATTGTCCGATTTCCAGATAGTCAAACCGGCCGGTATACAAAAAATCATAAATATCAACGGCAATAGGAAAGTGGTAGCGCATGGCAATAACCATAGAAAAGCAATTAACCAAGCTATCTTAAACTTAAAATATAATGAAATCAATTCTTATTACTATTTATTTAATATAAGAAAGGCCGTCTGGAATTTCAGACGGCCTTGTAGCTTTGATTCAAACTGATATTAGTTTACTCAGCCTTTAAATCAGCCACGCATTGCTTATCACGTGCCTCAAAAGCTTCCGCGCCACCCAAGAGTTCGAGCTGCTCCTCAGGGCTGATTTTGCCGAAGTTTCGGATTTGCTCGTCAGAGAGTTTGCTTAAAGGTTGATCCCACATGCAGACACAATAGTCTTGAGCCAATTTCTCGTTTTGCGCATCCAAACCTTTTGCCTTCAAATCAGCTTGCCATTTCAGCAAAAGGAATGTTTTTCACGCAAGATTCCACCACATTTTGTTTCATCTGCGGCTTGTTCATCGCGCATTGTGAGAGCAGGGCGGTCAGAGCCAGCAAAGACAAAATAATCCACGCCCAAATACGGATAGTGCGGATTTTTGCCTTGGCTTTTTTTCTGGCCGCCAGTTGCTCTTCAGACGGCCTTTCCGTTTGTTGCTCAGTCATGCAGGCTTTCCATGCGGATCATTGTGATCGGAGCATCCACGCAGCTCAGCGCTTCAATCGCTGCGATAGCGCGTTTGATATTGTGTTCCACCGTGGTATGGGTCAGAATCACAATTTCGGCAGTGCTTTGATTAATCACGCCTTTTTGAATCAGAGCCTCGATAGAAACATTTTCTTTGGCCAAGAGTGCGGCAATTTGACCCAAAGTGCCAGGTTCGTCAGTTGCTTGAACGCGCAGATAGTAGCTGCTGGTAATTTCATCCATAGGCAGAATATTTTGCGCTTGAACTTGTGAAGGCTGGAATGCCAAGTGAGGAACACGATGGTCAGTTTCCGCTTCAATCAGGCGGGCAATATCAATGATGTCGGCAACCACGGCAGAAGCAGTCGGCAATGCACCGGCGCCTGCACCGTAATACAAGGTTTCACCAACCATATCAGCATTGACGCGGACAGCATTCATCACGCCGTTAACGTTAGCCAACAGACGGCTTTCAGGAATCAGAGTAGGGTGTACACGCAACTCGATGCCTTTGTCGGTTTTACGGGTAATACCCAACAATTTGATACGGTAGCCAAGCTCTTCAGCATATTTAATATCGCGGCTGTCGAGTTTGCTGATGCCTTCCAAATAGCAGGCAGAAAAGTTCATCGGCGTACCGAATGCCAATGCGCTCATGATGGTGATTTTATGACCGGCATCATGACCTTCAATATCAAAAGTAGGGTCAGCTTCTGCATAGCCCAAAGCCTGAGCTTCTTTCAATACGTCTGCAAACGCGCTGCCTTTTTCACGCATTTCAGTAAGAATGAAGTTGCTGGTACCATTAATAATACCGGCGATACTGCGGATTTGGTTTGCAGCCAAACCTTCACGCAAAGCCTTGATGATAGGGATACCGCCGGCAACAGCAGCTTCAAACTGCACCATGACATTTTTTTCTTCCGCCAAAGGGAAAATTTCATTGCCGTATTCAGCCAATAGTTTTTTATTGGCAGTAACAATATGTTTGCCGTTTTCAATCGCTTTCAAAACCGCATCTTTGGCAATACCGGTACCGCCAAACAATTCAACAACAACATCAACATCTTGATGTTGAACCAGCTCAAACGGATCTTTGATAAAAGCAGCATTCGGGCAAATTTGTTTGGCTTTTTCTTCGCTCAAATCACAAACAGCAGAAATACGGACTTCACGTCCCAAGCGGCGGCTGATTTCCGCAGCGTTGTCCTGCAATACAGTAGCCGTACCGCCACCGACTGTACCCAAACCTAAAAGACCGATATTTACTGGCTTCATTGTGTCTCCTTTTGAGCCGATACTTTAAAATAATCACGAAAAACCAAGGCTTGTTATAATCGCTTGCAATCGTAAATTCAGAGCAAAGCATCAATGCACAAGGTCAAACGTTGAATCCTACCTGATATTGCTTGATTTGCACCTTTTTTTGCAAGTTTCCCAAGGCCGTCTGAAAAATCGTTCTACCACAAAAACAGGAATTGCCATGAAAATCACAGAAAACCATATCGATGAAGCAGCATCATTTTTTTCATCCTCACAAGGCATATTGCAAATCGGTGAACAAACATACTCAGAACCCATTTGCTGGCAAGATGGCAAAGTGAGCATTATTCCTCAAACAACCATCGAAGAATTAAACAAACAAATTTTTATATCGGCAATTGAAATAGCAGAAAACCGTCCAGAAGTTATTATTATAGGTACAGGAGCAAAACAAAAATTTCTGCATCCCAAAATTGCTGCAGCCTTATCAACCTACGGAATCGGCTTCGAATGCATGAACACAGCTTCAGCTTGCCGAACTTTGGTTTTACTGCAAGGAGAAGGACGAAGTACATGGGCTTGGTTGTGGCCATAATTATAGAAAAGGCGTTTACATCATACTGACTGATATAAGTTCGCATAATTTATATTATGTTAAATTCATATACCTAGTATTGTAGTCTATTAATTACAGTTTCTCTTAATTCTACAACCACTTACAGTATTCAAAAACAAAGGTCGTCTGAAATCTTAGACGACCTTTTGTTCTACACTACATCAACGTTCACCCTTTAAAACTTGGGTTCTTTCTGTAAATAAGGCAGTAAATCGGGATCCTGATAGCCCTCATCGATTTTATAACCCTTGCTGACCAGCATGGCCTCCTCTTTTTTACGTTTTGCCAATTCTATGTTTCGGTAGCGTTGCCAGTATTCCGGCAGGCTGGAGTTGATTTTATCTATTTCTTCTTGAAGTTTATCGATATCATAACCGTCAGGGATAAACGTGTGATATATGTCATTTCGGGTGCTGTGGCGTGCGGTCGTAAATGAAATCCGCATCATATACTGCCCCCATTCTTTAAAACTTAATGTTTTATTGATGTCATCTAAATCTTCTTGGTCTTTGACGGTTGAGTCAAATGAAAGAGTCATTTCAACACCATCTAAATAAAAGTATGCGAAATGGCTCGTTGTCTTATCACGCTATACCATGTATTAAAATCGGGAACTGTACCGGGATCGTTAATTTCGCCCAAGCCAAAATTTTCTTCATCTTGGAAATATCTGATGGCATCTTTACCTGTCAGCCGAGGACTGGATAAATAAATATAGCGTTGCCAGCCACTGTCCTGGATCCGCTTCATCAGCTTAACCCATGAATCATAGGCTTCACGATGGCGGATAAGTTCGTCGGCACTGATGCCGCTGTTTAAATCGATACCGACTACTCCCTCTCCTTCAGGCTGAGACCATGCCGTACCCATGGCAGAAAAAGTATGCGGGATAGTCAGATCATGGCCGCTGTGGCGGATAGTGACGGCTCCCAATTGTTTCGACGGCCATTTTAAATCTAAAAAGCCGGCCAATTCGCCTGCGGTATGGTGGTCCGCAACCGCACCTGCCTGTTTGAAGCTTTCCGGCCCATTTTTGCCCAATTGTAAAGTGACTTCCTGCGGCATGATTTTCTCCTTGTTTAAAGCATGAACGGTTAATGAAATTAGTGCAATTAGGATAGTGGCCAGCAAAGCTGCCACAACACGTTTACTGATTGCCTTTGGGGTCGTTCGAATAGCCATCGGTTTTTTCTTTCTTGGTACTGTTTACCCAAGTAGCGATAATACGTAAATGTTTCTCTATGTACGCTCTACCAGGATCTGTACTCATTAATCTATGATATTTATCTGCTACGTCTAAAATCCATTTCATCCTACTATCATATTCCTCTGCTTTCATATTGTATGGTGAATAGGAAAATGGGTCTTCCTTCAACCTGTATTTGACCCTTTCCGCCTGCGGCAGCAGTATACCGTTCCGTTTGTAAGATTCAATCGCATGACTACCACCGGATTCTTTCAACCTTCGAAGATAGACGGCATACGGTTCTTCCTCATAGCTGCTGTGGAAGCGGATAAAGGTTTTGGGCATATCCACCTGCCGTTGCACCTCCGCACCCGCGCGCATCCATGGATGATTCCAACATATGCTTTGTAGGATATTCTTCTGTTCTTGTACTGCAATCAGCTTAAGGTGTGTGATTTGAAAACCTAAGCTTTTTTACTGTATGGCTTTAATTTTTCTATGTCAGATAAAAATTTGAAAGCTTCCTGTATTTCATCGGTCAATTTAAAACCCTTTACACCAGGCAGAGCTGTGGACGCCCAAGGCAAAGCGTTGAGGGCTTTTTTTACAGGAGCAACATAATTACTTGCATTACGACTGGTTTTACATTGTTCAAACGAACCTGGACTTAGTGCCCAAGCCCAATGCCATGGCGCAACATCCATAAATAGCCATAAATTTCCTTTGGCAAAAATATGAACGGATTTCGGGGCATCAAACAAACTAGCGGCCACCTTATTGCTTTGATAACCCGTCCGTGTCATCCAAGAATCAAACGTAGCGGCTACAGTTTTTGAGGCAAATGCACCTAACCCCATCCAATAAAAACGCCCTTTTAAATTGGGGTTGCCTCCCAACTCTTTCTCCATTTCGAGATAAATCCGTGCATAAATTGCCGCAATTCTTCGTGCACGTTGCTCATACCATTCTTCAAGATGGTATTGATTATTTCCAGTTTTATTGGAAAGTTTAATATAACTTGTCTGTTGTAAGATAGACCAAAAAGTATTACAGGTACATTTTTCAGAATGACAACTTTTTGGGGTTTGATTGGTTTGTGATGTACTAAATGTTAAATTAGTCGCCATTTTTATGCATCTCCAAATGGTGGGGCAGAATCAAAATCAACCCATTGTAATTCAGTTTTTAATTCCTGCTGTTTTTCTGCATGTATTCTATGACTAAGACCTTTAGTAGTCGTAATGCCGGAAATTACCTCATCTTTATTATGGATAATATACGCAATAGAATGCATAGGTTTGCCATCAGGAAATAAAAATTGGAACTGTTCATCATAACGTTCTACTGCAGGCATACCTTTCATATTTATTCCTGCACTATTCGGCCCATTCACCACCAATGGCGCCCTCACCCGCACCACCTTCGGACTTCCGATCTCAACTTCTCCATTGCTCAACTTGATATACGCCCCCTTGCAGGTAATCAGTATCTCCTCCTTCGCCGCTATGGTGACTTTCCCTGCGCTGCTGGTTAACGTTGCGTCCTTTAAAGCATTCAGCTGCAATTCGTCATTCTGTGCCTGTACTTCCACTTTCCCCTGATTGGCCTGCATCTTGATGCCGCTGCTTTGGGCAAACAGGTTAACGCTCTCCGCCGCATGGGCGGTCAGGCTTTGGCCGGCGGTAATGTCGGTATGGTTACCGCTGACCAGGTGGATGTTTTCATTGGAGGTGTGCAGTTGGCTTTGCTGAGTTGCAGTGGCAATACCGGCAGGGGCGGTTTGGATTAAACCGGCCTCTTTCAGGTCTTTGAGGGCGTCTTTCAGACGGCCTCTTTGGGTTTCTTCATCGGTGTTGTGGTTGTTGGCCGTTTGAGCGGCTTTGTTCAGGCTTTTGGCTAAGGAAAGTGCTTGTTCGATCTGTACGATGGCATCGTCCATATCCAGCACTTTGCCGTTGGCATCCTGGTTTGTGCGCTGACGAGTATGCCTTTACCTGCCCGTACGGCGCCCCAGCCATCGGTCCTAAGTTCGAAGCCCTCGCCGTTCTCTCCGCGTTTCTCACGATTTGAATCGACGATATGGCCGAGGTTGAGTTGGGATTTCTGATAGTCGGTAGCAAGTTTGATGTGTTCCTGTCCCTGCAGGTCTTCCATCCTCAGTTTGTTGTTCGCCCAGGTACGGATGACGTTTCTTGTGTTCCAATCGGCAGGGATATGGTCGGTATGGGTGCTGTCGTGCATCACGCCGGAGATATACGGACGGTCGGGATTACCCTGGACGAAGGACAGCATCACTTCGGTGCCTTCGTGTAAGGGGAAGTGAATGCCGTATTCGGGACCTGCATAGGGTTTGGCCAGTCGGACGGGACGGCTTTCCCCGCCCGGACTCCATTCGTCCAGATCAAATGGTAACTTGACGCGGTAGCGGCCCATATCGTCGATATAGGCGTAGGTGCAGTTCTCCGCCGCGGTTACCCGTGCCGGTAAGGTACCGTCGATATGCGGACGCGGTGTGATGCGTTCGGGACGGTAGGCGAGTTGGGCGGGTATGGCGGTAAAGGTATGGCTGTAGGCGGTATCTCTGCTGCCGCTGTGTTCCATGGAAAGTACCAGCCAGCCATCGGGTGCTTCGGGGAAGGAGACATCGGTTTGAAACACCTTCATCGGCGTCATGGAGACGACGTTGCCACTGCCGGCAGCGACGGTTTGACGGCAGAGGTTGGCTTCATTCAACAGGGTCGTCTGAACTTGGGCTTCGTCGGTTGTTTTGGGATGAAGGCCCCAGTGCTGTTGTTTGCCCAATAAAACGGTATTGTCGGCAGATTCCTCGGACTGTTTGTTGTCGGTTTCGGCAAAAGGTCGGTATCGGCACTGCGGTAGTTATAGTCGGCCGTGCGTATGCCTTCGACGATGGGGTTGTGGCGGATGCTTAAGTTGAAGAGTGCTTCGGTACCGACACTCTCCAATCCTGCATGGGGGACGGTAGGAAACGGGTAAAGCCTTGGCTGCGCCAAATAGTGTTCGGGACTGTCGCCGAAGACGACTACGTCGCCATGTTGTTCATGCTGTTCGAAGGCATACCAGATGCCTTCTTCTTCACACAGACGGTTGATAAAGTCGAAGTCGCTTTCGAGATACTGGGTCACATACTCGCGTACGCTGTAACTGCGGCTCTTTTGGAAACGGTAGTCCACACCGGAGAAGCCGTGGTGTTTGAAGACGGCGGCAACGATGTCGGGGACGGTTTGGTGTTGGAACAGCCGGGAAGTTTGGAAATGTTTTAAAGCCGCGAAGCGCGGCTCTAAAACAAAGCGGTAAACGGTTTCATCCTTGGATACCGACAACTTCTCGCATGCGGTGATAATGCCCCTGCCATTGCTTTTGCCGGCGGGTCGTCTGAAGCAGACCCGAATGCACTGACCACTTCCGACAGTAAGCCTTCCTGCGGACGAATCTCAAACGCTGCGCGTTGGTTGAGGTAGGAAGACAGTGGCAGCGAGGAATCGGTCGAGGTAGCGGTGATTTCGACACGGTAAGCAGTATTAACCGCTTCGGATGCGCTGAAGGAGCGGACTGAAAGTGAGGGGGAGAAACGGGCAAAGGTGAGATGGTAGGATTGGCGGGCGGTCATAAGGTAATATCCGACTGACGATGAGCCCTGTATGGTAACGGGGATAATGCCGATGGTAAAGCGAATGGGATGAATGGAAATAAGGCCGTCCGAACGGTTGAAATAAGGGATAAAGAGATATTTCCCCCCGCCCTATTCCACCATTCAGGGAAAAAGTGGTAAATTAAGCAGTCACATTTCTCTTAAAATCATTGATTTTATACTAAAAATTGGAGTACTATTAACCTACTCTATAGAATGTTATTAATTCTCATTTAACATATAGGAACAATAAGCGGAATTTGTAGAAGAATAGGAAAAAAGAAAATAATTCATATTATGTTAAATTCATAATGCTAGTGTTTAAGTCTATTAATTCCTGTTTCTCCTAGTTGTACAATTACTTACACAAAAGGTCATCTGAAATTTTTCAGATGGCCTTTTTGTGTTTCACATTTTAGTAAGCGCAATTGATATCGTTTCAACTCAGCTATCCTCTTTTTTCTCATTACGCTTTTCTTTTCATATCCAAATAAAGTAAGATTCAGTCAAAGTATTACCCGTCCGGACGGCTTTATCCTGCATTTCGACTATGCCGACAACGGTCTGTTGCTGTCGGTGACCGAACCTAATGGCAACAGTACTACCTATCACTACAATGAAAACCGCCAGCCCGACCTCATTACCGACTGTTCCGGTTACGAAACCAAACTCTCCTAAGAAGAAGCTCCCTGTCCTTGTTCATCAGCAATCTATCATTAGGCAATTTTGCCAAGTTCACGACTATCACTAATCATGAAGTTGGCAATGCGGCGTTGAATCAACCATTTGCCCTCTTCTTTAACATAAGTGTCGTTGTAGCGTACATAATGGTTATGCACCATTTCCCTGCCATCTTTTTCTTCGGTCAACACCACATGGCAATAGTTGATGTCTTCGGCGCGGCTATCACTTAGCGAGTGAATGGTCAGTTGTCCATTTAAATGATAAACACGTTTGAAATTGGCAAGGAAGTCGGTGAATACGTCCACGATTTCCGCACGGTTTTTCAAATCGGCAAACAGTTCGCCGCCAATGTAGGTGGTGACATGCCCGTCTTCAGTAAATAAATAAGGGGCCTTGCGCTGCCACGTCTTTTATATCTGCTAAATTGGAGAACGTATCGACCAATTCTTTAATAGCTTGTTTTTCAATTAAAGTTTCGATTGGGGTCATTTTTGAGCTTCCTTGTGCTTATTGGTTAGATTCTGCCTATACCTAAACTTTCCCGAATGGAAAATTCGGGGCGTTCAATCAGTTTGGCGATTAAATGGGCAATGCTGCGTTTAGAAACCTGTCTGCCCTGAAATGGTTCGCCTTTACGGGTGAGTTGGTAATCGATTTCATGGCCGTCTGTAAACCATGCAGGGCGGATAATGGTGTAATCCAAGCGGCTGTTTTCCACCACCTGCGCCGAACGGCGGTAAGGCTCTAAAATTGCTCCATGGTCTTCACCTGTTTCGCCATAAATACCCATCGAACTAATCCAAATCAGTCTTTTAACATTGGTACGGTTCATTGCTTGCACAATGTTTTCCGCCATTGCTTCAAGGTTTCCCGCAAGGTTGGCATACACCACATCTTTCCCCTGCATTAAGCTTTCCAGTTGAGGCAAATCCATCACATCAGCCTGCACCACATTTACCCGTTAATTGGCGAAGGTTTGCAGGCGGCGGATGTTGCGTGATACCAGCGTGAGTGTAAGTTCAGGGTTTTCCAGTAAGACCGGAATCACCGTTTGAGCCAAACCGCCATTTGCCCCCAGAATCAGGATGTTTTTCATTTCATTCTCCTTATCGTTTCAAAGTGCGGTCATTTTATGATTTGTTTTTATTGAGATAAATTAGGTTTGGTTTTATGATGTTGTGAATTAAATTCACTAATCAGCCAAAACGGGGCAGGAAAATGCAGAACTTTAACGAGCTGAATTATTTTTTGACACTGGCGCAAACGCAGAGTTTTGTGAAAGCAGGTCAGCTTTTGGGGATTTCGTCTTCGGCGTTGAGCCACAGTATGAAAAATTTAGAAACGCGGCTGAACCTGCGCTTGTTCAACCGCACTACACGCAATGTGTCGCTGACCGAAGCTGGGCAGCAGCTTTTTGACCAACTTTCCCCGCTTTATCAAGCCATAAACCAAGAAGTCGATGCATTAAATGATTTTTGAATACACCATCGGGATTGATTCGTATCAATACCCCTGCGGTGGCGGCGGAAGCGGTGTTGTACCCAAAATTAAAGCCGATTTTGAACCAATACCCGAAAATCCGTTTGGAGATCGTGGTGGACGATCGCTGGGCAGATATTGTGAAAGAAGGGTTTGATATGGGCGTTCGGTTAGGTAACAAGGTAGCGAAAGAGATGATTGCCGTACCGATTTCTGCGCCGTTCAAAATGGCGTTGGTCGCCTCACCCGATTATTTGGCGCAATACGGTTCGCCGAAAAATATTGATGATTTGCAGCAGCACCGTCTTATCGGCGCGAAGCTCTCCGCCGAACACGGCTCGGAAATTCAATGGGAATTCAAACATAAAAAAGAGCTGATTACGTTCACACCAAAATCGCAGTTTTCCATCAACAATCATCTGCGTCAGCAAGCCGTTTCAGACGGCCTCGGCATTGCGTGGATAGCACATATGAGCGTAGCGGATGCACTCAATTCGGGGCACCTGGTCGAGCTGTTGCCTGAGTATGCTATGACTTACGAACCGCTTTACCTCTATTACCCCAGCCGCCGCGGGCATTCGAATGTGTTTAAGCTGATTGTGGATGCGCTGCGGGTGGAGGTCGTCTGAAAACGTAAACTTCAAGGAAGTTAAACAAAGTTCCTACATAACTAAAATGTAAACAGCATCCTGCACTTACCTCCATAAAAGTGCAGGATGCTTTGTTTTAGGCTGCCTGAACCGTTCAAAAAACAGTATGATATTCACTTGTTTTCTGTTTCGAGGAGTCATCCATGATTGCAGCTACCATCACCATCCAAGATCAAAACCTCGCTGGCAAAGTGCTGCACGAACTGTTTTTGAAGTTCCGAACCAACCACATCAGCGCGGCGGAGCTGATTGCTGAGCGCGTGCGACAGGAAGTCGCCGCCTACAACAACCGCGCCGCCGATGCCCTGCTGCGCCACAGCCTCGTTATCCCCACCGATCGCGGCGACATCGTAATTCAGGAACCGCGCGGCAAAAAAGGCGCGCACCCGCAGCCCGTGGACGCGGAAAAGCAAATCGCTATCGCCCTGAAAGCTTTTGAGCAGAACGCGTTTTTCATCCTTGCCGACAACCGCCAGCTGGAAACGTTGGACGACATGGTGTACCTGCATGACGGACTGGTCGTCAATTTCATCAAACTCACGCCGCTGGTGGGCGGATAAGCAGCCTGAAAACCGCCGCGCAACGCTACCGCGCCTTTGCCGAAACCACCCGATACAGCCTGAATAGTGCGGACAAGAAAACCCTTACCGACGTTGTTCGCCTTTACCGCAAAATAACCAACACATTGATACGCAAGGAAAGTCCCATGACCCAAAACCAAACCGTGCAGATTTCCGACAGCCGCCGTACCGAGTTCAATCAGATTCTCGACGTACTGCAAAAAGAATGGCGCCAAAAACGCTCGAACGAATACGACACGATAAATCTGAAACTCTGCCCCAGCTTTGCCGAAGTGGAGAAAGCCGCGCCCGAATACCGCGTCGATTTCCTGATCCACTGCATTGATTTGATACGCGGCTGGGGACGAAATAAAGTTTTTAACAACAAAGGCGGTGACAGGATACACAATTACGGCACCATCCGTGCGGCGGTGGCGATGGCTCTGGTGCGCAAAACGCTGCCGATGACGGAGCAGGATGTGCAGCGCATTTTTGCCGCCATGCTGGACGACAACGGGCTGTCCGAGCAGGAATCAGACTACTATCCACTCAAATATCTGATCAACCAAATCAAAAAACAGTTTCCCAATCCGAGCGAAACGCTTTCGGAATGCCTGAAAAACGCCTGCAGCCGTTACCGCGTCTTTGCGGAAAACTTGTGGGACAAGAAAGCCGCTACCGCCAACCTTGCCGCTCTGGCGGAACTGTCAGGCAGTTTCGCCGAAGCCTGCTTTCCCGCCCAAGATGACGCATTTGCCCGATACGCAAATCTCCAGCTTGCCGCGCTGCCGCCCGAACAGCAGGACGTATGGAGCAAGATCATTGCACTTGCCCTGTCCGCCAATGCGGGCAAGCCGAGCGAAAAATACCTGAAAGAAGCCAAAACGCTGATCGACGCGTTGGGGGCGGACAGGTTCAAAAAAATGCTGCACGGCTGGATAGAATTTGTCTGCAACAGCGAAGTACAGACCGAAACCGTCACCCACGGAGCATACAGCTACAGCACCCATGTCCTGCCTGTTTGCAGCGTCAACCAGACTGTACTCAAAGGACTGGTGTGGATGTGCAGCCATTTCCACGATAGCGCCACCCTGTCCGCCCTTACCCAACTTGCGCTGCATTCATACGACAAAATCCCCAATCTCGGCGCACGCTATGCTGCTATAGGCAACGCCTGCTTCTATGCGCTGTTCCGCTCCAAAGGGCTGGACGGCATCGCCTGCCTTTCACGCCTGCGCCTGCGGATTAAGTTCAGCAATGCGCAGAACGCGATTGCCAACTATCTGGACGAAGCCGCCGCGCAGCGGGGTGTATCCCGCAACGAAATTGAAGACATGGCGGTGGACAGCTTCGGCTTGCAGGAAGGCTGCCGCGACTATGACTTCGACGGCTATACCTGCCGTCTGGCGGTTACGGGCGTAGGCAAGTCCGAACTGCGCTGGTTCAAACCTGACGGCTCGCCGCAGAAAACCGTACCCGCCTTCGTGAAAACCGACCATGCCGACAAACTGAAAAAGCTCAAAGCCACACAAAAAAACCTCAACACCACGCTCACCGCCCAACGCGACCGCTTGGACCAAATGATGCGCTCCGAACACCGCGTGCCACGGGAACACGCCGAACAGTATTACTGGCAACACGGACTGATGTCCTGTCTCACGCGTCCGCTAATATGGCAATTTTTTCGCGACGAAAACGACACGCAGGGCAAATCCGCGCTGTGGTTGGACGGAACATGGGTGGACGAAACGGGCGCGCAAACCGATGTTTCAGACTGCCTGCAAATCAGCTTGTGGCATCCCGCGCTTGCCACTCAGCAAAGCATCGCCCAATGGCGTCAACTGCTGTTGGACAAAGAAATCCGCCAGCCACTGAAACAGGCATATCGTGAAATCTATCTGCTCACCGAAGCCGAAATCAACACCAAAACATACAGCAACCGTTTTGCCGCCCACATCCTGAAACAACACCAATACATGACGCTTGCCAAAGGGCGCGGCTGGAGAGGCTCGCTGGCAGGCGCGTGGGACGGCGGCGACGACGCAACCGTCTCGTTAGAATTGCCCGAATACAACCTGCTCGCCCAATTTTGGGCAAACGCGGTGGACAGCGAAGACGCATGGACGGAAAGCTATATCTGGCAGTATGTCAGCACCGACCAAGTGCGCTTTCACCGGTTGGACGACGATTACCATGCCACCGCTCTGGACTTAATTGATATCCCGCCGCGCGTGTTTTCCGAAGTGCTGCGCGATGTCGATTTGTTTGTCGGCGTGGCAAGCGTGGGCAACGACCCGACTTGGGAAGACAACGGCGGAGAGGCACGTTTTTACAGCTACTGGCAGAGCTATTCCTTCGGCGATTTGGGCGAAGTCGCCAAAACCCGCAAAGCCGTATTGGAAACCCTGCTGCCACGCCTGAAAATCGCCAAGGTTGCCCACATAGACGGCAACTTCCTCGTCATACAGGGTAAGCTGCGTACCTACAAAATCCACATCGGCAGCAGCAACATCCTGATGCTGCCGGACGACCAATACCTCTGCATCGTACCTGACAGCCGCAAAAAAGACGCATCCGACAAGCTGTTTATCCCGTTTGAGGGCGACAACACCCTCTCGGTCGTCCTCTCCAAAGCCATGCTGCTGGCAGAAGACGACAAGATTACCGACAGCACGATTACCTCGCAGATTCAGCGGTAAATTGGGACAGCCTGGAACACGCAAATGCCTCCATCCTTGCGGTTTCAGGCTGTTTTGGAACATAGGACGCGTAGGCAGCACATGCCCGCCCTACCGCGAGAACACTAGGCATAGGTCGGGTTCAATCCCAACATTTCGGGACGATTGACCGTTTTATTGAGGCTTGAGCCGACCTGTACTTGCTGAATATCCGCTGCCGAGAGACCTTTGCAAAATTCCCCAAAATCCCCTAAATTCCCACCAAGACATTTAGGGGATTTCCCATGACCACCTTCTTCCAACAAACCGCACAAGCCATGATCGCCAAACACATCAACCGTTTCCCACTATTAAAATTGGATCAGGTGATTGATTGGCAAATCGTCAAAGAACCCGTTACCTTCGAGACCACCGTGGCCGTCCCGCCTATCCCCTGTTGTCCATGTTCAAAGCCGTCCTGCTCGGACAATGGCACAGCCTCTCCGATCCTGAGCTCGAACACAGCCTCATTACCCGCATCGACTTCAATCTGTTTTGCCGTTTTAACGAACTGAGCATCCCCGATTACAGCACCTTATGCCGCTACCGTAACTGGCTGGCGCAAGACGACACCCTGTCCGAATTATTGGAACTGATTAACCGCCAACTGACCGAAAAAGGCCTAAAAGTAGAGAAAGCATCTGCCGCCGTCATTGACGCCACCATTATCCAGACCGCCGGCAGCAAACAGCGTCAGGCCATAGAAGTCGATGACGAAGGACAAGTCAGCGACCAAACCACACCGAGTAAAGACAGCGATGCCCGTTGGACAAAGAAAAACGGACTCTACAAACTCGGTTACAAACAACATACCCGTACCGATACGGAAGGTTATATAGAGAAACTGCACATCACTCCCGCCAATGCCCATGAGTGTAAACACCTGTCGCCTTTGCTGGAAGGGTTACCCAAAGGTACGACCGTCTATGTCGACAAAGGCTACGACAGTGCGGAAAACCGGCAACATCTGGAAAAGCATCAGTTGTTAGACGGTATTATGCGCAAAGCCCAGCGCAACCGTCCGCTGACAGAAGCGCAAACCAAACGCAACCGCTATTTGTCGGAGACCCGTTATGTGGTCGAACAAAGCTTCGGTACGCTGCACCGTAAATTCCGCTATGCCCGGGCAGCCTATTTCGGACTGATTAAAGTGAGTGCGCAAAGCCATCTGAAGGCGATGTGTTTGAACCTTTTGAAAGCCGCCAACAGGCTAAGTGCGCCTGTTGCTGCCTAAAAGGCGGTCCGGATACCTGATTAATCAGGTATCCAAGGGGGGGATTAAGGGGATATTTGAGTAGAATCAGTGGATATTTGAAACAAAAACAGCCGAAAACCTGTGTTTAGGTTTCGGCTGTTGGAAGGAAAGGAATTTTGCAAAGGTTTCTGACGGTATTGAATGCCTGGATGCGTGATTACTTTGTCGAGAACGATATCCAAACGGCTTGATTTAAGTTTTGATATTTTTGCCCGACGGTGTGAAAAATACAGTTGCTTGCAGGCTACGGCTTGCTCAGCATTATAATAAATTATGTTTTATTTATAGAAAATATATTATCTTCTATATAGCAGTTTTGAAAAGAGCAGTTAGATATTAAATTATCTTGTATATGCATTGATCTGAATACACAATTAATAAATGTACAATTAGTAAATTTTGTATTACAAACTATTGCCGTAATAAAAGAACAATTAATAAAATTGCAATTGGTAAAGGAACTATAGCTTATGAAAGCACCACGAAATGAACAGAAAGAAAATTTGAGACTTCCAATTTCCCTATGGGATATTTCGTATCTGTGAAAATCAATATTATCTATATGGGTTAACTGTCTAGAAATTAAGACATCTAATTCTTTTGTTTCGATTTTAATTAGAGACTTTGTAATATTTTTAAGTAATTCTTGAATGTCATTTGATATCATTTTTATTACCACCAATCTATAGGGTCTGGTTGTATATCTCTCAAAGGTATTCTTGGTTTAGATAATGGAGCAGTTCCTGGGGTACTAGCAGGTATTTGATTACACAATAATCCAGCTACCATTCTATGGTTACCATCTACAATAGTATTTCCATCCATTTTAACTGGAGGGGCAATACTACCTCTTTCAATCAATGCTGTGTATCTCGCAACAGCAGGGATGGAAACACTTTTTTGTAATGTTAGATAAGATGTTTTTGCTGTAACCATTTTAATGTTGTTTACTGTAGCATCTAAACATTTCTTACGTTTTTTTTCTTCCTGGCATTTTCCTGTACATGTATCGCTTTCCGATAATGCAACGACACCCGTTGCAGCAGCTCCAAGCACCCCATATGCAATCCATTTAGGCAATGCCGCATCAGTGGGGTCTGGAGTCATTGTATCAATTGCAATCATAGACAATGCCCCTTTAGCTATGCTAACAGCATTTAACCCCCAAGGGTCCATCATATTTTGTATATTTGTCGAAAATTGATAAAAGTTACTTCCACCTCCCAGCCCAATCGGATCCTGCTGCGTAAACCGCCCAATCTCCGGATCATAGTAACGGAAGAAGTTGTAATGCAGTCCGGTTTCTTCATCATAATGCTGATTCTGCAGGCGGATAGGTTGGTATACGTTTGATTTCAGACGTTCCTCCTGGGTCAGTTTGCCCCAGCCGCTATAGTTACCGCTCCAAACAATATTGCCTTCCCCATCGGTCATCTCTCGCGGGATACCAATTTGATCGTTGTGATAGTACAGGATTTCTCGTGCCTTATCAGTGCCATTGTAAGTGGTGATTTGAGCAAGGGGCTCATAGTTTCGGTCTTCAGTGTAGACATAGGTATAGGTTCGGTCTTTGCGGTACTCCTGTAGCAGGCGGCTGCCATCCCACAGATATTGGATTTCACTGCCGTCTGGATGGACTTTGGCTATGCGCCGACCCATGGGATCATAGCGATTTTGAATAAACTCCTTGGGGTGCTGCTTTTGCTCCTCCTACAGGACCAGCACCTCCGCACAATGTCATAAATACAGTCACTAAAAGACAGAATCACCGGATTTTTCTTAAATTACCATTTTAAAGGCCGTCTGAAATTACGTTTCAGACGGCCTGAGACCTTTGCAAAAAAGTCTTTCCCCCAACAGCCGAAACCTGAACACAAGTTTTCGGCTGTTTTTAACATGCGTAAAAACTTCTTTCTAGATAACTTGATAGGAGAAGTTATAGCTGTTCTCCATTGTAGAAAAAACTAAAAAATATTATATAAAATATAAAATAACTAGCCGCATAAACAAAAATAAGATTTAGAGTTTGCAAGATAATTTTTCTTGTTATTGTCCTTTTACTTTTTAAAGTAAAAAAAGTATTTGTGTTATAAAAAAAATAAAATAGGAATATACATTATAATCAAATTATCTCTATATATTATCCATAAAAAAATAAAACCATAGCTTTTTAATACCAAATATTCCAGAGAAGCAAAAAAAAGATAATATTAAAGTATATAGAATGATAAAGATATTAGAGTATAATATACTACTAGACAATTTTTTTATAAAAAAATCATTCTTCAATCCTAGATTATTTAATGTTTTTGTAAGCTTTTTTGGCATCAGAAGTAAAATCTTGGCAATTATTGGACACAACATGATATGTGTTATTCCCATATTTTTTTCCAATAACTACCCCGTCATGTCGATTTGAACTCTTAGGTAAAACCACCCTCATTTCTTCCACTTGATTTACTGCTTTTTTCATTTTCAAATCATCATAATGTTTTCCTGAGCATTTATATTAGGCAATTATTTTAGGATCCGTTTCAGAAAATGGCCCTGTAGTTGTAAATCCAATATTTGTACCATCATCAAAGAAAATATGTTCATGAAAGATACCCAAATCTAAACCGGTCCAACCTGAAGTTCTAAAATCAAACGGCATACCATTCAACAGTCGCGTACATATGCGCGCGAGGCCTGATGAATCTATCCAAAATTGCACATTAGGTGCAAACTGATACAGATTGTTTCCCCCCGCTAGCTTAATCGGATCCTGTTGCGTAAACCGTCCAATCTCCGGATCATAGTAACGGAAGAAGTTGTAATGCAGCCCAGTTTCTTCATCATAATGCTGATTCTGCAGGCGGATAGGTTGGTATGCATCTGATTTCAGACGTTCCTCCCGGGTCAGTTTGCCCCAGCCGCTATAGTCACCGCTCCAAACAATTTGCCTTCTTCATCGGTCATCTCTCGAGTAATGCCGATTTGATTACAGGTTCTCTTGTCTGACCTAAAGATTTAGAGGAAGTAATCTGGACATTTAGTTACCTCTTTAATCTTCAGTGCCGATGCGGCTTGGGCTTCTTTGCAATATTTTGTGATGGGTGTAACCGTTTTATAGAGACTAACTTTTGTTATCGCCTGACGAGGATGTATTTTAGGTCGTCTGAAAGTTTTTCAGACGACCTTTGTTTAAATCTAACTTACACTTGCTTATTTGGATTATGCTTGTTATTTAGTGAATGATTTTAAAAATATAATCACTAATCAAGCACATGTAATATCCATAAAAAGAATCGCAGGTATACGAAGTTATGGTATAAACGCTGAATAACAACGTAAATATACTTATGAACACTGAAATTAGTAGAACTTTCATATCTCTTATAAAAAATAAATTTATTAAAGTTGCTATTGAGAATATGCTTGCAATATAGCTTGATAATCTAATAAATTTAAGTAAATATGAAAATAATTCTGCATCCATCACTATTGTTATTTTTATGAGCCATACAGTCAAAAAGATCAAGGACGGAAGATTTAGCAAAATTTGAGCAATCAGTAAGAAATAATTTTTTTGCTTCATTTTATTCCATATTTTTAAGCTTATCATGAATATCTGCAGTGTCCCCCAAGCTATCCCACCAGCCTGACAGACCATCTGTATCTATTACAAAAGGATTATAACCCGTATGATGCGGAACCATTGTATGATTTATAGATGATAAGTAGTTCCTACCTGTGCACCTCTACAGAAATGAGAGTCTTGTATTTCAGTATCTGAATTAGATAACAAACTAACCATTTTCTTCGTAGCAATGTTGGTGCGACTGTAAGCACATAAATTAGGTCGTCTAAAAGTTTTCAGACGACCTTTGTGAAAGTTGGGTTTTCAACCCAACCTACGCTTACTGCTGAATTACATTTTAAGGAAATCATTTAGATTGGAATAAAACTTAGGTTTTCGTGGTTAAAAGTCTTAGGCATAGCCCGGAGCAGATACTTTCCAATTTTCAATTGAGTTGATCATTTCAATAAATTCACATATGAATCCCTAGGCATATAAACCCTAAAAGAAACCATAAAAATAGGGATGTGGAAACGAATACTTTTCCTAAGATTTTCTTTCTCAAATTTAATCCTTTGGTAAATAAAATGACTATTAAGCCTAAGAAAAATATGAGAAATAATACCCCTTGTAGTATGCCTGTTTTAAAAATATAGGGGAAGCAATATGGCAACCCGATATACCCTGCTTTTAGAAAAAGATAAATGGTGTCTCCGAGTGCCAAATATATAATCAAATAGGGGAAAAGAAGTGCCAATAGCCAATAAAATAAGTTTTTCATTTATTGTTCTTTCTTGTGGCGCTGAGATTCTTTATAGGCTGTAATCTAGATCATTAGCCACATCTTTGCTTTTCAGTGTTAGAGAATGTATTTTAGGTCGTCTGAAAGTTTTTCAGACGACCTTTGTGAAAGTTGGGTTTTCAACCCAACCTACGCTTACTGATAATCTATTAGGTTATAAAGAAGGATCTAAATATAAACAAGTACGCTATTATATCTAAAAATAAGCAAATTATAAAAAATAAGAATAATTTAATAATTTGGCTTTCTGTTATTAATGATGCTAAGTATTTTGATAAAAGAATAATACTTAAACTTAATAAGTAATATAATATAATCTCTACTATTCCTAAAAATATAATTGCGTATATTTTCAGTATGAATATTTAAAATAAAACTAATAACTCCTTTCAGTTCTTTAGTTAAATACAAAATAAATAATAGATTTAAAAATGATGAGATAAATAATTTCAACATATTATATTACTCTATTAAGATAGGTCGAACTTTATAATAATCTCTAATGCGCCCTAGTTTTTCAGCTAATTCATACGGTTTAACATCATGATTATAATGATTTATTTTATTTCCCCATTCTGAATGGGCATAATCAGCACTACCTGCTGCTGGTAAATTTCTAATAATATTTCCATTATTATCATATGTACATTGATTAGTATTTCCCGCAGAATTTGGTCTAGATCTAAATTCATATGTTGCGCCTGGATGGTACCATTTCACAAGGGCACTTTTCCCTCCTGACCATCCGTTAGCCTCAGTGCATTTTCCTATAGTGCGAGGACATTTTGGTATATTATTAATCCATCCCATATTTCGCTGTTCCATTCTAATCCATTCGTCAAATATTTGAGTATCTGAATAAGTATCATAAATCCAGCCTTTATTATCTTTTCTGACTCTTCGGTTAGATAAACTCTCTTCTGCATCACTTAATGTATATAGCCCCAATAAATCTATCCATCGTTGCACGTTTGGTGCAAAAGCATAAAAATTAATACCGCCCATCAACCTAATCGGATCCTGCTGCGTAAACCGCCCAATATCCGGATCATAGTAGCGGAAGAAGTTGTAATGCAGTCCCGTCTCTTCATCATAATACTGGTTCTGCAGACGGAAGGGTTGATGTATATCCAGTTTCAGACAACTTTCTTGGGTCAGTTTGCCCCAACCGCTATAGTCGCCGCTCCAAACAATATTGCCTTCCCCATCGGTCATTTCTCGCGGGATGCCGATTTGATCGTTGTGATAGTACAGAATCTGTCTGCCAACTTTATTATTGTCAGTGTTGGTCATCTGAACGATTTGCGCTAACGGTTCGTAGCTACCCTGTTCAGTATAAACATAAGTATAGGTTGCTTTATCGCTGTATTCCTGTAACAGGCGGCTGCCGTCCCACAGGTATTGGATTTCGTTGCCGTCAGGATGGACTTTGGCTATGCGGCGGCCCATGGGGTCGTAGCGGTAGCGGTATAGGACAGCGTTTGTCCGGGGCGATGGATTTCGGCTTCGGTCAGTTGGTTTTCGGCATTGTAGCGGTAATGTTGGATTTCGCCGTCATGCTGCTGTTTTTCGATCAGGTTACCCAACGGGTCGTAGCGGTAACTGGTACCTTGGTATTGGGTAAGGCGGTTGCCGCCGATTCTGCTTCCATCGGTAAGGTTATGTGCAGGGTCGTAGCGGTAGTGCTCGTCCGCGCTTTGGGTAATTCTGCCCAGTGCGTCATAGGTGTAATCCCTGCTGCCGTTGGTTTGGTCGTCGGTACGGACGAGGTTGCCGATAGTGTCGTATTGGTAACTGCGGCCGATAAGGACGGCAGGGTCTGCTTTGTTGTGACCGTTCGGTTGGGCGATTTGTTGTTTCAGACGGCCTAATGGGTCTAGTTGAAATTGGGTATTCAGCCTGCCGAGAGTCCGTTCGATCGGGCGATGCAGAGCATCACGCTCAATGTCGGCAAGGGTGCTGCCGTCGAGGTTGACGTGGTGCAGGTGCCCGCTGCCGTAATACAGGCGGTTTAAAACTTCACCTGTAGGCAGGATGGTTTGGATGCGGTTGCCCAGTACGTCGTAACGGTGTTCGGTAATCTGTGCAGCGACATCTTTGGATTGTGAACGGCTGATGCCGGACGTAAGGGGTTTATCCAAGTGGATGAGCTGTTCTTTAACCAGTCTGTTGTGGTCATAGCCGAAGCGAAGCTCGCTATGGGCGTTGTGAGCTTGGATCAGACGGTTAAGTTTGTCGTAGCGGTAGTGGGTGCTCAGGATTTCTCCGCCGTCCAGATGACTGTCTTTCTGACGGATGCGGCCGATACGGTCACGGTGGTAGGTGATCGTCCGTAGCGGGCGAGTACGCACGTCAATGTTCCCAGACGCGTATTCTTCTTCGCGTATGAGTTCGCCGGCAGGGTTGTAGGTGTAACGTGTCATTTTGCCGTCAAAGCCGGTCTCGCGGATTAGGCGGTCGCGCTCATCGTATTCGAAGGTATAGCTGTCGCCGTTTTCGTTGACGAGGGTTTTTAGACGACCTGCGGGATCGTAACGGTATTGGAATGCATCTCCCAGCGCGTTGTAGCGGACAGTTGGTTTGCTGTCATTGTCGTAATCGTAGACGGTACGGTTGCCTTCGGCATCTGTCAGAACACTCAATCGACCAGCGTGATCGTAGCTGAAGTGCTCACTGCTGCCATCCGGATAGTCGGTACGCAATGGTTTTCTATTTTGGTAATGATAGTGCGTGGTGTGACCGGCTGCATCGGTAATACTTTCGAGTTTGCCCTCATCGTTATAGGTATAACGGGTTTGCTGACCGGAACAGTCGGTTTGAGTGCTCAAACGGCGGTGCTGATCATACTCAAATGTATAGGTATTGTTTTTAGCATCGGTAATTTGGGTAATTTGCCCATTTTCGTTGTAACGGTAACGGGTTGCATTGCCTTTGCTATCGCTTTGGGTCGCAGGTAACCCTTGTTCGTTGTATTCAATCAGGGTCTTTTGATTGTGCGGAAGTGTAATCTCTACCGGTCGGCGTTCTTGGTCATAACGGATGTGCTGATTTTGTCCGCCTTCTCCGCCAACAAAGGTCAGCAGCCCGCATTCGTTATAACGGTAGCGGGTTTCACGCCCCATTTCATCAGTAATTTTAATAGGACGGCCTAATGCATCACGTTCAGTCAAGACGCTACTTCCATCTGCAAAGACTTTTTTAACGACTTCGCCATGATGGTCGTAATAAAGGTGCTCACTACGTCCTAATGCATCAGTGATTTGGGTATGCCCGTCGGCATAGGCAAAACGCCACTCTTCACCGTTATCGGTATGGCTGCGCAATACCCGGCCTTTAGGGGTATAGTGGTCGTATTGATAGTAGGTATTTAATCCTGCTGCAGTTTGGTGGCGGATCATCATGTGGCGGAGATAACCGAAACGTCGGTGAACGAAACCTTCGGCATCTTCTACTGCGACAAGATCTCCGTTGTCGTCATAACGGTAACGGACAAGAACTTCCCGACCTTCAGGTAGATTATCGTTGTAGCTACCCATGCTGGTAAGGCGATAAACAGGAATCTGAGTCAAAGGGCTGAGATTGTCAAATTCAAACCATATTTTACGTCCCAATTCGTCAATAACGGTATGCGGTAAACCGGTATCTTCATTATAAACAATACGGTAGCCATTCCCATGACGGTCGCTAACACGCGTAAGAACATAATCGCCATCACCACTGCCGATACGGTTTGTTCCATTCAGATGTAACGGAGAGAATCTCTGTCTACTATCCCCATCCAAACTGCTAATTTGATAACTGCCATTATCAATTCGTTCAAAAACAATTTGCTCGGCTTCAAATAAGACTTGTCCGTCATCTTCTTCAAGCTCGGGCAGTTCAAATGTACGCCCTTGGTTATCGGTATAGGTAAAACGACCGTCTTTACGCTCCAATTTTGCACTCAATGTGGTACGCCAGCCACTACCCAGCCAACTTTCTTTTAGGTCGGAGAAATAGCTGCGGCTCCATACAAAAGGTACCAGCCCATCAAAAGCAAAATCCGTTTCATCCGGCAAAACCTTAATTCCCAAAATAGGATTAACAGGACGCCCAATCAATTCGGCAATCTTGCAAGGAATACAGGTTTTATCGGTTTTTGCAAAACCGTTAAAGACAAAACTATCAGAACCGCCTACAGGCATTGCGGGTGCTTTGACGCGAACAATCTTAGGAGAAGCAAGTATAATTTCGCCATTTTTTAATTTGATATAGCTGCCTCCGCCACCGCTAATCATTACTTCATCTTTGCCGACGATCATTACTTTGGCAGTACTACTGATCAGTTCAAGATCTTTTTTGGCATCAATCTGTATCTTGTTATTTTTTGCCTGGATTTCAACCTTACCTTTAGCGGCATGGATTTTAAGGGCATTATTTTGTGCAAACAGATTGATACCTTGTAGTGCGTGTGCAGTAAAGTTTTTACCGGCACTGACGTTACTATCTTGTAAACTGACCCAATGAATATGCCCTTGCGCTGTATTCAATATACTTTGCTTGGTACTGGTAGCCAAACCATCGGGAGCCGAAATAACGATGCCCGATTTTTTTAGTTTCTTTAAACTACTATTAATATGGTTTGTCTGAGCAATACTCTCTGTAGCACTATTTCCCACGCGCATAGCGGCAGCATCCAATAATTTGGCTGCATCCAATGCTTTACGCATGCGTCGTATTGCCTTACCCATCTCCAATACTTCGCCCTTAGCCCCACTTTGTGTATCTGTACTGACAAGTATCCCTTTACTTGCGCGTAACGCACCCCAACCGTCGGTCCTGAGTTCGAAGCCCTCCCCGTTCTTACCACGTTTTTCTCGATTTGAGTCGACGATATGGCCCAAATTAAGTTGTGACTTCTGATAGTCAGTACTCAACTTAATATGTTCCTGACCTTTTTGGTCTTCCATCCGCAGTTTGTTGTTCGCCCAGGTGCGGATGACGTTTCTTGTGTTCCAATCGGCAGGAATGTGGTCGGTATGGGCGCTGTCGTGCATGACGCCGGAGATATACGGACGGTCGGGATTACCCTGGACGAAGGAGAGCATCACTTCGGTGCCTTCGTGTAAGGGGAAGTGAATGCCGTATTCGGGACCTGCATAGGGTTTGGCCAGTCGGACGGGACGGCTTCCCCGCCCGGACTCCATTCGTCCAGATCAAATGGTAACTTGACGCGGTAGCGGCCCATATCGTCGATATAGGCGTAGGTGCAGTTTTCCGCCGCAGTCACCCGTGCCGGTAAGGTACCGTCGATATGCGGACGCGGTGTGGTGCGTTCGGGACGGTAGGCGAATTGGGCGGGTATGGCGGTAAAGGTATGGCTGTAGGCGCTATCGCGGCTGCCGCTGTGTTCCATGGAAAGTACCAGCCAGCCGTTGGGTGCTTCGGGAAAGGAGACATCGGTTTGAAACACCTTCATCGGCGTCATGGAGACGACGTTGCCACTGCCGGCAGCGACGGTTTGACGGCAGAGGTTGGCTTCATTCAACAGGGTCGTCTGAACTTGGGCTTCGTCGGTTGTTTTGGGATGAAGGCCCCAGTGCTGTTGTCTGCCCAATAAAACGGTATTGTCGGCAGATTCCTCGGACTGTTTGTTGTCGGTTTCGGCAAAGAGGTCGGTATCGGCACTGCGGTAGTTATAGTCGGCCGTGCGTATGCCTTCGACGATGGGGTTGTGGCGGATGCTTAAGTTGAAGAGTGCTTCGGTACCGACACTCTCCAATCCTGCATGGGGGCGGTAGGAAACGGGTAAACCTTGGCTGCGCCAATAGTGTTCGGGACTGTCGCCGAAGACGACTACGTCGCCATGTTGTTCATGCTGTTCGAAGGCATACCAGATACCCTCTTCTTCACACAGACGGTTGATAAAGTCGAAGTCGCTTTCGAGATACTGGGTGACATACTCGCGTACGCTGTAACTGCGGCTCTTTTGGAAACGGTAGTCGACACCGGAGAAGCCGTGGTGTTTGAAGACGGCGGCAACGATGTCGGGGACGGTTTGGTGTTGGAACAGCCGGGAGGTTTGGAAATGTTTTAAAGCCGCGAAGCGCGGCTTTAAAACAAAGCGGTAAACGGTTTCATCCTTGGATACCGACAACTTCTCGCATGCGGTGATAATGCCCCTGCCATTGCTTTGCCGGCGGGTCGTCTGAAGCAGATCCGAATGCACTGACCACTTCCGACAGCAAACCTTCCTGCGGACGAATCTCAAACGCTGCGCGCTGGTTGAGGTAGGAAGACAGCGGCAGCGAGGAATCGGTCGAGGTGGCGGTGATTTCAACACGGTAAGCAGTATTGACCGCTTCGGATGCACTGAAGGAGCGGACTGAAAGTGAAGGAGAGAAACGGGCGAAGGTGAGGTGATAGGATTGGCGGGCGGTCATAAGGTAATATCCGACTGACGATGACCCCCGTATAGTAACGGGGATAATGCCGATGGTAAAGCGAATAGGATGAATGGGAGAAAGGCCGTCTGAACGGTTGCAATAAGGGATAAAGAGATATTTTACCCCGCCCTATTCCACCATTCAGGGAAAAAGTGGTAAATTAAGCAGCCATATGTCTCTTAAAAACCATTGATTTTATACTAAAAATTGGAGTACTATACGGAATCTTTTAAGATTAACTAATAGTTAACAAACAGGAATAAACAACGGCGATTGTTAGGTATAGGGAAAAACTACATAATTTATATTATGTTAAATTCATAATACTAGAGACCTTTGCAAAATTCCTTTCCCCCAACAGCCGAAACCCAAACACAGGTTTTCGGCTGTTTTCTCCTCCAATCACTCCTGATTTTACCCAAATACCCCCTTAATCCCCCTTGAATACCTGATTAATCAGGTATCCGACCGCCTTTTAGGCAGCAACAGGCGCACTTAGCCTGTTGGCGGCTTTCAAAAGGTTCAGACACATCGCCTTCAGATGGCTTTGTGCACTCACTTTAATCAGTCCGAAATAGGCTGCCCGGGCATAGCGGAATTTACGGTGCAGAGTACCGAAGCTTTGTTCGACCACATAACGGGTCTTCGACAAATATCGGTTGCGTTTGGTTTGCGCTTCCGTCAGCGGACGATTACGGTGGGCTTTGCGCATAATGCCGTCTAACAACTGATGCTCTTCCAGATGTTGTCGGTTTTCCTCACTGTCATAGCCTTTGTCGGCATAGACGGCCACTCGTTCAAATTAAACAGCAATTTAACACGGTAGTGTCCCATTTCGTCGATGTAGGCATATCGGCTTGGACAATTTCAAGCGATATTCATAAATAAATGTCGTCTGAAAAGATTTCAGACGACATTAGCCTATTCTTCAAATAAGTTTGCAAACTTTTCTCTCTGGTAAAGTGGCTTAGACTGATAAAAATAGGTTAGATAATCCTTGACTCCTCCCACTTTGAATGGTCCTTACAATGGTAGCCCGGTTTTTACATCCAAGCCTGCTTTATCCGCCAGCTTCTTTATCAACTCATCAGAGGGTTTTGGTGGTTCATCCCCCTCTACCCAGCGTTGAAAGGCGATTTTGCCGTCCCATTCGGGTAAAGGTGCCGGCGGTAGCGGAACGATATCGTCCAAATCAGGAACGGTCGGCGACATGAATTCGTAATCTGAAAGATAGGTATTAATAATGTCATAACGACGGGCGCGTTCTAAGTCAAATTTTAAGTCTAAATAATATGAAGTACCTTCAGAAGTATTTGCGTTATCTCTTCCAAAACCTTGAGAAATCAAGCTAGCCGACATTGAGTTTCCATTCTTGACTCCTTGATGAAATGTCTTTACTGCTTCGTTGTACCTTTTCCTCCCTTGTAAATTAATCCCTAAATTAACAGAGGCATCTCCCTGCCCCTGTTCAGAGGCGCATTGATAGATTTTCCTCATCAATTCCAACCTAAATTGCCGTGTCGGTTCATCATCAAGCCAAGCTATTTTTTCCGCAAGTGCATATTGTGCATCCCTGCTGCCCATATCCGCAGCCTTGCGTAAAAATGCCAGCTCGCTGTCGGGGGGCGCACTGACACCGTAGCCGTCTTCAATATAGCCTTTGAGCAGATAATAGGCGGTAGCTGGAAGTTGTTTGTGCAGCATTTTATACAACTTGTGGACTTCAGTTTCAGCCTCAATATCGGGAACCTTCGTCCAGCCGTCGCTAAGCAGGAACTGCAGCCGTATGTTTGCCTTATAGTCGCCGTTGGCGGCAGCAATGCGGTAATAGGGCAATAGTTCATCCCAAAAACCGTCTCCCCTCTGGCCAGGCCACATATGGTTCAAATCACGGTGCAGAGCATAATTGTAGAGTTGCTGCGTTTCCTCGGATAGCGGTGGGCGTTTTTCATGCACGCAGGTAAACTCAAGGTTCTTTTTGATTTCTTCAATTGTCTTCATGGTTTCTTTCTTCCGTTGTTTTTCTTGCCATTTTTCCCCTATGCTGCAATACGCGGGCTTAACCTGACCGTTTGCACCGCCTATATGGATGGGATTGCATTTCAGCCAAAGGAGAAACCAAATAAACATTGCTGCCAGACAGCCTAAAACTATCAGGGTATATTTGAGGGGTTTATGCATAATAGTCAATCCAATCGTGATATTTTAGGATCCAGGCGTAAAAATTCGCACAGAGGATGCAGTGGCGGTTTGCCGTTTATAATCTGTTTTTTATTTTCATCCATTATTGTCTGCCACCGTTTAAAAGCCATAATTGCTACGCTCGGATCATTCATCGCCTCCGGATTCGCCGCATTATCAAACTTTCCTGCCGCATTATTGGCTTTGTGCAGATCGCGTGTATGTAGTTTCCACAGATCTTTGCGCAGTTTTCGCGCCACTGCGCCGTTTAGCGCCAGGCCATAGAAGTCGACGAGGAAGGACAAGTCAGCGGCCAAACCACACCAAGCAAAGATAAAGATGTCCCTTGGATAAAAAGACGGCCACTCGTTCAAATCAAACAGCAATTTAACACGGTAGCGTCCCATTTCGTCGATGTAGGCATATCGGCTTGGACAATTTCAAGCGATATTTATAAATAAATGTCGTCTGAAAAGATTTCAGACGACATTAACCCATTCTTCAAATAAGCTTACAAACTTTTCTCTCTGGTAAAGTGGCTTAGACTGATAAAAATAGGTTTGATAATCCGTGACTCCTCCAACTTTGAATGGTCCTTACAATGGTAGCCCGGTTTTTACATCTAAGCCTGCCTTATCCGCCAGCTTCTTGAGCAGTTCATCAGAGGGTTTTGGTGGTTCATTCCCCTCTACCCAGCGTTGAAAGGCGATTTTGCCGTCCCATTCGGGTAAAGGTGCCGGTGGTAGCGGAACGATGTCGTCCAAATCAGGAACGGTAGGCGACATGAATTCGTAAGTTGACAGATAAGAGTCAATAATACCGTAACGGCGAGCACGCTCTTCATCAGTCTCCACATCTAAAAAGTCGTTACTACCTTTGTCTTTACCTGCCTTAAACGCATTAGAAAGAATAAAAGCAGATAAATAATTACCGTTTTTTACCCCCTGATGATAGGCTCTAACGGCTTCATCATATTTATGATAGTCAGGAAGAAACATACCCAACCAATAAGAAGCATTACCTTGTCCTTGTTCAGAAGCACACCGATATAACTTCATCATTAGCTTTAATCGAAATTCACGTGTTTCTTCATCATCTAAACTGCTGATCATCTGACCTAACGTATATTGCGCCTCCCTGCTACCCATATCCGCAGCCTTACGCAAATGTCAGCTCGCTGTCGGGGGGGGCACTGACACCGTAGCCGTCTTCAATATAGCCTTTAAGCAGATAGTAGGCGGTAGCTGGAAGTTGTTTGTGCAGCATTTTATACAACTTGTGAACTTCAGCTTCAGCCTCAATATCGGGAACCTTCGTCCAACCGTCGCTGAGCAGAAACTGCAGCCGTACGTTTGCCTTATAGTCGCCGTTGGCGGCTGCAATGCGGTAATAGGGCAATAGTTCATCCCAAAAACCATCCCCCCTCTGGCCAGGCCACATATGGTTCAAATCACGGTGCAGCGCGTAGTTGTAGAGTTGCTGTGTTTCCTCGGACAGAGGTGGGCGTTTTTCATGCACGCAGGTAAACTCAAGGTTCTTTTTGATTTCTTCAATTGTCTTCATGGTTTCTTTCTTCCGTTGTTTTTCTTGCCATTTTTCCCCTATGCTGCAATACGCGGGCTTAACCTGACCGTTTGCACCGCCTATATGGATGGGATTGCATTTCAGCCAAAGGAGAAACCAAATAAACATTGCTGCCAGACAGCCTAAAACTATCAGGGTGTATTTGAGGGGTTTATGCATAATAGTCAATCCAATCGTGATATTTTAGGATCCAGGCGTAAAAATTCGCACAGAGGATGCAGTGGCGGTTTGCCGTTTATAATCTGTTTTTTATTTTCATCCATTATTGTCTGCCACCGTTTAAAAGCCATAATTGCTACGCTCGGATCATTCATCGCCTCCGGATTCGCCGCATTATCAAACTTTCCTGCCGCATTATTGGCTTTGTGCAGATCGCGTGTATGTAGTTTCCACAGATCTTTGCGCAGTTTTCGCGCCACTGCGCCGTTTTCGGTGAATATGCCCAATTCCGTATCAACCTGCATACTACGGGTATTCAGATTAGCGGAACTGATAACAGTAAAGACATCATCTATAATGGTCACCTTCGAATGAATGTAAACTTCTTTCCAAGCATTGGATGCAGTTAAAGTGCAGACATGAACTTTAACGCCTAGTTCTTTTTTCAGTTTTTTGGCAAATTCTTTCTCCCTCACTTCTTCCGCATTTTTAGTATAGGATCGTTCTTTCATTCCTTGTCGACTATTAAACCTTGCCTGCAAATCATCACGCTCCTTTTTCCATTTGTTTACTGTTTCACCAGGCACGCCCCTGGGAGTGTGCATAAGGGTGGTATTCAATGCATCACGACGACCATTGTCATCTGTTAGTGCCACATTCGGCATTACATCCTGCCGCCCAAGTTTCTAGCATTTTATTTGTTGTATACGTTCCTTTTCCCAAACCATCATCAGATGAATTAGTTACAACAAACCAATGTATTGGCATATTTTCAGGGCGCCCCTTCGATCTTAAATTTTGCCAATGCTTGATAAACGCCTCAGCTAAGGGAGGCCATCTAAAATACTGATTTTCTGTATAGATATAACTGGTCACCCTTTTGATATTTTGCAGGTAGATTTTTTTGATGTCTTCAATATCCGGCTTGTCGTAAGTACGCAATATCTGCGCCATCAAAGGCGTACCTCCGGCAGATTTGTTAAAAGGATATTTGTCGAAAGTCAGAGCCTTTCTTTTTTCTCCAAGTTTTTCACTACTTACCTTATCCCAAGATTGGCAGAAATTACGGTTGATATACCATAAAACTTCACCGCTAACGATACTGGACACATCCTGTAATGGTGTATCAACATTTTTTCCCTGGTTTGGCGCTGATACCTTACCAGAAATATGGCTGTCATCATCCCAATAATTGTCTAGCATATTATGTTCCATTACAAAGCCTACTGCCTTGTGAGGTACTTCGTAGTCTATCAAAACTGTTTTTTGGTGATGAGAAGGAAATATCTTCAATGTTGCTTTTGCATCTCCTGGTAACTCCTTATCTTCGTATTGATTACTCTGAGATTCAACACTCCGAGTTTTGAACTTCAGATTGTTTTGATATGAAGACTTTGATAGTTCCCATAAATGAGGGTACGATTTCTGAATATTTTGAGATGCATGTGGATCTAACGTATGTAATTTTCCTTCTCTTGCTAAATACCAATTTCGATCATACTGTTTCTGAGCTTTAGTTACCCCTGGGACTCCGCCTGAAAAAACACCAGGTGCATTTCCCATATTGGCTTCTGAAAAAGTCTGTATTTTAAAAGGTATACTCCAAACTAATATCCTCACCTGCACACCTGCTTTTGCTTTTTCAATCAATAAATCCCCAATGCACTTACTCTTACCGTCCCGCTTTAGATGCATCGAAGGCTGAAATCCCCATATCGCAATATCAATTGAATGTTCGGCTTTTTCAATTTTTTCATGGAGCGTTGTAAAAGCTTCTTTCCCATTAATCAATGGCCTGAAAGTAGCAGCAACAGGTGATGATTCCTGTGAGTCTAAAAACCAGTTCATTGATGCTGTTGCACCTAATTTAGATTTAGTGGAAGTCGCAATCACAGGTTTACCCATTTTTAGAACCTTTCGAATTTTTGTCTTTTATATTATGTACTATTTCAAAATATTTCTTTGCTTGCTCTATTGGAGAAAGTTCAGAACTTGTATATTTCAAGCCATGAAAACCACGATTGGTTATTTTATCTCTTGATGTATTTTCATTAAATTCATCCTCAATCGGAATCAAATATTCCAAATCGTTGGCAAATACAATCTTATATTTACTTGTTGGTATTTCATGTTCGACAGCAATATACCCTGTTGCATCCGTTACCCCTCTTTGAATTTCTTCTCCATCTGCATAGATTGTATAAGGCATACCGATGAAAAAGTGATCCGAATGAGGAGATTGGCGCAGATTAATTCGCATCGGACGTTTTGGTAAAGTTTTAGGCCAATCTGGGTGAGTGATTCCCAAACTATTCGCCCCATTCACCACCAACGGCGCCCTCACCCGCACTACCTTCGGACTCCCGATTTCAACCTCCCCGTTGCTCAACTTGATATACGCCCCCTTGCAGGTAATCAGAATCTCTTCCTTCGCCGCAATGGTGATTTTTCCTGCGCTACTGGTTAAGGTTGCGTCTTTTAAGGCGTTCAGCTGCAACTCGTCATTCTGTGCCTGTACTTCCACTTTGCCCTGATTGGCCTGCATCTTGATGCCGCTGCTTTGGGCAAACAGGTTAACGCTCTCCGCCGCATGGGCGGTCAGGCTTTGGCCGGCGGTAATGTCGGTATGGTTGCCGCTGACGAGGTGGATGTTTTCATTGGCGGTGTGCAGTTGGCTTTGCTCGGTTGCGGTGGCAATACCGGCGGGGGCGGTTTGGATTAAACCGGCCTCTTTCAGGTCTTTGAGGGCGTCTTTCAGACGGCCTCTTTGGGTTTCTTCATCGGTGTTGTGGTTGTTGGCGGTTTGGGCGGCTTTGTTCAGGCTTTTGGCCAGGGAGAGTGCTTGTTCGAGTTGGGCGATGGCATCGTCCATATCCAACACTTTGCCGTTGGCATCCTGGTTTTGTGCGCTGACGAGTATGCCCTTACCTGCCCGTACGGCGCCCCAGCCATCGGTTCTGAGTTCGAAGCCCTCACCGTTCTTACCACGTTTTTCTCGATTTGAGTCGACGATATGGCCCAAATTAAGTTGTGACTTCTGATAGTCAGTACTCAACTTAATATGTTCCTGACCTTTTTGGTCTTCCATCCGCAGTTTGTTGTTCGCCCAGGTGCGGATGACGTTTCTTGTGTTCCAATCGGCAGGAATGTGGTCGGTATGGGCGCTGTCGTGCATGACGCCGGAGATATACGGACGGTCGGGATTACCCTGGACGAAGCTTCGGTGCCTTCGTGTAAGGGGAAGTGAATGCCGTATTCGGGACCTGCATAGGGTTTGGCCAGTCGGACGGGACGGCTTTCCCCGCCCGGACTCCATTCGTCCAGATCAAATGGTAACTTGACGCGGTAGCGGCCCATATCGTCGATATAGGCGTAGGTGCAGTTTTCCGCCGCAGTCACCCGTGCCGGTAAGGTACCGTCGATATGCGGACGCGGTGTGGTGCGTTCGGGACGGTAGGCGAATTGGGCGGGTATGGCGGTAAAGGTATGGCTGTAGGCGCTATCGCGGCTGCCGCTGTGTTCCATGGAAAGTACCAGCCAGCCGTTGGGTGCTTCGGGAAAGGAGACATCGGTTTGAAACACCTTCATCGGCGTCATGGAGACGACGTTGCCACTGCCGGCAGCGACGGTTTGACGGCAGAGGTTGGCTTCATTCAACAGGGTCGTCTGAACTTGGGCTTCGTCGGTTGTTTTGGGATGAAGGCCCCAGTGCTGTTGTCTGCCCAATAAAACGGTATTGTCGGCAGATTCCTCGGACTGTTTGTTGTCGGTTTCGGCAAAGAGGTCGGTATCGGCACTGCGGTAGTTATAGTCGGCCGTGCGTATGCCTTCGACGATGGGGTTGTGGCGGATGCTTAAGTTGAAGAGTGCTTCGGTACCGACACTCTCCAATCCTGCATGGGGGCGGTAGGAAACGGGTAAACCTTGGCTGCGCCAATAGTGTTCGGGACTGTCGCCGAAGACGACTACGTCGCCATGTTGTTCATGCTGTTCGAAGGCATACCAGATACCCTCTTCTTCACACAGACGGTTGATAAAGTCGAAGTCGCTTTCGAGATACTGGGTGACATACTCGCGTACGCTGTAACTGCGGCTCTTTTGGAAACGGTAGTCGACACCGGAGAAGCCGTGGTGTTTGAAGACGGCGGCAACGATGTCGGGGACGGTTTGGTGTTGGAACAGCCGGGAGGTTTGGAAATGTTTTAAAGCCGCGAAGCGCGGCTTTAAAAACAAAGCGGTAAACGGTTTCATCCTTGGATACCGACAACTTCTCGCATGCGGTGATAATGCCCTGCCATTGCTTTGCCGGCGGGTCGTCTGAAGCAGATCCGAATGCACTGACCACTTCCGACAGCAAACCTTCCTGCGGACGAATCTCAAACGCTGCGCGCTGGTTGAGGTAGGAAGACAGCGGCAGCGAGGAATCGGTCGAGGTGGCGGTGATTTCAACACGGTAAGCAGTATTGACCGCTTCGGATGCACTGAAGGAGCGGACTGAAAGTGAAGGAGAGAAACGGGCGAAGGTGAGGTGATAGGATTGGCGGGCGGTCATAAGGTAATATCCGACTGACGATGACCCCCGTATAGTAACGGGGATAATGCCGATGGTAAAGCGAATAGGATGAATGGGAGAAAGGCCGTCTGAACGGTTGCAATAAGGGATAAAGAGATATTTTACCCCGCCCTATTCCACCATTCAGGGAAAAAGTGGTAAATTAAGCAGCCATATGTCTCTTAAAAACCATTGATTTTATACTAAAAATTGGAGTACTATACGGAATCTTTTAAGATTAACTAATAGTTAACAAACAGGAATAAACAACGGCGATTGTTAGGTATAGGGAAAACTACATAATTTATATTATGTTAAATTTATAAAGTAATAATTTAATCTTCTAGTTTCTATTTCTCTTAATTGTACAATTACTTACAGAATTCGAAAGCAAAAAGACCGTCTGAAATTTTCAGACGGCCTGAGACCTTTGCAAAATTCCCCAAAATCCCCTAAATTCCCACCAAGACATTTAGGGGATTTTTCATGAGCACCTTCTTTCAGCAAACCACCCAAGCCATGATTGCCAAACACATCGACCGTTTCCCACTATTGGAGTTGGATCAGGTGATTGATTGGCAACCGATCGAACAATACTTGAATCGCCAAAAAACCGTTACCTCAGAGGCCATCGCGGCCGTCCCGCCTATCCCCTGTTGTCCATGTTCAAAGCCGTCCTGCTCGGACAATGGCACAGCCTCTCCGATCCCGAACTCGAACACGTCTCATCACCCGCATCGATTTCAACCTGTTTTGCCGTTTTGACGAACTGAGCATTCCCGATTACAGCACCTTATGCCGCTACCGCAACTGGCTGGCGCAAGACAACACCCTGTCCGAATTGCTGGAACTGATTAACCGCCAACTGACCGAAAAAAACCTAAAAATAGAGAAAGCATCCTCCGCCGCCATCATTGATGCCACCATTATTCAGACCGCCGGCAGCAAACAGCGTCAGGCCTTAGAAGTTGATGAAGAAGGACAAGTCAGCGGACAAACCACACCGAGTAAAGACAGCGATGCCCGCTGGACAAAGAAAAACGGCCTCTACAAACAAAGTGAGTTCGCAAAGTCATCTGAAGGCGATATGTTTGAACCTTTTGAAAGCCGCCAACAGGCTAAGTGCACCTGTTGCCGCCTAAAAGGCGGCCAGATACCTGATTAATCAGGTATCCAAGGGGGATTAAGGGGGGATTTGGGTAGAATCAGTGGATATTTGAAACAAAAACAGCCGAAAACCTGTGTTTGGGTTTCGGCTGTTAGGGAAAAGGATTTTTGCAAAGGTCTCAAACTGTCAAAATAAGATAAATTATATTAAATAGGAATAAATTTCATAATTATGATAGAATCCACGGAAAAAATAAATAAAAAACGTAAAAAATAACATAGTAGCAATACATTGCGAAACAACCGTGCAAACCGCCCCACTAGAATGGCGGCACTTACTCACCAAGGACGACAGAAATGAGCGGCAAACACGAAAAACTTGCCTACCGCTTGGCGCGCATCATTTCCAGGCTCAACGACGGCGAACGTCTCGACATCCATCAATTGAAAGACGAATTCCAAGTCAGCATCCGCATCCTGCAAAAAGACCTCAACGAACGCCTCGATTTCCTCGAAGCCAAATTCATCGAAAAAGGCCGCCGCTACTACCGCCTCGACAAAAACAAACTCGGCCACCTGACAAGCGAAGACGTACAACGTTTCGCCACTTTTTGCAGTATCCAAAACCTCTTCCCGAAAATAGACAGCGACTTCTACAAAAACGCCCTTTTGCAAAGCGTGCAAATCAAAGGCATCCAGTATGAAGAACTCGGCAACAGGCTGAGCGACTTCAAATGCCTGCAGGAAGCAATCGACAAACACCGAATCGTCGAATTCCACTATACCAAGGCCGGACAGGAAAAAGGCGGCTACTACCGCCTCGAACCTTATGTTCTGCTGAACAAAAGCGGCATCTGGTATCTCATCGGCACCAGCGACGGGCAGAGGAAAACCTTCTGTTTCAGCCAAACTTCCGCCATCGGCATATCGGGCGATACTTTTGAGCCGGACCCGGTGCTGCTGGAAGAAATCAGGAACAACGACAGCATCTCCCACGGCAATCAAATCGGCGAAATCGTCATACAGGCATCACCGCAGGCCGCGCACTACTTTTTGCGTCGCAAACTGCTGCCGAATCAGGAAATCGTCCGCCGTCTCGACGATGGCGGCCTGCTGCTGGCCTGCCGCAACGTACATGAAATGGAAGTCGTACCGATAGTGCAGTATTGGATACCGCATCTGCGGATAGTCAGCCCGGCGGAATTGCAGGAAAAAATGGAAGGTCGTCTGAAAGCTTATTTTTGAATAAGCAGAAAACGAAAGATTGAAGTAACGGATTGGGATGATTTATCCACTAAAAGAATTACTGGCGTTTATTCGGAATAGTTTTAGAGAATAAGGTTGGTAAAGAAGATAGGCTGACATAAAAATAGAGGCCGTCCGAAAAAGTAGCAAATAGTTAGTTTTTATTAATTTTATATTTTAAGGAGTTAAAAATGCCTTTACCATTTATCTTAGGTGCAGCCGCCGTTTCAGCCGCTGCGTTTGGTGCAAAAAAAGGATACGACGGTTATCAGACTAAAGGAGATGCTGATTCTATTATCAAAATAGCAAAGAAAAATTATGAAGATGCCAAAGCAAATTTCGATAAGATTAGTGAAGAGACAGCCCAAAAACTGGATGATTTGGGCTCATTTCAATTACAAATTGGCAAGGATTTTAACAAATTTCGTACTATTGCTGAGGAGTTATTAAAGAAACTGGAAAAAGCGCAAGAGAAAGATTTGAAATTCTCACTGCCGGATAAAAGCCGCTTGGATAAAATCGAAATGATTGAGCTGTCCGCAATTAATTATTTAGGGACAATGGTTGGGGCAGGTGCCGTTGGTGCCGCTGCCGCTTATGCAGTATACGGTGGCGTGTTGGCAATGGGTGCTGCGTCTACAGGTACGGCAATTTCAGCTTTATCAGGAGCTGCCGCTTACAATGCGACATTGGCTGCAATCGGTGGGGGCTCTCTTGCTGCCGGCGGATTAGGAATGGCTGGCGGTACGGCAATTTTGGGAGGTGTTGTCGCCGCCCCCGTATTAGCTATTGCGGGCTGGGCTTATAATGCTCATGCTGAAAAAGCCTTGGAGAATGCCCTGAAAACAAGCGAAGAGGTTAAAGAAGCTATTGAAAAAATGTCTGCTGGCAATAAACATTTTTTTGAAACACAGAGTTATATCAACAAAATTCTGGCTTCCCTGACGAAAATTTATACAGTATTTACCGATTATTTCGGCAAATTAAAATTTTGTGCTGAGTATTTAAACCAAGGTGGCGATCTTAAAAATATTGAAGAGGATGTGTTGTTGGCTATCGGAAACGGTTACCAAGTATCGGCAATTTTGGCCGACATTATTTCTACACCATTGTTTAAGTTTAAAGCCAACGCCATCGGTAATGCAGCGATAAATGAAGAAAACCTGCCGATTATGGAAACTGATAAACATGGATTTAAGGTACTTAATAGTGAAGGTATTGACAAAGTATTGAATATAGCGGATTCCGATGTTGAGAAATTTTCCAGTTAATTTGTAAAAGAAAAAGTGCAGGCTGCTTTTGCATAATGGTTTTCAGGCAGCCTGCATATCGAGGGGATAGAAAATGACAACGCAAACACAGATGAAAGAATTTGATTGGGCGGGCGAACTGCATCAAACTATGATTAAAAGTTTAGCCACTTCTTTCGGTTTGGATTTTTTGCTTTTCCAAGACAAAAGGGGCGGCAATGTTGATACCGTGCATAAGGTGCGCGAGTACCAGAAAGAGCTTCAAAAAAACGGGGAGACAGATATTCATGTTTCTACAGAAATATCTGTACAACTAACTTCTGATGGTAAAAACGCGGTGCGTTATGATTCACATGCCTATCATACAGATGATAGGTATATCAAACGTGGACAGCAGGATAAAAAACTGCAAGATCAAGGCCAATTGCATGATGTTTATCGTAATCGGAATATGGCCGAACATGAGAAACGCCAATTAGACCATGTTATAGCAGCCAGTAAGATACATCATGATGCAGGCAGGATACTATCAGGGTTGGATGGCGTCGAATTAGCCAATCAAGAAACGAATTTTCAGTCTACTCAGGGCTATATCAATACTAAAAAAAGTGATATGTCGATAGAGGAATTTATTTCCAAGCTGCCTGAAATGAAAAGGAATAAGGAGGATTCTATCGCTCAAAAGCAAAAACAATTGGCAGATATACCGGAAAATACGCCTGCAAATCGGCATAAAAGACAACGGCTAAAAGATGAAATCCGGAAAGAGCAGGAACACCTGAAAGGACTTGAAAGTGTCAATGAAACAGGTATGCGTAATAAGGATAAACAAGCACGGGAAGCGTATGACCAGCAAATCAATTGGAGCTACTACACCAGTAGTAAGTTTTTTGGTTCTGCAGCCATAGATATGGGCAAACAGGGTTTTAAAATGGGTTTGCGCCAATCAGTCGGTATTGTGTTGGCTGAAATTTGGTTTGAGTTACGAGATAGAATTCCAAAAATTTTTGCCGAATGTAAGCAGAATTTTCAGCTTGAAAATTTTTTTAATCATATTAAAGAAGCACTTAATAGTATTTGGGAGGGTGTTAAAAAACGTTTTAAAGAATTATTGAATGCGTTTAAGGACGGATTGATCAGTGGCATTATTTCAAGTGCTACCACAGCTCTTTGGAATGCGTTTCAAACTATTGGTGGTAATGCCATTAAAATTATTCGTGAGACATGGGTAGGTTTAGTTAAAGCGGTAAAATTAATCTTTTTTAACCCTGAAAAATTAAAGCTAGGTGATTTGATTCGTGAAGTTACAAGGATTTTAGGTACTACGGCAGCAGTAGCGGCAGGAACTCTAGTTTATGGGGCATTGGGTGAGTTACCTTTAGGTATCTCAGGATTTCTTTCTGCATTGGTATCCGGCATTTTGACTATGGGTTTGAGTTATTTTCTTGATCATAGTGAAATGATGCAAAAAGTGTGGAGTTTTTTGAATAGTCGTAAAAGTCAGTATGAAAAGATTTTGGAACGTTATCAGGAAATTAATGCCGAACTCGATCACTATCTAATGGAATTATCTAAAATTGAGTTCAATATGAATCCGACTGAACTGGATCAGTTTGCTAATGATTTGGTATTGGCTAATGATGAGTTTCAACGTCATTTGGTATTACATAAGGAAATAGTGAAGCGAAATATTGAGTTGCCTTTTGAAGCAGGGAATACGGATAGTACTCGGCAATGGTTAATAAATATTCAAGCTAAAAATGAATAAGCTTTCCCCCTTTCCTTGCACAGCTTGTGGCCAATGCTGTCGCCGTGTCCATTTAAGCGAACAAACCCAATTTCTTGACCGTGGCGATGGCATTTGCCGACATTTTGACGAACAAACCAATCTTTGTACGATATATGAGACTCGTCCACTTGTATGTCGCGTCGAAGATTATTACAAGGTTTATTTGGATGAACAGTTGGAATGGTCGGAGTTTGTAGAGGTGAACTTGGCTGTTTGTAAGTTATTACAGCAAGATAATGAATAGAAAGGGAACGATTAAATTTATTTTAACGATTAAATTTATTTTGTTGAAAGTTACTATTAGGTTGAGACCTTTGAAAAATTCCTTTTTCCCGACAGCCGAAATCCAAACACAGGTTTTCAGCTGTTTTTGTTTCAAATATCCACTGATTCTACCCAAATCCCCCTTGGATACCTGATTAATCAGGTATCTGGCCGCCTTTTAGGCGGCAACAGGCGCACTTAGCCTGTTGGCGGCTTTCAAAAGGTTCAAACACATCGCCTTCAGATGTTGCCGGTTTTCCTCACTATCGTAGCCTTTATCGGCATAGACGGTCGTGCCTTTGGGCAGTCCTTCCAACAAAGGCGACAGGTGTTTGCACTCATGGGCATTGGCGGGGGTAATGTGCAGTTTCTCGATATAGCCTTACGTATATGTTGTTTGTAACCGAGTTTGTATAAACCGTTTTTCTTTGTCCAGCGGGCATCTTTATCTTTACTCGGTGTGGTTTGGCCGCTGACTTGTCCTTCTTCATCGACTTCTATGGCCTGACGCTGTTTGCTGCCGGCGGTCTGAATAATGGTGGCGTCAACGACGGCGGCGGATGCTTTCTCTACTTTTAAGCCTTTTTCAGTCAGTTGGCGGTTAATCAGTTCCAGCAATTCGGACAGGGTATCGTCTTGCGTCAACCAGTTACGGTAGCGGCATAAGGTGCTGTAATCGGGGATGCTCAGTTCGTCAAAACGGCAAAACAGGTTGAAATCGATGCGGGTGATGAGGCTGTGTTCGAGTTCGGGATCGGAGAGGCTGTGCCATTGTCCGAGCAGGACGGCTTTGAACATGGACAACAGGGGATAGGCGGGACGGCCGCGGTGGTCTCGGAGGTAACGGATTTTTTGACGATTTAGGTACTGTTCGATCGGTTGCCAATCAATCACCTGATCCAACTTCAATAGTGGGAAGCGGTCGATGTGTTTGGCGATCATGGCTTGTGCGGTTTGCTGGAAGAAGGTACTCATGAAAAATCCCCTAAATGTCTTTGTGGGAATTTCCATCACTCATTAATTCAGTGGTAGAGTTACAGTAAAATTAAGAAGCTTAAAACCTATTGATTTTATACTAAAAATTGGAGTACTATGAGCACTCTCTCTAGAGTATCATTAATTCTCATTTGGCATATAGGAACAAAACAGCGGAATTTGTAGAAGAATAGGAAAAAGGAAATTAATTTATATTATGTTAAATTCATAATGACAGCATTTTAGCCTGCCAACTCCTGTTTTTCTCAGTAGTACAATCACTTACAAAATTCAAAAGTAAAAGGCCGTCTGAAAGGTTTTGCAGACGGCCTTTTATCAAATGCTCAAGCTTTTTCTCAATAAATTACTTGTTGTTAAATCCCCGGTTCTTTCAATTTCATCCAGCATTCTTTTAGTTGTAATAACAAAACGGTTGTAGTGCAGCCTGTTCTTTTCATCATGATACTGAACAGAACGTGGACTTTGAGGCCGTCTGAAACGGTTTCGTTACGGATTTTGCCCCATGCTTCGTATTCGGCTGTCCATACGGCTTCGCCTTTTGCATTGTGTGCGGCAATCGGCGTGCCGAGATGGTCGAGTTGGTAATAAACCAATTCGGGCTGCGCTTCGGACTGCTCTTGGGGGTTCGGGCGGGATTTTCAGCAGCGGATCGGTTTCGGGGTCGTAGCTATACGGTTCGGCGGGTTTATCTTCCCTTTCTATGCCTATCGGCGAGGCCGTCTGAAATTGTGCCAACGGCTCGAATGTACCGGGTTCGAACAGGTAATGGGTATTTTGTCCGTTTGTGCTTTCAATGGCAAGGGTGTCTTCCTGCCAGTGGTAGACGGTGGTTTCTCCGTTACGGATTTTGGCGGTACGCCTGCCTAAGGGGTCGTAACGGTATTCGGTACTGCCGTTGCGGTTTTCTATTTTAACGAGTTGGTTGTAGCCGTTCCAATGGTAGTCTGTGGTTTCTCCATTGCGGGTTTTGCGGATCAGGTTGCCGCGTTGGTCATAGTCGTAGTATACGCCTGAATACTCTTTAAGCAGGTTGCCCCAGACTTTGTTCAGGGATGGTTTTTCTTGGCTGTTTGTTTGGCCTGTATGGTCTTGTTTGTTGCCGCTTAGGTCGAGACGGTTGCCGGCTGGGTCGAAGGCAAAGGTTTCGCTAAAGTCGGGGGTAACGGCGGCAATCAGTCTACCGATGGGATCGTGGCGGTATTGGGTTTGCCCTCCTCTGCTTTGGATGTGGGTCAGTTGTCCGGCGGCATCGTAGCCGTATTCGCGCCGGCTGCGGTTGTGGATTTGCTGCAGGATTCTGCCCATAGGGTCGTATTGTGTTTCTTGGCGGATATGTTTGCCAAAGGTGCGTTCGGTTTCGCGGTGTAGTTTGTCGCGCTCGAAGGCGGCTATTTCGTTACGGTTGAGGGTAATACCGTGCAGGTGGCCGCTACCATAGTGGAGATAACCGATACGCTGCCCGTCGGGACGGATGGTTTCGGTACGGTTGCCTAATGCGTCGTAACGGTGATGCCAAACGTGGCTTCGGGCTGTGCCGTCCAGACTGTCGTGGCGGTATTCCCTGATGAGGTTGCCGAGTTTGTCGTAGAAGTATTGGTGGCGGCTACTCTTGTGCATTATGCAAAGGCCGTCTGAAAACCCGATATTATTTCAGACGACCTTTTTATCGTTTCGTTTCTATTTTATTTTTGAAGCTCTTCCAATTCTTTTTCGCTGAAACGGACTTTACCTTTGTCTTCGCGTTTGAGTAGCCGCCAAACAGTATCTTCCCGGAAAATAGGATTACCGTTCTTATCCCTCTTCGCACTGACTTGTCCGGCAGGCAGAAGCTCTCCTTGATTAATTTGGATTTCGTGTCCGATAAAATTATTGATGCCGTATCTTCCTGTAAACGGAGCGGGTGTGCCTGCGTTGAGGAGCAGAGGCAGGTTGTCGCTCCCATCTTGCTCCTGCTCGCGTTTGAGTTTCTGCTCCCTCGCCCAATCAACCATATCTTTGGGGTAATACATGTATTGCCTTAAGGAGGTGTCATCCAAGTCTTTCAAATAGGCAACTGCGGCGGATTCAAACTCCAGTAGCCTATATAGCCCCCATATTCGGGATCTTGGTTCAAATGTGTGTCAATCAAGAGATTACCGATTTTTCGGTTGCCTTCGTACCAACCGACAAGGTAAGCGTTGAGATATTTCAGGGATTCTTCCTTGCTTTCCGCTATGATTGCTTGTAGTAGGGGTTTGCGGAAGTTGTGTCCGCCTTTGGCAAATTTGGCGCCGGGATCAAATTTCGTGGGTAGTACCATATTCATCAAAGCCCTGAATGATGGATCGTAATACATTTCGTCATCGTTATAGGGATTGAGGCTGTCTTTAATGGTTTCCAGCCAATCCATCCGTTCGAACAATAGGCAAAGTCCGATAATGTTGGGCTGCTTTCTCCTGCCCACTCCTCCGGTCCCCAAATAAACATGATGTCTTCCTCTTGCCCGTATTGTCTGTGTATATCTAGGCATTGCTTACAGTAATAAACTATCTGCTCCATACGTTGCTTGATTTCCTCTATCGGAAATCCTGCGGTGTACTCGGTAAGTAATAAAGGATATAACTGGTCAACCACATTTGTAGGAGGTTCGGTAGGATAGTCTTTTTCACACTGAAACGTAACATTAAGCAACATAAGGTTATTTTTATAAGATTGCTCAAAAAAATCCTTATTAAACAATCTCTGACGATCTTTGTTACGGTCATATTCGATTTGATTGGTCATTTTAATCCTTTATTACATCAAGTTATTTAACGATCTGAGGTTGATTTTTATGTCTTTCCCGACGTCGTTTTGCATTTTCGTACTCTCTTTGTGCTTTCGGCTTTTTCGCCGTAATCAAGCGATCGATTTTTGCTTCGTCAAAAATGTGGTAGTCAGGCTTATGGCTACGGTGCATTCGTTCATCTACCTCTCCTTTCAGTCCCTTTTCCAGCCAGACTTCGGCATGCTTAAAACCGTCCGTACCGGGAATTTGGACATGGATAAAGAGGAGGTGCCGATGATATTTGGTTTTCCAAAGTTTTTCAGGAGTAGATTTAAAGATTAACTGAATATCCATAGAAAATATTGTAATCATTCTTCTCAGATCATTTACAATCCAGTCATGATCCATTTGAATAATCAGCCTGCCGTGTTTCGCAGGGCTCAAATATCCCAACGCATCAACCATTCTTGTCTCCGTCCATAGATGACTGCGTGTCGATTTTACTTCGATCACAGCAATTTCTTTTCCGTGGTTTGCCAACTTCGGCGTTTTCCAAAGACTGTCTATTCCGCCTCTATTATCTGATAGTTTAAGCCTTTTCAAAAAACCGTTGTCATTTAACTTGTAAGCCGTACCTTTTTTCTGCCATTTCCCATTACTTCCTTTGTCATGCCCACTCCAGTCCGACGGATTTCCAAACTTCTCAAGACAGTAATAGTCAGCAATATGCTCCCCTATCCCACCAGTAAATGCATTTGCTACATACCCCTCCAAACTGTTAATCCTTGCCTTCATTTTTTCTGAAGTAGTAGTTTTGTTTGGTTTATCAGAATTATGTTTTGTATTGTCTTTCTGCAAACGTTGCGATGGCTTCTGGGTATTTTTTGCTGAGAATGACTGTTTGGCTGAATTATTGCTCCGAACCTTACTCTTGATTATTGCATTTCTGATATAGTGAGAGAGCAACCTTAGGCAATCTGCCAGATTTCTTTTCAAGAAATCAAAGCACGCGTTAATGGTACCGGATACATCGAACCAACGCCCGAACACACTTTCCTTGGCTGATGTTAATGCCGCTTTTCTCGCACTTTCCAACTCCCGCTCCAACCTGCCAACATCAATAAGCTGCATCAGAAAAGCTTCGGGATTCATGGGAATCGGGCGGAATTTTTTTGCCACCAACAGTATATTGACTTGCTCAATAAGCCTTGTGATGATTTCAAACATCAACGGCCCGTAAAAGTCAGGATTACGTATCAACTGTCTAAATGTTGTTCTAACTGGAGCACCTGCGCCGGGCACGAGACAGATTATCCCCAAAATAAGTTGTAATTTAAGTCCGGTTTCTTCTTCCCGGGTTTTATAGTTTTGACGATATAAGTCCCATCCTGTCGATGTAATATCCTTAATACCCGCAACCACATTCAACGGCGGGATGGCTGTTGCCATATCTAGTAACAGATTTTTAACTGCCTCTTCTTCCTGTTTTGTCAATGTGATACCCATGGTTTAATCGTCCTCGTAGTCTAAATCGGAGTCAAGAAGCAAATCAATCACTTCTGAAAATTTATCCTCTGATATTTCCAAATCACAGTCTACCAATCGATTGATAACTGCACGCACAGAGAAATCCTGTTCGAAATCTTCGATAGAAGGCAAATCAACGGTGTCTTCGGAATAGCCGAAATAAACGTTGGCAGAACTGATATTGATATCTTTTAATACCGCCCTTCCGTCTGAATCCAGTTTCCCTGTGTATTCCTGACCATTTGCCAGCACCACTCTATAAGGCGCATTGCTTACAGGCATCAGGTTTGCATCATGATAAAAAATCTCAAAGTCGTTTTTATGCATGGAAAACCCAGCTAAATCCAAATCCCATGCATTCGCCCCACTCACTACCAACGGCGCCCTCACCCGCACTACCTTCGGACTCCCGATCTCAACTTCCCCGTTGCTCAACTTGATATACGCCCCCTTGCAGGTAATCAGAATCTCTTCCTTCGCCGCTATGGTGATTTTCCCTGCGCTGCTGGTTAAGGTTGCGTCTTTCAGCGCATTCAGCTGCAACTCGTCATTCTGTGCCTGTACTTCCACTTTGCCCTGATTGGCCTGCATCTTGATGCCGCTGCTTTGCGCAAACAGGTTGAGGCTCTCTGCCGCATGGGCGGTCAGGCTTTGGCCGGCGGTAATGTCGGTATGGTTGCCGCTGATCAGGTGGATGTTTTCATTGGCGGTGTGTAGTTGGCTTTGCTCGGTTGCGGTGGCAATACCGGCAGGTGCGGTTTGGATCAAACCGGCTTCTTTCAGGTCTTTAAGGGCGTCTTTCAGACGGCCTCTTTGGGTTTCTTCATCGGTATTGTGGTTGTTGGCGGTTTGGGCGGCTTTGTTCAGGCTTTTGGCCAGGGAGAGTGCTTGTTCAAGTTGGGAGATGGCATCGTCCATATCCAGCACTTTGCCGTTGGCGTCTTGGTTTTGTGCGCTGACGAGTATGCCCTTACCTGCCCGTACGGCACCCCAACCGTCGGTCCTGAGTTCGAAGCCCTCCCCGTTCTTACCACGTTTTTCTCGATTTGAGTCGACGATATGGCCCAAATTAAGTTGTGACTTCTGATAGTCAGTACTCAACTTAATATGTTCCTGACCTTTTTGGTCTTCCATCCGCAGTTTGTTGTTCGCCCAGGTGCGGATGACGTTTCTTGTGTTCCAATCGGCAGGAATGTGGTCGGTATGGGCGCTGTCGTGCATGACGCCGGAGATATACGGACGGTCGGGATTACCCTGGACGAAGGAGAGCATCACTTCGGTGCCTTCGTGTAAGGGGAAGTGAATGCCGTATTCGGGACCTGCATAGGGTTTGGCCAGTCGGACGGGACGGCTTTCCCCGCCCGGACTCCATTCGTCCAGATCAAATGGTAACTTGACGCGGTAGCGGCCCATATCGTCGATATAGGCGTAGGTGCAGTTTTCCGCCGCAGTCACCCGTGCCGGTAAGGTACCGTCGATATGCGGACGCGGTGTGGTGCGTTCGGGACGGTAGGCGAATTGGGCGGGTATGGCGGTAAAGGTATGGCTGTAGGCGCTATCGCGGCTGCCGCTGTGTTCCATGGAAAGTACCAGCCAGCCGTTGGGTGCTTCGGGAAAGGAGACATCGGTTTGAAAACACCTTCATCGGCGTCATGGAGACGACGTTGCCACTGCCGGCAGCGACGGTTTGACGGCAGAGGTTGGCTTCATTCAACAGGGTCGTCTGAACTTGGGCTTCGTCGGTTGTTTTTGGGATGAAGGCCCCAGTGCTGTTGTCTGCCCAATAAAAACGGTATTGTCGGCAGATTCCTCGGACTGTTTGTTGTCGGTTTCGGCAAAGAGGTCGGTATCGGCACTGCGGTAGTTATAGTCGGCCGTGCGTATGCCTTCGACGATGGGGTTGTGGCGGATGCTTAAGTTGAAGAGTGCTTCGGTACCGACACTCTCCAATCCTGCATGGGGGCGGTAGGAAACGGGTAAACCTTGGCTGCGCCAATAGTGTTCGGGACTGTCGCCGAAGACGACTACGTCGCCATGTTGTTCATGCTGTTCGAAGGCATACCAGATACCCTCTTCTTCACACAGACGGTTGATAAAGTCGAAGTCGCTTTCGAGATACTGGGTGACATACTCGCGTACGCTGTAACTGCGGCTCTTTTGGAAACGGTAGTCGACACCGGAGAAGCCGTGGTGTTTGAAGACGGCGGCAACGATGTCGGGGACGGTTTGGTGTTGGAACAGCCGGGAGGTTTGGAAATGTTTTAAAGCCGCGAAGCGCGGCTTTAAAACAAAGCGGTAAACGGTTTCATCCTTGGATACCGACAACTTCTCGCATGCGGTGATAATGCCCTGCCATTGCTTTGCCGGCGGGTCGTCTGAAGCAGATCCGAATGCACTGACCACTTCCGACAGCAAACCTTCCTGCGGACGAATCTCAAACGCTGCGCGCTGGTTGAGGTAGGAAGACAGCGGCAGCGAGGAATCGGTCGAGGTAGCAGTAATTTCGACACGGTAAGCGGTATTGACCGCCTCGGATGCGCTGAAGGAGCGGACGGAAAGTGAGGGAGAGAAACGGGCAAAGGTGAGATGGTAGGATTGGCGGGCGGTCATAAGGGTAATATCCGACTGACGATGAACCCTGTATGGTAACGGGGATAATGCCGATGGTAAAGCGAATGGGATGAATGGAAATAAGGCCGTCCGAACGGTTGAAATAAGGGATAAAGAGATATTTCCCCCCGCCCTATTCCACCATTCAGGGAAAAAGTGGTAAATTAAGCAGTCACATTTCTCTTAAAATCATTGATTTTATACTAAAAATTGGAGTACTATTAACCTACTCTATAGAATGTTATTAATTCTCATTTAACATATAGGAACAATAAGCGGAATTTGTAGAAGAATAGGAAAAAAGAAAATAATTCATATTATGTTAAATTCATAATACTAGTATTTTAGTCTGCCAACTCCTGTTTTTCTCAGTAGTACAATCACTTACAAAATTCAAAAGTAAAAGGCCGTCTGAAAGGTTTTGCAGACGGCCTTTTATCAAATGCTCAAGCTTTTTCTCAATAAATTACTTGTTGTTAAATCCCCGGTTCTTTCAATTTCATCCAGCATTCTTTTAGTTGTAATAACAAAACGGTTGTAGTGCAGCCTGTTCTTTTCATCATGATACTGAACAGAACGTGGACTTTGAGGCCGTCTGAAACGGTTTCGTTACGGATTTTGCCCCATGCTTCGTATTCGGCTGTCCATACGGCTTCGCCTTTTGCATTGTGTGCGGCAATCGGCGTGCCGAGATGGTCGAGTTGGTAATAAACCAATTCGGGCTGCGCTTCGGACTGCTCTTGGGGTTCGGGCGGGATTTTCAGCAGCGGATCGGTTTCGGGGTCGTAGCTATACGGTTCGGCGGGTTTATCTTCCCTTTCTATGCCTATCGGCGAGGCCGTCTGAAATTGTGCCAACGGCTCGAATGTACCGGGTTCGAACAGGTAATGGGTATTTGTCCGTTTGTGCTTTCAATGGCAAGGGTGTCTTCCTGCCAGTGGTAGACGGTGGTTTCTCCGTTACGGATTTTGGCGGTACGCCTGCCTAAGGGGTCGTAACGGTATTCGGTACTGCCGTTGCGGTTTTCTATTTTAACGAGTTGGTTGTAGCCGTTCCAATGGTAGTCTGTGGTTTCTCCATTGCGGGTTTTGCGGATCAGGTTGCCGCGTTGGTCATAGTCGTAGTATACGCCTGAATACTCTTTAAGCAGGTTGCCCCAGACTTTGTTCAGGGATGGTTTTTCTTGGCTGTTTGTTTGGCCTGTATGGTCTTGTTTGTTGCCGCTTAGGTCGAGACGGTTGCCGGCTGGGTCGAAGGCAAAGGTTTCGCTAAAGTCGGGGGTAACGGCGGCAATCAGTCTACCGATGGGATCGTGGCGGTATTGGGTTTGCCCTCCTCTGCTTTGGATGTGGGTCAGTTGTCCGGCGGCATCGTAGCCGTATTCGCGCCGGCTGCGGTTGTGGATTTGCTGCAGGATTCTGCCCATAGGGTCGTATTGTGTTTCTTGGCGGATATGTTTGCCAAAGGTGCGTTCGGTTTCGCGGTGTAGTTTGTCGCGCTCGAAGGCGGCTATTTCGTTACGGTTGAGGGTAATACCGTGCAGGTGGCCGCTACCATAGTGGAGATAACCGATACGCTGCCCGTCGGGACGGATGGTTTCGGTACGGTTGCCTAATGCGTCGTAACGGTGATGCCAGACGTGGCTTCGGGCTGTGCCGTCCAGACTGTCGTGGCGGTACTCCCTGATAAGGTTGCCGAGTGCGTCGGTGATTTCTATCGGCAAGCCCTCATCATTGTAGCGATAGCGGGTTTCGTTCTCTTCGGGGTCTGTTTCGAGAATCATGTTGCCGTTGGCATCATATTGACGCAACCAGCGGTGTCCCTCGGGGTCGGTAACGGCTGTCAGATTATTATCGGCATCGTATTTGAAAGAAACGACACTGCCGGTGGGTGGTCAAGTGGAGAAGATTGGTAGTGGAGATCCCGTCTGAAAGTATTTTTCAGACGGCCTTTGATGTCTATCTGAATGAGGGGACTACTTCCAATGTTCCGCCGTCATCCCTGCCGATCAAGCGCCACAGGGTTTGCGCCAGCAAATCTTCAGGCTTGGGCACATCGGGAAAGGGCTTTCCCTTTCCAAATGTATGGCTTCCCCATCATGGTTGAACGGCTGCCATACGCCGCTGTACGGCACACGGACGGTTTCGCCGTTTTCCACCAGTATCGGCGCAGTTTTAACGGCTTTTCCCTCAGGGTTTAATACCCCATCCTTCATATTCGGGTTGTCCCAGCGGTGTGTCCAGTAATAGGTTTTGACGGCATCAAAATGGGGGGCGTCGTAAAGGTGGTGCAGGCGGTTGGGAACGGATTTGATGACCGGCCTTAAGGCTTCGTTCAATGCCTGGTAATTCAAAGGCAGCGGTTCGCTGGCATCTCCGACATCGGGCAGTTCGTCGGTTTTGATGGCGGAAACGCCGTTTGCCTGCGTTTTGACCGTGATTTCGGGGTACTGGGCCGCCAGCCGCGCCCATACCTGAGGTTCGATACGCATGAATAGGGATTTGCCAAGAATGGTGTACCAAGCGATGCTTTAGCTGCATCCTTATAATCCCTTAATCCTGCATAAGCATTACAGTTGGGCATCACATTATAGTAATGAGTGGCAACCTGGTATTCGTGTGGCTCCCATTCCTCACAGCCGTAAGGCAGGATGCATTCCAACCCTGCGTAGCCGTGCAGTACGTCGAATTGTGCGCACAGGTAATCCACCCATTCTTCAAATTCCGCCCGTCTGGTTTCATCCTTCAACCAACCGATGGGGAAAGCCAAACTCAAATAGCTGAGGAGATTGTATTGGAGCTCACCTGTCGGAGATGTGGTCAGAGTGGAGCAATGGTAGTCCGGGGCATAATCGCTTTTTCGTTCCGAACTGATATGGGCTTCTAATCTTTCATCCCGTTGGGCTGTTTTTTGGCTTTTCTCCATACTTTTTTCGAATTGCGCAGCACTGAATTTGACAAATCTTTGATGTTCTTCAAAAAACAAACCGTTCAGATACTTGCTATATTGTGCTTGATATCTTTTGAATACGTCCAATACCTTCCGCTGCCCGCTTTCATTCCCGCCGCCGTAGAAATATATAGTAATGCCCAGTCCCATCTTGGCATACAGCCTGTGTTCGTCGTCGTACAGTTCGTAACGCTGCGCATGAAACATAATGTCGTTCAAACGATTTTTTTGTTCTTGAGGGGTCATGCTTTGTCCTATGTAGAGGTCGAATATTTTAGGCCGTCTGAAAGTGTTTTTCAGACGGCCTTTCCCATTGCCGTCCTATCTGCCGTCCAATACCGCAAACCCGTATTTGCGGGCGTATTCAATATAGTCCTTCGGATAAAAGCCCATGGCCTTTAAGGGTTGACCTTCCATATCCGCATGAAGCAGCAGGGTAAAGATGGCGGTTTCAAATGCCCAGTAGCCGAAGAACAGCTCTCCATCCCTAACCTTATGATAATCATACCAATAAGTATCCTTATTGGTTTTGTACCAGCCTTTCAGATAGTCCCGCAGCAGCCTGCCGCGAGAGATTCCTGAAGATTCAAACGGATTGTCGGGGTTCTTGGGCGGATGGATGATGTCGGGTATCAGCATATAGACGCTTTTTGGAAAAAACGGTTCGGGATTGACCTGAACCCTGCCCCGATAACCGACCAAATCCAGCAATGCCTTCATCGGTGCATCCACCAGCGGCGCACCGCCAAGAATGCGCTCTCCGTTTTCGTCCAAATCGGGCGAAAGCCAGCCGGGGATGCGGTTGAGGCTTTCTTTATGGTTGGACAATACGGCCAGCCCCAGCAGCCAAAGGATATAAGCGTAGGAATCGGCCTCCCACAGTTGCAGTTTGTCTTCGGGAAAATCAATATCGAAATGTTTGTGGAAGCGTTCGAGCATATCATGGGTGGCGGAAACGACTTCGGGCATGGGAAGGCCTGCGGAATAGAGGAGTTGGGTATATTCCATTGCTTCAGTTATTTGAGTCCAACTTAATTTTCTATGATAACGCCGAGCACCTTGAAAAGGATCATCCAAAATCCATTGAGGAGGTTGTATGGACAAAACATCTTCTTGTATTTTTGTTTCAGCAAAATTCTTATTTTTAATATAAAATTTTTCTTGTAAATAAATAGCCCGTTTTTTCTTTTCAAATTCACACATTATCTTTCCTTTGAAATTTAGTTTTCAGACGGCCTTTCCCATTGCCATCCTATATGCCGTCCAATACCGCAAACCCGTGTTTGCGGGCATATTCGATATAGTCCTTCGGATAAAAACTCATTGCCTTTAAGGGTTGACCTTCCATATCCGCATGAAGCAGCAGGGTAAAGATGGCGGTTTCAAATGCCCAGTAGCCGAAGAACAACTCTCCATCCCTGACTTTATGGTAGTCATACCAATAAGTATCCTTATTGGTTTTGTACCAGCCTTTCAGATAGTCCCGCAGCAGCCTGCCGCGAGGGATTGCCGAAGGTTCAAACGGGTTGTCGGGGTTCTTGGGCGGATGGATGATGTCGGGTATCAGCATATAAACACTTTTGGGAAAAAACGGTTCGGGACTGACCTGAACCCTACCCCGATAACCGACCAAATCCAGCAAAGCCTTCATCGGTGCATCCACCAGCGGCGCACCACCAAAGGATACGCTCTCCGTTTTCATCCAAATCGGGTGAAAGCCAGCCGGGGATGCGGTTGAGGCTTTCTTTATGGTTGGACAATACGGCCAGCCCCAGCAGCCAGAGGGTGTAGGCGTAGGAATCGGCTTCCCACAGTTGCAGCTTGTCTTCGGGGAAATCAATGTCGAAATGCTTGTGGAAACGTTCGAGCATGTCATGAGTGGCGGAAACAACTTCGGGCATGGGAAAACCTGCGGAATAGAGGAGCTGGCAGTAACGCATAGCGGTTGATATTTGATTCCAATTCAAGCTGCGGTGATAACGCCTCTGCCCATAATCGGGGTCATCTAAGATCCATTGGGGTGTTTTGATTGAAAAAACATCTTCCTGTAAATCTTCTTCAAAAAATTTTTTCCTATGAAGAAAATTTCTTTCTGTCAGATAAATAGCCCGTTTGTTTTTTTCAAATTCGCACATTGTTTTTCCTTTGAAATTCAGTTTTCAGACGGCCTTCCTATCAATGAAACGGAACATGATTAAAAAACAGGTAATAGCCCTTTTTCCCATAATGCGATTTCCAAAAAATTGGCTTTCTGTACATGTTCGGCATTGAAGGAGGTAAACCACTCGTCTCGGTTGCTGACAACTAAGGTATTTTTTCCGTCTATGTCGATGGCCTCCGCCGTGTCGGGAATATCGCTTTGACCGATTTTATGCGGCAGCCCTATCATCCATGCGCAGGTTCTGCGGTGGGGAAAGACAGCGTAGCTGCCTTCATAGTAGTCGGAGGAGGAGGGGGGAGCGCATATCGAAATTGCCGTCCGCTAAAGTAATACTGTCCACGGGATAGTGCTTATAAGCCAGCCTGATCAGTTCGATTAAATCCTGTTTGCTGTAATACGGTTTTTTATCGGGTTCTTTGCGTAGGAGATCAAAATATATTTCCAATCTGTCAAATTTTTCGTCGGCATAATCGGTATCCAGTAGTCTGAGTTTGTGCGTATAGCTAAACTGAAATTTGCGGACATCTAAAGCTTTGCCATCCATAATGGCATTTAACAGTACCTGTATATCGTTGCTTTCATTACCTTTCGCTATTTGGTGCAGAACCGAATCAAATTCACGCATCAAACTGTATTGGACGATTTTTTTCTCCCGCTTCAAATAATCCACCCATGACCAATCGTCATCCACACATGGCTGAATATGTCGACTGACATCTAGCAAAAAAAACCTGAGTTTTTGCAGATAGGTATCCAGGGCGAGGGTTTTGTTTCCCGTATATTTTGGATGGATGCGGATGCGTAAATAATAGGTGTTGCGATCTTCAAAATCTTTTAAATCATCAAACGACGAAACAAATTTCAACATAACAATTCCTTAATTAAATGGTTCAGACACAAAGATTCGGATTGTCATTGCACCATTGCTCAAATTCTTTCTGCTGTTTTTTCTCCTGCTTCAACCGTTCTTTACGGTCTTGGCTGTCTTCAAACGGCGTATGGTGAACAGTAATCCGGTCATTTTTTTCAAGTTTGGCAAGTTTGGAATTGCCTACCAACCTGCAAAATACTTTATATACATTCTCCTCCTTGAAATGGTATTGCAGGTTGATAGTTTTTCCGGTTGCCCGTTTGCGATGGGTCTGCACAATCGTATTACGACTTTTAAATTGACCATCTATGAATGACTCCAATCTGGATTTCAGAAGAACTCCCTCTTTGATATTCGCCAAAAATCCGTATCGTCCCTTCATTTCCAATAAAGTACATGATTTTTGCCAAAAACCATCCCACCTCTTATCGCCACCGAACTCCCATTCGGTTATCAGACCGTTTACATATTCGAATGCAAACGAAGCATTCATATTGGCAATATAGAGTTGGTATTCGATCCAATTGATTCTTTCAGTTTCTCCTGTAGCGTTAAAAGAAGGTTTCCCCTCACACCGCACCGAAGGTAGGCAGCGGCAGTCCTTCTTCCGATTCCTCGCACTTTCCTCCGCCTCTCTTGCCGTTACTGCTGGACGGGCAATGGCCTGCCCGTTTTCCATTGCGGCAGGTCTGGTTACGGAACTTGGATAGCCAGGTGAAACTGGAAAAGGGGGGCGAATGCCGCTTCCAGGTATAGGGCGGACAGCGCCTCCTGATACGGGGCCAGTATTCGGTATAGGACGGATGATCCAAGGTGCGACTATTCCCCCCATTCGACCTCCATACCAAACATTTCGTAATTGCGTGCCGCCCAGTCTGCCAAAGCAATCTGATCTTCAATGCCCAGTGCGACAGTTTCGCTTTTGCGAATTTCCCGCGCCAACTCGGGATTATCCATCGGCGTTACGCCGTTGTTGACCGCATAAATGCCGTAACGCACCAAGAGTCTGTCATCGTCCTCAAAACCGTATTTCCGAGCATCCCTCACAACGTCGTCCAAAATCGGATTGAGGTCTTTGCCTTTGATATTGGCCTTTAAAAGGGGAAACTGCTCTTCCCCAGCCTTTCTAATAACCCTTTCCAGCCATTCCTTGGTTTCCAAGTCTTCCAAATAGCGTTGCTGGAATTCGTCCAGTGCGAAAACCATTTCATCGTTATTTTTCATCTTCCTTCCTTTCGTAGAGGTGATATTGCCCGATGCGGGCATCCCAAAACATACATTGGTCGATTTTATTCCAAAAGCGTTCTGCCTGGTGCTCTTGCAAGATATTGAAAAATGCGGGCATAACGCGCGGATCGTAAAAGCGGAACAGGACTTCCCTGCCGTTTTTCATGCTGCTATTCAAAAAAATCTGAAGGTGTTTCTGCAATTCGATTAAAGGATAACTGCTCCAAAGCCATATTACGGCGTTTCGTACCTTTTCGGATTTATGCAAGTAATTTAAAGTATCTTCATCCGCATCAAAAGATGGGCTTTCAATCAGGCACAAATGGGGAGCCAAATCAGGATAGATTTCTTCGGGTGTGTTTTCAAACAGACTGACCGAGTAAGTAAAGCATCCTATTTTCTGTTTCCTGTCCAGCTCCATTCGAGTGAGTGGATTAAAAGCTGCCATATCGATAACGGCATATAAACTTCTTACCTGATGCCGCTTTCTTCCAAAGTTTTCTACAACTTGTTTTTTAGCGTAAAACATATGCGCTTCCTTCTTCAGCCGCTTTTTTCAAACACGATCGAGATAACCGGGTTTCTTGCATAAGCGGTAACGCAAAATCTTTTTGTGCCGTCCCATTCACCACCAGCGGCGCTCTCACCCGCACCACCTTCGGACTTCCGATCTCGACCTCCCCGTTGCTCAACTTGATATACGCTCCTTTGCAGGTAATCAGTATCTCTTCCTTCGCCGCTATGGTGATCTTCCCTGCGCTGCTGGTTAAGGTTGCGTCTTTCAGCGCATTCAGCTGCAACTCGTCATTCTGTGCCTGTACTTCCACTTTGCCCTGATTGGCCTGCATCTTGATGCCGCTGCTTTGCGCAAACAGGTTGAGGCTCTCTGCCGCATGGGCGGTCAGGCTTTGGCCGGCGGTAATGTCGGTATGGTTGCCGCTGATCAGGTGGATGTTTTCATTGGCGGTGTGTAGTTGGCTTTGCTCGGTTGCGGTGGCAATACCGGCAGGTGCGGTTTGGATCAAACCGGCTTCTTTCAGGTCTTTAAGGGCGTCTTTCAGACGGCCTCTTTGGGTTTCTTCATCGGTATTGTGGTTGTTGGCGGTTTGGGCGGCTTTGTTCAGGCTTTTGGCCAGGGAGAGTGCTTGTTCAAGTTGGGAGATGGCATCGTCCATATCCAGCACTTTGCCGTTGGCGTCTTGGTTTTGTGCGCTGACGAGTATGCCCTTACCTGCCCGTACGGCACCCCAACCGTCGGTCCTGAGTTCGAAGCCCTCCCCGTTCTTACCACGTTTTTCTCGATTTGAGTCGACGATATGGCCCAAATTAAGTTGTGACTTCTGATAGTCAGTACTCAACTTAATATGTTCCTGACCTTTTTGGTCTTCCATCCGCAGTTTGTTGTTCGCCCAGGTGCGGATGACGTTTCTTGTGTTCCAATCGGCAGGAATGTGGTCGGTATGGGCGCTGTCGTGCATGACGCCGGAGATATACGGACGGTCGGGATTACCCTGGACGAAGGAGAGCATCACTTCGGTGCCTTCGTGTAAGGGGAAGTGAATGCCGTATTCGGGACCTGCATAGGGTTTGGCCAGTCGGACGGGACGGCTTTCCCCGCCCGGACTCCATTCGTCCAGATCAAATGGTAACTTGACGCGGTAGCGGCCCATATCGTCGATATAGGCGTAGGTGCAGTTTTCCGCCGCAGTCACCCGTGCCGGTAAGGTACCGTCGATATGCGGACGCGGTGTGGTGCGTTCGGGACGGTAGGCGAATTGGGCGGGTATGGCGGTAAAGGTATGGCTGTAGGCGCTATCGCGGCTGCCGCTGTGTTCCATGGAAAGTACCAGCCAGCCGTTGGGTGCTTCGGGAAAGGAGACATCGGTTTGAAACACCTTCATCGGCGTCATGGAGACGACGTTGCCACTGCCGGCAGCGACGGTTTGACGGCAGAGGTTGGCTTCGTTCAACAGGGTTGTCTGAACTTGGGCTTCGTCGGTTGTTTGGGATGAAGGCCCCAGTGCTGTTGTCTGCCCAATAAAACGGTATTGTCGGCAGATTCCTCGGACTGTTTGTTGTCGGTTTCGGCAAAGAGGTCGGTATCGGCACTGCGGTAGTTATAGTCGGCCGTGCGTATGCCTTCGACGATGGGGTTGTGGCGGATGCTTAAGTTGAAGAGTGCTTCGGTACCGACACTCTCCAATCCTGCATGGGGGCGGTAGGAAACGGGTAAACCTTGGCTGCGCCAATAGTGTTCGGGACTGTCGCCGAAGACGACTACGTCGCCATGTTGTTCATGCTGTTCGAAGGCATACCAGATACCCTCTTCTTCACACAGACGGTTGATAAAGTCGAAGTCGCTTTCGAGATACTGGGTGACATACTCGCGTACGCTGTAACTGCGGCTCTTTTGGAAACGGTAGTCGACACCGGAGAAGCCGTGGTGTTTGAAGACGGCGGCAACGATGTCGGGGACGGTTTGGTGTTGGAACAGCCGGGAGGTTTGGGAAATGTTTTAAAGCCGCGAAGCGCGGCTTTAAAACAAAGCGGTAAACGGTTTCATCCTTGGATACCGACAACTTCTCGCATGCGGTGATAATGCCCTGCCATTGCTTTGCCGGCGGGTCGTCTGAAGCAGATCCGAATGCACTGACCACTTCCGACAGCAAACCTTCCTGCGGACGAATCTCAAACGCTGCGCGCTGGTTGAGGTAGGAAGACAGCGGCAGCGAGGAATCGGTCGAGGTAGCAGTAATTTCGACACGGTAAGCGGTATTGACCGCCTCGGATGCGCTGAAGGAGCGGACGGAAAGTGAGGGAGAGAAACGGGCAAAGGTGAGATGGTAGGATTGGCGGGCGGTCATAAGGGTAATATCCGACTGACGATGAACCCTGTATGGTAACGGGGATAATGCCGATGGTAAAGCAAATGGGATGAATGGGGAAAAGGCCGCCTGAACGGTTGAAATAAGGGATAAAGAGGCATTTTACCCTGCCCTATTCCATCATTCAGGGAAAAAGTGGTAAATTAAGCAGCCACGTTTCTCTTAAAAACCATTGATTTTATACTAAAAATTGGAGTATTATACGGAATCTTTTAAGATTGACTAATAGTTAACAAACAGGAATAAACAACGGCGATTGTTAGGTATAGGGAAAAACTACATAATTTATATTATGTTAAATTCATAATGACAGCATTTTAGCCTGCTAACTCCTGTTTCGCTCAGTAGTACAATCACTTACAAAATTCAAAAGTAAAAGGCCGTCTGAAATTTTTCAGACGGCCTTTTTGTTTATATCCCCCAGCTTTTTCTCAACAAATCCCTTGTTGTTAAATCCCCGTTTCTTTCAATTTCATCCAGCGTTCTTTTGGTTGTAATAACAAAAACGGCTGTAGTGCAGCCCGCTTTCTTCGTCGTAATACTGACCCCTTGGAAGCGGAATGGGATGTCGGCTTTGAGGCCGTCTGAAACGGTTTCGTTATGGATGCTACCCCATGCTTCGTATTCTGCCGTCCATGCTGCTTCGCCTTTTGCATTGTGTGCGGCAATCGGTGTGCAGAGATGGTCAATGATCAATTAATCATATGATCCTAAGCCTACAAATTTCTTAAGAATTTAGCTAATTTAATGTAGTGATCAAAAGAGTTATTGCAGCTTGCTTTGCATCATAAGTGAAACTTAAATAATCCCATACAACATTCGAATTCTTAAATTCTAATTTCATTGGGCTGATAAGTTCATAACTTGAAGCCAAAATAGGATATTTCTTAATAAACCTATGAACAATCTTCGAATTAAGTATAGTATTATCTAAATAAACATAATCTTTAAATATGATATAAATTTCAATTTTATGAGAGATAAAGATTATTATATTTGCTTTTTCACTTAGGTATGTAATTTCCCTATCAAATACATAGCTGTTTCCAGAAAATGTAAAAAACTCCTTTAATTTATTAAGAAATTGCTCCATAAAATCAATAGCTATATTATCTATCGCAATTTTTTTATGATTCATAGATACTTGTAAGTTATTCATATCATTTACCATATTTAATCAATTTATTGGTTGATTTTAAATTTATTTTATCCATGTTTTCAATGAAATACTGTGTAGCCCCCCCTTTACCTAAACGTGGATTTGCCCTCGCTACTCCCTTAGCCATACATGTATCTTTTGTTACTATAAAACCATGTAAAGCGGTTCGCATATCCCTTGCTCTTTTGTATTCTCTTTATGAGCTACTTGAACAGAATCATTGTATTCCCTCGCAGTCCGTGCTGCTAAGACATCTTTTGCTGTTACAAACCTGCAACCCAATCGGATCCTGACTCACAAACCGCCCGATTTCAGGGTCGTAATAGCGGAAACGGTTGTAGTGCAGCCCGCTTTCTTCATCGTAATACTGTCCTTGGAAGCGGAACGGGATGTTGGCTTTGAGGCCGTCTGAAACGGTTTCGTTACGGATTTTGCCCCATGCTTCGTATTCGGCTGTCCATACGGCTTCGCCTTTTGCATTGTGTGCGGCAATCGGCGTGCCGAGATGGTCGAGTTGGTAATAAACCAATTCGGGCTGCGCTTCGGACTGCTCTTGGGGTTCGGGCGGGATTTTCAGCAGCGGATCGGTTTCGGGGTCGTAGCTATACGGTTCGGCGGGTTTATCTTCCCTTTCTATGCCTATCGGCGAGGCCGTCTGAAATTGTGCCAGCGGTTCGAATGTACCGGGTTCGAACAGGTAATGGGTGTTTGTCCGTTTGTACTTTCGATGGCAAGGGTGTCTTCCTGCCAGTGGTAAACGGTGGTTTCTCCGTTGCGGATTTTGGCGGTACGCCTGCCTAATGGGTCGTAACGGTATTCGGTACTGCCGTTGCGGTTTTCTATTTTAATGAGTTGGTTGTAACCATTCCAATGGTAGTCCGTAGTTTCTCTATTGCAGGTTTTGCGGATCAGGTTGCCGCGTTGGTCGTAGTCGTAATGCACACCTGCGTACTCTTTAAGCAGGTTGCCCCAGACTTTGTTCAGGGACGGTTTTTCTTGGCTGTTTGCTTGACCTTCATAGTCTTGTTTGTTACCGCTTAGATCAAGACGGTTGCCTGCAGGGTCAAAGGCAAAGGTTTCGCTAAAATTGGGAGTAACGGCGGCGATCAGTCTGCCGATGGGATCGTAGCGGTATTGGGTTTGCCCTCCTCTGCTTTGGATATGGGTCAGTTGTCCGGCGGCATCGTAGTCGTATTCGCGCCGGCTGCGGTTGTGGATTTGCTGCAGGGTTCTGCCCATGGGGTCGTATTGTGTTTCTTGGCGGATATGTTTGCCAAAGGTGCGTTCGGTTTCTCGGTGTAATTTGTCGCGTTCGAAGGCGGCTATTTCGTTACGGTTGAGGGTGATACCGTGCAGGTGGCCGCTGCCATAGTGGAGGTAACCGATACGCTGCCCATCTGGGCGGATGGTTTCGGTACGGTTGCCCAATGCGTCATAACGGTAATGCCAGACGTGGCTTCGGGCTGTGCCGTCCAGACTGTCGTGACGGTATTCCCGGATGAGGTTGCCGAGTTTGTCGTAGAAGTATTGGTGGCGGCTGTGGGCGTTTTGGGTTCCTGCCAGTCTGCCGCTTGGGTCATAGGCGTAGTTTTCTTTGTCGGTTTCTTGTACTTCTCCGTTTTCATCGTTCACAAGGATGCTGCGGCTTTCAATACGGCCGGCGGGATCGTATTCCAGTTTGGTGACGGTACCAGCTTCGTCTATGCGTTCGAGTACGCCACTGCCTTGGGTGTAATGGTAGCGGGTGATTTTACTTTTTAAGGCTGTCAGAAAAGGGATTCAAGCTTTTCAGACTATCTTTATAAAGGTTAGATTTTCACCCGACTTCCTCTTACTTCTCTAAGAATAGCCTATATTATTCTAGAATAAAGTAAATATTTCCCATATTATCTATATTATATAATTCTAGGAATTGCATTTTTAAATTATTCTCTATGACCATCTTTTTAAACTCATCCGTAACCCCATATATATAAGGTTTTAGCCTATCTCTAAATATGTACTTATAAGAAATATCTTTATAACAATCTAGAGATTTATTATCTAAAAAATCAATACTATTATTTATATACAAAGCATATATTTCAGATGGAGTATTGTTGATTAGACATGGAAAAAATAGGGCCTCCTCTTTCAATTTATCCTGTGAAATTTCAAGAAATTTTTTTGAAAACAATAAAATCCCTGAAGATGAGAAATAAAAATCCGCATCCAAAATTTCAGAAAGTTGAGATTCAAACTCACCGTCATATGTCAGATTTATACGAGGTTTTTTTAGGAAGCTATCATCAATATTAAATTTAAAATAGTCTAAAATGCTATCCTTGTTGTTACCTTTTAAATTAAAAGAAAAATCAACATTAATATTTTTTTTGGGGAAAATTGTATAGAGTTGCATATTATCTGATCCTATTTTTTAACTGAAAGGCCGTCTGAAAAGAGGACAAGCTTTTCAGACGGCCTCGATATGTGTTGGGTTTTCAATCCAACCTACCCTTACCTAATACCACCTATTAGCAGGACATTTTTCTTCATATTTGGCTAAATCACTCGATTTTATCTTGTTTAAAGACACTAATTGTCTACATAATTTCTGAAATCTACCGAAAGATTCGCAATCTCCAGCGACAGAAGCATAAAACCATAGATACTGATCAATTTCTTCCAAGGAAGATAGTTTGCAAATATTATCTATTTGATTTTCCATGATTCTATCGGCTATGTCGTATTGTTCATTATCATATAGGTTATCTAACTTAGATTCAAACTCTTCAAATTTTTTAAAAATCATCTCTATATTATTGATTAATTGAATTATATTGTAGATTCTTATAAAAGAATATCCTCTAAAATATTAATTATTTTTCTGCTAAAAGGATGTTCATATGTACCCGGTAATATAAGAGTGTAGTAATACACTTCATGAAGTATAAAAATATTCTTTCTCAAGATGCTGTCTTTAGGACAGTCATCATATAGGTCTTCATATCCATCATAATATGCATAATCTGCCATTGTATTCATTCTTAATGACTGATAGTACTGGCATGCCAATGATATTTGGCCTTCTCCATGTTGATTAAGTTTATAGGCATTCTCTTCTGAGAAATTCTCCATTTCATGATCTTTAACATACCCATAAAAAAAACTGCCATCAAATAGTTTGTCATTCTCATAAATAATGCAATTTGGCCATAGCTCAACTATTGCTTTATTGAAACCATTCAAAACAATATCAGGTTTTTTATTTGAGATAACAAAGTATTCAATTCCTGTTATATTCATATCAATAATCCTGTGTTAATTATTTAGCAGTTTTACCATGCTCCAACATTTGGTGCTGAGTTACAAGTAAATTTGTTGGAGAGAACCATACGTGATTACCTCTCATTCCCTTAATCTTTAAGTTTACATTTTTCAACCTTAAACTTGAAATAATATTGAGATTTCTCTTTAGTTATACCTAAGTAACTTTTAAATCCTCCTGGTTTATGTAAAATTTGAGATGGAGACATAGGGGTAACATAAACTCCTTTTGTGTGCACTGAATCAGGCTGTGATGCTTTGAATAGATAATTTGGTCGTTGTGAAATAATAGCCTTATATGCTTTTTCATCAGTGTAATGATATACATCAACTAAGCTAGGGGTATTACAACCATCATTTTGATTTTTATTTGTTTGAGAAGATTTATTTTGGCTTGTTTTTTTATTTAACCCTAGAGGATCAATCCAACTAGTAGTATTGGGAGCATATTCAAATAGATTCATTCCACCCATCAAACCAATCGGATCCTGACTTACAAACCGCCCGATTTCAGGGTCGTAATAGCGGAAACGGTTGTAGTGCAGCCCGCTTTCTTCATCGTAATACTGTCCTTGGAAGCGGAACGGGATGTTGGCTTTGAGGCCGTCTGAAACGGTTTCGTTACGGATTCTGCCCCATGCTTCGTATTCCGCCGTCCATACGGCTTCGCCTTTTGCATTGTGCGCGGCAATCGGCGTACCGAGATGGTCGAGTTGGTAATAAACCAATTCAGGCTGCGCTTCGGACTGCCCTTGGGGTTCGGGCGGGATTTCAGCAGCGGATCGGTTTCGGGGTTGTAGCCGTAAGGTTCTGCAAATGCGCGAATGTCTTTACTTTATGGCGATCCAATATTTTTAACTGAAAAGGCCGTCTGAAAAGAGGGCAAGCTTTTCAGACGACCTTTTCAAACCAACCCATGCACATGAATTAAAATTTCAAACGGGGTACAGTTTTCTCATCATTTATTCGTTGGAAAAAACGATCATTTTCCCTTCCGGATAATCTCCTTTCCAGCCGCAAGGGAAACCGTTATGTTGGAAAACATACAAAATATCTTTCCAAATCTCCGGCATATAATTATTGGCGTAACAATTCAATAAAATTTTCATATAATAAGGCATTGTTTCCTCAAGGAAGTTTACTACGCCCTCTATTGTAAGTTTTTTATCTGCCCCATGTAAATTCTTATCTAGAGCCCCCAGACAATTGGTCTTAATTAATTTACTACTAATTAAGTAGTGCCAATCGAAATCCTCCAAATCCGAGAATTGCTGAGTTTCTATAATCTCCTGCCACTCATCCCATTCATCGCCTAACAGATATCTGGCTTCCTCCGGAGAGGCGGTAACGATAAATCTTTCACGATCGCCGTCATAAGGACGGGAAAGAAACTGTCTGAAGACAAAAAATCAACCACAGGTTGCGCTAATTCAAGTATTTGATTCAAATTCTTTTTCATTGCTATTTACCTCTTACATGTTTACGAATAACTGCTTCCCAATCTAATTGAACTCCAGCCGTGCCTCCCGAATGTTCGTTACCATACATGGTTATTTTGCCTTGTTCCAATTCGGCTCTTAAAGCCTGTTGCACAATACTTAATTTCTTACAGCCACTAAGCCCGGGGATTTTCATGCGATTGGCAACTTTCAAAGCATTCTGTACCGCTTTACTGTATGCAACATGATAACCTCTATGTATTGTCTTCCCATACCCGTTACCGCTTTGGGAAGTAACGGCCGAGGTTTTTGGTAAAGCTATCAAATTTTCAGCCGAGTGCTCGTCAAAATTCGAACATAACGCGCGAGCTAGTCGTAATGTATCTTGGTCTTTAGGAATAATGTGGTGGACTTCATGATCGGCAGCCAATGTCCCATACCGACTTTTCCAATTTCTTACCCATATGCTATCCAACCCTGAAGGGTCTACCCATTGAGCGGGGTTTTTCACATAAATATAAATGTTCAATCCGCCATCCAACCCAATCGGATCCTGACTCACAAACCGTCCGATTTCAGGGTCGTAATAGCGGAAACGGTTGTAGTGCAGCCCGCTTTCTTCGTCGTAATACTGACCTTGGAAGCGGAACGGGATGTTGACTTTGAGGCCGTCTGAAACGGTTTCTTGACGGATTCTGCCCCATGCTTCGTATTCGGCCGTCCATACGGTTTCGCCTTTTGCATTGTGTGCGGCAATCGGTGTGCCGAGATGGTCGAGTTGGTAATAAACCAAGTCGGGCTGTGCTTCGGACTGCCCTTGGGGTTCGGGCGGAATTTTCAGCAGCGGATCGGTTTCGGGGTCGTAGCCGTACGGTTCGACAGGTTTGTCTTCCCTTTCTATGCCTATCGGTGAGGCTGTCTGAAATTGTGCCAGCGGTTCGAATGTACCGGGTTCGAACAGGTAATGGGTATTTTGTTCGTTTGTGCTTTCGATGGCAAGGGTGTCTTCCTGCCAGTGGTAGACGGTAGTTTCTCCATTACGTATTTTGGCGGTACGCCTGCCTAAGGGGTCGTAACGGTATTCGGTACTGCCGTTGCGGTTTTCTATTTTAACGAGTTGGTTGTAGCCGTTCCAATGGTAGTCTGTGGTTTCTCCATTGCGGGTTTTGCGGATCAGGTTGCCGCGTTGGTCATAGTCGTAGTATACGCCTGAATACTCTTTAAGCAGGTTGCCCCAGACTTTGTTCAGGGATGGTTTTTCTTGGCTGTTTGTTTGGCCTGTATGGTCTTGTTTGTTGCCGCTTAGGTCGAGACGGTTGCCGGCTGGGTCGAAGGCAAAGGTTTCGCTAAAGTCGGGGGTAACGGCGGCAATCAGTCTACCGATGGGATCGTGGCGGTATTGGGTTTGCCCTCCTCTGCTTTGGATGTGGGTCAGTTGTCCGGCGGCATCGTAGCCGTATTCGCGCCGGCTGCGGTTGTGGATTTGCTGCAGGATTCTGCCCATAGGGTCGTATTGTGTTTCTTGGCGGATATGTTTGCCAAAGGTGCGTTCGGTTTCGCGGTGTAGTTTGTCGCGCTCGAAGGCGGCTATTTCGTTACGGTTGAGGGTAATACCGTGCAGTGGCCGCTGCCATAGTGGAGATAACCGATACGCTGCCCATCTGGGCGGATGGTTTCGGTACGATTGCCCAATACGTCGTAACGGTGATGCCAAACGTGGCTTCGGGCAGTGCCGTCCAGACTGTCGTGGCGGTATTCCCGGATAAGGTTGCCGAGTTTGTCGTAGAAGTATTGGTGGCGGCTACTCTTGTGCATTATGCAAAAGGCCGTCTGAAAACCCGATATTATTTCAGACGACCTTTTTATCGTTTCGTTTCTATTTTATTTTTGAAGCTCTTCCAATTCTTTTTCGCTGAAACGGACTTTACCTTTGTCTTCGCGTTTGAGTAGCCGCCAAACAGTATCTTCCCGGAAAATAGGATTACCGTTCTTATCCCTCTTCGCACTGACTTGTCCGGCAGGCAGAAGCTCTCCTTGATTAATTTGGATTTCGTGTCCGATAAAATTATTGATGCCGTATCTTCCTGTAAACGGAGCGGGTGTGCCTGCGTTGAGGAGCAGAGGCAGGTTGCCGCTCCCATCTTGCTCCTGCTCGCGTTTGAGTTTCTGCTCCCTCGCCCAATCAACCATATCTTTGGGGTAATACATGTATTGCCTTAAGGAGGTGTCATCCAAGTCTTTCAAATAGGCGATGGCAGCGGATTCGAAGCTCCAGTAGCCGATATAGCCGTAGTATTCGGGATCTTGCTCCAAATGGGTGTCGATGAGGGGATTGCCGATTTTTCGGTTGCCGTCGTACCAACCGGCGAGATAGGAGTTGAGGTGTTTCAGTGTTTCTTCCTTGCTCTCCGCCATGATTGCTTGTAGCAGGGGTTTGCGGAAATTATAACCACCGCGCCGGAATTTGGCTTTCGGATCAAAATCCATCGGAATAACCATATTGATCAAGGCATTAAAAGATGTGTCAATAAAGCCGTCCAATTCATAGCACCGTTTGACAATTTCCAGCCAGTCAGCCTGTTCAAACAAAAGGCACAAGCCGATGGCATTTACTAGAAAATCATCATAATCCGCCCCACCACCCCAAACAGACATCGTCCAGCCTTCTTCGATCAGTTCGGGATCGTCCACAGGATATTTCATCGATTTCCAAACACAGGCGGCTGTATCCGATTGCCTGGGCGAAGCGTTCGCGGACGGTTTCGATCGGATAGCCAGCGGTGTATTCGATTATCGCAACTTGATAGATTTTAGTAGGTAGTGCATCTGGTGCTCCTGACGAAATAGATGTATCATTTTCCACCTCCGTTTCTTCTATCCATGTATTCATTAACCATAGATTATCTGAATACAACTTCTTAAAGCAACCTTCTTTAAACAATCCCTGACGGTCTTTATTGCGGTCGTACTGTATTGTGTTTTCTGTCATTTTCTACCTCTCGGTCGGTTGGTGGGTTTGGATTGGTTATGGCGTTTTTCCTCATTTCGGGCATCGCGCCGACGGACGGCGATGATGCGGTCGATATGCCTTTCGTTGTCGACATGTCTGACCGATATATCGTTATGATTCCGGTGTTTGGTTTCTTCGTATCCGTTCAATAACGCGTCTGCATGTTGCCAGCCGACGGTATCTGGGATATTCAGGGCGGTATAGATGATGTGGCGACGGTATTTCAATTTCCATTGGTTTGATTTTTGCCAAATTCATTCTGTACTGAAACAGGCAATTGTTTTTTTCTAAACAAATCATTAATCCGTTTCTGAATCCACACATGATCCATTTGCACCACGTGCCTTCCGCCTTCCTTCTCCGACAATACGCTCAGCCTCTTGGCAATCTGGGAGTCCGTACCCAATGCCGTAAATGACCCTTTCGCTTCGATTACAGCATAGGGTTTGCCGCCGTTGGTTGCCGGATTCGCCTGCCAAAAGCTGTCTATGCCTTTGTCGTTACCTGTTATCGCCAGCTTTTTCAGTTTGCCCCTGTCGTTAAGCTTTCTCTCTTTTGCATCGGGTTTCCAACTTCCTGCCGTATGTTTGTCGTGTGCTATCCAATTTCCTTTACCCCAACCAAGTTTCTCCAAACAGTAGTAGTCGGCGATGTGCTCGCCCACCCCGCCGCCGAATGCCTTCCATCTTGTGGGTTCTCTTGCTTTCACTTGTTCCGCCATTTTCCCGGAAGTAGTATGTTTAGAAGGTCGGTTGTTTTCCTTTCCTCCATTTGTCTTCGGTTTGTTTGATCTAGGCGGCTTGGGCGGATGCGATTTTGCTGCAGGATGGTTCGGCGGCAGATTCTTGGGTTGCGGCGAAATCTTTGGCTGTATCTGTCGCGCACCGCTGTTGTTGCTTCGTTCCTTGCTTCTAGTAATCGCTTTTCGAATATAATGCCGTGCAGGTGGCCGCTGCCATAGTGGAGATAACCGATACGCTGCCCGTCGGGACGGATGGTTTCGGTACGGTTGCCCAATGCGTCGTAGCGGTGATGCCAGACGTGGCTTCGGGCTGTGCCGTCCAGACTGTCGTGACGGTATTCCCTGATAAGGTTGCCGAGTTTGTCGTAGAAGTATTGGTGGCTGCTACTCTTGTGTATTATGCAACAGGCCGTCTGAAAACCCGATATGATTTCAGACGACCTTTTTATCGTTTTATTTCTATTTTATTTTTGAAGCTCTTCCACCTCTTTTTCGCTGAAACGGACTTTACCTTTGTCTTCGCGTTTGAGTAGCCGCCAAACAGTATCTTCCCGGAAAATAGGATTACCGTTCTTATCCCTCTTCGCACTGACCTGTCCGGCAGGCAGAAGCTCTCCCTGCTTGATTTGGATCTCATGCCCAATGAAATTGTTGATACCGTATCTTCCTGAAAAAGGGGCGGGCATCCCTGCATTAAAAAGCAGAGGCAGGTTGTCGCTCCCATCTTGCTCCTGCTCGCGTTTAAGTTTCTGCTCCCTCGCCCAATCCACCATATCTTTGGGGTAGTACAGGTATTGCCGCAAGGAGGTGTCATCCAAGTCTTTCAAATAGGCAACTGCGGCGGATTCAAAACTCCAGTAGCCGATATAGCCCCCATATTCGGGATCTTGCTCCAAATGGGTGTCGATGAGGGGATTGCCGATTTTTCGGTTGCCGTCGTACCAACCGGCAAGGTAAGCATTGAGATATTTCAGGGATTCTTCCTTACTTTCCGCTATGATTGCTTGTAGCAGGGGTTTGCGGAAATTATAACCACCGCGCCGGAATTTGGCTTTCGGATCAAAATCCATCGGAATAACCATATTGATCAAGGCATTAAAAGATGTGTCAATAAAGCCGTCCAATTCATAGCACCGTTTGACAATTTCCAGCCAGTCAGCCTGTTCAAACAAAAGGCACAAGCCGATGGCGTTCACCAGAAAATCTCTGCCACTTGCCCCTCCGCCCCAAACGGACATTGTCCAGCCTTCTTCGATCAGTTCGGGATCGTCCACGGGATATTTCATCGATTGCCAAACACAAACGGCTGTATTCGATTGCCTGGGCAAAGCGGTCGCGGACGATCTCTATCGGATAACCTGCGGTGTATTCTGCTATGGTCAATACATATAATGAATCGACAACTGTTTCTGGTGGTGACGTTGGAAATTCATGCATTCCTTCTAATGCTACATTAAGTAACCACAGATTATTTTGATATGACTGTCTAAAAAACTCTTCTTTAAACAATCCCTGACGGTCTTTATTGCGGTCGTACTGTATTGCGTTTTCTGTCATTTTCTACCTCTCGGTCGGTTGGTGGGTTTGGATTGGTTATGGCGTTTTTCCTCATTTCGGGCATCGCGCCGACGGATGGCGATGATGCGGTCGATATGCTTTTCGTTGTCGATATGTCTGACCGATATATCGCTATGATTCCGGTGTTTGGTTTCTTCGTATCCGTTCAATAACGCGTCTGCATGTTGCCAGCCGACGGTATCTGGGATATTCAGGGCGGTATAGATGATGTGGCGACGGTATAAAACTTTCCATTTTGATCTAACAATAATTTTTTGAAAATCGACCTGTACTGATATTGGCAATTGTCCCTTCTTAAACAAATCATTAATCCGTTCCTGAATCCACACATGATCCATCTGTACCACGTGCCTTCCGCCTTCCTTTTCCGACAATACGCCCAGCCTCTTGGCAATCTGGGAGTCCGTACCCAATGCAGTAAACGACCCTTTCGCTTCGATTACAGCATAGGGTTTGCCGCCGTTGGTTGCCGGATTCGCCTGCCAAAAGCTGTCTATGCCTTTGTCGTTACCTGTTATCGCCAGCTTTTTCAGTTTGCCCCTGTCGTTAAGCTTTCTCTCTTTTGCATCGGGTTTCCAACTTCCTGCCGTATGTTTGTCGTGTGCTATCCAATTTCCTTTACCCCAACCAAGTTTCTCCAAACAGTAATAGTCGGCGATGTGCTCGCCCACCCCGCCGCCGAATGCCTTCCATCTTGTGGGTTCTCTTGCTTTCACTTGTTCCGCCATTTTCCCGGAAGTAGTATGTTTAGAAGGTCGGTTGTTTTCCTTTCCTCCATTTGTCTTCGGTTTGTTTGATCTAGGCGGCTTGGGCGGATGCGATTTTGCTGCAGGATGGTTCGGCGGCAGATTCTTGGGTTGCGGCGAAATCTTTGGCTGTATCTGTCGCGCACCGCTGTTGTTGCTTCGTTCCTTGCTTCTAGTAATCGCTTTTCGAATATAATGCCGTGCAGGTGGCCGCTGCCATAGTGGAGATAACCGATACGCTGCCCGTCGGGACGGATGGTTTCGGTACGGTTGCCCAATGCGTCGTAGCGGTGATGCCAGACGTGGCTTCGGGCTGTGTCGTCCAGGCTGTCGTGGCGGTATTCCCTGATGAGGTTGCCGAGTTTGTCGTAGAAGTATTGGTGGCGGCTACTCTTGTGCATTATGCAAAAGGCCGTCTGAAAACCCGATATGATTTCAGACGACCTTTTTATCGTTTCGTTTATATTTTACTTTTGAAGCTCTTCCAATTCTTTTTTTCGCTGAAACGGACTTTGCCTTTGTCTTCACGCTTGAGTAGTCTCCAAACTGTATCTTCCCGGAAAATAGGATTACCGTTCTTATCCCTCTTCGCACTGACTTGTCCGGCAGGCAGAAGCTCTCCTGCTTGATTTGGATCTCATGCCCAATGAAATTGTTGATGCCGTATCTTCCTGAAAAAGGGGCGGGTGTGCCTGCATTAAGAAGCAGAGGCAAGTTACCGCTTCGATCTTGATCCTGCTCACGTTTGAGTTTTTGCTCCCGAGCCCAATCCACCATATCTTTAGGATAATAGGGATATTGGCGCAATTCGGTATCATCCAAATCATCAAGATAAACGATGGCAGCGGCTTCGAAAGCCCAGTAACCGCAAAATCCGTTCTGCTCGGGGTCAAGATGGGTCTGGTATTCAAGGTCACTCATGCCGACCATTTCGTGATACCAGTCTTTGAGATACGCGTTGAGTTCTTCTAACTGTTCTTCTTTGGTTTCGCCACGCATAGCTTCACCGAATAAAATGGCGTGTTTGCCCATTTGGACGTAATCCGGATCAGGACGATTTTTAAAATGGTAGTCCAAAAAGTCTTCAATAGTAGTATCAGGTTCTAAATCATCTTCAGCATTGGCAAGGATGACTTCAAGAAGGCGCGGGAGCAGGTCTTCGCGTTGGAGGAGGTAGCACAGCGCGATGAGGTGCAACGTCTTAAGATAATATTCAACATAAAACCACGGCATCGGGCTGGTGTAGTAGCCGATTTCATTTAATTCGGCTTTGTTTTGCTGCCAGAATTTGGTGGAAACTTCCAATATATCAATAATTTCATCCAGCATACCAGGAAGTTTGCCGATAGATTCTCCAGCGGTATAACTAGACTTTACATAATCCATTTTTGTAAATGCCGCCAAACCGTAGGAGTTTCTCAGTTCTAAATTATTTGAATTGGAATTATCTTTAAAGATTTTCATTGTTTCCGGTGTTTTCTCAACAATGAATTTCCATCTTTCCTCACTCAAAAAATGTTGTCTACGTTTCTTGTGGAAAGGGATTTGTTCGATCTCGTTCATTTTATGCTCATATAATAGTTAATTAATCAATTACAGTTTCTTTTTTTTCTTTCTACCAACCTTGTCTGAAGATCTTGTTGTCTTTTCACCTATCCTCCTTCTTACCCATGTCTCAATATCTTCGTCCGTAAAAATACGACCAGGTTTGTGTTCGGTATGTTCCATCATGATTCGGGGCAGATGCTGTCTATTTTCAGGCTGTGCGATTGCTCCTACGATTTTAGTGTATGCTGCCTCATGGGCGGCAATATCATTAATACCAAAGAAGACGACTCGGCGGGAATAATATCCAATTACATTAGCAAAATGTAACTGCTGTAACTTTAAATTACACCAATTATTGCTCATCTGCACCTGATGCTGATTATTCTGTGTTCGCCGCTCTGTTTTATCCCGACCATCAGTCAGTAACTTACCAAGCGGACGTGTAAGGGCGGTAGCGCTTGCCTTTGCTTCTAAAATACAGTACGGCTTACCGCCGATTTTGCCGTTGACCTTCCACAGGGAATCAATTCCTTTAGGGTTTGCCGAAGGTTGGTGAAGTTGGTATAGCCTGCCTTCAAAATTCATTTTATAGCAGCTTCCCTCTGCCGTCCCTCCATGATCGTGCCGCGCATTACCACCGACTTGTTCCAGCATCCAGTAGTCTGCCATATGTTCGCCAATAAGACCTGTGATTTTTGTTACTTATCTGCTCTACAGCACCTTTAGTCTTCTGCACCGCTACAGCCCTCCCGCCGGAATTAGTAGCGGTATTTTGGACGAGCTTATCATCATTATTCTGCCCTTTGGTCATTTTGGGATGACGGTCGTGGCGAACACTGTCGTTTTTATATGGTTTCGAATTAGAAGTTTCTTTCGATTGCGTAGATGAGGTATTTTTCTCACTATGTTTGCGTTTGTTGCCCACTTGTTGATTGGCATTATGAACAGCATGAGGACGGCCGTTTTTATTATGGTTTGTATGGTTTGCCGCACCATTGACGGCAGCCATGACAAGATTGGCATGTTCACCCAAAAGTGTTTGCATAAAGTATCTAATACTTTCTGCGCCTTCTCTTATGGCTTTAGCTAATATCTGTTTGAATTTTTGTGCGGGAGCAATTTGTTCCAGTGCCGTTTTAATCAGCCAGGCAGGAAAGTTAAATCGGGTATGCGTCCATTTCCAGTCAGCAACGGGTTTAAAGGTTATATACCCTCGCGATATGGTTTGTAACATTTCAATATAGGCAGTCAGAAGGATATTACACTTTGTAATGGCAATGTTCGCCCATTGTGTCCATTGTGCCGTGTTTCTGACATAGGAACGTATTTTGCTTATGACTGCCCCATGTTCTCCTTTTAATGCTCTTTCTAGCATTTTAATGCCATTTTGTACACCTTTGCTCCCCTTGCTTTGTTTCCAGATTGGCTTGAGTACTCCTTTAAATACACTGCCTAATTCGGGTATCCAACCAAAGGCGGTAAATGCCAAATCGGCATAATCATCTTGACTCAACTGCCAGTTTTTTTGATTAAAACGAACAATTAAGGCAATAGTATCTTGTGCGTCTAAAACCTGATCCACTCCTGGAATGATTCCGACAACACCCCTCAATAAAATAGCAATGGAGTGTTGTTGTTTATTATCCTGAAATTCACCTAAAATCAGCGTCTTTAAAAAATCAATCATATCTTGAGATGAAGGTATAGCCATCATTCTTTTCCTTTATTATTGTCTTGCAACCAAAACAACTGTATTTCCTCTTCTGTATAACGGGATTCAACTCGTTTTTCTTCGGGTTCTTTATAAATCCATTCTCTCGCATCCTCACCAAATAAGACGTGGAATCTACCTTCGGGAGCATCTTCGATGTGGGCGTATCCGTTTTCATCTAATATTCCAGAAATAATTGTTCCATCTTCAAAGTAAGCTTCAAATGGTGCATTAACTACGGGCATCAAGTCATCGTAGTGGTAATACACATCCACTCCCTTGTTTTTGGTAAAACGTGGCAGCGGATGTTTAAGCATTTCAGCCCCATTTACCACCAACGGCGCCCTCACCCGCACCACCTTCGGACTCCCGATCTCAACTTCCCCGTTGCTCAACTTGATATACGCCCCTTTGCAAGTAATCAGAATCTCTTCCTTCGCCGCTATGGTGATTTTCCCTGCGCTGCTGGTTAACGTTGCATCCTTCAGCGCATTCAGCTGCAACTCGTCATTCTGTGCCTGTACGGTGACTGCGCCTTGGTTGGCCTGCACCTTGATGCCACTGCTTTGGGCAAACAGATTCAGGCTCTCTGCCGCATGGGCGGTCAGGCTTTGGCCGGCGGTAATGTCGGTATGGTTGCCGCTGACCAGGTGGATGTTTTCATTAGCGGTGTGCAGTTGGCTTTGCTCTGTCGCTGTGGCAATGCCGGCCGGGGCGGTTTGGATTAAGCCTGCCTCTTTCAGGTCTTTAAGGGCGTCTTTCAGACGGCCCCTTTGGGTTTCTTCATCGGTATTGTGGTTGTTGGCGGTTTGGGCGGCTTTGTTCAGGCTTTTGGCCAGGGAGAGTGCTTGTTCAAGTTGGGAGATGGCATCGTCCATATCCAGCACTTTGCCGTTGGCATCCTGGTTTTGTGCGCTGACGAGTATGCCTTTACCTGCCCGTACGGCGCCCCAGCCATCGGTCCTAAGTTCGAAGCCCTCGCCGTTCTCTCCGCGTTTCTCACGATTTGAATCGACGATATGGCCGAGGTTGAGTTGGGATTTCTGATAGTCGGTAGCAAGTTTGATGTGTTCCTGTCCCTGCAGGTCTTCCATCCTCAGTTTGTTGTTCGCCCAGGTACGGATGACGTTTCTTGTGTTCCAATCGGCAGGGATATGGTCGGTATGGGCACTGTCGTGCATGACGCCGGAGATATACGGACGGTCGGGATTACCCTGGACGAAGGACAGCATCACTTCGGTGCCTTCGTGTAAGGGGAAGTGAATGCCGTATTCGGGACCTGCATAGGGTTTGGCCAGTCGGACGGGACGGCTTTCCCCGCCCGGACTCCATTCGTCCAGATCAAATGGTAACTTGACGCGGTAGCGGCCCATATCGTCGATATAGGCGTAGGTGCAGTTCTCCGCCGCAGTCACCCGTGCCGGTAAGGTACCGTCGATATGCGGACGCGGTGTGGTGCGTTCGGGACGGTAGGCGAATTGGGCGGGTATGGCGGTAAAGGTATGGCTGTAGGCGCTATCGCGGCTGCCGCTGTGTTCCATGGAAAGTACCAGCCAGCCGTTGGGTGCTTCGGGAAAGGAGACATCGGTTTGAAAACACCTTCATCGGCGTCATGGAGACGACGTTGCCACTGCCGGCAGCGACGGTTTGACGGCAGAGGTTGGCTTCATTCAACAGGGTCGTCTGAACTTGGGCTTCGTCGGTTGTTTTGGGATGAAGGCCCCAGTGCTGTTGTCTGCCCAATAAAACGGTATTGTCGGCAGATTCCTCGGACTGTTTGTTGTCGGTTTCGGCAAAGAGGTCGGTATCGGCACTGCGGTAGTTATAGTCGGCCGTGCGTATGCCTTCGACGATGGGGTTGTGGCGGATGCTTAAGTTGAAGAGTGCTTCGGTACCGACACTCTCCAATCCTGCATGGGGGCGGTAGGAAACGGGTAAGCCTTGGCTGCGCCAATAGTGTTCGGGACTGTCGCCGAAGACGACTACGTCGCCATGTTGTTCATGCTGTTCGAAGGCATACCAGATACCCTCTTCTTCACACAGACGGTTGATAAAGTCGAAGTCGCTTTCGAGATACTGGGTGACATACTCGCGTACGCTGTAACTGCGGCTCTTTTGGAAACGGTAGTCGACACCGGAGAAGCCGTGGTGTTTGAAGACGGCGGCAACGATGTCGGGGACGGTTTGGTGTTGGAACAGCCGGGAGGTTTGGAAATGTTTTAAAGCCGCGAAGCGCGGCTCTAAAACAAAGCGGTAAACGGTTTCATCCTTGGAAACCGACAACTTCTCGCATGAGGTGATAATGCCCTGCCATTGCTTTGCCGGCGGGTCGTCTGAAGCAGCCCCGAATGCACTGACCACTTCCGACAGTAAGCCTTCCTGCGGACGAATTTCAAACGCTGCGTGCTGGTTGAGGTAGGAAGACAGCGGCAGAGAGGAATCGGTCGAGGTGGCGGTAATTTCGACACGGTAGGCGGCATTGACTGCTTTGGACGGAGGAAAGCCGTCTGAAAATATTTTTCAGACGGCATCATTATAAAACTACTTATAGATTATATAGACAATTAATCATCACAATTTTCAATAATAATTGATTTAGGTATTCTCTTAATTAAATTAGTAAAATCATTTCTAACCTCAGTATGATTAATATTTAATTCTTTCTTATTAATTAGTATATATATATTTTTTTTATCTTTAGAAATATAACCATCCTTAAACCTAAACTCCTTATACGTACCTGAACTTAACGTATTTCCCTTTTTAAAATTATATACATACAAAGATTTACCTGTCTCACCATAGTAAGTTGAAGTAATAAAACAATGATTTAACCTATCTTTAAATAGTTTTAGTTCCCCTCCCTCTAAACTTGACTCTTCATCATCAAGTTCAGAAGTAAAAATTAAATTTACTCCGTATGCATTCTGACATAATAAGACAAAGAATGTAAATATTGCTAGCATTATATTTAATGATTTCATAACAACTCCATCTAAATATCATATTTAACAGCTAAAGGATCACCACCTGCAGCTTTTACAGCTGCTCTTAGTTGAGCCATATTTTTACCAACCTTCAATTCGAAATGAGGATAATCCTTAAATTTTCCAATTTCCTCCCCATGCTAACCCCTCTTAAATTCCTATATGTACGATTAATTTCAGTAATCTAATATTCTCTGCATCATCTTCCTTTTTCATGTGGATCCTGCCATCTTGCCAGATTGGAAACACATCTATTGCGAGTCCAAAATTATGATTCCTTTTCCCTCCTTTTACTTTTGTTACTATTGATCCAGGCATTGTTCTCCCTTTGCATACAAATCATCCTATTTATCCCTGCATAATTCTTAATTTAATTTAATTTAATTTAATTTAATGTTGTTCATACGCTTTTTTAATAAATATTCTCACTTTATCTTGAAATTGAGGATGACGTTTATTAATTTTTATTTCATTTTGATTATGTATTTCTCTATTCTTCTTAACCACTGTAACAGGCTTCCCATCCACGGAATTTACTTGCTTTACCTCATTTCTCTACCTTAATTGGGGAGATGTATGTTGCACCGTTATCTCTCTTTGGTCGACTAGCTGTTCCTGTAGCAGAGGAAGGACTTGCAGATGGTTGCTTACCTATTTCTTGTGCCTTTTCATCATAAATTTGGTAAAAGATAAACTGAGAGTTAGTTCAAAGTGGAGCTCTTTCTGCTCAATAAAACAACTCAACCAGCCACTGTATAATTTTTGCATCTATCCATTGAATGAGATTGGGATGCAGTGGGGCAACAGGACCGCCACTCCAGCCAATATATTTATCATCGATAGAGGGTCTTGCAAAATTTTCAGGAACCAATTCAGTGCCAAATAGGGATGTATCTCGATAATAGTAGAGCAAATTATCCTTTTCATCGGCAATAAAGATTGCTGTCCTAAAGCCGTTCCATCCCGTACAGGCAAAAGTTTTTCTATTCTTTAAAATTCTGCGATTATCTGCCAAAATCTTTTTTTCCAATTCTATTTGTTCTAAACGTTCTACTTTATGTTGATATAAATACTCACATTCGGGGTTATCTTTGTAGCGTAATTCACGGTAAATTGCTTCAGGATTTTGCATAAAATATAGTCCACAAGAACCTTCTTGATAATTCACTAAGTATTTATTTTGATAACAATCACTGCTCACGGAAAGATTTTTTATCTCTTCTCCCATCCCCGTTATCCGCCAATACTCAACTAATCCAAATATCAATATAAAGAAACCAAACCATTTCACTATTTTTTTCTTTTTCATAAACTTTGCCTATTATTTCAAAATACTTCAATTTTTTTTGGAGACAATGATATTCTTTTAGGTATGAAAATATCAACAGATCCTTATCTATCTTTTAAGATACTAAATTATATAGATAAAAAAATTTATTTATAGCATAGAGTGTCAATAAATTTTGCTTCTATCCTATGAAAAATAGATGGATTTATAGAAAAGGATTCTGTTTGAGCATATAGGCCTAAATTAAATATACCTTCTTCATTCAAATTTAAATCTAACGGCATACTTTGCCAAACTTCGTTATGAAGATAATAAAAAGATAGCAGTTCCCCTTGATCATCATATAAATATATTCCGGAATAAAGGCCGTCTATGCCTGAAAAATTTCCTACATTATCAAGGCAAACAACAATATTTTTATTTTTACTTACGTTAAATCTTGCACATTGGTCTCCATCACTGGGAATCTTATAACTAGACAAAGTCTTTTCTTTATAATAACAATATGCACTATATCTAAAATAAGAATAAGACGAAATTATAGCCATCAAAATAGTTACTATTAAAGTAATTCTTTTAAACATAATTTCTCTTGCCTATTTTAATTTTACTTTATAAGCAGGCCGTCTGAAAAGTCTCAGACAACCTTTATAAATATTGGATTTCTAATCTAAGGTACAGCACTCGAGCATTGTGTGCCATTAGTATCATACTAGTGGTGCGTTTGAAAAAGTTTTCTATGTGTATTGATATTCTCTAACTCATTGGACTTAATACAAGTCACTCAAATATTTTTTTTACTTCCTCTTGTGCCTCTACAGTACATGGAAATTCATTAAAAATATTAGCATTACAATATAATAGGTATTGTTTCAATTGCTCTTTAGGTACATCTTGTATATCACGCTCTCCTATGGAGTCGTAGTATATGCTCTGAAAAAACCACGGTTTTTTAAAAAAAAGTATATAATTATTATCAAATTCTCCTGTTCTATCAACAATACCTATAAACAAATACAATGAAGTAAAAATAAAAATAAAAACCAGCATTTTATTCATAAAGTTTCCTTATCTAATTTTATAAGTTTTAATACTTATCTTAACAACAGCAAGGGACGTTAACTTTATAGGCCCTTGGATTCGGATTTCAAGTGCAACACTAGTGTATCAGTGGTTGGAACAGATTCAAGAATAAAACACTTGGCGTTTCGTAGCCAAGTGTTTTTCTTGGTCGGTGGTTCAACTCATCTTGAACCCTGCGTATCTCCCGATCACTGATGTTGCGGAAATCGGTTTGTTTGGGGAAGTATTGCCGGATGAGTCCGTTGGTGTTCTCATTCAGCCCTTTCTCCCAAGAATGGTAAGGGCGGCAAAAATAAGTCTCCGCTTTCAATGCTTTGGTTATTTTGGTGTGTTGGTAGAACTCTTTGCCGTTATCCATGGTGATGGTGTGCACCCTGCCTTTATGTGCCTTTAATGCCCTGACAGCTGCCCGAGCAGTGTCTTCGGCTTTGAGGCTATCCAATTTGCAGATGATGGTGTAGCGGGTAACGCGTTCGACCAAGGTCAATAATGCGCTTTTCTGGCCTTTGCCGACGATGGTGTCGGCTTCCCAATCGCCGATGCGGGATTTTTGGTCGACGATGGCGGGTCGGTTTTCTATGCCGACACGGTTGGGTACTTTGCCTCTGGTCCATGTGCTGCCGTAGCGTTTGCGGTAGGGTTTGCTGCATATTCTGAGATGTTGCCACAAAGTGCCGCCGTTGCTTTTGTCTTGGCGAAGGTAGCGGTAAATGGTGCTGTGGCGGAGCGTGATTTGGTGGTGTTTGTACAGGTAGGCGCATACTTGTTCGGGACTGAGTTTGCGGCGGATAAGGGTGTCGATGTGCTGAATCAGCTGCGAATCGAGCTTATAGGGTTGTCGCTTACGCTGTTTGATAGTCCGGCTTTGCCGCTGGGCTTTTTCGGCACTGTATTGTTGCCCTTGTAAGCAGTGCCGCTTGATTTCTCGGCTGATGGTGCTTTTGTGGCGGTTAAGCTGTTTGGCGATTTCGGTGAGGGTGCAGTGGCGGGATAGGTATTGGATGTGGTATCGTTCGTCTTGGGTCAGTTGTGTGTAGCTCATGGCAATCTTTCTTGCAGGAAAGGCCGTATGCTACCGCATACTGGCCTTTTTCTGTTAGGGAAAGTTGCACTTGAAATGCGAATCCGCCGCCATCTGAAATTTTTTAGACGGCCTTTTTATTTATATCCCCCAGCCTTTTCTCAACAAGTCTGATACCTTTGCAAAATTCCCCAAAATCCCCTAAATTCCCACCAAGACATTTAGGGGATTTTGGGGAATTTTGCAAAGGTATCAGCTTATCAGATAACTCATTGTATCTATTTCACTCTGTTTTTCAAACGCTGTTCGCGACTGATAAAGGGGAGTTCCCAAATTGCAGGAGAGTGGCCTGAAGCTGTAATTGGCAATAAGCCTAAATCGTAAAGCTCTTTTTCGATTGCCGCACCAATTTTGCGCATTTCGGGATTTTGAAAGTCGTATGGTTCTTCCGTACTGATAATAATACTGCCCCAGTTTGGGACATAAACAATCTCATGCGCACTCGGTACCTCTTCCGGCAGAATTTCGGCTGGAAGAAAAGTAAACCAGTCTATAGCCAGACGGTCTAGGAAAACAGGTTCTGCAGAAGTCCATTCGGGATAAAAACGCTGTATCCCATAAGTGAATAGTTTAGATTTATAGTATTCAACAAAATGCAGTAACCACTGTTTAGCTAAATTTTTATCTATATCAGCTTTATTTAAAATTAACTCTAAACTGATATTAAAAGTTTGCTTTGCATGTTGATTTATATTAATTTGAAAAAAGTTATTGCGATTATTTTTTTTAAATGAGCCGCTTTGTACTTTATACATATCATCAGTTGGTAAATTTCCAAATGTAATCCCAAATACACTTTTATTTTCTTGCGTATATTCAGATTTATAAGGAAGCTTTATCATTTCTTTAAATTCAATAACAGGTAATTCTATCTCAATTATACTATCCTTATACGTAGTGTAAGTTTCAGAATTAATCTTATAAATTTTTATATTTTTTTCTCCCCAATAAACTGGTTGTTTTTCAACAAATTTATTTGCTCCCTGAAATTCCACAAAGATAGATTCACCCTCAAACCTTGATAAAAAGATAAGTTTTTATAGAATTTTTTTCTAAATTACGAATAATATATTCAGGTGATGAACTAATATTAAGATAAATAACCCTTAAGTGTATTTTTATTCATTTAATTTCCATTCATTATAAATTTTGTAAAAATTTAATTTCATTAGGTGACACTAAAAATGAAAATATATTCTTATATCCTACTTTTGGTCTTATATTTTTTTCAAAGTATACTAATGCTTCCTTATTTGAAAATACCCATACCATAGGACATTCTAACGGACAGGTTGTTTGCTGATTAGCGATATGGATTGCATTAAGTTGCCTTTGAATCTGGTTTAACCAAGTAGACCTATTTTCTGCGAATTTACTATTATTAGAATACCCATACTTGGTTTCTACAAATGTACAATAGCTTGGCCAATATCCATCAAAATTAACACCATAGTAATGAAACTCGGTAATCTGTATCGCTCGGAAATTTTTCTCATTTAGCTTCTCTAAATCATAGTTTCGTAAGTCAGACATAGTTCCTAAATTAAATTTTAATAATTTGGGAGACTCATTTCTACCTGTAGGAGTGTTCCCATGACCAATATATAGATAGTAAACTTGTCCGTTCCTAAGCAGGCTATTTTTAAAATTTCGTAAATCTAATACAGATACAATAGTCCATTGAAATAAAGCAGACCACACAAGTTGTACACTTGATCTTAGTTTCATCGTTCCTTTAACTTCACAATTGCATTTTTTATTATTTTTGTGCCATTGATCCAGTTTTGATAAGACACCTGTAGCCGTTGTATTTAATCTTAGAAGGTTTTGCCATCTTTGGTTGCTGAAAGATATGTCAGCTTCTACCGTCCCCGCTGGCTTGGCAGGAATAACAGTATCCTCCTTAATTACCTGGATGACCGCCCTAACTTCTTGATAAAAGGTTGCTATCATCAATGGGCTTAAGGAGCCGCTAACTACGGCTCCTAATAAAACCTGATCGTCCTTGCCCATCTTGGGAAGATGTATTTGTTGCTTTGGACGACGACTATTGGTTGCAAGTAATATTGCACCTGCTACTAAAAAGCCGCATATAAAAACTGCTTGAACGACCATTAATACTATCCTTCCTTTTCTTCCAATACAGTTTTGTAATTTTGACCTGTTTCCTGCCATGTATAGAAACTGATAAAGTCGTTTAATAGATCATCTTTATCAATCGGGTATCCCCAAGCGTCTACCGGATTTCCTGCCAATGCTTGCTTTAAGCCTAAACGTGCCTTATCTGGAGCAGAGACCATAGTCAGCATATAATCTCTAATGTTTCTGTCTAAACCAAAATTTTTGGCTTCTTCATATAGATTATCGAATAACCCTTCAGTTTCCAATAAAGCACGAACTTCTGGCTGATCAATCATTGACTCAAAAGTATATCGAGTAAATTCTTTATCATCAGCAGATTCTAAAAACTCAAGCATAGCTTCATTTAATTCCATTTCCACAATTTTCATCCTTTCTTCATCTTGATGCCGCAGCCTTACGAAAACAGGTTAAGACTTCCTGAAGCATGGCAGGGATTTGGCTGGCAGTTTTGGCTTTTCAGACGGCCTGCCTATTTACTCAACCGGCTTCAACGTTGGCAGCACGGTGTCCCAGATAGCGAGGATTTCGGCTTCGCTGCGCTTCGTTCCATCTTTCTTCTCGGTACCAAACTGCATCATGATGCGCAGATTGCCGCCGTCTCGCTCCCAAATCAACATATATTTGTTACCATCCCACTTAATCAGTTTTTCCGTACCAGACATGCCGTTAATGGTACGCGGGCCTTGACGGATGGTACGGTAGCCTGTGATTTAAAGATTTTTGCCAATGCGCTTTTTTCCGGAGCAATATCCCGTTGCAGCAGCGTCGGTTCGCCTTTCTTAAGCTCGTCACCATGCATGATTTCCAGACTCATATCGTGTTGCTTGGCAAATTCAACAGTAGTATGCGCTGTAAACGGTTTTTTGCCATCGTCCGCAATAAAACCACCTATCAGGCAGATACCATGCCGACTCGGCACTTCAAATTCTTGCCGTACACGTAAATTATTCAGGAAATCTTGGCGGAATTTTTTCTCCATGCCATCTATCAATTCTTTCTCTTTGGTTTTCCAGTTAGCAGGTGCTTTTTTATTGTCCGCCGGGATATAGAAAAAGCTGCGTACTATATAGGCGTCGTTAGTATCCAGCTTAAAATATAAATCGGCTTTCGTATGGCATGCCATCCTTCCCGATAATGTTTTCCCAATGAAATCCCCCTCGCGTTACCTGCATCATCGCTTGCCCCGGAATTAGAGTGCGGGTGTCAACAACAATTTTTGTTCCTGCTCTACCATTTTGTTTAAACTCGTTGATATTCCTAACATTTCTATTCCAGTCGTTAAACATAACCATTACGCTCCAGCCGTTGTAATCAATGTGTGTACTGCCGTGACGACGCTTAGACGGCAGGCGTAATTGATAGCGACCGCTGCAATAAGGCTGTTCGGTCCAATAGGCGCTATCGATAGGTGAAGAAGCAGTCGTTGCAGAGGGATTTTGTTCTGTAAGTGGGGAAACAGCAGGGGGAGTACATGCAGCAAGTAGGGAAACTGTCAGCAATACAGTGGTTGTCGGTTTCATCATGAGTACCTTCTTATCAAATGGAATAGTATGACAAAGATATGGTATCTGTGATCGTGCCGATGGTAAAGGAAAAGGGATGAATGGGAAGGAGGCCGTCTGAAAGGCAGTATGGTGAGAAATTGAAGTCTTTACCCTGCCCTATTCCATTACGCCCATAATGAGTGATAAAGTGACGACAGTTTACGAACGTTTATGCCGACAAAGGCTATGACAGTGAGGAAAACCGGCAACATCTGAAAGAGCGTCGACTGCAGGACGGCATTATGCGCAAAGCCCACCGTAATCGTCCTCTGTCGGAAGCGCAAACCAAACGTAACCGATATTTGTCGAAGACCCTTATGTGGTTGAACAGAGCTTTGGTACGTTACACCGTAAATTCCGCCACGCCTGGGCAGCCTATTTGGTCTGCTGAAAGTGAGTGCACAAAGCCATCTGAAGGCGATGTGTTTAAACCTGTTGAAAGCCGCCAACAGGCTAAGTGTGTTTGTTGTCGCCTAAAAGGCCGGTCCGGATGCCTTATTATGGGGTGTCCGGGGAGGATTAAGGGGGCATTTGGGTAAAATCAGGAGTGATTGGAGGCGAAAACAGCCGAAAACCAGTGTTTGGGTTTCGGCTGTTGGAGGAAAGGCTTTTTTGCAAAGGTCTCAGCCTGTTCAATCTGCTAAAATACCCCTGCACAATGATCAAGGAGATTCCAATGTTTAGACGAGTAACGCCTATATGGCTTTTTATCCTATTGTCTGCTACGGCTTGGGCGGGTGGGTTGCAAGAGGAGAGGTTGGCCGGTACTTGGACATGTGTCCCGCCCGGCAAATCCGACAGTTCTTCCTTCAAATCCACTTTCACATTTTCCACCGATAAAAAAATCAAGTCTTATACGGATATGTATATCCCTCTGGAAACAGATACGCCAAAACAAGGCGTTAAAACTGCAATTTACCGCACAACCGAAAGCGGAACTTGGCTGTTGGAGGGCAACAGGCTGGAAACCATAGTCCGTGAGGAAAAGGTTGAGAGGGTGCACGACCTGGCGAAAATAGGCACGTTAGAACGGAGATTAGACGATGCGATGTTTGCCAGCATGAAACAGGCTGTAGAGGAGCAAAAGGAAATTAAAGGAATGCGCGAATATACCGTTAAAAAACTGGATGTGGCGGCATTGCATATGAATGAAGACAGCAAATTTCCCATCATCTGCAGTAAGTTGAAATAATCATGTTTAAACGAAAAAAACACCTGACTACACACTAATTTTGGAAAATATCCAACTGCCCGGCACGCAACGCACCCTGGGCGGCGAAAAAGCCGTTAAAAAACTGCATGAAGAAGCAGACAGCCTGCATATCGAGTTATCTTTCGGTTTTCCGACCGCACATTTGTGGGACGGGCTGTCCGAGCGTGTTCAGACGGCCTTGGCTGCCGCAGGCAATACCCTGCCGCTGCATATCGAAATCGCCACCGAAATTGCCACGCACAAAGTGCAGCCCGGCCTGGCGACCATTAAAGGCGTGAAAAATATCATCGCCGTGGCCTCGGGCAAGGGCGGCGTGGGTAAATCCACCACCACTGCCAACCTGGCGATGGCCATGGCGCGTATGGGTGTGCTGGATGCTGATTTGTACGGTCTCAGACAGCCGACCATGCTGGGCGTGCAAGACCGCAAGCCCGAACAGGAAAACAAAAACTGATTCCCGTGGAGGTGGACGGCGACATTCAAGTAATGTACATCGGCTTTTGGGTCGATACCGATCAGGCCGTGGTTTGGCGCGGGCCGATGGTAAGCCAGGCTTTGCAGCAATATGCTCGACAAAGTCAATATCCCGATTTTCGGCGTGCTGGAGAATATGTCAGTACACATCTGCTCCAACTGCGGCCATAGCGAAGCAATTTTCGGCAGCGACGGCGGCAAGGCCTTGGCTGAAAGGTTGAACGTGCCGCTTTTGGGCCAACTGCCGCTCACATTGGCAGTGCGCGAAGCGATGGATAGCGGTAGGGCTAAGGCTTCGCAGGAAAACCATCCCACCGTTGCCAAGCTTTATACCGATGTGGCATTCAATATTGCACTGACGATTGCCGATAAAGGCAAGGATTACAGCCAGGCGTTTCCGAAGATTGTGGTGGAGGGATTTTGGCTACTGGTTTCCATACAAAGGCTGAGACCTTTGCAAAAAAGCCTTTCCTCCAACAACCGAAATCCAAACATAGGTTTTCGGCTGTTTTCACCTCCAATCACTACTGATTTTACCCAAATGCCCCCTTAATCCTCCCCGGACACCCCATAATTGGGCATCCGGACCGCCTTTTAGGCGGCAACAGGCTGCTGATCTAGGCGTCGTGTTGGAAACGGAGCGTATTTTACCGCGTTTCTGAGTGGTTTACTATTTTTAACTGAAAAGGTCGTCTGAAATGTATAAATTTAGGTAACCTTGATAAATGTTGGGTTTTCAACCTGACTACACTGGCTAATTCACTCCTACAGCCTATTAATGAGATTTCTTGCCGTTTTTATAACGATAGATTTGCAGCTTTGTTTGCCTGCCACCGCCAAACGAGTTGATCTCATAGGTAATCCCATCATATATGGCACGCGTACAGATCAGCTCTTCGTTGAGTGATTGTTTCTGTTTAAAGGCTTCGATGTTTTGGATATGTTTGTCCAGCAGGTCTTTAAACAGGTTTTCAGGCTTGTTTTTATGATTAATGGTAGAGATGACTAGATCAGGGATAGTGGTGTCTTTTAAGAGACGTCCATCATTTCCAATCAATATTTCCACTCCATTGATAGTACGACCTGATTGATTTAAATAGACTTCCGTTCGATATGCGCAATAAGGTTCGATAAAGTCTTTCAATGATATATATAAAGCGGAATCCTTATGACCTAAAACTTGATAGGTATATAAATTTTTCCCTTTTTCTGTTTTTACTTCATCATTATCGTCTTCTCGAAAACCTAACTCCTGTAATTTGGGAACAATCAGTTCTTTGTTCATAGTGATGGGGAGGCGATGAACATTTCTAAAAGGTGCATCAAACTCCTGTACAGCTGATATGCTCAAGACTGTTGCCACAGATGGGGGCGGAGGCAGCCCCCCAAGGGTATTAAATTTATACTCCGAGGAATGGCATTCAAAATGCGGGAAAGTTGTGGTTTGAACAGCCTCCACATCCTGCTTCTTTTTTTGAATTAAATTCGGTTGATTATTGCACGCTACTATCACTATCAAACATAACGGCATAATTAATTTCTTATCAAGAATATTCATTATTTACCTATTTCATACTTTTATCATTTCTCATAATATCCCATTGCCATTTATAAAAAGTGAAAACTGATTTACTTTCCTTAAAGAATGGGTTTGGTCTGCCATCATCTGCTTGTAGGTAATCCATATAATTTTCTGTCAATCCCCGATGAAATTTATAATAATGAGTATTAACCTCAAATGTATGGGGCAATCCGAACGAATGTCCCAATTCATGGGGACAGGTATAAATATAGATATAATGCTCCTGCGCACTACCAAACACAACAACCATATCTCCCCAAGTTGAACTACCATCTTTAAGAATTCTTCTATTGTTCCAACTTATTTGGTAATGACTTAGAATATCGCTCAATAGATTCGTTTATTAAAAATAATGAGGAACTAATATCTTCTTTTCCTAATTCATTATTGATATCTTTTCACAGCTTAGACTTAATATTTCCACTTATATCCTCTGACTGTATCGAATATTCACAAATCTCCAAAAACACGGTATAGGGGATTGTCCCATCCAAAATATTTTCATATTCAACATCATAATTCCAAAATTCCTTTTAATTTAGAAATATTGTTGACAGGTTGATTCTCAATCAAATGCCATTATCCAACTATATCAGGATAGAACCATTTTATGATAGGAAAAAAATACTTCCGATGCTTATCAGATAATGCTTTTTTCAAAATAGGAAGAATTCTTGTATCAAAAAACCGTAGAATCAGTACTTGATCATCTTGAGTCTGACATAAAGAATATTGTCCCAAATGTTCTGCTAATTTTTTTCGATGATAAAGGAGAGATAATTATGCTATATACCGAGAATCAAGTATTTTTTACAAATTTTCTCAATTTGGCAGACGAAACTCTGTCTATCCAGCTCAAATAAAACTGGAGAGAGTGTTTCATCTTCCATTTTTAAGATATTTATCCTTATTCACAACAAAGTTGGAACGTCTTTTAATTGACTACTATCAAAATTTCTTTTGATAAATATAGGTTTTGTGAAGTATCTGTACTTAAAAATTGAGACCTTTGCAAAATTCCTTTTCCACCGACAGCCAAAATCTAAACACAGGTTTTCGGCTGTTTTTGTTTCAAATATCTACTGATTCTACTTAAATCCCCCCTTAATCCCCCTTGGATACCTGATTAATCAGGCATCCGGCCGCCTTTAGGCAGCAACTGGCACACTTAGCCTGCTAGCTGCTAAAAGGTTCAAACACATCGCCTTCAGATGGCTTTGCACACTTACTTTGTTCTGCCCCAAATAGACTGCCCGGGCATAGAGCAATTTACGGTGCAGTGTCAGAAATAACTCCCATAATCTCGAAATAGCGGCTCAATAATCTCTACCGCTTCCCCTCCCTATTCTATTAATCAAATCTCAAAAAACATTTCTATATTATTAAAAACAAGTTAGAATTCCATAAAATTATAAATAATAATCAAACTTATTTGTATTATTTTAGTCAGAGTGTAATCGTATCTATTCGGTCTGTCTCATTCAGACAGCCTTACCAACCAAGTTATATGGATACATTCTATGCAACCGACCAAAGTCACCACCCTCTCCGCCTGCATCGCCGCCATTGGTTTCGTCCCTGCCGTTTATGCTGCAGATAATTCGACAGTTATTCTCGATACTATAACTGTCAAAGGAACTCGAAATAAGGATGAAATCGGTAAAAACCGCGTTTATACCCGCAAAATCGTCAATCTTTACAAAGGCAAAAACGAAGTTGAGACCTTCAAAGGCAACACCGTATCCGACCTTTTAAGCAGCATGTCCGGTGTTTACAGCGGTGACGCGCGCAACAGCGGCGCGCTGGACCCCAATATACGCGGTGTGCAAGGTCAAGGACGGATTCCCGTTACCATCGACGGCACGGAGCAGGCGATTACCGTCTGGCGCGGCTACGCAGGCGCAAACAACCGCAACTACGTCGACCCCAACATCATCAGCAGCGTTTCCATCGAAAAAGGCCCCTCGTTCAGCCACGATATGAAAAGCGGCATAGGCGGCTCCGTCGCCCTGAAAACCATCGATGCCGACGATATTATCCCCGAAGGGCAGAAATACGGATTTGAAGTGAAGGCGGAGGCTGCCAATAATTCCATCAAGCGGCGTGAGAATGCTTATGAACATTCGGTGATTATCGAACCCTGCCTGTTCCCGCAGTAGCAACGGGCGGTATTTGGCGTTCGTTTTTTTGACGATACCGACCGAATCGACCAGCGTTTCAATGGACGCAATAAATTTGGGGAGGATAAAGCCTACCGCATTGCCGCTGCCACCAAGCAGGACAATTTCGATGCCATGCTCGCCTACGCCTACCGCAGTAAAGGCAATTATTTCTCCGGCAAAAAAGGGGCGGAACGCTACGGTTATATCGGTCCTTGGACACAAGAAACTTTAGACGAATTGAAACGTCGTCAAGAAGAAGCCGCTGCCAAGGGTGAGAAATTTTTCGGCAGTGAAAACATGCTGGGCGCACCCGATATTGCCAAGATCGGACTTTTTTATCATCCGGGCGGAGAAGTCAGCAATACCTCGCTCGAAACCAAATCATGGGTAGGTAAAACCACCTTCCGTCTGCCGAACCACCAAACGCTCAAATTCGGCCTGCGCCATACCGATTCCACGTTCGGCGAAATCATGCCTTCGCGCATTATCGGCCCCATCAGTTGGGATGCGTCCGTCCTCAACAAAATTGCCGAATGGCCGCAGGCATGGGTAAAACAGCGTTCCTACAATATCGACTATTCGTGGAAGCCCGAGGGCAGCCGTTGGATAGATTTCGATGCCACGCTTTGGACAACGCGCACCAATTCCAAAACCAATACCGCAGGCGGCTCACCCGGCGATACCGTTTATGAGGACAACAAATTTCAAATAGCATGGGACGAGTACGACAGATGGCAAAAAGCTACGCCCGAAGAACGTCGAGAATTGCTGGATGCAGGCTTTGGAACCCCAAAACCGCCCAAACCCGAAACGCCTAATACCAACGGACGCTTCAACACCATTGAAGGCAATGCCTATTACGCCCGTAACAACCGTACAGGCTTTCAATTCTCCAACCGTATGAAATTGAGCGACAAACTGTCGCTGACCTTGATGGGCGATTTTCAAAACGAAAAACTGACATCGCGCAATGATTTCAGACGAGCTGGAGCGGGGAGGATACGACAAATATCGGGAAGAACTCGAAAACAGCACCATCAGGGCAAATTATGAATTGAACCAATACGGCGTACCTCGAAACGGCAAGCGGCGAGAATACAATCTGGGCTTTAATTTCCGCTACGAACCCTTCCGTTGGCTGACTTTGACGGCAGGCGGACGATATACCAATTTCCAGCTTCAGGATAAAAGCAAACGCTTGGAAAGCGGCACGTATAAGACCGGCTATCCGTTAGAAATGAACAGGGGGATAAAATATTCGATCGGCAGGGTTGCTACGCCGCAAGAATACGCGGATTACAAGGCAATTGACGATGCTTTGGCAAATGGCAGTCTTGATTATGCTTTATATATGGCGGACGAATATTCAGAACAAAGAAAAAAACATAAACAAATTAGCCTGACTTCGTTTCAAGTCAATTCACAATTTATTCCGACTTTGACAGTTGATCGCGAAACATGGGTCAATCCTAATGAAAAGGTGGATTTCTATTGGTTGAAAGACGATAAAGGCCGTCTGAATATGCAGGATCATCCCCTTACCAATGGCAGCATTCCTGATTTGCACACCAAAGTCCCCAATCCTGTATATGACCCGTCTATTCCGGACAGTCCGCAATTTGTACCTAAATACTACGCAGCCAGTGCAAGTGTTTACACAACGCCAATGATCGAAGCCGAAAGGCAGAGGGCAATGAAGCAGAAAGGCAGCGGTTGTGTGCCCGCATTTTCTGCCACTGTCAATTTTACTGATTACAGCCGCGCCTATCTGCGCTATACCGAAACCCTGCGCTACCCCAGCATTTTTGAAGGGACTTATGGCTTTTCTACCGCCGCCGGCTCATTCAACCGCATGGGCTATGGCTGGCGGCCCGAACACGCCAAAAACTGGGAAGTCGGCTACATCCATGATTTGACGGGGCTGTTACCGAAAATGAAAAAAGCGGATTTCCGCGTCAATTACTTCCATAACAAGACCGAAAACGTTATCGATAGGGACAGCAATCTCGAATTCGAACAATTCGACAGACAAATCCGCAGTGGTGTCGAGCTGTCCACCCGCTTCGATACCGGACGCGTCTTCGGCAGCCTGAACGTATTCCGCAGCCTGAAAAACAAAATGTACGACGAAAATTTCCTTTGGACATCCGCAACAGAGGGCATGGTTGATTCAAGCTATTTTGTGAAAAACGGTAAGACTATGAATCGTCCTGTCTGCAACCACGGCGGCTTGACCGATTCGGGCTATCTGGCAAGCGCACTTCAACCACGCTGGTCGATTGATGCCGAATTGGGCAGCCGCTTTCTTGCCAACAGACTGGAAACAGGCGTGCGCCTTCATTACCACAGCCGCGTCTATGAAAATCGCAATGATGCGTGGCAGCCCTACTACAACGTATTCAATCAATATATGGGAACTAATCATAAACCCCAATATAACGATATGCGCTGGCAGCCTGTCGCGGTATGGGACGCCTACCTGCGCTACAAAATCGGCAAAAACCTGACTGCCGAGCTGGTGGGCAGCAACCTGACCAACCGCTACTACCTCGACCCGATGAGCCGCTCTTATCTGCCCGCACCGGGTAGGACAATCCGTATTGGGATAACTGGAAAATGGTAATGACCAATTAATCATTTTGGGAGTAAAAAGCCGTCTGAACATTGGGTTTCAGACGGCTTTTTACATGATGGCTTAGTTATGCCCTACTCTTTCATGTTATATGAAAGTTGAAGCTAACCTGCAAAATTTTTATATCTTCCGCTTTGGAATTAAAAAGGCTGTTTGAAAATAAAACGTCTATATTTCAGACGGCCTTTGCTTTATAGCAAACTCAAAATTTAAGCCACGAAATCCAACCCTATGTCCAGCGAACGGCTGCTATGGGTCAGATAGCCGAGGGCGATGCCGTCCACGCCGGTTTGTGCCACGCGCTTCAGGCGGTCGAAGCCGATGCCGCCCGATGCTTCGCAATAGATGGTGTGTATGTGGGCGGTTTGCGTGTGGCAGCGGTTTGCCGCTTCTTTCAAGGTTTCGTCGTCCATGTTGTCCAGCAAATCCGTTCCGCACCCACCGCTATGGCTTCATCCAGTTGTGCCAATGTGTCTACTTCGATTTCCACGCAGGTCAACGATCCGACTGCTTGCTTTGCCTGCCGTACGGCTTGGGCGATGCTGTCGCAATAGGCAAGGTGGTTGTCTTTTATGAGTACGGCGTCGTCCAAGCCCATGCGGTGGTTCACACCCCCACCTGCTCTGACTGCGTATTTTTGCAGGACGCGAAGCAGTGGGATGGTTTTGCGGCTGCACACGATGTCCACATTGTAACCGGCAACTTCGGCTACTGCGCGATTGGTGGCGGTGGCGATGCCGCTCAAGTGTGTGAGGTAGTTGAGTGCAGTGCGTTCAGCGGCAAGCAGTGCGCGAGCGTTGCCTTCGACGGCGGCAAGCGTCTGACCTGCGCGGACGGCTTGTCCGTCTCGGATTTGGCTTGGAAACGGACTGACGGATCCATCGTTTGAAAGGCGAGGCGCGCCAAGTCCATGCCTGCGATGACGCCGTCTTCGCGGCTGACGAGGAAGAGTTTGGCAGTTTTGTCGGGTGCGATGACGGCGGCGGACGTAATGTCGCCGCGCCTACCCAAATCTTCGCTCAAGGCTTGTTCTACCATGGGGCGCAACAGGGTATCGGGTAGAGGAAGAAGATTGTTTTCAGACGACATGGGGTTTCCTTTGTTGAAAAAGATTGATGTTGCACTGAAGAGGCAAAATTTAATTTGAGGCCGTCTGAAAATCAGTTAGCGGCTACCCAGCGGCAGTCCGATATCAGAAATCAGCTGATCGGGTAAGACATCGTCGCGGAAGCGGTAAAGCTGAGCAGGACGGCCTTTACTGCCTGATACGCCGGTATCCGACGGCTCGATGAGGTTTTGCTGCTGAATCTGGCGGCGGAAGTTTTGCTTATGCAACAATCGGCCGCTGATGGCTTCGACGCTGTTTTGCAGTTGCAGTAGTGTAAATTCGGGCGGCATCAGTTCAAAAATTACGGGGCGGTATTTGATTTTGGCGCGTAGGCGGGATAAGGCTGTCGCCAGTACGCGGCGGTGGTCGTGGCGCATGGGCTGCCCCGTGAGCGCGAAGTCGAAGTTTGCCTGCGGCTCGGCGGCTTCCGCTATCAGTCCGCTTTCATACAGCATTTCATAGCGTTGCAAAACGTATTCTTCCGACCAGTTTTCAGGTTCTACCCCCCAGCACAAATGAATGCGCTTGAGCCGCTTCTGACGCATTTCCTCCGTATCCGCCGAGTTTGCCCAAATGCGCAGGCGGCTGACAATGGTCTCGTGTTGCATACCGGCGCTACGCAAATCTTCCCACGGAAAATAGCAGTAGCAGTCCTGCCATTTCGCATCGGGATGCAGGATGTTGTCGGCCGCCTCGCGCACCAGTCCCAAATAGCTAACGTATAAGACAGGCAGGCCTTGTTCATTTTGGCGGCTCGTATCTACAAACGTGTAAAGCTGTTCTACATAGCCCATAGGCTGTGATGTCTGTTTGGCAACCCACATCCTGACTCCTGCTTGCAGAGAGTGGCGAAGTGGTGCAAGCAAGCCATTGGGTAAGAGCTCTCCCTGGGCAACTGTCAAAACCCTCAAGCTGCCGTTTGTAATGGCGATCAGGACAGGAACAAGCTCGACGATACTTTGCGGATTGACCGCTGTTTCAGGATAGGCATCCATGCGTGGCTTTCATTCAAGAGAAAACCTTATTGTAAACCAAAGCGGTTTTCAGACGACCTTGCATATTATACTCAAGTTGAGCATAATATAAAAATATTTCAAAATATAAACGGCAAACCTTCATGCCGTCTGAAAAACAGCTACAAGGAAACATTATGCAAACCGCCGCCCGCCGTTCGTTCGATTACGATATGCCCCTCATCCAGACACCGACTTCCGCCTGCCAAATCCGTCAGGCATGGGCGAAGGTTGCCGACACCCCCGACCGCGAGACGGCAGGCCGTCTAAAAGATGAAATCAAGGCTTTGCTGAAGGAGAAAAACGCGGTCTTGGTAGCGCATTATTATGTTGATCCGCTGATTCAGGATTTGGCTTTGGAAACAGGCGGATGCGTGGGCGATTCGTTGGAGATGGCACGCTTCGGCGCGGAACACGAAGCCGGTACGCTGGTGGTGGCGGGCGTGCGCTTCATGGGTGAGAGCGCGAAAATTCTCTGCCCTGAAAAAACGGTGCTGATGCCTGATTTGGAAGCGGAATGTTCTTTGGATTTGGGTTGTCCCGAAGAGGCGTTTTCAGCGTTTTGTGACCAACACCCCGACCGCACGGTGGTGGTGTACGCCAACACTTCCGCTGCCGTGAAAGCGCGTGCCGACTGGGTGGTAACCTCTTCAGTGGCGTTAGAAATCGTGTCGTATCTGAAATCGCGCGGCGAGAAACTGATTTGGGGGCCAGACCGTCATCTCGGCGACTACATCCGCCGCGAAACGGGCGCGGATATGCTGTTGTGGCAGGGTTCGTGCATCGTCCATAACGAATTTAAAGGGCAGGAGCTGGCGGCGTTGAAAGTGGAGCATCCCGACGCGGTGGTGCTGGTTCATCCTGAATCGCCGCAAAGCGTGATCGAACTGGGCGATGTGGTCGGCTCGACCAGCAAACTGCTCAAAGCCGCTGTCTCGCGCCCCGAAAAAAAATTCATCGTGGCGACCGATTTGGGCATCCTGCACGAAATGCAAAAGCAGGCACCCGACAAAGAATTTATCGCCGCACCGACGGCGGGCAACGGCGGAAGTTGCAAAAGCTGCGCGTTCTGCCCGTGGATGGCGATGAATTCGCTGGGCGGCATCAAATACGCCCTGACAAGCGGACACAACGAAATCCTGTTGGACAGAAAGCTGGGCGAAGCGGCCAAACTGCCTTTGCAGCGTATGCTCGACTTCGCAGCAGGGCTCAAACGCGGAGATGCGTTCAACGGCATGGGCCCCGCCTGATTTGCCGTTCGTAATGGGTGCAGCCTGAAAATACCGCCCGCCTGCTTTCCCAAGACGGGGTTTGCGCACAAAAAATCTTTAAAAACAAGACTGTTTTTTTATTTTATTGCATTGATATAATTATACTTTCTTTCATTTATCAGGTAAAAACATGCAAATGCACTGGCTCTTTCTGACTGTAGCAATTTTAAGCGAAGTCTGCGGTTCTTCCATGCTCAAACTGAGTGGCGGGTTTAGCAAACTGTGGCCTTCTATTGGCGTGGTAGTCAGCTTTTCGGTGTGTTTTTGGGCCTTGTCTATGACACTGAAAACCATGCCGCTGGCTACAGCATACGCCATTTGGGCAGGCGTGGGACTGGTTTTAACGGCTTTAGTCAGCGTGGTGTTTTTCGGTGAGAAAGCTGATTTCATTGGGATTGTCAGCATCGGTTTGATTTTGCTGGGTGTGGTATTGCTCAATACCATGTCGCATATGTCGGGGCATTGATTTCTTCCCCTTATAGTGGATTAAATTTAAATCAGGACAATGCGACGAAGCCACAGACAGTACAAATAGTACGGAACCGATTCACTTGGTGCTTGAGCACCTTAGAGAATCGTTCTCTTTGAGCTAAGGCGAGGCAACGCTGTACTGGTTTTTGTTAATCCACTATACCGTTTCAGACGACCTCACAAGCAAGGACAACACCATGCAAACCGATTGCGACGTATTGATTGCCGGAAACGGGCTGGCGGCACTGACGCTCGCCCTGTCGCTGCCTGAATCGTTCCGCATCGTCATTTTGTGCAAACCGGCTGGACGACACTGCCAGCCGTCATGCGCAAGGCGGGATTGCGGCGGCGTGGTCGGGAGAGGACGACATTGAAAAACACGTTGCCGATACTTTGGAAGCGGGCGCGGGTTTGTGCGACGAAGCCGCCGTCCGCACCATCCTGTCGCAGGGCAAACCGGCAATCGAATGGCTGCTGGCGCAGGGCGTTGCATTCGACCGGAATCATTACGGCCTGCACCTGACACGCGAAGGCGGGCATACCTGCCGCCGAATCGCCCATGTCGCCGACTACACGGGCGAAGCCGTCATGCAGAGCCTGATCGCCCAAATACGCCGCCACCCGAACATCCGCGTTTGCGAGCGGCAGATGGCGTTGGACATTCAAACCGAATCAGACGCAGCGTGCGGACTGACCGTCCTCGACCGCCAAACGCAAGAAACCTACCTCATCCGCGCCCGCCATACCGTACTCGCAGGCGGCGGCTTGGGACAGATTTACGCCGCCACCACTACACCACCCGAATGCACGGGCGACGCCATCGCCATGGCGATACGCGCAGGCTGCGCAGTCGAAAACCTCGAATTTATCCAATTCCACCCCACAGGCTTGGCAAGGCCGTCTGAAAACGGCCGCACCTTCCTGATTTCCGAAGCCGTGCGCGGCGAAGGCGGCATCCTGACCAACCAAGAGGGCGAACGGTTTATGCCGTATTACGACCTCCGCGCCGAACTCGCGCCGCGCGACATCGTTGCCCGCGCCATCGCCGCCGAAATCGCCAAACAAACGCAAGACTTCGTCTCGCTCGACATCAGCCATCAACCCGCAGAGTTCGTCCGTCAGCATTTCCCGTCCATCCATCGGCACTGCCTGTCCCAATGCGGTTTGGACATCACGCGCCAAGCCATCCCCGTCCGCCCCGTGCAGCACTACACCTGCGGCGGCATCCAAACCGACCCAAGCGGCAGAACCTCCCTACCGCAGCTCTACGCCTTAGGCGAAACCGCCTGCACAGGGTTGCACGGAGCCAACCGCCTCGCCAGCAACTCCCTGCTCGAATGCGTCGTTACCGCCAGGCTTGCCGCCCAAACCATCGCAGACGGACAAGCATTCCAAGCCGTATCGTCCCAAAGGCCGTCTGAACGTACATCTGCCGAAGCAGGCATCTTTTCAGACGGCATCCAAAACACATTCAGCCGCCCTGCCCTGCAAGCGTTCAACCAACACCATCTAGGCATTCTCCGCAACGATACCGGCCTGCGCCGCGCCATCGCCCAACTGCGGTTTTGGAAGCAAAACCAAGGTGAGCCGCACACCGCGTCCGAATACGAAAACCGCAACTTACTCGAATGCAGCCTCGCCGTAGCCCAAGCCGCATACAGGAGGAGACAGAACATCGGCGCACATTTTAATAGTGATTGTTAAGGCTGATAGTGAAAACATTTCTCCAATAAATAATGTCATTGACTGAAAAAGCAAAGGTTCACACATGATTAAGGAAAGATTGAGAAAAAATAGTAGAAACGGTGGAAACTAAAATACAGGGATTGACAGTAGTTATAAGTGATAAGAACTAATTAATAATGGTCTTTGCATTTTGTAGAGAGAAAAAAGATAGGATTAATGAAATAAGACCATCTGAACAGTTTTGAATAAGTTCAAACAAAGTTGGCACAATTCACTATCTTTACTCTACCCTATTTTGTCAGGCTACAATTAATAATAGAGTCACAGTAAATTAAACAGCCGAATTTCTCTTAAAACCTATTGATTTTATACTAAAAATTTGAGTACCATGAGCACTCTTTCTAGAGCATCATTAATTCTCATTTGACATATAGGAACAAAAAGCGAAATTTGTAGAAGAATAGGGAAAAGGAAAATAATTTATATTATGTTAAATTTATGATGTTAGTATTTTAGTCTGACCTTTGTGAACGTTGGGTTTTCATCCCAACTCTTGCGTACCGCTTGATAATGTTTTAAATATTATTACCCTTCAATGAAGAATAAATATTGATATAATGAATATACCTCGCAACACTTCTAATACCGCTATCAGAATAGCAAGTCTTCTAATTCGATTGTACTCCTTGAAATTAAATTCTAATATTTTAGGCATTTCTTTATTTTTCCATAAAAAATAACAAAACTATAATCTAACCTAATAAATTCCCAAAAAAAATACGTATTAGAGGGTGAGCCACATACTTTATTCAATTCAGGAAGTTTTCTAATTGACTCAACTAAATTTTTAGCTTTACCATTAACGTAAATTAGAAAAATCCAATACCAAATAAAATTACTAATATACAAACAATTTCTAACATTCTTCAACCTAACTCACTTAATATGGGGAATTCTCCCAATCGCTTCGTCAATAGTCATACTAGGAATATAAGGTGGATTTTTTATTGGATAGTTTGGATATTGACATTTATCACAATTTACCTTTGGCAGTTCTGTGCATGGCTCTACGGAGGAAGAAGTAACAGTAGACTTACTTCCATTTGCAGATAATCCAACAGAATATCCTCTATCATATATTTATTGTTAATAAACCTTTAGATTCCGCTTGTCCAAGTTGTGTACTTCCCAAACCTATGCCTTTAATAAAAGTAATATTTGCATTTCCATCGGAATACACTCCATTGAAACCTGAGGATCAATATGATCCAGCTTATCTTCAAAAGTTACATCTGAACCATTAATTCCAACTATACCTCCTCTTCCATAAGAACCTCCTACAGCATAAACAGTAGCTGAGACCTTTGCAAAAAAGTCCCTCCCCCAACAGCCGAAATCTAAATAAAGATTTTCGGCTGTTTTTATTTCAAATATCCACTGATTCTACTCAAATACCCCCTTAATCCCCCCCTTGGATACCTGATAATCAGGCATCCGGCCGCCTTTTAGGCGGCAACAGGCGCACTTAGCCTGTTGGCGACTTTTAAAAGGTTCAAACACATCGCTTTCAGATGACTTTGTGCACTCACTTTAATCAGCCCGAAGTAGGCTGCCCGTGCATAGCGGAATTTATGGTGCAGCGTACCGAAGCTTTGTTCGACCACATAACGGGTCTTCGACAAATATCGGTTGCGTTTGGTTTGCGCTTCCGACAGCGGATGTTTGCGGTGGGCTTTGCGCATAATACCGTCTAACAACTGATGCTCTTCCAGATGTTGCCGGTTTTCCTCACTGTCATAGCCTTTGTCGGCATAGACGGTCGTACCTTTGGATAACCCTTCCAACAAAGGCGACAGGTGTTTGCACTCATGGGCATTGGCGGGGGTAATGTGCAGTTTCTCGATATAGCCTTCCGCATCGGTACGGGTATGTTGTTTGTACCCGAGTCTGTAGAGGCCGTTTTTCTTTATCCAACGGGCATCGCTGTCTTTACTCGGCGTGGTTTGGCCGCTGACTTGTCCTTCCTCATCAACTTCTATAGCCTGACGCTGTTTGCTGCCGGCAGTCTGAATAATGGTGGCGTCAACGACGGCGGCGGATGCTTTCTCTACTTTTAAGCCTTTTTCGGTCAGTTGGCGGTTAATCAGTTCCAGCAATTCGGACAGGGTATCGTCTTGTGCCAGCCAGTTGCGGTAGCGGCATAAGGTGCTGTAATCGGGGATGCTCAGTTCGTCAAAACGGCAAAACAGGTTGAAATCGATGAAGGTGCTCATGGAAAATCCCCTAAATGTCTTAGTAGGAATTTAGGGGATTTTAGGGAATTTTGCAAAGGTCTCAGGCTATCTTGGCAAATAAGTAAACGTAAACGATGGAAGTAATAGGCTGCGGTATTTAGTAATCCCTACCATAAATTACTTAATAAGTTTATTTATATTAACTTAAATAAATTTTTACTAAAAAACTACCTAAAAGTAAACATCCAAATTGAATCTAGGATAACTTCTAATATTTTTACATAAAAGCGCAAAAATTACTACCCGCAACTTACCAATAAAAATTCATGTAGAGATTATATGTAAATTTAGCTCATCTTTAGATTTATTTGCATAAACAATAATATTTATGTCATATTTAGAATCCAATTCTTTGGTTATTAATGCAATTAAAAGCCAATTTATATTTATAGGCGCTCTCCCTAGATAACTCTCTACAGATTGCTTTATATTTTTATTAGTACCAACCGACAACAACCAAGATAATAGCTCATGTCCTTCTAACGTTGAAAAACTATAGCGATCAAACCAATATTGTATGGAGCAATTTTCTATATAACTATAATGATAAAATTTTTCTAAGCTTGAAGATATCTCCGCTTTATTAGCAGAATTAATACTTATACTTCTTCCAATATAATTTTTAACAGGAAATTTATTTTTCTTACTCCAACTTTCATTCGAAAAAATAAACCATGTAATATTCTCAGTAAAATCTTCCTCAGAATTAGAATGGCTATTAATAGCAGGTGAAAAAAACACATGCAAACCATCATTCATATTCTATCCAATCATCAAAAATATTTTCATTATTTTCTTGGATCAATAAAAAATCATTTCTGATAATATTCTGAAATAAATTAGCTGTCTTTTTAAAAGAATCGAAACATTCGATTCTATATTGATAATTATCACTATCAATATAGAATCGAATGTTTGTCAATAAGGTTCCTTTTAATAATTCATCCAATGCCTCTAAACATTCCCATATAGCTTGCTCAAAAGCCTCTTCTGGTAAGTGAAATGCTTCATTATGAAACGTTTTTCCAGTACCATCCAGCATACCATCAATTAAAATTTCTTGAGGTAAATAAACTGCTTTCTCCAACAATGCAATTTTTTTATTTGCCCATTGTTTCCATCTATCTTCGATGTGTCTTTTCTCTTCTGCCCATGCTTTTATTTGATATTGTTTATGCACTCTTATAGAAAGAATGAAAATACCAACAATTAATAGCGGTAAACATAAGTAAAAGATTTTCTGTATCAATGTAGAATTTTTTGTGATCCATAACAATATACCTACCACAATATATAACATCGTGAGAGCCATCAGACAGTACCACTTATATATAGGTCTAAAAACCTCTTCCGCTTCAGGAATATCGGGAATATTCCATTTCATGATATAACCTTTCTCTATCTATCAATACCGTCTGAAAATGATTTTGGATAGTTTGACACTACACAAAGATTTTAACCTTTGTGTATTATTCTATATGGCAATCCATTTTTTGTTCTCAGCTCATATCCAGTTTCATCTTTTGCAGACCAATGGATATACTTGTAACGGATATTCCGTACCTGTTCCGGCGAGTAATACTTACTCAGTTCAAAATTGTACCTTTTTCCCCAGGGGTTTTTAGATACCTTTTGTATATCATAAGGCAATTTGTTAAGTAGCTCGATGATTTCCGGAAATTGGGAAGTCTCTCTCTCTTTTATCCTACCCCTGTTAAATGCAATAACCTTGTCACTGCAGTGCGTTTCCACAATCAAGCGCATAATCCTGAATGCAACGCGGGCATAATCGTTGGGTATTATATTTCCGTATTGCTGTCATCATCTCTGGAGTTTCGATTGCCCCCACCATCGCAGTTTGGGAGGTTCTACTTTTTAACCAATTAATATCATTTTCTTTAAAGAACCCTTGATTTTGAAACCATTTTTTCATACCTGGAACATTTTCCTTAACCGGAAACGGTTTTTTTTGCGCTTCGGATTGATAGCTTCCACCAACATCTGCATGTGCACCACTAATAATAACTTCCATTCCAAAACCATTATTAATGGCACTGTCTATATTTGTTAGAGAGAAATATTGTCGGTATTCATCTGCAGCTGTCAAATGAAAAACTTTACTTGCATAACCGCGTTCGAAATTGAGATGTAATTCCTTTACATCATTATCAAATGCACTTGTCGGTTCTGGTATAGTATAACCTGGCGAAAATGACGATACAGTATCAAATAAGCCAACAAAATTGACGATAATTCTTTCTCTTTTAAGATTCCAACCTTTAAACCGTTGAGGTTCCGTTTTTACTCTATGTAAAAAATGTCTGGCAGCTGCCGCCCCTCTGCTAAAACCGAATATGTTCAGTATAAGGATCGTCGGGATCCGATCACCTAAACTTTGCTTGACCATAGTCTGAATCTTCTCAAAGGATTGAAAAACACGGGCTTCTATACCGGTATAACCACTACCGAAAGCAAATCCCTGTTGCGAATCTGTATTATATTCTCTGTCCTTCAGCGGAAAACCTTTACGTGCACGATCTTTGTTCTCCCTATCCAAATGATTAATTTGATCTGCACCGGTACCGATCCCTTCGATATAAGCCCAGCCTATATTAGCTTTTTGTTCTCTTGCTTGATACAGATACGACACATTGGAATGATCATTGAAATAGCTTTCATATTCACTGGCTGTTTCTTTGCCCTTATACATTTGAGGATTTTTCTTCCTATGCTCAATGTTGTATAGATTATTTTTTGTACCATCAAAAAATACATTAATGGTAAAGCTGTCAACATAAACTTCACGTTGAGATCCTGTTTTACCGTTGGTTTTACCTTCACCTTGTACCTTGTTACTACTTTGGGTGGCCTTTCCGTCGTTGGTTACTTTTCCCTTACTCATGATACTTTCCTTAATAATACGCATTATTGTTGATTTCGTAACGTTGATGGAGCTTAGCATCTGGCAATGCAATTTTTTGTCCATCTTTTTGAATATATGCTTCGATCAACTCAAAATAATCATTGAATTTCAATTTCAAAGTAGCAAACTGATTCATTGATGGTGTACTAATATTATGCACTCGAGTCCTCCCGGGAAATGCCTGTTGAAATATTCTATACAGCCTGTTCAGCCGAATATCGTCGTATATAATTTTATAATCATTCTGCTCTTGTTCTTCAGTCTTAAATGGATGCAATCTAATACCCCACCGCTTACCCGTTTCCTTTTCGATCAACCATATCTTGATGTAAGTCGGAATTGCCTTCATTGTATTCTTTTCTTCTTCGATTCTATCCTTACCTATGGCTGTCCAGCGCTCTGTATTAGCGAATTCCATATAGTATTCGCCGTTCCATTCCCCTCCATCGACTTCAACTTCCAAGTTCCATGGATATTTCGTTTGCATCTGTTTGTACCACTCCGCACTCACCTTTTTGGGTCCATCAATATAAGAGTGGTAGAAATTGGGGTGTTCTTTACGGACGCTGTCTAAGTATTCTTTCCGTTCTTCAAGATTGTGAAAACGTGCGACTCTGTAATACCACATTTCATTGAAATGATGTTTGGCAGCCTCTTCCACAGAAGGCATGATTTCTTTTGCCTGCCAGGACATCAATTCCTTGCGGATAAAGACATTGGTAAGGTTCAGCGTCACCCAGCCGTCAGGAGCAACAGCCAATTCAAAATCATTGGGAGATTCATATTGCGGAGTTTCTGTGTCCTCTACTGCATTATTGAATACCCTGTAACTTTTTGCCATCATAGGACGTATCTTGTCGGTTGGAAGGGCTTCATCCAACTGATAAAATTTATTTTCAAACTGAGAGGAATAGGTAAAAGTCAGCCTTTCGGGAAGTAAATCAAACTCTGCCGTTCTTCCCAAATACCCTCCTCTGCCCCATATAGAACCCGTACCAAAGAAATTTCGCAATACTGTTCCGTTCGCAAATAAAAATCAGAACTGTACTTATTTGATACATCTATTGCTTCTGCATCCAATGTTAAATATGAAGAATTTTCCGGTGTGGCGTTAACCAATATTGCATCTGCCATCGTAATTCCCCAAACCATGCCTTTTCCCTGTTCGGAATTGCCGTTGCCTTCAATCATTCTGTTTAATCCTATGTTTGCCAATACAATACTCAGATAGCCCGCTGCTACCATGCCTAACAGTAAATTTGTTTTCCTGTGTTTCATTCAGACGGCCTTTTTACTATCTTATTGATTCCAATAAAAATACGAATTAATGATATCAATCCAGTATCCGTAAATTACCCAGCCATTGAGCAGAATGAAAACAACTGCACAATATTTCCAATGACGGTTTTGATACATTCTAATGATACAGTAGGCATTAACAACCAGAAAAAAAATGTATCTGCCAATCTCCTCCCACAATATCTGAAACGTTAATACCAAATATCCCATATCCAATATCCCCATATCATTTAAATTTCTTTAGATTCTTCATCGTCAGATTCAAAAACCATCCCCTCCAGTTTACTTCCTGAATATACCCTGAATGCCTCCCCTTTTTCATTGGTTACACCTCGATAAATTTCACCGTTTGCCATAGTAATTTTATAAGCAAAATTAGGGATAGGCATACCTGTACGTTCATCTTTTAATACAAACATTTCGTCATTGCCTGGGTTAGGGATAGCCAGAGGATAGTCCTCAGAATGATTGGCTGTTACATGGAATGGGGCTCTGAATCGCAACATTTTTGGACCACCAATTTCAACCTCTCCATTTTTAATTCGAATGTAAGCTCCCTGACTAACTAACAAAATTCCTTTATCTGATGCAATCGTAATTTCACCTTCTGTACTGGTTAAGGCCGAATTTTTTCGAGCATTAATCTGCAATTCACCATTTTGTGCCTGAATAGCCACTTTACCTTTATTCGCTTGTATTTTCATTCCACTATTTTGGGCAAACAGATTAAGACTATCTGCAGCATGAACAGTAAAATTTTTTCCTGAAGTTATGCCTGTATCCTGTCCACTAACCAAATTAATAAACTCTTTTGCTGTATGAATTTGGCTTTTCGAAGTTGCACTAGCAATACCATTTGGAGCGGATTGAATAATCCCTGCTTGTTTTAATTCTTTAAGGCTATTTTCCAGTTGCTCCCTCTGTATCTTAATTTCTGCTAATTCATTTTGTGCACTTTGCGCAGCTTCATCCAAGCTTTGAGCTAATCCTAACATTTCCTCTAGAACACTTATAGCCTCATTCATATTTAATACTTTATCAGATGGACTCTTACCGTCTGCACTGATTAATATACCATTACCAGCTCTTACCGCTCCCCAGCCGTCAGTTCTGAGTTCGAAGCCTTCGCCGTTCTCTCCGCGTTTGTTGCGGTTTGAGTCGACGATATGGCCGAGGTTAAGTTGAGATTTTTGGTAGTCGGTGGCAAGTTTGATGTGTTCCTGTCCCTGCAGGTCTTCCATCCTCAGTTTGTTGTTCGCCCAGGTACGGATGACGTTTCTTGTGTTCCAATCGGCAGGGATATGGTCGGTATGGGCACTGTCGTGCATGACGCCGGAGATATACGGACGGTCGGGATTACCCTGGACGAAGGACAGCATCACTTCGGTGCCTTCGTGTAAGGGGAAGTGAATGCCGTATTCGGGACCTGCATAGGGTTTGGCCAGTCGGACGGGACGGCTTTCCCCGCCCGGACTCCATTCGTCCAGATCAAATGGTAACTTGACGCGGTAGCGGCCCATATCGTCGATATAGGCGTAGGTGCAGTTCTCCGCCGCAGTCACCCGTGCCGGTAAGGTACCGTCGATATGCGGACGCGGTGTGGTGCGTTCGGGACGGTAGGCGAATTGGGCGGGTATGGCGGTAAAGGTATGGCTGTAGGCGCTATCGCGGCTGCCGCTGTGTTCCATGGAAAGTACCAGCCAGCCGTTGGGTGCTTCGGGAAAGGAGACATCGGTTTGAAACACCTTCATCGGCGTCATGGAGACGACGTTGCCACTGCCGGCAGCGACGGTTTGACGGCAGAGGTTGGCTTCATTCAACAGGGTCGTCTGAACTTGGGCTTCGTCGGTTGTTTGGGATGAAGGCCCCAGTGCTGTTGTTTGCCCAATAAAACGGTATTGTCGGCAGATTCCTCGGACTGTTTGTTGTCGGTTTCGGCAAAGAGGTCGGTATCGGCACTGCGGTAGTTATAGTCGGCCGTGCGTATGCCTTCGACGATGGGGTTGTGGCGGATGCTTAAGTTGAAGAGTGCTTCGGTACCGACACTCTCCAATCCTGCATGGGGGCGGTAGGAAACGGGTAAACCTTGGCTGCGCAAATAGTGTTCGGGACTGTCGCCGAAGACGACTACGTCGCCATGTTGTTCATGTTGTTCGAAGGCATACCAGATACCCTCTTCTTCACACAGACGGTTGATAAAGTCGAAGTCGCTTTCGAGATACTGGGTGACATACTCACGTACGCTGTAACTGCGGCTCTTTTGGAAACGGTAGTCGACACCGGAGAAGCCGTGGTGTTTGAAGACGGCGGCAACGATGTCGGGGACGGTTTGGTGTTGGAACAGCCGGGAGGTTTGGAAATGTTTTAAAGCCGCGAAGCGCGGCTCTAAAACAAAGCGGTAAACGGTTTCATCCTTGGGAAACCGACAACTTCTCGCATGAGGTGATAATGCCCTGCCATTGCTTCGCCGGCGGGTCGTCTGAAGCAGACCCGAATGCACTGACCACTTCTGACAGTAAACCTTCCTGCGGACGAATCTCAAACGCTGCGCGCTGATTAAGGTAGGAAGACAGAGGCAGCGAGGAATCGGTCGAGGTGGCGGTGATTTCAACCCGGTAAGCGGTATTGACCGCTTCGGATGCGCTGAAGGAGCGGACGGAAAGTGACGGAGAGAAACGGGCGAAGGTGAGGTGGTAGGATTGGCGGGCGGTCATGACGAGACAATTTTAAAATGACAATGAATTTGATATGTTAACTTGGATTATGCCAATAGTAAAGCGAATGGGATGAATGGGAGAAAGGCCGTCTGAACGGTTAAAATAAGGGATAAAGAGATATTTCCCCCCGCCCTATTCCACCATTCAGGGAAAAAGTGATAAATTAAGCAGCCACATTTCTCTTAAAAACCATTGATTTTATACTAAAAATTGGAGTACTATTAACCTACTCTATAGAGTATCATTAATTCTCATTTAACATATAGGAACAATAAGCGGAATTTGTAGAAGAATAGGAAAAAGGAAAATAATTTATATTATGTTAAATTCATAATTATGGTCTTTTTAGTCTGCTAGTTCCTATTTCTCCTAGTTGTACAATTACTTACAGAATCTAGAAAACAAAAAGGCCGTCTGAAGATTTTCAGACGGCCTCTTTTTATTTATATCCCCCAGCCTTTTTCTTAGCAAATCCTTTATTGTTTGCAATTACCTACTCCAACTTTAACAATGGAAAGTGGGTAATCTAATCAATCCATTTATACCGCACCAACGCTATACGTTTCGCCCTTGCTGTCCGCTTGGCCGACAATGGCGGCAACGGCAGCGGCCAAGCCGTTGCGCGTCATGTATTTTTGCGGAATTTCTTGGGCATTTTGTGTCAAGGTATAGGCATTATCTTCGCCATCGGCAAGGCCACAGGGGCGCAGGATGGTCCAATTCAAACCGCTTTGTTTAAGATAGATTTCGGCTTCTGTTTTGGCACGGACGGCTTCGCCGAGTGCCTGTTTGAACGGCTCGCTCATCATGTCCCATTGTTCACCGCAACCCATGCTGGTAATCAGTACAAAGCGGGCTTGCGGATTGGCGGCTTTCGTAGCGGCAATGATGTTGATATTACCCAGCGCATCGCTGCGGATGCCCTCTTCGTTTTTGCCGCCGACAAAACTGATCACGGTATCGGGACGATATTGTGCCAACGCTTTATCGAGCGCGTCGGCATCAAGCGCATCGGCGACGACGGTTTGGATATTGTGTTCGGCAAAAAAGCTGTCTTCAGACGGCCTTCTCAATATGGCGACAGTATCGGCTGAGTCAGTCAATGTGCGGATATAGGCGCGGCCGGACGGGCCGTTGGCTCCGAAGATGAGTTGCATGTTTGGGGTTCCTTTGTATGGTAGATGTTTGTTGTTAGAAAATCCGCTCCTCTATGCAGCAAGGAATGGATTATCAGGCCGTCTGAAACCGTTTAAGCGGCATCAAACAGTTTGCGCATGGCTTCGATTTGATGTTGCTTCAACTCGCCTGCTTCGTCGCGGCCGACGAAAATTTTAAACATGGCGCCACCGTTGCGGTTGATAAAGTTGAGCGAGCAAGTGGCTTTGCCCATGAACGGGCGTTCCAAAAGGTAGATGGAGGCGCAGTTTTCGTAATAGATATGACCGTGTACGCCGCCATCGGTTTCGGGATGGTCAAAGTTGTAGAAACCGCGGCCGACTTTGCCGTTAGGCAGTTTGCCGCTGACTTCGACGATGGCATCGGGGGTGTGGGCGATGAAGGTAACGGATTCATCCCATGAGGCAACGGTTTGGAGGATTTCGACTATGCGGCAGCCTTCGGTTTGGCGCACGTTCTCTTCTGGCAGACAGCGGATAACGTCTTCAAAACTGCATTGGTTTTGCGCGGCCAGCATTTCCAGCACTTGGCCGGGATTTTTTTCTAATGATTGACGCAACATGGTTTGTTGTTCGGCTGAAAGTTTTTGCATGGTTTGATCCTTTTCTTGAGTCGGAAGAGTGAGCATGAGTTTGCGGATAAGGGTGGGCGACCAATAACGGCCGCTGGTATTCAAACGGATCAGGCCGTCTGAATCGGGTTCTTTAAAAAGCTGCATTTCCTGCCATTGGGCAATCAGCTTTTGCGCTGCTTTGTTGCCGTCAAACAATAATGGATTCAGACGGCCTGTTTCAATATCGTGTTGGACTTTGCTGAGCAGTGCTTTATTTGGACTATGGCCGCTCATGAATGCGATGTTTTTCTCGCCTTTCGGCGTGGCAAGATAACTCTCCAAATCGCCCTGCACCTGATAGCTGAAACCGCCGAAGTTACCGCCTGCGCCGGAGCCGAACGCCAAACAGGGAATGTCGGATTTGATCAGGGTATTGTAGCGGTTGCGCTCGCCGCGGCCGGGATAGGCGAAGTGGCTGTTGCTGACCTGTTTCCAGCCTTTTTCCAGCAGTGTTTCAACCGTGTAGGCATATTGGTCTGCCTGAATATCGAAACCCGGCGGTGTCGGAAATGCGCCTTTTTCAATCATGCGGTTGATGGGTAGCATGGGATAAAGGTTGAACGCGTATGTATCCAAACCGGACAAGGGAAGCTCGGCGGCGCGGGCGATATCATTTTGCCAAACGTCATCGGTTTGATTGGGCAGGCCGAACATCAAATCGGCCACAATTACGGCATCGAGTTCGCACAATTTTGCCAAATATTCAAACGCTTCGTCGCCGCTGTGTTTGCGACCGAGACGACGGCGGATGGCGGTATTAAAGGTTTGCACGCCGATGGAAATGCGGTTGGCGCCTGCTTCGATGCAGGCCTGTGCTTTTTCCAAATCGAAATGGCTCATACGCCCTTCGATGGTGAACTCACAATCTTCGGCAATCGGCAGATATTGGTAGCAGGCACGAATCAGGCGGACGAGGTCTTCCGTAAGCAACGCGGTCGGCGTGCCGCCCCCGAAATAAACAGCTCGGATTTTGCCCTTGCCTGTACGGACTTCAGCTTCAGCGGCCATTTCATCGATAATTTTGTCGGTATACACGCTGCTTTGGCTGTCCTTCCACGCATTGCGGTAGAAGCCGCAAAAAACGCAATGGTTGGCGCAAAATGGAATATGCAGATAAGCAAGCGCGTCCACATCAGTTGCATGGGGAAGCTTTTTCTTCCAAATGTTCTGCCACTGGGGGCGCGGCATTGGAACACCGCCCCAAACGGGCATTAATGCCTGACGTTCGGGAAATGCCTTGGGCGCGGATTGTTTCGGAGTCCAAACAAGCTGCTGTACCATGATAATGATTAATAAAAATTATTAATAAGATTAATATATTAAATAACCATCGTCGTTTTCTTGTCAATCTTTTTGTGTAATTAAAAATCAGTATTATTTTAAAATATTGTATTCTATAAATAATTAAATGTATTTCTATTTGATGAAAATCGGCATTTTACTTGTGAAATGCGCAAAATTTGGTTCTTCAAGTCGGGAACATCCTCCCATCTCGTTTTATTTTTGAACAATAAAATAAATTTTCTTTATCGTTTTTCAGACGGCCTTTTGGCGTTCAGCTTCTGAAATAAAACCCTGCTTCATCTTCGCAACGGCGTATCTGCCAACCGTAAACCGATTCAAGCAAGTCGGGGCGCATCACTTCGCCCACCTTGCCTGATGCAACTACTTTTCCCTTATTCATCAAAATAATATGTTCCGCATAACGCGCGGCGAGGTTTAAATCGTGCAATACCATCATTGATGAGGCACGGTTTGAATGCCCGACCAAATACTGCATCAGGCGGTGTTGGTGGCGGATATCGAGATGGTTGCACGGTTCGTCCAAAAGCAAGACCGGCGCGTTTTGCAACAGGGCGCGGATGATGTTGGCACGTTGTTGCTCGCCACCTGAAAGCTTGCCGATGCGCTTATCCGCCAACGCCGTCAAATCAAAATAATCGAGTAACTCGTTCGCCCATTCATGGTTCAGACGGCCTTTTTGTACGAATGACGCCAACGCAATGTATTCGCGTACGGTCATCGGCATGTTGTAACGACCATGCTGCCCGACCCATGCCACCCTGCCCGCACGTATTTGCGGCGCAACGGCCTCACCGAAAAGCGTGATTCCCCCCTGCCCCGTTTGCCCGATTAAGGCCTGCAGCAAAGTAGATTTGCCTGCGCCATTCGGGCCGATAATGACGGTCATGCCCGAAGGTATATCCAGTTGATCGATTTCAAGCAGGGTTTTGTCTTGGACGCGGATGGAAAGATGACAGATTTGAAATAAGGTGTGCATGGCAAACGATATGGGACAATGAAGTTTCAGACGGCCTGTTTAGGCATCAACGGCTTTTCAAAGGCTTGATAAACAAATACATAAAAAACGGTCCGCCCAATAAGGCAATCACGATACCGACCGGCAGATCGACAGGGTATGTCAGCCAGCGCGCCGCTCCGTCTACCACCATCAAAAACACTGCGCCCAACCAAGCCGACAGTGCAATCAGTTTGCGACGGCTGCCACCGACGGTTTGCGCCAGCACATTGGGGATCATCATGCCGAGAAAACCGATGATGCCCGAAAGTGATACCGCTGCCCCCGTCATCAATGCCGCGCCGATTACGGTTTGCACACGCAAAGCCCCAACTGATACCCCCATACTGGCAGCCGTATCTTCCCCCGTCATCAAAACGTCCAGCCGCCTGCCTGCGGACAACAAAATCAGAAAACCGGGCAACATAACCGCGATTGCCGCAACAGGCGATGAGAAACCGGCTTCGGCAAGGCTGCCCGACAGCCATGTGGTCGCGCTGCGCAATACCAAATCGTCAGACAAAAACAAAATCATGCTGACCACCGCGCCCGAAAACGCGCTCAACACAAACCCCAACACCAGCAATCCCAAAGTACCGCCGCCGAGCAGTTTGTGCACTGCCAAAATCAGCAGGCACACACCCAATGCACCGAGAAAAGCCGCCGCCGGCACACCCATCGCGCCACCGCCCAGAGCCAATAGCACAATCACGCCCAAGGCCGCCCCGCCCGACGTCCCGATCAAACTCGGATCGGCCAGCGGGTTCTCAAATAAAGCCTGCAATGCCGCACCTGAAGCGGACAAACCGGCTCCGACCAAAGCGCGGTATAGATGCGCGGTAAACGGATTTGGCGGACGGTTTCATCCATCGCCAACGGCGACTCCCACGCGCCAAAACCGATGCCGCAGCACAAATAAACGGCGGCGGCAGTAAGCAGCAGGCAGAGGGTAAGGGTATGCGGTTTCATGACATCATGCGGTTTAAGCGGATTGAGCGACGGTTTCAGACGGCATTTTTAAGACAGCCGTTTTACTTCCTCCTCAATAAGAAGGAACAAATCAAGGCCGTCTGAAAACAAAAATCAGGCAGGGTGTTCAAAACAGGCGCGTTTATTTTGCCAAACCATGCAAACGCTGAATCACTTGCGGCGTATCCAGCCCGTAACGGAACATATCGTTGGCCTTCCACAAATAAATCTTACCGTTTTTCGCGGCAGGCGAGCCGGCGATTTCGGGGCGTGCGGCAAAGGTTTTGACGTTGCCTATCATGGCAGTGTTGTGGTCTGCAATAATGATGATGTCGGGTTTGGCCGCAATCCATGCCTCACGCGTCATCGGTTTGAGGCCGTCAATGGCGGCTGCGGCATTGATACCGCCGGCGCGGCGGATGATTTCGTCGGCAGCGGTATTCTTGCCCGATACGATGCGTCCGTCGTAGCTGAAGAGGTAGCGTTTGCCGCTGGAAGGCTGCTGTTTCATATCCGCCTGCCACTTACTGGCCAACTTGTCCGCCTGTGCGCTTTTGCCGATAAGCTGGCCGATGTTGCGGATACTTTGCGGATAGGCGGCGATGCTGTCATCGGGCGCAACATTGACGGCTTTAATGCCTGCTTTTTGCAGGTGGGCAAAAATATCGGCAGGCTGCGCCATCCATGAACCGATGGCGATGTCGGGTTTGGCGGCCACAATCGGTTCAACCGTCAGGCGGCGATGAATGCCGATACTGGGCTTATTTTTCAACGCCGAATTTTGAACGGTCTGATCGCGGCCGACGATTTCGTCCAATGCGCCGAGCGCGGCAACGATGTCTGCCGTATCGGGGGTTAACACGACGATGCGTTGCGCATGTGCAGTGCCAGCCAACGAAATAAACGCGGAAAGCAGGAGGAGTTTGAGTTTCATTGTTTCCTTGTTGCATGCTTTCAGACGGCCTGCTCGTTTTCTCAGGCCGTCTGAAAACGGTTGAATCACATTAGAACTTAAGTTGTACGGTTGCGGCGAAATTGCGGCCGGTTTCGGTGTACAAGTCCATCACACTGGTACGGCTCATGCCGGCAACGTCTGCGTGCTGCCAGTATTTTTTGTTACCGACGTTGTAGATGTTTGCGCCGATTTCGAGGTTTTTAAACGGCTTGTACCACGCGCCGACATCCCATACGCCATAACCCGGCGCTTGGAAAACAGTGTCGCTGCTGACACGGCCGTGTTTTTTCGACCAGCGCAGCTTGGTGCCGACACCCCATTTTTCCTGAGTGTAATCCAAACCCAAAACGCCGTTGAGCGGATAAGCAGAATCCAACGGTTTGCCGTCCTGCTGCTCACCGCGCATCCAAGCGATGCTGCCGGAGACTTGCCAGCCCAGCAGGAATTTGTAGGCGGCAGAAGCTTCGGCACCGTAGGTTTTGACGTGATCAAGGTTTTGATATTGGTACTGGATAATCGGGCGTCTGCCAACGGTAGAGGTACCGATTTCAGTGCGGTTGATGAAGTTGCGGTAACGGTTGTAGAACGCGGTGACTTGCGCACGGGCACGTTCGTTTTTGAACTTCATCCCCAATTCAAAGCTGTTGGAGCGTTCGGATTTGAGGTTGGCATTGGGAATGACGGCATAGCCGTAGGTTGTATTGGCAAACGCCATGGTCGCGCTGTCAAACGGCGGCGTGCGGAAGCCTTGGGAATAAGTGGCAAAACCGGTGAACTGCTCACCCATCGGCACGCTCAGGCGCAGGCTGGGCGTAAACGCGGAATCACTGAAGTGCGTCGCCGTTCCGCCGGGATTGGCGTTGAGATAGGCTTGGTCGGTCGAAGTGTTCAACTTGTCTTTTTCGTAACGCAAGGCCGGAGTTAGAACGATGCCGTTGCCGAAGGTCAGGCTGTCTTGTGCGTAAACGCTGAACGTTTTGCGTTTGCTGTCGGGGAAGGTTTTATTCGGATAGGTGCTGCCTGCATAAACTTTGCTGACGGCGCCGGTCAGATTGTCCACTGTCAGGCTGTCGCGCAGACGGGCAGTCTCAGTGTGTTTGTATTCTGCGCCGGCAACGACGGTTTGTTTGACCGCGCCGTCAAACTCCCACACGCCGCGCCCGTTCAGCCCGCGTATGGTCTGATTGAAACCGTAATCGGAATAACGGGTCGAGTTACCCAATTGGCGCGCGCCCATACGCGTAATGCTCGCATCGACGGCATCGTCTTCCGTGCGCAGTTTGCTGATAGGCAGTCAGGTTAGCTTCTTTCAGACGGCCTTCGCCAGTGTAACGGTAGCCTGCTTCGATACGTTGACGGCGGATACGGTCGCGAGCATTGCTCTCAGATGTTGTGATGGTTACCGGCCCGCGCGATTGCGAACCCAAGCCGTTTGCCAATACGGTATCGTTGGCGTGGTAATACTGTTCGTACAAAGTTTCAAAGCGGTGGCGTTCGTTGCCAATATTGCCTTTCGCCAAGATATTGTAGGCATTGTTTTTCTGAGGGTTGGTAGCAGTACGCGAAGTCGAGTAGCTGGTATCGCTGCCCATGTTTTCGGTTTCATGACCTTGGCGGTGCGTCAGCATCAGCAGACCTTCGGCGTTTTTATGAAAACCGGCGGCTGTCGCCGTCACGCCGTGGCTGCGGTCGCGGCTGCGGTAGCCGTATTTCAGCCCAAAATAACCGCGTTTGCCTTCATCGACGAAATCACTCGGAGAAAGCGTCACCATATTCACCACACCGCCGAGCGCGTCGCTGCCATACAGCGCGGAATAAGGACCTTTAACAATATCGACCTGCTTGAGCGTGTCGCTTTCAACCATATCACGTCCCGAAATCGCGCCGTTGGAGCCGCCGCCTGCGTAGGACTCAGGAATGCGTACGCCATCCACCATCATCAGAATGCGGTTGCCGTCTATGCCTCGGATATTGATACCGGCATGACCGCGGCGGTTGTTGTCTGACGGCACGCTGACGCCGGGCTCATACATCACGATATCGTCCAAATTCTGCGCCGAGGCTTGATTCAAGGTTTTGCGTCCGATAACCGACACATTCGGCGCGGCTTTATCCAAGGTTTGCGCATTGCGGTCAGCCGTGACCACCACAGGCTCTATTTCTGCCTGAGCCACCGGCATCTGAGCCGCATATAACTGTCCGGAAAAAACCGCCCCTACCACACAGGCAATCGATTTCTTTTTCATTACATGACCCTATTATTTGAATAAAAATGGTTTTCATTTATAAAACAAATAGGCGGTTTTTGCAAGTTTAGAAACTACAAGATAGCAATAACAACCACTTCAAAAATGCAAAATATAGTATGACGTAGCGGGATAAGTAATTCATGGATCAGAGGCAAAATGCCCGACCGCATCTGCATAGAAAACCGACCTGCCGTCATCGACCAAAAAATCCCGCATCGGCGATTAGGAGGCCGCCCCCATCATCAACAATAATCGAAAAGTACATCGCAGAGAAAAAACATTTAGCCACGAAACACCAAGTGTTTTATTCTTGAATCTATTCCAACCACCGGTACCCGAGTGTTGCTTTTGAAATCCGAATCCAAGCCTGTTTGAAATTTTCAAACAGGCTTTTATTTGTTCCACTTATCCCTCACCCTTCTATTTACCTCAAACTCAAAAAACATTTCTATATTATTAAAAACAAGTTAGAATTCCATAAAATTATAAATAATAATCAAACTTATTTGTATTATTTTAGTCAGAGTGTAATCGTATCTATTCGGTCTGTCTCATTCAGACAGCCTTACCAACCAAGTTATATGGATACATTCTATGCAACCGACCAAAGTCACCACCCTCTCCGCCTGCATCGCCGCCATTGGTTTCGTCCCTGCCGTTTATGCTGCAGATAATTCGACAGTTATTCTCGATACTATAACTGTCAAAGGAACTCGAAATAAGGATGAAATCGGTAAAAACCGCGTTTATACCCGCAAAATCGTCAATCTTTACAAAGGCAAAAACGAAGTTGAGACCTTCAAAGGCAACACCGTATCCGACCTTTTAAGCAGCATGTCCGGTGTTTACAGCGGTGACGCGCGCAACAGCGGCGCGCTGGACCCCAATATACGCGGTGTGCAAGGTCAAGGACGGATTCCCGTTACCATCGACGGCACGGAGCAGGCGATTACCGTCTGGCGCGGCTACGCAGGCGCAAACAACCGCAACTACGTCGACCCCAACATCATCAGCAGCGTTTCCATCGAAAAAGGCCCCTCGTTCAGCCACGATATGAAAAGCGGCATAGGCGGCTCCGTCGCCCTGAAAACCATCGATGCCGACGATATTATCCCCGAAGGGCAGAAATACGGATTTGAAGTGAAGGCGGAGGCTGCCAATAATTCCATCAAGCGGCGTGAGAATGCTTATGAACATTCGGTGATTATCGAACCCTGCCTGTTCCCGCAGTAGCAACGGGCGGTATTTGGCGTTCGTTTTTGACGATACCGACCGAATCGACCAGCGTTTCAATGGACGCAATAAATTTGGGGAGGATAAAGCCTACCGCATTGCCGCTGCCACCAAGCAGGACAATTTCGATGCCATGCTCGCCTACGCCTACCGCAGTAAAGGCAATTATTTCTCCGGCAAAAAGGGGCGGAACGCTACGGTTATATCGGTCCTTGGACACAAGAAACTTTAGACGAATTGAAACGTCGTCAAGAAGAAGCCGCTGCCAAGGGTGAGAAATTTTTCGGCAGTGAAAACATGCTGGGCGCACCCGATATTGCCAAGATCGGACTTTTTTATCATCCGGGCGGAGAAGTCAGCAATACCTCGCTCGAAACCAAATCATGGGTAGGTAAAACCACCTTCCGTCTGCCGAACCACCAAACGCTCAAATTCGGCCTGCGCCATACTGATGCGATTTTTGGCGAAATCATGCCTTCCCGCGTTATCGGTCCGATTTATGCCACGCCGGAAAACTTGAATAAGATTGCAGAATGGCCGAGGGCATGGGTCAAGCAGCGTTCCTACAATATCGATTATGCGTGGAAGCCCGAGGGCAGCCGCTGGATAGATTTGAACGCATCATTGTGGACGACCCGTACCAAATCCAAAACCAATACAGCAGGCGGTTCGCCCGGCGATGCCGTGTATCAAGACAGGGTAGATAATCTGTCTCCATGGAAAACCGCTATGAATCGATGGCATACCTATGACGAAGAAACCAAGAGAATAATTGAAGAAGCAGGTTACACAAAAAAACCGGATGTCGTCGAACAGCTTCCGAATACAAACGGACGCTTCAATACCATAGAGGGCAATGCCTACTATGCCAACAATACCCGCAACGGTTTCAATTTTTCCAACCGTATGAAATTGCACGATAAACTGACGCTGACCTTAATGGGTGATTTCCAAAATGAAAAATTGAGATCCCGTAATGAGTTTGCCGAAGAGTTGCGTAATGAGGGAAGGGACAAATACCCCGAAGAAGTGGAAGAAGACAAGATCCGAGCCAATTATGAGTTGACCAATTTCGGAGAACCGCGCAACGGTAGGCGTAGGGAATGGAATCTCGGTTTCAATTTCCGGTATCAGCCGCTGAACTGGCTGACACTGACGGCAGGTGCGCGCTATACCAACTTCAAAATACAAGATCACAGTGAGCGTTTGAAAACGGGAATAGACAGTTGGGGGCAGCCTTTGATGATGAATCGTGGGATGGCTTACAAGCTGACACGTGTGGCTACCGAGCAGGAATATCGTGATTATCTGAATGCAATTAACAATGACGAATTCAATGACAGTATCGTAATAGATGAAAGAGGGGTGGCAATATTAAATCCCACTCCCCATAATGATGTAAACAGACCAAAGCTGGACAAGCTGGAATACTATTGGCTTAAGGACGATAAAGGACGTTTGAATCCGAGTACAAATCCGATTTTCTCTACACCTAGTTTGGTTACACCTGTAGTCAACCCCGCATACGATCCAAATAACCCTGACAGTCCCCGTATGGTGTTGCCATATAAAGTGCTTATAGGAAATAATGAAATGGATAATTATCTGACTCCGATTACACCTGCGGAGTTGCAGCGCGCCCGAAAACAGGGCGGTAGTGGGTGGGCTCCAGCTTTTTCCGCGACCGTCAATTTTACCGATTATGCCCGCGCCTATCTGCGCTATACCGAAACCCTGCGCTTTCCCAGCATTTTTGAGGGGACATACGGCTTCTCGACAGCGGCAGGCTCATTCGCCCGTTACGGCTACGGCTGGCAACCCGAGCACGCAAAAAACTGGGAGATCGGCTATATTCATGATTTGACAGGTACTTCCACAACAAAACAAAAAACGTCATCGACCGCGACTACAATCTCGAATTTGAGCAGTTCGACAAATTATTGAGGACAGGCGTGGAATTGCAGACGCGTTTCGATACTGGAAAATTTTTTGGCGGATTGGGCGTACTGAGGACATTGAAAAACTGGATGTGTGATGATTCTTATGCATACAGGGATATTGATGTTGTATCAAAATATCTTCAAGAAGGAAAATTAATCAAACATCCAACCTGTAATCATGGCAGCATCACTAGCGGTTATCTTGCTACGGCGATTCAACCCCGCTGGTCTATCGATGCAGATTTGGGCGGGCGATTCTTTAGCAATAAACTGGAAAGCGGCGTCCGTTTCCATTTCCACAGTAGGGTTTATCAAAACCGCAGGGCGATTTCAGGCATATTACGACCAAGCAGGTAATGGAAAACAGGCAGACCCCGACTATATGAGATGGCAGCCTGTCGCTACATGGGATGCCTATCTGCGCTACAAAATCGGCAAGAACCTAACCGCCGAACTGGCTGGAACGAATTTGGGCAATCGTTATTATCTTGACCCAATCAATCCTACCCATATGCCCGCGCCGGGTAGGACTATCCGTATTGGGATAACTGGAAAATGGTAATGATCAATTAATCATTTTGAGAGTAAAAAGCCGTCTGAACATTGGGTTTCAGACGGCTTTTTACATGATGGCTTAGTTATGCCCTACTCTTTCATGTTATATGAAAGTTGAAGCTAACCTGAGACCTTTGCAAAATTCCCCAAAATCCCACCAAGACATTTAGGGGATTTCGGGGAATTTTGCAAAGGTCTCCCGTTATGTGGTCGAACAAAGCTTCGGTACGCTGCACCGTAAATTCCGCTATGCGTGGGCAGCCTATTTCGGACTGATTAAAGTGAGTGCGCAAAGCCATCTGAAGGCGATGTGTTTGAACCTTTTGAAAGCCGCCAACAGGCTAAGTGCGCCTGTAGCTGCCTAAAAGGCGGTCGGATACCTGATTATCAGGTATCCAAGGGGGATTAAGGGGATATTTGAGTAGAATCAGGGGATATTTGAAACAAAAACAGCCGAAAACCTGTGTTTGGATTTCGGCTGTTGGAGGAAAGGTTTTTTGCAAAGGTCTCAGGCCGTCTGAAATTATCGTTTCAGACGGCCTTTGCATCATGAGTTAGTTATACCCTATACTTCCCGATCTCCAAGGAACTATGATGTCAAAACAACTGACTTTTTATTTTATTCGCCATGGCCGTACCCAATGGAACGAACAGGGGCTTTTGCAGGGATCAGGCAATTCACCACTGACTGAACAGGGGATTGCAGGAGCTCAGAAAACCGGCGTAGCGCTACAACAAGTAGAATTTACCGCTGCTTATTCCAGTATTTTACAACGTGCCATTGATACGGCTGGCCATATTATCGGCCAGCGTCCCATCCCTCTTTTTCAGCACTGTGGACTAAATGAGCAATCTTTTGGAAGTTGGGAAGGTATGCAGATCGCTGACCTGCGGAAACTAACCGAATTCAAACAACTGACCAATGACCCGGCTGCTTATAAAGCATTAAGCAATGGTGGCGAAACCTTTGAACAATTAGCAGTACGTGCAATGGCCGCCCTTTACGACATCATTAAGGTACATCAATCGGACGCTAATATTTTAGTGGTATCGCATGGTCATACCTTGCGTCTCTTATTGTCCTTATTAGACGGAGCGACTTGGGAAAATCATCGTGATGAGGGTAAATCCGTGTCATTGTTGAATACTTCGATTAGTATTGTGAAATACGATAGTGAAAGCGGTTTTCATATTGAGCAGCTTAACGATGTGGCTCATTTACAATGATCACAACCATTAATCAATAATAAAAAAGGTGGGCATTTTACCCACATTTTTTGCCATTAGCCGAATACTTTTTCCAAGTGTGCTTGGTAGTCTGCTAAGTATTGTTCTACTTGTGGATTTTTAATCACATCGTTACATAAGAATGTCGGCAGACGGGTCAAGCCGATGAACTCATTGAGTTTGTGGAAGTGCATATACAACGCATCCACGCCTTTACCTTCAAAGAAATCGTCTTCTCGGGTGAACGCTTCAATCGGCGCATTCCACGTAAGCGAAAGCATGTGTTTTTTGCCTTGTAATAAGCCACCTGTGCCGTAGCCTTCAGTTGAGTTAACACGATGGCGGCCATCACTGTGGTAAAGCTTGCCGTGTCCGGCGGTTAATACTTCGTCTATGTATTTTTTCACTGTCCAAGGCTCGTGCATCCACCAACCTGGCATCTGCCAAATCACGGCATCCATCCACAAGAATTTTTCAATTTCTGCTTCAACATCATAGCCGGCTTCAATCACGGTTTCTTTGACATCATGTCCAAGTGCGGTTAAAACTTCTTTCGCTTTTTTGTGAAGCGTGTGGTTCAACTCGCCATGCGAATGCCCAAAATCTTTACCGCCATCCAATAATAAAATATTCATTTTTTGCTCCTATAACAAATAATTCTGAAAAATAAGGGCTTCATTATGTCTTTTTACTGCATCTTTTAAAAGTGCCTTCACCTACACGCTATTTACAGACCATAAAGGGAACCTCTCGTACCTATCATTAACATTCATCATTCTTCTTCAACCAAGCAAGCCTTTTCAATCAACTTCCTTACCCAGCGATATGCAGGATCTTTATGTGCCCGTTCGTGCCAAATCAATGTTTTGGTGAAACCTTGAATTTCAAGGGGCGATTCAAAGCGTTTGAGATTGTTTAAATAAATAATCAAGCGCTCAGGCACGACTGCCAATAAATCGCTTTGCTCCAGCAATTCAGGCAAGACAATAAAGTTTTGTACCGACAGACTGACATTTCTTCGTAGCCCTATGGCTTGCAGTGCTTGGTCGGTAACACCGCTAAAGTTGCCGCCATGATAGGAAATCAAGGCTTGCTCTAACTGGCAAAATTGCTCAAAGCTCAGTTGGAATTGCTGGGTTATTGGGTGATCATGTCGAACGGCATAGATATAGCGTTCGTCATAGGTAAACTGCTCTTAAGACACGCTCATTACATCAAGACTAAATAAATCTAACCTACAAAGTTTTAAGTAGTAAAGCATTAAGGCCGTCTGAAAGGTTTTCAGACGGCCTTTTTCTTTTTCAAAAAGTATAGAGATTTCAAAGAGTTTTTATAAATCATCTTCAAAATCCAAACGCTTGTTCTATCCTAATCATTAGAAGAAAATGTTAGCATTAGGGATACAATAGGAAGGATTTACAAATGAAGAAAGATATTTTTTATTGTGAGCAGTGGTCTTATGGTTATAAGGAACTTCATAAGCCTTTTTCTGAGAAACAAGCTGAGGAAAAACATATTAAAGGGGAGTTATATACTGCCGTAATAGGTTCGGTAAAACAACCTGAATATGTAATTACTTTACGAGAGGAAGTAGGTTTTTTTCAGTAAATTTTTTCGATAAATTTGGAAGGGATTATTTAACCCATCAATTTCAAAAATATTCTAATTCGCAATATTATTTTCTTTCTATGGCTGTATGGAGAGATTATATAACTTTGAAATCTCATGACTTAGCAGAAGGATATACTTATTTCTTCAATGAAAATACGGATAACTGCTATATTTTGAAAGAAGATTTTATTAATAATGAGCGATATGAAAAAACAGAATTATATCCCCAAAAAGATAAGGTAATTCTATTTCCAAAATTTGGCGAATATGATTTAGTGCTAAATCCAGACATTATTTAATTGAGTTTTAAGACCGTCTGATATATTCAAAGATTACAAGCTCAATCTTATCCTCGCCAATGTAGATCGCAGCTTTTATATGGACACAAGATGCCGTCTGAAACAATATCACACTATTCACAAAGTGAATCAATAAAAATGGATGGATTGTTTCCTTTTTACCCTACCAAAACTGAAGTCATACTAAGCGATCCCGCAATCAAATTATCATTGAAAAACGTAATAGGATCATCCGGTTCGCGTAATGCCATGATATAAAGCAACGACAAGTAATGATCCGGCGTTGGCACGGAAAGTTCAGCCTTTTCGCCTAACTGCTGATAATGCACCAAGGTTTCATCATCCTGCGTCGCAATCGCCTGATTGACCGTTTCACGGAACGCAAACGCCCAGTCATACCCTGCACCGATTTGATCAATATGTTCCCAGCTTATTGCCCTCAGATTATGCACAATGTTGCCGCTGCCGATAATCAACACGCCTTGTTCTCGCAAAGCAGATAATTTTTTCGCCAAATTGAAATGCCATTCTGCTGATTGCAAACGGTTAAGACTCAATTGCACCACAGGAATATCGGCATCGGGATAGAGAAATTTCAACACCGCCCAAGCGCCATGATCAAAACCACGCATTGGGTTCAGCTCGACATTTTCCGGCTGTAATAATGACCGCACTTGCTCCGCCAATTCAGGCGAACCGGGTGCGGGATATTGCACTTGACTGAGTTCATCGGGGAAGCCGTAGAAATTGTAAATCATTTCAGGATGTTCACCTGAGGTCACCTGCAAACGGCTGCTGTACCAATGTGCTGAAATCATCAAAATGGCTTTTGGTTTGGCAAACTGTTGCGTAATTAGGCTGAAATTCTGATTGAACGGGTTTTCTTTATCTAACGCATTCATCGGGCTGCCATGCCCAACAAACAATACAGGCATTTTTTTCATGATTTATTCCTCGTTATCGGATACAGCAAATTGTACGGATAAATTCTTATTCAAAAAATACCGGTTTATGAACAACATCTTTTACTAATAAGAAATCATGACTGATAGGCTCTAAAGTTTCTGAGAAAATATGTAGAATAAGGAGTTAAAAAAGGCCGTCTGAACATTTTATTTCAGACGGTAAAAAATTTCTTTATTTCTGTATTGACAGAAATAAAAGATAAAAATAGAATATCATCACTATGAAACTGAATCCGACCACTGAAAAATTTATCCTCCATTGGGGCGAAATGGGTACCAAATGGGGCGTCAACCGTACCGTTGCGCAAATCCATGCCCTGCTCTACATTTTAGGCAGACCGATGAACGCTGAAGAAATCACCGAAACGCTCGGCGTAGCGCGCTCCAATGTCAGCAACAGTATCAAAGAGCTGCAAAACCTGAGACTGGTGCATACCGTGCATATTTTGGGAGACAGGCGCGATCATTTTGAAACTTCGGATGATGTCTGGACTTTGTTCCGCACCATTGCAGAAGTACGTATGCAGCGTGAAATCGAACCGACGCGGCAATTTTTGCAAAGCCTGATCGACAGCCCTGAATTTAGCCAGGAAAATGAAACTGCTAAGCAGCGAATCCAACAAACCCATGATTTCATCAATACGCTGACTGTGTGGGCAAATGAAATGCTGAAGCTTTCTACTTCAACCATGGTAAAAATTTTGAAAATTGGCGCGGGGATACAGAAATTTTTCCGATGATGGCAATAGACTTGTGAGCAATAAACACAGGCAATATTATTTTAGGATATGGAAACATGCTCATAGTGTCCTTGTATGGGCATGTTTATCTGAAGCTTAATGTTCCTTGGTAGATTTTGAATCACTGGATATGGATTTCCCTCCTAAAGAAACAATCCAGAAGAGTATCTAAAAATTTTTTATCCTATAATTTCTCTTTTGATAGAAATTATAGAAATTTCAGACTGATTATATTTTAAACTGAAATGAAATTAGGAAACCAATATGTCCGACCACACTACGCACACCCTCCCCGCCTACCTGTCTTACTCGATGGGGCTGCTATGGCTCTGGAGCGGTACCCAGCCTCTGTTTTTCATGCCTGAAATGTCATTGGATTTACTGCATTCGGTCGGCATTCCCAATCCGTTGCAATGGCCAGCATTAATTACCGCTTCACTATTGGATATCGGTTTTGCCTTTTTATGCTTCAGCCGCTTTCGCTCCCGCTCTGCAATATGGCTGCTGCAATTGATAACCGTCGTGGCATACAGCCTGATCATTGCCTTCAGACTGCCCGAAATGTGGGCACATCCATTTGCGCCTTTGTTAAAAAACCTGCCGATCATGGCTACTTTGTTTTTCCTGTATCAATCCGTAGGAGATAAAAAATGAACACCTATTTAATCGTTAAAACTCTGCACATCATCTCGGCTACCTTAATGGTCGGCACCGGTTTTGGTACAGCGTTTTACCTCTTTTGGGCAAACCGCAGCGGTTCGGTTGCCGCGCAGTCGGTCGTCTCGCATTGGGTCATCAAAGCAGATTGGTGGTTTACAACCCCCGCCGTCATTTTCCAACCCTTATCCGGCTTATGGATGCTGTATGAACGCGGCTACACTGTTGCCACCATGCTGGAACAAAATTGGGTATGGATGACGCTTGCCTTATACATCTTTTCAGGCATTTGCTGGCTGCCCGTTGTCTGGCTGCAAATCCGCATGGCCAAGATTGCCGAAAAAGCACATAAAGAAAACGCAGACACCATTCCGGAGCCCTACTGGCGTTACGCCAGACGCTGGGAATTGCTCGGCTATCCAGCCTTTTGCGCCACTATCGTGATTTACTTCCTGATGGTGATGAAACCGATTTAAGGGTTTTCAGACGGCCTCAACAACATAAAGAAAAAAACATGAACATCATCATTTTCGGAGGCAGCGGCTTTATCGGCAGCCGTACCGTTCAAATTCTCAAAGAACAAGGTCACCAAGTTTGCACGCCCGACCGCCGCGCCTTCGACTTTCTTCATCCAAATGAAACAGCCGCACGCCGTTTATTGGAAGGACAAGACATCCTCATCAACTGCATCGGCATCATGAGCCGTCATGCTGAAACACTCGAAACCGTGCACCACCACACGCCTAAACAGCTCGCCGCATGGGTAAAATCAGCAGGCATCAAACGCTGGGTGCAACTATCCGCACTGGGTGCCGACCCATCTCAATCCATCAACTTTGTCGGCAGTAAAGGACGTGGAGATGATGCCGTCGTCCAAAGCGGTATGCCGACTGCCATAGCCAGACCATCCGTCGTTTACGGACGTGGAGGAACCAGCTGCGAACTGTTCATCAAATTAGCCCGCCTCCCTTTGCTTCCTCTGCCCGAAGGCGGACGCTTTCATTTGCAGCCCGTACACCTTGCCGATGTTGCCGAAGGTTTGGCGAAACTTGCCGTCCAAACCGACACCGACCATAGCATCATCAATATGACCGGCAGCCAAACGCTGACTTTGGCGGAATACCTGACCATCATCCGCCAAACCCTGCACCATAAACCGCCGCAACGTATCCTACCCGTTCCCCTGCGTCTGATTAACCCTGCGCTACCGTTGGCAAACATCCTCAGCAACGGCATTATCAGCCGCGACAGCTTTGCCCTACTCAAGCAAGGCTCATGCGCCGACTATTCTAATTTTGCAGCTTTACTAGACAGGGAACCATTGGCAGCAGAAAACTTTGCCGGTTGCCTATAATATGTTTAATTTTAAAATGACAAAACAAAGGCCGTCTGTTTGTTGTTCAGACGGCCTAAAGCTTTTATAAAATACTTTATTGCAAAACAATTCAGTTTTTATCGGCTTATTGCTT